>Ga0307378_10000001_pt1 | contig 762837 bp, 703 predicted proteins | sample UN1MG_FD_202238 | JGI IMG/M metagenome (GOLD analysis project Ga0307378, IMG submission 202238) | Soil microbial communities from Risofladan, Vaasa, Finland - UN-1 | ecosystem: Environmental > Terrestrial > Soil > Coastal area > Acid sulfate soil | place: Finland: Risofladan, Vaasa... | reverse complement strand
CTCACCCTCACATAACACAGTATATGCGGTTCGCTCCTGCCGTCGCTCTCCCATATTTTTTGCCCTTATTTTCTGATAAAATAATAATGAAGTGAGCAAAAAACATCGCATATACTGAAACGTTATACGCAATTCAAAAAATATTTTTCTCAATGTAAAATGAAGATAGGCTTTCAAAGGAGAATAAATTTGATTTTTTCTTTATTTAAAGAGGGGGAATATGAATGAAAATTTTAAATTTTCGGGAACAAGAAGCGCAATAGAACAGGCTAAGTTAAGTGAAAAAGAATTACGAATCATAAATGGTGCTGGATTAACACCGGAGGACTTAGAAAAACTTCTTAGAAAACCTCCTTATGCAGAAGGTAGCTATGCCTTGATTTTTGAAGTAAATGAATCTGATCATAAAAATATTGCAAAAGTGTGGAAAAATCCTCAAAACGATGCAATTAGAGCGCGACATGAAAATGCGGCCTTGCGATTGTTGCGTAAACATAAATCTAAACAAGTACCTCGTAATTTAGGATATTTACATTCTGAGATAATTCTTTTTGAAGAAAAAATAAAGGGAAAGCATATAGTAGACTTCGATGAGCTTGCGATTTGTCAATTGGCAGAAACTTTGGCAAAAATACATAATATAAAGCTTAGCTCATATGGTAAATTGATTGAGCCAAGATTAAAGGGTACTCAAAAAGATTATCTTATGGCTGAGATAAGCAAATTAAGAGAATCTCTTTCAACTTCATCTGGAAAACCAGAATTACTTAAATTGATTGAGCAAGCGATAGATAAATTTGAAAATGCCGCAACGTCATCTCCGGAAGCTTTTAAAAAAAGAGTGTTCACGCTTATACATTTTGACTTGAATCGTAATAATATTTTGAAATCAAATGATAATAATAAGATTATAATTATTGATTGGGAACAGGCGGCTGCAGGAGATAATGCCATGGATATTGCAAAAATGTTTTTGAAATTGAATTTTACAGAGAAACAAAAAATGCAATTTATTGAAGAATACGGGAAATGGTTTGATAAAAATGATAATTCTTTTCAGGCTAGACTTGGGGTGTATGAGCCATTTGTTCTTATTAATTCAATTTTATGGAGGTTGCGGGTATTAAAAAATACGCCAAAAGAAACATCCTCTGCAAATGAAAAGGAGTTTTACGCTCGTGTTAAAAGTAATTTAGACTTAGAACTAATAAAACTAAAAAAATATTTATCATAAAAATTTAATTTATGTCCAAACTAGATCTACACATACACACTACTCATTCCGATGGCAAATTATCAGTGCCCCAAATAGCCGAGATTATAAAAGAAAAAAAAATTGAATACTGCGCTTTAGCTGATCATAATAGTATATCCGGCATTCAAGAACTCATAGACGCTCTTGAAGGTTCTGGAATTATCGTTATTCCAGCGGCTGAGCTGACAGCAAAACACAACAATAACGAAATCCATGTTTTGGCCTATGATTTTAATATAGCTTCGGCCGCGAAAATAATAAAAGAGCGCAATGAGATTGTGCATTCACAAAAAATAGAAGAAATGAAATTAGCTATTAAGCTTTCTCGGGAAGCGGGACTTGAGGTAACTGAAGGTCTCAGTCTTAACGAAAAGCAACCAGCAACCCTAACTATTGCTCTTGATATTTGCGCTAACAGTTCCAATCAAAACTTTTTTTTAAAAAAATTCGGCAAACAGCTAACTCCAGAAGATGTATTTTATGAATATCAGGCGCCTGGCAAATTTTGTGCAGTGGAAAGAGGCGGTGTTACTGTTGAATGGCTAATACAAAAATTTAAAGGGATCGCTCAAGATCTTATTATCGCTCATCCCTTCGTCTCTGTAAGCGTTGTCGCTCTGCCACTTAATGAATCTGAAATTAAAAATTTACTTAAAATGGGATTAACCGGCATTGAAGTCTACCACAATCGCACGACTGACGAACAAATAAATTTATTAAAAAAAATGGTTAAAGAAAAATCCCTCCATTACACTGGCGGGTCTGATTCTCATGGGAAGGAAAATGATACGCAGATAGGCCAGTACGGCGATTCCAGAGACATCCCTGATTTTTTTCTGACTAACCATAAATCAAATCTTATAAATAATTAAAAATATGTCCAATCTCATATTAATTAATGAAGTGACAACAAATCTTCGTTCTAATTTTAAAGAATTTAAATGTATACAATCAGCGTATCTTTATGGTAGCATCTTAACGGACAATTTCCATAAAAAAAGCGATATTGATGTTTTATTTATAGTCAAAGACATTAAAGACCGCCAAGCTTTTTTTAAAAAAATTAAAACCATTCGCACTAAAGAAAAAAAATTCAAACTAGATATAAACATTGTATTTGAGAGTGAATTTCGTAATCTTTGGCATATTTTTAGGCCACCAACATTTTTTGTCTGGATTAAGCAGCGAAATGCGTTGCTCTGGGGCAAAGACTGTATTCGCGATATTAAGCAAGAAAAAATAACGGTAAATTCCATATATAAGCGCGCGGTTGATTTAGCGCAAGGTTGCAGAGCGGTATACTTGAATGATAAAGATGTGGATTTTTGGGAAATAAAATATAGCAGATGGTTACGCGAGTTACAATATGGGATATTATATCTTTCTGGCGATTTAGAGCTTGATTCTAAGATCTGCGGCAGGAAACTATGCAAATCATTCCCTGAACTCAAAAAAGCCAGACTTCTTACTAAGAAACAATTACCCATTAAAAGTCTTTCTGAAATAGCAGAATCATTCGTACTTTGTGTTTATAATCATTTTGTAAAACCATGAAAATATTAATGCTTACATCTCGGTATGGCTTTGGATACGGTATGGGTTATTCTGCCTATAAAGAAGCAATGGCCTTAGCTGACTTAGGGGTTTCGGTTACTGTAGTTCATTGCTTCAATAGCCCTGAAATTTCAATGTTTTTTGATTCTAGGATTAATACCATCTATTTACCAATCATTAAATTGCCACTTATCGGTTTTTTTGTTTATTACTTTAAACTTAAAAATTTTTTAAAAAATGATCTCAAGATACAAGAATTTGATTTAATATACCTACAGTCCCTAGAGTTTGGCCTGCTTGACCTAAAAAAAATAAAGATCCCGATATATTATTTTGCCAGAAGCACAATGATTGGCTTACAAAAAACGTTACAAATGGAGCACATTAAAAAATCATTTTTGAATAAAATAATTCATTTTGTCCTTGCTTGTCTTGAAAAACGATGCATGCAATATGCTAAATTGATATTCGTAAAATCTATAATTATGGCCAAGGAAGTTGAAAGTCTTTATAATATCAACTCTCGAAAAATTGTCACAGTAATGGGGGGAATAGATGAAGTAAATTTCAAAATTACTAATAGTCCTTTCAACAAGGACCTCAGAGAGAAATTGTTCATACCGTCATCAGCCAAGATTATTCTTTATGCCGGAAGAATTGTCCCTCAAAAAGGATTGATTTATTTAATTAAAGCCTCCTTACAATTGCTAAAAAATTATAATTTTGTTGTTGTTATAGCAGGTTCTTGTACAGATAAACACTATTTGAAATCAATTACGAAACTTTTGAAAAATAATATCCACAAAAAATCATTTTATTTTTTAGGACATGTTAAACAGATGGAAATGTCTTCTATTTTTAATATCGCCGACTGCATTGTGACGCCATCTTTATATGAGCCCTTCGGCATGGTGAACTTGCAGGCAGCTTTTTTGGGTAAAGCGTTAATTACTACGAATACTACCGGTTCAATTGATGTTTTGCGAGATTATCAAAAGCTAACAATTGTCCAATCTGGCTCCGTTGAAGCAATTAGTGATTCCTTGGAAAGAATATTATTAATCAAGGACAATGTGGATATGCGACCTTATGATTTTAGCCAATATTCTTGGATGAATGTTGCAAGGAAGATATTAAGATTATTTAAAAAAATTTAGAAAGTTACATAAAAAGTGTTTTGGGCTTCGGTCATTCACCCCTTTAATTCCCCTCTGACAAAAATCCAAAACAAAAACAAATTTATATTATTTAAAAAAGCCTATCAAAATAAGATTGATTGAAAAATATTTTCTGAACAGCGTATAACACGGCGTATCTGGCTACACTTTAACCAAATTAAGACATTAATTAAATCGAAAAATTAAAGCGTTCCGCCCATATTGCTCGTTAAAGAATAATCAAAATATTACAAAATTCCCCGAATTCAAGACGAGCAACATCAGATATGCCGAAACGTTATCGGAAATAATTAAAAGTTTTTCCGCCTTCGGCGGGATTATTTGGGGGCTAATTTTTTTATTTTTTTATAACTCAAAACAAACTATGATATAATAAATATAGGCATTTCTTTAATTAACAACTTAACAAGTAATAAATTATGCAAATCTCAATGAGCAAAACGAGGGAGCAGTTTCCCTTGAGTACGAAAAAAGTTCTCAAAAAAACTGTGGCAGGAACGCTCGCAATATCAATAATACTATTTATTATCTGGGTCGTTATCGCCATTGCTATTGGCGCAAGTGATGGAAGTTCTGCTGGAATATTAGGAATAGCCACTTTTGGAATTTTTGGATTAATACTCCTCGTTGTATTCGGAACATATTTTTATCAAAAGTGGTATTATGCGGTATATTTTTATGACCTCACTGATGACTTCATTATTATTAAAAAGGGGCCAATCACGCCAAGCGAAATTACAATTCCGTATGAAAGAGTCCAGGATGTTTATGTTGATCAGGATTTGTTAGATAGATTGTTCGGAATTTATGATGTCCATCTATCCAGCGCGACAATTTCGTCTGGCATGGAAGCTCACATAGATGGCGTTGAAAAAGCGGCTGCTGATGGTTTACGCGGATTTTTATTACAGACTGTACAGCAAAAAATTGGCAAAAATCGTAATCAAAATTTTAATAATAATAACAATCAACCTAATCAATAAAAATATGGAAAATTTTTCGCAAACAATCACGGAAAAAAATTACCCAATAACCAAGCTATGGATTTTCAAAGCTCCAATCATAATTATATTGATGAATATAGTAGCATTATTTTTTGGATATTATTTTCCGTATCTCGTATTAGCTTTACCAATCATGTTAATCGCTAATCCCTTGATTAGAGCAAACTTCCATTATTCGTTAGATGATAAATTTTTTGGCGTAAAACAAGGTGTTATATCAAAAAAACAAAGAAGCTTGCCTTATGGCGTTATTCAAAATGTTTTTGTTAAGCAAGATTTATTTGATAGAATTTTCGGACTTGCTACTTTGAGAGTCGAAAACGCTTCACAGGCGGGTGGTGGCACCAAGGAGCGTTGGTGGAACAAAAGCTATGGTTCAAAATCTACCGCTTATGGACAGGGGGAAGGCGTTGGTTCTTCTGGAAATAAAGTAAATATCCCAGGACTTAAAAAACAAAACGCAGAAGAATTAAAAAGCTATATTCTCCAAAAAATAAAAGAAAATCCAATCGAAGACAGTCAATCGGGGTTATAAAAAAATAAAAAAATTTAGCCCCCAAATAATCGTTTTGCCATTCGGCAAAACAAAAACTTTTAATTACATCCGATAACAACGAGTATCCGGTTACGGCTTTTCCGAAAGCCTCCACCCAAATTTTTCTTACGCTTCACTTCAGAAAAACTTCGGATACTCGTAACGTTGTACGAAATTCCGACTAGTATTCGAGGTAGATTGAAAGTTTGTACAAACAAAAAAGAACGGTGATAATCCGTTCGTTAAATCAATGAACCCGTCGGAACTGTCGCACAACACCGAGTATGCGGTTACGTGAAGAAGAAATTATTGACTTTTCTTTTCAATTTTAATTGGGCTCTTTTCAATTTTTTCTCTCAGAAATGAAGAGGGGCAGGATTGCGAAGTTGCAATCCTGCCCCGATGTGGCACTGCGTCGTGCTACGGCTTGAACTCGTCGCGCGTACCGATCTGACCCGGCTGCAGGTTGGAAGGCAGGGCGTCGGAATTCGTCGCCCATACGATCTTCCCCGAACTCGAGGGGTACACCGGATCGCCACCGCTGCCGATGTGGACCGACTCACCCTGTCCCTTGCTGAAGCGGACGGGCTCACCCTGCCCACTCGTGAGATGCACACTTCTTGCCATGATGGCCTCCTATCTCCGTTACGGAGTATTTACTGAAGGTACAAGGATTTACCCAAAACGAGCTGTCCTCACCCTCAGGCAAAGATACATTACACCACCCTATGTAATCTGTCAATGGTAGGGTGACCCACGACGAAAGAATTGAAAAGAGCCCTAAATTAAGGAAAAAAAATCAATAATTTCTTCTTCACTCCACCCAAATCCCGCTCTTGAAATTGGAGGTTTGAAGTGATAAAATAGGTTTGTTGTTAAGTGAAAGTTTGTACTGTAAATGTAGGGCGGGACTTCGCATACTCGGGAACGTTAGCCGAAATTGGGCTGTTTTAATTCCTACATTTAAGATATAATTCACTTACTAATTAACCTAACCCAAATCATTATGGAATCAAAAAGCAATGTGTGGGCAATCGCCCTCGCCATCATCATCACCGCAGTTGTTGTCGGCGGTGGAATATACTGGTGGCAACAAGACAAAGTCGTTCAGGAAACACCCTCAACGGTGACAACTGATACAACAGACACAACAACTGCGGACAAAGAGGAGCCAAAAGAACCTCTAACTTATTCAACAAGTGGCGTCTCCGCCTCTGTTTCAAAAACGACAGCACCATTTGGTTACACCTCTGATCAATTGGTTTCAATGGCAGAAGAATGCGGTAATAGTCAAACGGCAAGTTATTTCAGTAATTTGGTTTCTCAATTCAGCGGTGCAACCAAAACCGTCTACAACTTCAAATATACTGGTGCTAGCCAAGAATCTGACACTTTCGTCGTAACACTTTTACCAAACGAAGCAGGCTACTCATCGCTTAATGATTTCAAAAAGGACTTTGATCAGTGTTACGCCGGCGGAGACGCTTATCCTAAAATGCTAAATAGTAATTGGCTCCTCTTTGTCAACTCCTGCGGAACAGGTTTTGATGATGGCTCGGGCAAACCGATTGGATGCCAAGAAGTTCGTGATGTTGTAGAACCAACGCTTAAACTGAATTAAAAAAACAGCCCAACATCGGCTAACACGCAGTATGCGGTTTCGCTCCCGTTGGTCGCTACACCCATATTTGGCAGTGGTAAGCTCCTCCGTCGCAAATTTTACCACTGCCAAACATCGCATACTGCGGAACGTTATGCGTAATCTCTTATTTTCCTTTGTTGTACCACCAAAGTAACCTGAGCACTTAACGGGCTTTCCTTCGTTTAGCGAGGAAAAAACAAACTGAACAATTGCTTTGCAACTGTATATAACAAATACTAAACGGTTCGTTTCACTCTCCCAAATTTTTGCCAATGAACGGGGGATTTCTTTGCTAAATGTAACATCTAAGTAGTTACAATAAAAAGATTTAAATACTCTAGAGTACCTACCATTAACTATGAACTCAAAAACTACTATTAATGGAATTAAATCTTTAATCTTAGTAGTTATGGGTATGATGCTTTAAACGCATCACATTGTCTTTTCTCTTCTTAAAAATTTTTGAAGTTGGTTTCTCCTGTGGTGTTCATTTCTGATTAAAACCACCTATAAAAAAATAACTAGGAGGCATTAAAAATGAAAACCGAAACAAGAATAATAACTGCAGCACTTCCCTTTGTAAATAATATCCCTCATCTGGGTAATATTATTGGTAGCCATCTTCCGGCAGACATATTTGCAAGATTTTGCAGATTGAAGAATTATAGAACCATTTTTGTTGGAGGTACTGATGAGCATGGCACAGCAATAGAGTTTGCTGCACAAATCCAAAAGAAAACACCAGAACAATTATGTACTGAACTATACCAAGAACATAAAGAAATTTATGATTGGTTTAAGATTAGTTACGACAATTTCTCCAGAACTTCAAGAACAATCCATCATGAATTAGTCAAAGACTTTTTCCTTAAATTATACAAAAACGGATTTATAACAGAAAAAACCATCAAAATTCCATTTTGCCTAAAATGTAAAAAAGGATTAGCAGATAGATATATTACGGGAATTTGCCCTCACTGTAGTTATGAGCAGGCAAATGGAGATCAATGTGAAAAATGTGCTACTTTAATTGATCCAATAGAATTAATTAATGCTCATTGTTCTGTCTGCAAATCAAAAGAAGTAGAATTTAGAGATACTAAACATTTATTTCTGGATTTAAGAAGTATTTCTGGAGATATTGAAAAATGGATTGATAATAATAAAAACCTCCGACAACAAGTTAGGAATCTTGCAAAGGGATGGTTAAAACAGGGAATCCAAGAAAGATGTATTACTAGAGATTTAAAATGGGGTGTTCAAGTTCCTTTAGAAGAATATAAAGACAAAGTATTCTACGTTTGGTTTGATAATGTGATTGGATACATTTCTGCAACTTATGAACTTTTAGGTGAGGAAGCACTTGAACTTTGGAAAGATAAAAATGTAAAGACATACTATTTTCTTGGAAAAGACAATATCCCTTTCCATACTATCTTTTGGCCTGGACAAATAATCGGACAAAAAGAATTTGTCTTGCCTTATAATGTAGTTGGCTACCAATATCTTAATTTTGAGGGACAAAAATTTTCAAAAAGTAAGAAAATAGGGATATTTTCAGATCAAGTAAAAAATAGTAATGTTCCTCTTGATTATTGGAGATTTTATTTAACAAACATTCTTCCAGAAACCAAAGACACTGATTTTTCAGTTGAAGATTTTCAAGAAAGAATCAATAAAGAACTTATTGGCAACTTTGGAAATTTTGTAAACAGAACCTTAAATTTCATCTGGAATAAGTTTGATGGTAAAGTACCCAAAATCTCTAATATTGACGAAGAACTAGAAAAAGAAATCAATCAAAGAATAAAAAAGATTGAGGAATGTTACGAAAAATGTGATCTTCGGGAAGTGCTGCAGGAAATTCTAAAATTATCAGATTTGGGAAACCAGTATTTCAACAAAAAAGAACCTTGGAAAACAGGTGATAAAGATTGCTTAGCATACTGCTATGAACTTTGCAGAATACTATCAGTATTGTTTTCTCCAATAATTCCAGACTCAACTGAGAAATTAAGAATTTTGTTGAATACTGAATATAAAGAGTTGAAAATAAACGGAAGGGAAAAGACAATTAACAAACCTGAAATCTTATTCAAGAAATTAGAGAATGAAGATTTGGACGAGTTTAAACTTAAAGCAAAGAAATCCCCTTGAGATAGTCTCGCTTTGCTCGTGAAATAATAGGTTCATTGGCAAAAACTACGGAAAGCCCTGTGCTCAGGAAAATAAGAGACTTCTCCGTTCCCTTCGGTCACTACGACCACGCTGCGCTCTCCTCCTTTGGTCGTCGGGACGCATAACAGCGATTATCCGAGAAATCCCTCGGCTCGGGATTTCTCCAAATTTTGGCTACGCCAAAACTTCGGATAATCGCGATGTTAGGTGAAATGCCCTTATTGGCTACTATTAATATGATTTTCCAATGGTTGATTTAAGCACTTTTATTAGTAAATGGATTATTATGATAAACTAAATTCACTTAATTTATAAATTTTTAAGTTACCAATTATGTCTAATACCGACCACAGAATCAAAGCTTATAATCCATCGGGTTTTTTTTGGATGAGTTTACTTTTTAGCCCTATGTGCGTTTTGATTATGAAATATCAAAACAGCAAAACTTTACCTAATGGCAAACTAATTAGGAAGCAAACAAATAAGTATTTATGGATTTTTATTTTTATACTTCTTGTGATTTTTGCATCCATTTTTTGGGAATCTTACACTTTAGCAAAGTGGGCGTATGATCAAAATAATGCACTTCTTTTAATCGAAATTAATACTTGGGGTTTTGATTTACATTCTGTTAAAACAGCGCTAAATGAATCTGCAAAACAATCACCTATTTTAAATGCTGCTATAAACATGAGCGATTACAGATCAATTTTCAATTTTATTGCCTGGATAATTTTTGCTTATTTTCTTGGCACCTCAGCTAAAACAACAGAATTGCCTGAATTCAATAAACTTAAGGAAAGCAAGAAATTGTACTCAAAAGCTCCGCTCCTTCCTATTATTCTTGGTATTGTAATTTTAGTAGGCGTTAATTATGCAATGGTTTATAGTTCCGCCTACAGTGCAAGCTATACCGCCAAGTATTTTTCACCAAAAACCAATGATTTGTTTGCGGAAGAAGAAGTTCCTCCAACAGAAGAAGGTAATTTAAATGAAATCACACCTCCATCAATTACCGATGATTCAGATAATGATTTAGTTATAAAAGAAGACGTTACTCCAACAGAAGAAAGTAATGTTTCAGTTAATAATATTCAATTAAGCAATAAAACATTTACACTAAAATATCCAAAAGATTATCAATTCGAGAAAATTGATGACAGAAACTATTTAATAAAAAAAGGAGGGAATGAACTCTGGAAAATAAACTTCAGAACCCTTGCTGATGTTGAAGAGTTAGACAAAAAATGCCCGCCAGATGACTGCATGCGTAACGAAGTTCCTCTGATACAAACTGATCGGTTTGAATATGAAATGAAATTATGGAAGGTTAAGGCAGATGCACAAAAGGATATTAATAAGGTAGATTTTGAATTTGATAGCTATCCAGTAGGCCACGATGTTGGTTATTTTCATTCATTTTCAAAATATTTCGATGATGTCAGAGTTGCATTTACAGGATATGACCCCAGTGATACTGGCTCAGCTTCATTCGATTTTATGGCCGAATTTGGCTTGTTGATAGAATTCACTTACTGAAAGCTACAAAATTAACAACTTATAAGTAAAATGAAATTAGAACATTACCTACAGGAAAACTTTAAAGAACCAAATTTATCTGCGCTGCCCAGATATTTAAAGCTGTCTATTTTTTGGCCTAATTTTTTTAGAAAATTGATCAATAGCTCTGAATTTAAAGGCTACACTGGTAAATTGATAGGCATAGCTATTCTTTTGGTTGAATTTGGAGTTATTTATTATGTTGTGAATTTATTTTCCATTCTTTTTGTCTATGGATACTATTCTTTGATTTATTTTCTTGATGGAGAGTTGTTGAACTCTTATAAAAGCATTGAGCATTTAAAACATTATCAAAATTACGTATTTTACTGGCTCAATTATTTATTTAGCTTACCGAGTAATATTATTTTACAAAGCCTGCTTTATACTGCGATTGTTTATGCAGAGACTGCCGTTGGTTCGTTCCTAGTTGCAATTTGGCTTAGGAATAATAAGGACATAAAATTTAAGAAAAAAATAGTTGCTAACTATCCGAATGTTGATTCTTTTAAAGCTTTTTATTCTAAAAACGACTTTAAAGAGGCGGCTAAAATCCTCAAGGAATACAAAAGTGCGACGTATTCTCAATTAATCAAAAAGTATCCCAAAAAGATTATCGATTTATTAGTGCTCGGTGATCACATTTCTTTTGTTGGCGGTAAAAAATTAACCAGAATGGCGTGCATTAAATGTATTGAAGAGGACAAAGATGAGTGTAATTGTAAGTAAATACTAAAAGTGCTTAAATCTTTGCTTGAGAAACAATAAGGGCACAACACCTAACAAAGTTTGTGGGGTTCATAAATTTCGCTAATTTGATGCTTAAATAGCGGTACCAAAATTTATTCTCCCAAATGCTTCGGCGGTGAGTCGCTCCGCTCCAAATTATACCGCCTCGCACTTCCCACAAACAGAAACGTTATACGACATATGACTTCGGGGGCACATTTATATATTACAAAGTTTATTTTTAAAATATGAAACCCATTTACATTAAAAAAGAGGTCGCACTCAAAAAAGTTTCAGCAAAATACAAGCCAATTGTTAAAGATGTTAAATCTGAATTGCTGAAATTTTCTGATAAGATTCACAGCATTTATTTGTATGGAAGTGTTGCCACAGGAAAAGCAAAATCTCCAACCTCTGATTTAGATTTAGTTGTGGTTCTAAAAGCAAAACCAACATCAAAACTTAAAACTCAATTAAAAGAATTAGAAAATTCACTATCACAAAAATATCAAAAAATATTCAGAGAAGTTGGTTTTGCAATCACTTACAAAAATGAAGTTTTAAGAGGCAAAGAAGCATTCGGTTGGAGATTTTTTCTCACAATTTTAAGCGTGAAAATTTTTGGAGATAATCTTTTTCAAAAAGAAATGAAGTTTAGCCCGACAAATAAATTAGCAAGAAATCTGCATTCAGATGTTGATGAAAATATTGAAGAAGCAAAGAAAAAAATCAAATCTTCAAACGATCAAGAGGCTAAACTTCAAATAAAATCAATAATGAAAAAGATTATCAGGACAGCCTTCTCTATTGTCATGCAGGATGAGAATTATTGGACTACTGATCTTGATGAAATGACAAAAATTTTCACTAAACATTATCCTGAAAAGAAACAACAAATAAATGCTGTTTTGAAATTAGCAAAAAGCAAATCGCCAGATAAAAAGAGTGCGACCTCAATTCTTAATAATTTTGGTAAATGGGTTTCATCGGAATATTTTAAAAGAGTGTAATGTGCCCCCTGCGTCATACGCTGCGCTCCACTTCGTTACGCTTGGGGACGCTGCGCTTTCGTCGCTACGCTCCTCACCCTCGTATAACAAGGATTATGAGGAAAATGGCTCGGCTCGCCATTTTCCCAAATTTGCTCCACTTCGTTCCGCAAACTTCTCATAATCCTGACGTTATACGCAATTCAAAAAATATTTTTCTTAAGGTAAAATGATGATAGGCTTTCTAAAAGGAATAAATTTGATTTTTTCTTTATTATAGAGGGGGATAATATTGTGTTTTCTCCGCTACAAAAACGATTTATTTATAAATTTTAGATTCTAAACATAAAGTATGGAAACAATAATTAGAAAAGATTCGGAAATTAAAGGGAAACACTCGCTGTTTTTTGTGGAGTTCATGGAAATGAGAAAGCTGGAGTATATGCGGTAAATAAAATTCTAAATAATATTGAAATCAAAACAGGAATTGTTTATTTTGTTTTTGCTAATCCTAAGGCTATTGAAGAAAACAAAAGATTTATTGATAAGAATTTAAACAGATGTTTTTTTGATAATCAAAATGGTGAGTCTTATGAAGAAAAAAGAGCAAAAGATTTAATTAAAATTTTAGAATTATCCGATGCCCTTCTTGATGTTCATGCAAACAATAGTCCAGAGACCATACCATTTGTAATTACCGACAATGGTTTTGATGTAGTCAAAAATATGAATTTTGAAATTATTGCTACTGGTTTTGATAATCTTGAACCTGGGGCAACTGATGGATTCATGAAAAACAAAGGGAAAATAGGAGTTTGTATAGAGTGTGGATATTCTGGCAAAAGCGAAGAAAATATAGATATAGCATACAATTCGATTATTCAATTTTTACAACATTTTAATGCTATAGACCACATAATCCCAAGCTATAATATCAAACAAAAAGTATTACATGTTGATAAAGTTCAAAAAGTAACATCAAAAGAGTTTAGTCTAATAAAGACATTTAAGGATTTTGAAATAATTAAAAAAGGTTTTGTTATTGCTAAAGACGAAATGAATGAATATTCTGCTGACAAGGATAGAGTAATTTTATTTGGAACGCCTGGAAAGCCGATTGGAGCAGAAGCATATATTTTAGGTACTTGGATAGAATAAGGAGTTTTGAAAATGAAATTCACCCCCAACCCCTCTTTCATTTTTCAAAACGGAAAAAATCAAATTTATAAGAAATGAAGAAAGCATATCATAATGAATAAGAACGAAAAATATTTTTTGAACTCAAGCCACGCTGCGCTCTCCTCCTTTCAGTCGTCGGGGCGTATAACAAGGGATATACGGTTCAGCCCTCGGCTCGAGCATCACCCAAATTTTTCTTTCGCTTACGCTACAGAAAAACTTCGTATATCCCAAACGTTAGGCGAAATTGCTTTTTGCTTTTACAAAGAAGAAGGCCACCGACGATGTCGCCGATGGCCTTGTGGATCTGGGGTGCGGGCGGCTCCTCGCTAACCCTTCTTTGACCAGGGAAAGTCCGAAGCGAACCAGATCAGGAGGATGATGGCCCAGAGTGGGCTCGCTGACTGTGTGATGTACATCCCATAGCCGATGAGTCCTGCGCCACTGACCAGAGCCACGGCGCCACCTACGTCCTTCGCGTTCATGAGGTACCTCGCTAGTTGCGAAAAAACAGATCCCCAACCATGAGGAGCCGCCCTTTCTGGTTGACAGAAAAACTACTCCAAACCACGTTTGGACAATGACTTTAACATATTACTACATCTAAGTCAACCCCTCACCGAGCAAAAAGCAATTTGTTCGCTCCGCTCACATTTGCTCCCGCTGGTCGCAAATTAAAAAAGCAACTACGCCTAACACTGCATAGCCGGCTCGTTCTTTTCCGAAAGAGCTCACCCAAATTGCCTCCTCAACAAATATGGTGTAAAATTCTACCACACTTATCTCGTCGGCAACTTCGGCTATGCAGGAACGTTAGCTGAAATAGCCTCAAATCCTTTCTTGTTTGTAGAAACTCACTAAATAGTAAATATATGCAAATTATCAAAAAAATATTCAACGGTAAAACCAGCAAATCAGTGTTAACTATGGGCATTGTTGCAACATTTCTCCAAATATCAATAGCCGCTTATGCTGTAATTAAGCCAATAAGTCTGAAGAGTGATTTAACACTTTTTTATGGGATTGTAGTTTTAGAGCTAATATTTTTCCCAATAAGTCTTTCAATAATTTTTTCTTACCTCCTAAATAAAGTTAAGTGGCTTGATAAAAAATCATTTCTGATCACATTCCTTGTTACGTCTTTATTTATTGTAACCGCTGTAATTTTGGGACAAATGGCTTGGGAACATATCATTCCTTGGGAATTTTGGCTTTTTTATAAATATATAGAAATACCTCTAGTCTTTACAGGACTAATTGGCATTCCCTTGATTTATCTTTTGGGATATTCCGGTTGGACAGTTTTCACCTTTGTAATGATAATTGGAATATTTGTTACCGCTTTTTTGGTTGCTGCTCTTTATTCCTACACAACCCATCTTGCAATCAATAAGAAAAAACAATCTTTTAGAATAATCCTTACAGTAGCCCTCATTTTATCTATTGGATGGGGGATATTTCAGGGAGTAAATGAAGCATATGTAAAAAGATTATCTCTAAAAGGTGAGTGTGCTGCAGGACTTAACTTTTACCAGTGTGACAATTACAGTAACCTTGGAAATAGTTACCACAGATTAAATGATGACATCTATTACAACCTAGGCTATGTAAACGCTGTAAAAATCGACGATGTCGACATTAATTCCTTTCAAGTGATCAATATCGATTCACTGCGTGTGTCAATTGCCAAAGATAAATACAGAGCATATGCCAATGGGGAAATAATACCAATAAACAATATTGATTCATGGAAAATCATGGAAGGAGTAGATAATTGGGGCTACTCATCAGACGATAAAAATGTATTTTTCGGAACAAATATTCTAGACGGTGCCAATCCAGAAAGTACATTTCTCATTGAAAACAGATATGCATGCAATAATGATTTTGTTTACTTTGGAGATAAAATTATTGAGGACGCAGATCCAAGCTCCTTTGTAACACTGAATTGTGGCGGCTACACAAAAGACGATAAATCATACTATTTTTATGGAGAAAAAATTATTGAGGATGAAACTGGATGCAGAGGTCAAGATATAATTGACAGCAAATGTGAAATAAAATGACAAGAGATTCGAGGCTACATCAGCTAACAGCGTATATCTGGCTACACTTCGTTTCGCCCATATTACTCCCTGCGGTCGCAACATCAGATATGCGCGAACGTTAGGTGAAATATTTTTTGAAAATTTTTTAGATTTTTAGTATTTTTAATAGGCTTTAAGTAATATTACTATGAAGAAGGAAACTATTCGCCAAATTCAAAGAAAAGTTATTAGATTGTTGCGTAAAAACAATAATAAACCTCTTTATCTGTCATCAACAGACAATTGTAGTGAAATTGCACGGTTGGTTGGTTGTTGGATTTTTGACAAATTACCTCAGGCTAAAATATATATTTTAAAAGGTAAAAATATACTAGGCACAAAAAAATGCCATGACATTTTAGCAGTAGAATACGACAAGCGCATTTCCCTTATCGATCCAACAGTGTGGCAATTTTTCAAGAATAAAAAGAGTATTCTTATTAAAACAACAGACAATTTGACGAATGGTTTATTTGAAGCCAGCAAAATATATCGCAGCAAATGGAAAGTCTCAGAAATATTTAAAAAGAATAATTATAAAAATGATGAACTTAAGAAAATTGTAGCTTCAAATATTAAGGACTTAAAATAAAAAACGTTATAACACCAGAGAGAAAGCCTATCAAAAATCAAAATTAAGGAACAAAAATTTTCAAAAAATACAACACCTAACACGCACTTACCAATACAGTTGATATTTTGGATTTGTTTGATGCAGTTTTTTTGCTTCAAATTTCTGCCGATACAATAAGAAAGAGATTGATTGAAAGAACAGAGGTAGGAGCATTCGGTAAATCGGATGATGAAATAGCTGATATCATGAGATGGAAAGATGAATTTGTCAAAACAATGATAACGCGTGGCGCAATATCAATTGACGCAGAGAAGGGTGTAAACGAAGTTGTTGAGGAAATTTTATTAAGGAGATTAAAATAATTTAACATTAGGCTGACTTATAGCAAAGCAGTCTTAATGCAAAAAAAAATATGAATAAACTCTATTTTATCAGCGGAGTGAATGGGGTGGGAAAAACCTCAATTATGCCTTTCCTAAAGACATTGTTGCCAAGTAATCAATTTGAAATACATGATTTTGATGAAAGAGGGGTACCGGAAAAGGCTGATGGTAATTGGCGTATTTCTGAAACTAAACACTGGGTAGATTTAGGAGTAGGATTGGGATCAAGAGATAAAAACGTTATCGTTTGTGGATTTGTAAAACCCGCAGACTTTCAGGAAATGCTATCGGATGATTCACTTGGCATCACTTTGATTTTTCTCGATGCAAGTCCGGAAGTTATTCGTCAGCGTTTAACTGGTCGATATACAAAAGACGGTTATTTTGATGAATCCCAAATGGTAATTGGCAAGCCAATTGATGTTTTTATTGATGGGAATATTTATATTTCAGGGCAAATGAAAAAAATATTTGAAGAATTAAATTGCTCAATCGTTGATACATCAAATTTAAGTCCAGAAGCAGTTGCAAGGCAAGTGGCTGAATTAATCCTAAATAATTTTAAAGTTTATATGGCCCCATAAAGGTGTTTTGGGCTTCGGGCATTCACCCCTTTAATTCCCCTTTGCCTTTCGCCCAAAACAGAAAAAGAAATTTGAAAATTTTTTAAAACAATTCCGACTGCTGTCGGAAAAAAGAAAAGGAATACATCAGCTAACAACGAGTATCCGGTTACGGCTTTTATCCAAAAGCCTCCACCCAAATTTTTCTTCCGCTACGCTACAGAAAAACTTCGGATACTCGTAACGTTAGGCGAAATAACACAATAAACATCTCTTATGAAAAAGTTGAAATTTATTCTAAGCATAATTTTTTTAGCTTTCATTGCAATTTCAATAATTTCTTACAATTATTATTCGTTAATAGATAATCAATCGAACCATACGGGGTTAGATTTAATGAAAGTTAAAATATTCTATCTAGGATTTTCATTAATTGCGATTGTTGTAGCGCTAATAATAAAATCAAATAAAAAAGCTAAAAAAAATTTCATTATTTCCAGTATATTAGGATTAGTTTTCATTTTTAACATTTGGATATTCGAAAAAACAGAAATTATGTTGTATTACGAAGATTGGGTTACCTGCTGCATGTAAAATTATTGTGTTTCATCGCCTAACAGCGTATAAACGGTTCCATTCGTTCACCCAAATTGACCAGTGATAAGCCTTCGGCTAGTATATCACAGGCCAACTTCGTTTATGCGCCGGACGTTACGCAAAATTCAAATAACCCAAAATTATTATGAAAAAACCACATTACCTTTCACCAGTTAGTAAAATATTTTCAGCTATCGCTGGCAGGACGGAACCAATGAAAGTAAGGATTGAAAATTATAATTTCGTAGTATTACCAAAAGTATTTCCATCTCATGAATTTAGAGCAGCAAAATGTCTCCCAAAAAGTATTAAAGAAATAATAAAAAACAAAACAGTACTATATATGGGTTGTGGTTTTGGTATGGTGGGTATTTATTCATTACATCATGGTGCGACAAAAGTTATACTAGCAGACATTAACCCGTATGCTGTTGAAAATGCAGAAATAAATAAAAAGTCACACAAATTCAGTGATGATCAAATAATGATTTACGAGAGTGATTGTTTTGATAATATCCCAAAACAGACATTTGATGTATTAATATTCAACCCACCGTTTAATACTAATGGTAAACCTACAAGCGACGTATTAAGAAAATCTCTATGGGATCCGGGTTTTACTTCATTAAAAAAGTTCCTGGGAAGTGCCAAGGACTATATGAATATTAGCAGTAAACTCCTGATATACTACTCAGACAGAGGTGATATTAAAACGTTGGAAAAATTATTTGGTCAATATTTGTATAGATGGAAGCTTTGGAAAGTGTTCAATAAAGACCAAAAATTTGACAATAGGATCTATGTTCTTATTAAATAAAATTATATTGGTAAATCCTATTAGGTTTTTTGAACTTCGTCTAACACGGCGTACACGATATTCCCTCGTTCACTCCGGTGGCCACTCGCTAGTCAGTCTCTCCGGCCGCGAGTGTACCACCTCCGTTCGCTCGGGACATCGCGTGACGCCGGAACGTTGCACAAAATCGCTCGCTCCGCCTGCCGGCAGGCAGGCAGGCTCGTTTTTTTTTAATTGCCAAAAACCGCATATATTGATAAAATTCAATTGGAGTTTGATGCCGGTTGCGAATCATTTCAATAAAAATGCTTTTAGAGAGCGCACAAGCAAAAGCGCCAAAGGAGGACGATCATGGGCTTTGGGACCAGACTGCCGACGAGCAACGACCCGCCGCCATCAGCTAAGGGCAAGAGTCCGTGGCTCGGGGCAAACGAAGAATTTGGCCTTGACGAATTCTGCCTTGTGATCAACCGCAAAACAAGGCAATGCGAGGGTTGCAAACGAATAACTCATGTTCGTCACCTGGACGCCAATGGAAGATGCCCTGACTGCCGATGACAAGGAGGATTCTCCAGCAGGGATTTCGCAACGAAATCCCTGCTGTCTAAAAACATTTTCATTAGAGATAAATTTCAATAATATGCGCTTCATGATCTGCGGGAGCATGCATTTTGCCAAAGAAATGCTTGAGGCTCAAAAAAGTTTGCAGGGACTGGGACATGACGCCAAAATTCCTTCAGACACGCTTGAGTGTTTGGAAAATCCCGAGCTGAACATGGATTTTGATTATTGCGTCAGAACTCAAATCGATAAAAAGGATTTTCAGCAAGTGGCTGACAGCGACGCGATTTTGGTTTTGAATTATCCGAAAAACGGCATCAAAGGCTACATCGGTGGAGCAACCTTGATGGAAATCGGCCTGGCCAGGCACTTGGGCAAAAAAATCTTTTTACTGCATGACATCCCTTCGGAAGACGAACTAAGATACGCGCTTGAAGTGCGCCTCACCTCCCCCGTTGTCTTGGGAGGCGATATCAAAAAAATAAATCAATTTATCTAAAAACAATATGACCGAAAGACCCAAAGTCGGAGTCGGAGTAATCATCATCAAAGACGACAAAGTTCTTCTCGGCAAAAGAAAAGGCGCGCTCGGCCAATGCACTTGGTGTTTCCCGGGCGGGCATTTGGAATACGGCGAATCTTGGCAGGAATGCGCCAAGCGCGAAACCATGGAGGAAACCGGCATTAACATAAAAAACATTCGCTTCGCTTCAACCACCAATGATATTTTTCAATCGGAAGGCAAGCATTACATTACCATTTTCATGGTGTCCGATTTTGATTCGGGGGAAGTTAAGGTGATGGAGCCCGAGAAATGCGAGGGATGGGAGTGGTTCGAATGGGATCAATTGCCCGAGCCGCTTTTTCTGGCCGTTAAAAATTTACTTGAAATCGGCTTTAATCCGTTCGATGAGAAATAAAACAACGGCCAAAGCCTTCGTGACTGATAAAAACAAATTAAAATAAAAGCCAACAATCCATAACAAAAAACTTATGCGAACAAAAAAAATCTTTTTATCCACGCTTTTTTTATGCTTGATTATGTTAACCGGTTGCAACGCCTCGGACACCGATGAATCCGAAACGACAAAAACCGACATGGGAGAATTTTTCAATGAGTATTGCGACATTTACGTCAATAAATTTCAAGCCAGGGACTTGGAAAGTTATGGCATAAAAATCACCGATAATATGGGCTATGGGTATTACAATACCATAGATGAGTGCGTCAAAGAGCTGCTGACAATAGACAACCAAGCCGCGGACGCTTGCTCTCTGTATGCCAAAACCAACGGACTGGATTGCGACAAGGCCGGACAAACGCGCCAAGAAAATTATAAAAAAAACATGACCAAAGATGGCTGCGTTCAAAACGGCAAAAATAACCGTTGCGCTTTGTTCGACACCTCTCAACCTCAATGGAGCGGGGCCGACACCGCGCAAATATCGGACGCCAACGTCAAATACACGGATTGCTTGCAAAAAGTAGACTATGCTTGCGGCGGACTGCCGGAATCCTGGTAATTGCTTTTAGCGGCATCGTTTGCGAAAAAACGCCACCGGGGATAAAATGAAAAGCATCAATATTTATGAAAAAATTATTATATTTAATTATAATCTGCGTGTTTGTTTTGATTCCTTCAATTTCTTGGGCTCAAACCGATTCCGGCCAAGCGAGCGAACAAATCTTCAAAGCCCAGGTGACCGAAATTTTGGATCAGCAAACGTTCACCAGAGACGACGGCTCGGTTTCCGAGCGACAAAAAATCAAACTGGTCGGACTTGAAGGCGAATGGAAAAACAAAACCATAATTTTTGACGGCACCTAATTTGATGTTTTATCCAATGCCAAATACGCGATCGGCGATAAAGTCTTGGTCAATTACAGCGTCGGACAGGGAGGCGAAGAAAATTTTTACGTGTTCGGGTTTTCCCGCACGGCCGCCATTTACTGGCTCGCTTTGTTATTCGCGATTATCGTCAATGTTGTTTACGATCAAACAACAGCCTTTTTTAACCTTTCAGCAAGTCTTGGACAGCGAAATGATCGCCGAAGAAGTGGTTAGAACTTTCACGGGTAGCATCGGTTTGGTGTTGGCCGTGCAATTCATTAAGGTTTTAAAAACCGATAAATAACTGAACCAGCAAGGCTTTAATATTGCCCTCTCCCCCATTTTCTACTATACTGGAAGCAATGAACGCGAAAAATTCGCCTTAAAATCCTATGCTTTCCATCATTATCCCCACCTTAAACGAAGAAGAACGCCTGCCCAGATTACTTGACTGCCTCAAATCTCAAAAGCCGGAAGACTGCGAAATCATAGTTTCTGACGGACAGTCGAAAGATCGTACCGTGGAAACAGCCAACCGATTCGGCTGCCGCACAGTGGTCAATCCGCCGAAAAACCCGGCAAGGCAAAGAAATGAAGGCGCGAAAATAGCCCGCGGAAATTTGCTTTTATTCCTTGACGCGGACACGCTCTTGCCCGATCATTTCCTTGAAAACGTTTTAAAAGAATTCGAAGATCGGCGGCTTGACGTGGCCGGTTTTTATTTTAAATTTCATTCGGACAAATTGAAATATAGAATCGCTTCCTCTTGGTGGAAATACAATTTCTGGATGTTTCACTTTTTTTACCCCATGTCAATCGGCGCGGCTATTTTGGCGGACAAGTCATTCCACGAAAAGACGGGCGGCTTCGACGAGTCGCTTTACATCGGAGAAGATCATTTTTATTCTAAAAAAATAAAAAAGGCCGGTGGTAAATACGGCTTGATAAAATCAGACACGATAATTTATTCGACTCGAAGATTTGAAAAAGAAGGATTTTTGAAGGTTAATCTGAAATGGTACATCGCGTCAATAAATTATCTGATTTTCGGACACCGAATGAAAAAAATCGTCAAATACGAATTCAACAATAGGTAATCCCTGTTTTAAAATGAAAAAAGTCTGCCGGTGCAGCAGACGGGGTGAAAAGGTTGGAGTGTTGCTTGGTTCATGCCGCCCTCATCGTTGTGAGGTAGCGCAGACCTTCATCAGTAGCGAGAGCTCTGAGCCCGAGCCGCTTGAGCATGCCTAAAGTCACCTCCTTGGCTTCGTCTTTTCTCGTAATATCGAGAATTCGCTTGAAACCGGCAGGCCCGAAACGCCGTCTCAGGACTTCGATCTCGCGATCGAAATCATCGCAGTGAGCGCTCATGACTCGGTCTCCTTTCCTCTGAAAATATGTAAACTACTTATTGCTGGCGATGAAGTCATCGATCATCTTACGGAATGAATCGTCTCCTTCCAAATCGAGGAACATTTTGTCTTTTTCTTCTCGAGGAAGAGTGCTGCCGATGGCCACGTGATACATCAAACATTCATTGAGTTTCGGCTGTCCGTGCTTGCTCCTCATCTTATTGACCTGCGCAACCATCGTATCGTAGAATTCCAGCACCAGATCGGAATCGTGATCATCCGTCAACTCCTGAAGTTTGCGCCGATAAATCCGCTCCTGCTCCAACATCTGCTCCGCCACGGCTCTGCCCTCCCCGCTTCCGCTTTGTCCTTCGATTATCGGCATAAAATAAATAGGTATCTTATTTCTCCTACCTTTATTTTACCGGACCTGGCATATTAAAGCAATATTCACCTTATTGTCAAATTTCCAAATATGTTCAAATGGATACTCTTTGACCAAGCCAATGTCTTAACGCACCATGTTTTTACCACCAAACCGCTTTATTGCGCTGACAATCAGTGCTTTCCGGCCAAAGATTTGGAAAAAATTTATTACAGCCCCGAATTCTCCGCTTTCGAACTGGGTAAATTGGATTCGACCGCTCTGATCGATTCTTTTTTAAAACAACACAAAATCTGTCTGACCGTTCAAGGCTATAAAAAAATTTATCGGGAAAGCATTGAGCCGATCTTCGGCATGAAGGAAATAATCGAAAAATTAAAACAAAATTTCAGATTGGCGACTTTAATCAATGAAGGCGCCGAATGGGCGGAGCATAAATTCGAAGCCATGGGGTATAAACATTTTTTTGAACGAAATATCATCTCCGGCGATTTGGGAATGGTCAAGCCGGATGAAAGAATTTATAAAAAAGCTTTGGAGATAATCAATGCCGCGCCGGACGAATGCCTTTTCATCGACGATTTGGAGAAAAATTGCCGCGGCGCGGAAAACGTCGGCATAAAAGCCATTATGTTCATCAGTCCTGAGCAATTAACCAGGGAACTTGAAAAACTTTCAGTAATTTAAAAACAAAAACGCCCAGCACCTTTTTGAAAGATAATTCATTTTTCAAAAAGGTGCTGGGCGTTTTTTATCGTTGATTTTACGGATTGGTGATTTCAAGCTTTATCTGGCCATTATAATTCGGAATGACCGACACCTGATAGTCAAAGGATGAAACCCGTTGATTTTGAAGACTTAAATAAAACGTTAAATTTCTTGGATTGGTATAAAACTGAAAATACCCGTTTGAATCCGTTGTTGCCAATAATTTATATGGCGATACGACATCATGAATTTCAACATATCCAATTCCTTCTTTTGTAACTTTATCCACGACCCAACCGGAAATCATTCCCTGATTGCTGTCATTGGGACTGTATGAATAGGTTATTTGTGGAGATTCGTAAGAATCATTGATTATTTCAAGCGTCATCTGGCCATTATAATTTGGGACGACAGACACCAGATATTCACCGCTGGGCGAAGCCCAATGATTGTGGATGCGTATCTTAAACTTTAATATCTTTGGGTCGGTAGAAATCTGAAAATACCCGTTTGAGTCGGTCGTAGCCAATACAAGCGGACTCATATATGAAGCGGCGGTAATTTCTACATTGGCAATACCTTGTTTTGTGACATTATCAATAACCCGACCGGAAATCATCCCATTGTTGCTATCATTCGGACTATAAGAATAAGTTACTTGCGGATATTTATAATTATTGTTATCCGGAGTAAGGCTGAAATCAGCCCTATACGAATTACCCAAAATTATTGACTTTTCAGCGGGATACAAGTTACCACTATACGCCTTAATTAAAAGGCTCTTGCCTCTAGTCCCGTAAAAATTAAATGAATACTCACCATTAATGTCTGTGCGGACATAAACGCGAGAGTTGCCCTGCAAAGCAGCTACTTCTACGGCCGGAATCGGCTGTCCGGTAACGCTGTTCGTCACTTTACCTCTAATTAAGAAGTATTCGAAATTCGGAATATTGCATGTCGGGCAAAGCGTTGGATTATTTATCTCGGGACGAATTTCAACTCTATAATCAGCAATGACTGAAACCTGATATCTAATTGATGTATCAGGAGAATAATCCAAATCCTTAGCGCTAAAATAAAGATTGATTACGCCGGGGACGTGATAAAAACTGAAATACCCATTAGAATCAGTAATCGGCTGATTTTTAAAACTAACCGGTTCACCGGCGACGCCCACCATAACATTGCCGATTCCTTTTTTAGTTGTTTTATCGATCAAAAATCCTGAGACTAACCCTTGCTTCACTTTATATCCATCAGGGGTTGGGCTATAGGAATAAGAAGCTGTAGGAATTTTTACTACCGTCTCTTCAACCGGATAATAAACAATGCTAAAATTCACCTGATTAGTATTACCCAATACAATGGATTTTTGATATGAATTGTAATTATCTTGCGACGCGGTTAAACGTATTGATTGCCCGTTTATTGCATATATCCGCAATGAATAATTACCGTTAACATCCGTTCTGTCTGAAGATGAATTTATTGAATTGGTTATCAAAATATTTGGTACCGGCTGACCATTCGCGCTATTTATCACCTTACCGCTGATCGTGAAGTATTGATAATTTTCGCTTACAGGAGTGGGCACTGTGCCTCCCGTCGGATAAACATAACCCGTATTCACCGAAATCTGCGACAAATCGGAATTGGTGATGCCAAGTCCTAATTTTCGCATCATGGTGTAAGCCGCGTCGGCACTACCCAAATAATATCTTCGTCCGTCCGAAGGATTAACATACCAAGCTTCGCCCGCGTGCTGAACCTGTAAAAATATTTTGCCTTTTTGATTATTGGCGAAATTTAAATCAACGACTTTGTTGCCGAATCGAATGATCGGGCTGTAGCCGTTTAAAACTTCCGTTTTATCTTCATAACCATCGCCATCGCTGTCGCGAGAATTGGGATTGGAACCGAGTGATCTTTCGATCACATCAGCCAAACCGTCGCCGTCAGCGTCAATGCCATCGACATTCCAAGTGCCCAAAGGGATTTTCATCAAATCCGCGTTGGTGATGCCGATCCCCAGGCTTCTCATTAAATTATAAGCGGCCGCGCCATCGGCCAAATAGATTCTTTTATTGTCGGCCGGATTGACATACCAGGCTTCGCCATGATTTTGCACCTGCAATAAAATCTTGCCGGACAAACGCTCGGACATGGTCTGGGCAGAGCCGGAAACAGGTAAAATTAGCGAAAAAACTAACAGAAATAAACAACTTGAGATAATCAATGATTTTTTCATAACTCACTATTTATTATTAACTTGAAATTTTAGCATATTAAAGCTATAAAGTCAAGCACTATTCCTAATTACAATTTAACATTTAAAATGGCTTTTCTTCAAACAAAAAACATCGAACAGATATCGATGCCGCTGAATGAATTTCAATTTTCAGGAAAAGATTTCTCCACGCGCCCTTATGGGCTTGGTCGAAATGACAAAAAGATACTACTCCCTATTCCCTTTTGCCTATTGCCTCAATTGCTACTGCCCCGCTTCCCTGATCGATTCTTCCGCAATATCGAGTTTTCCTTTCCTTCTCCACAACCGACGAGCCAAACCGTCTTTTAACCGCAACATCTCTTCGCTTTTCAATAAATATGAAATCAAAACAAAACAAGCCAAGCCCACTGAACCGGCCACCGCGCCCTGAATGAATATGCCCCAAAATTTTTGCATATCCACGACGCGACCTAAAATTTCCTTTGACAATTGAATGGCAATGGCCATGCCTATGGCCGCCAAGGACATTTTGCCCAAAGACGCGGCGATTCTTTTGATTCCGAAATCCCCGACTCTGGATCGCAAGAAAACGAACAGCAACGCGAAGTTAACCACATTGGAAACCGTAAAAGCGAAAGACAATCCCATCACCCCGTAATTTTCAACCAACAGCAAGCTTAGCGCTATATTGATGGTCATGGAAATCAAACTGATGATAAATGGAACCATAGTGTTTTGCATGGCGTAATACGCTCTGGCCAAAAGCGGGATCAATGACTGCGCGAAAAGGCTCAGAGCGAAAACCCCAAGCACGTCCGCGGTCAAAATCGTCTCGGTCCAACCGAATTGTCCGGCGCCCAAAACTATTCTGACGATTTGAATTCGCAATAAAATAAAAATAATGGTGAACGGCACGGTAAACAACAAAATTTGCCGCAAAGTCGTTTCCAGAGAATTTTTAAAATCTCCCATGTTCTTTTTGGCGAAAGCAATCGACATGGCCGGAAAGGCCGCCAATGAAAACGCGATGCCGAAAAGGCCTATCGGGAAGCTTTGCAGGTTCGTGGCGAAGTTGTAAATGGTAATGCTGCCGGCCGTGAGGGTCGAACCCAGAATCGTCACCACGATCAGATTCAATTGAGCCGTGGCGAGTCCCATGGTGCGAGGAATCATCATCCGGCCGATCTTTCTGATGTTTTTATTTCTCAATTGAAAAACGGGACGATAGCGAAATCCCAGATCAATGGCCACGGGCAACTGCAAAATCATGTGCAAAAAAGCTCCCAAAACCACGCCGATCGCCAATCCGTAAATGCCGACATAATCGACTATGAAAAAAGCTCCCAAAATAATGCCCAAATTGTACATGATCGGCGCCAAGGAAAAAAGCAAAAATCTTTTGAATGACTGGAGCACGCCTCCGAAGATGCCGCTGATGCCCAAAAAGATCGGACTCAAAAACATTATTCTGGTCAAATTCACGGTGACTTGCAGCTGTTCGCCGTTAAAACCCGGGGCGATGTATTTCATCAACCACGGCGTGGCGATAAATAATATACCGCAGGCCACGGTCAGAAAAATCAAAACCGTGTTCAAAACATTATTCACCAAATCCCATGCGTCTTTATTAGATTCATAACCTTCTTTGTCATGTTTTTTTAACAGCGAAGTGAATACGGGAATAAAACCGGCTGACAGCGCGCCCAAAATAACCAAATTATAAATCAAATCCGGCACGCGAAAAGCGGCATAATACATGTCCAGCTCGGCGCCGGCGCCAAATTGTGAGGCCAAGACTCTGTCTCGCACAACACCCAGAAGCCGACTGGCCAACGAAGCAATGCTTATAATGGCCGCGCCGGAAATTATCGACGAGCTTTTTGAGTTTAAAAATTTTTTTATTTTGCTTAAAGCTATCATTTACTTTATTGTTACGAGATTTACAAGATTTTTGTACAAAATCTTACAGATTATATAGTTCCATATCTTGTACTATCTGGTATGTAAATCTTGTAGATCTCGTAACTAACATATTAATTTAGCCATCATCAATTCCTCATTGGCCGGCACTACCAACACTTTTGCTTTGATCGGCAATCCCGATATTATCAATTTTCTGATTTGCCCGCTTCTTTCCCCGATTCCGGCGGTGAACGCAATGGCGTCAACTTTGCCCAAAACAGCGGCGTACGCGCCTATGTATTTTTTGATTCTGTAAACAAACATGTCCAAAGCGAGCTTGGCTGGCTTTTTTTCGGAAGCTAAAATTTCGCGCATGTCCTTGAAACCGGAGACGCCGTAAAACCCCGATTCGAAATTTAACATTTTTTCAATCGCGGGCAATTTATAACCTTTTTTATTCAAATGAAAAACAATGGCCGGATCGATATCTCCGCTTCTGGTGGCCATCATCAAGCCTTCAAGCGGCGTAAAACCCATGGATGTATCTATTGGTTTGCCATTTTGAATGGCGGAAATACTGCATCCCGAACCCAAATGGCAGGTTATCAAATTCAGCCGACTTAATTTTTTATTCAGTCTTTTTGAGCTGTTTTCAGCCACAAACTGATGAGATAATCCATGAAATCCGTAACGTCTGATGTTCATTTTTTCCGTCAGCTTCATCGGTAAAGGATAATACTTTGTCCGATCGGGCAAATCATGAAAAAAGGCGGTGTCAAAGCAGGCGTAGTTTTTAGCTTGTGGCAACAGCTTTATAACCGCCTTAATTCCTGCCAAATTATGCGGATTATGAAGCGGAGCCAAGTCGTTTAATTTTTCCAATTCCTTAATATTTTTTGAATTGACCAAAAGCGGTTTATAAAACTTTTCTCCGCCATGAACATAACGGTGTCCGACTTTTTTCATGGATGAAAGATCGATTTTTTTCGATGTCAAAAACAAAAAAACAGCGGTAATCGCCTCATGATGATTTTTTATTTTAACTATAGTCTTATGGCCGTCAAAGTCGCAAAACGATTGACCGCTAATTTGCTCCACTATCCCTGCATGAAGCTTCTTTAAATTTTGATCAAACAATTTGAATTTTACACTGGAGGAACCGGCATTGATTATTAATATCAAATTTCCCATACCAAAATTACTCAATTATAAGCTCTCCCTCTCCAACCGGCGCCAAATCGGCCGCATTGCCTTCATCAGTGTCTATTTGAAACGATTGGTCGAAATTCCCTTTCACGCGAATAACAACTTGGTCAAAAACCAAAGCGCGGTCGCCGCCGACTTTTACCTTAACAATATCGCCGTTCTTTAAACCAAGCTCCGTAGCTTGCGACTCGGAAAGATGAACATGGCGCTTGGCCACTATCAAACCTTCCTTTAACTCCGCTTCTCCCGCCGGACCTATGATTTTGATGGCTCCGGAACCGGCCACATCTCCGGAAACCCTGAGCGGGGCTTCGCTGCCGAGAAAAAAAGCGTCCGTTCTGGAAATTTCAACTTGCGTGTTCACTCTGACCGGACCGATCACGGTCACGTTTTCCAATTGCCTTTTCGGACCGACTAAAGTCACCTTGGCTGAACTGGCGAATTCGCCGTGCTGGGATAATTCTTTTCCCGGCTCCAATTTATAACCCTTGCCGAATAATTTTTCCAAATCCTTTTGACATAAATGCAAGTGGCGGGCGGAGATTTCTATTTTCATATTTTTTTGAATTTACAAGATTACAAGATCAGTGTACAAGATATACAAGATTCCTAATCTTGTGACTTTTTCTGATGCTCAGGATCATTTACGACTCGACGAACCTGAACTTCTTCGCTATTAAATAAAATTATCAGGCCTAATCTCAAATCTGTTGCCACAAGATATTCATATAATTGATCAAAATGTTTTTTTATTATTTTTTTTCCGACTTTCAATTCAACTAGCATTTTATTTTCTATCAAGAAATCCGCTCTCCTTCTGACAGAGTATTTCCCCTTATGCAATAAATTTATCGCATATTGCCTTTGGACACGAATGCCCTTCTCCATTATCATTTGATAAGCTATATCCTCATAATATCTTTCCCTGAAGCCAAAATCATTTTCATTATAAACCTCAAAAAATATTCCAATTATCTTATCACTCAAATCTTTATAATAAAACTCTGGCATATATTAACAATCTACAAAATCACGAGATCAACGTACAAGATACCAAATACGCTAATCTTGTACATCTTGTAATCCGTATAATCTTGTAACGCAATATCTTGTAATCTCGTAAATTAATTATTTACTTAAAAGTCCGTTCTGCGCCCCGATCTTCGCCACCACTGCTCCGCTGTTTTTCAATCCCAAATCCAAAGCTTTTTTCGCGTCATGATCGTATTTTATCAATCCGGCCAAAAAACCCGAGCCGAAAGCATCGCCAGCGCCGACTGTGTCCACGACGTTTTTTCCCATGGCCGGCAGATGATAAAACTTGCCCGCCGCGTCCAAAAGATTGGCGCCGCCGGCGCCTTCGGTCACCACCACGGCGATCGGGCCGAGTTGCTTTAATTTATTCGTTAGAAATTTCACGTTGTTTAATTTCGAACTTTTTCCAAAAAAAGTCATGACCAGTTGTATTGCTTCGTCTTTATTTACAATCAAAATTTCTGTCTGCGTTAAAAACGGCAACATCAAAGAAACCCGATTAATTTGCTTTTGTCCGGGGTTCCAAACGATAAGCGAAGCGTCCTTTCTGGCTTTGTTAAAAACTTTTTTTAATTCAACTTCCCAATTTTTCTGGCTTTGAGCGGCGACATAAAAATAATCGGCTTTGAATTCAGTGAGCAGGGTTTGAGAATAACTAAAATTTGCGCTCGCGCCTTTGTGAGTGAAAATGACGTGATCTTTAAATTTTTTCGAACCCAAAATAAAAGAAAAGCCGGTCAGCTCTTTTTTATTTTTTAAAATCAAGGAAACATCAATTCCGTTTTTCTTGAAATTCTCAAGCATCTGATCGGAATCATCTCCCACGCAGCCCACCGGCGCGACTTTGATCCCCAGTTTATTCAAACCAAAGGAAACATTGCCCGCTCCCCCGCCGAAATTATAATAAACCTTATCAATCGGCAGTTTGGCGCCGTACTCGAAAGCGAACATTTTCTGGCGCGTCAAATCTTTTTTGTTTTCAATGACAAAAACCTCGTCGCTGAAAAACTCGATGTCTTTGATCAAACTTCCAAAAACGGCGACCTGATATTTCTTCATAAATTTATTTTAACTTTTCGCTTAAATAATCTTTCAACTCTCCAACCTTCACTCTCTCCTGCTTCATCGAATCCCGATCTCTGACCGTCACCGAATCATCTTTTTCAATGGTGTCAAAATCAATGGTCACGCAATACGGCGTGCCGATTTCGTCTTGTCGTCGGTAACGTTTGCCGATATTGCCGTTGTCGTCAAATTCAACCAGCCAATTTTTTCTCAAGGAATCATAAACTTCTCTGGCTTTTTCAACCAGCTTGGGTTTGTTTTTAAGCAACGGAAACACGGCCACTTTGATCGGCGCCAGCGATATTGGAAATTTCATCACCACTCGTTCGCCATCATCAAGTTTTTCTTCATTGTACGCTGACAGCAACGCAAGCAAAATACTTCTTTCCAAACCGAAAGTGGGCTCAATCACGTGCGGAATATATTTTTCTCCGGTTCCCGGATCCGTATATTCCAATTTTTGACCGGTGGCTTTGGCGTGACTGGTCAAATCAAAATCGGTTCGATTAGCCAAACCGAAAAGCTCGTTGAAACCAAACGGATAATTATATTCAATATCAACCGTCTTTTTGGAATAATGACACAATTTTTCCTTCGGATGTTCGCGACGACGCAAATCTTTTTTATCCGCTCCCAGACTCAAAGCGAAAGATTCCTGATCGTCCAGCCAAGTATCAAACATCTTTTTCCATTTGTCTTTGGGAGAAATGAAGTATTCGATCTCCATTATTTCAAATTCCCTTAACCTAAATATAAAATTGCCGGCTACGATCTCATTGCGAAAAGATTTACCGATCTGGGCGATGCCGAAAGGAATTTTAACCCTGGACGAATCCAAAACATTTTTAAAATCAATAAAAATAGCGCCGGCTGTTTCCGGGCGCAAATAAACAACACTTTCAGCTTCGTCGCTGACATTGTTCATTTCCGTTTTGAACATCATGTTAAACCCGCGCGCTTCCGTCCAATCAATTGACCCGCACACCGGACACTTTATCTTTCCTTTTTTCAAAACTTCGTTCATTTTCTTCAAATCGCCTTCCAAATCAAGCCCGGTCGCGTCTTCGACCAAATGATCCGCGCGAAATCTATGTTTGCATTTTTTGCAATCCACCAAAGCGTCGTTGAAGCCTTTGGTATGCCCGGAAGCTTCCCATAATTTGGGATGCAATAAAATGGGACCGTCAATTCCCACGATGTCGGGTCTATTGTGAACAAACGTTTTCCACCACAAATTTTTAATGTTTTTTTTCAGCTCAACGCCGTAAGGCCCGTAGCTATAAGTTCCGGCCAAACCTCCATAAATTTCCGAACCGGGATAGACGAAGCCTCGACGTTTGCACAAGCTGACTAATTTTTCCATTGTATCCATATTTTTTCATCGATCACGTATCATGGATCACATATCATTTCGAAATGCCCCATGTTCCATGACTATATAGTCATTATTTCCTTCCTCTTCTTCTCCGCCATTTCTTCCAGGTTTTTGTTTAACGCTTCCACGTGTTTATCCAGTTCCTCGCGATAAGCGTAGCGATTGTCTTCGGTGAGTTCAGAAGCTTTAAACGCTTTTTCAATTTCTTCTTTCACCTTGTCTCTCAATTGCCTGACGCTGATTTTGGCGGTTTCCAATTTCTCGCCCAAAAGTTTAACGAGATTTTTCCTTGACTCCTCGGTCATTTGCGGAAAGACGACGCGCACCACCGTATCGTCTATTGAAGTGCTAACGCCCAAATTCGCCTCAGAAATGGCCTTTTCAATGCTTTTGAGCAATGTTTTATCCCAGGGCTCGATTCTAAGCGACCGAGCTTCGGGCACGGAAATGCTGGCCAATTGCTTCAATGGCGTGGGCGCGCCATAGGCGTCCGCGAAAAGCCCCTCGACCATGGCCGGATTGGCTCGACCGGTTCTGATTTTCGATAATTCCTCTCGAAAAAAATCCATGGAATTTTCAAAAGCCTCTTTAAATTTGCTTATAAATTCATTCATACGTTTAATTAATAACTAATTTAACTTTTCAAACCACTCTAACTATGAACTTTTAAATTATTGCTCGTACGATCTTACCCCCAAATAAATGACATTACCGTCCTCCGGATGCACGGTCAAGGCTCTGCCCGCTCTCGTGGTCGGCAATTTGGACGCGCTCCAGGTCTCGCCGCCATCCGCGCTGCGATAATAATTGGTATCGGTCGCGTAGTATATCTCATTGCCGTTTTTGGGGTTGATGGCCATGGAAAATATTTTGGTAGCATCGGGTTCTGTCAATAATTTCACTTCCTGCCAAGTCGCGCCGCTATCGACCGATTTCAAAATTCCGTAACCGGTGGCGTACAAAAGTGCGCCCGTTTGCCGAGACTGGGCAATTTCAATCGATCTGCCAGCGTTGCTGAATTCTCTCAATTGATCTCGCAAACTCTGCCAATTTTGACCGCTGTCCGAGCTTTTATAAAGATAATTTTTTTCCGTGCCCACGTAAAGCTTGCGAGAATCATCTTTATCCAAAACGATTTGATTGACTCTTGAAGGAAAATTATAAAGTCTTTCCCAATTTTTTCCGGCGTCCTGGCTTTTATAGAAATCCCCGGAATCAAGTCCGATATAAACCATGTCGGAATTGTAATAATCCACCGTCACCGCGGTCACCAATTGTCCGGCCGCCACCTTGAATACGTCTTCCCATTCTCTGGCGCAAGTCGAAGATTTGACCAATCTGGTATTGATGGCTACATAAATGGCGCAAGGATTTTTCGAATCCACATCCACTCCTCTGACAAAACCGGAATTCAAATCATCCACGGGCATCCAGCCATTGCCGTTATTGATCGAATAAAACAAACCATTTTCCGCGGTGGACAAATACAGCACGTTCGAATCGCTCGGATCAAAAGTAAAATCCACCACATTGACGTCGCCGATCGTTCCCGGTGTCGCGCCCGGAGTCATCAAGTCCACTTTTCTTCCCCAATTTTCTCCGTTATCCGCGGAAATGAACACACCGCCCAAGTTTTGATCCGTCTGTTTATCGCCGCCCAATTTGATGCATCCCGACAGCGAAATCATCAATAAAATCGCCGCGCAGACAACTGATATTTTTTTTGGCATAAATTCATGCTTTTAGAAAAAAGTTTTCTAAACTTAATTTTATATTTATATTTTTAATAATATCTTGCCTTAAAGATTCCACTCCGAATAGCAGCGCCGTCAAATGATCGCAAGAAAACCTGCCGCGCAACTTGAGCAAATCATCGGCCAAATGAATGTTGGAAATTTTTTCCGCCGCGCCCATTTCCGTCAAGAGCAAATCCCTGAGCACAATCGACCATTCATTGGCGTCGCTTAGCAAATCATCTTTTTTCTTTTGGCTGAATTCATCCGCGAAAAAAAACTTTTCCTTGACGCCACCGCAAAGCGCGCGCAAAAAACCGGCCTGATTGTCTTGGAGCGCCGAATATTGGTCGCCGTTCGACAAAAGTCTCATCGCCCTGGTCGGCCGGCCGAGCGCCAACCTCGAAAATATTTTCGCCTGATCTCTCGACGCGCTTTGTCCGAGCAAATAATCGTATATGTCCGCTTTGGACACGGCCGAGAAAGAAAACGATTGGCATCTGGACACGATCGTGTCCAAAAGATTGTTCTTTGATCGGGCGATTAAAATAATCACCGTCTTTTGCGCCGGTTCCTCCAGCGTCTTTAACAAGCTGTTGCTCGCCTTTTCATTCAAAGAATCCGCCTGCGGAACCAGCACGATTTTATATGAATTTAGAAACGCTCTTTTACTTATTTTATCCTGCAAACCTTGCACTTGCTTGATCGAAATCTGCGTTTTCGAATCATCGCCCTCGCTGTTCAATTCCCTTTCCAAAAAATTTACGTCCGGATGAATGTTTTTCTCGAATTGCCGGCAATGGGAACATTGATTGCAAGGAACCTTCAATTTAGAATCCGAAGCTCCTTCTCTGAATTTCTTATAATTTTCGCAAAGTAATGTTTTGGCGAAAAGCTTGGCGGTCAAGGTTTTGCCCACATTATTGGGACCGTAAAACAAATACGCGTGAGTAAAAGACTCATTTTTCACGCTCTTTTGCAAAAACTTTTTGATTTTCTCCTGACCCAAAATCGGCCAGTCGAATTCCAAGTCTTTCATAGATTATTATAGCATAATATTCATGAAGCATGAATAATGAAACATCAAACCCTCAAAGGACGGGGGGGCAGGCAGGTTGTCCACTTTTTGGCGTCAAAAAGTGGGTCGGCGCCGCCCCAAATGGGCAAGCCGAAACCCATTCTAATTTTATAAAAGCAAGGTTTATAAAAAATTTTTGGACTCTTTTAATATTGTCAAATCTCTCTGTAAGATCATCTTTCCGATTTGATCGTCTGTTGTATCATTTTCAAATAATTCAATAGCTTGCTCAAAATTAACCCAGAGCAATTTAAAACCGAATGCTATTTCTTTATCTGTAAAGGATGTTTTTCCTTTATTTCCATCAACAACGGCCACATAACAATAAGAAGTGGAGATTTCTTTAACATTGTCACGGTACTCCTTAATAATTCCCAACTCTTTAATATTCTTTATTTCACATCCGACTTCTTCCAGGCATTCTCTCTTTAAGGTTTCAATAGGTGTTTCATTTCCCTCAATTCCGCCACCCGGCAATTTATGATAATCATATTTCCCCACATAAAGCAAAGCCACCTTGAATTCTTCATCAAAAATTACGGTTCTGGAAGCTTTTATTACTTTATAATCGTCCCTTGGCAAGGCCTCCCTTTCCCTAGCTCTTTGATAAATTGTTTTCAGCATTTTCATAATCGCTCCTTGTTTTCGTAATTTTTGTAGCCGATTAGTAGATTCGTAGCTTAATCGCCCAAAATCACTTCCAACGTCTCGCGAGCGCATTTTTCCCATGAAAATCTCTTTATATTTTCAAAACCTTTGGCGATCAATTCTTTTCTTAAATTTTCATCAGCGTCAATTTTGTTCATGGCTCGGACAATTTCTTCTTTGCTTTTCGGATCGATCAATAAAGCCGCGTCTCCCGCCACTTCGGGCAAACTGGTCGTATTGGAACAAATCACCGGGCAGCCGCAGGCCATGGCTTCCAGCGGCGGAATGCCGAATCCTTCATACAAACTCGGAAAAACCAAGGCTCTCGCGCCGGCCGTTAATTTTGACAAGTCCTCGACGCCCACCCAGCCCGGCGTGATAACGTCTTTTTGCAAGCCGAACTTTTCAATGTTTTCTTTGACGCGCTCAAAACCGTGCGTCACGAACCCGGAACCGGTTTTTGTATTGCCAACTAAAACCAACTTGCACTCCGGTCGCGATTTTTTGAATTCAGCGAAACATTCCACCAAAAACGGCGTGTTCTTTTTTTCTTCCAGTCTGCCCGTAAAAATGAAATAAGGTGAATTCAAACCGTATTTTAATTTGATTGATTCGATTTCTTCAGCCGGATAAATTTTATAATTGCCGGCGTCAAATCCGTTATAAACCACTTTTATTTTTTCAGCCGGAATTTTAAAAACATCCATTATTTCTTTTTTGGAAAATTCGGAAATGGTGATTATTTTCCAAGCAGAAAATTTGGCGAAACGAAGAGCGTATTTATGATAGACAATATCGTACCAAGGATAAATTTTCGGAAAGCGCTCAAAGCCTATATCATGCATGGTCACCACGGTTTTCTTCGGATGAAAAAGAGGAATGACATGCGCGGACACGAACAGCCTATCAGGCTCCTTTCCTGTTTTATCTCGTACATCTTGTAATCTGTATAATCTTGTACAAAAATCTCGTAATCTCGTAACCAACATTTCATAAGACAACCGAAACTGCGTCCACAATCTGCCCGGCGGCCAATTCAAAATTTTCTCCTCAAAATTTTCAGGACAGTTTTCCAGCCCATCTTTTAGCGGAACATTGGTATATAAAAAATAGCGGTTTTCTTTATCCAATTTTTTAAACCACTGAATCAAATGATATGAATACCACTCGGTACCCGTTTTATTGGGCTTATTGGCCCGAGAAGCGTCGATGCCAATTAACATATTAGGTTATTAGGTAATTAGGTTATTAGGCAAAAACCACTATCCTGTGAATCTAAGAACCTAATAACCTACAAGCTCGTTACCTGGTCGCAAGTATTGATCTTTTATACAAATCCAAATTATCCAAAGCCACGCCCGTGCCTTTGGCCACGCAAAGTAGCGCGTCGTCGGCGATATAGACCGGCACGCCGATGGCTTTGGAAATCAAGCGATCTATATTTCGGAGCAAGCTGCTGCCGCCGGACATGATGATGCCTTTATCGATCACGTCAGCCGATAATTCCGGCGGCGTGATGTGCAAAACTTCCTTGGTGGAATTGATAATGCCGTCCAGTTCTTTTTGCAAAGCTTCGGTCACGTCATTGGAATTCATTATAATGGTCTTCGGCAGCCCCGTGATCATGTCCCGGCCGCGAACATCCATGGTCGGCGGACCTTCTTGATACATGGCCGAACCGATTTCTATCTTTATCGCCTCCGCAGTCCGTTCACCGATGGCCAGATTGTATTTTTTCCGAGTGTAGTCGGCAATGGCTTGATCGAATTTATTTCCGCCGATTCTAACTGATTTTGAAGTGACAATGCCTCCCAAAGAAATAACGGCGACTTCGGAAGTGCCGCCGCCGATATCGATAATCATGTGTCCGGAAGCGCTGCCTATCGGGATATTGGCGCCGATGGCGGCCGCGATCGGTTCTTTGATAATGTAAGCGGCTCGCGCGCCCGCCGTGATGGTGGCGTCGATCACCGCTCTTCTTTCAGTCGAAGTGATACCGGCCGGCACGGCCACCATGACCTCGGGCCTGAAAATTTTAATACCGCCCAACGCTTTATTTATGAAGTATCTGAGCATGGCTTCGGTTATTTTGTAATCGGCTATTACTCCGTCTTTTAACGGCCGGCAGGCGACAATGGTGTCGGGCGTGCGACCGAGCATTTCCTTGGCCTCATCGCCGACAGCCAATATTTTTTTATCGGTCACTGAAATCGCCACAACAGAGGGCTCGTTGATCACGATCCCTTTTTTGGGCAAATGCACCAGCGTGTAAGTTGTCCCCAAATCAATGCCGATTTTTTTTATAAACATATTTAAGCGTATTCTTGAGTATCTTGTAATTCCTGCCTACCGGTCTTCGACTCCCGTTCGGCCACGAGCTCACGGCCGAGTGGCGAGCTCAGACTCGAGGAGCAGGCAGGCGTAACAAATAACATAAAAGATTGATAGCCGATTGTAATTCGTAACACGCGCTTCATGCTCCATCCTCCCTTTTTTTCATCTCCAGCAATTTATCCAATTTTATCTTGGTCTCCTGTTCCAAAAAATATTTGTTTATACCGGGCAAAAAAGAAAGCCACCGTCTGAGCAAGTCTATTATTTTACTCACGTTGACTTTAACCTTGTTCAATAAAATTTGAATTTTTCCGGCCGTGATTTTTCCTTCGGCAGCGAATTTTTTCTGCTCGGAAGCGGACAATTGAACATACAGTTCATAAATGTCTTCTTGCATCACATCTTGAATGGATTTCAGCTGAATATTCGCCGGCGCGGCCGTTTGCGAGGCCAAATGACTCGCCGATTCCAAATCCAAAGCTCCGCGAACATCTTCCTTGGCTGAAGCTTCAAATTCTTTTTTTGCCGCGGCCAGCTTTTCGTGAGTTAACCTTTCTTGCTCTTTGACTTCTTGCTCTGCTTTTTCTTCCGAAACCTTTTCCAAAGCCGGCTCGGCCGGCGTTAACTTTTCCAATTGCGCGTCCTTTTTTAATGGGTCCATTGGGGTCATATGAGTTTGATTAAGTGTAATATTTTTTTGATTTTTTTGCAAATTTTGCCAAATATCATTATAAATTGTATCATATAAATGCCCCCCTTGACAAATCTCTTGTTTTTTTGTAAGGTATAACAAATATGAAAAAAGCAAGATTAATCTATACAATTTACGCCATAATCGCCCTGTTTATCGTGGCTTTGCCGGCCATGACCGCTTCGGGTGCGTTTTCCGATATGCAAAACGGCCTGGAAGTATTTAATCAGCACGCGGGCTTGCCGCAGGCAGGGTTGAACCAGTTGGTAGGCAGCATTATTAAACAAGCGCTGTCATTGCTGGGCATTTTTACCCTGATTATAGTCATGTATGGCGGCTTCTTGTGGATGATTTCAGGCGCCAACGAAGACAAAAAGAAAGAAGCCAAAGGAGTCTTCGTCAATGGCCTGATCGGCCTGGCCATCATTTTAATGGCTTATTCGGCCGTAAATTATATCTTTGACGTTTTTCAGAGCGCTACCATGAGTATTGAATAAAATTACATAATAATAAAAGACAGCCTAATCGGCTGTTTTTTTGTTTAATATCATCGATCCTTCACATTTCCAGCACCAGGGGTCTGGGGGAAAAGCTGAGCCATAGCGCGATCCTGGTAATTTAATCGTCGCATCGCGAATCTTTTTCCCCCAGAACTTTCCTGCCTGCCGCCTGCCTGCCGGCAGGCAGGGCAGGCAGGTTGCCTACTTTTTGGTTACAAAAAGTAGGTCGACGCTGCCCCAAATGGGCAAGTCGAAACAAGCCTGCTTAATCTATTTTAAAAGACAGCCAAAACGGCTGTTTTTTTGTATTCGCCAAGTATTGACTTTTTTAATAAAATATGATATAATTAAATATCCGAAACGGAAAGGAACGACCATGCAATGGGAGTACTTGCTGGGATCCCTGCTGACGCTGTTCATTATGGCGTACGGCATGGCCAAGATCCTCGGAGTCCAGAAAAAGTTTGTTTCCGTCTCCAAAAAAGGCGGCCGCAAGCTCACCCGGGGAATCGTCAACCTTGTCCGAGAAGTCATCGCTCTGCCGTTTCGAATGATTCGGTGGGGCTGGCGCCGCCTGTCGAGGTGACGCCATGGTTTCACGGATTTTGCACAGCCACTCGCCTCGCGGGTGGCTGAAATCTTTTTAAAATGTTATAATAAAATCAGTTGAAACAAAAATACAAAGATCGTATGGCGAACAAATATCCCACGCTTAAAAATTCCGCGGGACTGACCTGGCTCAAAATAAAAAAACCGAGAAAAAAAGAAATCGAGTATTTGCAAAACAACTACCATTTTTCAATGGTGCATTTAAACGATTGCCTGCCTCCGCTGCAACGGCCGAGACTGATCGAACACGACGATTATCTGTTCATGATTTTGACTTTCCCCGTCTATCAAGCCAAGTCAAGAAAGATAGTGCCTCTAGAAGTGGATTTTTTTATCAGTCAAAATTATTTGATCACCTGCCAGGAAACCGATTTTTTACCGCTTGATCGATTGTTCGAGCAATATCGAAAAGACAAAAAATTACCCTCGGCTTTGGGGTCGTCCCCAGGATCTCTTTTATATGAAATACTTAACGATTCCATCGACAACGCTTTCCCCATGCTCAATCATATCAGCAATGACATTGAAACGCTTGAGGACAAAATATTTTTAACTAAAAAATTCAAAGAAAACGTCATTCACGATATTTTGATTGCCAGAAGAAATATCGTCAGTTTCAAAAAATCGATTCAAGCTCACAAGGCGGTCATCAGAAAAATGGTGGATAAATCGACCAAATTTTTTCCGACCAAACGGCTGGAGACGTACTTCACCAACGTGGTTGACGATCTGAAAGAAATTTGGGACACGCTGGACAATTACGGTGGCACCATTTCCGCCATTTTCGAAAGCAATGAATCCATTTATTCCGACAGATTGAATTCAATCATCAAAACTTTGACCATTTTCTCGGTAATCGTCTTCCCGCTGACCCTTTTGGCCGCGATTTTCGGCATGAACACGACCATGCCCCTGGTAGACACGCCCTACGGCTTTTATAAAATTGTGGGCTTGATGGCGTCAGGAACACTTATCATGCTGACCATTTTTAAAAAGAAGCACTGGCTCTAAACGACTACGAATCTACGAACATTCTACCTATACTACCAAAACAATAATATGACGGAGATCCTGTATAAAGATTTAAGTTATGTATTAAATGGCATCTTCTTTGACGTCTATAACACAATCGGTTACGGAAAACGGGAAAAGGCCTATTGCCAAGCGATCATAAAAGCTTTATACAATAATAAAATAAAGTTCCTCTATCAATTCAAAGTCCCTTTAATTTATCATGAACATAAAATCGGCAATAGATATGCGGATTTTTTTATTGATGATAAAATTATTGTCGAAATCAAAGTTGGAAAAACAACTTCATCTGATTTCAATCAAATAAAAGAATACCTGAACGTATCCGGATTAAAATTAGGATTATTAGTTGCATTCAAAAAAGAAGAAGTGAAAATATATAGAGTCCTCAATTTATATTAATCATCCTTTCCTAGTCTCCATGTTTTCGTAGGATTCGTAACCTTCCGTAGTTTCGTAGTCTTAAATTTCCTTCAAGACTTTCTCCACGTCTTTTAACGTCTCCACCTTCACCAGCCTCTGCCTCGCTTCGCTCGCGTTGGGGAAACCTTTGAAATAAAAAAGTAAAAATTTTCGCATTTCCATTATTCCTTTGTTGCCTTTCGTCTCAAACATCAATTTGGCGTGCTCAATAGCCATTTTTTTTATTTTTCTCAAATCCCAATTTTTATAATCCCCTTTTTTCAAATACTCTTTTATCAATTTACCCAAATAAGGTTTTTTCCACAGCCCTCTGGCCAGACCGACGCCATCAACTCCGGTCTTATCAATCATTTTCTTGGTCGCTTCGGGCGAGTCTATTCCCCCATTGCCCAAAACAATTCCCTTAAAAGTTTCCTTAACTTTTTTAATCATTTCAAAATCAACAGGGCCGCTGAATCCTCCCTCATAACTTCGACCATGGATCATGACCGCGGCCACGGGCAAATCTTTTATTTTTTCAATCAAATCAGTGGCGTAAATGATTTGCTCGCCTTTTTTTATGGAAGCGCGAATTTTAATGGAAACCGGCACCTTGGCCGCTTCGCAGACGATTTTAATTATTTCATAACAATTATCCAAATCTCTCATTAAAGTGACTCCCCCGCCATGCGCCACCACTTTTCTGGCCGGACAGCCGAAATTTATATCGATACCGTCATAGCCGAAACTTTCAACGATTTTCACGGCCTTGGCGAACATTTCCGGACGTTTACCAAAAAGCTGGCAGACAACCGGTTTTTCTTTTTTATTAAATTTAAGCATTTCCAAAGTCTTTTTGGCATCATAATGCAGCGCGTCAGCGGAAATCATTTCCGTGTAGACAACGTCAGCGCCGTATTTTCGACAAATCAAACGAAAGGCGGAGTCAGTGTATCCGGCCATGGGCGCCACGGCGATGATCGGCTTTTTCAATTTTTGCCAAAAATTCTTCATCTGAAATTTCTATATTTTAATTCAAAACCATAAATCTTCTCAAAATTCTTTTTAAAATCAGCTTTGCTTTTTATTTTTTTCAAACTTTCAATCAATGAAAGCAGTTTTTTCGCTCCATATTTTTTTACCAAAAACGAAACCGCATTGCCGGATTCCTTAAAAACGCCCGGACCGGTTTTTTTATAATATCTTAAAAAACTTTTGTATTCATTCATTTTTTTATCCAATTGACCCGATAAAAACAATGAAGTCCCTTCCCACAGCCAATCGGGTTCCGCCTTTCCATTTGATAATTTCAAAAAAAACAAATGCGCCAATTCATGTTTGATCAATTGATAATAATCTTTGTCCGAATATTTATGAATGCTTTCCGCGTTATAATTCTCGGGTCGCAATATGTAAATCTTGCCTTTATGAGCCCAACCGACAAGCCAACGAGGGGTCTTGTAACCCAAAAACTTGTCAATCTCTTTTCGGTCATTGACGAATCGAACCTGCGGTTTTAATTTCAAGTCAAAAAAAGCTTCAAGCTCTTTTAAAGCTTGCTCGTAGAACTTTTTTATTTTCATTGGCATGATAAATTTTTCTTTGGGCATATGATCACAAACTATAAGTCACAAGACTGGACAATTATTTTAAACGGTTATTATCCCCGCGTCCAAGCTGTCGCGAGTTCCGCTTGTCAATCACGCTTTTTCCTGTTTTACTCTCAATCTCTTTTCTGGCGTTGCCGGCCACGTTCCCTCCTTGTCGCGCCACGACTTTATTTTGATCAAGATTTTTAGGCTCATGCTTTCGTGAAATTTCAGTTGTGGCGGTTTCAGCCAACATATTCAAAACCAACTCCATATTAGTCATATTGTCCCGCAAATTTTCTTTTTGAAGTTTCTTTAATCTTTTATATTCTTTGGTGGTCATTCCCGCCCAGGCTTCGGTAATTTCATCGGTTAAAATAGCGAATTCCCGTCCATCGCTAACCCCTCGATGTTCCCATTCATCAGTTAAAGCTTTACGTATCTCAATGCTTTTTAATCTTTGATTTATCCATTCCGGGCCATAGCCTTTTTGCAGATAGGTTTTTAACGCGCGATTGATAGCCAGCTCTGGATCAGCGGTTTCTTCCAATCTTTCATATCCAACCCTTGCCAACCATAACTTGAAAGGCTCCGCGTTGGGAGAAGGTATGGACTGAATAAGTCGAAGCATGGTTTCCGTATCAGCGGCGTCAGCAAGGCGCATTTTGCCGTCAGCGGCAATCATTTTCAAAGCGTGACATTTTGTCACGGTTTCATTTCCGCCCTCTTTAAGCAGTCTTTCCTTAAATTTCCGCCAATATGCCTGCGGGTCAACGCTCTTGGTCAAAACCGCAATTACATCTGATACGGCAAAATACCACAGCTCTTTATCCTCGTCCCAATGGCGACGGATTTGCTGGCCATCAAAGATAGCGATTGTCTTATGCTTTAATTGTTTTTTAGCCATATTTTTTCTTGTAAAAACAAATTGTAGGCCGGCGCATCACCCGGATTCCTGCATCTCAATTATTTCGAGCCTCGATACCCCTACCGCAACCGCGGATCATTTTTTAAATACCTCATATCCTCCGGCCGTATCCTCCACCTCCCAGCCCAAAACCTCAATCTCTTTGCGAAACGAATCAGCCAGCTCAAAATCTTTTTTCTTTCTGGCCGCCAATCTGTCTTCGGCCAATTTTTTGATTGCCGCCGGAATCGCTTCAGGATTTAGATTTTCCAAGCCCAGCCCCAATATCGAATCAAATCGAAGCAGCGTCTCTCTCTTGTTAGCTTCTTTTTCTTTTGACTTGATCAAGTCCCAAACGATCGCCAAGGCCTGCGGAGTACTAAGATCGTCATTAATCGCTTGATGAAATTTTTCTTCCCAGGCCGGCAAAACCTCGCCCGGATTTTCACCCCAGCTTAAAAAATCCCGTTTTAATTTGCATAGAGCGCTTTGGGCCGCGGCAATGGCCTCGAGAGAAAAATTCAATTCCTTTCGGTAATGAGTATTCAAAAGCAAATAGCGGTAATCAAGCGGCTCGAATCCTTTCAAATGCAAATCTTTGAGCGTGGTTATATTGCCCACTGACTTGGCCATTTTTTCATTGTTCATCAAAATAAAATTGTTGTGCAGCCAAAATCGAACGAACTGTCGGCCGGTCGCCGCTTCGCTTTGGGCGATTTCATTCGAATGATGCACGGGAATATGATCAATGCCGCCCGTGTGAACATCAATCGTCTTGCCCAAATATTTCATGGACATGGCCGAGCATTCGATATGCCAGCCCGGAAAGCCGACGCCCCACGGAGAATCCCACTCCATGTCGCGCTTTTTGTCCTTTGGCGAGAATTTCCACAAAGCGAAATCGGTCGGCTTTTTTTTCTCGCCGATTTCAATTCTCTTGCCCGCTTCAAGTCCGGCAATATCGAGCCGCGCCAGTTTGCCATAATCTTTTAATTTGGAAGTGTCGAAATAAACCCCATCCGAAGTTTTATAAGTAAAGCCTTTGGCTTCAAGTTTTTTCACCAAATCAATCATCGCTTTGATATGGTCGGTCGCCTTGGCCCAGACCATGGGCTCAAGATTGTTGAGCTTAATAAAATCGCTTTTGAAAGCTTCAGTGTAATACTCGGCGATTTGCCAGGCGGTTTTTCGCTCAGCCGCCGCCTTTTTGGCGATTTTGTCCTCGCCGGAGTCTTCATCTCCGGTCAGGTGGCCGACATCAGTGATATTGATTACCTGCCAAACTCGGAATTTATTATAGCGCAAAACTCTTTTTATAATATCGGCAAAAACATAACTTCTGAAATTGCCGATATGCGCGTAGTCGTAAACGGTCGGACCGCAAGTGTACATTGAAACTGTTTTACGCCACCAACGAATCGGCCTGAATTTTTCCTTTTTTCGAGATAACGTGTTGAATAAATGTAAATCCATAATTTTTAAATAAAAAATCAAATATAAAATATAAAAAACAAATATTAAAAATAAAAAAAATTGAATGCCTCATTCGTCCCAAAGGGATCCCATTGGGATAAATTTGTAACTATTTGTAAAATTCGTACAAAATTCGTAATTTGTAACCTTTTCTCAATTTTAGCAAATTTGGCCAAAAAATCAAAAAAACATCCCCTTTCCCGGAATGCTTCATTCGTAATCTCCCAAATCCATGTTTTCGTAGTATTCGTAAAGATTCGTAGTTTCGTAGCCCATCACTCTTCTTTTTCCTTCACCAGCATCATGGCCAAAATCGGCAACCCCAGCCAAACCAATCTGCCAATATCGCTAACAAAAACTTCCCTGGTTACAAAACTGAAATTATTCAAAAAACTTGATGGCAAAAAAGTGAAAATCACGCTGATCAAAAGCCCGATTTGCAAAAAGCTGAACACGATCACCTGCCACCACGCCCCGGAGCTGTCGCCGATCACCCGGCCCACGGCCGACCGCGAAATCAAGAAAAAACAAACCACCAGTAAAATGATAAACACCGTGGCCTGCAAAACAAAGGCGTTATTGATGCTGATCGAGCCTTTCAAATACTTTGACCATGGAATGGTGTAAGCGATGGCCAAAGTGATATACAAAGACAATAAAACCACGATGATTCTGCTTCTGCCCATGGCAATGCCGTAAAGCAAAGCGCCGACGGTAAAAAAAAGCAAAACGATCAAATCCCAGCTGGGATTCACCCAATCGATTGTTGTAAACCAATCTATGACTGCGGACATAAATTTCTGTTTTTATTTTATGAAGTTTAAAACAATTGTTTCATGATTCATGATCCATGTTTCATGATAAGAATATTATAACACAAACCGATTCATTTAGGCTACCTTTTTCATCATTTGAGATTTAATCTCAAGAGGTAATTTCCTTTCCCAGCGAACTAAACTCTCTTCAAGATCCGCTTTTTCCGCCTTATTCGGCCAAACTGACACGGCATCCGCGACTAATTCTATTGAGCTGATTACCCTGTTTACAAATTCAGGATCGTCCATATAAGCATTTTTACCGACCATTTGTCTTAAAGCTCCCATAAAACCGATTAATTCATCAGGATCCTCGTTCATTTTTTCAAAATCTTTTTTTGCCTTTAAAAGCTCATCCAAACCTTCGCTTATTTTCAAAGCGGGCATTTCTCTGACCTTATCATTATCCTCATCGACCTTCGCTCCTTTCAGCTCCTGCATGCCTTGCAATACTTCTTTTACGCCCAGAGCGTTAACCCCCCGCAAAGCGTTAATCACTTTATCCTCCGAACCGTCAAACATGGTGGCGTCTTGATTAAAAAGCCGGACGATTTCGCCAACCGCAAAATTTCTCTCGCGCTCGTCTTCGGAATTCAAATCTTCCAAAACCGCGTCAGTGGCCGAGCCGCCTCCCTGTTCTACTCCTTTAAATGGATTCCAACCCATATTTTTATAAATCCAATTTATTTAATAAATCTTTTTGTTCTCTGGTCAAATTTTTCGGCACATTGACATCAATTATCACCCAATGATCTCCTCTTCCATAGCCGCGCAGCTTGGGAATACCTTTGCCTTTTAACCTAAACTTCGTACCCGGCTGAGTGCCGGCCGGAATTTTCAAACTTACTTCGCCGTCAATCGTATTTATTTCCATTTTATCACCCAATGCCGCTCGCGCAAAGCTTATCTGTTGATTACTTAAAATATCATAACCGCGGCGTTCGAACTGATCGCTGGGTCTGACGCGAATATGGAGGTACAAATCACCGGCCTCGCCCGAGGAAGCCGCTTCGCCGCGGCCGCTCAATTTGAGAGATTCGCCGTTGTCTATGCCGGCCGGAACGCTGACTTTAATTTCCTCATTTTCATTAACAATACCCATTCCTTTGCAACGAGAACATTTTTTCTCTATTTTTCGCCCTTTGCCTCCGCAGTCCGGACAAGCTACCTGAGTTTGAATCGCTCCCAAAATTGTTTGTTGAACCCTGCTTTGCCGACCGGAACCTTTGCAAGCCGGACATTCGTAAATTTTCGATCCCGGCTCAGCTCCGTTTCCCGAACAATTAGGGCAAACAATATTTTTGTTCAGGGAAATTACCTTTTCCGCGCCAAAAACCGCTTCCATGAAATCGACTGTCAAATCCATTTCAATATCAGCTCCTCTGGCTTGGCGACGACTTCTAGAGCCGAAGCCGAAGACATCGCCAAAGATATCTCCCAAGTCGCCCATGTCGAAATTAGCGGATGAAAAACCGCCCCCGAAAGGATTTTGGCCGGAAAACCCGCCGAATCCTCCGGCTCCGGCCTGGTCGAATGTCGAGCCGAATTGATCATATTGCTGACGCTTCTTTTCATCTCCCAAGGCCTGATAAGCCTCATTGACTTCCTTGAATTTCTGCTCATTGCCATCCGGTTTATCCGGGTGGTATTGATGCGCGAGTTTTCTAAAAGCGCGCTTTATTTCGTCTTGCGAAGCGTTTTTTTCAACTCCCAATGTTTTATAGTAATCCTTTGAAGCCATAATTTTTACGCTCTCTCCCCGAAGCCCACTTCGTTTTTGGGCATATCCGCGATTTCGATTTCGCCAAAAGTATTTTCATACTTTTTCAAATTGTCCTGCAGCGCCAAGACGATTCTTTTCAAATGTCCGGGCGTGGTGATGATTCTGGCATTAAGCGTGCCTTGCGGCGGAAAAATGTTGAGAAAGTCCAAAACAAACTCTTCTCTGGTGTGAGTAATCTGCATGGCATTGGCGAAAATGCCCTTCAAATCCGCGTCTTGAGCTTTGATTTGAATCTGTTTGGGTGGCTGTTGATTCTGGAAATTTTGATCATTCATATTGACAAATAATTAAAAATCGGTTAGATTATATTGAACCGCCGAAAAGGCGCTGACAAGGAGGATCGAGATGTACGCGATCATCTTTCGTCCCGGCGCCAATCTGTTTTGGCGCGGGACATACGGAAAGTTCGTCAACCGGGTGAAAATGGGAGAAATCAGCGTTTCATCCATAGCCATGCCGACTCCATCGCCAAGCGCGAAAAAACTTCGCGTGCGATGCGGCTCCGGCAAAGACAAGGAGGTCTTCATCCCTCTCGTTTTGCTGATGGCGGTCGTCATCGGCATACGAAAAGGCGTGCTCTTTCGCGGCCAAGTGGTGCGGCACCTGTTCATCAGCGAACGCTGGGTGACCGTGCAAATAAATGAACAAGCGCTGTTGAATCTCCTGCCCGGAGAGAGAGGCCAACGATTGGCCAAATCTCTGCGCGGCAAGTTGAGGATCCCCAGAGAAATGATCAAGATCTGCCTTGACGTCAGACCCGTAGCCGAAGGCGGCACCCAGATCATCTGGGACGCCAACGGCTCTCAGAATCCATTCATCAAGAAGGAGTCATAGACCAAAGCCCTCGAGCCGCGGTCTATTTTTTTTCTTTAAAATCCCCTTCTTGCGTCTTTTCTTTTTCGTCTTTGGGTTGCTCAGCGTCCGGTTTGGTTTCAGCGCCCGCCTGTTGATTGGCCGCGGCTTGGTTTGAGGCCGCGTACATTTCAGCGCCTATCTTTTGCGCGGCTTGACCCAAGTCATCGGTCGCTTTTTTAATCGCCTCGAAATCATCGCCGTCTTTTATTTTCTTTAAAGCTTCCAATTTTTCTTCGAGCGACTTTTTGTCCTCGTCTTTTATTTTGTCAGCTTGTTCTTTAATCAATTTTTCCGTGGTGTAAATCAAACTTTCCGCGATGTTTTTAGCTTCAATCGATTCTTTTTTCTTTTTATCTTCCTCGGCGTGAGCTTCGGCGTCTTTTTTCATTTTCTCGATTTCGTCTTTGGACAAACCCGAAGAAGCGGTGATGGTGATATTTTGCTTTTTGCCCGTGGCCTTATCGGTCGCGGAAACATTCAAAATGCCGTTGGCGTCAATATCGAAAGTCACTTCAACTTGCGGAATGCCTCGCGGAGCCGGCGGTATGCCGTCCAAAATGAATCGACCCAAAGCTTTATTGTCCCCGGCCATTTCGCGCTCGCCCTGCAAAACATGAATTTCAACCGAAGGCTGATTGTCCCCGGCCGTGGAAAAAATTTGAGATTTGGAAGTCGGCACCGTGGTGTTTCGCTCTATCAATTTGGTCATCACCCCGCCCAAAGTTTCCAGTCCCAAAGAAAGCGGAGTCACGTCAAGCAATAATACGTCTTTGACATCGCCCTGCAAAACGCCGGCCTGAACGGCCGCGCCAATGGCCACGACTTCATCCGGATTGACTTCCATATTGAGTTTTTTGCCGAAAAACTCTTCGACTTTTTTCTGAACCAGCGGCATTCTGGTCATGCCGCCGACCAAAACGACTTCGTCTATTTTCGATTTGTCGAGCTTGGCGTCGTCCAGCGCTTTCTTGCATGGCTCAATCGTTTTCTCCACCAAATCCATGACCAGCTCTTCAAGTTTGGCGCGAGACAATCTCAAATCAAGATGCAAAGGACTGCCGTCTTTATCCTGAGTGATATAAGGTTGATTGATCAAAGCTTCTTGGCTGGAGCTCAATTCGTGCTTGGCTTTTTCCGCGGATTCTTTAATTCTTTGCAAAGCCATTTGATCCTTTTTCAAATCAATGCCATTTTGCTTTTTAAACTCTTCGACTATCCAATCAATAATCTTTTTATCGAAATCATCTCCGCCAAGATGCGTGTCCCCGTTGGTGGACAAAACCTCAATGGTATCGTCGCCGATATCCAAAATGGAAATATCAAAAGTGCCGCCGCCAAGATCATAAACCGCGATTTTCTGATTTTTCTTTTTATCAAAACCGTAGGCGAGGGCCGCGGCCGTCGGCTCATTGATGATTCTTTTCACCTTCATGCCCGCGATCTCGCCCGCGTCTTTGGTCGCTTGTCTTTGAGAGTCGTCGAAATAAGCGGGCACGGTGATGATCACCTCTTCGATTTTTTCGCCCAATTTGCTCTCCGCGTCAGCTTTCAGTTTTTGCAAAATCATGGCGGAAATTTCCTGCGGCGAAAACTCCTTGCCATCCATAGCCACTTTTATACCGGAACCGGACTGTTTTATTTCGTATGACATGTTCTCCATATCCTCTTTCACTTCCGCGTCATCGGCTCGGCGGCCAATCAATCTTTTCACGGAATAAACAGTGTTCTTCGGATTGGTCACGGCCTGGTGTTTGGCTGTCTGCCCGACCAGTCTCTCCCCTGTTTTTGAAATCGCCACAATGGACGGAGTGGTTCTGTTGCCCTCCGAATTTTCCAAAACCTTGGGCTTGCCGCCCTCGACAATGGCCATGCAGCTGTTGGTTGTTCCCAAGTCAATGCCTAGAATTTTACTCATATGTGTTTTACAAATTTACGAATGCGTTACAAAATTTGTAATTATTTGTATCATTTGTAATCGATTTGTAATTTGTAACTCTTTAATATTTACTCACCCGAAGCGAAGAAACTTTCCTCGCCTCGAAAAGCAAACATTTAATTAGAGGGCTATAGAAGCCTTAAGAAGGCTAAAGAAGTAAATGGGACAAGAAGATTAGAGATTTATAAGGTATAAGACAATCTCCAAAAAACTCATAAAAGCCCTCTTTTCATCTTGACTCCCATACCTTTCAAGCCTTATCAAGCCCCCTTAAGCCTTCTTCCCGTTTTTATTTTTAGCGATCACTTTGACTTTTTTCGCGGACGGCGCTTTTTCTTTCGGAATCACGACTTTTAAAACTCCGTCTTCGAATTCGGCCGCGGCCTTATCGCCCTGCACGTGCGCGGGCAGAGCCAGCGAGCGGTAGAAACCGCCGGCGTGAATTTCCTTTCGATAATAATTTTTCTCTTCCACTTCAGACTTTTTCTCGGTCTTTCCTTTAATGGTCAGAATATCGTTTTCAACCGAAATATCCAATTTATCAGGATCAATGCCCGGGAGTTGAGCTTCCACAATGACATTGTTTCCTTTTTCATACATGTCGATGGCCGGCAAAAACCCGGCGATCGCGCCGCGTTTCATGTCGTCGAAGATTTTATCGAAATCCCCGAACGGCTCCATGAACGGACTCCATTTGATTAATGGCATATTATTTTCCCCCTTTGTTAGCCCATTGAAGACTAACATTATTTATTTTTTTAGATGCTGGAAGATAGATTATGGGTTTGGATGCTGGAATTTTTTCTGTTTCTAGCCTCTAAACCCACGCCCAGCCTCTAGCATCCCAAATTATTAATTTTTTACTTAGAAACAATTACTTTTGCAAAAACAACGGTCTCTTTATTCAATTCATATCCCGGCATTACCTCTTTAACAATCACTCCTTCTTTTTCATCGGACGTTTCCTCCCCCACCGCTTCGTGCAAAGTCGGATCGAATTTTTCGCCGACGGTCTTTATTTGCTCCACTCCCCAATTTTTCAAAATCTCATCCAATTGCCGCTTAATGCACATAAACCCTTTCACCCAATTATCGTCTTTTTTATTTTCGGGCACGCTTTTTTCAGCCTGGCAAAACGAATTTAAGACCGGCAAAATCCCGACAATCAAATCTTTTTTTATGAATTTGCCCAGCTCCGCTTGCCTGGCTGACGATTCTTTCAACAAATTTTCATAATCCGCTTTGGCGCGTTGCCAGCCGGCCAAATTTTCCGCGGCTCTGTCCGTTAATTCCTGAATCTTCTTCGGCCAATTTTTATCGTCTTTTTTTCTTTCTTCTTTGCTCATATTAATTCAATTCTTCTGTTAAAAATTTTAACAATGATAAATTATTCTCATAATCCATTCTGGTCGCGCCCAAAATGACTATTAAATGATTTTTAACCGGAATCATGGCCGAACCGCAAGCCTCGCTGAATCGATTTTCTTTGCCGATTTCTATTTTTATGTCTTTTGATTCAATCCGTTCTTTGAAAATATTGAAGATCACCTTATCCAATTCATCCAACACCGAGCTCAATTCAAAAATCAAATTTCTCTCTTCAAATTCCGGCTTGGAAAAAAGATTGCTCAAGCCGGTATAATAAACATCATTTTCCGCGAACGCCACGATCACCGCGTCCCCGGACGCTTCAGCCACTATTTTGGCGATTTCTTTCAAACCCTGCCGAACATCTTTGCCCATGATTTTCTTTTGCTTTTTTATTTTCTCGGCGATGGCCGATTGAAGCTTTTTTCCTTTGATGAAATTTTCCAAATAAAATTTGTAACCTAGCTCGGTCGGGATCCTGCCCGCTGACGTATGCGGCTGATAAATAAAGCCCGCTTTTTCCAATTCGGCCATTTCATTTCTGACCGTGGCCGAGCTGACTTCGTCTTTTAATTTTCCGACCAGAAACCCGGAAGCCACGGGCTCGGCCGTCTTTATATAGTGATTGGTTAAATTTTTGAGCAATTCCTTCTGCCTTTCTTTCATATTAGCAGTCTTATTATGTGAGTGCCAATTTCATTATAGCAATATAAAAAAAGGTGTCAAGGATTATGACTACGAACCTACAAAATACTACAAATACTACGAAAACAAAGCCATATTAATAATATTCGTAATTATTTGTATTAAATTCAAAACCTTTTATTTGTAAATTCGTAACCATTGGTAACCACTTAAATAAATATTCGTAACATTTGTAACCATTCGTAACAAAACAAAAAAAACTACAGCCAAGTCTAGCTTATTAGATGTAGTAATTTGTAATCCACCCAAATACCTGTCCCATTTGTAATTATTCGTAATAAAACCCAAATAATTTTTATTTTTAATAATTTGTAACCACTCAATTGCCAATTCAATTTGTAACTATTTGTAATAAAACTTCAAAAACAAAAACTAAGGCTATCTTAATAGCGGCAGTCATTTGTAATAAATTTAAAACCGCCGATTTCATGCAATCAGCGGCTGTCTTCACTGAAATAGAAGTCCCTGTCCGGCCGCAGACTGTGCGGCAGGTTCTGCGCCGCCCAGCTCATCAGCCTAGCCACGGCCACCACGACCAAAATGTCGCCGCACTCAGCCGCTTTCATCCAGTGGATGAAAACCGCGTTCATGAAGAGCTCGGCCTTCTTTGTCATCGGCTTGATCTTGATCTCGCCAACGAAACTCAACTGATCTTCGTAGAACCGCATGGCCAGAAACGCCCGGCCGTCGATCGACACTCCTTCAAGCAAGTGAACATCCGGAAAGGGAAGACCATCGGGCTTCAAGGAAAACATCCTGGCCGCGCCCGGGTTTCCGATGCGCGTCTGAATCAACCCTCCCTGTTGCGAGAACAAGGCCACGAAAAGCCTCCTCCCAACTATTGAATACGGCACCAGCGCCACCTCTTGATCTTGTTGCACCTGAACCTCCTTCATAGTCTCCTCCTTGCGTGATAGTGGTTGGCAGTCGAGAACACGTTATCGAAAAAGGCGGTCATTGTCAAACAATGCGCGAGCTTTTAGGTAGTAGCTTATTAGCTTTTCAGGTAGCTCCCAACCAGCCAATAAGCTGATTTGTAATTATTCGTAATTTCTAGGCAAAGGCAAGCTTAATAGCTTCAGTAATTCGTAATAAAACAGGTAAACCTAAACCTAGCTTGTCCTATTAGATTCTACTATTCGTAATTTTAAAAACGCTACCCAGTGTGGTAGCGTTCCTCCTAAATCTTGATTCCCTCCTTGACGAAACCGTTCCGAATTCCCACCATGGCCGCTGCCAAGACGATGATATCGTCGAGGATGGTCCTGGCTCCGGGCCGGAGAATGTATGAGTTCGACGCTTTCTCGAACAACTCGTCGTGCGTCGCCAACACCCCGGGATATCGTTTCCACTCTCCCAGATCGCCGGGCAACGGGACCTCAAAGGCCGTGGACTTATGCTGATTCGCGAGCAACCGCTTGACCTCGGTCAGCGCATATTCCGCCGGCTCGTGGAGTTCAACGATGCGCATGCGCAGATCCTGCGCCGCCAAATGCGCTACCTCACGCGCGCAGTAAGTGGCGCTGCCCTTGCCTACCTTGAGTGAAGCCAACAAATTGCTTCGTTCACTTTGCAAATCCCTCTTTTTGGGATTCGCCCCCTTGCCTTTTACGTTGCCGTTCGGCTGTTCGGCAAACAGCTTGGGACGTTCTCTGAGCGGGCAGTCCTCATAGTGCTCGCATCGCTCGCCTTTCATCGGATCGCTCGGTCCGGCAACCCTTTCCTTGCCGAACCAAAACCCTAGACTCGCGAGGCACGGCTTTCTTCTCGATTCCCAAATCCCCCGTAGCTCTCCCTCCACGGCATACCTCCTCTTTCGCTGCGTCACGGTTGATTACTGTCGAAATTTTATTAAATTTAGAAAATAATGTCAATTTTTTAAATTCAAAAAAGCGTCTTTTCAAAAACAAGACGCCTTAATCGCCCCGAACAAAAAAATTGTTCTCACAATAACTTTTTACCCCATTTCGCCTCCCCTTGCCACCAAAGAATTGTATGCATCCATCAATTTCAAATAATATTCACCTGAATTATACTCTTTTTCCGCCTTTTCCCTAGCCTCATTTCCCATTTTTATCAACTTCTCCTTATCATTATACGAAGACTCAATAATTTTTTTCAGCGACTCAATATCGCCGACTTTAACCTGATAACCGGTCTTTTCTTCATCAATCAATTCCTGCATGGCTCCGCGTTGATTGGCCACAATGACTTTGCCCAAAGCCATGCCTTCGAGAATGGTCAAGCCGAAAGTTTCATAATATTTGGACAAATTGAGCACCAAACGAGCGCCGCTGACCTCTTTAATCAAAGCCGACCAGCCGAGGTGAGGAATAAACTCGATATTTTTCAAATCTTTCGCCAAATCTTTTATTTTCGCTTCATCCGGACCCGAGCCGATTATTTTCAAATGAATATTCGGCAACCCTCTCATGACCTTGATCAAAGTGTCATATCCCTTGGCCATTTCCAATCTGCTGTATGAAATGATGTAATCTTTTAATTCGCTGGTCGCGTGAAATCTGTCCAAATCAATAAAATGAGGCAAGACCCTGATTTTCCCCTCGGGCCAACCCCATTCCACAAACTTGTTTTTGGTGAAATTACTCGGCGTCAAAAACAAATCAATGTTTTTTTGATAAACATTCATTAATCGATGAATGGTCGATTCAACGGCAATGGCCAGTCCGGCCAACCGGGAATTCTTGAAACATTTCTGAAACACCGGTTGATAGTATTTATAGCGTTTGCATTTTTCGCACACATCCGTTTTATTGAACAGCGTGTAATTGGGACAAATCAATTTATAATCATGGACGGTCATCACCGATGGAATATTTCTTTCTTTGGCCGCGGATAAAATCGACGGCGATATTTGATGATAAATATTATGATAATGAATGACATCCGGCTTGAATTCATCCAGCATTTTTGCGAATTTTCTTTTGGCGTCCAATGAATAAATCATTCGACCGATCATCTTTAAACCGGTCAAACTGTAAATAGGCTTTGACATATCCACATAGCTGACGAAATATTTATCAAAATCGCTCTGCTGATTTTGCGGGTGATGCATGGAAAAAAACGCGACCTGATGCCCCTCTTCCGATAATAACCTGGCCTGCTCGAACATGGAAATTTCAGCGCCGCCTTTCGGGTAAAAAAACTTATTGACCAGCAATATTTTCATATTTTTCAAACTTTTAATTTTTCTTTTTGCGCCAAGGAAACCACGCAAGCCAGCGTCAACCAGAAATAAAACGCCAACGTGCGCACTTCAAGGTAAGTGCCGAGCAAGGCTTGAAAACCGACGGCCAAAACAATGCCCACGCAAGCGAACGACAATGCCCGCAAAAACTTATCCTTGGTCGATTTATATACTTTTAAATTATAAACCAACAACAGCACAAAAGCCACCACATAAGCGCAAAATCCCACAATGCCGGTCTCTCCGAGTAATGAGAACCAATTGTTATCGATATAACCTTCAGTGCCGTAAACGCCGAAAGGCAAGCTCAATTTGTCGTAAACGGTCGTATTATGCAGAGCCGCCACCGCTCCCCCGCCGTATTGACCGGGTCCGGCCCCGAAAACCGGATACGCGGGCAAAACCGTGGTTAACGTATTTACGAAAAAATACAACCGGCCGAAATAATAATATTCTCCCCGCCATCTGGCCAATGAAAACGCTTCGAAAAATCTCTCCGAGATGGTTTGACCGGGCACGTCCGTCAAATATTTCACGGCAATGCCGGAGTACAATAAATACGAAGACAGCAACGCGACCAAAATCACGAAAACGATAAGCACTCTTCTGTCTTTTCGTAAAAAAATCGCAATGAATAAAAAAGCTCCCAAAAAACCGAACCAAGACGCGCGCGAATAGGTCAAAATCAAAGCGGGAAAACCCAAGATAAAAATCAGCCATTTAACATATTTCTTTCTGATAAATTCCGGGTTGTAATACATCAGACCGACCGCGATCAGCAAAACCAAACATAAAAATGTTCCCAGCTGATCATATCTGCCCATAAAGGCGCTGACTCTCTGACCCGGCTCCCAAAATTGATCAGTGCCTGAAGTCAGCTGAATGTCGCCGTAAAACTTCCTGTCTTCGGGAATCAAAATACTGTCCGCCGGCGCTCCGATAGCCGCCTGCAATACGCCCACTCCACTTTGAAAAACCAAAATTATCAACAACACTTTGATAATTTGTTTAATAAAATTTTTGTCGAGATTCAAATATACTATGGTGTAAAAAAGCAAAATAAATCGGATTATTTGCCTGATGCCCAAAACTGAAATCTTCAGTGGCACGAAATTAACCACAGCTGAAATTATCATGACAATAAAAAAAATCAGCATGGGAATGTCAATCGGCGTTTTCTTATATTTTCTGGTGTACAAAATTTTCAAAAAAGCGACCAGCGTCAATAAATACAACAAGCCTTCGCTGAAATATCTGGCAAAGATATATATCGAGTCCGGGACATATTTTAAAACAAACGGTTCAAAAGCTATATAGGCGATCAAAAAAAGCAAGATTAATTTAGGTCGAAGAAACGTCAACACAACGAAAATCGCGCCGACGAAAAAACTTATGGCGAGCAGCGGCGAATAAAAAACTATCATCGCGCTGGCGAATACAATCACGATTGATAAAAAAACAATCTTTTTTAAATTAAGTCCTGAAAATTCGTCGTCCGAAAACGACTCCATTTTTTTTAACAAAGACATATTTACAAATATTATAACATAAATATGACAATCCGATAAATATCATTTTAAAATTATAAAAGGGATAGATAAATCTATCCCTTTAGGCTGACTTTGTCAGCCGGTTAGGTGGCGCTATGGCGCCACGCCGCAGTCAAGAGGACACGAGTCCGGGGTCTCGTTCTGGGAGCAGAACAGATCCCCGCACACTTCCCCGCAGTCGGCCGGGCACGAGTTCGTGGTCTCGCTCGCCCGACAGACGGAATCTCCGCAAACGACGCCGCAGTCGGCTCGGCAAGAAACAGTATCTTCACCGAGGCCGCAGAAGCCGTCGCCGCAGGACGAGCCACAGTCGCTCGCGCAAGTGACCGGCGTTTCAGGCGCCACGCACGCGCCGTCTCCGCAAATCACCCCGCAATCGGCCGGGCAGTTGATGGTGTCCTCGCCGACTCCGCAGAAGCCGTTGCCACACGGTTCTCCGCAATCAGCCGGACACGTTCTGGTGTTTTCGTTCGCGCTGCAGAGTGTGTCGCCACACTCCCAGCCGCAATCGGCTTCGCAGTTCACGGAACTCTCGAAGCCGTTGCAAATGCCGTCTCCGCAGAGCGACCCGCAATCCGCGGCGCAGTTGATCGAGGTTTCGACCGCCGCGTCACAGAAAGCGTCGCCGCAATTTTGGCCGCAATCGCCGGCGCAGTTCGCCGACGTCTCGCCTCCATTGCAGACATGGTCGCCACATCGGGTACCGCAGTCTGCTGGGCAATTCAGCGTGGTTTCGCCGGGAGTGCAGTCGCCGTTGCCGCAGACGCTTCCGCAATCTGCCGGACAAGTGGCGCTGTTTTCGTTCTGCGAGCAGTAGGCGTCGCCGCATTCCTGTCCGCAGTCCTCCTCGCAGATGGACGAATCCTCGCTCGCCCCGCAGGTCGTATCGCCGCAAGCGTCGCCGCAGTCGGCGGGACAGCTGGTCGTCGTTTCCGACTCCCCGCATGTACCGTCGCCGCAAGCATTGCCGCAGTCAGCCGGGCATGTCACCTGCGTTTCCGCGCCGTTGCAGGCATCATCACCGCAAACATATCCGCAATCGCTCGGACACGTCACCGTGTCTTCGCCGACACCGCAGATCTTGTTGCCGCAATTCTCGCCGCAATCGGCCGGGCACGTCCGGGTGTCTTCGTTCGGCGAGCAGTATGCGTCTCCGCATACCGCGCCGCAATCGCTTTCGCAGCTCACCGAGTTTTCCGACTCGCCACATACCATGTCACCGCAGGAATCCCCGCAGTCCACGGCGCAGCTTGCCGAAGTCTCGCCGGCCGCGCAGAAACCATCGCCGCATTCCAGGCCGCAGTCGGCCGGGCAATTCAGCGTGGTCTCGGTCCAGTTGCAGGCACCATCCCCGCAGGACGAGCCGCAGTCAAGTGGACAAATCCACGTGCCTTCGCTCATCGAGCAGTAGCCGTCACCACAGGATTCCCCGCAGTCCGGCAGGCAGGTGGCGCTGCTTTCGTTCTGCGAACAGTAGGCGTCGCCGCACTCCTGTCCGCAATCCGGTTCGCACGAGGACGAATCCTCGTTCCTGCCGCACGCGCCGTCCCCGCAGATATCGCCGCAGTCATCGGGGCAGCTCGTCGAGCTCTCGCTCGATCCGCATGTCCCGTCGCCACAGCTGTCTCCGCAGTCCGCCGGACACGTCGCGGAATTCTCGGCGCCGTTGCACGACGTATCGCCGCAGGTCGAGCCACAGTCCGCCGGACAAGAGGACGTATCCTCTCCGTTGCCGCAAACGCCGTTTCCACAACGCTCACCGCAATCGTCCGGACACCTGACCGTGTTCTCTCCGCTACCGCAGAAGCCGTCACCGCAGTTCACGCCGCAATCGCTTTCGCAGCTCGCCGGAGTCTCCGACGATCCGCACACCGTATCACCGCAGGCATCCCCGCAATCCACGGCGCAGTTCGTCGAAGTCTCGCCGGCCGCGCAATAGGCGTCGCCACACTGCGCCCCACAGTCCGTGAGGCAACTCCAGGTGGTCTCGCCCCAGTTGCACACGCCGTCTCCGCAGCTCGGCCCACAGTCGGCCGGGCAGTTCATCGAGCCTTCGCTCGAAGAACACCACCCGTCGCCGCAGGATTCCCCGCAGTCCGTCATGCACGTAACCGTGGTTTCGGTCCCGTTGCAGGTTCCGTCACCACACTCAGTGCCGCAATCCAGCGCGCACGTCACCGTGTCCTCGCTGGTATCGCATGCCCCGTCTCCGCAGTACGGCCCGCAGTCCGCGGGACAGCTCGACGTCGTCTCCGACGCTCCGCACGTCCCGTCGCCACAGGCGTCGCCACAGTCGCTCGGGCAGCTCGCCGGAGTCTCGGCTCCGTTGCATGCGGCGTCCCCGCAGTTCGTCCCGCAGTCATCCGGGCACGTCACCGAGCTTTCACTCGATCCGCACGCCGAATCTCCGCAGAAGTCACCGCAGTCCGCCGGGCAACTTCCCTCGTCCTCCGTAGCCGTATCGCACTGACCATCGCCACACTGCGTGCCGCAATCGGTCGCGCAGGTCACGCTGGTCTCGCTTCCGTTGCACCTGCCGTCTCCGCAGGTGACCCCACAGTCAAACGGGCAGCTCCACGTGCTTTCGCTCGTCGAGCAGTAGCCGTCGCCGCAGTAGTCCCCGCAGTCCGCCGGACAGGTCGCGCTCGTCTCCGAGTCCGGCGAGCAATACGCATCGCCGCACTCCACTCCGCAGTCCGCCTCGCAGCTTGCGCTGTCCTCGGTCGAACCGCAGGTGCTGTCTCCGCAGACGTCGCCGCAGTCCGCCGGGCACGTGGTCGAACTCTCGCTCGATCCGCATGTCCCGTCGCCGCAGGCGTCGCCGCAGTCCGCCGGACACGTCACGGACGTTTCCGAACCGTTGCAGGCGCTGTCGCCGCAAACAAATCCACAGTCCATCGGGCACGTAATCGTGTCCTCCTCAGGACCGCAGACCAGGTTGCCGCACGGCTCGCCGCAATCTGCCGGGCAAGTCAGCGTCGTTTCGTTCGGGGAGCAGTAGTTGTCCCCGCACTCAACGCCGCAGTCCGCCTCGCAACTCGCCGAGGTCTCCGACGATCCGCATGTCCCGTCGCCGCAGCTGTCGCCACAGTCATCGGGACACGTCGCCGAGCTCTCGCCGTTGTCGCAGAAACCATCGCCGCACTGCGTGCCGCAATCGGCCGCGCAGCTGATGGTGGTCTCCGCTCCGTCGCACCGGTCGTCGCCGCAGCTGGTGCCGCAGTCAGCCGGGCAGCTCGCCGTACTCTCGTTCGCCGAGCAATAGGTATCACCGCATGCCTCGCCGCAATCGGCGGGGCAAGTCAACGTCGTTTCGGAGCTCGACGAGCAATACGCATCGCCGCACTCCACTCCGCAGTCCGCCTCGCAGCTTGCGCTGTCCTCGGTCGAACCGCAGGTGTTGTCTCCGCAGACGTCGCCGCAGTCCACCGGGCACGTGGTCGAACTCTCGCTCGATCCGCATGTCCCGTCGCCGCAGGCGTCTCCGCAGTCGGCCGCACACGTCGCCGGGGTTTCCGCCGTCGGGTCACAGTACGTGTCCCCGCAGACGAATCCGCAGTCGCTCGGACACGTCACCGTGTCCTCGCCCACTCCGCAGACCCCATTGCCGCACGGCTCCCCACAGTCAGCAGGGCAGCTCACGTCGCTCTCCGTCGGGGAACAGTAGTTGTCCCCGCACTCAACGCCGCAATCCGCCTCGCAACTCGCCGAATTCTCAGACTCGCCGCACAGGCCGTCACCGCAGGCATCCCCGCAGTCGGCCGGGCAGCTGATCGTGGTCTCGGATGCGCCGCAGTAACCGTCGCCACAACCGTCCCCGCAATCGCCGGGGCAGCTGGCGAACGTTTCGAGACCGTTGCAGGTCCCGTCACCGCATTGCTGACCGCAGTCAGCCGGGCAGTTGATGGTGTCTTCGCCGACGCCGCACACCGTGTTTCCACACGGCTCGCCGCAATCGGTCGGACACCTCACCGAGTTTTCGCTCGGGCTACAGTAGTTGTCGCCACAGACTTCGCCGCAGTCCGCCTCGCAGCTCACGCTGGTTTCGGAAGCGCCGCAGGCGCCGTCAGCGCACACATCGCCGCAGTCCGCGGGACAGGTGACCGTCGTTTCCGACGCGCCACAAGTACCATCGCCGCACGTGTCGCCGCAATCGGCCGGACACGTCGCGGGAGTCTCGGTATCGTTACAGGCGCCGTCGCCGCAGAAATGGCCACAGTCCACAAAGCACGAAACCGTGTCCTCGTCCGGACCGCAATAGCCATCGCCACAGGAGTCGCCGCAATCCTCGGGGCAGTTCGAGAAACTCTCGCCGCCGTTGCACGCGCCGTCGCCACAGCTCTGTCCGCAGTCAGCGGGACAGGAAACCGTGGTCTCGGCGCCATCGCACCGGCCATCACCGCAGGAAGTCCCGCAGTCGGCCGGACAGCCCGACGTTGTTTCCATGGTCGAGCAGAAGGTGTCTCCGCAGGCCGTGCCGCAGTCAGCCTCGCAGCTGACCGTGTCTTCGGACAGGCCGCAGATGCCGTCGCCGCAGTCATCGCCGCAGTCGAGCGGGCAGTCCGTGCTGTCCTCGTTGGTCGCGCAGAAGCCATCACCGCAGAGCTCGCCGCAATCTGCCGGGCAGGTCACGGAGCTCTCGGTGCCGTTACAGGTCCCGTCGCCGCACTGCATGCCGCAGTCGGCCGGACAGTTGATGCTGGTCTCGCCGACGCCGCAAACCGTGTTTCCACACGGCTCACCGCAGTCGATGGGACACCTAATAGTGTTCTCGTCCGACCCGCAGTACCCGTCGCCGCAGGAATCCCCGCAGTCCTCCGGGCAAGTGGCCGAGGTCTCGGTGCCATTGCAGGCGGTATCGCCGCAGGCAGCGCCGCAGTCGGCAGGGCAAGTGACCGAATTCTCATCCGGCCCGCAGTACCCGTCGCCACAGGCGTCGCCGCAGTCCTCTGGACAGCTGGCGGGATTCTCAGCGCCGCTGCACGCGTTGTCGCCGCAGTCGTCGCCGCAATCCGCGGGACATTTCGCCGCGGTTTCATCGAAACCGCAGTAACCGTCGCCGCAGGAGTCCCCGCAGTCTTCGGGACAACTGGAGTAGGTCTCCGCGCCGTTGCACGTGCCGTCGGGGCAGAATTCCCCGCAGTCCGCGAAACACGACGAAGAGCTTTCCTCAGGCCCGCAGTACCCGTCTCCGCAAGCGGAGCCGCAGTCCTCCGGGCAATTCGCAGTGGTCTCGGCGCCGCTGCAAGCGTTGTCGCCGCAGTCGTCGCCGCAATCCGCGGGACAGCTGGCCGCGGTTTCGTCGAAACCACAGTAACCGTCGCCGCAGGTATCCCCACAATCCTCCGGACACGTCGCCGGCGTTTCACCGCCATTGCACGCGCCGTCGGGACACAGCTCTCCGCAGTCCGAAAGGCACGTCACCGTGCTTTCGTCCGGACCGCAGACGCCGTTACCGCAAACCTCGCCGCAATCGCTCGGACACTTGACCGTGTCCTCGAGACTCGGCGAACAGAATGCGTCACCGCAGGTCGCCCCGCAGTCGATTTCGCAGCTGGTCGTGGTTTCCGACGCGCCGCAAACTCCGTCACCGCAGTCGTCCCCACAGTCGGCCGGACAGACACCGGAATTCTCACCGGGTCCGCACGTGCCGTCGCCGCAGTTCTCCCCGCAGTCGGCCGGGCAGCTGGCCGTCGTCTCGAGCCCGTTGCACGAGCCGTCGCCGCAGCTGTTGCCGCAATCGGCAACGCACGAAGCGGTGGTCTCAGTCAGGGCGCACACCGTGTTGCCGCAGTACTCGCCGCAATCGGCGGCGCACTTGACCGAATCCTCGTCCGCGGAGCAATGGCCGTCTCCGCAGGACTGACCGCAGTCAGCCTCGCAGATGGCCGAGCTCTCCAAGGCGCCGCACGAAGCGTCGCCGCAGACGTTGCCGCAGTCGGCCGGACACGAGATCGTGTCTTCGTCCGGGCCGCAGAAAACGTCGCCGCATTCGTCCCCACAGTCCTCAGGGCAGGCCGCGTTGGTTTCCGTGCCGTTGCAGGCGCGGTCGCCACACTGCATGCCGCAGTCCTGGGGACAGGACACGGTGGTTTCGCCATCTCCGCACACGGTGTTGCCGCAAGGCTCGCCGCAGTCGGCCGGACAACTGACCGTGCCCTCGTCGGGAGAGCAGAAGTCATCGCCACATACCACTCCGCAGTCCTGCTGGCAGTTCCAGGTACGCTCGGTGAGGCCGCAGAGGCCGTCACCGCAGTCATCGCCGCAGTCGAGAGGACAATTCGTCGTCCCCTCGCCCGGGCCACAATCGCCGTCACCGCAGTACGTGCCGCAATCGGCAACACAGTCCAGAGAGGACTCCGTGCCGTTGCAAACTCCGTCGCCGCAGAGACTGGCGCAGTCTGCCGGACAACTCATGGTCGTCTCGGCATTGTTGCACGTCCCATCGCCGCAGGCCGTGCCGCAATCGTACGGACAGCTGGCCGTGTTCTCGACTCCGTTGCAGGAGCCGTCGCCGCAGGCCGTGCCGCAGTCGTGCGGACAGTTCTGCGATGTCTCGTGCGCCGGGTCACAGAACCCGTCGCCGCAGTAGCTCTGGATCGGGGGCGCGCAGCCCTCGTCCACGAAGCCGTCGCAGTCGTTGTCCAGTCCGTCGCTGCAGACCTCGGGCGCGCCGGGGTAAACCGACGCGTTCAGGGGCGCGCAGTCGACGTTGTCGGGAGAGCCGTCGCCGTCCTGATCGGGCGGAGGCGGCTGACCGCAGTCGGCCGGACAGGTCACGGTCGTCTCGCCGTTGTTGCACGTGCCGTCGCCACACCACATGGTGGGCTGGCCGCCGCAGTCGGCCGGACAGCTCATTGCCGTCTCGCCGTTGTTACAGCTGCCATCGCCACACCACACGGTGGGCTGGCCGCCGCAATCGGCCGGACAGCTCATTGCCGTTTCCGTGCCATTGCAGCTGCCGTCGCCACACCACACGGTGGGCTGGCCGCCGCAATCGGTCGGACAGCTCTGCTGGGTCTCGCCGTTGTTGCAGCTGCCGTCGCCACACCACATGGTGGGAGACTGGTTGCAGTCGGCGGGACAGTTGACGGGGGTCTCGATGGCGCTACAAACGCCATCACCGCAGACCGCCGGATTCGAACCTTGGGAGTTGTCGTACTCCCAATCGTTCGGCACGCACCGATGATCATCGGTGCAGTAGTGCCCTTCCGGGCAATCCACTCCGCCATTGCACTGCTTGTTGTCATCGCCACAACCGGCGAGAAGCAGCGCGACCAAGGCCACCAGGAACCAGAAACGTGCCTTCATGGTTTTCCTCCCGTGTTCGGCACTGTAAAGAAACGCGAAACTCAACTCTTGAGTTTTCGGTTGTCAAAGGTCAGCCAATTTGGCTGGAAGCAATGAAAAAGCAAAAAATTTTTCACTATTTCCAGCCAAATTTCATTCCCAAAGACGCAATTTTTGCACCTTATTAGGACAGCTAAACTTAACAAAAAAACATAGTTTTGTCAAGTTTTTTGGGCTATTTTTTAAATACACAATTTTTTGCCAATTTGTCAAGTTTATTTTTTAATAAATTTAGCCAAAACTTCCACTTATGAAGTCGATTTTAAACGGATTAACTTACAATCAGAAAAGCGGCTCCAAACATGTTGGAACCGCTTCCTTTCCACCCGCATTGCGGGTAAATAAGTTAACGATTACTGATTTCCTCCGGCGGCCGTGGCCCCGGGGAGGTACATTTTCAAGGCCGCCCCGGTGCCGGTGCACCAGAGGTAGCCGCCGGCGACGGCCTGAGGATCGGACTCGTCGCAAATTGCGCCGTAGTCCGCCCAGTCGATCGGGTGGCCGGAGTTTGACGAGTCGTACTGGACGTACGTAAACTCGCAGACTCCGGAGTAAAGGATGTCGCTCGGCTGGAATCGAAATTCGATCCAGCCATCCATGTCACCGTCGTAGAACGGCCCCATCCTGCCGTCCCAGACATACGTGATGCCCAGCTGGGGACAATCCCCCAGGATCCAGACCTCCGTGTCGTTGCTCACGTATTTACGATTGAGCTTGACACAGTTGGCCTCGTACGGGCAGGGCTCGGCCACGACGTCGTCGCCGGTCTCAGTGGGAGCAGACGACCCGCTGCATGCCTCCCAGTGGAAGGTGCAGTCGGCGTTGCACCACAGCGTCCCGGTCCAGCCGTGCTTGGCGCACGACTCGCCGTTCAGCTTGGTGTAGTCGCACTCCTCGCCGGCGTCGATGACATCGTTGCCGCAGGTCGGCGACGAGTCTCCCCCGCTGCATGCCTCCCAATGGAAGGTGCAATCGGCGTTGCACCACAGCGTCCCGGACCATCCGTGCTTGGCGCACGACTCGCCGTCCAGCTGGGTATAGTCACATTCCTCGCCCGCGTCGAGTACGCCGTTGCCGCAGGTCGGCGACACCTCCCCGCCGCTGCATGCCTCCCAATGGAAGGTGCAGTCGGCGTTGCACCACAGCGTCCCGATCCAGCCGTGCTTGACGCACGACTCGCCGTCCAGCTGGGTATAGTCACATTCCTCGCCTGCGTCGAGTACGCCGTTGCCGCAGGTCTGCGACACGTCTCCACCGCTGCACGCCTCCCAGTGGAAGGTGCAGTCAGTGTTGCACCATAGCTCTCCCGACCAGCCGTGCTTCGCGCACGACTCGCCGTTCAGCTTGGTGTAGTCACATTCCTCGCCCGCATCCAGGATATCGTTTCCGCAAACCCCGGAAGGGTCAGGATCGGGGTCGGGCATGGGATTTGGCGAACACGACTCGTCGGTCAAGCCGTCGCAGTCGTTGTCCACTCCGTCCCCGCACTCCTCGTTGTAGTACTGGCACGCCCCCCACTGCCTGTTCTGGCAATGGGTGATGCCGATCTTGCAACCGGTCGGGGTGTAGCACCAATCGACTTGATTGGTCTGGCACTCGACCGTCGACAACGGCCGCTCGTTGACGTTGACGTCCACGTCGTTGTTGTTGTCGACATTGACGTTGTCAACGGCCTCGCACACGCAGGCGTTGACCGTGACGTCAACGTGCGTGCCGTCCGGACAAGTGACGGTCGCTTGCCCGTCTCTCGCGGGCGCGCTGGTCTGCTCAGCGAAGCAGAACTGCTCCGCCTCGCTCCAGCTCGCGCCGGTCGGACAGAAAGCGCACTTGCCCGTCGCGGTCAGGTGAGCCCCGACCGGACAGGTCTTGCCCGCGCCGCTCTCGTATGGCGGCGCGTACGCATTCTGGCCGGTGACTGCCGGCTGGTACTCGTAGCCAGCTTCCACACAAGCGCCGTCTTCGGCGCAGAAGTGCCCCGAAGGGCAACTGTTTTCGAAACACCCCCCCGCGTCTCCGCAGGAGGCAACCAGGAAACAGACGAAACCAAGAAAAATCAACCGTTTCATGAAACCTTCTCCTTGCCGCGATTGCGGCTCCGTCTTGAACTTTTAGGCAACTTGCCTATGGCTGAAAAGTAAACAAAAAGCCTCTCAAATCTACCTTTCAATCACAGGCAAATTCCGCTAAATTAACATATAAGTATATCATATTTAATCAAAAAAGTCAATAGTAAATAGAAAAAAACTCCAATTTTAACTTATTTTAGACAAATTTTTAAAATTAGAAGACGCTCTCGGTAAAGACCAAGAGCGTCAGTTGTGCATCCCCTCGTTGAGGGGGGTTGTTTTGATTCTTGCTAGAAGTGCAACTCGCCGTCGAGCCAGCAGCTGGTGGCGTCGCACTCCACCTGGAGCCCGCACTTGAAGACGGTGCAGTATAGCCCCTGGCCGCAGCACGCCAGAGGATTCGCGTAGTTCGCGCAGTCTCCGTACTGCGCGAAGTCGAACGGATCCCCGTCCATGCTGTTGTCCGGCTGGACGTAGGTGAACCGCAGGGTTCCCACGCCGGCCGGGACGATGAATTCGTAGTACCCGTCACCATCGGTATCCGTGAACGGACCGAGGCGATCGTCCCAATCGTAGCTAGGGCCACCGAACTTGGTCGAGCCCTCGACCACATGTCCGGCTTCGTCGATCTCATCGCCCAAGACGTAGATCTCGGGCGAGTTGCTCGTCGGGAATCCCTTGTACAGACCGATGACTCGGCCTCCCAGGGACTTCACGATCTCCGTGCACTCGAAGTTGACCGGGCCCGGACAGGCGCCGCAGTCAACCGCGCAGGTGGAGCATGTCTCCGTGCCCGCGCAGAACCCGTCTCCGCAGATGACGGGATCCTCGGAACCGCACGCTTCCAGGTGGAAGGTGCAGTCCGGGTTGCACCAGAGCTCACCGGTGTCAAACCCCAGTGACTGGCAGGTCTTGCCGTTGAGCTGGTAGTTGTCGCACTGCTCCGTGCCCTCGAGCACGTTGTTGCCGCAGATCTGAGTCGGCGTGGGCGGCGTGTTGGAACAGCCGCTCACGTCGAAGTGACACGACTCCAGGCACCCGAGGGCGCCACCACCGTTGTAGCCGAGCGTCAGGCAGGTCGCCCCGCCGAACGCCAGGCCGTCGCATTGCTCGCCGCTGTCGAGGAACCCGTCCCCGCAGTGGCTGACCGGCGGCTGCGCGCACCCGTCGTCGGGCACACCGTCGCAGTCCTCGTCGATGCCGTTGCCGCAGACCTCAACCGCGCCCGGGTGGACGCTGGCGTTGAGGTCGTTGCAGTCCTGCGACGCCGGCGACCCGTCGTGGTCGCGGTCCGGGTCGCAGTCGGCCGGACAGTTGTCGAAGCTCTCGCCGAGCTCGCACTGCCCGTTGCCGCAGATCGGTCCGCCCGACGGCGGGCAGTCCTGCGGACAGTTGGCATTGTTCTCGCCATTGCCGCAGGTTCCGTTGCCACAGATCTCTGTGGCCGACAGCGGCGGGATGATGTTGTTGACGATGACGGTACTTCCGCCCTCAGGCTTGTCCGCGCAAACGCCGTTGTTGTTCGCGGACACGCCGTCCTCGTCGCAGTGACCGACCTCGGCGCGCGCGTCGTCGAAGACGCAGCGCGTGCCGGGCAGGCACTCGTCGTTCGTGATGCACCCGGGAACGCACTTGAACGCGTTCTCCGGACACGCCAGCTCCTTGACCTCTCGACAGACAGTGCCGCAGGAGCATTGCCCCTGATCGGCTCCGCTGACGTTGGTCCCGCAATCGGGGTAGTTCACAGCCTCACAGCTGGGGACTACGGTGTAGTTTTCGTCCGTGCCGCAACCGCTCAGCGCGGCCGCGACGACCAGAGCCACCAGACACAACATGCTCTTCATGTCTCTCTCCTGTTGGGTTGCAATTTCGCGTGTTGTCAAGGTTCGTGCTGCCTCACTCGAGGCATTTTAATGACTCGCATTGATGCGGGGCATGAAAATGATTCAAGTGAAAGGAAAAGATTTCTCCACTCCGTCGTCCTTCGCCAAAGCTTCGGACGACTTCGGTCGAAATGACAAGAGTGTAAATCCTGAACTGCGCCTGCTTCTTTTCAGAAACAAACGCGGTTCAGGAGACCAACGAATAAGTGATTCGCTGGCTCCACTCCACTCCTTTCCGCCTTCAGTTGAAGGCCACGATTACGGCTAGTCGCCTAGTCGCCGTAGCCGTAGTAGGACTTTTTTGTCCCAGCGACGTGATGGCAGTGGCCAGTGCCGCAGACGATTGCGGTAATCAGTAGCCCAAGGCCGGCAGCGCTCCCAGCGGTGATACCGAAGATCTCCCAGCCCGTGAGCTTGCGCCCCTCCACGATAAACGTTGTGTCGTCGTGGTACTCGAGCGTCTGGTTCTGGTCGCTCTGCCCCTTGACCGCTCCGCTCTGCCGTCGCAGAAGCTTCTGCGGATCGGGCGGGACCAAGATGTTCTTGCCGTCCGAGCAGGTTACGCTCAGACTCTGGTTTTCTGCGGCGACGACCTTCGCCGCCGGGCACACAAGAGTGCTCCCGTCTTTGCAGGAGAACACCAGGCCTCCATCGGAGGTCGGCGTCGGCTCCTTGACGATCGGGCAGACCATCTGCCCGCTGTCCGGCTGGGGCGACGCGGCCGTCGCCTCGTTCGAGGAACGGCGCGTCGTCGTTCTCGTCGAGGTCGTCGCGCAGGACGCCATCAGAAACGTGACGCACGTGAACATTGACGCCATTCTCGCGAACCTCTTCATTTCGAATTCTCCCCCGCCGCTCGTTGCGACGCGTGGAATGTTTCCGATTCTCATTCTCAGAATCTGGGAATCTCCCAAACTGTACTCGCTTCAGAGCGAAACGCTTACGGTTTGAGAGCCGAAAGGATTTACCTCTCGGCCGCTCCTCCTTGTTGATGTGATGTGATGCAGCTTCGCGGAAGCTACTGGGACTTGCCCTTGTGCAGGTACAAGTTCCAATCGACCTTGCGCTCGGCCGCGGCGGTCTCGGGAGCGTCTCCGCCCCCCATGACCGTCACGTTCGCGTCCTCGGCCTCGACGTTCACGGTCTTGTAGACCACGATCGTCTGCCTACCGGCGGAAGGAATGTACTCCGGCCGCGGCAAGGGCATGGGCCGCGCGATGAGCTGCGTCTTCTGACGGGGACGCCGCGCGACCTGCGTGACCTTCACGCAGTCACTCTGACAGCCATCCGCCGTCGGCCGACACCGGAGCCGGTACCCTGGAAGGCACTGGCTCGGCGGGGCCGCGGTGAGCTGCACGGGTCGCTCGCCGCAACCGTCGCCGAAGCATTTCTGCTCCAGCGCGTCGAGCCGCCGTCCGTGCTCCTCGATCTCCGGCTGGACGACGCCGATAGCGTCTGCCAGACGCCCCACCTGGCTGGGCAGAACTTCCAACGAATGGTTGAAGTCCTGCCGCAAGGAATCGACATCGGCCATGTTCTGGGCAGCCAGCGCCGCCGTGTCTCCGACCACAGGAATCAATCCCGCAATCGAAGCGGCATTCTGGCCGCCCAGCGACCTTGCCTCCTCCGCCTTGACCCAGGCGGCGCCGCCGGTCTCGCCAACGGCAGACACCCTCTGGCTGTTGTAGAACAAGTAGACCAGGACGGCGACCGAAGCCGCCGCCACCACAGCCGCCAGAATCTTTCGTCCCATGATGAATTCCTCCTTTCATGGGTTCGTAGGTTTCGTCCGTAAACTCGCCACACATCGCTTTATTCTTACCTCTAAAAATAAAACGATTTAAGGCGAGAAACCCCTTGTTTTAGCCACGATTCTGGCTATTTTATTTAACCGTTCAGTATAGCATGCTTTTAATTTTTTGTCAATACTTTAAACTCCCTTTTAAAAAACTCCAGGCGCGTTCATGGAACGCGCCTTTTAAGGTGAAAAAACTACTAGATGATCATCGCCAGGAGAGCCCCGAGACCCATGGCGATGATGGAAAAGGCGATGACCTTCACCAGCAGGTCGCTGTCGCCGGAGCGATCATCGCCCTCCCCGGCCTGTCCGGCGGAGCCTTTCGGACCTTGCGGACCGACGGGACCCTGCGGACCTTCCGGACCGGCGAGTCCCTGCGGACCTTCCGGACCGACGGGTCCCTGCGGGCCTTCCGGACCGACGGGTCCCTGCGGGCCTCGGGGTCCTTCCAGACCCTGCGGGCCGGGCACGGGTTCCGGCCTCCCCGAATCGTCTTCGACGATCGGCGGAGGCGCTTCGGGTTCTTCCGGCGGCTCCACCACACGGGTGGTGAGAGCCGCCGGATCCACGACCGCGATGAGGCGGTGGCACCCGGGACAGATGAGCTCCTGCCCGGGCAAGGCCTGCTCCCGCGCGACCTCGATCTGCCGGTCGCAGGCCGCGCAGACGAGAGGAACGAACTCTTCGCCCTCCTCGTCGTCGCCGTCGCCACCATCCTCGTCATCGGTGGCGTCGTCGCCGTCGCCGTCGTCGTCGTCGGCTGCGTCGCCGTCGTCGTCGTTGTCCGGAGGCGGAGCATCCGCCCCCACCGGCATGTCCAAGCCGCAAACGTTGCACTGCGACGCGCCCGCGGGCACGGCCGCGCCGCACTCGCACTTACGGCCGGAGGGCTCGGGTACGGACACGATCTCTCCTTTCTCGTTGATGCGAAATACCTGCCCGCACGTCTCGCAAATCCCCTCCGCGCCGGCGACAGCCGACTCGTCAGGGATCTCGCCCACCGCCCCGCAATCGGGGTTAGGACATTTGATCTCCATCTCTGTTTCCTTTCCCCAAATCCCATGGATTCGGGTTTTTTTATCATCCAAGTCCAACACGGAAAATCATAATATATTATCACATTAAGTAAATTCTGTCAATAGATAAAAGAACTCATTTCAATTAAAAAAAGCTATTTCCCTTGGGAAAATAGCCTTTGCTAGTAGTTCAACGCATTAACCTGATTGACGAGCGCTTCGAGCTGAGCCGAAATCCCATCAATCTTTTGCTCAGTCGACGGCGTCTGCCGCTCCACCTTCGCGGCCACCACAGCCTCCTTTGGGGGGGCAATGATTTTGTCCGCGGGGAGCGGCGAGAATTCGCACTGAAGCGCGGCCGAGGAGACCGATTCCAGCCGTTTTTGCGTCTCCTCGATTTGCCGAGAAAGCGCGGCGATCCGAGCCTCGAGACGAGCAAATTCTTCTCGCGACCCATTTGAATCACCGGCCTTTTCGAGCGCCTTTTGCGCCCGCTTCAGCTGTTTGCCTTGCTCTTGCAGGGTCTCGCCTTGGGCTTTCATTTCTTTCGAAATTCGAGCCAGTTTCTTGCTCATATCGCCTGCCGCGTATTGCCGAGCCTCCACAGCGGTGAGGCGTCTGCCGAGATTCCTGCCGAGCTTACGAAACGGTTCAGCCCATTTCTTCCCGGCCGCGGCAAGAACGGCCAGAGCCTTTTGCGTCGCGTTCTGGATTTCAAGCCGAGCCGCGGCCGCTTCCTTCAACGCCTGGTCGACGGCCTGCTCCTTCTTGGCATACTTCTCCGAGAAAGAGCTCATGCCTTCAACCACGCGCATAACCTGCGGCAAGCTTTTTTCCAGCGCGCTCTGCGTGGCCTGACTTTTCTTGACGCTGATTTCAGCCTGCTTGCCGATGTCTCTGACCTCGATCAAAGACTTGTCGAGGTCTTGTCGCTTGATCGCGCTCGCGTCAAGCGCGGTAATCCTCCAACCCAGCTCAGAATAGTGCCTTTCCTGCAGGTAGAAAGCCACAATACCCGGGCTGCCAAGCACGACGGCGATGAGGATCGCCAGGGCTGGTCGCCAGTCATAGCTGACGCCACCATCAACGATCTTGTCCGGGTGGGATTCCACTCCGCCGGGCACAATATTATGCCAGTCATTCTCTGCCGGCAAAGCCCCCGACGGCGCGGCCGGCTGATCTTCAGCCGACTCTCCAGGAGGCTCAACAGTCTCTTCGTGTTGGAGAGCCGCCGCCGCAGGTGCCTCGGCATGAACCTCCACTACGAAATCCGCCGGCTGAGCATCCTGATGGATCAAGCCGTATTCAGCTATCGCAGCAGCCAGATCATCCGTGACGGACTCCTCATCATCGGTCTCAGACGCCGCGGCCGCGTCAGCGGACACCGGAACCAAGTCCCGATCCGTCGGATCCGGCGCTTGAGCAGGGCGACGCTGAACCGGTGTCGAAGTCGGCATCTGATCAAATGCCTCGAACGTCCCCTCTCCGTCAACCAAGCGTAGCATTATGCCGCAGTTGGGGCATGGTTCTTCATGCCCCTGATTCAGGTTTTCCACTTCAGCGGGTTTGACTTGCAAAGTCGCCTCGCAAATGGGGCACTTCCATGGCGTTTGCATGATACCTCCAGAAAACGGTTGCGGGTTTGCTGATTTTCCGACATCTTAACTTAATACAAAAGCTAAATTTAATCAAGCACAACAATAAAAACACCGAGAGTCATCCAACTCTCGGGTTTTTAAATATATAATTTTTTTTAATGTTTATTGCGCGTTTTCTTGATGAGTTTTGGGCATAATATCGATTTCTTCTTCCGGATAATATGAATAAGTTTCGATTTCCGCTCGTTTTTTGGCGGCGGATTCCAAAGCCTCTTCCTCCTCAACATTTTCGATTATTTTAATCGGCCGTCTCTTTTTTTTGCCGCGACCGGTCGCGTTCGGCGAAAGAGCCACATAAGAGATGCCGATAATGGCGCCGATCAATATTCCCAAAAACGCGTTCAACACGAAATTGGGCTTGACCGGATATCTCGAAACCAAAACATTATCAACGATTTTAATACTGACATTGGAGGAGCCGATATACTCTTGGCCTTGCTTGGCCAAAACATCGGCCACGGCATTGGCCAATTCTCCCGCTTTGTATTGACTGCCGTCATAAACGATAATTTGCAAAATGCCCGTGCCTCTTTTTACCTGAGTTTCCACGGTTCTGGCCCATTCTTGTCGTCTTTTGTATTCCAAAGGATCAAAAGAACTTCTCGAGACATCATAGCCCGAATTCATGACTTTATCGAAAAAAGTCGAAGTATAAACCAATTGAGACAAACTGTCGGCCACTCTTTCCGCGGAACGCGAAGCGCTGTAAATATCGTAATTCACGTCCCCCGTTTGAATAATCAAAAGACTGATTGAAGCCGAATATTTAAGAGGTTGAAATAAACTGAAAATCAACGTTAACAACAACACAAAAGAAGTTATGAGAATGATTACCCCTTTTCTTTTTGAGACTTGAGATAAAATTAAAATTTCATTTGATTGCATACCTCCTGATTATAACACAATATCGCATTCTTGGCAAGGTCGATTTATTTTTACTCTAAAATGACGGTTTTTTCAATATTCTCAACTCCTCGCAAAATTTTCATCACAATCTCCTGCCCGGGCTTGTATGATTGAACCAATTTCGTCAAAGTATCGCTCGAAGTGATGGTTTCACCCTCGATTGAAATTATTATATCTCCCGGCAATAAACCCGCTTTCTGAGCCGGACTTTGCGCCATAACGGCCGGCCACAAATCGGAAGCGAAAATTAAGGCGCCGTTTTTCACATCAGCATATTTGTCCCAGCCGATTGATTCGCTCAAATCAATGAAATGAACGCCCAAAACCGGCCGAACTATTTTTTTCTCCGAAACGGCTTGCTTGATCACCATTTGAATATTATCGATGGCCAGAGCCGTGTTTTCGGAAGTGACAATGCCAAAAACCTGGCCGTCCAAATTAACCAAAGGCGCGCCAAGCCATTTCTTATCGAGCGTCTCAATCAATTTTATTTCTTGATAATGAATTTCCGAAGAATGTATTAAGTCGCCCTTTTTCTCGGCGGAAGAAAAATATAAACGTTCTATGTTCGTCGGCAAAATATTATTTCCGGAAATAACCAAAGCCGTCTGGCCGCTGGATAAATATTCCCGACTTATCAAATTGACCACGGGCAAATCCTTGGCGTCAATTTTTATAAAACACGCCGTCGTGCCGGAATCGCAAACGGTCTCTTCGATCGAATAAACTTTTTTATCGAAAGAAACCGCCACTTCCTCGCCGCTTCCGCCCAAAACGCTTTTGTCCGTCAATATCCAACCGTCCGCGGTCATGATCGCGCCGACGCCCCGCGCGTCGTTTTCCAATAAAATATCATCGTACGAATTTGATTTTCTGCGAAACGCGTAAAAATCAACAATGGCCGGCCTGACGCTTTCAATGGTCGAATACACGGACAAATCTTTTTCGGACAAAATATCTTTTAATTTTTTATCCTGCTTGGCGGTCAACTCGTCCAAACGCTGACTCAAAGTTTGAATTTTTTGTTCATCTGGAACTCCACCGGAAAGGAAAGAGTCCAGCCATAATTCCCCCAAGACTCCGGAAATGAAACCGAAAATCACGGACACGATTATCACGGACAAAATTTGCGCGTAAAACTTGGAAAAGAATTTTTTCATATTTAATTATATCCACTGAGCAGTCAACAAAATCACTGCAAAGCAAACTGCGCTGATTATTACAAAATTAATGATTCTTTTTTTATCCAAACTGCCGAGCAGAAAAAATCTCGCCAAACCGGTCATCAAATAAAAAGCGATGGTCATCACCAAACCGTTGACGAAATAGCTGGTCGGCAAATAATACAAGGCGCCGAAAAGCTCCACCAAAATAAACGAAATCGAAAAAACAAAAATCCTGCCATCGGAAAACTTTATTTTGTTAACCCAGAAAAGTTGATACGTCAACAGACAAGAAACCAACAAGACCGTCAGCGCCAAGAACAACGAATTGATTTTCAAAAAAACCACCATGGCGTAGACGAACGAACAAAACAGAAAAACCGTCAAAATATTCAAGTACCAAGAAAAATTTTCCAATGAATACGGCTGGTATCTGGCCGGATAAAATTTAAAATCCAATATTCTGCCCAAATACAGGAACAAAACAATCCCTGAAAAAACAGCAAAAAGATGCAGAGTCCAACCTTTATTTAAAAATAACGAAAAACTGATTGATGAAATCACGTAAATCAACGGACTGATTACCAGCCCCCAAAACCCGGGACGCAACTTCCAGCGATTGAACATCAATAAGGCGAAGAAAACGAGAACCGCGCTGAGCGAGCCGAAAATCCAGAGCAGATTTTCATTCAACATGATAATCTCAATGGTCAAGACAAGCATTATGGACGTCAAAAATTGCGCTAACTTGTTGATTAAAAACATAAATTATTCAGTCGCCCTTTGCTTCATCCTATCCAAGGCGTCTCTTTCTTCAAATAATTCCTTAATCAAAATACTGATGGCCGTGGCCACGGGGATGGCGAGCACAGCGCCGATCACCCCTCCCACTTTCGCGCCGATAAGCAAAGCGATCACGCTGATGATCGGATTTAAGCCCACCGCCTTTTGCATTATTTTGGGCACCAGCAAATGATTTTCCAGCTGTTGAATAATTACGAACAAAATCAGTACGAGCAAAGCCTTGAGCGGCGATTGAGCGAACGCCAGAAAAATGGCGGGAATCGAGCTGATGATCGGCCCGATGTAGGGAATAAATTCTCCGATGGCCGCTATCAAAGCCAAAATCAATGCGTACTTCACGCCCAAAATCAACAACCCTATGTATGAAAAAATTCCGATTATCAAACTCAAAATCAACTGGCCTTTAAGCCAAGCGCCAATTTTCTTCTGGATCTTATTGATTAGCATCACGACAAAATCTTGGTATCGAGATGGCAAAACGGCTCGCAAAGTTCGTTTGATGGCGTCTTCTTCCACGGTCATGTAAAACGTGATCACCAAAATCACCAAGAACGAAAACAGCCCGCCAAAGATGCTGGCCACCGTTGAAAAAATACTGCCGGCCGCTTTGGTCAGGGAAGAACTGATTGATGACGCGTTGTCAGCGGATTGCTCAAATCCGAATTTGTCGGAATATTCTTTGACAAAAGAAAAAGCTTGCGTGACTTTTTCATAATATCGAGGAAAATTGTCCGCCAACTCGCTTACCTGATGGGCGATCGGCGGAATGATCAAAACAACGGCGGATCCGACGATGGCGATGGCCACCAAATAAACCAACAAAACGCTGACGCCTCGAGGAATTTTTTTGTTTTCCAAATAATCAACCCAAGAATCTATCGCCGAGGCGAAAATCAAAGCCACGAAAATCAGAGCCAGCACGTCTTTGATCAAATACAGAAAATACAAACTCAAAACAACCAAAAAAAACTTAACAATCGAAACAAAGGAGATATTTATCGTCCTGTGATTTTTCATATTTTTGATAAATGAAATGATGTTATCATTATACAATAATTTTTAAAAAACAGCTAATAACGCCGCGGCGGCAACCGAGCTTGACAAATTTCGTCTTTTTTGCTACTATAATCAACTCTGCGATAAATTCGCGGAATTGTTCATTAATATCGCTCCGCTAGGACGCACATTTGGGCGTTATTTCAAATAAAATCCAAACGTGTGCCCTAGAGGGGCAAAAGGCCCCCCTCGTGGGGGACGAATGCTATTAATTACTAACATCAACCCACAAGGTTGACGTTGGATTTAGCCTTCCCTCATGAGCGCACTATAAAAAGGACAACAAGACAAACAGGAAAAAAATAAGAAAAGAGAAAGAGAAGAAAGCAGTACAAAAGAAGAAAGAAACCCCAGACGGTCCAACCCGATGTTGAAAAAACCCATGCAACCCCACCCACCCATGCTTACCCCAAACCTTTTCAACATTACTCCCGTCCCGCCCCAACCCACCTTGTACCCGCTTCTCTCAACCTTTCTCACTCCTGACAATGCACCTATTGTCCTTTTTTCTTTTTAAACGTATTATTTATAATATTGAATATGAAACCCGTCTATAATAAACAAGCGCATTTCGATTATGAAATCCTGGAGAAATTCGAGGCGGGTTTGAAATTGACGGGCGCGGAAGTAAAAGCGGTCAAAGCCGGGGGCATTAACTTAAAAGGTTCCTATGTCACGCTCAAACAACAACCCAAAACCGAGGTTTTTTTAATCAACGCTCACATTTCAAAATATAAACCGGCCGGCGAGCAACCGGAATACGACCCGACAGGGTCTCGCAAACTGCTTTTGCGCAAAGAAGAAATCAATAAATTAACGGGTATTTTACGGCAAAAAGGCTTGACATTCGTCCCTCTTCGGGTGTATACTAAGCACAACCTCGTTAAATTGGAATTCGGCGTCGGCCGAGGCAAGAAACGATTCGAGAAAAAAGACAGCATCAAAAAAAGAGAGAATGATCGAAAAATTGAACGAGCGATGAAGCAATATTAATGATACGTGTTACGTGATGCATGATACGTGGATAACGGGGATGATCGGCTTCGACGGGAGTCCTGAAATCAAAAGCGCGAAATGAGCTGTCAGCCGCTCATTAAACTGCTGGCAAATCCAATAAGTGCAACAAATGTACTGGCGAAAGTCAAAAGCTTATTTCAAGCTCCGGCTTTTGCTCCCGTTCTTGCCTAAAAGTGAGAACCGTCCGCTTGCCGATACTCGATGAGCAAACCGGACGTCAATATCGAGTTAGGCCGTCGCCATGCCAAAAGCGCCGACTGAAATAAAACGGCTCGGCCCGCTCGGAGTTTCGTTTATCTTTAATCCGGCGGTCTTAAATGATAAGATAAACTATTTTCGTAGATGCTTTTTATTTCAACTTCCAGACGCGGGTTCGATTCCCGCCATCTCCACCATTCGACTCGCTCCGCTCGCTCATGGTGTTCCACCACCTGCAAATCAAATTAATTACATTATTTTCTAAAAAAATGAGAAGGTACTATAAATTCGGCAGAAAGCCGCAAAAGCAAAGAGTCAAATACCCGATCAACGAGGCCATCAAGGCTCTCGAGGTGAATGTCATTGACGAAACGGGCAAACCGCTCGGCATCATGCCGACCGCAAAGGCCATTTCCGATGCCGCGGAACGGGGATTTGATCTGATCGCGGTGTCGCCCAAAGCCGTTCCGCCGGTGGTCAAATTCGCGGATTACGGCAAACTGCAATACCAACAAGAAAAATTGTTAAAAAAACAAAAGACTCTACAAAAAAAAGCTGACCTCAAGGGCATACGGCTATCGGCCAAAATCAGCGACCATGACGCGGAATTGAAAAGAAATCAGGCCAACAAATTTCTGGAAAAAGGCCACAAAGTGAAAATAGAAGTGATTGTTCGAGGCAGAGAACACAATCATCTGCCAATGATCAAAGAAATGATTTATAAATTTATCAATAATTTATCCGTTGAACACATAATCGAACAAGATTTGGCGAAACAGGGCAGCAAATTATCAGCCGTTGTGGCTCCAAAATCTTAAAATTATATGGCAAAAATGAAAACAATTAAAGCGGTCAGTAAAAGAATCAAAGTGACTAAAAATGACAAGTTGATCATCCGCAAAGGAGGACAAGATCATTTTAATTCCAGAGAAAGCGGCAAGACCGGCAGAAACAAGAAACGAGACATCCAGATGTCCGGCGTCAACAAAAAAAATGTCAAGAATTTTATTCCGTACAATAAATAAACTTAATCACTAATCATCATTTAAGATCATATGCCTAGAGTAAAACGCGGGAAATCGCATTTAAAGAAAAGAAAAAGTCTGCTTTCCAAGACCAAGGGTTTTAGACATGGGAAAAAGAAATTAATCAAGCAAGCAAAGACTGTCGTACTCAAGGCCGGCAAATCAGCGTTCAAGGACAGACGAGCAAAAAAAAGAACGGCCAGAGCGCTCTGGCAAATCAAATTAAACGCGGCCGCCAGAGAACACGGGCTCAGCTACAGCCAATTCATCAAAAAATTAAAGGACAAAAAAGTTGAGCTCGACAGAAAAGTCTTGGCCGACCTGGCTGAGAATCATCCGAAAATATTCGAAAAGATCATCAAAGAAATTTCATAAAACCATAAAAAAATCAGCTGCTAAGCTGATTTTTTTATTATCGTTTGATATTCTTCGTATAATTTCTTGAATTCCTCTGAAATCTCCAACAAATTTTTTATCGCTTCCCTTTCTTCGGCCGAAGGCTTCGAAAGATCAATGTAAAAATCTTTGGCAATCTTCTTTTCCAAAATCTTCTTGCGCTTTTCCGGCCGCGCCGCTTTGTCAATGAGCGGAGCAGTACGCTCATCTCCCGACGGCCGATGCCTGTTTTTTATTTGGCATGACGCGGGCAAAAGTTTAAAATAACCCGGCAGCAATTTTTTTACAAAAAAAGGATTGGACGGCCGCTTGTCTTTGGTCAAAGATTGCGCCAAGGCGAAATATTTTTCCAAATAAGGGAAATGTCCGAGTTGGACGACCAAACGGCTCAAAACATGTTTTTTGATTCCTCTTATGCATTCCGCCAAATTATTTATTCTCTCTTTTTCTGTTTCAGCTCCAATGGCGTCCATCATCTCATTTAATGCCGCTTCTTCCTCGGGCGTCATATTTTTCAAAAAATCTTGAGCGTAAACATCCATTTCTTTTATTTTGCCCAAAGCTTTTTCTTTTTCACCCCTTTCCTTCTCCATTCTTAAACATTTCAAGCGAGCGGCTGATTGTGAGAATAAACGCGACTCCCCTTTTTCCATCTCTACGGTCTCTTCTTTTTCACCGGCTTTGCCGGTCCTGATTTTTTCCAAAATCTCATTGACCAAACTCTCATCGTCATTAAGTTGTTTTTTGTTTTTGTTCCGCATAAATATTGATTGGGAAAACCGATGCTTCCTTAAAACATTATAGCCGATTTTGGCAAAAGCATAAAGCCGAATGTGTTTTTTTTCACTAAAACGGACTTGACCGATTAAAGAAGTTTGGCTATAATGATAACGTCTTTGACGCAAAATTCAGGCTGTTGGATCGGTGGTGTAGCTGGTTAACACGCCGCCCTGTCACGGCGGAGATCGCGGGTTCGAGTCCCGTCCGATCCGCCAGCCTGAATCTTGCGTTTTAAGCAAATGAAAAACCATCGCCCAAGCGATGATTTTTTTATGTCCGCAAATTTGGGTTCAATCGATTGAACCCAAATTTGCGGCAACGAAACTTCATGGAAGCATCGCCGCCTACTGCCTTCTTCCTTTCCTTTGACAGTAATAAAAGGTCAAGCCGCCGGCCATCGCGGAAACCGCCCAAATGCCGAGACAAATGGCGGCAAACCGCTGACTAGGCAACGCTGACGCGTCAGCGATTCCCTTGATCAAGATGCCCCAGATCAAGAGAAACATGACCGTCAAGCCGACAAGCCACCCACGAACCGCGCCTTTCATGACTCCTCCAGGGTTTTGTCCACGATTCTGTATTATATCATGTTTTATCAAAAAAGTCAATACCACAAACAAAAAAATCCCCTTCGTGAGGATTTTGCATAATTTGACAATCACCCTGAAAACAAATAAGCTTTTCGAGAACCGCCAAACAGGAGGACGACCGTGAAACCAAACTCCAACAATGGAAATGGCTCGCCGCGCGATCCACAAGCCTGTTTTTCACAGCGCATTTTCGGAAAACGCAATGCTTGGGCCATTGTTGACCCAAGGGCACGCGATGTGTATTTGATAAACGTGGGAAAACGATCCGCCGCGGAAGCTCGCTGGTCTTCGACTCGCCAGCTACTCGAGAAAAAAGCGCCGGATTTCCCCGAATGGGCTAAAAGCAAAACCATCCGGTTGTTCAAGGACTATGGCTTTCACAAACCGCGATGATCGGAAATTAATCAATTTCCGATTTTAAAATTCTTTTTTGATCCGCTCTATTTGTTTATCAATTTTTTTCTTAATTTCCGTTCTTTGCCCTTTTCGAAGGGACATAAAAATAATGAAAAACACTGAGATCAACGCGACCAAAACGCTGAAAAGCTGAGCCCAACGAACGCCGAAAACAATCGGGCTATAGTCGACTCTCAAAAACTCCATATTGAATCTGATGATCGAATAGCCCAGAAGATATGAAAAGAAAATTACGCCATTTTTTATCGAGATATTTTTTTTAAATCTCAGCCATACCAAAAGCAACAACGCTCCGAGCAAAACGATGTTAAGCAATGACTCATACAAAAACGCGGGATGGAAATATTTATCGGCCAAATATTCGACCGGCCGAAAGGCGGACAAAATCGGAATGCCCCAAGGCAAATCGGTTGGCTGGCCGAAAAGCTCCTGATTGAAATAATTGCCCCAGCGTCCGATAATCTGCGCGCACACCAAGCCGATGGCTGATAAATCGAAAAGGTCTTTCCAATTAACTTTTTTCATTCTGGCAAAAAAATAAGTCGCTAAAAAAGCTCCGATCATGACGCCATGCACCGCGAGTCCTCCTTGCCATATTTTCAAAACATCAAGAGGTCTGTCTTTATAAAATTCAAAAGCGTAAAGCACGTAATAAATTCTGCCTCCGACAAGACCGGCGATGGCCCACCAGAAAACAAGATCAAACAGCCAATCTTTTTTTATTTTAAAATATTTCGCCAATGCTCTGGCCAAAAACAATCCGGCCAAGCCTCCGAGAACCATGAGCAAGCCGTACCAATGGACGTCCAGCGGTCCAATGGAAAAAGCGATCGGCTTGGGAGAAAATGTGTGCAAAAAAATATTCATAAAAAATGGATTAATTCAATTGATTGCATTATAGCACAACAAAATATTTTTTTTAATTTAAAAAGCCTTTGGCGTGGCCAAAGGTCTATGGGCGGCAGTCGCGAAGGCTCGCCTGCAGGATCGCGAACGGCGATTGCATCAGCGGCGGTGGATCCGCCTGCGAGCGCGGGCGCGCGGCGCTTGTTCGAGCCGGTTGCCAGTCCGGATCAGGGACCTCATCGTAGCGAGGCCCGCGACCGAACTCGAAATCCTCAGGGATCGTCCGGAGCCGCTTGTTCGTCAGATCCTCTCGATAGTCTCTCGGCATGGATTCCCTCCTTGGGTTGCCGGGTTGCGGGAAACAATAACAATAAAATATCAAATGGGAAGAGGCCTGTCAAGAGACAAAAAGAAAACCCCGCTTAATCGCGGGGTCTTCTCTCTTTAGGCTTTTGCCGTTGCAATACGCAACATTTATTGTAATAACAAAGGAATCACTTCCCTTGTTTATTATAATTTACTAAAAATTGTTTTTGCCGTCAAGATCTTCAATTATCAATGTGGATAACTACTTCATTTTCAGCTCTTTTTGAACATCTCGCCAGCGAGCCTTCAATTCTTTGTTGATTTCATCCAAAGTCTTGTTGGCGGTTTTCTTTTTCTTTTTGTATTCCGCGACCACGCCATCAACGATTTTCTCATACTTGTCTTTGGTCATGCTTTTCGCTTTTTCCACTTCGCCGATGATTTTACCGCTCATTTCTTTGGCCAAATTTTTAATGTCGGCTCTCGTTTGCTTGCCTGACTTGGGAGCCAGCAAAATAGCCGCGGCCGCGCCGATCACCGCGCCGATGGCGGCTCCGGCCAAAAATGTTTTCTTTTTCATATTTGTTTGCTCTTTAAATCACTCCCCGGCAACGGCCGTAAACGGCCTCGCCGATGAATGAATTTTTTATTTATTCTTTATGTCTTAATTATATCACATTTTTTAATTCATCATAACCAATGACTCAACAATTCGGAAAATGCCCGCTTGATTCTGGCGAAAAAACCTCTATTCTTCCAACGATACTTGGCGAACGGCTCGGAAAACTCCTGCCAGCCGTTCAATATTTTTTCGACATCGCCGACCATCTTCTTATCGCTGATGTACGCATTGGCTTCTCGGTTGCGATAAAAACTGCCCTGGTCGATATTGCTCGAGCCTACCATGGCTTCGCGGCCGTCAACCACGAAAGCTTTGCCATGCATCATTTTCGAAGTGAAATGAAGTTTGACGCCGATCTTGTCCATTAATTCATAATATTTAATCGCCGTCCAATTAACGATTCGCAAATCAGTTCGAAACGGCAAAATCAAATCTATTTTCACTCCCCTCTTTCTGGCTCGAGAGATCGCTTTGATCAATTTTCTGTCAGGCAAATAATAAGGCACGGCCAATTTCAAATATTTTTTGGCGTGGTTGATCGAACGCAGAAAATTCGCTCGAATGCGGGAACGTTTGGCATTGGGCACCTGAAAAAGAAATTTTATTTTTTTGCTTTTCTCTATTTTCGGATGGAGCAATTTTAAAACGTTCTTTTTATCTCCGCCGGCCTTGATATATGACTTGGCGAAAGCTCTGGTCAAAGACCTGGCCAATTTCCCCACCACCATCAATTGCAAATCCAGCCAATCGGCCATGAAATTCTGCACATTAACGCCGCCGAGAAAGCCCTCATTGCTATCGACCACCAAAATCTTTCTATGCGTCCTCTCCCAAAAGGCTCGCCAAAATCGGATAAATTTACCCAACGTTACTTGATTGTAAATAACCAAATCAACGCCGGCATTTTTCAGCCGGGAGATCGATGAGTTTGAAAAACCGTAACTGCCTATGCCATCAATTAACAATTTCACCTCCACTCCTTCTTTCGCCTTTTTTTCCAGCAAATCGACAAATTCAATCCCGACTTCATCGTCAATGAAAGTATACGTTTCCCAATAAATACTGGTCTTCGCCTTGTCCATCGCCTCTCGCATCGCTTGCCAAGCGTCTTTGGAAACGGAAAAAAACTGATATTGAATTTGCTCTTTAAGATGATTCATATGCAATATTTTAACACAAATGGCCGAAAATTAAAGAGCGCGGCCAAAACGGACATTTATCCACTTAACAACCACCCTTCGTTTTGATAACCTTTGTATGACCATATGACCAAAAATTTCATTTCAATCGAAGATTTTAAGCTGGACGAGATTGAGGAGATTCTCGGCGAAGCGGAACAATTGATTCCATTCGCCAAAGCGAAAATCACTCCGCCGAAAGAGCATCCTTTGCACCTTGACTTTGGCAACCATTTAGCCAAAGTTTTAATTTTCATGCTCGAACCGTCCAGCCGCACCGCCGGTTCCAACGACGAAGCGGCCAGGCTCTGGGGATTTGCCAGAGACAAAATCAGCGGACTGGAAGCGACTTCGCTGATGAAAAAAGAAAGTTTGGCCGACGCCATCAGGACTCACGCCGGCACCCAATTGGCCGACATTTTGGTTTTGAGAACGAAATACGAAGGCAGCGCCAGATTCGCCAGTGAAATTTTGGAAAAAACCGATTTTCAAGTGGCCGTGCACAATGCCGGCGACGGCGCCAATCGGCATCCGACCCAATCGCTGCTCAATCTGCTGACCATTAAACAAAAAATAGGAAGAATTCACGATTTCACCATCGGATTTTTCGGGGATTTGAAATATTCGCGAACTCTCAATTCCGATCTGGACACGCTCAGGATGTTAAACGAGCGATACGGAAACATTAAAATCATCACCGTCTCGTCCGCGGAAAACAGAATACCAAGCTACCGAAAAGCCGGATTAAACATCGAAGAATATGATCACTTGGACGCCCTAAAAAAATGCAATATCATCAGCGGCACCAGGATACAAGAAGAGCGATACACCGATGAATTGGAAAAATCCAGAGTTCTCGGCAAATATATTTTGGACAAAGCGGTTTTGGATCAAATGGCCGCGGATGTTGTGATTATGCATCCCGGACCGCGAGGGCCGGAAATAGCGCCGGACATTTCCATTGATCGCAGAAACGTCATGTGGTTTCAGATGTTCATGGGCGTGGTTTTGCGCATGACCATTTTGCGCCGCAGCTTTTTGGCGCGCCACGAGCCGAATCTGGGATTTCAGAACACTTGCGGCAGACTGGAAGTACTCGACGAAGAACCGGCCGAACAAAGATTGAGAAAAAGAGAGGAACAAGGCAAACAAGACAAATATTTCAGACCGATATACAAAAGAGGCATGATCTTGGATCACATTGAACCGGGCAAAGGCGGCTTTATCAAAGAACTGATTAAAAAACACGCCGGTCTCAACGGCACGGGCGCCATTCATTTGATCGAAGGCATTGAAAACAGAAAGGACGTCATCGTCATCGAGGGCAATTTCATCCCCGACTGGTTTTTCAGCCCGGCGACTTTCGTCAGTCCGACAACGACCTTCAACATAATCAGAGACGGCCTATTCAAAAAAGTCAAAATAAAAACCGCGAACACCACCATGCCCAAAGCGTTCAAATGCCCCAATTCGGTGTGCATCACCAACGCGGACAAAGAAGCTCAATCCAGATTCACGGTCGGAGAAAATGAAATAACCTGCGTGTGTTCTTATTGCAATCGCGAATTCACTCAAGAAGAGATTATCGCGGCCACCTCGAAATAATGAATTGCGAGGCTTGCGTATTTTTTTGTTTGTTGATATAATGGAATTCGTAACTATTCATAAAACCAATAACAAGGCTGGCCATGCGGCCGTAAATATTCGTCATCCATAAAATTATATTTGTAACCATTTGTAATATAATTAATAACGCCAATAACCAAGGCTGGCCATGCGGCCGTAAATATTCGTAATGTATGAAGAAAGACATTCATCCGACATATTATAAAGACGCCAAAGTTACATGCGCTTGCGGTAACAGTTTTGTGACGGGCTCAAGCGAAAAAGAAATCAAAACCGAGCTTTGCTCCATGTGCCATCCGTTTTTTACGGGCAAACAAAAAATCATGGATACGGCGCGGCGAGTGGAAAAATTCAAAGACCGCCTGGCCAAAAAGACCACAACTGGCTCGAAAAAGAAAACCGTAAAAAGGAAAGTCAAAGATCAGAAGAAAAAAACCAAAAAGTAGCATATCAAAATCTCCTTCCGATTTTTTGTTTCGCGCAAAATTGAAAGGAGATTTTTGTTTAGATTACATAAAACGGAGAGCGGAGAGACGAGCTCTCCGCTGGATTTGGAGGTGGCGGCCGGCGCCGCCGCGACAGCATCCAACCATTCCCAGCGGAAAGATTGCCTGCCCTGCCTGCCGGCAGGCCTTTCCGCGCTTAGCGAAATAAAGACGCATTTGATATAATAAATATATGAAAGACCAAATTGATAAAATCAAAAAACAATTTCAAAAGCTGGAGCAAGATTTGCAGAATCCGGCCGTGATTAATGATCCTCAAAAAATAAAAAACGCGGCCAGTGAGCGCGCCAAGCTGACCGAAATCATCGAGGTTATCAGCGGCTACGAAAAGTCGCAAAAAAACTTGGCGCAGGCCAAAGAAACATTGGATGACAAAAATTCGGACGAAGAGCTGAAAGAACTGGCGAGAGCCGACATTGAAGACTTGGAAAATAAAATCGCGATCATGGCCGAACAAATCAAGATTCATCTTCTGCCCAAAGATCCGAGAGACGAAAAAGACGTTATCGTGGAAATCCGAGCCGGCGCGGGCGGCGACGAGTCCGCGCTGTTCGCGGCCGATCTTTTCAGAATGTATTCGAAATACGCCGAAAGCAAAAACTGGAAAACATCGCTCCTTAGCGCCAACAGAATCGGCATCGGCGGTTTCAAAGAAGTGATTTTCGAAATCAAAGGAAAAAGCGTTTTCGCCGACATGAAATACGAAATGGGCGTTCATCGCGTCCAAAGAGTGCCGGAGACTGAAAAACAAGGCCGAGTGCACACCTCCACGGCCACGGTGGCCGTACTGCCGCAAGCCGAAGAAGTCGATATTAAAATAGATCAAAAAGATCTGAGAATAGACACTTTTTGCGCCGGCGGACATGGCGGCCAGAGCGTCAACACCACTTACTCGGCTGTCAGGATCACTCACCTGCCCACCAATACCGTGGTCTCCTGCCAAGATGAACGTTCGCAATCTCAAAACAAAGAAAAAGCCATGAGAGTCTTAAGATCAAGACTGCTTGAACTGGGAGAAGAAAAACACCACAAGGAAATTTCTCAAAATCGAAAAATGCAAGTCGGCTCGGGAGACAGATCCGAGAAAATCAGGACCTACAATTTTTCTCAAGACCGCATCACCGATCATCGCGTCAAACAAAACTGGTCGAACATTCAAACCATTTTGGATGGAAATATCGGGCAAATAATTAAAACTCTCAAAGAAGAAGATGTTAAATTAAGGCTGGAAAAACAAAAATAAATCATGGGAATTGGAAAGCGGGAAATGAAAATTGAGGTATGGACATCAAACAAGCGCTGGTAGTCGCCGCGCAAAAACTGAAAACGAAAAAAGTCATCAGCTCAGGACTTGACGCTGAAATTTTGCTGGCCTTTGTTTTAAAAAAAGATAAAGCATTTTTATATACTTATCCGGAGAAAAAATTGACCGCTTGGCAACTGAAAAAATTCAATCAATTGATTTTGAAACGATCAAATCACCGGCCACTCGCCTATCTTGTCGGCCAAAAAGAATTTTACAAATTGAATTTCAAAGTAAATAACCAAGTGTTGATTCCTCGGCCGGAAACGGAACTTTTGGTTGACGAAGTTCTAAAACTCAATAAAAATCTGGTCGTCGCGGACATCGGAACCGGCTCCGGCTGCATTGCGGTCTCTTTGGCCAAAAACGGATTCAAACAAGTCTTGGCGACCGACTCTTCGAAGAAAGCCCTAAAAACCGCCAAGGAAAACGCCAAAAGCAACCAAACGGCGTCAAGGATCAAATTTTTCCCGGGCGACCTTTCCAAGCCTGTCGCCGATGGAAAACCCGAGATCATTTGCGCCAATCTGCCTTATTTATCAAATGAGATTTACAAACAAAGCGTCAAGTCGTTCCCGGAAATAAAAAAAGAGCCGAGAACGGCGCTGATTGCCGCCGAAAAAGGTCTGTATTTTTATAAAAAACTGCTATCGCAAATCGCGATTGCCAAACATCAACCTCAATACCTGTTTTTCGAAATTGATTCCGGCCAAAGCAGGGCGATCAAAAAAATTATTCGGTCTTTTTTAGAAACGAAATCAATCTTAATTAAAAAGGATTTATGCGGCCTCGATAGATTGGTTATAGTGAAACTCAAATAAACAAAAGACGGCTCGCCGCTCTCGAGCGACGGGCCGTCTTTTTATTTTCAGAAAGCTGAATTTATCTGATTTTGCCAAAAGCTTTGGTTCCGTTAAAAACGGGATGCGTTTTATTGGCAAAATTATCAGCCAATTTGCTTTTAAGCAACTCCGAAACCCTATCCGCCTGATCGCTTGAAATTACGTTCTGATCCACCAATTCCTGCAAATCCGACCTGAAATCAATCGCGAAATTATCGCGAGGACCTTTCATTTCGCCTATTTGCGGAGCTGAAGATATTTTATCGTATTGCTCCCGCGTAATGGACCCTGATGAAAGCAAATCCTGCAAATGCGCGGTTTGAATGGCCTTTCTTCTCTCGGCCATTTTGTCATGAAACTCCTGAGCCGTGAAGCCCGCTTGTTTGACCAAATCCGGCAATTTGGAGCCATTGTCAAGCGCGTCTTTTAATTCAACAACGGAAATGTCCAGCAATTCAGCCTGAGCGGCTAGAATTTTGTCCTTAAGCTCCGTGTCCCACTTGGCGGCTTGCTCCATTTTAGCCAATTTATCAATCATCTCTTGCTGAGTAATTTTTCCGGCCGTCACCATGTCTTCAAGTTTTGCTTGAAAACCTTCCAATGTTTGATCACCCAAATTCTTATTCAATCTCATGCCCAGGCCATCTTTGGAATCCTGCGCGAACATCATGGCGTCATCGAACGCCAAAGCGTTCGTTGAAAAAAGCAAGACGAAAAGCACGGAAGATGAAACGACCAACTTAATTTTTTGTTTTTTCATAAATCCATGACGAACCGATCTGAACGCTTCGAGAATTATTATCCGCAAAGACGCGATCAGCCGCCAATTTTTATTATTAAACATCTCGAGATTTTCGCAACTGTTTAATAATACAAAAACGCGGCATTTTTATTTCACCCGCGTTTTTCCGCCATATTTTGATTTATCTTTGAATCTTGATGACGTCGCTGTATGTTGATTCCAATTCGCTTAAAAAACTCTCCGACCAATCCCCTTCCGCTTTGGCGATATAGACCGTTTTTTCTTCACTCTCCGCGAAATTTATATCATAAGAAGCGAAGGATTGCGATAATTGCTCCGGATAATACGCCGTCTTGTAACAAATTCGCCAAATCGGCGGCTCCATGGCATTCAATTCTTTAACATCATCTTCCGCCTTTAAAAAAATCAGCGTTTTTTCTCTGTCTTCCACGCCGATATTTATGTCAAAACAATTTTTTGCGGCCAAATCCGATATTTTAAGATCCGCGGACGCGTCGATATCCGATAAAAAGTCTTTGATATTATTATAAGTCTCGGCGGGATTTTCTTTTAAAAAGTATTCCGAAAAATAAATACCCGGCGCCAGCGCTTCCTCGGCCGGCGCCTCTGACGCTTTAACCTTGACCTTGATGGCCTCGGCCAATTGCATTAGTTTGAATCTATAAAAAGGATTGTTTTCCTGATTCGTGGCGAATTGATAAAATTGCTCGGCCGGATCCTCGGCATCGGGATTTTCAGGTTTATTGAGATTGGCGAAATAAATCACAAAACCGGCGATAAAAATCACCACCACACCGATCAAATAAATATTGTCTCTTTTTCCGTCGTTTTTTTTATCTCTTTTTGACCACATAAAAATCATTGATACTCCGCCTCTTGATAATTATCGGGAACTATATTAATCCATGTTCTGCCGCGATTCATTTGAAATTCTTCTCCACTCTCATCGAAAAAGCTCAAACGATCCTGATTTGATTCTTTTTTCCAAACGCCGGGTTTGGCCAAACCGTCTTGGAACAACACCGCTTGTCCGCTCCCTACGGTTTGAGTGCGCAACCGGCCGTAATCGTCAATGACGGCAACCTCCGCGTAAACCACGACCACGTTTTTGGCGCTAAGGCTTTGACCGGCAAGCGTCCGATATATTTTTCCGGATTGAAATCTCAAATAACCGTTATCCAAAGGATCATATTCCCAAATCACGTCATAATTGTAAGCGTTGTAATGCACTGTCACCGATTGCGAAATCGGACGATCGTTTTTATCCGCATCGTCTTTGAACGGCCAAGCGTCGAATTCTTCTCCGTCATCCCATTCGTTGTTTCTGCGCGCGTCCCTTAAAAGCTCCGTCGAAGTATAGACGTTATGCGGCGCGTATCTATCCGCTGAGCGCCAAAAGTATCTGCCATTATAAAATTGATCCAAATTTTTCACCTCAGCCGAGCCGAGCTGATCGAGCGCTTGCGGACTGCCGCCGACGTGGGCATAGACCGCGTCGAACTCTTCCGCCCAATTTATGTAATAAGGCCGCGCCGACCTGACCGGACCGATTTGGGAAACTTCGGCCATGCCCGGAAATATCGCCAAAAACCTGGTAATCGCGCCCTCGGCCACCGCTTCGAAAACAATGCTGGCTTGATCGATTCCGGACACGGGACGGGCATCGATATTATTTTCCACCATGACGCCGAACGGACGAAGTGTCATCGAATCTTTATTTTCCAAACAAACTCCATCGAGCGGACTTTGGTACTCGCAATCCGCCGTCAAATCAGCCTTTTCTTTTTTTTCAGACGGCTCAACGGATTCCGTCGAAGACAACGCCGGCGGAATCAAATAAAAAACGCCGATGGCGATCAACAGCGCTCCGCCGTATACCAACAACCAAACAATATCTTTATTTCGATACCATTTTTCTTCCGATTTTTTCATATGCAAAAAATAAAAGCGTCCATTAAAGACACTTTTATTCTATCATATTTTTTTAAATAACGCATTGGGTCAAACGTTTCAATTATTTACCGGACGATCCTTTTTCTTTTCCTTTCTCATTTTCTTTCTCCCCTTCCTCTTCCTTTTCCTTTTCACCGGCCACTTCAACCTTCTTCATTTCATCTTCCAAAACAGCGGCAGTTTCAACTTTTTCTTCTTCAGGCTCGGTGACAAACACAACGACATCATCCATTTTGTCCAAAACCTCTATTTCCGCCGGCAGATTCAAATCTTTAACGTAAATCAAATCGTCAAAATTTTTCAACCCGCCAAGATCCACCTTCAACTCAGCCACCTTTTCAAGATCCGCGGGCAAACAACGGATCGAAAGACGATCGATATTTTTAATCACAATGCCGCCATAAGCTTTAACGACCGGCGCTTCATTGATAAATTCAATTTCAACCTCCGCTTCAATTTTTTGTCCGCGTTTGGTTTGATAAAAATCAACGCTCATCGGCGCGTCGCTCACCGAATCATAACTGATGTGTTTGATCAAAACTTCAATAGGCTTCGCTGAACCGGCGATATTGAGTTCGATCAAACCGCTTTCTCCGATCTTGTCGTACACTTTATCCAATTCCCTTCGATCGATTGAAACCAGTTTGTTCTCTTTTAATTCCGGTCCATAAATAACGCCCGGAACGAGATTATTCTTCCTTAATGATTTGACTTTTTTACCCGTCAATTCTCGATTTTCGACGGCCAGCGCGTATGGCATAATTATTTCTTTATTATTTCTAAAAATTTGTTCGAATTATTAATCTTCTCTCTGATATCCAAAACCTCATCGGCGCTCACCGGATTGCCCCGCAAATATTTCAGCGCCTCTTCACTATCCAATTCAGTGACCAGACCGACACTGCTTATACCCTTGGCTCCGGCGATAATCAACACCAGCAAACAATTTTTACATTTCCTGCATTGCAAATGAAGCAAATGCGCGTTTTCCTTTTCATCGACAACATTTATCTCCGAAGGGTAATAAACCGCTTTGCAAACCGGGCAATTGCTGATTATTTTTAATGAAGAATTTTGTGATAACATACTCTCCTTATTGAACAAGCATAACTTAAAAAAATAAATCAGTCAAGCGAATAATTACTTATCGCTGCGCACGATAATGCTCTCGCCAACGCCCAAAATTGCCAAACTTATCAATAAAAAGCTGCCTCCGGAGCTCAGCAAAGGCAAAGAAATTCCGGTCACCGGCACCATGCCCATATTCATGCCTATATTAACGAAAATATGAAAAAAGAATAATACGGTGATTCCGAGCAACGCGAACATGGCAAAGTCATTCGGCGCTTTTTTGGCCGCGATAACCAAACGGTAAAAAATCACGCCCCACAGCCCCAACACCAGAAAAACTCCAAAAAAGCCAAGCTCTTCGGCAATAACCGCAAAAATGAAATCCGTCTGGCTCTCGGGTATAAAACGCAATTGGCTTTGCGAGCCGAAACCCAGCCCCCTACCCAAGAATTGCCCGGAACCGACGGCGATCATTGACTGAGCCACATTATAACCGCTGCCGAGCGGGTCGTTCTCCGGATGCATGAAAGTGAAAATCCTGTCTTTTTGATAATCCTTTAAAACGAAAAGCCAGCTCGACATAGAGATAACGCAAACAGCCAAAAGCAACACGGCAATATATCTTTTCTTCACTCCGGTCGTCAAAAGCAACACGAACCAAATGGCGACAAGCACCATCGCCGAGCCCAAATCCGGCTGAAGCAATATCAACATCACAAAAATCAAAACGCCGGCCAAACTGACGATCACATGTTTTAATTGATTGAAATGCTGGTATCGATTGCTGAAAAATTTAGCCAAGAAAAAAATCAAAGCGATTTTCGCCAGCTCGACCGGCTGAAAACCGAAATTGCCAATGGCGAACCAACCGGTCGTGCCTCTGATATTCTCTCCGAAAATCAAAACCAAAAACAACAAAATCAAGGTTAAAATGTAAATCACGCGGCTGTATGAACGAAAAAAAATATAATTAAAAAAACTGAAAAAGAAAAAAACCGCCAAACCGATGCCCACGAAAATAAGCTGGCGATTGAATGCGGCCGCTCCCTCGCCTTCCTGATTCAAACTAACGCTGTAAATGGCGCTAAGCCCGAGCACGAGCAATAAAAAAATCGCCGTGAACAAAATCCAGTCGAATTTTTTCAATTTTTGAATGATTCCGTACATAATAACATCTTATGGCATCGGCGGCATTTTATCAATATTAAAAAAAACGCCTCAAAGAAAGCGTCGACTCAAAGTCAATTCGGCCTTATTTTTGCTCGCCGATAATTTCCTTAAACCCTTTGAAGGAATCCGGATTCAAAATATCGAGCTGGGGAATCACGGACACTTTGTTTACGGCCGGCAAAATGCCCGGCCAATTTATGGTAATGTCCCGCTGCTCGAGCGAGTCCAAACTGTCCAGATGAAAAGTGTTGATCGCGCGAAGCTGCGTGCCGCCATACAATAAAATGATCAAATCCACGTCCCAATAATTTTGAGGAGAAGAATTTTTTATTTTGAATTTGACCTGATTGATCGGCTGGCTGCCTTCGATTCCCGATTGACCGGACGGCACGTACTCGACATCGGTGACATCAAATCTGAGCAACTCGTCTTGCAACAACTGGAAATTCGGTTCTTTTTTCCATTTGAGACTATCAATCACCAATTCAGCCGCCAGCCCGGACGCCGGCCGGCTTTGATTGAGTTCGGCGATATAAGTGACCGAACCCGGTAAAACAAAAGCTGTTTTCGTTTCCGTATTCTCATTGCCGAAGACAAAATGATATCTTAACTCTCTGACATACCAATTGTCGTTTAAGTTCGATACTTTCGACAGCAAGTCATAATTATCTTTCGCTTTAAGCACCTTAACATCATCTATCTCAATGCCGGAAGGAGTGCTTATCTGATCAATATAATTCCAATTCAAACTGACGGCTCTGGGCTGATACAATCTTTTATTGGCAGAATGACTTAACACATAATAATCCAGGACGCCCCACATTCCGTACAATAAAAACGCTCCGGCCACGGTTAAAAAGAAAATCAGAGCGATATTTTTTACCGTTGATTTGTTGCCGACCCACCAATAGCCGAATTGCAATCTCGAATCAACCTGTTGCCGGGGACTTTTGGAATCGGCGATAACCTCTTTTTTTCCGGAGACCGCCATTGGCGGTTGTTTTTGCTTTCCGTTATTCACGAAAAATGGCATATCAAATTTATTATAACATAATTTTATGTGAATGGTAATTGGTAATGGGTAATTTATAAGGCGGTAGCTTGTAGCTTCTTAGCTGGTTACAACCTAATAAGCTAAAAAGCTACAAGCTCTAATTCATTCTCCATCACAAAGCTCTTAACAATCCTCTCAATCTCTGCTATAATGTTCTTGTAGTAATTTTCATAAATCAGCATATTTATGCCCCTAAAAAAACCTCCGGTAAAAACCAAAAACGACAACCAGAAAATATCCTATACGGCCGAACAAATCACTGTGCTTGAAGGCCTGGATCCGGTCAGAAAAAGACCGGGCATGTACATCGGCAATACGTCCAGCGAAGGTCTGCACCATTTAATTTGGGAAGTGGTGGACAATTCCATCGATGAAGCCATGGCCGGCTATTGCGATCATATCATCGTCAGGATTTTGCCCGACAATATGATCGAGGTGACGGACAACGGCCGCGGCATTCCGGTTGATATTCACAAACAAACGAAAAAATCAGCGCTGGAAACCGTCATGACCGTTTTGCACGCCGGCGGTAAATTCGGCCAAGGCGGGTATAAAGTATCGGGCGGCTTGCACGGCGTGGGCGTCAGCGTGGTTAACGCTCTTTCCAAATGGACCAAAGCCGAAGTAAAACGAGACGGTTATTTGTACGAGCAAGAATATAAAATCGGCAAACCGCAAAAAAACGTAAAGAAAGTCGGAGCCATAAACAAACCATCCAAAATGGATCCCCTGGATCCGGGAGAATCTTTCGACCACGGCACGCGAATCACTTTCCAACCTGACGACACCATTTTCACGGAAACCGAATTTAAGTGGGAAAAAATACTGAGCCATTTAAGACAACAAGCCTTCTTAACCAAAGGGGTTAAACTTACGATCATCGACATCAAGGATAAAAAAAATCCCGGGCTTTATAATTTCTATTTTGAAGGTGGCATCGCGACCTATGTCAAAATGCTGAACAGAAACGACGAATCCAAACACGAAAATATTTTTTACGTCAATAAAACCATGGATGAAATAGATGTAGAAATCGCTTTGCGCTATACGGCCGAATACCAAGAAACCGTGCTGGCCTTCACGAATAATATTCAAAATCCGGAAGGCGGCACTCATTTAATCGGCTTCAAAACAGGTTTGACGAGGACATTGAATTCATACGCCAGAAAACATAATATTTTGAAAGAAAAAGACGAGAATTTGACCGGCGAAGACACGCGAGAAGGATTGACCGCCATTATCAATGTCAAAATAAAAGATCCGCAGTTTGAAGGACAAACCAAAGCCAAATTGGGCAATGCCGAAGTGCGGCCCGCGGTTGACACCGTTTTATCCGAAGCCTTGGAAACATTCCTTGAAGAACACCCAAGAGACGCCGAAGCTATTATCGGCAAAGCCTTGCTGGCAGCGCAAGCGCGTCGCGCATCCAGAGCGGCCAGAGAAACCGTTTTGAGAAAAGGCGTGCTCGACGGTTTTGCCTTGCCCGGCAAACTGGCGGATTGCTCCAGCAGAAAAGCTGAAAATTGCGAAATCTTCATTGTTGAGGGAGACTCGGCCGGCGGCAGCGCCAAACAAGGCAGAAACAGGGAATTTCAAGCCATACTCCCCTTGCGCGGAAAAATCATCAACGTTGAAAAAGCGCGGCTGGATAAAATATTGGCGAACACGGAAATCAAAGCCATGATTATCGCCATGGGCACCAATGTCGGCGAACAATTTGATATTGAGAAACTAAGATACAATAAAATCGTCATCATGACCGATGCGGACGTGGACGGCGCTCATATCAGAACGCTGCTGCTCACGTTATTTTATCGATACTTCCCGGAATTAATCACCAAAGGACATATTTTCATCGCCCAGCCGCCGCTTTTCAGCATCAAACGCGGCAAGGAGATGGTCTATGTTTACACCGAACAAGAAAAAGATGCGGCCATAAGCCGCATGGCCAAAACCAAAGTCACGAGTAAAATAAAAGAAACGCCGGTCGCGGAAGACTCCTCAATCAACGAACAAGGCCTGACTATTCAGCGATACAAAGGTTTGGGAGAAATGAATCCGGATCAGCTGTGGCAGACAACCATGGACCCGGAGACCAGATTCATGAAGCAAGTGATGATCGAAGACGCGGAAAAAGCCGATGAGATTTTCGACATTTTAATGGGTTCGGAGGTCGGCCCGAGAAAAAAATTCATTCAAACCCACGCCAAATCCGTGGAAAATCTTGATATTTAAGATAATAAGCCCGTCGTAAAATGACGGGCTCATGCTTATAAAAAACGTTTTATTTGACCACTTGCGCTAATTGATAAATTAGTGTATAGTAAAAGCATCAAAAATAGCCGGTCAAAAGGCTATTTTTAAGACCAAAAAATAATCAAACAACCCAGCCGCGAAAAGAAGTGTCTTTTCCAAGCTGATAATCAACCCATATGGAAAAAACCAATCGACTCGTACAATATTTGAAAGAGTCAAAAACGGAAATGAAAAAAGTATCATGGCCCACCAAAAAGGAAACCATGAAACACACCATGATCGTCATCGGCGTCAGCTTGGGCGTGGCCTTGTTTTTGGGAGCCCTGGATTTTTTATTTTCCTGGGCAATCGGTTTATTCCTTTAATCATCGCGAATAATAAATCATTAAACATATGCCAAAACAAATAGACCGAGGACGTAATTGGTACGTGATTCATACTTACTCCGGGTATGAAGAAAATGTGGCGGAAAATCTTCAGCAAAGAATCGAATCCATGGATATAGAAGACAAGATTTTCAACATCCTCATTCCCACGGAGAAAAAAATAAAAATCAAAAACGGCAAACGAAAAATCGTGACGGAAAAAATATTCCCGGGCTATGTGATGGTGGAAATGATCGTTACCGATGACTCTTGGTATGTCGTCCGCAATACGCCGAACGTCACCGGTTTTATCGGCACTGGCAATACGCCGACTCCGGTTTCTGAAGCGGAAATCAAAGGTTTGAAAAAACGAATGGGCGTGTCCGATCCAAAATATAAAATTCCTTTTTCCGCCGGCGATCCGGTTAAAATCGTTGATGGTCCGTTCAAAGGATTTGACGGCAAAGTCGATGAAATTAATGAAGAAAAAGGCAAGGTTAAAGTTCTGGTATCCATGTTCGGCCGCGAAACTCCCGTGGAACTTGACTCTCTGCAAATAAAGGAGGTATAGTATTTTATCATGGAGCACGTAACACGTATCACATATCACGTAACATGGAGCATTTTTACAAATTACATTCACCTATAGCTTTATACCTAAGAATATTGTAATTCGTAACAAATAACCTGAAAGCTAAATAGAATATTGTAATTCGTAACAAAATTATTAAACAATAAACCAAGGCTAGCTAACTAGCCGCAATAATTTGTAACGCAACGTAAACGTATTTGTAATTATTCGTAATAAAAGATTAACAATAAACCAAGGCTAGCTAACTAGCCGTAATAATTTGTAACGTAAACGTAAACGTATTTGTAATTATTCGTAATAAACGATTAAAAATAAACCAAGGCTAGCTAACTAGCCGTAATAATTTGTAACATATGGCGAAGGAATTAATCACTAAAATCAAACTGCAAATACCGGCGGGCAAAGCCAACCCCGCTCCCCCTGTCGGTCCGGCTCTCGGACAACACGGTTTGAATATCCAAGATTTCTGCAACAGATTCAATGAAGCCACCAAAGAAAAAGGCGGCGACATCATCCCCGTGGAAATTTCCGTGTATAAAGATAGAACTTTTGACTTTATCCTGAAAACGCCTCCGGCCTCCACTTTAATCATGAAAGCGGCGGGCATTAAAAAAGGCGCCAAAAATCCGTTGACTGATAAAGCAGGAAAAATCACCAAAGAACAAGTGCGACAAATCGCCGAAACGAAACTGCCCGATCTAAACACAGACAATGTGGACAACGCCATGAAAACCATCGCGGGCACGGCCAGACAAATGGGCGTTAAAGTCGAATAATATAATTAATTAAGTGGGAGTTTCGCCGTTGCGCGAAACGATCGCACCACAACAACAAATATGTCCAGATCAAAAAAATATCTCGCGTTAAAGGAGAAAATCGACATCGACAAAACCTATTCCGTCGAAGAAGGCATGAAATTGGTTAAAGAAACGGCGCAAAGCAACTTCGACTCGAGCATTGAAATCCACTTAAGATTGGGAATCGATCCGAAAAAGGGAGAACAGCAAGTTCGCGGCACTGTGGTGCTGCCTCACGGCATCGGCAAAAAGATCAAAGTGGCGGTCTTCGCCGAAGGAGATGACGCCAAAGAAGCCAAGGGCGCGGACGCGGATTTCGTCTACAGCGAAGAAGATATCAATGAATTGAAAAAAACGGGTAAAATAGAATTCGATATCGCGGTAGCCCCGCCTTCAATGATGAAAAAGCTGGCGGTCATCGCGAAAATGCTGGGTCAAAAAGGTTTGATGCCGAGCCCCAAGAACGAAACGGTCACGCCGAATGTCGCCAAGGCGGTCAAAGAATTGAAAGGCGGCAAAATCGCCTTTAAAAATGACGACACGGGCAATCTGCATCAGCTCATCGGCAAAGCTTCTTTTGACGAAACCAAACTTATTGAAAATTACCGAAGCTTTATGAAAGCGGTGGCAGACTCGAAACCGGATGGAATCAAAGGAATCTTCATCAAAACGGCTTATCTGACTTCGACCATGGGACCGAGCGTGAAAGTGGAATTGAAATAATTTCGAAAACCGGCGCAAGCCGGTTTTTTTATATATCGACAAAGACTATAATCTCGATTTGTTTATAGCTCTGAATCTCTCAATAAGTATTTAAAAACTCTCACACAACATAGCTATGCGAGAGTTTGAACTCTTAAGAGATCAAAATCTCTTACTCTTTGGTTTAATCGACTGCACGCCAGTGTATGCATGCAGGACATCGGGAATGAGCACTGACCCGTCAGCCTGCTGGTTATTCTCAAGAATGGCAAGAACCACGCGAGTAATTGCGACCGCCGTTCCGTTGAGTGTGTGTACGAATTCATTTTTGCCAGTTGCGCTATTCCTGAACTTGATGTTCAGTCGACGCGCCTGGAAATCCGTACAGTTTGATGCGGAGGTTATTTCGCCATACCCGCCTCCCTCGCCGATGCAGGGCATCCACGCTTCGATATCATACTTCCGGTAAGCAGGGGTTCCCAGCTCCCCCATACACATAAGCAACACGCGGTAGGGAATCTTCAGATCCTGGCAAAACTCTTCCTCTATCGAAAGTATCTCTTCATGAGCGGCTGCACTCTTCGAGGGATGCACAAATTGATAGAGCTCCACCTTGCTGAACTGATGCACGCGGTAAAGCCCCCTGCTCTCGCGTCCTCCGCTGCCAGCTTCGGTCCTGAAGCAATGGCTAACACCCGCGACCTTGATTGGCAGATCTTCTTCCGAAATCACGGCATCCGCCATGTAACCACCAATGGTGATTTCGGAAGTCCCGATGAGACTCATTCCCCCTTCAGTCAATGAATAGATCTGACTCTCTGGTCCCCGAGGAGAGAACCCTGAAGCGGTGATAATCTCGTCTCGAACAAGTTCTGGCGTCGTCATTGGAACGAAGTCATACTTGAGCGCAAGCTCAAGCGCGTAACGGATGAGCCCCAACTCCAAGAGCACTGCCTCGTTCTTAAAAAAGTAGAACTTGGAGCCAGCGACTTTCCCCGCAGCCTCAAAGTCCAGGATATCCAGACTCCTGCCGAGTTCGATATGATCGAGCGGCCTGAAGCCGAATTTAGTAGTCTCTCCGACGAATCTGATAGCGACGTTGCCTTTCTCGTCCTTACCTTGCGGCACATCCGAAGCAGCAAGGTTCGGGATTTTCCTTGCCTCCCCAAGATACTCCTTCTCGACAACCGCGATTTCCTGCTTGAGGGAAGCTATGGTTTTCTTGAGATTAGCAACCTCCAACTTGAGCCTTTCTTGAGTTGCACCATCGGCACTCTTGAACTGCCCGGAGATCTGATTAGATCGGTGCAAAGCCTCTTCGAGACTCCGCCTCTTCTGTTTTGTTTGCTCGTAGAGAGCAACAACCTGGTCGACGTCAGCCTTGGCATAACGCTCCTGCGTATTCTGCCTCACCAAATCGATGTTTCTGAGAATGAATCTAATGTCCAACATCATCTATCTCCTTGGTATCGTTGGTGCCCGGAACGGACATCTGACGAAAATATATATTAATAGTAATTAACTGTTTTGTCAACAAATTTCTATTTCATAATTGTAATCATAATATAAAACAGAGCTGCGGTTGACGATAATTTATAAATATTATACGTTGCATTACACCATCATAGTTAGTACATTAACAAAAATCCACCATTGGGAGATAGACCAAATGGATAAGGAAAACGTACATATTTTCTCGGCAGGAACACCCTGTATCGATGATGCGGAATTTGAAGTAGTAGAACGTAAAGGAATCGGCCATCCAGACACGCTCTGCGACACAATCGCTGAAAAGGTATCTCAAGCGTATGCTCAGTATTCTCTGGAACGCTATGGCATCATCTTGCGGCACATGGTTGATAAAATCGCACTGTCAGGAGGGGCTGCGAAGGTCAAATTCGGCGGCGGTGAAATGAATGAGCCAATCAGGCTTTATCTAAATTGTCGCTTCACCAGGAGATACCAAGAAGAAACAATCCCGTATCTGGAGATTGTCAAAAGCACAGTATACAACCATCTCAAAGCTGTGCTTCCATTACTGGATCTTGATCGGTGGCTCATGATTGTTGACAATACTCACTTTTCTCCAGGTCCTGGCGTTGTCTACGAAGCTGACGGATCAACGCAAAACGAACGTCAGTTTTTCTTCGAGATCCCGCAGAAAGAATTTGCCATATTTCACGACAACAGCCTTCGTGCCAACGACACATCCACGGCTGTCGCATATAGCCCTCTTAGCACTACGGAAAAGATAGTAATATTAATCGAAACAACATTAAATGGATCGGAATTCAAAAAACGACATCCCTATGTGGGTACAGACATTAAAGTCATGGCTAGACGCATAAAAAAACGCATAGCCATTACGGTTTGCATTCCTTTTGTTGCTATCTACACGCCAACCAAAGAATTCTATACCGAAAAACTCAGATTACTGCAAGATGTGATCAGACAACTGGTAATCTCAAGTTTCGGGCAGTTAGATGTTACTGTCTCGCTCAACACGAGGGATAATCCGAGCAAATCAGATTATTACCTCACCCTAACAGGGAGCGCAATCGAAAGCGGTGACGAAGGAGTGGTTGGGCGAGGAAACCGGTACAATGGGGTCATTCCCTTTACCAGGCACATGAGCATGGAGGCTTGCTGTGGCAAAAACCCTGTCTACCACGTAGGCAAGGTGTACACGGCAATCTGCTCCCTTATCTCCGAGGAAATCTTCAAGCTCATAGGGATTGAGGTGTACGTCTACCTCACTTCACAAATGGGTAGAAGTCTATCAGATCCATGGTTGGCCTGTGTTGAGGTCTGCGGTGGAAACGTAACTTCTGTTCAACGCCAAATGATTGAAGCAATCATCGAGAGCAACCTCGCCAGTGCCAACGAAGTTACTAAAAAGATCGTTAACGGAGAACTCAATTTATACTGAAAATTGCAACTTTCGCGCCTGTGTCACAGATACGGGCTCTTTTTATAGATTAAATAATCCTCCTGAACTAATATCTGTCTTTACCCCAGTGGCAGAATATATCGTACAGAATCGCTCTCCAATACATGATGCGACATTATTTTCTATAATCATACCTGCTCCTTCAGACAAACATACAATAGGCAAATTGTTATTCATTGCCCATGATTTAAAACGATTGTTCTGATTATTCTTAAAATGACATGCGACAGAAAAATCATGTAAAAGGTTTAATCCTGCATTATCTTGTAATCCTATCTTATTTTTGTCATCTTGAGTATCAATTCTTTTCCCCAAAATAATTGCTCCTGCACTTCCTCCATATACTTGCCCTCCTGATTTATAGTATTTAATCAATGCGTCAGCAAAACCTGAGTTTTTGAGTTCATCCATTAAATCCCACGTATTACCTCCGCCTATATAAATGCCGTTAAAATTTATTAAATAATTAAATTTATATTTAGAAGGATCATCAATTACCTCAAACTGAATATCATCTCTCTCATGAAGTTTAATAACGCTATTCATCCACAAGCGCACTGTGAGATAAATCTTAGAATCACGAAGAGCAATTGGCACATATAAAAAACGCCCATTTACAGGCAATGTGCTAAAAAAAAATTTGTCAAGGAGGAATGATTGTTTCTCATTGCCACCCCCCGACAAATATATTCGGTTTTTCTCCTTTATTTTTTGCATGTTTGTATCGCTCTACGTAGCTCGCAAATGTTGATTTTATGAGCATACACCAAGCGATTAAAATAGTCTTCCGTCGTTTCGTCGCGAGGTTGCGGCAGATTTAGCTTCTTGCAAACCCTCAGGTTAATGAACCTTTCAATTTCCAGCCGTGCCAACTGAACGGCGGATTCTCTAGAAACGAACGGGGTAAGGAACTGACCCCAGTAATCGAAATAGTACAACAGGATACGGAATAGATTCTTGTCAAAATACTTCTCACTGAGCATTTTGGCGATACGTCTGAACTGAAGACCAGGCCCCTTGTTTGTCGCTTGTACCCCACACAATACGATGAGTGACAACGTTCGGTACAAGTCGAACATTTCCCTTGCCCCATCTGATGTCCCAGGAATCAACAAATCGAAGTAAGAATCGGTCTTATTTATTGCCCAGGCAATTCTCTCAAGACCAAACCCAACATCGCTAATGGGAATCGACGCTCGATTTGCTTGAGGTATCTGCATGTAAGCAGCGTCCCCAAGCTCAAGTCCTCCATAAGAGAAAAAAAGCTCCAGCGCGGAAAACTGGCCCGTTCCCCAATCATTGGCAGATGTTCTCATGACAACGATGAAATCATTCATGTGAAGGCCAAGCCTTGATAGCATCGTGCACCAGCAATCTACTATCTGCAAATGCTCGTCAAGGGTGGCTCCCATCTTCTCGGTACACACATTTACAAAAGAAGTGGAAGTCCCGTTTTGTGACTCGACATATGGCTGAAATTGCATGCGTACACAGGGCTGGGAGACGAATAGCTTACATTCCCGTGTCTGCTGACCTTTATGTATGACGTCGTCAAACATCTGCACACCAGCCACCACAAGGTCGGTTTGCCCCTCTAAATTTGCTATCTTTAGAGGAGGAGACAGTTTGAAGCCGGACGAAACAAAGTACTCTCTCATCATTGCATTGATTTTTGCAGGGGGCAGCATTTTCTTTCGCTTTGAGAAATTAAGAAAAGCTAATACCCTCTTATCGCACTGATGCCAACCGCAGCTTGAGGTCTCTATCTTGGCTAAACGCTTAAAGAAAAAAGTCCTCCCACAACCTTCGCAAGCACGGACTTGCCACCCTCTTTTCACCATGAATTCGCTTACGACACCAGCAAGATCACAGGTCTTCATCTTTTCAGACATGGATAAATCTCCAGTTATAATTTTAATGTACTACCAATATAATTTAACGACAATTAGCGATTTTGTCAAACGCCACTTTTCCACTTTGCCTTCAGCGATTAATTTGCTAAAATTATACTGCCGATAAAACAGAAAGCCGCCCTTTCTGTTTCTCTATCTATTCACCATAAAAACATATGACTCAATTCGACCGACTCTATCGCGACGGGATTTTAAAAATAATGAACGAAGGCTTTGAAGAGTACAACGAGCGCACCGGACACAGCTGCAAAATCATTCCGGGCCTGACTTTTGAACTCGACAACGGCTTCCCTCTTTTGACTTTAAGAAAAATTCCCATCAAAATTTTCGTGGCCGAACAAATCTGGTTTATCATGGGCTCGAAAAACCCGGACGACTACGTCAATAAATTCACTCAAATCTGGAAAGACTTCACCGAAGAAGACGGCACTATTCCGGCCGCTTACGGCTATCGCTGGCGAAAAGCTTTCGGCAGGGATCAATTGAAATTGTTGATTGAACATTTGGCCGGCCAGCCGGGCTCTCGGCACGGCGTGATCATCACTTGGGATCCGCGAGAAGACGGCCTGGGCAATCCGGAAAGTAAAAAAAACGTGCCCTGTCCCTACACTTTCACGGTCAACATCATCGGCAATAAATTGCATATCCACAGCGTGGTCAGATCAAACGACATGATGCTGGGCTGTCCGCATGACGTGGCCGGCTTTGGAGTTTTGCAAGCCATTTTGGCGGCCAAGCTGGGCGTCAAACCCGGCAAACTCACCCACACCATCAGCAACGCGCACATTTACGACACGCATTATCGGCAAGCCTGGGAATTGGTCGAGAGAGAAAACAACCATCCCAATATCTATCTAGAGGCTCAACCCGATTATTTCGATCGCGCGGAAAAAGGAGACGAATCCTTGGTGGCTGAAATCGCGGGCAAATTGGAAGCGCAATATAATCCGCTGGGACCGATTAAAGGAATGAAAATTGTTTTATAAAGAAAATAGTCGGCATGGCATAAAGTTGTGTTACGAATTACAAGAAACTAATAAGCTTACAGGTTATCTGTTACGAATTACAAGATTCTGTTTAGCTTTTAGGTGATTTGTTACGAATTACAATATTCTTAGGCATAAAGCTATAGGTTCATGTACTTCGTAACAATACAAACTAAGAGCTATTTAGTGAATGTAATTCGTAACAAATCCTCATTGAATATATGAACATAACACTAATGATGGCCATCACGGCTGATGGAAAAATCGCCAAAGACGAATCGCATTTGGCTGACTGGACGTCCGTCGAAGACAAAAAACTTTTCGTTGAAAAAACCAAAGAGGCCGGCGTAATTATCATGGGCCGAAAAACTTTTGAAACCATTGGCAAACCTCTGCCGGGCAGATTGAATTTGGTCATTACTTCTCAAGCCAAGGAAAAACAAGGCCAAGCCATTCCCGGCTCACTGGAATTCACGGATCTATCGCCCAAAGAAATAATCGAAGAATTGAAAAACAAAGGATTTAAAAATGCGATTCTCGGCGGCGGCGCGGCGATCAATTCCCTTTTCCTTGAACAAAACCTGATTGATGAAATAATGTTGACGGTCGAGCCGAAAATTTTCGGTAGCGGACTGAATCTATTCAACAACGTAAAAACCGATTTGAATTTGCGGCTTTTGGAAATAAAAAAAATAAACGAAAACGCGGTGAATTTGCATTATCAAGTCATAAAATAATAACAATATGCTGCTCGACAAAAAAACATTGCTCGATTTGCTCAAAGAAAACAAAATTACCTTCGAACCGAACCTCGATGGTTTTCAGATTCAACCCAATTCAATCGATCTTCGGCTCGGCCATTCGTTTTACATTCCGGTTTCTTGGAAATTAAATGAACAAGGCCGGGTGGCCATGTCAGCCGATTACCTTGATTACCACGCGCCGCAGGATAAACTGCAATTGATCAAATTAAAACCCGGACAATATTTCGAAATTTTACCGCATGAATTCATCATGATTTCCACTTTGGAAAAAATCAGTTTGAATAACGACAATATCGTGGGCAACCTGCAGCCTCGAAGCACGGCCCTAAGACGCGGTTTGCAAATCACGGGCGGCGCGGTCGATGTTCATTACAGCGGACATTTGATCATTCCCATGGTCAATAACACCAACCACATTTTAAGGCTTTATCCGGGCGAGCGCATTTGCCAATTGCAGTTTTTCGAATTAAAGTCGCCGCTCAGCGTCGAAGAAGCCAAAAAGCACGGTCTGCAAGACGCCAAATACAATGAAGCCACTCCTTACGGTCTGGAAGCCAAGTCCGACAGCCAGGAAGAAATCGACTTGATCAAGGCGGGCAAAATCGACGAGCTGAAAAGCAAATATCAAAATCTATGAGCGATTCAATAGTTTATCCTTATCTGCCCGAAGGCAAGAAAATCCTTTATGTTCCCGAGAACAATATTTTTATTCGCGCGGCTCAAGAAATTCGAGACAATGATTCCACTGACTTGATGAATCCCACCGGCGCCGTCATTGTCAAAAATGAAACCGTAATTTATCGCTCGGCGAATAAAGCCAAGCTTGAAAACCCGACTTTGCTTAAACTTCATTCAAAATACTGCGTGAGAAGAATTTTAAGAATTCCCAGCGGCAAAGGCTATTTTCTCTGCCCTGGCTGCGCCGACCACAAACAGCACGCGGAATTCCGCGCTGTATCGCAAGCGATTAAAGAAGGGCTGGACGTTCTCGACGCGGATCTATATTTGTATGGGCATTGGTGGTGTTGCGAGTCTTGCTGGAATAAAATGATTGAGCACGGCATTAAAGACGTATATCTTTTGGAAAACGCTCACGCGATTTTCGCCAGAAAATAATAATCAATATCATCTTATGAACAAAATAATTTTCGGTTTTGTCGGCGAAATCGCCAGCGGCAAAGGCACGGCTTGCGATTATTTGATCAATAAATACGCGGCCGGTTATCATCGCTACTCCACTATTTTAAGAGACATAACGGATCGTTTGTATTTGGAACAAAGCCGCGAAAACCTGCAGGACCTGTCAACCATTTTAAGAAACCGCTTCGGACAGGATTTGTTCGCTCAGGTCATGGCCAAAGAAGTCGAGGACGATCCGGCGGAAATAATCTGCGTGGACGGCATCAGGCGGCCCGATGACATTATTCATTTGAAACAATTGCCCGGGTTTATTCTGGTCAGTATCGTTGCGGACATGAAAACGCGCCATAAAAGAATCGTGGAACGCGCGGAAAACACGGATGACCAAATCAAAACATTTGAAGAATTCAAAAAAGACCATGAGAACGAAAATGAGAAAAGCATTCGCGTTGTCGCGCAAGACGCCAAAGAAAAAATAGACAACAACGGCTCTCATGACAAACTGTTCGAGCAAATCGACAGCTTGGTGGAAAAATATGAAGATAAAAATAAGCAGAATTGATAAAACCCTGCCATTGCCGAAATATCAAACGGCCGGTTCGGTCGCTTTTGATTTGTATTCTCGAATCGACAAGGAAATTCCCGCGCGATCAATCGACAAAGTGCCGAGCAATCTGATTATCGAAGTGCCGGCTGGATTTGCCTTAATCATTGCCAATCGATCAAGTCTGACCGCTAAAAAAGGCCTGACCATGTCAAACAACATCGGCATCATCGATCAAGATTTTTGCGGATCTGAAGATGAAATAAATTTAAGTCTTTATAACATTACAGACGAGCCGGTAAAAATCAAACGCGGCGAACGGCTCTGCCAAGCGCTCTTGGCGCCCGTTGAAAAAGTCGACTTCGAAGAAGTCGAAAAAATTTCCGACAAATCGCGAGGCGGCTTCGGATCTACAGGCGATTCATGAAACATTGTTACGAATTACAATATTCTATTTGGCTTTTAAACGGTTGTTAAAAAGTACATTCACTTATAGCTTTATTCCTAAAAATATTGTAATTCGTAACAGATAACCTAAAAGCTAAATAGAATATTGTAATTCGTAACAAATAACATAGAAGCTAAATGGAATCTTGTAATTCGTAACACCCCCTAATTTAATATTTAAAATTAAAAAAGAGCCAAGTCTGACCTGGCTCTTTTGGGCCTAACGTCGTTATCGCGACGGATCTCTAGCCGATCGCCGAAATCGGCTCGCGGTCGTCGCAGATGGCCTCGACCGCGCGGGAGATTGCCCACGCCCACAACGCGGCATAGGCAGGCAGGATAAGGTGCCGGAAACCCTGGCGATCGCGAATCGGCTGCGGCTCATCCAGATTGTGATTGACAGAAACCACCAACAGCGGGATCTCCTGCCTGATCGCCGCCTGGTGAATCTCCAAGACGAGCGGCGTGAGCATTCGATGCTCCCGCCCCCATTCCGCGAGGATGACGAGATCGACTCCCGGAGGCAAATTGATGCCTCCATTGTCGAGCTGAGCTCGCAGCTCCCGCTCGTCAATGTAGTCGAAATCTTCCTTCAGACACTCTCGACACCATGCTTGCGCGCTTCCGGCCGCGGCCCGATTGTATCCAATCACCAACACATTCGGCATTGTCCACCCCCCTCAGTCATCAATAGTTGCGGTGTTCACCCGTTTTCTCGGGCAATATTATATGTTTACTACGAAAAGATGATTTTGTCAATAACATGAACGGTTAACTAATTAAAGTAGTTAGAGTAGTTTAAACGATTAATGATTATTTATACCAATTCAATTTATAATAAACATAACACCAAGCCAAACTTATCAGCTGCTGTAATTTGTAACGTATTTGTAATTATTGGTAATAAATCAATAAAACCTAAATATAACTTATCTTTTTGAATGCAATTATTTGTAATTTATGATAAAATAAGCTAAACGCATATCTAACATAAAAATATGTCAGGAAAATTCATTGTCTTTGAAGGCGGAGAAGGCACGGGAAAAACCACGCAAATCAAACTTTTGGAAGAACAATTGAAAAACGCGGGCTATCAAACTCTTTTAACCAGAGAACCCGGCGGAACGGATTGTCCGATCGCGGAAAAAATCAGAACACTGCTTAAAGACCCGGCCAATAAAGAAATGATGCCTGAGACCGAATTATTTTTGTTTTGCGCGTCGCGCGCTCAGCATGTCAAACAAATCATCAGACCGAAAATGGATCAAGGAACGATCGTTATTTGCGACAGATTTCAAGGCTCCTCTTTCGCCTATCAGCATTTCGGCAGAGGCCTGTTCGATTTGAATAAAGTCAAAGAAATAAACGGCTTTGCCACGGGCGGCCTGAATCCCGATCTGACCATACTTTTGGACATTGACCCGAAAATCGGTTTGGCCAGAGTGGAAAACGGCCAAGATAGAAATAATTTAAAAGACGACCGCTTTGACGCGGAGAAAATCGAATTTCACGAAAAAGTCAGGCAAGGTTATTTGTCTTTGGCGAAAACCGAAGTCAATTGGGTAGTCATTGACGCGGATGATACGATTGAAAATATTCAGAATAAGATTTGGCAAGAGATTAAGAAAATTCTAATGGTATAAACAACAATATTTTGTCATTTCGACCCCTCGGCCATGCTCGGGGCAGGCTGGAGAGAGCGAAGTGAACGGAATGGAGAAATCTTATTAAAGCCGCCGCTTATGCTTCCACTGCTATTTTGTGGATTCCCGCTTTCGCGGGAATGACAATCGTCGCGGCGGATCCTCATTCGTAATTATTTGTAATATGTAATTATTCGTAATATGAAATATACTCCAATAATCGGCCTCGAATTTCACATTCAGCTGAATACTCGCAGCAAAATGTTTTGCGATTGCGATAATTTGAACGAAGATGATTTGCCGAACACGGCCATCTGCCCGATCTGTCTGGGCCAGCCGGGAGCCTTGCCGACTTTGAACAAAAAAGCGATTGAATCCGCGGTCAAACTCGGTTTGGCGCTGAATTGCGAAATAGCTTCATTCACCAAATTCGATCGCAAAAATTATTTTTACCCTGATCTGCCCAAAGGTTATCAAATCTCGCAATTTGATTTGCCGATTTGCTCGGAAGGAAATTTTATAATCAATGCGGGCGCCAAAGACGGCCTGGCCGGCAGACTGGACAAAGAAGAAGAATTGAAAAGAATCAGAATCGTGCGCGCGCACATGGAAGAAGACACGGCAAAAATGATTCATTCGAAGGAAGAGTCAAAATCGCTTTTGGATTTCAATCGCAGCGGTTCGCCTTTGCTGGAAATAGTCACCTATCCGGATTTTCGAAATCCGAGCGAAGCCAAGACCTTTGGCCAAGAATTGCAACTGCTGGTGCGGGAACTGGGAATTTCAGACGCTGACATGGAAAAAGGGCATCTTCGCTGCGACGCCAATATTTCGCTATTGCCTGAAAACGACACGGAATTAAATCCCAAAACCGAAATCAAAAACATCAATTCGTTCAAATCGCTGGAAAAGGCGCTGGAATTTGAAATCAACAGACAGACCTTGCTTTGGGAAAAAGGCGAAGCGCCCAAAGAGCAAGCGACTCGCGGCTGGAACGATAAAATTCAAGAGACGGTGGAGCAACGCTCCAAAGAAGGCGCGAAAGATTACCGCTATTTTCCGGAGCCGGATATTCCTCCGCTGACCATTGGCAAAGAATACGTGGCGGAAATAAAAGCGCTCTTGCCCGAATTGCCGCAAGCCAAGCGCCGACGATTCATGGAAGAATACGGCTTTCCCGGCGAAGCCGCTAAAATTTTAACTTCAAACAAACAAATCGATGACTTTACCGAGCGAGCGATTTCAGAGCTGAGCGAATGGGTGTCCACTCTCGAAGAGGTCGAAGGGTCAAAAGAAGAAATCTGGGAAAATTCGAAAAAGAAATTGATTAAAACTTTAAGCGACCGGCTAATCAACGGACTTTTGCCGATATTGGAAAAAGAAAATATTGATTTGTCCGAAAGCAAAATCAATCCTGAAAACTTCGCTGAATTGATTACCATGATTTTTGAAAGAAAAGTAAACAGCGCGGCCGCCGATAAAATATTGGAAGCCATGGTAAAAACCGGCATTGGCCCGTCGCAGGCCGTTGTGGAATTGAATTTGGAACAAGTGTCCGATGACGAAACCATTGAAGCCGTGGTTGATTCGGTGATCAAACAATGTCCGGATCAAGTGGCCGAATACAAATCAGGCAAGGAGCCGATAATAAAATATTTATTGGGCCAAGTCATGAAACAATCCGGCGGCAAGGTTGAGCCGAAAAAGGCGGAAGAAATTTTAAAAAACAAATTGAAATAAACGCGCGGCAACGGACGAATGTCCGTCGTAGAGACGCGCCGCGGCGCGTCTCTACACGGCGGCGAAATCGCCGCCGGCCGCGCGTTTTTATTTTTTAAAATAGAAGAACGCCGTCTGGATTGACCAAACGGCGCTCAAGAACTGCAGGAGGCGCCCACTCCCCTAGTACGGGTAGCAGGCGCCATCGTTGTCGCAGTACGTGCCGGTCGGACAGTCGTTGTCCGATCCGCAGGTGGCAGGCCGAGGCTCGGGCGCGCTCTGGTAACAGAGCCCGTCCGAGGAGCAGAAGGTTCCGACCGGACAGTCGCTGGCCGACTGGCAGCCGGTCCGCGTGAGCGGGACACAGCTACCATCCGCGGCGCAGAAGTTGCCGACCGGGCAGTCGTAGTCCGAGATGCAACCGGCCTGCATCGCATAGCAGGCACCGTCAGCACCGCAGTAGAAACCGATATGACAGTCGGCATCCACGCGGCAGCCTCCGACCGGACCGTCTTCGACCACGACCGCGACTTGCGAGACGCTGCAATAGCCGTCCCAGTCGCAGAACATGTCGGACCGGCAGTCCCAGTCGCTGGCACAGGGGTACAACCACTCACAGTAGTTGACCCCCGGGACAGCCATCGGCTGACAGTACATGTTGAACGGACAATCATCGTCCGTCCAACAACCACCGTCTGTCGCGACCGCCTCGTCCACGTAGCCGGGCTCGCCGATGCAGGTGTTTCCCACATCGGTGCCGGTGCAGACCGTCCCGTACGGACAGTCGTAGTCGCTGTAGCACTGATCGTCGATCGGCTCGTGGTAGCCGACCGAGCCGAAGCAGCCGTTGAAGAAAGCGCACAGGACGCACAACGCCGCAAACATCATGCTTTTCATGATCTCTCCCCTTTTCTTTTCCCGCCTTGGCGGGATTTTGAAGTTCTTGCAATTCCAGTAAATCATTATATTATATCATATTTAATCAAAAAAGTCAATGATTGTAGTCTTTTTTTATCTAATTTTGGATAAAAAAAGCGAAATGCAAACATTCCGCAAACAAATAGAAATGGATAATGTATTATCAGCTTAAAAACGCGTTAATAAGCGGTTTGGCGTCCTTTGGTCCATTGACCCATTTAATTGATTTATCGCGCAAAAACCAAGTATTTTGGCGCTTGGCGTAGTGTCTGGTGTTGATCTTAAGATCCTCTTTGGCTTTGGCCAGATCCGTTCTGCCTTGAATGAATTCGCAGACTTCCTGATAGCCGATGGTGTTCTTCATAATCGGCAAATCGCAAGTATAACCGCTCTTATTAAGCTCCTTTATTTCTTCGACCAAACCCTGCGCAAACATCTCATCCACTCGATGATTTATTTTTTCATACAATTCTTCCTTGTCGACTTTCACTCCCAAAGTCAAAAATTTATATTTTTTAGAAACACCGCGTTGCTGAAATTCGGAAAACTTCTTGCCCGAGCTCATGACCACTTCAAGCGCTCTGATCACTCGGCGCGGATTTTTCAAATCAATCAATTCCTCGGCTTCGGGGTCGAGCTTCAATAATTTTTCAACCAAATATTCAAGTCCTTTTTTTTCAAATTTTTTATTGAGCTTGTCTCTTAATTTTTGCGAGGACGCGGGCGCCAATGAAAATCCTTGCGTCAGCGCTGAAATATAAAGTCCGGTGCCGCCGACAATGATCGGCGTTTGATCCGGATTCTCGGCGATAATGCGATCAACTTCGGACAACCAATCGGCTACGGTAAAATCGTTTTTCGGATCGATTATGTCAACCAAATATTCGGCAATGCCGTTGACATAAAAGACGCCATCCTTCCATTCTCCTTGGTCTTTATTGGTGCCGATATTCATGTGTTTATAAATTTGGCGAGAATCCGCGGCAATCAAAAAACCGTCATGCTCTTTGGCGATTTGCAGAGCAAGACCAGATTTGCCCGAGCCTGTCGGACCGCAGATGATAATTATCTTTCTTTTCTTCATAAAATTCTAAATTCTAATACCTAAATCCGAAACAAATTCCAATTTCCAAAATCCCAAATTCTAATATTGACGATTCGAACCAAACAAGCCCGTGGGGGTCTGGGGGAAAATGCTGAGCCGTGGCGAGATCATTAACATTTAATCGACGCTTTGCGAATCATTTTCCCCCAGCGCTTTTTGCCCACTTTTTGGCGCCAAAAAGTGGGTCGGCGATGCCCCAAATGGGCAAGCCGAAACCAAGCCTTTCTTAAACAACCCCTCCTATCAAAATCCACTCCTTCGCCTCTTTGACTTTAACATCAATGATTTTTCCCAGCAAATCTTTGTCGCTTTCAATTCTGACTCTTTTCATTTCCAAACTATTACCTTCCCAAATATTTTCAGCCACTTTCTTATCAATCAAAACCGAAACGGTTTTGCCCAAATATTTCTGATTGTTTTCCAAGGAATATTTCACGTTCAATTTTTGCAATTCTTCCCAGCGCGATTTTTTTTCTTCGCGGGAAACATCATCGGGCAATTTAGCGGCGGCCGTGCCCGGTCGCGGAGAAAACCGCGCGAGATAGGCTATATCAAATTTCACCTTGTCATATAAATCAATCGTATCCTGAAAATCTTTTTGCGTTTCACCCGAAAAACCGACGATGATATCAGTGGCCAGCGCGATATCCGGCTTTACCTGCCTGACTTTTTCAATAATTTTCAAATAATCTTCAACGGTGTATTTTCTATTCATGCTTTTTAAAATTTCATTCGAACCGGATTGAACCGCCAGATGCAAAAAATTCATTTGCTTTGGCAAAGTCAAAGCGTTAATCAAATCATCGGACATGTCTTTGGGATGGCTGGCCGTAAAATTGATTCTCTTCAAACCGTCGAGCTTGTTTAATTCCCACAACAATTTGGCGAAATTATTTTCATAAGGATTTTCAACGGAAAAGGAATCCAAATCCTCCGGCTTGTATGAATTCACGTTTTGGCCGAGCAAAGTGATTTCTTGACCGCCGCTCGCAATGAAACTTTTTATTTGCGAAATCAAATCTTTAACCCGCGCGCTTTCTTCCCTGCCTCGAGTCAGCGGCACCACGCAGTAAGAACAAAAATTATCGCAGCCGGTCATAATCGGGATAAACGCCTGAAAAGAAGATTCATATTTAGGCGCGACTTTCAAATAATCTTTGGGTAAAGTTTCCTTTTCAAATAAAAACTTTTCCAGCTGCCATAAATTTTTAATATTGAAAATAAAATCGAACTTGTTTTCGAATTTTTTTCTGTCCGATTCGGCCACGCAACCCGTTAAAATAGTCATGGCTCCTTTTTTTCTGTTTTCCTGCCATAGACGCGCTTTGCCGAAAACCCTGTCCACGCCTTTTTGCCTGACCGAGCAGGAGACAATCAATAAAATGTCGGCTTTATTTTCATCTTCAATCTCAACATAGCCTGATTTTCGCAAAACCGCGGCAATTCTCTCAGCGTCCGATTTATTCATCTGACAACCGAAAACGACAATTTTATAAGATTTATCCATAAAGCATTGACAAATAAATAAAACATGTTAAGATAACAAACCTATTGCAAGGAGGAGTCACCATGACCGAACCCCGGATCCCTGCGATCATTAGAGCTTGGCTCCGGGCCAATCCGGCCATGGCTGAGCTCATCGATGAGTACGTAGCAAAAAGGCGCATCAGTGAAATCGGCAAAGCGCTCCTGCTCGAACATTTGGTTCCGCTGATCCAAGCAAAGCCTTTTAACAACACTGAATGCTCGCTGTCATTTCGACAGTATACGGCAGAACAAGCGAACTTTCAAGAGCTTATCGGACAATTGCCGGCCGAGAGGCAAGGATTGATCTTTACCATAGGGGTCAGATTCACGGCGGATGTTCGCGAAAAGATTAAAGACGAAAACGAACGCCGCTGGCTGAAAGCCTTATTTTCCGGCCTGGCCATGGCGGCGTCGCCGATCGAAACATAAAAGAGAGCTCATAAACTCTCTTTTTCAAATACTTTATTTTATGCGGCCAGTCTGACAGTCATGCCCACTTCGGTCAAATCATCAATTTTTGTATCAGCTTCTCCATCCTCTTTCTTTCTATCCTCAGCTTCTTTGAATTCTCTTGAAAGCTGGCTATTGATTACTTTAAAATCAACCGAATTTTTTATGCTTTGCTCCAATTCTTTTCGCGTTCTATTATCAGACAAACCATCGGAAGCTGCAAAAACCATGTCTCCGTCTTCGAGCGTTATCCAGGCCAAATCCAAATCTTCTTTTTTATAATTTTTATTGCCAACGCCTCTATCAACCATGCTTCTCATTTTTTTATAAACATCCACCAAATCTTCCGAATCTACATTTTTAAATTCTCCGGCCACGCGAGATGCGTCCTCAACCGTTTCGCACGCTGACAATTTTTTAATCGCTTTGCTCATCGTCTCAGCTCCGATTTGATCGAATTTGGCGCCCAGCACTCCTCTGCCCAAAGCAATGGCATAATTGGACAATTTATTCGGGTCATCGGTTTCAGCCACCACCTTCAACGCGTTATGATCTCGGCTGACTTGCTCCAGCCGGCCATCTTTTCTTCTCACGTAAATGGGACTGTCGCCCAGCCAGCCGGCGCAGGCCATAAGCTTGCCCGGAGCGGATTCAACGACTTTCACGAACGAAACCGTAGTTGACGAACCCGGCGCGTTCTTTAGCACCAAATCATTAATGCCCTCTTTTTTATTTTCACTAACTTTGTCTCCGCTAAAAATTTTTCTCAAATTAGCTTCATATTTTTTGCGATCGCCGTCGAATTCAGCCAAAAGCAATTCCTTATACAAGGCTTCGGACGCGATCCTGCTGGCGAGCTCCCCTTTTTGTCTGCCTCCCATACCATCACACACTCCAAGCAATCCGGCCTCCGGATCAAAAAAGGCCGTGTCTTGATTAAACATATGTTTATCGTCGGGGGCTTTTTCTTTGGTAAAGCCGAAACATGACGCTTCAAATGTCCCGTTGCCTTCAACATTAATAATTCCGGACTTTTCCACAAATTTATTTTCCGGCAAGGCCGGGTAAGCGTATTGTTCGTTCAATTTTCTGTTGGCGTCCATTCTGACCTGTTTTTCTATTTCTTCTTGCGGCAGAGGCGGCATCTCCACGGCTTCGACCATCTCAGGCTCTATTTCTTCATAAATGTCTTCGTCTCCCAAAGCGATCTCCTCTTCGGCCAAATCGCCGACTTTCGGCGACTTTGGCATTTGCGGGATCGGCAAATGAGGTTTGTTGATGCCCGGCATTTCAAAAGTCATATTTTTTCAATTAATAATCAATGTTCAAATTATATCAAAAAGCGACTTATTCGACAATTTCTCAACTTTCAAAAATCCAAAAAGAGTGCTAAACTGAATTTTAGAATACCAACAATATGCTAGCCTCAATTCACCAAATTTTCGAAAATTTCAAAGCCAGCCCGGCCAGAAAAAACAAGCTGATAATCATTTGCTCGATTATCGGACTTTTGATCAATCTGGGCATCTGGGCTCTTTTGTTATTTAAATTTCGACCTATCGCTCTGGCCAATCCGGAAAAATTATCCTTGCCGCTTCATTACAATATTTATTGGGGCATTGATCTTTACGGACAATGGTATCAGAGTTTGTACGTTCCGGCCTTGGGCTTGGGAATTTTAATAGTCAATTTCATTTTGGCCATTTATTTTTACAGCAAAAAAATCATGGTCAGTTATTTTTTCTCTTTCGCCACTTTGCTGACTCAATCATTCCTGGCCATCGCGACACTATTAACAATTTTAATAAATATCTAATATGGAAACAGCTCTCGTTTTTAAAATCGCTTTACTTGCCACTTTGGCTTTCGTCTTCGCCATTGCCTGGACGCCGGCGCTGACTCATTTTTTGTATAAATACAAATTGGGCAAGCAAATCAGGGACAGCAAAGAAACGCCAATTTTCTCAAAACTACACAAAGAAAAAGCGGGCACGCCGACCATGGGCGGCATTATCATTTGGTTGTCCGTTTTAATCATCGCGGTTGTCTTTTTCTTATTGGCGGCGTTCACCAACATTGAAATCTTCCAAAAATTAAACTTTTTAACCAGAGCGCAAACTCTTTTACCTCTCGGCGTCTTGATCATCAGCGCGCTCATCGGATTGGTCGACGATTATTTGGGCGTTCGAAAAATCGGGCCGCACGGCGGCGGCCTGAGCATGGGCATGCGGCTCGGTGTTTATTTCATTATCGCCTTGATCGGCGCGTTTTGGTTTTATTTCAAACTGGACTGGGATGTTTTTCACGTGCCTTTTATCGGCAATTTCAATATCGGCTGGTGGTATATACCGGTTTTCATCTTCGTCATCGTGGCCACTTCTTTTTCCATCAATGAAACCGACGGCCTCGACGGCTTGGCCGGCGGAACATTGGTCACCGCCTTCGCGGCTTTCGGCGCCATCGCTTTCACTCAGGGCAAATTCGAGCTGGCCACTTTTTGCGGAGTAATAGTGGGCGCGCTTTTGGCTTTTTTATGGTTCAATATCAATCCGGCCAGATTTTTCATGGGCGATACCGGAGCCATGGCGCTAGGCGTCACTTTGGGCGTAGTGGCCATGCTGACCAATACCGCGCTGTTGCTTTTAATCATCTGTCTGATTCCCGTTTTGGAATCCTTATCGGTCATCATTCAATTAACTTCTAAAAAGATCCGCAAGAAAAAAGTCTTTCTCTCCGCTCCCATTCACCATCACTTTCAAGCGCTGGGCTGGTCCGAACCGAAAATCGTCATGCGCTTCTGGTTGATCTCCGGAGTGGCCGCGGTCATCGGAGTAATCATATCGTTGATGGATCAGGGGTGGTATTGATCATGGATCACATAACACGTAGCAATGAAACAATGGAGCAATTTTTTCTCCAACCCCAATTTCTAGTTTCCAGTTTCTATTTTCCCATTCCGCATTACTTTTTACTCATTACTTAACTTATGGAATTCCCGAATTTTAAAGGCAAAAAAGTCACGGTCATGGGCCTCGGCTTATTGGGGCGCGGCTTGCTTGATACCAAATTTTTCGTAAAACATGGCGCCATTGTCACGGTTACGGATTTGAAAACGGAAGAAGAATTGGCCTCGTCATTGAAAGAATTAGCCGGTCTGCCCATCAAATACACGCTGGGCAAACACGTCGATGAGGATTTTACGAGCGCGGATTTGATTTTAAGAAACGCGGACGTGCCGGCAAACTCGCCTTTTTTGAAAGTCGCAATAGACGCGGGCGTCGAAATAGAAATGGATGAATCGCTATTCGCCAAATATTGCCCCTGCCCGATTATCGGCATTACCGGCACTCGAGGAAAAACAACCACCGCGACTTTGATCGCCGAGATTTTAAAATTAACGGGAAAAAAAGTTTTTCTGGCCGGAAACATCATGGGCAAAGCGACTTTGCCGCTAATCGATGAGGCGACGGAAGATGATCTGGTCGTTTTGGAATTATCGAGCTGGCAGCTGCAAGGTTTCGGCGCGGACAAAATCAGCCCGCAAATCGCCATGGTCACCAATATTTATCCGGATCATCTCAATCGCTACGCAAACATGGCAGAATACATTGAAGACAAAAAAAATATTTACAAATACCAGCGCCAAACCGACTGCTTGATTTTGAACGCCAAAAACGAAGAGACGAAAAAAATGGCCGATGAGACCCAAGCGCAAATCATTTGGTTTGACGATGAATCAGTGCGGCCGGACTGGGATTTGAAACTGCTCGGAGTTCACAACAAAGAAAACGTGGGCGCGGCTTTGAAAGTCGCGGAAATTTTCGAACTCGACATAAAAAAAGTCCGCGAAGTTTGCGAAAATTTCAAAGGAGTGGAAAACAGATTGGAAAAAATCGCCAAAATAGACGGAGTCACCTTCGTCAATGACACCACCAGCACCACGCCCGTGGCCGGCCAAGCGGCTTTGAAGGCCTACCAAGATTTTCCGATCATTCTGATTGCGGGCGGCGCGGATAAAAAACTGGATTTATCGGATCTGGCCAAAGACATCGCGGAAAACGTCAAAGCTTGCTTTCTTTTGGAAGGAACGGCCACGGCCGAACTTAAAAAACAAATTGAGGCATTTGGCGGAGACGATGTCGCCGGAATTTACGACAACATGGATAAAGCGGTGGCCGACGCGTTTGAATCAAGCGAGGTCGGCGACGTTATCTTGCTTTCTCCGAGTCTGGCCAGCTTCGGCCTGTTTAAAAACGAATTCGATCGCGGCGATAAATTCCGCCAAGCCGTGAATAAACTAAAAAGTTTGGAAGCCGGCAGAGGCGAACAACAAATAGAAACTCAATTCGGCGAAGTATCGCCTAAACTGGAAGACGCTGAGGAAAAAAACTTGGACCAAATAAGATAAAATGATAAAAAAACAAAAAACATCTTATCATCGACCGGATTATATTCTGATCGGTTTGTTCGGGGCGATTTTATTGTTCGGCCTGATTATTTTAACATCCGCCAGCTCAGCGGCCGGTTTTGAAAAATTCAATGACAGCTATCATTTCATCAAACAACAGCTGTTTCACGGATTTTTGCCCGGCATTGTTTTATTGATTTTGCTCTCATTGATAAATTATCAGCGCTGGAAAAAATCCATCGGTCCGTTATTTATCGTTTCTTTAATACTGCTGCTCAGCGTTTTTCTGCCCGGAGTGGGAGTGGAATACGGCGGCGCCAAAAGTTGGATCGATCTGGGAGGATTTTCATTTCAACCTTCGGAATTGGTCAAACTGACCTTTTTGATGTATTTGTCGATCTGGTTATCCAGAAGGAATAAAGATGATATCAAAAACTTTAAATCCGGATTTTTACCATTCATCTTCATCATCGGCATTATCTCCATTTTAATGGCTTTGCAGCCGGATATCGGCACATTGTTTGTGATCCTGGCGTCGGCGATCATTGTCTATTTCGCCTCCGGCGCCAAGATATCTCATTTGACCACCATCGCGGCCGCCGGCGCGGGCTTAATTTTATTACTGATCAAAATCTCGCCGTATCGCAGCGCCCGACTAATGACCTTCCTTCACCCGGAACTGGATCCGCAGGGCATCGGTTATCATATCAATCAAGCGTTTTTGGCCATCGGTTCGGGAGGACTTTTCGGCCGAGGATTCGGCCATTCTCGCCAGAAATTCCAATACCTGCCCGAAGTGACCGGCGATTCCATTTTCGCGATCGTTTGCGAAGAACTCGGCTATTTTTTCGCTCTTTTGCTGATCGGACTATTCATCGCGTTGTTTATAAGAATTTTAAAAATGGCTGACAAATGTTCGGATCCCTTCGGCCGTCTCTTGGCCATCGGCATCGGCAGTTGGTTCATCGTACAGGCGTTCGTCAATGTCGCGGCCATGGTCGGCCTGGCGCCTATGACCGGCGTTCCCCTGCCGCTCGTCAGTCACGGCGGCACGGCGTTGGCCATCAATATGGCGGCTTTTGGCATTTTGATCAATATTTCCAGGCAGACTAGAGCCTGAATCATGGAGCATAGATCACATATCATGAAACATGGAACATAAAACAAAAGAGCAGAGAGACAAAGAAACATGGAAACAAGGCCGCCGCTGTTGTCATCTCGACCGAAGTCGTCCGAAGCTTTCTTGTCCATAGTAGTTTTAGCGCGGACATAAGCGAAGGACGACGAAGCGGAGAGATCTTTTCCTAATTTTTCGAAATAGATTTCTCCATTCCCAGTTTCTATTTTCCAATTTCCGGTTTCCGGAAATAAAAAAGCCCGCCAATTCGGCGGATCTTTTTATCAAATTATTTAGGCGACATTTGCCTGAGTTTTTCAATAATACCCGGCAAAACTTTCAAAAATTGTCTGACTTCAACTTCCGTGTTGAACCGACCGAGCGTTATTCTCAAACTGCCGTGAGACCATTCCGGTTTTATGCCCATGGCCGTGAGAACATGCGAGGAGGACAATGACCCGGAAGAACAAGCCGAGCCCGTGGAGACGGCAATGCCTTCCATGTCGAGAAGCATCAAAATGCTCTCGCCTTCCGCGCCTTTGAAACTGATATTCAAATTATTCGGCAAACGATGTTCCAAACTGCCGTTTATTTTAGTGTCCTTTATTTTCAATATTTCTTCAGCCAGTTTGTCCTGCAAACTTTTCACTTTTTTTACGTTGGCCGCCCTGTTTTTTTCCGCCATCTCCATGGCTTTGGCCAAACCGACGTTGAGCGCCACGTTAATGGTGCCCGGTCTGAGGCCGCCTTCCTGATGGCCGCCAAAAGTGATCGGTGAAATTTTCGTGTTGTTTCTGATGAATAAAAGTCCCACGCCTTTGGGACCGAAAATTTTCTGCCCGGAAATCGTCAATAAATCGCACCCGAGGTAATTCACTTTGCAAGGCAAATAATTAAACGCTTGCGCCGCGTCCGTGTGCAAATAAATCGGCAAATCCTTGTCCGTTCTTTTTTCTCTGGCTTCGGCCACGATTTTGGCGATTTCTTCAATCGGCCACACAACGCCGATTTCATTATTGGCGTACATGATTGACACGAGCGCCGTATCCTTTTTTATTTTGGCTTTCAACTCATCCAATTTAATCATGCCTTCATGATCAACGCCGATAATATCAACTTCGCAACCTCTGTTTTTAAGTTCTTTGAATGTTTCCAAAACCGCCGGATGCTCAATGGCGCTGGTTATAAAATGAGGTTTTTTGTCTTTGAAACTTTCGTAAACGCCCAAAATAGCCAAGTTGTTGCTTTCGGTCGCGCCCGAAGTAAAAATGGCTTCCTTTGGCTGACATCCCAAAATATCGGCGATTTTTTCTCTAGCCTCGGTCAACGCGGCCTCGGCTTCCTGGCCGAAGGAATGAATCGAGGAAGGATTGCCGAATTTTTCGGTAAAAAACGGCAGCATGGCCTCGAGCACTTGCGGATCGACCTTGGTGGTCGCCGCGTTATCGAAATAAATTCTATTCATAAATTAAACGGTTACGTTAATAACCTCAGTCACCTCTTTGATTTTTGTTTTCAAATTTTTCTCAACCAATTTTTGCAAAGTCAATGTAGCCATGGGACAATGCGCGCAATGTCCGGCCAATCTGACTTTGACTTGGCCGTTTGAGGCGTCGGCCTCGACCAATTCAATATCGCCTCCATCGGCTTGAAGATGCGGTCTTATTTCGTTGATGACTTGTTCGACTTGTTCTTTAAATTCCATATTACGAATAATTAATTCTATTAGGATTAAGCTTGGTTTAGGTTTATCTGTTTGCTACGAATCGCTGCCGCTGATTAGCTTGACTTGACCTTGAAAGCTACGAATAATTAAATCTATTAGGATTAAGCTTGGTTTTTAATTTATGGTTTAGGCCCTATTACGAATAAACAAAAGAAGTTGTCATCTCGACCGCCTGCCTGCCGGCAGGCAGGAAGTCGTCCGAAGCTGAGGCGAAGGATGACGAAGTGGAGAGATCTCTTTTTGTAATCCTTAAAATCTCGCCTACTTGCCACTGACTCTATACTTGTCAATGCCATCTTTCAGCGCCTTGGTAGCCAGAATCGAACAATGATATTTGACCGGCGGCAAATCGCCGAGTGAATCGACAATGTCTTTGTCAGTCACTTTCAAGGCGTCTTCGAGCGTTTTTCCTTTAACCAAATCTGTCATAATAGAAGACGTGGCGATCGCGGCCGCGCAGCCCAAAGTCTCGAATTTTATGTCATCGATTTTATCGTCCTTTATTTTCAAATAAATTTTCATAATATCGCCGCAACGCATGTTCCCGGCCTCGCCAACCGCATCGGCATCGTCAATTGTGCCTTGATTATGCGGATTGGTGAAGTGCTCAAGTACTTTTTTTGAATACATATATTAAGTCGTTAAAATTTAAGGTATTAACAATATAACAAAAAAGGGCTTAAAAGTCAAAGATATGACCTTAAAAAATCAAAAGCTCTTCCGAAAAGATCCGGAAGAGCTGGCCCTTGAGATTTGACTCGAAGGGCTGTGTGTTCTAGTCGACGTCTGCCGCGGGGAATGCCCCGGACAAGAAGTTCTCGGACTCGGCCGCCTTGGCCAGGTCCTGCTCGATCAACTTCGCCCAGAGCTCGACGACCGTGAGCGGGAGCTCGAAGATGAACCGGTCGCCGCGCGCGACCATGATCTCCTCGAGCAGGCCGAGATCATCCGAATTGCCCAGCAATCCGACGGCTGTGACCGGGGTCGGGTCGCCGAAGACCGCCTTGATCTTCTCGCCGCGAATGAAGACGCCCGGAGCCACTTCGTAGCCGGGCCAGGTGTCCGTCGCCGCGGTCTGGTAGAACTGCTCGACGACCGCCCAGAAACCCTCTTCCTCGCGGAAGTACTGCTCAACCGTCTTGAAGAAACGGCTGAGCAATCCCGGCATGAAGCGCTGGAGCAGCTGCTCCTTCGAGCAGAGCGCCTCGGACGCGGCTCCGAGCATGTGCACGTCGAGGGGGAGCAAGTGCGCGAGCTCGGGGTACTTCTCGAACACCGGCCGGAACCCGGCCGCGAGTTCGGAAGCGCTCAAGCCGAACGCCTTGTCGCCGAGCGGACCGGACTGCCGCACTTCCGTTTCCTTGAGGAAGAAGCATGGCCCGTTCAGAACCTCGAAGATGGGGTGGCCGAGCCACTCCTCCCCTGCCTTCTCGTGCAGGTAGCCGGACAGCCGAGGCAGGCCGGCCTTGATGAAGTCGGTGATCGCCGCCTCCACGCGGGCGAAGAACGCCCGCGTGCCGCCGTCGTAATGCGCTAGCAGCTGCCGGCGCCGCCACGCCTTGCGCACGTCCACTGCATGCGTTCCGCGCTCCTGCGGATCCTGCTCGCTCGAGACCTCCAGCATGCGTAGGGGAGTAGCCGCCGCCTTCTTCTCCGCCTTGGCCGCGCTGGGCGGCACGTCGATCTGGAACACCTTCGGCTCTGACTTCGGCCGAGCCTCTGGAGGAACATCGGTCTGAAAGCCGTTGCCCGCCGGTGCCGCCGCCGAGTCGAGCCGGACAGTATTCGGTCCCGGCGTGAAATGCACCGCCGGATCCACGGTCGTGCCCGGCTCCGAAAAAGAAACGCCCTTGCCCTTCTTGTCCGTCATGGTCTTCCTCCTGGTTGACGATTGATTATTCTCACAGTGATTCTCGATGAAATCGAGATATTATAATAACAAATAACTCTTTTTTTGTCAATAATAAAAAAATGACCGAATTAAGCCACTTTTTTATCCTTTATAAACCTTTTACAATCATTATTTTCCGATCTCCCAATCGCATTTTACGCAGTTTTTCAGCGTCCGAGACGCTCGTTTCTTCATAAGGTCTGAAAACAACCCCATTTTCGGAATATTTCCTTGACATCTCTCAACTTTCTTATAAAATTACAACTAGGTGACCATTATTCATCTTCAGTGAAGGAGCGGTATCAATGCCACTAAAATCTTTCATTTTCTACGGTTCACTCAAGGACCCAAGACGACAAATTGATATTTTGGGAAGTGCTCCGGTCGAAGTGATGGAAGGCTTTATTCACGGAGATATATATGTCGTCACGGATACAACAGATCCGTTTGAGGTATTCGTATACCCCATTGTGATTCTCGGAGAGGAAAAACCATCTGTCCCAGCAATACTCGCCATGGTCGAGGTCTCCAACGACGGAGAATATAAAAAAATCATCGACAGTTTACTTAGGTTTGAAGGCGATCTCTTCCGAGTGTCAGAAGCTCCGTTCCACCGAATGGACGGATCTATTAGTTGCGGCATCGTTTTTGTTGCTATAGAAAACGCAATTATGGATCATAGGGTACACAAACCAGATCCTCAATACATCTATAAGTTAGGGACTGGATAAAGTGCGCCAAACAAAGACGCACTTTTATAATTGAAAAAAATCTTTAAGTATTGGGACAAATGAGTATTTTTTTACTCTATCAACTAATTCATGTTCTATATTTTTATTGTTACAATCTTTTATATAATGACTAATAAGATAAATAGCTTCTTTACTAGTTGTGTAAAGAAATCTTTCTGGAAAAAAATCAGGGTAACACAAATTATTAGGTAATACCGGGATACATCCGCATGCAACAGCCTTCATGACTGCATAACCAAAATTCTCTTGTTTTGAACAACTTAAAACAATACGTGATTGAGCAAGTGTTTGAATATGCTCAGTTGAAGATTGCTCCGCAATAAATATTATATTTTTATATCGTTGAAGCATTTTAAAATATTTATTTTTTCTCATAATATTCATGGGCTGCGGGAAAGTTACCACGAACCCAACAGCAGGCAACTTTGATACGATGCAACAAAATTGCTCAATACCTTTATCGTCATCGAGCCTATGTGGAAATATTACATCATATTTTATTTTATGTGATAAAAGACATTTCCTAAAAGCATCCATTCCCCATGGTGAAACCTTTATCTTTTTGCAAAAATCCTGAGGACACTCTTCAGCAAGAAACCTTGATGGCACATAAATCCTATCATAAATACTAGCCCAAGCGAATTCTGTTTTTTTTAACCACGGCCAAGAATATAAATCATTCGGCAAAAAAGAACCTCCATGCAACAATGCGCCCAATCGACAAATAATTCCTTGCTGAGTATAATAATATTTCAATAGATCAATGCCGGGATTAAAAAAATCCAAAAATAAAATTCGGTCAACTTTCCCTAATGCAATAAGTTTTTCAATGAGTTTAAATTGTCCAGTAATATAATCTGAGTCATCCAATATTCCTCCTTTAATGCAATTATCAAGTGGTTTAATATATCCAACCATCGTTGCCTTTATACCAATATGTTTAATGGATAATTTCAATCCACGCACAATATCTTCAAATGAAGTTCCTAAATAGTAAGGTGGGATAGCGATAATATTCTTCATAATATATTCTAAGAATACCTAAGAATATCCGCGGTATTAGCTAACACGTCTTTCGTCAAAATAATATCATGCTGTTGGACCTGCGACAATGGCACGTCCTCTCTATATTCTCCTTTTTCCTTTCTTAATTCATTCATTAATAATGTTGGAATAGTAGCCGCTGTCATCCTCACGTTGAGTTCTAAGACTGATATCTTCTGGGTCTCCGATTCAACCATGAAATCAACACCAAAAAAGCCTTCATATCCTTCAAGGAAAATATTTATTTTACTTAGCACATCACGTAACTGTCTTAAAATTATGTCATCTAAAAATTCCAATGGCAATATTTTAGATCCTACAAAATATTTATTTTCCGCGATAAGTTGTTCTGAAAATCCAAAAATAATGGTGTCTCCCGATTCTCTATATCGCACACATTGTATGCTATGAGGTATTCCTAACGCGAGAGCTTCCCAATACCATTCATCAGAAGTCTTTGAAAAAAGATTTCTAAAATTTAAATCACATTTTATTTCCGAGCTCAAAAACACCGTATACCCCCCGGATCCAAATCTTCTTTTAAGAAAACCTGGCTTATGAATGCACTCAAAATCATCCAACTCTTTCACATTATTAATTTTCTTCCATTCCGGAGTATAACTCTTTAATACATCCTTTTGAGATAATTTATCATTATATTTTTTAAATTCCGAATAATTGTAATTAATGGATAGTTTGTTTTCCTTAGCTAATGCATCTGCCTTAGGATGAGGTATTGATACCCAGAGAGAAGAAATTTCATTCTTAGTTATTATGTCATCTTTTACTCTCTCAAATACCGACACTCTTGGATCCATGGCTTTTCTTACCGGCAATATGTTATTACCATGATTATATTCAATACCTCCAAAATCATCATTTACTATCACATATTGCCCATCCAATATCCATGGTAAAAGATTTTCATACTTCCACATGGCCGGGATTTCGTATAACATAGATTCGCTGATAGCACGAAAATCTGACAGATAAAGCGTCCGTTTATTGCAAAGAAAAGGAATTTCTGATGGAATTAACTGTTTTGTTAGAATCATAAATAATGTATATAAAATTTTTTAAAGTTTATTTGTTTACCGAGCCAGTCTATATCAGGATCAATAGTCCTGAATATAAATAAATCAGAAGATGAACTATACTCCGACGAAGACCTATCAATTGCAAGACTGTCGAGAAAACGATCAGCTCTTTTTCTCTCACTGAAATGCATTGGTAATTTATACTGACTGAAATTCCTTCTTATTTCAATCAAATACACCCCTGCGCGAGAAAGGATCTGTTGCAATTTCAACAAATTTTTCCCTATCATCGTTTGATTTAAAATAACATAAAATTCTTTTACATTGTTATTCTTTACAAGCATCCTAAGGCCAGCAAAAATAAATGCCAAAGCACCATATATAGTATACGGCGGATCAGTAATAAATGTCTGAACTTCCGGGAAACCATCCGCCTTAATTATCTTCCTAATGTCAAATTTTATAACTTTAAATCGTGGAGAGGCCTTTTTAATAATTTTTGTTATATTATCGTCTTTTTCTATAATAACAGGGTAAGCCCAAAATTCATTAATAAATTCTAAACTTACCAAGTCATCATCTCCTATTATGCCAAACTTTAAATATTCAGTAAAAGGGTAGCGTTCTTTAAATAAATCAAAACGTCGTTTACGTGACGCAAAATCACAAGGGAATTGATTTAAATCACAATTTGGAACAAAAGATGGATTCTCTATTAATTCAAAAAAATCTTTTTTTGTAAAATGAAAATTGAATATTTTTTTCACCTTACCGTTCTTTTCAACCTTGACTATTTCATTCTTTATTCCCACATCAATAAGAACGCCTATATTGTCAAAATCCGCTGAACTATTCTTAATAAACTCATCAACATTATTACTGTTTTGTAAATTCCTCATTAAACAAGCAAAATCCATCTTTTCAATCATGTTATTTTTTCGCCAAGATGAAACTGTTTTCCTATCAGACAATTGTATATCTAAGGGTATCAGCCTGATATAATCCTCATATGCTTCTTCTATTCTAAAATCATAATGAATAGGCTTTAATTTTTCTAAAACCGTCCTCCTCTGCATTGGTTTTCCAGAAAATGTGTTTATCACGTGGAACGAAAAATATCCTCTTTCAATTAATGCTAAAAAGTATTCAACAAGATTGCTCTGTTGATTTATTCCTGCACGGTGAGACACATGAATCACTAAAAAATCATTCATAAGCATAAAACGATATCCTAATTCATATAATCTGAACATCAAAAAATCATCTTCAAATCCATAACCCGAATAATTCGGAAATCCTCCCAGTTTTTTAAAAATATCCTTTTTGCAGAATCCGAAATTAGCGATAAATGTTGACTGCTTAATATTTTGAAAAAATGGATCACGAAACAAAGCAGGAGGAAGTCCGGCATTATGTTTTAAAAACCCAATTTCTCCGTTCTCCATTTTATTAAGTATCTTTTTTGTATTTTTGGGAAACCATCCCTGCCTTGTCCACAATCGTTTTGCGCCGTATCCATAATCGAAATTCCTCGAAAGACAAAAAATTTTCTGAAAAGCGCTATTATCTAAAATTATTGTATCATCATCAACAAAAACAAGCAGATTGCTACTTGCCCTCTCAGCGCCGATATTCCTTGCTTTACCATAACCATATGATTGCTTGTTATTTATAAGCGAAAAGGCTATGGGCGTTGGCCTTCTTTTGTTCAATTCACGAACCGTGTCTCGTATTAATGGGATGTTATTTTTTTTATGGTGACTATTTTCAATTAAAATTACCTCAAAATATTTAAATTTTTGTGCAAAAATTGCAGTCAAACAATGAAGGATACAATTTCCTTTCGCTTTCCCTGGGTCACAGGAAAGGATAATACAAGAAAGTTTAATTATTTTTTTTCCCATACAGATCATAACAAGCACTTTCAATACAATCCACGTAAACTCATATAATAAAGAATAGCGAACTTTCATGAACTAATAGTGAAACTTTAGCACTCTCCCTTTTCTCAGCAAAAAGCATAGCTTAAATAGATTCGCTACTTTTAACTGACGAATTGTTTTTTTAGAACAAGTAACTAAGTCGATGTGTATGTAAGAATTTTCGGGCCAGACATGTACAGCAATATGGCTTTCCTCTAATATAAAAACGATTGAACTGCCTTGAGGATGAAATCCATGAACTGTTTTTTTTACAATATGCAAACCTAATAGAGAAACAAACATCTCTATTCTGGACATAAGTTCTCTTTTTTTAAAAATATTGGGATCATCGCCAAAACCTTCTAGCACCATATGACAAGTAATGTGTGTATGCTCGCCCCATTGTTTTTCCCAATTATCTACTGGACTAAAATTATATATTTGGATTGTCTTATTTGGACATGATATAGATTAAACAATTATCCATGATGATAACACTTCTCCCATATATCCCTCACACACTGAAACTGAAACAGTTTTAAAATTAAAATCAGCAGCGATCTTTTTCTTTATAAATATTGCTATATTCTCCGCCGTTGTAGGCTCGTTCCAGCCATGCTCGTTAAAAACATCATTAACGTGTCTGTGATCAAAAATTCCTATAATGTCTTTGATTTTTTTAAAATCTGCAATCATGCCATTCTTTAATTCGCCCGATTCAATTTCTACTTTCACAAGATAAGTATGCCCATGCAGTCGCGCACAATCCTTTGAAATCAAATTACTGCTGTCGGGCAGTGTGTGAGAAGCATGGAAAAAATCTGATACTACAAGCTTCATAAAAAATATAACTAATTTAAAAAAATTATTTTCTAAATTTTACTTATAAACCCTTTACAATCATCATTTTCCGATCGCCCAGCCTCATTTTTCTTGACTTTTCCGCGTCAGGCGTTTCCGTCTCTTCATAAGGCCGGAAAACAATGCCGTTTTCCGAATACAAATCATGAACGGCCGAGAGCAAATTATCGTATTTATATTTGAATTTCAATCCTTTTCTGGTGCCCGGATCATTGGTGATAAATTCGTTTCTGTCATATCCGCGAACGACCAACATGTGAAACAGCGGGCCCGGAGCGGTAAAATTGGGATTATCCAAGTCGCGGCCCGAAGCCGGCAAAATGATCAAATGTCCCTTGACCAATTCTTCCTTTATTCTTTGTTCCGAAACATCGCTTGATATTTCAACATCCAATTTAAAATATTCCTTGGCCATTCGAGCCACCTCAGCCACGTTGGTGTCGGTGTACAAGCCGAGATTGGTCGTTTCCCAAGCCACCAATTTTTTCAATTCCTCATCCATAATGGCGGCGTCCAGCGGCTGTTTGGCGAAATATTTGTATGCCGTGATCAAGCTGGCTTCTTCGCACGCTTCCTGATACGGCAATTCCCAATTGCCAAAAGGCGCTTGCGACGCGAACGCCACGTCCAAATCAAAAGTGGCGGGCAATGAAACCTCTTGCTCAGCCGGGGCATGCTCAAGCGTCGCGGGAGATTCTACCGTTGTTTCTGGCGTCGCTTCGGTTGTTAATGCCTCGTTTTCAAGATTGTTCGCAAGCAATGAAATTCGGCCGCAACCGGACAAAATTATCAATAAAAACGGAAAAAACGCGATTTTTGTTAATTTATTCATATATTAATATCGTATTTTAATAGAGCTGAATTGTCAATTTGTGAAACTTGACGAATTCTTTGAAATAAGTTAATATTATCAATATCTTAAACAATTAATCGCAAAATTTTAATTTTTAACTTAATATGGCACATAAAAAAGCGGCCGGCAGTACTCGGCTGGGACGAGATTCCGTCTCGAAAAGACTGGGCGTTAAATTATATGCCGGCGAATACGCCAAGGCCGGCAACATCCTGATTCGTCAAAGAGGTTCGAAATTTCGACCCGGCGAAAACGTGGACTCGGGCAAAGACGACACTTTGTTCGCCACAGCCAACGGGATTGTGAAGTTCACGGAGAAGAAACAAAGAAGATTCACGGGCGCGTTGAAGAAAACCAGATACGTGCATGTCGTGTCTGAAAAAGGCAAAAAATAACAAATTGAAAAAAATTCCGAAATCAAATCGGGATTTTTTTATTTGATAAAAAAAAACGGAGAAAGCGGAGAGGCGAGCTCTCCGCTGGTATTGGATTGTTGATGGATTTGCCTTTGGGCAATTTGTTGGGTTGATGGCGTTTTTTCCTCACCAACGGAAAGCTTGCCTTTCCGCTCTATGTATTTTAAAAGAGCATTTATAAGAAAATGCCCTTTTGCTGTTTTCAGCCGCCGCTCGGCGAGATGTCGCCGGTCGAGGTCAGACTGAACTTGATGCCGCATGTGTACGCGCTGCCGTCGAAACCGCAGCGGCGAAACGGTCCGACATCATCGTAGAGCGAATCTCCATACTGCGCCCAAGCGCCCGACTCGCTCATGTACGAGACGCTATACTGGCCGGCCAAGGTATTGGCGGGCAAAAGCAGACGGTAATAGCCGTCCGCGTCGATTGCCATTTGCATGCCGGATTGAAGCGACCAGCCCATGTCCGGCAATTCTCCAACCGCGAAAGCCGCGTTGGGCTTTCCGGTCAAGTATTGGCTGTTAAAGGCCAAACAGCGCTGACCGCAGGATTTCGCCGCCCAAAAATCGGGCGTCTGATCCGGCGAAGACTGAGGCGGCAATGACGAAGAAAAATCTTCGTCCGTTTGACCATCGCAGTTATTGTCCGCGTTGTCCTCCACTTCGGCGCTCGGCAAGACTTCATCTTGGATCGTCTGCCAGACGCCGTTGTCGCAATACTCGATTCGAGGCCGGCATTCTCCCACCCCGATCGTCTCGCTCGCTTCGGAATACGAAGTTTGCATCTGATGATCCACGCATTCTTCGTCGTCTTGCGGCGGATCGGGATATTGATTCCAGCCGTCGTCGGTCAGGCCGTCGCAGTCATTGTCTTGCCCGTCGTTTTGCTCCGGCTCGGGCAGGACCTCGTCTTGAGAAATGACCCAGTGTCCGCTTTGGCAGACCGAAATCTCCGGCCGGCAAGGACCGATGCCGAAGGTTTCGATCGATCCGGAGTAGGCGCTGAAAATTTGACCTTCTTCGCATTCGACAGGTGTCGAAAAATCCTCGTCCGTTTCGCCGTCGCAGTCATTGTCGAGGCCGTCCGCCGTTTCCGAGATTGGCAAGACCTCGTTTCTGATCTGATGCCAATCTCCGGCAAAACATTCTTCGATCTTGGTCCGGCACGAACCGACGTTCACCGTCTCGCTTGAACCGGAATAGGTTTCCAGCTCATCCCCATCGAGGCATGAGTTGCCTCCTCCTTCGGGATTTGCGAAACACCGGTTGATGTTCTCGACGGTGATCAGGTCGCCGAAACCGGCGACGCTCATGAGCATTTGAGCCGCGTCCACGGTCCAGATCTGACCGCTCGCGTAGCCCATTTGCGAAAATACTTGAAAATTCGCGAACGGTCTGGCCACTCCATTGCCTGAAATGACAAAGACCGCGCCCTGGCCAAAGCCCTGATTGGTCAGAGCCGGTTCGGGTTTGACCAGCCGTCCGTCTCTGATGTGCAGAATGCCACCCTCATCGCAAACGGACAGCTTTTGCTGACCTTGCGACGCGGACAGCACGGGCATGTCTTCGGGCAGATAGCCCCAGCTTTCCGCGGCCAGCGCGGAAGCGAACTTGTAGATCATGCAGCCCTGGTCATTGGCCGATTGCTTTTCCAGCAGGTAATGCCAGCTGGCGCCGGCCACGCGAAAGACTTCGCGATAAGGCTGCCAGTCAACCGTCCAAGATTCCGGATAGCAGTCGAGCTCTGTCTGACTGACCTCCAGAATCAAGTTGGAGTCGAAGCCGTGAGCCAGGAAGACTTCCCAATTCACGACCCAGTGCTTGGCGCCATCGAGGAGAACGTAGACCTTGGGCTCGAGATCGCCCTTGATCAGCGTCCCGTCCGGATGCCAAGAAGCGAACCGGCCGAGGTGGAGAGCCGCGTAGCTCCAGCTGGCCCACGAGGCCAGGAACTCCGAATAGGAATAGTGCTTGGACAAGCCTCCGTTTTCCGCGCTGTGTCCCGGGTCGTGCACGATCACGCCTTGGTCGTCGAAACCGATGACCAGCATGAAGTGACCCGGCCCGGTGGCTTTCATGTTCAGGCGCACGGCCGCGATGACCGGATTGCCGCGCCTGATTTGCTCCTTGATGAATTCCTGTTTGGCTTCTCCGGCGTAAACCTTTTGCGGACCGGCGAGATCGAAGTAGTCCTCGAGCAAATACTTGAGATCGTCGAGATCCGTGTAATTGCCGTTGGACGAATCAATGCCCGCCTGCGGCGCGATCACTTCCCTGTCGTAGAGCCAGTCCACGACCGCGCTCAAGTCGTCTTCGCCGGGAGTGAAGTTCAAGTAGTAGCCGGCCAGCATCAGCGCGGACGCGGGTCCGCAGTTCCTGGTGTACTGCCAGTTGCCCGGCGGCACTTGGCTCATGAAAGGCGCTGACAGCAGAGCCTCTTCGGCCATGGCGGTTGTCGAGAACATGAACACGATCGCGACCAAAACGATTTTCGCCAACCTTTTCATTTCCATCTTCCTTTCGCGCTTTTGTTAGCGCAAGCCGTTGACCAGGTTCAAGAAAGTCGCGTGAGCGTCGGGCTGCCAGCCTTGCGTGTGCAAGGCGGCGATCACCACTCGCTCCGGCAAGGAAATGATCAAGGCCTCATCCCCGAGCAGAGCGCCGGAAAAACCGGTCGGCTCGATGGCCGTGAGGCCGTTATCGAGCTCGATTTCTTCGAACGCCGAGATCTCGGGCGCGTTTTCCGACAGAAACCGCTGCCAGTCGCCGACCCGCTCGATTTGAAAATCGAACGACTCCAGCCTGATCAGCGCGTACTGGTCCGCGTACTTCTCGTCATTGACGTTGCCGCTCGGCAAGAAGTAGTCTTCCGGCGCGAAGCCCGCGGACAGCATCACTTCCCGATCCGTGTTTTTGATCGAGACCACGCGCTCGCTCTCGGTCGCGACCATCCAGCCGTCCGGGCAATCGAAGAACAGCCCGGAAAAGTTCTCGATTCGAACCGGACAATTGTCATCCGGCTCGCTCGTCTCCGGCGGATTTTCCACCGCCGTTTCATTTGACACTCTCCCCTGCCGGCAACCGAAGCACATGATCGCCAAGCAGACCCAGACCGCCAGACACGCGATTTTCGGAAACATGATCGCATCTTCCTTGTCCCTTTTTTAGGGACGCCAAGGTTTGCAATGAACAGCCTCTATCACTGTTTCCAGCGTAACGAAATAAAATCAGGAAATGAAAAAAAATGTTATCCACCTTGAACAACATTTGAAATCACGCAGATATTCATTGAAAAAAATATGTCAGCGAAGGCTGACATAATCCGGTGGGCAAATGAGGGAGAATTTGGGAAAATGATAATGTAAACAAAATTATGTTTGACAATCAATTATATAAAAACAAATACAGAATTGATTCGATACGGTTGAAAGGATGGGATTATTGCGATGAGGCCTATTATTTTATTACGATTTGCGTTAAAAACGCTAACACGTTTTTGGGAAACATTGATAACGATAAAATGATATTATCGGAGATAGGGTTAACCGCAAAAAATTTTTGGTTAAAAATCCCGAAATGTTTCCCAACCGCCAGATTGGATATTTTTCAAATAATGCCAAACCACATGCACGGGATTATTTTAATCAATAATGATGATGATTTGACCGTAAAAACCGCCCCGCGGTCGGTTGTAGAGACGCGCCGCGGCGCGTCTCTACAACGCCCGTCAAATCATCATCATTATGTTCGCAAATTCGGTCCATTGCAAAAAAAATCGATTTCATCGATCATAAATCATTTTAAAGGGGCGGTGAAAAAATGGTGCAATAATAATAATTTTGAATATTTTGAATGGCAGAAAAAATTCCACGACCACATCATCCGCGATGAAAACGCGATGGCGCGAATTCAACGGTACATTACAAATAATCCGATGAAATGGCATCGTGATAGAAATAATAAATAATGTCGAACATTCTCCAAATCGACGCAGCCGTAGGGAACAAATATTTTTGTTCCCCACACGTACATCCGGATTATTTTCCGTCGACATCATTTATTTACCCACCGATTTTGTTGACAAAACCAAGATTTTAGTCATACAATATAAGTAGAGGGGATCATGGTGTTAAGGCGACGAAAAACCACGTTTTTCGCTAAAACTGCCCACGAAATCGGGCTTTCCCTTGACAAAAGTGATTCCCCGGGGTATCATGGAATGTTCATTTCACGAACACAACCGCTCGCATGTCGCGGCGGTGAACGTCTACGGAGGGATACGATGAAGACGATGCAACTGTTCATGGCGGCCTTCTTCGCTCTGGCTCTGACCAGCTGCGACACCGGCAACAACGGCGTCCCCGAGGACGCCATCACCGGCACGGACGAAGGTCCGGCCATCGACAACGGCAAGACCGATCACGTCAACCCCGAGACCGTCATGGTGACTGTCGAGAGCAATCCCGACGGCGCCACGATCATCGTGGACGACGTGGACACGGGGCGAGACACCCCCGGAGAAGTCGAAATGACCAGGGATTCCTGCCACACGGTGGCGCTCGAGCTGTCCGGCCACCAGCGCTGGCAGGACACCTTCTGCCCGGATCAGGACGGCAGTCGGGTCGAGGCGGATCTGCCGGCGAACGTGAATCCGCTCGAGGACTTCATGTTCCTCCAGCGGCAGTGGCGTCTCGACGAGGGTGCCAGCTGCGACGTCGGCACCATCGGAGACGTGCGTGTCGAAGCTCCTTCGGCCGAGTACGACGAATGGTGGGGCGAGGGCAACTACGACGCCGTGGCCATCGGTTTCTGCCAAGAGAACCTCCCCTGGCCGTTGGTCAAGGTCTCGGAAACGATGATCGAGATCAACATCTCGGAAGGCACTGCCGAGTGGCACTCGACGTTCGAGATCGGGACATCCGAGATCTCGATGACGTACACCGACATCACTACGAACTACACGGACACCTACACGGCTCTCTAAGCCGTGCCAACCAGGCTTCCACGAAGCCAAAACCAAACTCCTTGAAGCGCGCTCGCCTCAAGGAGTTTTTCGTTTTAAACATTTTTTATTAAGGCTCGACAGCAATTAATCCATTAAATCTCGTATAAGCATCTGTACTATCATTACATCTTTCTTGAGGATTCCCTGGAGCTATAACATTATAACATCCCTTCCCCGCTCCTTCGCAACTTCCATTGCACCAATCCCAGTTATCCAAAATCTGCGCGCCCGGTCGATAAATGCACACGCCTTTGTCAGCGCCGATGCGCTGATTGGTTTTCGGATCAATGACGCCATTGTCGTCGAAGCAGCCTTGGATCAGCTTGGGGTCATTGAGATTGGCGGCGCTTAAAGACTCGATATTAGTGGGACAAGCAGGCAGATTCTCTCCACCGGGCAGACAGTTATAAACATAAGTCTTTTGGAAATACTTTCTGTCGCAGGCTTGAGGAACCGAGCCGAAGGAAATGCGTTTGCAGTTCACGGTAACACTGCCTTGGCACTCATTCAAAGCGCACTGCGGATCAATTGAAGGACAATCATCGTCCGAATAGCAGGCAATTTCATGAGTATTGCCGGCTCCGGAGCACTCGCCGACCGCTTCGTTTTCATTATTGGCGCAGACAGCTTTGTAATTTTTGTATTGCCCTTCGGCAGAACCGGAAGTCACGTCCGTGCCTTCCCAATGAACTTGCACGCGCTTAATCGGCATGTGGTTGTCATCGGCCCAACCGAAGAACTGCGCTGACACGACCAGCTGGCCGTTGTAGCCTTTCACCAAACCATCGCTGTATCTGCCGCTGACGGTTTTCAGGGTGATCGTGTTTGGAATTGCTTTATATGTGCGGTCTGATCTCACCTCAACGCCGGCCACTGACGGGATATCGGTTGTATTGGGCGCGGTTGTCACGATGGTGTAAGCATTGTCTTTTACCGCGCCGACCGGTTCATAATTGAAGAACCTGTACCACTTGGGATCAGCCGAGGTGGCGGCGTTGGTGGCGCTCATGCCGTCATAAACGGATTGCCATCGGTAAACATCATAAATTTTCGCGAACAAATCATTCAATCTGGTTAATGGAGCGGTGTTCCAGTATTTCGCGGTGCTGTCGTTCACCGAGGTATCCAAATAATCCGTTCCCACACTATTATTGTTTTCCCCTCTTTGCTGCGCGTTTGAGAGCGCCTGATATTCATTGACCGGAGAATCGAAAAATCCCGCGCCCGTGATCTCGAAATCCAAATACGATTTCGGAGTTTCAACGTCTCCCAGATTATTGCTTACGAGAGAAAGACCTTCAACTGCCGGATCACAATAAGCGTCAGTGCCCGGACCAGAAGGTGTTTGCATTGATGGCGGCGCGACCTGAAGATAAGTCAACGATTTGATATTGTTCTGTCCGGCCGCGGAATAAGAGCATGAGGAGACTTCAACGAACTGTTCCGGATCCATTTTTCTATCCACCAAAGCTTGTCCGTATTGATCGGGCAAGGTGCCGTAGTAGAACGCAAAATCCGAATCGCTCGGAGACAAGCCATTGATCTGCTTCGAATATACATCCATGTTTTGGTATTTGTACAATTGATCGGTCCAAGCCTTGTCATTGCCGAAATTGTCTTCGAATTCGCCCAACTGATCGCACAGCATCTTGCCTTCAGCGAAATATTTCGAACCCGCCGGATCTGTCGCGGCCGCCTCCACCAATCTGCGCAATGTCGCGCCGGAAACGAATTCATGCAAAAAGCGCTCGATATAATCGGCGACATAATTTACCCACAAATTTTGTTGACAAAACCAAGATTTTAGTCATACAATATAAGTAGAGAGGGGTCAATGCGTTAAGCTGATGGTCAGAACCCAATTCATACGGTTTTGGCTAAAAATGCGTCAAATCGCATTAGACGGCTTGACAAAATTGATTCCCCGGGGTATCATGGAATGTTCATTTCACGAACACAACCGCTCGCATGTCGCGGCGGTGAACATCTACGGAGGGATACCATGAGACACATCGTAGCGATCCTGGCGGCCTTCTTCGCTCTGGTCTTCGTGACCGGCTGCGACACCGGCAACAACGGCGTCCCCGAGGACGCCATCACCGGCACGGACGAAGGTCCGGCCATCGACAACGGCAAGACCGATCACGTCAACCCCGAGACTGTCATGGTGACGGTCGAGAGCAATCCCGACGGCGCCACGATCATCGTGGACGACGTGGACACGGGGCGAGACACCCCCGGAGAAGTCGAAATGACCCGGGATTCCTGCCACACGGTGGCGCTCGAGCTGAGCGGCCACCAGCGGTGGCAGGACACCTTCTGCCCGGATCAAGACGGCAGTCGGGTCGAGGCGACTCTGCCGGCGAACGTGAATCCGCTCGAGGACTTCATGTTCCTCCAGCGGCAGTGGCGGCACGATGCGGGTCGCGACTGCGACATCGGCGTCATCGGCAACGTGCGTGTCGAAGCTCCATCCTCCGAGTACGACGAGTGGTGGGGCGAAGGCACCTACGACGCGGTGGCCATCGGCTTCTGCGGGGAGACTTTCCCCTGGCCGCTGGTCAAGACCTCGGACACGACCATCGAGATCAGCATCTCCGACGACGGTACCCCTGTGTGGTATTCACAGTTCGAGATCGGCAGCACGGTCGTCGAAATCGAGTCCGATTACATGGGGTCACCCATGACTGACAAGTACACGGCTCTCTAACGAGCCGTACCAACATGGCTTCAATGAAGCCAAAACCAAACTCCTTGAAGCGCTCGGGCTCCAAGGAGTTTTTAATTTCTCAAAAATTCAATTTTTATTACGGCTCGACAGCGATTAGTCCATTGAATCGAGTATACGCCTCAATCTTGGTATCACATCTTTTTTCAGGGTTACCAGCAACCTTAACATTATAACACCCACCCGTCGCCTCACAACTACCATTACACCAATCCCAGTTATCGAGTATTTGCGCGCCCGGACGATAAATGCACACGCCCTTATCAGCGCCGATGCGCTGATTTGTTTTCGGATCGATCACACCGTCCGCGTCATAACAGCCTTGGATCAGTTTGGGGTCATTGAGATTGGCCGCGCTTAAAGATTCGATATTAAAGGGGCAATCAGGCAGATTCTCCCCGTCCGGCAAGCAGTTGTAAACATAAGTCTTTTGGAAATATTTTCTGTCGCAGGCTTGCGGCGCCGAGCCGAAAGAGACGCGCGTGCAATTCGCCGTATTACTGCCTTCGCAATCCTGATCGGAACAAACCGGATCAATTGACGGACAATCGTCATTTGAATAACAAGACAATTCATGAGTATTGCCCGCGCCCGTGCATACGCCCACGGCTTCGCCTTCGTTATTGGCGCAAACAGCTTTATAATTTTTATACTGCCCTTGGGCCGAACCTGAAGTTATGTCGGTTCCTTCCCAGTGAACCGTCACTCGCTTGATCGGCATGTGGTTGTCATCCGCCCAGCCGAAAAACTGAGCTGACACGACCAGCTGGCCGTTATAACCCTTTACCAAACCATCGCTATATCTGCCGCTGACGGTTTTCAAGGATATTGTGTTTGGAATGGCTTTGTATGTGCGGTCGGATCGGACTTCCACGCCGGCCACTGACGGGATATCGGTTGTATTGGGCGCGGTTGTCACGATGGTGTAAGCATTGTCTTTTACCGCGCCGACCGGTTCATAATTGAAGAACCTGTACCATTTGGGATCAGCCGAGGTGGCGGCGTTGGTGGCGCTCATGCCGTCATAAACGGATTGCCATCGGTAAACATCGTAAACTTTCGCGAATAAATCATTCAATCTGGTTAATGGAGCGGTGTTCCAGTATTTCGCGGTGCTGTCGTTCACCGAGGTATCCAAATAATCCGTTCCCACACTATTATTGTTTTCCCCTCTTTGCTGCGCGTTTGAGAGCGCCTGATATTCATTGACCGGAGAATCGAAAAATCCCGCGCCCGTGATCTCGAAATCCAAATACGATTTCGGAGTTTCAACGTCTCCCAGATTATTGCTTACGAGAGAAAGACCTTCAACTGCCGGATCACAATAAGCGTCAGTGCCCGGACCAGAAGGTGTTTGCATTGATGGCGGCGCGACCTGAAGATAAGTCAACGATTTGATATTGTTCTGTCCGGCCGCGGAATAAGAGCATGAGGAGACTTCAACGAACTGTTCCGTATCCATTTTTCTGTCCACCAAAGCCTGCCCGTATTGATCGGGCAAAGTGCCGTAGTAGAACGCAAAATCCGAATCGCTTGGAGACAAGCCATTGATCTGCTTCGAATATACATCCATGTTTTGGTATTTGTACAATTGATCGGTCCAAGCCTTGTCATTGCCGAAATTGTCTTCGAATTCTCCCAACTGATCGCACAGCATCTTGCCTTCGGCCAAGTACACCTCGTCTTTGGCCGCGGCTTCGGTCAGGCGTTCTATCGAAGTAATGGCATTACCGGTCTGATTTGACGGGACTTGCCATTCATGCAAATAAGTCTCGATATAATCGGCTATGCCCACCGGACCGGACGCACCATTCGCTTGACTATTGGCCAAAACCAAATAATTATCGATGATCGGAGTTTTTTGCACGCAATATCTGTACAACGGGACAAGGAAATCAAAATTTTTATTTTGCCAGCCATGCTCGGCGTCAGCTATGTTCCAAATCTCGTTTATCTTAACCCCATCCTTATATTCATCAAGCGCGGTTTTGTCCGAATCCAGCACTACCGTCTTGTTTCTCAAATCCCAAAAATATCCATTTGTGCCCATCTGACTTCTGCTGAGCTGGAACAAATAATTGGTTATTGTTTCTTTTTTATTCGAATAATTCGGCCAAGGTTCAGCGCTATCTTCCAACTCTCCGGGATTGGCAACGGCAGTTGGGTAACTGACATTAAAACCAAAATCGACAGCTGTGACCAAGTCGTAAACGGTATCTACCCGAGTGTCATTGGCGACTGAACACAAACCCGTGATACCGTTCGACGCGGAATTATCAAAACACGCGTTGTTCCAAGAATTACTGCCCGACGAGGATTCTTGTCTGACGTTTTTGGCCACCAACTGCGCTCCGCGCGTAAAATGAGGTTTGCATTCGGCGCCATTTAAATCCATGATATTGTTTATTCCATATGAACTTTGCCATTTCGCGGCTTCGTCCGTAGAAATTTGAATTTCGGAATTGAACGGCACGCAGATGACACCCGATCTTTCCTCATTGCTGGTGGAATATTCGTAACCCGGATAATCTTGCCAAGCTCCGCAGGGAGCAAAGACCGGGAAATACCCTTCCGGACAAGACGACTTGGATTCATTGCCGTCAACGTTCGTAATATAATAACTGACCAAGGATCGATGCACCTCGAGTCTGTCACCGCCGACGTGAAGATCTATCGAACCTGTTGGAGTGTCAAAACCATTTATAATAACTTCCGAATTTGAGAAAAAGTTGCCGAATTCCTCGGCGATGGCAAATAATTTTTCATCCGGAGTTTGAGCGTCCGTGGTCGGCGAATCAACCGCTTCATCAATAATGTCTCTCATTTTTACGGTCCAGACTTCCTTGTTTCCCGTGCCTTGACTGTTGCAATTGCCATAATCGCCAGCCGCGCCCCAAGAATAAGTGCCGCCCAGATAACCGCCATCGGAAAAATAAGCCTTTTCCTGCAAATACGGCCTCGCGGTCAAGCAATAAAAAGGCTGGTCCCCGCTGTTGTAGCCGGCCGTGACGTATTGATTGAAATAATCCGACAAACCGGCCGCCAAATCAAGCGGATACCAGCTCAAGCACGGATTTCTTTTATCGTCATTGTACAAACCTATTGATTCATCTGTTTCCAAACAATAGCCTTCCCAACCGTAGATGGTCGAGATGCTCAAATCTTGTTTCAAACAAGAATCTCCGCCCGGACAATCCGAATTGGTGCAATACGCTTTGGTCAAATCCTCGCCGGTGGCGCATTCGCATTCCAAATGACTGTCTTCGCAAATTCTCTGCGGAGCGGCTTTGGACAAAGGCAAATGAATTGTCACTCGCTTGCCGCCGTAGGTGTAATCTTTGTAATTACAGCCGTAATCGGTTTTTCTTTCCGTCTCGTTCATGTCATTGAGCAAATCAAAACCGAAATATTCGGCATAACGATATTTTTCCCATCTTTCTTCGGAGACTTTTTCATCGATATTGGAAATGGTTTTGAAAACCGCGCTGGCCGGAAACGGCGTGTTCTCGCGCGGATAAGCGCGGCAACTCTTTGAATCCGGCAAACTCGTAATATCTTGAGTCCTCAAATTTTCCTTATTGCTCTTCGGCTGATAACACTGGCCGCCCACGCACAAACCTTTGGCGCCGCAGGCGGTATCCTCGGAGCAAGCCACCCCGTCCGGCACGGCCAAAATATAATAATCGTCCGTCAATTGGCTGACGTTCTTTTCGATATTGACCGGCTTGATGAATTGCGTCGGATAATAATCCGGAATGGCCAGACCCGCGTATTCGGGCGTGTAAAGATCGTAATATTTATCCAAAAAGTCGAATTTGAGAGAATGCCTGCTAATGTAATCGTCGGCCGTGAAATAATCTTTTTGGCTCATCGGCGAAGAATCCTCCACCCCTTCGACCACCACTTTGCTGCAATAAGCGGCGCCGCCCTCGCGTTCGTATTGACTGCACAATCCGATGTATTCGCAGACTTGCGTCCAATTGCTTTTGTTCTCATCCCAAACCATGCTCGGTCCGATGCAAGTGTACCAGCGAGAGCATTGCCTGTCCTGAACGACTTTCAGCACTTGATTGGAATCATTGAACATGGTGTAAGCGTCCGTATTGGGATCATTGTCATGATCGATCAAAGCGACATATTGGCCGGCTTCGAAAGAATTGAATCTTTCCGAAATATCGACCAAGCCGCTGATGTTCTGTCCCGAACCCTGCGCCACCGAAGCTTTTACCACCGTAGTGGCCTGCGATAAATCCTCGCTGCTGTGCTCATCTATCAATCGACGAAGATCGGTTTGCTTTTCCGGTTTGATGACAATCGGGTCAACGCCCCTTCCCAAACTGGACGCTTCCAGATACGTGGCGTCCGCGCTCCAAGTGGACAGCTCGTCTTTGGACATATCCTGAAACAGCATGCAGCCTTCCAGCGGATTTACCACGCCATTGCACGAATCGCGGTCTATTTTGTCGTTGTTTTTATAATAATAAGTCTTGCCGATCGGATTATCGGCTTTGTCCGCGGGATCAATGAACGCGGCGCAAGTGTTTTGATTGTTCGGGCATTGAGCCGACCAGCCGAGAGTCTCGCTGGCTCCGTACAAGGGAGTGTTCACATAACCCGTGTAATAATAAGGCAAAACCTTTTTATTGCCGTCTCCATAAAGGTCAATCGTATCGCATAAAACGAGAGGATCCGAACCCGCCTCATACCAAGCGTCGCCATACGGCCCGGGTTGATACACGCAGTATTTAATGCCCGGGTTTTTGAAATAATAAACGTTTTTACTCGAATCAACGTACTGCTCGCAATTCAATTCGGAATTTTTGCAAATCTTGTTGTCCAAATTATCCGGATCTATTTTCAAATAAGTTTGCGCCCAATCGACAATCGCTTCATCCGTATTGAACAGCGCCTGACCCACTGCGGTACAGCCTTTGTCCTGAGCCGAACATTGATACTGCTGCGAATTGACCAAATAAATGTAATCATCGGCCGCGACTTGATACCAATCGAGCGAGCTCGACGGCACGCACCCAACGCCATCTTCCCACTGCGCATCCATGTTGGACACGGCTTGCAATTGATTACAGACATTTTTTTCAAGCTGGCTGTCATCCGTTTCATAGCCGTCAGCGCAAGATTGCGTATCGCAAAGCATATTAACCATGCGATTTTTGCAAATGTCTCCGGAAACAGTGCGCTTAACCTCAATACTTCTCACCACCGAGTCAGCGCAAAGATCAAGGCCTTCTTTATTGTAAATCTTGGATTGATAAGTGGCTGAATTTTTCGTGTCGATCAAAGACCGGCAACCCACGACCGAACTGTCGCAAAAATTATTGAACGAGCGCAAATAATTCAAATTGCCCGCGCGATCTCGATATTCGCGGCAACCGAGCATGGCTTGCGGCAGACTTTCATCAATCGTATCCAAACGCAAATCGCAAGACTGCGGGGTGGACCATGAATTCTTGATCAAATATTCCACATCCTGAATTTTCGTCACTTTAATGTTGTCGATATAATACCCCATCGTGCCCGGATTCGGTTGCTTTGGTTTGACCGCGTTTTCAAAAGTCATTTGATACAAATCTATCGGCGCGGTCGGATCAATAATAATGCCGTAGGATTGCCAGTCCAGGCTTTCCAAACTTGTTCTGACTGTGGTGTTGCCGACGCCGATGGCCACTTCATAATCCAGCAAATCCTGCAAAGAATTGACCTGATCATTATCAACGTCAGCTGTATTTGGTTTCAGCCAAAAAGACAAGGTGTAGCGACTGCCCGGCTCCAGCGTGTAAACCGGCTCATCGGTCGATGAGACAACTTCATAGCGCACCGTCTGTTGGGTAAAAGAATTTTTGGTTACATTAAACGAATGGCCGCTCAGATTCAAAGCCTCCGAAGACAACGAGCCCGCTCCGCTCCAATCGGCGCTGTCGAAATTGGTTCCTTCAAAATCCTGATTGAGCAGAACTTGAATGTCGCCGGCCACGTTGCCCCGATATTCTCGGCAACCCGCTTCTTGAGTCGGGCAAGAGATGGCTTCGGAAGGAATTATATTGTAAATACAGCGATTGGTTAAAGAATCCCAGGTCCCGCCCGTGCCCGAGCACTGCGTTTGCGCTTCGTCTCTGGCGTCAACTTCGTAATCCACGTCCAATCTGAACGGATGGCAATCCTCCGAACAAGTGATGGTTTTCGATATCAAATGATACGAAATAATGGTGGCGCCGGCTTGGCTGGCGCCGTAAAACTGACGGCAATCGGGATTGGTTTGAGCGTTGTATTCGGCTTCATCGCAATCTTGGGTCGCTTGAATGGTCATGTCAGGCTGGCCGTCTTTCTTGGCATCGACCAAGCTGTGATTTTGTATTTGATAACCGGACACGTCCGAACCGGTCCAAGTGTAAAAAACCGCGCATTTGACGTCATCGGGTTTGGAGCATTGTTTGATGGATTTGAAATAATAAACGGATTCCGCGCCTGACGCCAAAGCGTCCAAATTGGTGTACGCTTGGCAACCGACATTTTCCGCGGAACATGAAGTCGCGGTGGACGGAATGAAATATACGGGGAATTTATCCGGTTCAAAGAATGTCCCCTCTTGGTAAAAAGTTTGATAACCGTTGCATTCGGCCGGACAATAATTTTCCCTGCCCACCACGGAATTGACCGCGTCGCCGCCGTCGGTCGGCGTGAATGTTTCGCAACCGACATCTTGCGCCTCGCACATGTGCGCGAAATTGGCGCAATTGGCATGGCTGGTGTTGGGATTGCCGTCATAGCAATTGTAATAATCCGGAGCTTTTTTCAAATACACCGCGTTGGTCGCGCCGTACGGAGTGTAAGCGGCCGCGCTGGTCGGATCCAAAACTTCTTCGAGTTGCAAATCATCGAAGTATGCGTCTCCTCCCCGCGCGTGGCAATTCACTCTCATGTTTTTGATCGCGTCTCCACCGATTTCCGGCTCCATTCTAAACAACCAGTAATACCTGTTCCAAATTCCGGAAACCGTTTGAGAAGCCGTGGCCGAAGAATTGAACGATTCCAAAGTCGTCCACGAAGTCGTGGAGCCCACGGTAGCGCTCGAAGTCACTTGCAAAGAGCAAATCAGTTCGGTTTCAGTGGCGACTTTATTGGCGAAAGAGTTCAAAATATAATAACGGTAATAATCTTTTTCCACCACGTTGATCGCCGAACCGGTAAAGCCGTTGCTGCTGGTATAAATTGGAGTATACTTCGGCGGCTGTCCGGGAACAGAATCATCTTTTTTTACGAAAGCGCTGTTGTTGCCGCTGTTGCTTACTTCCGTTGATACCGGAAAAACTCCAATAACTCCGAGAACCTCATCGCTTTGCCACTCATAAACACTCGTGCCGTTCAAAACGGAAAAAGTATCTTCAAAACTCGAATTTTTAATCAAATTGGTGCCGATTTCCGGAGAGGTGTTGATAAATCTGGAGCAACCTTCGCTCGATGGCGCGCAAGTGTCGTTTTCCGAATTTTTATTCAAAAATATCCAGCTCGAATAATCGGCCGCGACATGCTCGGACAAAGTGGACGCGACCCAGGAACCGGCATCCTTCCACAGACTGTATTGTTTGCAACCCACGCTGGACGGACTGCAACCCAAAGGATCCAAAGTATTTAAAATCCAGCTTTGCTTGCCGCCGTTTCTGTCCTGCAAAGTGGCGCAATCAGCGAACTGAGCCTCGCAAGTGTCGCCTTCGAGGCGCCAAGTTCTTTTTTCTTCCGCGCAATAACCATAGCCGCCGAGACATTCTCCGCCCGGCGTCTCGTCAACGCAAGTGCGATAATCCGCGCACACGTCCGAACGAGTGGATGTGCCGCTGCCGATCAAATCCGGTCCGCTGACCTCGGCGCGGCATTGAGTCAAAGGCTCTTTCAAAACCCAATTCGGGTCGACCAATCGATACCAAGGCGAGTTCGGCTCGTCGAACGCGGCCATCAGCTCGTTAAGAGTTTGATTGCCGTAATCGGCTGTTTTTTCCGCCGCGATTTCCCAGCCGATCGGCAAAATGCGAGCCGCGCGCAATTTTTTCAAATTATTGTAGCAATAACCTTCTTTGTAACAACTGACATTGGTGTTTTCTTCATCGCCGGGTCCGTAAAAAGGTTTGCTGCCTTTAAGCAATCCCTGCTCAACGGCTTCCGCCACCGTGAGCGGCGTGTCCGTGTCCGCTCTCTTGACCGCTTCGGCGAAATTCAGATCCATCACGCAATCGCTGACTCCCCTCGGAATGCCCGGAGTGCTTTCCTGCGGACAATTCACGAATTGATCGACCGTGCTGATATCTCGCGGTTCATAAGAAAAATCGACGCCGACGGACAAAACTTCTTTGGAAACTTTTTCCGAAGATTTTTGATATTCGTAAACTTGCTGCTGGGGATTATAGCTTTCCGATTTTTTCACCAAACCGGTCAAGACGCGCTTAAATAAAGCCGTCGCCATTCTCTTGGCGAATGACTTGGAAATAAACACGGATAAAACCGCTTCCGGAATTTCGGTAATCACATCGCCGGCCGCTTTCAATTCGTCCGTTTGCGCTGCCTGCGCTTTTTCCAAACTGCCTTCGGTCGTTTTTTGCAAAGTGCTCTTCGGCGTCAATACCACGCGGTCAACCAATGACTTCGGCGACTCGATTTCCGTGGTGATCATTCTGTCATCTTTTTGCGCCGCGTACTCGTCGGCCGCCGCGCTTAAAACATCATCTCTTATTTTCATGAACGCTCCGAAATCGTTTTCTCCCGGATTGTAATTCAAAGATACCGCTCCCAAAGCGGCGTAAGTCGCGTCGAGCGCGTCGCCGGCGGTGTTTTGAACCTGGGAAATGAAATCGTCCCAATTGCCGGAAATGGCTTTATAATTGCAACGCGGGCCGGTCTTGCCCGGACATTTTTGGCCGGGTTTGCATTTTTGATTGGCTATGTCTTTTTGAATCAGCATCTTCACCTCGAAATCGGGATCGCAAATATCGAAATTCAAATTTTTCCAAAGTTCACCCGACAAAGAATCAAGCGTTTCATTGATGACGGAACTAACCACGTCGTCTTTGTATTTCGCGAAAGTTCTCTGCTCGAACATGGGACGCTGGCCCCAATTGCCCGTGGCCAAATAATCAACCGCGTTATTGGCCGCGTTCTGCGCGATTTGCACCAAAGTGTTTTTCAACTGCACTGACGCGGTGCGCACCAATGATTTGAATAATCTATCCAAGACTTTTTCCACGTTGACATTGGTCAAAGCCGTGACTTTCTCATCAATCGCCTGCGCGATTCTGGTGCCAAGCCCCGCTTCCACGGCCGGAACCGAAACCACGCCTTGCGTTCTGCCCTCTTTTACAAAAATACCCCAAAAACCTATTTGGGAAAATATAAAAATCATTATCGCGCTCAAAATCAAAATTTTTGTTTTTTTTCTCAAAGAATCCATAGAAATTTACCGGGACTTGGAATGTTACGAATTACAATATTCTATTAAGCTTTCAGGTTATTTGTTACGTATTACAATCGACTATTAAACTTTCAGGTTATCTGTTACGTATTACAATCGACTATTAAGCTTTCAGGTTATCTGTTACGTATTACAATCGACTATTAAACTTTCAGGTTATTTGTTACGTATTACAATCGACTATTTGGCTTTCAGGTTATCTGTTACGCCTGCCTGCCGGTCTTCGACTCACGTTCGGCCACGAGCTCACGGCCGAGTGGCGAGCTCAGACTCGAGGAGCAGGCAGGAATTACATTCATCTATTATAGCTATATGCCTTAGAATCTTGTACTTCGTAACATTACTGTCCTTCTTCAACCGCCTTCAAAGCCTCATTGTACAAATCCATCAAAGTGGAGTCATCCACTGAATTGATAATATCTTCTTCCAGCCCGCCTTCTCGCAACATTTCTTTAATCTCTTCAATCGATACGGCCGCGGGATTTGAAAGTTCAGCTTCGGCAGCGTCAAATATATTGCCGGTCGTCCCTTCGGTTACGCCGAGTTCTTTGTAAACTTGAATCAAAGTTTCATCGTCAATGCCGTTCAAAGTCGCTTCATCTATAACCCCCAAAGACAAAAGTTGGGCGCGCAAAGCGATGGGGTCTATTTCCGGAATCTGAGTATTTTGAACGGCTACCGGTTCCCCTGTTTGCTGTTCGCTTTCGCCCGCAAGGTCGCTGAAACAATTTTCGCCGGCCGGACAATTGGGATCATACCCGTTTTGTATTTCCGCTTGATCACTGTATCCGTCGCTGTCCGAATCTTCCAAATACGGACTGGTCAAATATACGTAACTTTCGTCATAATCGTTTAAACCGTCATTGTCGGTATCCAAATTCTTGAGCGTGTCGTCTCGCAAGCCTTCGGTGGCCGCGACCTGAGCGTTGCTTTCATTGCCCAGTTTCGGAAAAGGCACGCCGATCGAGCCGTTGAATCTCCAAAAACCGAAAACCAGCACGCCAACACCGATCAGCGAAATGGCCGCGATCGATATTTTTTGTTGCTTGTCCAATCGATGAGATTCTTCCGCCGGAATTTCAATATTTTCCGAAGGATTTTCAAATTCCCGATAGTTCAAATCCATAAATATAATCCAAATCCTCCGAACAGAGAATTCGGGTCATTCGGATTATCTTTATTATAACATAAAATATCGTCTGATCTAAACAAAAAATAGCGGACTTATCCACTACGTTACAAATAACTACGGCTATAAGGACAAGCTAGGTTTTGGCCTTGTCTGTTTTGTTACAAATATGGGCTTCAAAATAGCTTAGCTTGGCGATAAAAACTGATGTTACAAATGACTGCCGCTATTAGGACAAGCTAGGTTTAGGCCTTGTTTGTTTTGTTACAAATATGGGCTTCAAAATAGCTTAGCTTGGCGATAAAAACTGACGTTACAAATGACTGCCGCTATTAGGACAAGCTAGGTTTAGGCCTTGTTTGTTTTGTTACAAATATGGGCTTCAAAATAGCTTAGCTTGGCGATAAAAACTGATGTTACAAATGACTGCCGCTATTAGGACAAGCTAGGTTTAGGCCTTGTTTGTTTTGTTACAAATATGGGCTTCAAAATAGCTTAGCTTGGCGATAAAAACTGACGTTACGAATAACTGCTGCTATGAGGACGAGCTAGGTTTAGGCCTTGTCTGTTTTGTTACAAATATGGGCTTCAAAATAGCTTAGCTTGGCGATAAAAACTGACGTTACGAATAACTGCTGCTATGAGGACAAGCTAGGTTTAGGCCTTGTTTGTTTTGTTACAAATATGGGCTTCCAAATAGCTTGGCTTGGCGATAAAAACTGACGTTACGAATAACTGCTGCTATGAGGACAAGCTAGGTTTAGGCCTTGTTTGTTTTGTTACAAATATGGGCTTCCAAATAGCTTGGCTTGGCGATAAAAACTGATGTTACAAATGACTGCCGCTATTAAGCTATCCTTGGTTTTGGCCTTTTCGATTTTATTACAAATAGTTACAAATTAGCTTGCCTTAGCCTAAAAAAAGTTGTCATCTCGACCGGAGCGTAGCGCAGTGGAGAGATCTTTTCCTAACTGACAATGACATTGCTCCCCATAGCCTATTTTAACAGCTTCGCCTTAATCAATTCTTTATACAAGGCCACCCAATCGCCCATTTCCAATTCTTGCGCCCTTGCCTCCGGCTTTTGACCGACTTTTTCGATTATTTGAGCGATTAACGTTTTTTCCGCTTGAAATCCGCTAACAAAATTATTGCGCAGCTGTTTTCTCTTCGAAGAAAAGCCCACTCGAACCATTCTGAAAAACATTTTCTCATCGACTTTCGGCTTATCTTTGCCTATCTCGGCGAATTTGATAATGGCGCTCGAGACTTTGGGTTTGGGGAAAAAAGCGAACGGAGGCACCATCTCGATTATTTCCGGCCGGCTGTAAAATTGCGCGGAAATGGACAATAAACTGTGATCGCCGACTTTGGCGCAGATTCTTTTGGCCACTTCCAGCTGAACCATCAGAATCATTTCCTCCGGCGGAAAATCAGCGGTCAAATAATTTCTTAAAAAATGGGAAGTGATTTGATACGGCAAATTGGCCACGACTTTATAGCTTTCGCCGCTAAAATTATTTTTCAACCTATGATAATCGAATTTCAAAACATCTTCTTTGATCAGCTCCAGCTTCTTTTGGCCGAAAAATTCTTTTTTCAAAAGGAAAAAAAGACTTGGGTCGATCTCCACGGCCACCACTCTTTTGGCTTTTTTCAATAATTCACGAGTTAAAAAGCCCAAGCCCGGGCCGACTTCGAAAATATTGTCCTGAGTAGTGATTTTCGCCGCGGAAATTATTTTCGCCAAAACTTGATCATCAATTAAAAAATTCTGTCCCAAAAACTTTTTTGGAGAAAGATGATACTTCGATAATAGCGTCAGTACTTTGTTTTTCATAAAATTAAATTTAATCAGGCCGACCTGGCCAATAAGTCCGAAAGCCCTTTTTCCAGCGGTCCGGAATTCCAATACGGCTGCCAGCTCCCCTCTCGCCAGCCGTAAATCAGCCAACGAGAACCACTCTCGTCATCGATTAACAAATTAAAATCGGTTTGACCGTCATTGTTTGAGTCGGCCAAAAATATTTTGTTAACTCGCCAATCCGCGAAGCTTTGCCAGCTCAAAGCGTTGTCTTCGACAATATAGGCTTTGTTGTTTTTCAAATAAAAATATTCTGTCGCGCCGTTTTGATTGATATCCGCCGAAAGCAAATTTTCATTTTTTTCTTCAAAAACGCTGAGTGCGGTTGGCTTTATTTTTATTTCATCTCCCTCGACGCTCAGCCAAACGGACTCATCGAAATCAAAAGCCATTCTGGCCAAAACATTGTCTCGATCAATATCCGGCGCCGCTTGCGGCTGCGCGAAATCGTAAATTTTTAACGGATAATATTCCAAGCGGGAAATTTTATTTTTGTTAAAATACGCTTTAACGGCCAAACCGCGAGTCGTATCGGCCGACCACATTTGATCGAAAATGAAATTACCCAGACTGAACATGATATAGCCGTCTTTGTATTTTTCTATTTTTTGAACAACGTGCGGATGATGGCCGACAACCAAGGTCGCGCCCGCGTCAATGGCGGCCTGCGCGAAACTTCGCTGCTCGTTCGATATTTTTTCCGTGTATTCGACGCCGGCATGCATGGAAACGAAAACCTGATCAACATCTTTTTTCAAACGAACCACGTCTTTTTTCATCTGCTCGATATTCATGGGAGCCGCGCCCGGACGCGTCGAACTCGCGGTCGATGAACCGTAAGCGTACGCCAAAAAAACGATTCTAATGCCATTGACTTCAAACACCGCGCCCTGATTGTCCACGGCCTCTAGATTTTCTCCGGCGCCGACATATTTGATATTGTTTTGATTTAACACTTCAAATGTTTTTTTAAAACCCGCGTCGCCCGCGTTGGCCGCGTGATTGTTGGCCAAGGACAACACGTCAAAGCCGGCATTTTCCAAACTTTCGGCGACTTTCGGATCCGCGTCAAAGCTGAAACTTCCTTGCGGCACGTATTTGCCCGAATAAATCGGCGATTCCAAATTGCCGAAAGTGATATCCGCTTCATTCAAAAATCCACTCAATTTTTCAAAAGGATAAAAATAATTATCGTAAGCTTTCATTTTGTCATTGACCGTTCGAGACAACATGATGTCGCCGACAAAAATCGCGCTGGCTTCGGCGTTGTTTTCAGCGAAGTCGCTTACTTCATCCAAAATCTCGGAGCTTTCCCGCAAATAAAAACTTTGCGCCAAAACGTCATGGCTGGAGAGCTTTATCAAAGCGCCGTTAAACCAAGAATCAACGAACCGAATCTCCGGCAAAGGCCGGGTCGCGCCCGCGGAAAACGAAAACAGCCCGGCTTCAAGAGCCAGGGCGAAAATCACCAGTGACGCTAAAAATAATTTTATGGATTTTTCGTTTATTTGCATGTAAACAGAAATCAGTAAATGGTAATTAGTAAAAAGAAGTTGTCATCTCGACCGCCTGCCTGCTCCTCGAGTCTGAGCTCGCCACTCGGCCGTGAGCTCGTGGCCGAACGGGAGTCGAAGACCGGCAGGCAGGAAGTCGTCCGAAGCGTTAGCGAAGGATGACGAAGTGGAGAGATCTGCTATCTCCTTTTAAGCAGATTTCTCCGCTCCTCCTATCGTCGTCGGTCGAAATGACAAAAATAATTTCCATCTTCTACACCTCAACCTCAATCCCGGCTTCATAATATCACTCCTCATTCGACAAGCTTTCCAACATCGTTGATCGCTCTTGCCGAGCATTGGATTCGGCTATTCTCGAGTCCCGCCAAAAATAAACGCTGGCGCCGATCGCGGCGGCGGAAACGGTTAAGATGGAGATGACGACTATTTTTTCAATATTATTCATATTGTTACGAATTACAAAATTCTATTTAGCTTCTAGGTTATCTGTTACGAATTACAATCGACTGTTTGGCTTTTAGGTTATTTGTTACGAATTACAAGATTCTATTTAGCTTCTATGTTATTTGTTACATATTACAAGATTCTCAAACATAAAGCCATGGATGAATGTAATTTGTAACATATATTAATCGGCCCACTAGATGATTGTAATTCGTAACAATGCTACATGTCCTTCAATTCTTCAAAAATAAACCCATCCAAATCCCCATCAAGCACTTTATCCGTGTCTTCCACGGTAAAACCGGTGCGATGATCTTTTACCTGATGATACGGATGCAAAACATAAGAGCGGATCTGATTTCCCCAAGAAGCGTCCGTGAATTCTCCTCTGATTTCTTTTTTCTCGTCTTCTTTTTCCGCTTCGAAATATCGTTTCAATTTGGATTTCAAAATTTTAAACGCGGTTTCTTTGTTTTGCGCTTGAGATCTTTCATTTTGACAAGCGGCCACAATGCCGGTCGGCAAATGAGTGATGCGAACGGCCGAATCCGTGGTATTGACACCTTGTCCGCCATGGCCGCCGGATTTAAAAGTATCGATTCTCAAATCCTTTTCATCAATATCAATGTCAGCGTCGTCTTCCAACTCCGGCATCACTTGCGCCATGGCAAAAGAGGTGTGACGCATTTTTTCCGCGTCAAACGGAGAGATTCTCACCAGGCGATGCACGCCTCGCTCGGCTTTCAAATGACCGTAAGCCAGCGGACCTTCGATCAAAATCGTGGCGTATTTTATGCCCGCTTCTTGACCGGGAGAAATTTCAATAATTTCGGTTTTCCAATTTTTCGATTCCGCGTAGCGCAAATACATGCGAAGCAGCATTTCCGCCCAGTCTTGCGCGTCAGTGCCGCCGGCGCCCGCGTAAATGCTCAGCAATGCGTTGTTTCGATCATATTTGCCGGAGAACAAAGCTTGCAAACGAAGTTCTTCATATAATTCTTCAATTCGGCCGGTATTCGCCGAACTCTCGGCCAATTTTTCCAATTCAGCTATTTTATCCAAAGTCTCTGTAATAAAGCTGGCTTTCTTGGAAACCTGCGCCGCTTTTTCCCGATCAATCCAAAACGCCGGAGAAGACATTTGCTCCTCCAGCTGTTTTTTTCCAATCGCCAACTCATCGGCTTTCAAAACTTCTTTCAATTCTTCAATTTTGGCCGACCAACTTTTTTCCATAATTATTATTCTTTTCGTTCTTCAAGCTGTATTTTAACATCTTTTTCTTCGCCTTTGTGAAATATCTTTAAGGTAATCCTATCGCTTGGAGAGTATTTTGACAACTCAATCGCCAAAACATGATCCGCGTCCAATTTTTGGCCGTTAAGTTCCAAAATAATGTCATTTTCCACCAAGCCCGCCTTATCGGCCGGACTGCCCGGCGCCACGGCCAAATCAGCCGTATTTTGACCGGGCGCGATCAAGGCGCCATAGTCGTAATTTAAGCTATTTGCCTTTGAAATGGCCTGATCGAGCTGAACATAGCGCACTCCAAGCCATGGCCTTACTATTCTACCATATTGTCTGACACTTTCAATAACGCTCTTGACCGCGTTGATGGGAATTGAAAATCCCACGGACTGGCCTTGACTGTCAATGGCCGTGTTTATACCGATCACTTGGCCGTATAAATTCAGCAGCGGGCCGCCGGAATTGCCCGGATTGATGGCCGCGTCCGTCTGAATCGCTTCTTTAATCAATTCGGATTGTCCGCGGCCATCGCCGGCCGTGACTTCGCGATTGATGCCGGAAATCACGCCTTTGGTCACGGTGTTGCTGTATTCGGCCAAAGCGTTGCCGATAGCCAGCACGGTCTGCCCTATTTCCAGATTATCCGAATCACCCAATTCCACTTCGGGCAAATTGTCCGCGTCTATTTTAATCACGGCGATATCGTTCAGCGAATCTCTGCCCAAAACGGTCGCTTCATGTTCCGAACCGTCGCTTAAAATAACGGTGTAGGTGGCTCCGTCGTCCGCGACCACATGCCTGTTGGTTAAAATCAATCCATCGCTTGAAATGATAAAGCCCGTGCCGCCGCCGATCGTCTGTTTGACTTTCGGTTCATTGGGATCGATCATTCGGTTGTTGCCATTGAAAAAATTATCGAAGAAAAAATCAAACGGGCCGGTGGCATTGTAATAATTATCCAGCTCTTTGGAAATCACAATGCTGACCACGGATGGCGCCACGTCTTTGGCGACCTTTATCGTTTCCGAATCCTCGTTGATTTGCAAAGTCAAATTTTTATTTTTATTCAACAACTCGGAACCCCAAGTCGTTTTCATCAAATACGGCCCGGCCAAACGCGAGCCCCAAATCGCGCCCGCAAAACCCAAAAACGCGCCCACCGCGCTGCCGAAAAACAAACTGATGATAATCGCGATGACGATGAACTTTTTCGAGTATGTTTTCTTTTCCGTCATAAATTCAAATTTAATTGTTAATAGCAGCTTGTGGCTTATTAGCTGGTAGGTTGTAGGTGGCCAATACGCCAGCCGCTTTTAATAATACAATCTTGTTTTTGATTCCTTTCGAGAACCTGCCGGCAGGCAGGTCCGCCCAAACGCCCGTTTGAACAAATCACTCGGTGACAAGGAATTATGTCCTTTTTGGAAACGCGGGATAGAAAAGAATAATTGTTGGCGTTTAAAATCCGGCTGACCGCTCGGCACGCTTTGGACCGGCCGCAGGCTTTGGCCAAAATTTTGTAAGTGGTCTCGCGGCCGACCGGGATTTTTTTGATCATTGCCAAAACAAGCGCTGAAAAATCTTGGCCATAAATATTGATGAGCAGAGAGACAAGCTCTCTGCTGGGTTTGTAGAAAGATTGCCTATTTTTTTATCCAGCGGAGAGCTTGTCTCTCCGCTCATCGTAATTTTTTCCTTAATAAAAAGATTATTCGTAGCTTTCATCGCCAAGCTAAGCTATTTGGAATTCTGTATTTGTAACAAAACAAACAAGGCCTAAACCTAGCTTGTCCTAATTTAAATAGATATTCGCGATTTTCTAGGCCAAGGCAAGCTAAACAGCTTTAGTAATTCGTAACTAAAACAGTTAAACCTAAACATAGCTTGTCCTATCGGAAGTAGAGATTCGTAATTTCCAGGCCAAGGCAAGCTAAACAGCTTTAGTAATTCGTAACCAAAACAGATAAACCTAAACCTAGCTTGTCCTATCGGAAGTAGAGATTCGTAATATTCAAAAACCGCCAAACATGTCGGCGGTCTTTTTCTTATCGAATCAGCTTGTCGTAAAAAATTCCGCCGGCCCCGAACAACTCTTTGTATTGTTCGAAAAACTCTCTCAAAAACGACGGCAGATAAATCAAAGCCAAAATAATCGGAAGAAGAATGATCAAAAGTTTTATTAAATTTATAATTTTAATCCACAAAACATACTTCTGCGTCTTTTCCGCCAATTCCAACGCTTTTCTGGTATACTCCGTATTTTGCTTAACCATGGACTTTATCTGCAGCATTTCTTGCTCCAAATTTTTATTGTTTTTACCCTCCATAAATTTTATTTTACGCCGTATGTTATAAATTTTCTCTGATCTGACAAACTTCAAACCACTGTTTTATTTGATTTTTTATTTTTTGCAAATCAACGCTTTTGTATGACACCGCGTTTTTGTATTCCTTATCTACCATTTTAGCAAATGGTTTGAATTGTTGTAAATAGTAACGCTTGGCTCCTTTGATCTGCCGAGCCATGGCGATCAAGTCTTCTTTCTTGTGCAAGACCGGCAAAACCGTACTGCGAAACTCATAATCCACACTGCCGGATAACAATAAATGCGCGCTTTTTTTAATTTGAACAATGTTTACTTTGCGCCCGACGACCTGTTCGTATTTGTCCCACGGCGCCTTGATATCCATGGCCACGTAATCGATTTTCTTTTGATTGATCAAATCGCCGAGCATTTTGTAATTCGTGCCATTGGTGTCGAGTTTCACCTTAAAACCCATTTCTTTTATTTTATCGATAAAATCCGGCAGATCCCGCCATATGGTCGGCTCGCCGCCAGTAATGCAGACTCCTTCCAAAAACTCGCGCCGGCTTTGCAAAAAATCGAAAATTTCTTTGGCATTGAGTTTTTCAGCGGCCTCATCGCCCAAGACCAGCTCGGGATTGTGGCAGAAATGACAACGCAGATTGCAACCCAGCAAAAAAATCGTCGCCGCCACCGCGCCGGGGTAATCAATTAAGGTTAAGGTTTGCATGCCGCCGATTTTCATCATATCTCTATGAAAAACTTAAGACCGCTTGCCGCGGCCTTAAATCCATTGGAGCCTGACAGGCTCATGGTAACGGGACTCCCCGCTATTTTGACAATGTCGCGTCGTACATTTTTCTATCGGCAAACTCCGCTTTTTTACCTTTGTTCCAACGTTGCACCGGGCTAAGATACCCGACCACGCGAGTATAAATTTCACATTTCGTTCTCTCGAGCTTTTGTGAAGCCATATTTTTATTTTAATTATTTTTTATTTAAATTATTAATTTTCCGTTTTTTCAGCTTTTTTTTCACCGCTCCAATCGATCAACGGACTTTCCAAATAGCCCATTTCTTCATCGCACTTCGGACAATACTCATGTTCCCCTGACAAATAGCCGTGCTGGGGGCAGACGCTGAATGTCGGCGTGATGGTGAAATACGGCAAATGAAATGTCTCCGCGATTTTTTTCACCAAATTTTTCGTGGCTTCAATCGACGGCATTCGCTCACCTATAAATCCGTGAAAAACCGTGCCGCCCGTATATCTGGTCTGCAGATCATCTTGAATTTTCAACGCTTCCAACATGTCTTCCGTGTAATCCACGGGCAACTGGGTGGAATTGGTGTAATAAGGCTCAGCGCCTTTTTCGCAATAATCTTTTTCATTGGCGCAAATGATGTTCGGATATTTTTCTTTGTCGATTTTGGCGAACCGATACGACGTGCCCTCGGCCGGCGTGGCTTCCAGATTGTACAAATCCGAACCGCCCAATTGATACTGATGAATTCGCTCTCTCATGAAATCAAGTATCTGCGTGGCGAATTTATGGCCTTCCGGACCGGTAATATCTTCTCCCAAAAGATTTTTACAAGCTTCGTTGACGCCGTTAAGGCCGATGGTATTGAAATGATTTTTCCAAAAATAACCGAATCGCTCCTTCACCGAGGACAAATAATATCTGGAATACGGGTAAAGCCCGCCTTCGGTGAATCTTTCCAAAACATCTCTTTTGATTTTCAAACTGTCTTTGGCCAAATCCATCAGCTCCGCGACTCTTTGAAAATACGCCTCTTTGCTTTTGGCCGTATGGCCGATTCTGGCCATGTTCAAAGTCACCACGCCGATCGATCCCGTCAGCGGATTGGCGCCGAAAAGTCCTCCGCCGCGCTTTTGCAATTCACGATTGTCCAGACGCAAACGGCAACACATGGATCTGGCGTCTTCCGGATTCATGTCGCTGTTGATGAAATTCGAAAAATAAGGAATGCCGTATTTCGCCGTGATTTCCATGATGCGATCAATGATGGTCGACTCCCAATCCCAGTTTTTGCTGACATTGTAAGTCGGAATCGGGAAAGCGAACACTCGTCCGCGGCTGTCGCCTTCGAGCATCACTTCCACCAGCGCCTCATTGAACAGGTCCATTTCTTTTTGAAATTCTTTGTATGTTTCCCGCTGAGGCTTGCCGCCGATAATGACCGGCTCCTCCGCCATGTTGCCCGGCACGAACAAATCAAGCGTGATATTGGTGAATGGCGTCTGAAAACCCACCCTGGTCGGCACATTCATGTTAAAAAGGAAATTCTGAAGCTGTTGCTTGACGCCTTTGAAATCCAAGCCGTCATATCTGATAAACGGCGCCAAAAACAAATCAAAACTGGAAATCGCTTGAGCGCCCGCGGATTCACCTTGCAAAGTATAAAAGAAATTCACCAACTGTCCCAGCGCGGTGCTCAAATGTTTGGCCGGAGAGCTGGCTACCTTGCCGTGAACTCCGCCAAAGCCCCTGATTAAAAGATCCCGCAAATCCCAACCCACGCAATAAGCGGAAAGCAATTGCAAATCATGAATATGAAAATCGCCGTTGACGTGCGCGTCTCTTATTTGAGGAGGATATATTTTATTCAACCAATAATGCGAGCTGATGGTCGAGGCCACGTAATTATTCAATCCTTGCAATGAATAATCCATGTTGCTGTTTTCTTTGACCCGCCAATCCACTTTTTTCAAATAGCTTTCCATCAATTCATCCGAATTGATCATGGACTTTATTTCGCGCATTTTCGAATGCTGATCGCGATAAATGATGTAAGCTCTGGCCGTCTTGAACAAGTTGTTGGACATCATGACCTCTTCGACAATATCCTGAATTTCTTCCACGGCCGGAATGGAGCGTTCATGAAACCTTTTGTTCAATTTCTCCATCACGTCGTCAGACAAACGATCGGCCAGCTCCTGACTGCCCTCGTCCACCGCTTTCATGGCCTTAAAAATGGCCGCGGTGATTTTTTCCGGATAAAAATCCACGATGCGATCGTCTCTTTTGCGAATTTGAAGAATTTTATTGTCTTCGTAAGGCATAATAGTGGGAATAATAATAGGGTTAAAGGTTTTTGGGGGAAATAAAGAAGACTTAAATTCAGCGCCCACGCCCGAGCCGGCACTTTTTTAGTCTTCCTCACAAAAAAAATGTAACTTTTGTTTTAAGGCCTTTGCCTCGCTTTAGAAATTTCTTTCCTTGATTTAATTATAGCATGATTTCAAGATCTCCTCAAAACAAAATACTGGGCTAAAACCTGGGAAAATCAAGCGTCATAAAACCGATTCGATCCGCTGTGGATAAATTCATCTCTTCATACCGAAAAAAAAACGGAGAGTCCTGCCTGCCGGCGAGCTCTCCGCTTTTTTTCAATAATATTTTATAAGCATGAATTACATCATTTTCCTTCGAATAAACGCCGGAATTTCCAGGTCCTCATCATCGCTGTCGCTCTCTTGAGCCCGGAACTGCTCCTTGCTCTTCGGTTGAAAGATATCTTCATCAGCGGCCTGATATGTCTCCTGTTCGATAATTTTCGAATCATCCCTTCTTGTTTCCGGCTGAAAATAATTTTTGGTGACCGGCGTGACGCTGTGAGTTATCCTGTTTTTCGATTGAAAAGCCGCGTCCGGATCAAAACCCGTGGCCACCACCGTTATTTTTATTTCATCTTTCAATTCTTCATCCACCACCGCCCCGAAAATGATCTTGGCTTCAGGATCCACGCTTTCGGTAATGACTTTGGCGGCCTCGCTGATTTCATACATGGTAATGTCATTGCCCCCGACAATGTTGAACAAGATGCCTTTGGCGCCATCAATGCTCAATTCCAGCAAAGGACTGGAAATGGCCGCCTTGGCCGCCTCAATGGCGCGATTTTCGCCCGTTGCTTGGCCGACGCCCATCAAAGCCGATCCCGTGTCTCGCATGATAGTTTTCACGTCCGCGAAATCCACGTTGATCAGACCGGGCAAAGTGATTAATTCGGCAATGCCCTGCACGCCTTGGCGCAAGACCTCGTCCACCACGCCGAATGCTTCGAGCAAAGGCGTTTTTTTATCGATAATTTGCCAAATACGGTCATTGGGTATGGTGATCAAAGTATCCACCTGGCCGCTCAAATTGGCCAAGCCTTCATCGGCTATTTTTCTTCTTGGAGATCCTTCAAAAGAAAAAGGTTTGGTAACCACGGCAATGGTCAGCGCGCCTTGTTCTTTCGCCAATTCGGCGATAATCGGTCCGGCGCCCGTGCCCGTGCCTCCGCCCAAACCATAAGTGATAAAAATCATGTCCGCGCCTTTAAGCAATTCTCTCAATTCGTTCTGGGATTCTTCAGCGGCTTTACGGCCGATATCGGGATTCATGCCCGCGCCAAGACCTCTGGTCGTGGTGCGACCGATATGGATTTTCTTTTCCGCCAATGAATGCTGCAAAGCTTGCAAATCCGTGTTAATGGCAATAAATTCAACTCCTTTGATTTTTTGCTGTATCATTCTGTTTAACGCGGATCCTCCCCCTCCTCCTATGCCAAAAACCTTTATTTTGGCAAAAGTTTCAATTTCAGGTTTAACTTCTCCCATAGATTTATGATATTAGTGACTTGAACCAATTTTTTATTCGGCCTGCTGACGCCTTTATTGTCTCAAATTTATTGGAAAATCCCATTTTCTTGCCGCTTTCCTGATTCATCTGATAGCCCCATAAGACCAACCCGAGCGCCGTGGCGAAGGAAACGTCGGAGACGTTGTCCACAGCTGTGGTGAACGTCTGCAATTTGCCGATTGAGACGGGCAACATGGTTTTTTTCTTGCCCACTTCCACCAAACCCGACAATTTCGCGCCGCCGCCGACCAAAACTATACCTGCTGGTAGTAAACCACTCCTGTTTATTTTTTGCAACTCAATGTCGATTTTTTCAAACATTTCCTCGGCGCGCGCCTCGATTATCTCGGAAATATATTTTCTGGAAAATTCCTGATTGTCTCCGCCCACGTCTTGCAGATTAACAATGTCCTTTTTTTCAAAATTTTTGGGCAAAGCGCTGCCGAATTCCAGTTTCACTTTTTCCGCGATATCGATCGATGTCTGCAAGCCGATGGCAATATCGGACGTGATATGGTCCGAACCGATCGGAATAACGCAGGTATGCAAGACATCGCCTTCTTCAAAAACGATAATGTTGGTGGTGGCCGCGCCTATATCAACCAAAGCCACTCCCAATTCCTTTTGCCGGACGGACAACACCGACTCGGAAGCCGCCAAGGAAGCCAAAATTATGTCATTGATATCAAGGCCGGTGCGATAAATGCTTTTGGTCAGATTTTTGATATGAGAAGACAGTCCTCTGATGACCTGTGTCGTCACTTCGAGCCTGATGCCGGACATGCCGACCGGGTCTTTTACCCCCGATTGATTATCGATCGTAAACGCTTTGGGAATTACGTGCAAAACCTCATAATTCACCGGAGCGGCCACCGAACGAGCGGCTTCAATCACTCGATCCACATCATCATCTTGTATTTCACCGCTGGTTCTGGAAATGGCGATAACTCCGCTCGATTCCTGGGACGTGATATGCGTGCCGGAAATGCCGATCCAAGCATTATCAATCGGCAAGCCGATCATGCGCTCGGCATTTTCCAAAGCGTTTGAAATACTGGAAACCGAGTCTTCAATACTGATGATCGAGCCTTTGCTGACGCCTTGCGCCGGCACCTCAATAACGCCGATGATATTCAGCTGCTCTTCGTTCGCTCCTCTGGCCAGCTGCGCCACCACGATTCTGATGGTCGCGGTGCCAATATCGATTCCGGTGATTAAATTATCTGCCATAAATTTTTGTTTTTGCAAAACAAGCGAATATTCAAAGAAGGGATTAAATTTCCCTCCCGATCGCTTGTTCCATTATAATATAAAAATTCTCAAATTCCAAATTAAAGCCGGCTCAAAAACTCCCGCAGATACGGAACAAAAATCAATAAACCTATAATGATCGAGAAAATGGCGGCCACCAAAACGGCCGCGGACATGACATCTTTGGCTTCCATGGCCAAATTGCTCACTCTCGGCTTAAGCATATCCACCACCCGCTCGAAAACCGTATTGACGATTTCCAATAACAACACAAAAAATATCACCAATAAAAGAGCTACCCATTCCCACGGCCTGATCTGAAACGACAAACCCAAAATAATGACGATCAAAGCGATCACGAAATGTATTCTGAAATTTTGTTCTTTCAAAATAACGGTCGAAAGGCCTCGCCAGGCGTATGAAAAACTCCTTTTTAATCTTTTAAATTTGAAAATCATAATTTGGCCATTATTTTTTCCTGCAATGCTTCCATTTTAAAACGATCGTTCTTTTTTATGTGGTCATAACCCAGAAGATGCAACAACCCGTGCGTCAACAAAAATTGTATTTCCTTTTTCAAGGAATGACCGAAATCCTTGGCCTGAGCCTTTGCTCTAGGCAAGCAAATCAACACTTCCCCGATCGAGGCGTCTTCGCCGGCAAAAGACAGCACGTCAGTCACTTTATCTTTTTTACGATAAGCTTTATTCATCATTTTAATGGTCTGCTCATCAACCAAGGCCACGGACGCCTCCTTTTTCGATTTGATTTTCAAAACCGACGAAACCATTTTCGCCACTTTCAATAGCTCGCTTTTCCGTGCCGGATAAGCCGTCTGATTATTGATTTCGATATTTATCATCCTCTTTCGCTAACTATAAAATTAAAACTTTCGATCATCAATTTGAACACGTTCGGATAATCCGCCCGATCTTTCAAACCGATATTGTAATGAACGATATAAACGAATCCGTCTTTGACGAAATACGCGGTGAAACCGTCAGGGCTCATCAAACCGGACAACCCGTTTTTATTACCGAATTCGGTCAAATCATCAAGATTCGCTTCGGGCGCTTGTTTTTTGTACCAATCGGAAAGAGACAATCGACCGATGTTTTCTTCAACCCAAACGGACACGAACTCGCCGTTATCGGAAGAAAAAACAACTTCCAAGTCGGATTTGTCAGTGCCTTTGGCGAACCAAGACGCCGGATATAAAACGGTGTAATCGTAATTATCATTAACGTACGTTTTGACCGAATTGGTGTCTTTGAGCAATTTCCCGTCAGCGTCCTTTGGACTGTATAAATTAGCCACTTCATCGCCATCGGAATAACCGTCCGAATCCGAATCAATGTTCTGCACCCCCGTGCCGAACAATTTTTCCTCTTGATCGGTCAGTTTGTCGCCATCGCTGTCTTGGGAATAAGCCATATCAAGCTTCAAGTCGCCGGTCGCTCCATAATCAAAATCATTCCTCGAGCCGATCATTATTTCCGGCAGCGCTTCGCTCGTAGCCGGAGAAATTACGCTCTCTTTCGTGGCCGGAGTGGTTGCCGGTTCAATAATCTCGGATGTCGCGGGAAAAACAGCGGTTGGTTGCTCCGTCGCTTGTTCATTTTGCGTATTGGTCGCGGTATTTTCTTCTTTAGGCATATAAGCGCTATAAAGAAAATATCCGGACGCGGCCAGCAGAGCCACCAATAAAATAGCCAATACGGCCTTGGTCCAACCCTTTGACCCTTTGGGCTCTTCCAACGTCGGTTTGTCCATGGATGAGACCGGAGCGGTCGCTCGCGGCGGCATGGCCGCCGGACTGGAGGGACTGACGGTGTGAATCCCCGATGATTTGGGCATGACGTGAATTTCTTCATCAATATTGTTTGGTGTCATAGTATTCTAAATTATGTATATTCTTCCCTCCCCAATTATTTATTCAACGGCTGAAGGTAAAACCGACGGCAATCCGGACAACTTGGCGCCGGCGGCGGGATTTAGAGGATCATAACCGCCGGAAACTTCCTCGCCGTCTTTATAACCGTCATCATCCGAATCCGGATCCAGCGGATCCGTCTTATATATTTTAACCTCTTCATAATCCGTCAAAGAGTCCTTGTCGCTGTCAACGGCTTCGGGATCCGTACCTATTATCTTTTCTTCGCTATCGCTCAGCCGATCATTATCCGTATCAATTTGATTAACCGTGGCGGAAGGCGTGGCCACCGGCAAAACAACTGTCGTTTCCACAGTGGCCGCCTCCGGCACAACCGTCGGTTGGGTCGGCGTCGGGGTTGGGGTCGCTGGAGGCGCTATCGGTATCTGATTTTTTATGGGAGTTACGGCTGTTTCCGGCACAGCCAAATATCTGTCATAAACAACATATCCGATAACTATGACAATCGCCAAAAATATGATCATTAAAAAAATGACTAAAATCTTTTTTCCCCCATTCGCTTTGCCGGGCGCGGCCATTTTGGCGGGCGGCGCCGCGGGAGACATGCTATTTGAAGCCGGGACCGGCGCCGAATGATCTATTTCCGCGAATATATCCTTTGGCTGCTCGGAAGCGGCTGGCGAGTTAGTTGATGCTTCTGGCATACATTTTTTATTTTTATTAGTAAAAAGTAATGGGTAATCGGAAACCTGAAATCAGAAACTGGGGAATTGATATTTGAAACCGGAAACTAGAAACTGGAAATTGGGGCTGGAGAAGTCTATTCCGAAGATTTAGGAAAAGATCTCTCCGCTTCGTCATCCTTCGCCGCGGCTTCGGACGACTTCGGTCGAGATGACAACAGCGGCGACCTTGTTTCTTTGTTTTTCTGTCTTTCTGTTCTTTATGTTTTATGATTCATGTTTCATGATACATGATACATGATCCATGATTTATCAATGACAATCAATCTCCTGCAAATTAACACAAATGGCCGGATATCTCTTGGCTTCGGGCACTACCGTTTCAAAATTAACCGAGAGATTATAGCCGCTCGGCGAATCCGGATCCAGACTGTAATCGTAAACCTGCGCCACACTCTTATCGTATTCGTTATAAAACTTTTCGTCCAGCTGTTCGTTGAAACAAGTGTCTTGATCGTAATTGGCCGGACAGGTGCCGTTAAATCCGTTCTGCGGATCTATCGGCAAGGGAGAACCCAAGAGGTTGCTTAAAACGGTGGTCCAAGACGGCCAAGCGCTGATTGATTGACCATTGACATAAGTGCCCGGCACATAGCTTCCGGTTTCATCGAGCAAAGGCAAACGACCGTTTTTTTGAATATAATTTTTAATCAAACTGCGAATGAAAACAATATCATGCATTCTCTGCGTGTCTCTCTTCAGGCTGGCCTTGACCATGCTGCTGTCAAAATAATTGAATTTCAAATTATTCAAAAGCTGACTGTAAATGGATAAAGTTTCCGGATTGGCGTTTTCGCTATATGACAACACGTAAATATTGTGATAAATGGAGTCTCCCACAGCCAAAGTACGGCAATACTGCTTTCCGTGAATAAAATAACAACCGTAATTGACATAAACCGTAATTTGATTGGCCGCTGACAAATAGACGGTTCGACCGTCTTGAATGCCGGGATAGCAAGCTTTCGCATTATTGTTGTATTCGGTCGAGCAATCAATGCTGATATTCTGAGTGCTGCCCGGATTGGGCACATGCAAATCATACCAAATGGCCGGAGATACGCCTTCCGGATTGGTGTAAATTCTCATGGCAATGGCGTCCGGCGTCAAATTATCTTCTCTGAGCATGAAATACTCTCGAAGCACGGCGCTATCGTCTTGGCTCCAAGCGTCAGTCGGAATATCGAGCGGCGGCGCCTGAACTATTTTCAAATTGGGCAAATCATCCGTTTCTCCGGGATTGCCCGCGTCGCGACAATAAAAAGTCCTGAAAGCGAAATCGCTGTCCCGCCAAAAACCTCCGTCCGTCAAAGTGCCGGTCCAAATATTTTCGCAAAGATAAATGATGACATTGGCCGCGCCTCCGAATTCTTTATCCAAATCGCCGAATTCGCTATCGGTCACGGTGGCGATGGCATCCACTTCGACTTCGCCGTTTGACACTCCGGTCTGCAGGCTCTTTTGATCATCGTCCTCGGGATTCGCCCCGGTCGCGTCTCCGGCTTTATCAAACAACGACACATCCAAACCTCCGGGCTCGGAATTCATATTCCACGTCCAATCCCAAGCGTAAACGCCTGGCACCGGATTGAGCGAAGAATTAGCCAACTCATAACTTCCGGCATTGGCTTGAAAATCCACGGGCGCGTATTCCGCGTCGCCAAAACGTTTGCTCACCACTTGATAATCCGGGGTGATTTCCACGTAATCCATTTTACATATCTTAGCCTCCGGTCCGGTGGTGAATTCGAAAATATCGCCGGAGATCGATTCTCCGCAATGATCTTGCAAACCGGAAAAGTCCACCGTGTATTTGGTGTTTGGCGCGAGCAAACCATCAGGGAATATGGTAATAGAGCTTTCTCTCAATTCTTCGTTATACACGACGCTGATTTTTTTAATCGACAATTTACAGACGCCCGAGCTTCCCAGCGCCGGCGGCTCTTCGGCCTCAATAATTTGCAAATTATCGACAGCCATGGGCAAATAGCCTTTACTATCGGGGGTATTGGACAATAACCCTGAGATCAGCACAATCGAGCCGGTTTCGGCGTACTTTTCAGCCACGGTCCAAACCTCCGGACTGACGCTATCTTTATTAACCGTAGCCAAAACCAAGCTGGATCCGAACCGAACCAACAACCAAACATTTGAATTGTCCGGCCGGTGGTAATCCAGGACCACGCTTTCGAAAGTCGTCTGTGTAAAGGTTTCTTCTTCGCCTTTTCGCTGAGCATTAGCCGGTTTTACAAAATAATTTTTCACTTTTATTTTCGCCACGGCTAAAATTTCCAAACGATATTTTATTTTTTTAATGACTAATTTTTTAATTTTGGAAAGCAATGAAGTCTGACCGCAATCATAGGTGACGCTGATGCCGGAGCTCAAACTGGATTGTTTGATTTGCTGATTCAATTTAATCTGAATGGCCGAATTGCGACAGACATCGCTGCCGGTCGGTCCGACAATCGGATACGGAGATTCGACGGGCACGCTTTCGCAAAACGTTCTGGTAAAAGCCAGCTCGCCGCTGCCGGATACCCTCGTGCCCGCGAAATTATCGGTCATCGCTTTAATTTCCGCGGACTCGCTCATTATAAAAGGATCGATATTGCCATCGACGGTCACCAATTGCTTGGGCGAGCCTTGAAAATCCGAGCTTTGCTTGGCTTCGCAAGTTTCGCCGACTTCCAATGGAAAACCGTTTCCGCAATAAGATCCGATGTCCCAGTCGGAACCTTCGGCCAAACAAACAGCCGAACATCCGTCGCCGGAATCATTATTTCCATCATCGCAGTTTTCTCCGATATTGATAATGCCGTTGCCGCACTGTTCGGCATTGCCTTCGGCCAAACATCGGGGCGAGCAGCCGTCGCCGGACAATAAATTACCGTCATCGCAGTCTTCACCCGGCTCAACATCGGCATTGCCGCAAAGCGGAGTTTCAATAATCTGGGCCACGGAATATTTCGATCCTTCAAACAAGCAGATATTCGAGCAACCATCGCCGTTTGAAGCATTGCCGTCATCGCAATCTTCACCCGCTTCTTTTTGGCCGTTGCCGCAGACAAAACCGCTAACATCCGAACCCGCCAATTGGCAACCGGCGGTGCAGATATCCGGATCAACGGCCGGATCGCATTCTTCATGATAAGTTATACCATCGATTATTCTCGTCCCTTCCCTGACGCCATTACCGCAAGATCCCCCGTCGCTGACAGCCGGCACGGATTCGTTCAAACAATCAATGCTGCAACCGTCCCCGTCTTTTGGCTCGCAGACTCCTCCAACAATGGAACAATCCGCATTGGAAGAACAATCGGTGCCTTCATCTCCCGAGCACACTCCTTGATTATCGCATTCCTCGCCGTATTCCTGCGCGCCGTTGCCGCAAACCGCGGCAAAAGGATCACTGCCCAGATTCAAACAATTACTCGAGCAGATCTCGCTCGGAAAATCGGTGGAATGCAAGGCGTGAGTGATACTGGCCACAACCCAAGAACCAGGATTTAATACCGACCAAACCCAATCGAACTCGAACGGATTCAAAGTCTGGCCGCTGGGGTTGCACTCATCCGGCGTGCCTTTGGCCGAAACGAGGTATTGGACTTTCTCCCCCTGTGTGGTGCTTTCATAAAAATCAGGATTCACGACAGCGGTTTCCAAGTCGCAACGCGTATTATCATTTTTTGTTTTGAATGTCCATGAAAAAGCGTCATTTTTGCCGTCGTCATTGCGGTCAAAATTCAAACCGGTAAGCTCGACGCCGCTTAAACTCTCTGATCGGCTGCCGATCACCACCCGATAATAGCTGTTGGGTGAAAAATAATATGGGGTTTTGCCGGCTTGTCCGAAAACCCAGAGAGTCTTGTCGAGATCATTATATTCAAAAGTAAAATTATTCGGAGAAATTGCGGTCAAGCCCAGGCATTGCTGTCCCTGACATTTGAAAATCTGAAAATTCTTTTTTACGGAGTCCGCGTTCATGTAAGTATTGAAAGTCGAGAAGACAGCGGTATTGACGCAAGCCGCTTGGCAATTCGGACCGAATGACTTGACTTTCGGATCAGTAAAATCAATTTTCAAAGGAGCGCTGTCTTGCTGAGTCACCCCATCAACGGACACGGTGGACGCTCTGACCACGACCGGATCGGCCGGTTCGGTCTCCGCCAAACCGGTAACCTGGGATTTGTCATTTGAGATGTCTTCTATCGAAGCCTTATCTTGATTTCGATCAATCACCCAGCTCCAATCAAAGCCCGTCTTAAGGATGTTGCAATTCTCGGCCTGGCCGTAAACCGTATAATTCAATTGACCCAAATATTCTGAAATTATGCCGGCGGTCGGTTCGACGATCACATTGACCGGCTCGCACGGACCATCTTTGGTCTTGAATTGCCAAACGTAATTGACCGGCATGGGTGTGTCGTTTTCCCCTCTGATGCCGCTAACCCCGCCTTTGATGGTCACTTGATGCCAAGTATTGGAAATCAAATTGCTCTCATCTCCCCCTCCGGGCAAAGACTCGACAATGGCCGCGAATCGATCGCTCAAAGAACCGGCCGTTTCGATCGAACTCGGGATTTCAAAAACGCAATTCGAGCCTTCCTGTCCGCACTTATTGAAATCGCAAACTTCATTTTGCAAAGAGCAACGTTTGATAATTAATTTATCGGCAATGGCGTCCATTTTGACGGGCATGTTGAATTGAGCCGAGATCAAGGCGTTGACACAAGCGTCTGATGAATCTTTCCACGGAGACGGCGACTGATTGTGCTCGTCGTCGCAAGACATGGTTTCCAGCACTCTGGGCACCAGCGGCAATTTGTCCGTGCTCAGCATCCAAGAATACTCGCACTTGGCCGCGATCAGACTCGTTTCGCAAGCGCCCGACAAACGGCAAACTCCGTCAACGCAGCATTCATCGCCCGCGTCGCAAGACACGGACGTGCAGCTGCCTACATTAAAAACCATGCCGTTGCTGATCAAGTTTTCAAGCGCGAAATTAACCGGACCGGAAACAGAGGCCGGGGGCACTCCCGTGGCGATCAAATTGGCGGTCAAATTTAATTGTTGAGCCTTTTTATTTTCATTGAAAGTTAAAACTCCTTCGCTTCGAAAACCTTCGCCGTAAACATTCACCGATGTGCCCACCGGACCGTTGTCCGGATCAAGCCCGCAAATTCCCGGACTGGCCGACGCGTCCGAGATCAGAAAATTCACTTTGTTGCTTTGAGCTTCTTGACCAATCATTTGCACGGAATATTCGCCCAACAAATTTGTCTGCGGCACTTTAACCAAGACTTCGGTGTCGCTCCAGAGGCTCTCCGCGCATTCGGGCGGAAAATTCAAGTCGGCCGGCACTCTGATGCTGTCATTTGATTTATTGATGAAATAAACTTGATATAAATTGGGATTATCTCCGAAATTTCTACCCGAAATCGTCGTGTACTGGCCGATGCCGCCCGTCTCGGGATTAACCGAAATTATTTCCGGCAATTTGCTGGAAGAGACCACTTGAAAATTTACGGGGTTGCTGAGCTGACCGTCCGTTTTCACGTTAACCAAAATGTTGCTCGGGGAAACATTGGGCACCTTGATGCCTGAAATCGAATTAGACGACCAAGCGCCCGTGACCTGAGCTTTGATATTCCCGAACAAGACTTCGCCGGACTGCCCCATGTTTTCTCCGGTAGCCAGCACCGAATCTTCATACTCGCCGAGTGCCCTGCCGTCCGGATTGACGACGCTGCACAAGCCCGGCCAGAAAAGATCGGGATTAATGACAAAATCTCCCAAAAAGCCTCGATCGTTTGCAGTATTGTCCCAGTATCCGTCAACATTGGTTAATTTTATCGGACCGTCAACGGAACCTTCCGGAACCTTGACCACCACGCTGTGCTCGGACCAAGTGGAACCCTCGGCGCCGCAGGAAAATTCGGCTGAGATCAAACTTTGTTTGGGACCGGTGAATTCAACTTTGCTGGCCCCGCTTTGATATTCGCCGAAATTATAACCCCAGATCGTAATCATGTTGCCGATCGCTCCTTCAACATTGGATAAAGCGGTGATGGTCGGATAATTGACGCACACACTGTCAACGCAAACGCCGCTGGCGCAATCCAGATCGCCGTCGCATTCTTCACCGTCGCAAACTCCGCAATCCGCGCCCCCGCAATCAATGCCCGTTTCGTCGAAATCTTGACTCAAATTAAAACAATGCTCTGCTAAAATTTTGACTTGCTTGGACGCCGCGTCGGTTTTATTGGAATCCAGATCAAAAACGCGGGCGTCTATTCTGTGCAAGCCAAGCTCAAAGCCCGAATTATCCCAATCGACTTGGGCGTTGTAATTAGGTGAAATTTCGCTCGGGGAAACCGCTCCCGCCGAATTTTTGTCAACGAAAAACTCCACGATGGACACGCCACTGTCGTCATGAGTCAAAGCTTGAAGCGGGAAAATGATATTTTCGCTGATTTGCTGGCCGTTGTATGGCGAAATTATGTTGATTGTCGGATTCTCGACATCGATTAAATTGCCGGAAGAAAATTCCGCGGTACAAACGCTGCCCAGACAGCAAGATCGAGCTTGTCCCTGATTATTTTTTATGCCCGCCAGAATTTGCACGTTGTAAATCGTATCCGCGTCAAAGCAGTGTCTTTCTTGATTGGGTTCGGGACACGCGGCGCTCGGTTCGAATTCTAGAATTTTTCCATTGACGCTGATCGCGCCGTCGACTGTCTGTCCGGTCGCTTTATCGGTAATGACAAAATTGTTTTTCAATGTTTGTTCGTCCAGATTTGCGTCCAAGGTTTCATTGAAGGTCGCGCGCACGACAATATTTCTGAGAGAAACCGCGCCGATCGGCTGAACGCTCTTTGGCGTAAAACCGCAACTCGACGAGCTCGGGCCGCCTCCATCTCCGCCGTCATATTCGTATTCTCCCGGCTGACCCAAAACAGCTTCTTGCAAACTGTTGATGATAAAAGAGGTGATCGAAAAAGCCAAAAGAATAATGGCCAAACCTATAAACGCGTTGACCAGCACTTTTTTGGCTTTGGTAACTTTATCGGCGTCTCCGCCGGCGGTCATCCATAAAAATCCTCCATAAATGACCAAGGCGACCGCGACCACTCCCAGAAAACCGAAAGCGGTTCTGATGATTCTGGCGATCGCCACTCTGACGTCCGTGGTCGCTCCGATGCCGGCCTGCTCGCCCACGGTTTGCAAGCCCGTGTCAAACTGCGCGGCCGCGAAATTAAAACAAATCAAAAACCCGACAAAGGCGATCAGCATGACAAGAACTTTTTTGTTTTTGAAAAACGTTTTCATTTTCCTTGACGAATTACACTATCGATAAACTTTTTTGAAATTATAATTACTGCGGGCAAGTCGAGCCGGGCACAAGTCTTTGATTATTGAAATCCGGATCAGGGCAACAAGACTGCCCGGGCAAGGCGCCGGCGCAAGAACCAGTATCTTTGCACGGCTGATAACAATTTTGCTGTAAATCCTTTATTCCGGACGTTAAGACCGGATAATATTTCAATGAAATGGCTTCTTGCCCCTCCTCCACTTCCAGCGCTTTGTCAAAATCGGCGTGAGAGATTTGAACCGTCGAACTGTCGGTGATCGTCTGACCGTCCTCGCCCGCGGGCGTGTCCGCGAAATGAACCACGAACCAGCGCGCCCAATCGTCGCCCGTCAAAAGAGCTGTTCTGCTGTTGACCGAAGAAGCGCTGAGATTTTCGGAAAACGTCGCTTTAAGTTCCACGTCAACGGGCAGGTCTTCGGCCGCGTTTTGCGGCGAGACCGAATTGACCGTCGGCGGCAGCAAATCCAAAATACTGCCTGTTTTAAATTGCCAAGAATAATCATCTTCAGCCGGTCCTTGCGCGACCCCATCGGCATTGCCATCGAGCGAATTGCCGGCAGCGTCCACCAAACCATCAAACGGGAAGAACGATAATCCTTCGGCGTTGACGCTGGCCGCTCGAATATAAGGCTTGATCGTCGCGCCTTTGGGCAAGCATTTTGGGATTTCTCCGCAAGAATTGGGCCCGGAGTTTTCGCAATCGGCCGCCGGTAAAAATTCCATGGTTTTAAATCGGTTCAGACCGACATTGAATGTGCCTTCGACATAACCTACGGCGCCGTCTTTTTCATATTCGATATAAATGGAATTGCTTTTATCCTCCACCGATCCGGCCGTATTCAAAACCGCGGGCGGCAAAACGGGTTCGTTGAAATTGATTTGAATGAGACTGTTGGCGAAAAATTCAAACTCCGGATTATTGGAACTGGGCAATACGCTGACCACTCGCGGAGGAGTCAGATCAATGACCGTGCTCGTGGTGAAATTCCAACCGTAATCTTTATTATTGCTGAAAATCTTGGAGCCATCCTCTTTTTGAATGTCATTGGTCAAAAAAACCGAATAGTTCACGTCCACCGTATCCGAACCCAGCACCGGATCGGGCTGGAAAAAAAATATTCTTTTATCGGGAGACAAAGCCGCTTTGCCGCCGCGCACCAAAGTCGCGGAGTCGGTCGGAAAAGAACCTTCCTCACTGTCTTCGGTTCTGTAAATTTTTATGTTGTCGAAATTAAGCGTACCGCAAATGTAACCTTGATCGCCGCAATCCATCGACGTATCTTGTCTCCTGACGCTGTCAGGATTAAGCGGTTCGTAAAACTTAACCATTATAAAAGTATTTCTCGGCACATTGGTCGCGTCGCGTCCGGGGTAATGGTCTTCGATTGTTTCACTCAGCGCGCCGCCTCCCCAGCCGCCGCCGCCTTGTCCATAGCCTTCATAATAGGTGGATGGCGAACCGAAAACGCCGCCTTCATCGAGCAGTTGATTGATAATGTAGGTCACTATTGAATAAGAAAATAAAATTATGACCAAGCCGATCACGCCGTTGGTCAGCCATTTTTTAGCCTTTTCTATTTGTTCGGGACTGCCTCCGGCCGTCATCCATAAAAATCCGGCGTAAATCACAATAACGAGCAAGACAACGCCGACCACTGAAAGGACTATTCTGATAATTTTACCGATAACCACGGGTAAGGATTGCTCAAAAAACCCGACCTGCTGCCCTACGGCTTCGAGTTGCGCTTGCTGGGCAAAAGTTCCCGATGGAAACAAAAAAACAATTGTTAATAAAACAATACTCAAAAATAAAGCGCCTAATAAAATTTTTGCTCTTGGCTCTTTCTTTTTCATTTTTGTTTCAAGTCGAAAACTCCGATCATCGGACGTTTTCAGCCCGAATGTCGTTGATTATATTGTACAATATTTTGCGGTTTTAGAAAAGAATATTTTCGGAAAGTTATCAACAAACGCCGCGCGTCGTTACAAATTACATTCACTAAATAGCTCTTTATTTATATTGTTACGAAGTACAAGGTTCCATTTGGCTTAGAAACGATCGTTACGAAGTACAAGATTCTAAGGCATATAGCTATAGATGATTGTAATTAGTAACAGATAACCTGAAAGCTTAATAGTCGATTGTAATACGTAACAAATAACATAGAAGCTAAATAGAATATTGTAATTCGTAACAGATAACATAGAAGCTAAACAGAATCTTGTAATTCGTAACAAATAACCTGAAAGCTAAATAGAATATTGTAATTCGTAATATTTCCATAATGAAGATAAAAAAACCGACCCTATCCGAGCCGATTTTTATAAAAGTTTTAACTTAAGAATTTTTTTACCGCCGCTGAAACGACCTGACCGTCGGCCTGTCCTTTCATTTCTTTCATGACCAAACCCATGACCTTGCCGAAGTCGCGATCGCCTTCCTTAATTTTTTCAATAATCTCCTTGACTTTGGCTTCGGTTTCTTCAACGGACATCTGCTGAGGCAAATATTTTTCAATAATCGCCAATTCCGCCTTTTCATTATCGGCCATTTCTTGCCGATTGCCCGCTTCGAAAGCCTCGATCGATTCTCGTCTCTTTTTGGCTTCCGTTTTCAGCACGGCCGCCGCGTCTTCTTCGGTCAATTCCTTCATCTTTTCTATTTGCTTGTTTTTCAGGGCGGCTTTGATCAATCTCAATGTAGCCACGGTCAGCTTGTCTTTGGCTCTGGCGGCTTCAAGATAATCCTGTTCAATTTTTTCAATGATATTCATTTTATCTTCTCCTGTATGTTGTTTCTTCTTCGGGCAGCTGGCCGATCTTCTTTAAATATTCTCGCTGTTTTTTTCTTTCAAGCTTAACCAGCGTGCTGGCCTTTTGCAGGTTGCGGCTCTTTGATGGCTGCAGGTATTTTACTTTTTTAAATTGGAGCAACTTGCCGCTCTCCAAAGTTTTTCGGTTGAAACGTCTGAGCATCGCTTCAAATGTTTCATTTTTCTTTCTTCTTATTTCAACCATCTTAGTTCACCTTCCTTTCTTTATATGATAATATTCGTTGATTTAATTTACTTGAAATTCCGATTCTTGTCAATGCTTTTCCAATTTTCGCTTGACTTCATTGATGATTTTCTTAAAATTGACCACTTCCTGAATACCGCTGTCCATGTCTCTCATCAAAATAGTTTCATCGACTATTTCACGCTGTCCAAGTATTAAAACAATCTTAACACCCAATTTATTGGCGAGATCAAGCTGCGATTTCAGGCTGCCTTTCGAAAAATTGGCCGCCACCCTCAAGCCCGATTTTCTCAATTCTTCAAAAAATCCCATGGCGCGCCGCCTGGCCTGTTCTCCGATTTGCGCCAAAAAAATATCCGGAGTCAACGCTTCGGGCAATTGAACTCTTTTCTCTTTCAGCACGCCGAGCGCTCTTTCGACTCCGACCGCAAATCCGCATCCCGGCGTCTCCCGGCCTCCAAGCATTTCCAACAAATAATCGTAGCGTCCGCCTCCGCCGAGAGCGTTCCTTCCTTCAGTATCTTCTTTTTCCCAAAACTCAAAAACCGTTCGATTGTAATAATCCATGCCGCGAACCAAAAATTGATTCAGGTTGTAAGGAATTTGCAACTCATCCAGATATTCCAGTAATCGGAAAAAATGATTTCTGGCGTCATCCGATAAATAATCAACCATTTGCGGAGCGTTTTCTTTTAATTTGGCGCATTTGGGGTTTTTGCAATCAAGCAGCCTCAACGGATTTTTCAAAATGCGCTTTTTGCAATCAACGCACAGCGACGCCTTTTTATTTTTATAATAATCAAGCAAAGCTTTGCGATAATTTTCCCGATCGCCCAGCTCGCCGATACTGTTGACCTGCACATTGACTTCAATCCCCAAATCTTTGAATAAATTATAAGCGATCAAAATCAATTCGGCGTCAATCGCCGGCGAACCGTCGCCAATGATTTCAAAACCGGTTTGATGAAATTCTCTCAATCTGCCAGATTGCGGACGTTCGTGCCGAAACATGGAACCCGAATAATACAACTTGACCGGTTGAGGCAGATTTAACATGCCGTGATCGATGTAGGCTCTGGCTATCGGCGCGGTTCCTTCCGGCCGCAAGACCAGCTTGTCTCCTCCCTTATCGAGAAAAACAAACATTTCTTTTTCAACAATGTCCGTTTGCTTGCCGATGGCATGGGTAAATAACGAAATATTTTCCAAAATGGGAGTTTCGATGCGTCGGTAACTGTAATCAACGGCAATGGACTCCACGCGAGAGTTCAAAAAACGCCAGTATTTTTGATCGACCGGCAAAATGTCTTTCATGCCCCTAACGAGCTGGGGCGTTTTGATCGATTTGACTTTAATGGCCGTATCTTCGGTCTTTTTTCTTCTTGGCATAATTATTTGCTTATCAAAAATTAAAATCCGTAATCGATTTGGCTAAAGAGCTGAAACTTATCGAACGGCCAACCTCTCAGCCAAACTTTGCCGACGATCAAGTCCTTGTCCACGGGGCCGAATGATCGCGAGTCCAGACTTTGCGATCTATTGTCTCCCATGACGAAAAATTCGTTCTCGCCGATTTGAAAAGTTCGATCGCCCCAAGTTTTGATTTGAGGATCGAGATAAAAAGTTTCATTCAACACGTATCTTTTATCTTCGCCGTTTTCATCTTTCGAATACAGGTAAACCACGCCATCTTTCAATTCAACGATTTCACCGGACAAACCGATGACGCGTTTGATAAAAAACTGAGTCTGATCCTGAGGATATTTGAAAACCACCACGTCTCCTCTCTGCGGTTCATCCAGACGATAGCCGATTTCATTGATGATCAAATACTCATGATCGTGCAAATTCGGCTCCATCGAAGCGCCCTTTACGTAAAAAGGCTGAATCAAAAAATATCTGACCGGAATTATTATGGCCAGCGAAATGCAAGCCACCTTGGCCAAATCCCAAATGAATTCAAAAATTATCTTGCCTTTTGATTTATTGGTAATAAAAGGATCTCCGCTCATATTTTTTAAAATAATAATAATTTATAACACGGTTATTATAGCACCGCCGCCCGATTTTAGCAAATCAACAATTACACACAGTTGTCAAACACGGATTATTCTCTTATAATAATTCCATGGAGAAAAAGATTTATGGCGCAAAAAGAAAATATCGACAAAACAATCAAAGTTAACTTGCTCAATAAAGACGACAACAAAAATCCGAAAGGCAAAAAAATATTCAAGGTCAGCCGGTTGATTTTATATTTATTCATTGTTTTATTTACGGTCTTCGCCGTTTTCACCTTTCAAGTGATTCTATCGGGAGGAAAAAACGCCAGTTTCCAAAATTTTAATTTTTTCAAAAACGTCGGCCAAATGATCAAAGGCTATGAAGATCAAGTGATCGGGGAGCAAGACGACCGCATCAACATTCTGTTGCTAGGCAACGGCGGCAGCGGGCACGACGGCCCGAACCTGACAGACACCATCATGCTGATCAGCATCAAACCGTCCGAAAATCGCGTGGCCATGATGTCGGTCCCCAGAGACTTGCTGGTGCCTTTGCCCGATTTCGGCCAAGGCAAAATCAATAACGCCTATGCTTTCGCCGAAGCCCAGACGAACGGCACCGGCGGCATCTATACCACCAAAGTCGTCAGCGATGTCTTGGACATTGATATTCCCTATTTCGTCAGAGTGGACTTTGACGGCTTCGAAAGTCTGGTAAACGATCTGGACGGCATTGACGTTTACGTGGATCGTTCTTTTACGGATTATCAATATCCCGCGCCAAACGATAAATATCAAGTGGTTCGTTTCGAAGAAGGCTGGCAGACCATGGATGGCGACACAGCTCTCAAATACGTCCGCTCCCGCCACGGCAACAACGGAGAGTCCGGCGATTTCGCCAGAAGCAAACGGCAACAAAAAGTACTCGAGGCCGTGCAGAAAAAAACCTTATCGTACAAAACCTTTCTGAGCCCGAAAAAAATATCCAAGGTCATGGAAACATTGAGCGAAAACATCTCGACCAATTTGGAAATTTGGGAAATCGTTCACTTGGCCAAAATCGCCCAAGAAGTGGACATGGAAAACGTCAGCACTTTGGTGCTCGATGACAGTCCCAACGGACTTTTGTACGGCACCAAATACGGAGAAGCTTTCGTGCTTAAACCAAAAAGCGAAAATTTTTCGGATATCAGATTCGCGGCGGAAAACATTTTTTTGAAAGAACAAGCCATTGAGCAAAAAGAAACGGCCAAAATAGAAATTAAAAACGGCACGGGCGTCAACGGGCTGGCGAGCAGAACCTCGGACAAATTCACTTCTCTCGGTTATGAAGTCATTAAAATCGGCAACGCGCCGTCGCAAGACTATGAGACAACCGAGCTATACGATCTGACCGGAGGAGAAAAATCCGGAGTGACCGGCGTGCTGGAAACAATTCTTAAAGCTAAAAAATCGGAGGAAATACCTGATTGGATAAAAAAACTGGCCGCGCCTGGTACTGATTTTTACATTATTTTGGGCGCGGATAATAAGGATCTTTGATCACGTATCATGAAGCATGAAACAGAGAAGCCGGGGAGTCGTTACGAATTACATTCACTAAATGGCTCTTTATTTGTATTGTTACAAAGTACATTAACTTATAACTTTATGCCTGAGAATATTGTAATTCGTAACAAATAACCTGAAAGCTGAATAGTCTATTGTAATTCGTAACCATTTGTAATTATTCGCAATAAACGTTAAGGTCTAAACACAGCTTGTCCTGCCAGACGCAACTATTTGTAATAGGTTGTAGCTTATTAGCTTTTTAAGTAGCCATCAACTTTCCCGCCTCATTCGTAATTATTTGTAATAAGTCACCTAAACCAAAGCCAAGATTGTCCTATTCGATGCAATTATTCGTAATTTCAAGGCAAAGGCAAGCTACATAGAAGCAACAATTCGTAGCAAACAGATAAACCTAAACCAAGCTTGTCCTATTCGATGCAATTATTCGTAATTTGTAATATGTCAAAGATAAAACATCAAAATCCGCTCGTCGTTTTGGTCGGCCGAGTCAATGTTGGAAAGTCCTCTTTATTTAACAAATTGACCGAAACCGAAAACGCCATTGTTTCCAATATCGCCGGCACGACCAGAGATCGCCAATACGGCGACTGTGTTTGGCGCGGCAAAGTCATGACCATGGTGGACATCGCCGGTCTGGATGTCGAGGATCCGGACTTGATTGAAAAGCAATCGCTGATCCAAGCGGAAAAAGCCATCAAGCGAGCCGATTTGATTTTGTTCATGGTCAATGCCAAAGAAGGACTTTTGCCCGGAGACAAAAAATACGCCGGCATGCTTAAGAAAAAAAATAAAAAAAACATCGTTCTGGTCGCCAATAAAACCGACGCGGCCAGAGACGAGGTCAATTTATCCGAATTTTACAAACTGGGTTTGGGAGAACCGATCGCGATATCCGCGGCCAGCGGTCGCGGCACCGGAGATCTTTTGGATGCGATGCTGTCAAAGATGAATTTTAAAAAACCCGCAGTGAAAGAGACGAAAGAAAAAATCGAAAAAATTTCCATCGGCTTGATCGGCAAGCCGAACGTGGGCAAATCGTCTCTCTTTAATCAAATTTCCGGCGAAGAAAGAGTTATTGTCAATGAACGTCCGCACACCACCAGAGATCGGCAGATGATCGACATTGATTTTTCGGCCGATTCCGGGAAAAATTACAACTTGCGCTTTTTCGATACCGCGGGCGTGACCAAGAAAGGTAAAATCAAAGGCAAGTTGGAAAAACTGGGCATTGAACAAAGCTTGGACACCATTCGTGAAATCGACGTGGCCATTTTCATCACCGATTGCAGCAAAAAATTATCCGTTCAAGATAAAAACTTGGCGCAGGTCATCATGGACGAGCATCCCAGCCTAATCATTGTCGCGAACAAATGGGATTTGATCCCCGAGAAGGATGAAGACACCCAAAAAAAATATATTGAATATTATCAGTCGCTTTTGCCGCAATTAAAGTGGGCGCCGATTGTTTTCACCAGCGCGAAAACAGGCTTCAAGGTGAAGCGGCTGCTCGACATGATCATTCAACTTTACGAAGATCGCAAAATCATCATCCCGCAAAGACAGCTGGATAAATTTTTGTCCAAGATGATTAAAAAACAATCCCCTCCTCCGAAAAATCACATCACCAAACCGGCTTTCATTTATGAAATCAATCAAACCGATATCAATCCGCCGACTTTCGCTTTGATTATCGATAAACCTCAAGATTTGATTTTTTCTTATCGCCGATATTTGCTCAACAATCTGAGGGAAGAATTCAATTTGTCCGGCAGCGGCGTCAAACTGGTTTTAACGAAAAGAAGCAGACAGTTGCCCAAAGAAGCGATTTTGTCGAAAAACAAAAAATTAAGCGGTAAAAATATGACCAAATTGATTGTCGGCCTGGGCAATCCTGGCAAAGAATATGAATCGACGAGGCACAACGCGGGCTTTACGGCTTTGGACGAATTAAAGAAAGAAGCTCAATATGATTTTGGAGGATGGATTTTGGATAAAAAAAATCAAAGCTGGCTATCCGCGGGCAGGCTCGACGGCAATAAAATCATTTTGGCCAAGCCGCAGACTTTCATGAACAATTCCGGCGAAGCCGTTCAAAAATTGGTCAAATACTACAACATTGATTTGGACAACTTGCTGGTGATTCACGACGACGTCGATTTTTTACTGGGCGAATACAAAATTCAAAAAAGCAGATCATCAGCCGGTCAAAAAGGAGTTCAATCGATCATTGATTTTCTTGGCTCAAATGATTTTCATCGCTTGCGCCTCGGCATTGCCCGCGAAGATAAAAAGAAAATGGGAGACACGGCTGATTTTGTGTTGAAAAAATTCACCATGGCGGAAAAGAAAAAATTCATGGAAACCGTCGTGGCGGCCATTGTTGATTTGAAAAATTTCATGTGATATGGCGCGGCCGCGGGCATACGCCCGCGCGTAGAGACGCGCCGCGGCGCGTCTCTACCATCGGCGTCGCCGCCGATGACCGCGCATTTAAAACGAAAAAGGACGCATAGGGTAAGACCTAGCGTCCTTTTGTTTTCCTCCTTTCCTTTAAACGTTGATGGAACTACCGCACCACGGCGTAAGCAGCCGGATGCATGAGGTAGCTACGCCGCGCCTCGACCAGATACCTGTCCGAGACGGGGTAGCCACCCGGGTTCTTGTTGATCAAGAACGGGTTGGGCCCCACGATGTACCACAGGCCGTTGCCGACGCTGTAGTAGTAGTGGGAGCCGCTAAACGAAAAGGGTCCGGCCGGGGCGCAGTTCCACGGCTCATCGTACGAGCACGCGGAGACCACGACCACGGGCTGCGGCGCCACGTACACAGTCCGGGGCTGCAGAATGCCGAACCCGAACTCGACGTGGAAGCCGACCCCGCCGCGACCATACACCGCCGGGCGGTAGGCGCCGCCACGACGGTAGGATCCGCCGCGGACCTCTCCACGAGGAGCGCGGCCGCGAGCCACCTGTCCCCGAGGGGACTGACCGCGCGGGGTGTTGCGGTAGCTCGCGCGCTCGGCGGTCTGGCCGCCACGAACGGTCTGGCCACGAGGGGTCTGACCGCGTGGCCGGCTGCCGCGGGCAAAAGAGTCCGAACCGGCCAGGGCGACCACGAGGGCCGCCACAACGATCAACGTCGTCTTCATGATCAGGACCTTTCCCCCCTTGTCGGGGGATTGTTAAACTTTCTCTCGGGGCTTTAAACAAATAAAGCCCGGAATCTTGCTTATCAGCTTAAAGCACAGACAGCAGAGGAGGGGCTGCTAACATGGCTCGGGGCCGATAAGCAAAATTCCAGGCATTATCGATATATAGATGTTATCTCCCCATTTGATACTGACCTTGCATTATATCACAATTCATACAAAAAGTCAATACTTGAAGAGATTTTTCATCTAAATTTACGTGTTTCCTGTAAATTGCTGTTCTCTATATATAAAGGAACCAATGTCGATTTCAACTTAGCTCGATTTTTTTGTTCTGTCAATTGGCGGGATGAGCGGAAAGGCAAGCTTTCCGCTAGGAAATAAATAAACCAACAAAACACCTTTTTTATCTATCCCAGCAGAGAGCTCGACTCTCTGCTCTTCTGTGTCATTTTGACGGCTTACTGTTTACCGATTACTGACAAAACAGTTAAACCAAAACATAGATTCTCCTCTTCGACCCAATTATTTGTAATTTAAAAGACAGAACCCGCAAGACATGAGAGTCGAGCGGGTTCAGAAGGCCGAGGCCCCAGAGGGAAAAACGATGTGGGTAGAGGCGGATGTTTGCGGCGCTGGCGCAGCTTGCGAATCGTCCTCGGCCGATTCGCAGGAAAGCTGACATCGCGCACCCAGCCGCGTGCGCATGATTAAAATAGCACAAGCTTATTGGAATTGTCAATACAAACGCTTCAGCTTAGATAACTCAATTCGTAATTATTTGTAATTTCAAAAATTTGTGATAAATTAAAATAACTTTATGCTGAAAGAAGAACTCAAATATTTACTTGGCATTGTCAGGTTCCAAAAAATCGGCGCGGCGCGTCTGAAATGTTTGATGACGTATTTTCCGTCTTACAAAGACGCGTTCCAAGGCGAACTGTCCGATTTGATTTTCTCCGGCCTGGCGCCAAACATCGCCGAAGAATTCGTTATTCAAAGAAACTCGATTGACCCGGACAAAGAACTCGAACTTTTAAATAAAGAAGGCCTGAAAGTCATCACCTCGAACAGCGAAGCTTATTCGGATTTGCTCAAAGAAGCTCATAATCATCCGGCTCTTTTATTTTACAAAGGCAATCTGAATTTACTAAAAACCAACTGCCTCGCCGTGGTCGGCACCAGAAGAATATCCAATTACGGCAGGCAAATCCTGCCGGACTTGATTGTTGAATTGATAAAAAATGATCTGACCATTGTCAGCGGACTCGCTCTGGGCATTGACTCACTGGCGCACAAAACCACCATCGATCATGCTGGAAAAACCATCGCGGTTTTGGGATCGGGTCTTGACAAAGCCAACATTTATCCGACATCAAACAGATATTTGGCCGAACAGATTTTGGAAAACAACGGCCTGATCGTTTCGGAATTTCCCATCGGCACTTTGCCGCTTTCGCACAATTTCCCGGCCAGAAACAGAATCATTTCCGGTTTGAGCTTGGGCACTTTGGTGGTCGAAGCGGGCGAAACCTCGGGCGCCTTGATCACGGCCAAATACGCCTTGGATCAAAATCGGGAAGTTTTCGCCGTGCCCGGTCCGATCAATTCGCCGACCAGCTTGGGGCCGAACAACCTGATCAAGCAAGGCGCCAAGGCCACCACCTCCACCAAAGACATTCTCGATGAATTGAACATGGAAAAAATAGAAGAATTGGTCGAACGAAAAAAAGAAATCGATTTGTCCGTTGAAGAAAAACTGATTTGGAATATTTTAAAATCCGAACCGATTCACATCGATAAAATTTCCAGACTGACCGGCCTGCCCGCTTCCAAAATAAACGCGAATGTGACTATAATGGAAATGAAAGGCTTGATCAGGGATTTGGGCAATCAGATGTTTGTTAAATCATGAATCATGAATAATTAAGCCAGAGCTTGTAGGTTATTAGGTTGTTAGGTAAGCCAAGAAGTCAATAAGACCTAAGAACCTACTCGACTAATAACCTAATAAAAATATTTATTACCCATGACTCCATACAAAAAATACAATCAAGCGCTAGATTACCTCATCTCCTTGTCCAACATCAAGAAAGACGCTTTTTTTTCGGGCTGCGCCGATCCCAAACATTATTTGAAGCGAGCGCAAACTCTTTTCAAATTGGCCGGCAATCCGGAAAAGTCAGCGAAAAAAATAATCGTGGTCACGGGCACCTCGGGCAAAGGCTCGACAGTCGACGCCTTGCGCCAAATTTTGTTTGAAGCGGGCAAAAACGTCGGCGCCTATTATTCTCCGCATTCAACGACCGCCATTGAACGAATCAAAGTCGGCGACAAATACATTTCGCCCGATGAATTCGCGCGGCTGGTTGAAAGAATGAAACCGATCATTGAAAAATGTTTTCAAAAATTTGATCTGCCTTCGTTTTTTGAAATTTTCACTTTGCTGGCCTTAATGTATTTCAAAGAAAAAAAATGCGACTACATAATCGTCGAAGTCGGCTGCGGCGGACGTCATGACGCGGCCAATGCCATGAGTCGAATCGACATCGCGGCCATCATCAATATCGGCCATGACCACCTCCACATCATCGGCCCGACTTTAACCGACGTGGCTTTCGAGAAAGCGGGCATCATTCACCGAAACACTTGCTTTACGACAGAAAAGAATCGAACGTTTTTGAAAATTTTTGAAAACGAAGCAAAAAAAACAAAGTCAAAATTGATTGAAGTAAAATTCAAAGACAAGCCCAATCAAGCGCTGGCATCTTCAATCGCCAAACATTTGAAAATCAATGACGAGTTCATTGAGAAAGGCTTAAAAAAATCCGGACTGCCTTGCCGATTTGAAATCATACAAAAAAATCCGCTCGTCATCATTGATTCGGCGCATAATCCGGAAAAAATAAAATATTTGTCTAAAAAATTAAACACTCAAAAAGCCAAACGGCTCAAAATTATTTTTGCTCTGTCTTCTCCCAAAAATATCAAAGCTTGTTTAAAACCGCTTTTGGATAATTTCGACTGCGAGATTTTCGCCACCAGATTTTTGGTCGAGCAAAGGCAGGCCATTAATCCTTTTGAAATTCAAAGAACCGTCAAAAAAGTTTGGCCGAAAACAAAGTGCCGCGCGTTTCTCGATCCATGGCAAGCTTTTGACGCCGCGAAAAAGAATCTTTCAAAAAATCAACTTCTGCTGATCACCGGCTCCACTTTTCTTTGCGGCGAGCTGAGAAAGTCCTGGATATCGGAGGAATGGATTTTGCAAAACCGAAAAAGCTTTTAACCCTCCCCCCTTGTCCCCCCTCCCTTTTTATTGCTTATTTTAAAGGGCGGGGGGCAGGTTATGGCCTGGCGGCCTGGCCCACTTCGTCGTCCCCTTCCATTCGTCAGGGTCCTCCTCAGCGTCATTTTTTTATTATCAGTGAAGCGCCAAATGCGCGAGACGAAACTCTCCATGTTTATTTATCAACAATCCCTTAATTTGACAACTTTCCAAAATAATGGCAGTATCAAAAGCATATTGCATTTATAATTTTTTTTCTTAATCGTAATTTGTAACTCATTTGCCTGCCCTGAGCGAGCCCGAGGCTTCGCAAAGGGCGAGTCGAAGGGTAATATTTGTATTTATTTGTAATTTGTAACATATGAAGAATTTAATCATAGTCGAGTCCCCGACCAAAGCCAAAACCATCACCAAATTTCTGCCTCGAGCCGAATACACCATTCTGTCTTCTTTCGGACATGTCCGAGATTTGCCGAAAACCAAGATGGGCGTGGACATCGAACATAATTTCGAACCTCAATACGTTATCCCGCCCAAAGCCAAAAAGAATGTGGGAATATTAAAGGAAGCGGCCAAGAAAGCGGACATGATCTATTTCGCGACTGACGAAGACCGCGAAGGAGAAGCCATTGCTTGGCATTTGGCGCACATTTTAAAACCCAAAAAAAACAAATCGGAAAGAATAACATTTCACGAAATCACCAAAGCGGCCATTGAAAAAGCTTTGCAAACGCCCAGAACCATTGATTTGAATCTGGTGAACGCCCAGCAAGCGCGCCGAATTTTGGATCGACTGGTCGGCTATGAGCTCTCCCCTTTCTTATGGAAAAAAGTGGCCAAGGGATTATCGGCCGGACGCGTTCAGTCCGTGTCCGTCAGATTGATCGTCGAACGCGAACGAGAAATTCAAGCATTTAAAAAAGAAGAATACTGGACGATCGAAGCTATTTTCAGCAAAGATAAAAACGAATTTCCGGCCAAGCTTCATATCATAAATGGCAAAACATTGAAGAAGCTGGACATTAAAAACGAAAAGCAAGCCAAAGAAATCCTGGACAAACTCAAAGATCAAAATTATAAAGTTTCGAAAATAGAGCTCAAAGAAACAACGAAAAAAGCGCCGGCGCCTTTTAAGACTTCGACCTTGCAGCAAGACGCCAACAGCAAACTGCATTTTTCCGCCAAGCAAACCATGATGCTGGCCCAGCAGCTCTACGAAGGAATCGAGCTCGGCTCCGAGGGATCAGCCGGTATGATCACTTACATGAGAACGGATTCCTTGAATTTGTCGGAAGAATTCAAATCAGACGCCAAAGATTTCATTTCCCAAAAATTCGGCAAAGAATATCTCGCGGTAGGAGCCAAAACTTACAAAAAATCAAAAGGCGCGCAAGAAGCGCACGAAGCCATCAGGCCGACAGTAGCCGGACGCGAACCCGAGACAATCAAGAATTTTTTAAATAATAATCAATACAAGTTGTACAAATTGATTTGGGAACGGGCGCTGGCCGGCCAAATGGCCGACGCCAAAATCAACCAAACTTCGGTGGACATCGAAAGCAAGGACGGCGAATATGTTTTCCGAGCCAGCGGCGCGCAGATCAAATTCGACGGCTGGCAAAAAATCTACGGCGCGCAAGCCCAAGAAACTCTGTTGCCCGCGCTCAGCGAAGGCGACGACCTGGACGCCAAAGAAATCTCGCCGCTCCAGCATTTCACTCAGCCGCCGGCCCGCTACAGCGAGGCCACTCTGGTCAAAGCGCTGGAAGAGCGCGGCATCGGCCGGCCTTCGACTTACGCGCCGACGATTGCCACCATCCAAGACAGAAATTACGTCATCAAAGAAGACCGCAAACTGGCTCCGACGGACATCGCTTTCGTGGTCAATGATCTTTTGGTGGCGCATTTTCCCCAAATTGTTGATTACGACTTTACCGCTCATATGGAAGAAGACTTGGATAACATAGCCGAAGGCAAAAAGGAATGGCAGCCCTTGATCGAAGAATTCTACACGCCGTTCAAAGAAAATCTGACCAAAAAAGACAAAGAGATTTCCAAAAAAGAAATCACTGAGGAAGAGACTAAAGAGGTTTGCGAAAAATGCGGCTCGCCCATGATCATTAAGATGGGCCGCTTCGGCAAATTCCTGGCGTGCTCGAATTATCCCGAATGCAAAAACACGAAAAACATCGTCTCTTCGAACGGTACCGAAATAGTTCAGGAAGAAACCGAAGCCACGAATGAAAAATGCGACAAATGCGGAGCGCCCATGACGGTCAAGCACGGCCGCTATGGAAAATTTTTGGGCTGCTCGAAATATCCGGAATGCAAAAACATCAAACCCATACTCAAACCGACCGGAGTCAAATGTCCTAATTGCGGCAAGGGAGATATTATCGAAAGAAAATCCAAACGCGGCAAGACTTTCTACGGCTGTTCCAATTATCCGGAATGCAAAACCGCGTTCTGGTCAAAACCGGTTGACAAAAAATGCCCGGACTGCGGCTCCCAGCTGGTCTTCGGCGCGAAGGGCACCATCAGGTGTTCGAATAAAGAGTGCAAGCATACGGAAATGGCGGAGTCATAAATCATGGATCGTGAAGCATGAAACAGGGAAGCGATGAAACAATGAAGCAATTTTCTTCTCCATCCCCAGTTTCAGATTTCTAATTTCCAGTTTCTTTTTTCCAAATCAAGGGGCCTTCTTGGCCTCTTTTTTTATTTCCAATTCCGAGCCCCTTTCGTCATTCCCTTTTTTCAGTCATTCCCGACTTGATCCCGCCTGAGGCGGGCAGGCGGGAATCTCAACATGGCAGGGCTCGGTTTTGACGTTGGGTTAGGATTTTGGTAATCTATAGACACAAAATCACAAATAATAAATCAACTATGTTTAAATCAACAATGAATAATAACTTGCTTTCATTTTTAACAATTCTAATTTCCCGCTATGAAAAAATTCTGTTAAAAAACCATATTATTGACCAAAGCGAAATCACCATTACAAGAGTGGCGTTAGAGAATGAAATAAATCAACGGGATCTATCTAAAATCAAAGAAGCTTTTGTTTCGAGCGATCCGGAATATTTGATGGCCTTAACTGCTCTCATCGAAAAAGAGTACGACAACAAGCGGGATTTTAAAATCAAAAAAGAAGAATTGATTAATATTTTCTACTACAAAAATTACAGGATGTTAAAACGCTTAATGAAAGAGGTTGAAAGTAAAAACATTGAAGAATCCAATGAAAGTGCGGATAAATGGCTGGAAGACAAATATGGAAAAAATTTCTTTAATGAGGAATAATGAAATTATGCTTTATTTAATCGGAGTAGATCATAAATATCAACATATTTCAACATTGAACGCACCTTTTGAGAAAACCATTAAAAACCTCGTCAAACAATACCAGATTCAAGTATTGGCGGAGGAATTTAATCAAGAGTCTCTCAGCGACGGGGAAAAAGAATCCACATGTCAAAAGATTGTAAATGAGTTAATAAATAATGGCACGGACATCAAACATCTTTTTTGCGAGATGGACAAGCAGGAAAGACAAAGAATAGGAATGCTCATTGATCCTAATGAAATTTCAAAAGAATATAACACATTTAAAAACGAACTCCGTGCTAAAAAAATTTATATCAAAACAACGAATGAATTGATTTATCAATATCAATCCAAAAAAGGATTCTGGTCTAAGAGAGAAAACCATTGGCTTAATCAGTTAAGCAAGTCACTAAATGAGAACAAAATAATTCTATTTATTTGCGGCTCATCCCATATTATAAACAAAAGCTTTACTAATTTGCTTAAATCTAAAAATATTGATAATAAAATTTTGATTGAGGATATTGATGAGTATCTCGATAAACTATCACAACCCCATACTGCTTTTAAGTTTTATTAAGATTATTACAAAAAATTTCAATATAAAATATTTCACCTTTCCCACAAAACTCCTATGCACCGCGGCAGCATGTCCGCGTCCAAACAAATGCTGGACATTGCCGAACAACTGAATCAAATGGGCCATCAAACGACTCTGCCGCGGGGCGCGGAAAAATACGCCGGCGGCAAGCCCGGCGAGACCAGCCATGAATCCATCCAAAATAAAATCGATCACGACCTGATCAGGCATTATTATAATGAAATAAAAAAAGGCGACGCCATCTTGGTGGTCAATGCGGATAAAAACAATATCAAAAATTACATCGGCGGCAATTCGTTTCTGGAAATGGGCTTCGCGCACGTATTGAACAAAAAAATATTTTTACTTAATGACATTCCCGAGACGAGTTATGCCGACGAAATCAAAGCCATGCGACCGATTGTTTTAGGCGGGGACTTATCAAAAATTTCTTAATAAAAAAATCAGAGGCAATCGCCTCTTTTTTATTTCCCGAGCCCCCTTTCCGTCATTACAATAAAAATCCGCCAACAGGCGGGCGGGAAATCGCAAAGTGGCAAAGCGTTTAAAACTCCTCTTTCCATTTTAAAAACAAAAAAGTCCCGCCAAGGGACTCCAATTTTTTTATATTTTATTTTTTATTTTTTATTTTGAAAGTGAGGGTGCCGGATAGTAACCCCAATGACATTGTTGATGCTAGGGTTTCCGGCGGCCCTCGCGTATATTTTAGCAAATCATTGATTGAAAACCAATCGCCGTGTTGATAAAACGCGATTCATGAAAAAAAAATGAATAAATCTTTTTAATCAAGATGGAAAAGCTCTCTCCACTTCGTCATCCTTCGCCGCGGCTTCGGACGACTTCCTGCCTGCCGGTCTTCGACTCCCGTTCGGCCACGAGCTCACGGCCGAGTGGCGAGCTCAGACTCGAGGAGCAGGCAGGCGGTCGAGATGACAACGCCTACGCCCATTATTTGTAATTATTCGTAACGATTCACAAAGCCAAAAACCAAGGCAAGCTTATCAGCTGCTGGAATTTGTAACGTATTTGTAATAAATATGACGCTAAGGATAGCTAAATAGCCGCAATAATTCGTAACGTAAACGTATTTGTAATCATTCGTAACGACTCACAAAAACTAAAACCAAGGCTAGCTTATCAGCTGCTGGAATTTGTAACGTTTAAAACAAAACACTCCTTGCAGGAAAACGCACAAGGAGTGTTCGCGTCATTGGGAACTGTCCCAAAACATCAACATATGTATTATAGCAAACATTTTTAATTTTGTCAATGTTTATAAATCGCAAAACAATGCCTCCCATCGATTTTAAGCTGTTTTTTAATAATTATTGACTTTTCCCTTTGACATCTCTGTAAATTTGTTATAATGGAAACATAAATATGCAAAGCAAAATACTCTCGGAATATATCGAAAGAAAGCCGGAAGGGCACGAAGCTCTCTCGGCAATGTTTGAATATTTCCAAAACGCGGCCGGAGAATTGAGCTTTGACGATAAATCTCAAACAATCGAATTGGCGAACCGGCTGGCGGCCGGCAGAGCCGGCGCGGGGTTCATTGGCGCGGCGCTGGCGCATAAAATATTAAAAAATCATCCCGATAAGGAAAAAGAAATAAAGACCCTCATCGGCGAAGAAAACGTTAAAATAGCCATGGCCTTGAATCTGGCCGTGGCTCTTTTCTCGGAAATACAAAAGATCGAATACATGCGGCATTCCCTGAATACCGCCGAGATATTAAGCCGAACCGGCATGGATCATTTGACGATTATCACCGGTCTTTTGCACCATGTCTCTCGGCTCAATCCCGAATCCGACAAAATCGTGGAAGAGAAGTTGGGAAAAAAATTAGCGGACATTTTGCAAACGTACAAAAAAATCAATCACTATGCCAACAAAACCAAAAGCTTCAACAGCAATGTACGCGAAATCCTGCTGGTGATGTCTCAAGACGTGCGCATAATTTTGGTGAAAATGGCCTCGGCCATTGATTCTCTGATCAATTACGAAAGAATACCGGATGAAGATCGCTATCTCGTGGCCAAACAAGCCAAAGAAATTTTGGCGCCGATCGCGGACATGCTGGGCGTGTGGCATCTTCGCTGGCAACTCGAAGATTATTCCTTCCGCATACTCCAGCCGGAAGAATATCAAAAAATCGAAAAACGTTTCGGCGAAGAAGACAGAAAAACACGAGACAAATACATTGCCAAACTCGCCAAAACCGTCAGAAACGAGGCGGAAGAAAAGAAAATCAAATGCGATGTCAACGGCCGATTCAAACACTACTACAGCATTTACCGAAAAATGAAAACCAAACAAAAAACGTTCAATAATATTTACGATGTGTTTGCTTTGCGCGTTATTGTCGATTCGGTCGACGACTGTTACTTAATGTTGAGCTTGATTCACGGATTGTGGCCGCCCGTGCCCAAAAGAATAAAAGACTATATCGCCTCTCCCAAATCAAACGGCTATCAAACTTTGCACACAACGATCATCGGGCCCGGCAATCAATTGACCGAATTTCAAATCCGAACGAAGGACATGCACCGCTCCGCTCAATTCGGCATTGCCGCCCAGCTTTTTTATAAAAACAAGGAATCAGAGGACGACTGGACGAAAAAAATTCTCCACACGGGCAAATCATTGTTTCACAAAAACGTTTGGGAAGACGAGGTCAGCAAAATATTTCAAGAAAAAATTTACGTCTATTCGCCCAAAGGCGACGCCGTTTCCCTGCCCAAAGGCTCGACCCCCGTGGACTTCGCTTATCAGATTCACAGCGACCTTGGCAATTACTGCAAATTCGCGATTATCAACAATCAACCGGCGGAATTGAACAGAAAACTGCAAAATGAGGACGTGATTGAAATAATTCCCGATATCAATTCGGAAGGCCCGGATCTGGACTGGTTGAATTTCGTCAAGACGCCGCAAGCGGAAAAGCAGATAAAAAGATACCTTAAACTTAAAGGTCTGCTATAATGTATTTATGACCATTAGAAAACTGCTCACAACCATAAAAAAGTACAATCCCAAAGCCGACCTGGAAATGGTGGAACTGGCTTATGAATTCGCGAAAAAAGCGCATGATGGCCAGCGCCGCGCCACGGGCGTGGATTATATCGATCATGCCTTGGCCACAGCGCAAAACCTGGCCGATCTGAAAGTCAACACCAACATGATCATCGCCGGCCTGCTTCATGATGTGCCCGAAGACACGACCTACACGCTGGAAGATGTCAGAAAGAATTTCGGGGACGACGTGGCCGGCATGGTGGAAGGCGTCACCAAACTGGGCACGGTCAAATACCGAGGCATGAAGCGATATGTCGAAAATTTGAGAAAAATGTTCGTGGCCATGGCCAGAGACATCAGAGTCATTGTCATCAAATTCGCGGATCGTCTGCATAACTTGCGCACTCTCTACGCCCTGCCCGCCAACAAGCAAAAAAGAATCGCCATGGAGGTTTTGGAAATTTACGCGCCCATCGCCAACCGCCTGGGCATCGGAGAATTGCAAGCCAAACTCGAAGATGAATCTTTTAAATACGCCTTTCCCGATGAATACATCTGGGTTGAAAATTTGATCAAGAAAAGATTGCAATTCAAACAGCGCGCCATGGACGCCATGCTGAAAAAATTAAAACGAAAATTGATCGAAAATAAAATAAAATACATTGACGCTTACGGCCGCACCAAACATTATTACAGTTTGTACAGAAAACTGATGAAAAGCAACAAAGACATTGACCGCATTTACGACCTGGTGGCCGCGCGAATCATTTTAAAAGACGTCGCCGACTGCTATGCCACGCTCGGCATCATTCACAGTCTCTGGAAGCCGATCAAAGGCAAAATTAAGGATTATATTTCCCAACCCAAACCCAACGGCTACCGCTCGCTGCACACCACCGTCTTCGGAGACAATCAAGAACCGATCGAATTCCAAATCAGAACTCAAGAAATGCACAATCAGGCCGAATACGGTATTGCCTCTCATTGGCATTACAAAGAATCAAAAGGCATCAAGGAAAAAGACATCGCCTGGGTCAAAGAATTGGCCAATTGGCAAAAAGAAATAAAAGACGACGATAAATTTTTGGAAACATTAAAAATCGACTTTTTCCAAAATAGAATTTTCGTGTTCACGCCCAAAGGCGATGTCATTGATTTGCCGGACGGCGCCACGCCGATTGACTTCGCTTATCAAATCCATTCGGACGTCGGCAATAAATGCGGCGGCGCTTACGTCAATGACATTCACGTGCCTCTGGAAACCAAATTGAAAAACAGCGATGTGGTCGAGATCACTCTCGATAAAAACAGAAAAGGCCCCAATCCGCAATGGCTCAAATTCGTTAAAACCAGAAACGCCAAGGCTCACATCGGCAGTTTCAAAAAACAAACTTGGAAAAAAATAATTTCAACTAAGAAATCAATCTAAATATGGCAAAAACAAAAATAAAAATCATTCTAAGTCTGATGCCGCTTTTATTCATTCCCCTTTTCGCCTTGGCGCAAACCTCTCCTCCCATTGAAACAGTGCCGCCCGCGGAGACAGTGCCTCCGGCGGAAACGCCTGTCAATACTTCGCTCGAATTGCCCAATCCGCTCGGCGCTGAAGCCACTGACCTCAATGTTGTTGTCGGCAGAATCATCAAGTCATTGATCGGCATTGCGGGCACGGCCGCTTTGGCCGTCTTCATTTACGGAGGCGTGCTCTGGCTGATTTCCGGGGGCAATCCCGAGCAAATCAAAAAAGGCAAAAATGCCATGCTTTACGCGACCATCGGCTTGGTAATCATCTTTACCAGTTACGCCTTGGTTTCCTTTATTATCGGGGCTCTGCAGCAATAAATTGTTACGAATTACAAGATTCTAATTAGCTTTTGGTTATCTGTTACAAATTACAATCTTCTATGGCATAAGGCTATAAGTGAATGTAATTTCGTAACAATACAAACAGGAGCTAAATAGTGAATGTAATTTGTAACACCCAATTTAATATTCAAAATCCACCCAAAAAGTGGGTTTTTTTGTTGTTTTATACGCAAATATTGACTTTTTTGACTAAATATGATATAATAATATGGTGACTTTGTGAACTTTGACAACTAAAAGCGGGATTTTCCCGCAAAGATTTTTACGTTTTCGTTTACGGGAGGATTAGATTAAGATGGAAGAGTATTACTGGCTATTGGGGCTCGTCATGGGTCTGGGCACGATCGTTCTCATCCTGGGAGCGATCTTTCGCATCCACTTTCTCCGGCCCAACGACATCATGATCGTCATGGGCCGCGGCGGCATCGAGGCCGTCAAGCACGCGGGCATCCGCGTGATCAACAAACTGCTGCTCCAGTCGCTCGAGAGGTTCTCGGACGACAAGCCGTACTTCACCCGCGAAACGCAATCAAGGGACTACTCTTCGCTCGAGGCGCGCGCGAAGGTGAACGATGAATCTGACAAACAAGTCGGCTGGATGGACGTTCTGGCTGAGATCATCTCGGTCAACTGGCGTTTGGATCCACAAAAATGGGCAACCAAACACGGGTTGTCCGAGATCGAGTGCGTCAAACTCTTTCTATCAGTTCACGGTCGGCTCGAGGACGAGCTGATCAAAGACGAGGTACAGGGGGAATTTAGACGCCAGGCAGCCGCAACAAGCTACGACAAGATGATTGGCGCGGGCAAAGAGCTTGCCAAGGCCATCCTGGATGAACTCAAAACAAAGGAAAGCGAATGGGGCGTCCTGTTCGAGGGCGTCACAGTCAACGTCATTCGGGCAGCCGACGAAACTATTCGTCAGGCGCTCGATGAGGTGCCTCGAATTCAGCTCCAGCAGAAAGCGGAGCTGGAAAAGGCTGCGCTTGGCGTGAAAATCGCCGAGAAAGAGCGCGAGCGAGCGATCATCGACGCCGAAGCGGCCAAGCAGGTCGCCATAAAGGTGGCCGAGGGCAAGGCCGTGGCCATGATGACAGAGGCCGAGGCCCTCGAGGCGCTAGGTCTGCTCGAGAGCGGAGGCCAGAAAGCCGAATACATGAAGGCCATGGCCGCCATCGAAGCGGCCAAGGCCATCGGTTCCAGCGGCAGTTCCAAGTTGGTGCTGTCGCTCGATATCGCCGGCATTCTTCAGAACGCCCTCAAGGGGCTTGGAGGGAAGAGCTGATGAAAGCGGGAAGAATTCTGTTGCTCATCGGCCTCCTCCTCCTCCTCGCTCCGCTGGCCATCATGGTCTCGGGGCGCTGGGAGGCCGGCCTGGCCGCGGCCGGTCTGGTGGCCGCGTTGGCGATCGCGCTCATCCCGAGCCGAAAGCCCGCCGCTGCGACCACGGCGGCGCCAACCCCGGCGCCAAGTGAGTCCACTCCCGCCGCAACGACGACGCCGACAGCGGCGCCGGCACCGGCGAAAAAACCGGCCAAGGCCTTCGATACGGCCGGCGAGTCGTTGGACATTGTAACCGCGGTATGCGCGATCCTGGCGGGGCTTGCCGCGCTGGGATTCGTGGGCTACCTCGGTTACGGGATGATCTCGTGCGGTGGCGAGATCCTCGAAAGCTTCCGCCGCCCCAACCCCGCGGGAGCGACACCGATCGCGCCCGCGGAACGGACTCACCCCGGCATGCCGCTCCTGCTCGACCAGGAAATCCTGCCGGGCAAGCAGGTCATGCTCAAAGCCGACGGCCGGCAGCTCGGCATCCTGGTGGACAATGTTTCACCGAGCGATGCCGTAATCCATGTTGGATTTTCCAACACGGAGTCCAGCCTTTGGCCGGTGTCTCCAAAAAAATTCGGCGCGACCTGCCTTTGGGGTCCTACCCAAAGCGGCGAGGTCAAGGACGGCGTGTTCAACGCGTTCGTCCTCAACGCCGGAGACAAACCCGCGCGGCTCAAAGTCTATCGCTGTCGAAAGCGATGAGCGATGACCGCGAGTCGCGCACACGTTCGTTTGGCCGAGGTTTCTAACAAGGAACCTCGGCTATTTATTTTAAATAAATCCATGAGCGGAGAGTCAAGCTCTCCGCTGGTAAGGGAAAAAATACACACCAATAAAAAGCCTTTGCGCCTGCTAATAAAATTTTTCATTGGGCAAAAACCCAAATCCAATCCCAGCGGAAAAATTGCCTCTCCGCTTTTTCCGCTAAAGAAATTCTACAAAACAAAAATTCAAATCCATCCCCAGCGGAGAGCTTGACTCTCCGCTTTTTCATTCGACAACAAAAAAATCCGACGCTCGGTCGGATTTTTCAACATCGTCTTTGAATCAATAAAAATACATGCTGCTGATGATGTTGGTCAAGACATCATATGACCCGTGAAGCTCAATGGCCACTATGCTGTCTTTGGTATCCACCACGATCACGTCAATGAATTGATCTTTTTTGAGTTCAACATTTTTGAATCTCATGGCGTAGTAACCTCGAAATTCTAATTCCTCCCTGTCCGCCGCGTTGCTCATTTGATAATAATTGTTAACGGCTTTGGTTTTTATGAATTCATCCAGCGGCAGATGTTCCTGCCAATTCGTATAGCCCAAAATCCTCAAATCCCCCAAATAATCTTCGGTGATGGCGTTTTTCTCCGGATAGAATCTGACATCCTCTCCGTCTTTATTGACATCGGAAATCGTCCAGTCTTTCGGAGAACGAAGTTCATAGCGATAAGCCGGATTGGTGAATACCACCCAATCTCTGACCGCGTCTTTAACGTCTTCGCGTTCCTTGATTTGAAAATCGGCGATATTCGAGGTATTGTTTTTCGAGCAACTGCAACCTGAAATCACCAAAGGAATAATGAACGCCGCCAAAAAGATTTTTGATGCTGTTTTCATAAAATTGAATTATTTGCGAATTTTATTGATTATCTCTTTTAATTCTTCTTCGGAATAAAATTCAATGACGACTTGTCCTTGGCCATCGCGCTTTTTAATATCCACTTTCGTGTTGAGCGCCTGCCTGATTTCATCTCTCTGCGCTTCAGTAACCGGATCTCTCAGACTCTGCAACTGCCTCGGTTTTCGCGGCGAAACTCTTCGGCTTTCACTCTCCGCGTCTCTGACCGTAAAATTATATTGCAATATTTTTTTCAAAAAATCAAGCTGTTCTTTTTCCGTGGGCAAACCCAAGATAACTCTGGCGTGACCTTCGCTGATTTTGCCGTCCACAATGGCGCGCTGAATTTCTTGCGGCAAATTAAGCAGTCTGATGGTGTTGGCGATATTCGATCGGCTTTTGCCCAGCCGCTTGGCGATTTGTTCCTGCGTCAAATTGAATTCATCGGTCAATCTTTGATAACTGGCCGCTTCTTCGATGGGATTCAAATTCTTCCTTTGAATATTTTCAATCAATGACAATTCCAATTTTTCCTGCTCGCTGGCTTCCCTGACGATAACCGGCACTTTTTCCATTCCCAATATTTTCGCCGAACGCCAGCGGCGCTCGCCCGCGATCAATTGATAGCCGTCCCCCGCTTTCGTGACGATCAGCGGAGAAATAATGCCGTGCTCTTTGATTGATTCCATCAAATCTTCCAAATCCTGATGATTGAACACTTGCCGCGGCTGCATGGGATTGGGTTCTATTCTATCGGGAGAAATTTCAATCACTTGCTTTGATGACGGCGACAATACCAAATCTTTATTTTCTTCTTTAACCATGGCCGGCGAAACTTTTTTGGGGATCAACGAGCTCAGCCCGCGGCCCAAGCCTTTTTTTTGTATCATATTTTATTTTTATTTAATACAGGTCAACTGATTGGCAACGGAAATTCAGCCCAGGATCTGTGGCATCCATTGACAATCCGTTGATCCGTTTTACTCCAAATCGATAATTTCCCTGGCCAATCTTTCATACGCCTTGCTGCCGCTGGACGCCGGGTCGTAATGAGCGATGGTCAGGCCGTGGCTGGGAGCCTCGGTCAGTCTGACGTTTCGCGGCACCACTGTTCGAAAAATTTTATTGGGAAAATATTGATAAAGTTCGTTCATGATTTGATCGGACAAATTGTTGCGCTTATCGAACATGGTGATCATGGCTCCCATGATACCGAGTTCCGGCTTGAGATTCTCTTTGACCAAATCGATCGTGTACAAGAGCTGTCCCAAACCTTCAAGCGCGTAATACTCGGCCTGAACGGGTATTAAAACTTCGTCGGTGGCCACCAAACTGTTTAAGGTCAACAATCCGAGCGAAGGCGGGCAATCGATAAATATATAATCAAAGTCTCCCTGCACTTCAAGCAAGGCGTCGCGGAGCCGATATTCGCGGCGATCCATATTGACCAATTCCACGGCCGCGCCCGCCAGATCCGGCGTGGCCGGAGCGATCTTGAATCCCTGATGTTTGGTGGGTAAAATGATGTTATTGAAATAATTTTCCCCGATCAAGACCTCGTACATGCCGCCGGACAAGTTTTTATAATCAATGCCCAATCCGGATGTCGCGTTGGCCTGAGGATCCATATCCACCAGCAAAACAAATTTGCCCATTTCGGCCAAATATGCGCTCAAATTGATGGCTGTCGTAGTTTTGCCGACTCCCCCTTTTTGATTTACAATGGAGACGATTTTAGCCATACTTAAAAAGAATAATTGAAATTATATGCAAATTTATTATAATACATTCCATGGTTTTTGACAATTTTCATCATTTACTGTATAGTATCCATATTGTTTGCAGGCCGCCGTGGCGAAATTGGCAGACCTGCCTGCCGGTCTTCGACTCCCGTTCGGCCACGAGCTCACGGCCGAGTGGCGAGGTCGCTCCCTTCGAGGGCCTGAGCGGCCCCTCAGGGCCGTCGAAGGCAGACCCGAGGAGCAGGCAGGCGCGCACGACAATAAAATATGCGAGATTGCTTTACTTACGCTATATCCAGTTTATCAAAATCTTATATCTATGTAGGTACGGCAATCAATCCACATAAAAGAATACGGCAGCATAATACCGGAAAAAGCAGAACCACCAAACCGTACATGCCATTTGAAATTATAACCATAGAAAAATTTGCGAATCGAAAGGAAGCGAGAAAAAGAGAAAAATATCTAAAATCAGGAATTGGCAAAGAATATTTAAAATCATTATGCCGCCGTGGCGAAATTGGCAGACGCGCACGACTCAAAATCGTGTGAACTAACGTTCATGTCGGTTCAACTCCGACCGGCGGCACCATTCGACTCACTCCGCTCGCTCATGGTGTTCCACCTCCAGCACAAGCAGGGACGAGGCGAATCATTTAAAAATCATCGCGGGATAGAGCAGTTGGCAGCTCGCCAGGCCCATAACCTGGAGGTCGGGGGTTCGAGTCCCCCTCCCGCTACCAATGTAAATTTAAGATTAAATATAAAACATTAAGGATTCCATTTTCATCTTTTCCAAGAAGTGATCGTTTACAACAATATTATCGCTTATTTCGAAAACTTTGAATGGCCCGCCGTCCGAAGCTTTTCGAAAAAAGCGTAGGACGGCAGGGTAGCTCAGTTTGGTTAGAGCGGAGGAATCATAACCCTCAGGTCGTGGGTTCGATCCCCACCCCTGCTACCATTCGACTCCCCCTCGACTTCGCTAGGGGTCGCTCATGGTCTACGACCACACATGAGGCGAGTCGAATGTCTTAAGCGAACTCGATGGACAAAAAATTTCGATTTTAATTTTTGAACATGTTGCTCTACGTATTTGAAATAATCATCTTCGGCTGGCTGATTGCCGCCGCTATTATCGCCTATCATTTGATCAGGTCTTTTTTTTATAAAAAAAACGAGCGCAAAATAAGTCGTCTGTTAATCGCGGGCTTATTGATTTTAAGCTGGCTGATTGTTTTTTACGGCAGTTTCATCGAACCCAGAGAACTGTGGGTGAACAATGTGGAGATCAATATAAATAAAACGGAAAGCGCGCAAAGAATAAGAATAGCCGCCGTCTCCGACTCGCACTTTGGACCTTTCAAAAAATACAAATACAGCCAAAAAATCGCTGACGCATTACGCGCTCAAAATCCTGACGTCATTGTCTTGCTCGGAGATTATATCTATGGCGATGAAGGCAATCACAAATATTTGGCGCCGATTTTGGAATTAAGCAAAGATTACCCGATGTATTTGATTTCCGGCAATCACGAATATCATCTGCCCGGCTACAACGATCCCAAATACAAAGATAAAACCGGGACGCTCAAAGAATTGCTTGAAAATTATCCTGCCAAACTGCTCGAAAATGAAAATGAAAAAATTGTCATCAATGGCGAAAGCTTTTATCTGGCCGGTGTCAAAGAATATTGGACGGGCAATGCCGATATTAACGCCGCGCTGAAAGGGACCAATCGGACAGAGCCGATTATCCTGCTGGCGCACAATCCCGATTTTATCGCCGCCGCGCAAGATAAAGTTGACTTAATGCTCAGCGGTCACACGCACGGCGGGCAAATCAGGCTGCCGCTGATCGGCCCTGTCTCTCCGATTCCGGATGAGCTGGGGAGACAATACGATCAGGGACTTTTTGATTTTGATCAAACTCAGATTTTCATCACTTCAGGCGTTGGTGAAATCGGACCGCGCGCCAGATTATTCGATCCGCCCGAAATAGCCGTGTTAAATATTGATTTGTGATATAATGTTCATGAAACATGAAACATATAACATAGAGCAAAGATAAAACCGGAATTGATATGTGATTCATGATCCCCGCCTTCGCTATTAAGCTTCCGCCTCCGCTGAAGCTACGCCGGACAGGTCGGCGGGCAGGCATGATCCATGATATATGCTACTAACCGTCCACGCCGCAGCCGGCGTATTCATCGCGCAAAAAATAAAATTCTGGTGGCTGGCCTTCATCATCGGCTTAATTTTCCACTTCCTGATGGACATGATCCCTCACGGCGATCAACGCATTATTGAAGGCTATCGCACCAAAGAAAAGCCCAAGCAAGTGGTGCAGTTGATTTTGGTTGACTTGGCTCTTTGCATCGCTTTCAACTTGTTCTGGCTCATCAAGTTCTACAACGACATCGATAGTTTCTTTTTATATTTCATGGCCTTGGCCGGCTCTCTTTTGCCCGATTTTTTGGTGGGCGTGCATGAAATATATCCCCGCATGTTTAAACGCTTCGCCAAATGGCACTTTTGGGTTCACGATCGATTTCCCACAAAAAAAATAGGCCTGCCGCTGGGCCTAATGATTCAAATCGCAATGCTGGTTATTTTACTTTCCTTGTATAATTTTTAACAATTTTTGAGCGGAATATCGCCAGCTGAAATTTTCCGACCATTTTTTCTGCTTTTCTATAATATTGCGACGAAGCTCCTGATCCGCCAGGAGATTTTTTATTTTTTGAGCAATATCATTGATATCTCCGGGCGCGGCGATCTGTCTGTTGTCGGAAATCAATTCTCCGAGCCCGCCGGCGGCCGAAGTGACAATGGGAACGCCGACCTTCATGGCTTCCAAAACGGGCATGCCAAAGCCTTCGTCCCATGACAAAAAGACAAACACACTGCAATTTTTCATTAAAACCAATTTTTCCAAATTGGTGACAGCCCCCAGAAACTTAATGTTCGATTTGCCGCGAGCCGAAGCCGCGGCTCCGATTATTTTTTCATAATGCCAGCCGACATTGCCGGCCAAATACAAATCCACGTCAGGGAATTCACGTAAAACTTTTTTGAACGCTTTAATCAAATTGACCAAATTCTTTCTGGGCTCGAGCGTGCCCACGAAAAACAAATATCTTTTTTCCAAATTGAATTTCTGTTTCGCCTTTTCTTCCGCGCGCGGATCGATTTCCGGATAAATATCCACTGACGGGTAAACAACTTCAATCTTCTTGCCCTGAGCGCGGAACAATTGAATCAAATCTTTTTTTGTCGCTTGTGAAATGGCAATTATCTTTTCCGCCTTTTTCAAGCTGAGCGGCACCAACACTTTTTTCGAAAAAAATTGGCCGGTAGGAAACCATTCGGGATGTTTGTAAATGATCAAATCGTGCACGAAAACAAATGAACGCTTGGCATAGCCGATGGGAATAATGTTGGCGGGAAATAACGCCAAATCGAGCTTTGCCCGATACAATTGAAAAGAAAATTTCAAATGGCGGGACCAAAACGGCATTTTGCCGGACCGGATTTTCCTCACCTGGGCGCGTCCGCCGTCTTTGATCAAAATATCCAAAGCATTTTTTGAATACGCAGCCGGTATAAATAAAACATAGTCGTTTTCTTCATCGAGTTCAATCAAGTTTTTAACCAAATTAAAGGTATACCGCTCCACGCCGGCGCCGGTATTTTTTATCGGATCGAATATTTTGCGGCAGTCAATGCCTATGCGCATATGGGTGTGAATTGGCAATTAGCGATCGTAAAATGGTAATGAGTTTGTAACTTATTGGCTTTTTGGGTTGTTAGTCAAGTAGGTTCTTAGTGTCTTATTGGTTTGCCTAATAACCTAACAACCTACAAGCTCCGTTTTTACGTGCTTCAGGTTATGTGTTCTGTGTATGTGCTTACATGACCGAAATCACGCCCAGACTAAGCAGTGTAACAATAATCGCCGACATAATCAAACCGAGAAAAATAAACAGCAGCGCCCATTTTTTCTTAAACCCGAAAATAAAAGCCGCGATTGCGCCCGTCCAGGCGCCGGTCAGAGGCAAAGGAATTCCGACAAAAATCAGCAAGGCGACGCGGCCATATTTTCTGTATTTGCCCTCAAACTTTCTGGCCGTCCGCTCAAAAAGCCAAGTCTGAAATTTTTTGTACCAATTTATTCTGGCCGCCAAAAAATCGCTCAGCCAGTCCAAACTAAATAAAATTATAACCGCGGGAATCATGTTGCCCGCGATTGAAAAAACGATCGCCTCCCAGACCGGCAATTTATACCCCAACAAAGCTATCGGCAACGCGGCTCGAAGCTCCGTAAAAGGAATCATGGATAGCCAAAAAGTGGCCCAGCGAGGCTCGACATTACTGAAATAATCAATTATGGTTTGAATCATAAATTATCCCAACTGTAATTTAAAAATCCCCAATCAATCAAAGCTTTCGTGTCCTGAAATCTGGCTTGCGAAGAATTACTGCCCAGAACAACCGAGAGCAACCGATGATTGTCTTTTTCCACCAAAATAGCCAGACAACCCCCGGCCTCGGGCAAATATCCCGTCTTGCCTCCTATTATTTTATAGCCGTATTTTTCCGAGTTCAAAAAACTATCAAAAAGCGCGTCGGTCGAATAAACATTTCTGACTTTCTTGGAATTTTTTATTTTAAAATTGTACGCCGGCAAAGACAGCCCTGCCGAGATATCTTCATTCTTCAGAGCGAGCTCGAATAGTCTCGCCACTTCCGCGGCCGTCGAAACATTATTTTTTGATAAACCGATCACGTCATGAAATTCAGTGTTTGGCATATTGTTTTCCCCAGCGAAAACATTCATCTTTTCGACAAATTCAGTCTCGGACAGGCCGGAGACTCGCGCCAGCGCCTTGGCGCAATGATTATCGGAAGACACCAGCATCGTATTGAAAACGTCTCTGAGCGAAACCGTTTCACCGCGATAAATGTGCGGATAAGCGCCGGGAATCTCATCGCTTTGCTGCATGGTCACTTCCGCTTCCCAATTCACTTCGGGGTTTTCCCGCAAAAAAACCAACGCCGTCATCAATTTAGTGAGACTGGCGATCGGAGTCTGCTGGTCTTTGTTTTTACCGTACAAAAATTTTCCGGTATCAATATCTTTTAAAATAAAATTTTGAGATGTCGGCAATACTCCTCTGTTATCATTTTCTATTTTACGCGGCAAACGCAGATCATTGTAAAAATCATCTACCGCAACTCTATCAATGCTCGAAAATATCGGATTGATCATTAAAATCGCCGAAACCACAAATTCGATCATAGCGGTCTTTTTATTTGGTTAAACTTTCTTCTTTATTCGCCAAAAAATCAACCAGACTCTCCAATTGATGCAAACGCGAGTAATCGGGCAAATCCTCGACCGTATTCAGGCCCAGATATTGCAAAAATTCGACGGTGACGCTGTATAATTCCTGCCCGTTGTTTTTATCGATCTCGAAATCCGCCAAACCTCTGATCATTAAATTGCGCAAAATCAAACTGCAATTCACGCCTCTGATTTTCTCTATCTCGGCCTTGCTGATCGGGCCGCGATAAGCGATGATCGTCAAGGTCTCGATTGACGGCTGCGTCAATTCTCCCGATCTTTCCTGTTTGATCAATTGCTCGGCCAATTCCTTATTGGCCGGATTGGAGACCATTTGATAGCTATCATTTGAATAAACGATATTGATGCCGCTATTCGGCGCGTTATGCTTGAGCACCAATTCATCAAGCGCTTTTTTGATTTCTTCTTTTGAAGTCTTTTGGCCTGACTTTTTAAAGAACTTAATCAAATCGGACACGCCGAGCGGCCGCGGAGAAACTAACAACAAACTTTCCACTTGAGATTTATCCATATTTTTATAATTTCTAGCGAGGTCGCTGCGAAAATTTATTTTCATGGCGACCGAGCGACGGAATTTCAAGCGTTGTCACGCCCCGTGACAACGCTTATATTTTTTTTACTTGAATATTGCCGAAAATTTCATTTTGCGAAACAAAAACGCTGCGACGCTTGATCAATTCGAGCAAGGCGAGAAAATTAATAATGATTTCCGTTTTCGATTTGGCGTTTTTCGTCAATTTGCTGAAATCGATATTTCTGAATCGAGACAAAGCTTTTTGCAAGGACATGATTTTCTCTTGTATGCTGATCGTTTTTTCAATGGCCACTTTCGGCAAAGATAAAAGAGGATCCAATCTCTTCAAAATTTTCAAAAAAACTTCTTTAAGCGAAGCCGAATTAACATTTTCCGGAGGATGAAATTCCACTTCCATTTTTATCGGCGATTTTTCGCGGCCGAATGAAAAATTCTCTTTACCCATCATGGCGTCAATGACTTTGCTCGCTTCGTAATATTCCTTGTACATTTTCAATTGCTTTTCCAGCTCGTCCGGCTCGACTTCTTCCTCGACAATCGGTAAAATGGCTTTTGATTTGAACAACAATAATTTCGCGGCAATGACCAAAAAATCGGCCAATTCCTCAGCCGGCTTATTCGTTAATTTTTTAATATGTTCCAAATATTGATCAGTCACCTGCGACAACGAGATTTCGGTGATTTCCAATTCTTTGCCCTCGATCAATTGCAGGAGCAAATCCAGCGGTCCGGAAAATTTTTCTATTTTTATCTTATACATAGCTATTTTGTTTTCAAGGGCAGGCTCATTTGTTCCCCCAACAATTTTTTCGCCTCTTTTTTCCCTTTCGATGTCAATTTTATTTCCTTAATGAACCACTTATGCGGCGTGCGCATGCCATAGCCGATCATCAATTCCTTATCGATCAAGCTCTCCAAACTTCTTGAAATGATTTTCGTCTGCAAATCCGATTTCGGGGCTCGCTGAACATGTCCGTAAAACTCAACCAATCGATCGCGATGCAATCGCTCGCCCTTATATTGATCGCTCTGGATCAAAATATATTTTTGCAATTTCGATAATCTCATTTTAATAAATCCCAGACAATAAATCCAAAATTCCAATATTCAAAATCACAAATGTTTGTTATTTCGTATTTGGAGCTTGTAATTTATTTGAAATTTGGAGTTTGTCATTTGTTATTTTCCACTCAAAGGCAGGTCAATCCTCACATCATCTCTCGGGAAAAGCGTCGCCTGCTTGATATTATCCAAGCCGAGCAATTTTTGAGTCACCCGCTCCAGCCCCATGCCAATCCCGCCTTCGGGCGGCATGCCGTATTTGAAAGCCTCCAGATAAAACTCGAACTCCTTGGGATCCATTTTGAATTTTTTAATATTTTCAACCAGCATTTGATAATCGTGAATGCGCTGGCCGCCGGTGACGATTTCGCAGCCGCGAAAAAGCAGGTCAAAACTTTTGGTGAAACCCTTATCGTTTTCGTCTGGCATGGTGTACATCGGCCTTTTTTCCACCGGATAATGAGTGATGAAAAGAAAATCCGAATCGAATTTGCGTTTGGCGTATTGGCAGATCAATTCTTCCTGGTGAGGTTCGAGATCCGGTTCGCCTTCGCAATTTTCGCCGAATTCATCTTTCAAGATTTTCTCGGCTTCTTTTAATTTCATTGAAGGGATGGCCGCCGGCACCTCGGGAATGGCCGCGTCCAGCAATTGAACTTCCTTGTCGCACGTTTTCGCCACCTTGTTCATCATGGCGGTTAAAGCGCGACGCGTCATATCCATGACATCGGAGTGATCTTTAATAAATCCCATTTCAAAATCAAGCGACGTGTATTCATTGACATGCCTTGAAGTATGATGAGCTTCGGCTCGATAAACATTGCCGCAGGTGAAGACGCGCTCAAAAACGCCGGTCATGATTTGTTTGTAAAATTGCGGACTCTGGCCCAAATACGCGGCTTTGCCGAAATAATCGATTTTGAAAACATTGGCTCCGCCTTCGGTCGCCTCGGCCACCAGTTTCGGCGCTTGAAATTCGGTAAAACCTTCATCAATCATCAATTCTCTGAATCCTTGAATCAAAGCGGATTGGACTTTAAAAACAGCTCTGGATTTTTCATCACGATAATTGAGCGGCGCATTGTCCAAATACGTATCCATTTTCATTTCAGACCCGAGCTCATACGGCAGTGTTTCCGCTTCAGCTAAAACTTTGATGCTTTTGGCCAAAACCTCAACCGACCCGCTTTCCATCAGCGGATTGGCGTTCTTGCCTTTTCGTTCATTGACCACGCCTTGGATTTCCAAAACAAACTGCGGCCTGATATTATCCAAAATGCCTTTTGAAGCGTCATCCAATTCGTTTGGCACCAAAACGACCTGCAAAATTCCGGTTCGGTCGCGCATGTCGAGAAATACGATTTTACCCATGTTGCGCCTGACATCGACCCAACCGTTTATGATGACTTCCTCCCCTTTTTTGTTTACAACCTCCAAATTAAGCGTTCTTGCCATATTTTTGTATAAAAAATAACCATTAGAATTAAACAAATGTCATTATAATCATACATCATTTGACGCGGCATTTCAAGTATTCGGCCTGCTTATAAAACAAAAACCGGCGCTCGCGCGCCGATTTAAAATAAATTTTGACTTTTCACACTATTATTATATTCCAATATCTTGTAGCATCTCGTAACCAATCATAACGTCGTTATCGGCCTCGATTGCGTGATATAAAACTTACCTCCCTCAAACGCCCATTCAATGTCGCAGGGAAATTTATAATGCTTTTCAATATCAAAACACAATTTCGCCAATTCAATGATTTGCTCGCCGGTTAATTTTTGTTTTTCCTTTTTATCAGCCGGCAAATCTTTCCAGACATTGCCGCCGGCCGGCACCCTGATCAATTGCTTCGCTTGCTCGGCGACATTGATGTCGATGATATTCCAAGTGTCTTTTTCTATCACATAACTGTCAGGCGTGATACTGCCGGAGACGATCGCCTCACCCAAACCAAAGCCCGCTTCAATGATAATTTGGTTCGGGTCTTTGGTGACCGGATGCACCGTAAAGGTGATGCCCGCGATTTCGCTGTTAACCATTTCTTGAATGACAACGGCCACCGAAACTTTACTTTTAATCAACCCTTTTTCAAAACGATAAAAAATCGCTCTGGGCGTAAATAAAGACGACCAGCATTTTTTGACTGACTTTAATAAATTATCTTCTTTAACATTTAAATAGCTCTCTAGCTCTCCGGCCCAGGACGCGATTGAAGAATCCTCCGCGGTCGCGGAACTTCGCACGGCCACATATTCCGCGCCCAGCTTTTTGTGCTGATCTTGAACTTCCTTGGCAATGTCTTCAGGGAATCGCGCTTTGTCAATCAAAAGCCTAATCACTTTCGACGCCTGATCAACCGATTTCACGTTTTCAAAATTAATTTTATCCAGCTCTTTTTCCACTTCAACATCCAAATCTGTTTCTTTCAAAAACTTGTCAAAAGCGGGCGCCAAAACCACAAATCCCGGCGGGATCGGAATGCCTGCCTGAAACATTTCACCCAGCGACGCGCCCTTGCCGCCGGCGATGTCGACGTTTTTGTAAGATATTTGTTTAAAAGTTTTGGTAAACATAGTATTATGATTTTTTAATTATGGTCACTTTGCCGTGCGTGGCGTCCACCTCCACCTCGTCGCCCGTCTTCAAAACCTGCGTGGCGATTTTCGTGCCGATGACGCAGGGCTTTTTCATTTCTCGGGATACAATCGCCGCGTGGCAAGTAATGCCGCCTTCATCGGTAATAATCGCTTTGACATTTTTCAAATAAGGAATAAAATGCGGCGTGGTTTGAATCGTAACCAAAATTTTCCCCGCCAAATCCGCTTTTTCCAATTCACGTTTATCTTTTACAACAACAACCTCTCCCTTGATATTTTCTCCGGAATTGAAAGCGACCTGCCCCTTAATGCCCGCCTCTTTAGGCGCTGATAATTTTCCAAAATATTCTTTTATCTGCCCGATCAAAATCGGATCATCCAATACAGTGTCTTGATAGCGTTTGTCTCTTAAATACAAATAAACATAGCCGCTTTGCTTTCGATGCTCGGTTTTTTCCGCCGCTTCTTGCCCGTCAAGCGCGCCATCAGCCAAATTCACAATCTCTTGGGCAGTTAAAAAAGTCATCAAATCTTTTTCTTTTGCATCTGATTTTTTCTCCTTTTTCAAAAATTCAAAAAAATCAAACAAGTTTTCACCCATTTTTTCCTCTTTAAATGCAATCTCATTTCTCCATTTGTTATGGGCCTCCAAAACTTGTCCAGCGTTTTCAATTTCTTTTTTATTTTCCTCGAGCATCATGCCCATTGAAAAAATAAATAAAAAATAAGCGCCATGTTCGCCGTATTTTTCAAGAATGTCCTGAAAACATTTTTTTGCCTTTTTTAAATCTCGCTTTTCGATAAACTTTTCCAATCTTTCGGAAAGCTTGGAAATTTTTTTCCAAAGTTTATCATCGTGGTCAATATATTTTCGCAAAAGCTCCGGATTTCGCAAAACCTTTTTCTTTGATTCTTGATGAAAGAGTTTTGATTGATCCAAATTAAAAGCGCGGATTACCTCATTATCCTTTTGAGGAAAAATTATTGATTCGACAAAATTATTTTTATAATTTTTTAAAGTGAATTTCTCTCTGTCCATAAACTTGGCCGAATAAAAAAACAGTGATTCTTCCCGACGAATGCCAAGAAACCATTTCCGCCGCTTAATTTGCTCGAAAACATCATTCATATCTCTAAAATTACCATAAAATCAATTATTTTACAAATAAAAAATGCCCGATCCGAGCATTTTTTATTTCACGATTTCCTGCGCTCTTCCCACCTGCCCGTCTTCAAGTCTGACTTTTATGCCGCGCGGGTGAAAAGCGGAATTGGTCAAAATTTCTTTAACGACTCCTCGAGTCAAGTCGCCGGTGGGCTGATCTTTTTTCAAAACAATCATCACCTCCATACCCGGCTTGATGTCGTCTCTGTTTTCTATTGGCATAAATTATCATGAATCATGAAACATGGAGCATGAAGCATGGATCACATATCATGTATCACGTAACAATTGAGTAATGGAGCAATTTTTTTCTTCATCCCCAATTTCCACTTTCCAATTTTTTAAGAAACCGATCTCGTAATATTTCGTACGAAAATCTCGTACATCTCGTAACTCACTATGGAGTCAACCTATTAATCATCCTCGGGAACGGAACCGTTTCGCGAATATGCTGCAAGCCGCAAATCCAGCGAACCAACCTCTCTAAGCCGTAACCAAAGCCGCTGTGCGGCACTGATCCGTATTTTCGCAAATCAAGATACCATTGAAATGACTCAATGGGCATTTTTTGCGCTTTCATTCTCTTCAAAAGCAAATCATAATCGTCTTCTCTTTGCGAGCCGCCGATAATCTCGCCCGCGCCTTCGGTGGCGATCAGGTCAGAGCCCAAAACCAAGTCTTTGTTTTCCGGATCAAGCTTCATGTAAAACGCTTTAATTTTCGCCGGCCATTTTTCAACGAATATGGGCACGGCGCTGTCTTTGGTCAGCAAAGTCTCGTCATCGGCTCCCAAATCATCGTCTTCTTTAATGTCCGAGCCGAGCGACTGCAATTTTTTAACGGCCTCGGCGTGAGTCATTTTACCGAACGGCGCTTTTATTTTTTCCAGCAGTTTAACATCTCTTTCCAAAACGCCAAGTTCGTATTGATTTCTCTCGAGAACTTTTTCAATGATAAAGCAAATCAATCCTTCCTGCACTTTCATATTCTCTTCATGCTCGACAAACGCGGCCTCAGCGTCCATCATCCAAAACTCGGTCAAATGCCTTCTGGTTTTTGATTTTTCCGCTCGAAATGTCGGGCCGAAGTCAAAGCATCTGCCCACGGAAAATATGGCCGCTTCAATGTACAGCTGGCCTGATTGCGATAAATAAGCTTTGCCCAAATCAAAATAATCGGTTTCAAATAAAGTGGTGGTGTCTTCGCAAGACACGGGCGTTAAAATCGGCGAATCAATTTTTATAAAACCTTCTTTATTCAAATATTCGTAAGTCGCGTTGATAATGGTGTTTCGAACGCGCAAAACAGCCCATTGTTTGGGAGCGCGCAGCCACAGGTGCCGGTTGTCCAAAAGAAATTCAGGGCCGTGCTCTTTTTTTCCGATCGGGTATTCGGCGGCGATTTGAATAATTTTAACTGCTGAAACTTGCAATTCGAAAACCCCTTTTTGCTTGGGATGCTCGGTCACTTTGCCGGTCAATTCAACCGAACTTTCCGTGGTAATCTTTTGCGCCTCTATCCAAACCTTGTCGTCAACTTCTTTTTTGGACACCACGGTCTGAACAAAGCCCGAGCCGTCTCGAATCTGCAAAAACATAATCGCGCCCGATGAGCGCAGATTATAAACCCAGCCTTTGATTGAAACCTGTTTTTCGATGAATTCTTTGAAGTCTTTAATGAATGTTTGAGTCATATTTTTCTTTGATTTATTCAATGATATCATTGTCATCTCCAAAAATCAAACTTTTTTCTCTTTCTCGAATTCCTTGGCACCGGCCCAAGCCAGCTCAAAAATCATGGCCATCATGTCGTGAATGTCTTGATCTTCTATAATAACGCCGACATACGCTCCTTTTCTGAAATTTATCAAAGAGACCTTATCTTTGCCGTAAATTGTAACTTCGCCATGATAAGGAAACATCTTTGCCGGAATATAGCGGATCTTTGGCCAAATGCTTTTTTCGATTTTAGCGTAAGCGACTTTATTGTAACTTTTATCAATCACCGTATCCGGCACAATGCCTCTTGTTTTAATTTTCAATTTCTCCTTTTTCTTCGTATATGCTTCCTGGTCTTTTTTGGGAATGAATTTCAAATACTCGGCGGCGTTTGAATAAGCCAACATCTCATAAGTTTCTTTCACTTCAACATGATCGGCGTAAACCTTGAGCACGCCGTCAAGCCCTTCATAAAACATTACCTTTGGTTTATGAGGAGTCAAGGTAAACAATCCTTCTATTTCCGGCAATATCTTTTTGGCATTTTCCAAACGATTTTCCGCGAGCCTGATCTGACTGTCGGCGAACCTAACCAATTTTTCGGGTTTTTCAATCTGATAGTAAAGTTTTTTTCCTTTTCGCAATTCAGAAACCAGGCCTTTAATGGCCAATTCCTCCAAAATTTTATAAGCCGTGCTTCTGTTCAATTTCGTGTATTCCGCGATTTTGGACGGATAAGCGCCGCCCAATTCCAAAAGAGCGGCATAAATCTCCGCTTCTTTTTGCTTTAATCCCGCCTTTTTCAATTCGCTGATCAGTTTGATTTGTTCCGCTTTAATTTCCATGCATTTATTATATCAAATTAATAATTTTTGTCAATTTTTACGAACAATATTTTTATATTTCGAGCATTTTATTTAATTTTAGACAAAATAAAGACAAATATCAATAATTAAATTTAACATATTAATGACATCATTTTTTAAATTGTTATAATGCTTCCTTACATGTTCATTGATAACTTAAAAACCCGCGGAGACAAAGGAGCTCAAGACATGGACATTAACGTAAGAAAAGAGCTTATTAACTATTTTTCACACAAGAATCCGTGGGAAATCAATGGAGAAGCCATCATTAGCGCTTTGAAAAGACGAATCGAAAACGCGGCCGGCAACCCAAGCAAGGCTGTCCATTTCTTCACCGCTCAGCCATGCTATGAGTGCAGGAGTCACTACTATATCATCATGAAGTTTGCCGGCGACTTCATCAAAATCTGCCCGCATTGCCACTTATGCTACCTTATTCTGGGAGATTCGCTAAAAGACCACGTCAAGACTTCAGTCATTGATGACGATGATGTCATTCGTGAGCTGGGGCAATGCGACTCATGGCTATCAGTCCAAATCGTCATCGATGCTCTCATGGAGAGCATTCTTTCGCGGCAAGACAAAGAGAAAGCCCTCAGGAAGAATGGGGGCAAGGAGAAGGGAACCAAGAAGGAGGAGAAGAAAGAAAAAAAAGAGGATGCGGTAACGGAAGGAGAAAATTAATGAGCAGTGTCAAGGATGTCAAAAAAAGAATCGCCGAAGCGCTCGGCGAGGCTGCAGGAGAGGACGCAGCCCAGGCGCTCGGCGAAATACCGCAGACCGATAAACAAACCACCACCCAAGGAGAAACCACCATGTCCAGCATGACCGACAAGCCCAATCAGACTCTCCATGCTGTCACAGTCAACCTCAAGCACGGCGCCAAGATCGCCGGATCCGAAGAAGCGTGCGACTTGATGATTGGCATCTTGCGCCGCACCTTGGGCGACACCTACCCCAAGTTCTTCGACACCGCGCTCGGCCACATGCTCGAGCCGCTGTTCGTGGCCAGCGCGGTGCACTACCTGTCCACGCAGTACGGGTTCATCCCCAACTGCGAGACCGTGGCCAAGGTGGCCGAGTACTGCATGCAGGGCACGGGCCGTGAAATGATGGCAACCCTGCTCCAGCAGCTCGAGCCGGCCTTCGAGGCCATCACCAAGATCAAGGTTCTCGAAGAGGCTCCGGAAAAGGACGCCGGCCGCAAGAAGGAGTAATCAATGACATGAGGCGGTTTGGACAATCCAAGCCGCCTCTTTTCTTGAAAAGGAGATAAAGTCATGCGCTTCCAAAAAAGAATCAGGCTCGGCCGCAATGCGCGCTTGAATATTTCAAAAAACGGCGTCAGCTTCTCTATCGGCATCCCAGGCATATCGATTAACATTGGCAGAAAAGGAATTTTTCTCAATACGGGCATTCCGGGCACGGGTGTTTCTTCGAGAAAAAAAATCAAAAAATTCAAATAGCTCAAGCGGTGATTGTCTTATCAATCCGCCGCTTTTAAACGGAGGCAACATGAATTTCAGAACACACGTCAGACTTGGCCGTAACTTGTGGCTGAGTTTTTCACGTAACGGCATCAGCGTTTCCTTTGGTATTCCCGGATTGTCGCTGACCATCGGGAGAGGAGGAATGTTCCTAAGCTCGGTAATTCTCGGCACGGGGATTTCTTCCAGAAAAAAAATCAAAACATCCAAATAGCTCAAGCGGCGATTGTCTTATCAATCCGCCGCTTTTAAATTGACAAAACCCGACCGGCCAAGTAAACTTCCTTTCAGAACAAAGGAGGAAACGATGGGCGCAACGAAACAAACACTGTTAGGAGGATGCCTCCTCGTCTGCTCCCCCAGCCACTCCTACCCTAAAATAGACGACGGGCCGGATGGGCTCCCGTCGATTCAAATGATCTCTCCCGGCACTCAATACGCCGACGGAGCCTACAATGAAGGAGAAATGGCTTTTTTGACGGTCACCGGCGGAAACAACAGCGTCGTTGTGCATCTCTGGGACAAAGATGGAAATCACCAATGTGTCGCCATGCCCCCAAAGAAATTAGATAACGACAGCATTTGTCAGTTGAGTCTGGCGCCGGATGTATGGCACAGCATTCAAGCAGGAGAGAACTCCGTCGCCACTTTGGCGGTTTACGGCAATGGCCATGGCAGGATAACCGACATGGCGAAATTCTTTCGAACGCCGGAAAGCTTCCTCGCCTTCAGAAGGTCATTGTCTCAAGCCATCAATCCCAATCTGCCTCCCGGATTTTAAGCCAGCTTCACCAAGCCGGCTTTTTTTAATTATGGATTCATGCTAACTTATCTGTACGGCAAAAAGGAGGGGGACATGGATTTGGCGATACTGAAAAAAACTCTGCGCGAAGCGGACAGACTGGCGAAAAAACACCCGGCAAATATCGCCAGAATCGATCAAACCCTGCTCGCCGGCCTGGGTTTTTCCAAAACCCCGGGGTCGCTTGAAGAGAAAAGGCGAAACATCGAGATCGTCAATGACCTTTTCGCGGCCGGCTGGTTCGACGCCAAGATCGTGCGCGCCTTGCGGCACTCCGCCATTGAGAAAAAATACCTGGTGGAACTGCTTATGGTCGCAAATGGCTTGTATTTTCTGCACGATAGTTTTCTCCTGTGCTACCAGATCGGCTTCACGGAGGACAAGCCGGGCACGAAATTGCCGGACAAGACGCGAAAAAAAGCCTTGCGTCGGATCTGCAAAGCCTTGTCGCGAGTCTGGACGGACGACGAGCTAGTTGCCAACATTTGGAAATTCGACACCTTTGACATCATTGTTTCCATCCTTTCGATCATCGGCTGGGGCGACATGCGGATCGTCAAGGCGTTCGGGGACACGAAAATCGGTCCGGATCAAACGTTCCGAGCGCTGCAAGCGGCCGGCTGGAAAGATTCGAGAATAATCCGCGCCCTGGAGAGCGCCAAGTGGAGCGACTACAATATCGCTTCGCACCTCTATCGCCAGCTGTTCGGACCGGCCAAGTGGACTGCGGGCAGAATCGTCGTTTCATTGCTGGCAAACAACTGGAACGTGGACAGAATTTGCGACGCCCTGCTTTCCATCAAGCAAACCAGCAAATGGATTCTATCCGCCTTCATGGCCGCCGTGGGAGAAGACAAAGAGACTCTGCTCAAGGCCATGTCCAGTCTGCGCGGACAAGGTATCCTAAGCAGGAAGGAAGCGAAAGAGATTCTCGCAAGTAACGGACTCGACAACCAGACCATTCTAAGGCTGGTCAATCAGTCCGGGGAAGGCCTGATCCCTCGAGCGGACATCGAAAAGCAAATTTTCGATTTTGCCGCCTAATAGCGACGATTGTCTCACGATCGTCGTTTTTCAATTGAAAAAATTCAGCGGAAATGATAGACTGGATTCATGAAATATAAGATAGACGAACAATTCCACGGTTGGCGCCTGGATAAATTCCTCAATAAAAAGCTGACTGAGTCGACCCGCAGCCAAATAAAGAAACGTATTTTGGCCGGTTTGATTGAGGTTAACGGAAAAAAGGCGACCGCTCACCGCTTTTTAAAGGCGAGAGACCTTGTCGAAATAAAAAAAGAAACGGCGTCCCGGCCGGCGGACGTATTGAAAAAACCGCCGAAAGAAAATCAGAACGCGGGGATTCTCAAAAAAATTAAAATTCTCGACCAAAAGGATGACTGGCTGATCATTTACAAACCGGCGAATCTTTTGGTTCATCCGACTAAAACGAGCGCTGAAAAAACATTGGTCGACTGGCTGATGAAAAAACATCCTTCCATCGCCAAAGTGGGAGAAGACCCGAATCGCCCCGGCATTGTTCATCGCCTAGACAAAGAAACTTCCGGCCTGATGGTCATCGCCAAGAATCAAAAAATGTTCGAGCATTTGAAATCGCAATTCAAAAAAAGGCTCATCACCAAAAAATACTACGCTCTCATTTACGGCCGACCGGATTCGCTCGAGGATGAAATGTCTTTTCGCGTGGGCAGAAGCGCGCAAAGCGGCGCCATGGCGGCTCATCCGTTTAATTCAACTCTCGGCAAAAGCGCTTTGACCGAATATGAAGTCATCAAAACCAGCCCGAAATACTCGCTGGTCGATGTCTCGCCGAAAACGGGCCGAACGCATCAAATCAGAGTGCATTTTCTGGCGCTAAACCACCCGGTGGTCGGCGATCCGCTGTACAAAACGAAAAAATACAAGCCGGCCAAAATAGTCCGCATGTTTTTGCAAGCCTATTATTTGTCGTTTGAGGATTTGAATGGAGATAAGTTGGAATATAAAATTGCTCTTGATGGGGATTTAGATGATTTTTTTAAAAAACTCTAATTTCTGCCCGACTTTCAGTCGGCTTCGTTGCCATGCCCACTCCCGCCTTCGCTAACGCTACGGCGGACAAGAAAGTGGGGTGGAAATTATATGAAATTCTTCGAAAATATTTTTAAAAAACAAGAACGAATCGAAGACAAACTCCGTCAAAGAATTTTGGACGAGCCGTCCGTAAAAAGAACTATCGATGACCTCATTACCAATCCCGAACTTCCCGAATTAAAAATTTACATGGTCGGAGGCATTGTCAGAGACTCGTTTTTGGACAGACCGTCCAAAGACTATGATTTTGTTTTGGGTAAAATCACGCAAGCGCAATTGGAAAAAGCTCTGACCAAAGAAAAAGGCAGCCTAGATCTGACCGGAAAAAACTTCGGCGTCAACAAATTCATGCCCGCGGACTCGACCTTGACCGAAGCCATGGACTTTGCTTTTCCGCGCACTGAAATGTCCACCGGCGGCGGCGGCAAAAGAGATTTTGAAGTCCAATATGATCCGAACTTGCCGATTGAAACCGATTTGAGCCGCAGAGACCTGACCATCAATGCCATGGCTTTTGACGCGCGCGAAGGAAAATTAATTGATCCTTTCGGCGGCCGAAAAGATTTGGAAAATAAAATCATTCGCGCGGTCGGCGACCCCAACGAGAGATTCAAAGAAGATTATTCCAGAATTTTGCGCGCCATTCGCGTTGCCTGCCAGCTTGATTTTCGAATAGAACCGAAAACCTGGCAAGCCATCGTGGAAAACGCCAAACATTTAAATGACACCAGAACAAACAATGAGGGGCAAACCGAAAGAGTCGTGCCCGAAGACACTATCAGAAAAGAAATGCTCAAAGCCCTTGAAACCAATCCTTCTCTCGCTTTTGAACTTTTCGACAAAGCCGGCGTCTTTGAACAAATAATCCCAGAAATAGACAAACTCAAAGGCTGCGAACAGCCGCCGGAACATCACTACGAAGGCGATGTCATCGAGCACACTAAATTAATGATTGAAAAAATAAATTCTCCGGAATTCAAAGCGCAATTTCCGGAAGCCAAAATCGACGGGTCGTTCATCATGGCAGTTTTATTGCATGATGTGGGCAAACCAGCGACCAAAAAAGAAATAGAAAAAGATGGCAAGAAAAAAATCGTTTTTTACGGCCATGAGAATGTCGGCGCCAAAATGTCGGAAACCATTTTACGCAAATTAAGATTTTCCAGAAAACAAGTCGAGCGCGTCAAATTTCTGATTGAAAATCACATGATCGCCACCGCTGGCGACCCGGCAACGCTTAAAGCAACAACGATTGAAAAATATTTCATGGGTTCCCGAGGCCAACGCCTAATGATGCTTCATTATTTGGACGCGCTCGGCTCGCTCCGCCCCGACGGCTCGCCTTCCACGGATAAATTCAAAGCGCTGATAAAAAGAATGGAGAAAATCAAAGCGACTCTGGCGGCCAGAATCGACACTCCGGTCGAATTATTGAATGGCGGCGAAATCATGGAACTTTTTGAAGGCAAAAAAGGAGGGCCTTGGATCAGCGAGATTAAAAAGCGTTTGCGCGAAGAGCAACTCAGCGACAAAATATCCTCAAAAGAAGAAGCCGCGGCCTTTATTCAAGCTCATAGAAAAGATTTTTTGGATTTATGAAAAAATTGATCTTGATTTCCGGCCCTTCAGGCTCGGGAAAAACAACCATTGTCAACAAACTCCTAAAAAACCAGCCGGACGAATTGGCGCGGCCCATGACTTACACCACCAGGCCTCGTAGAAAGTCCAAAGAAGTAGCGGGCGAGTATAATTTTATCTCCGTCAAGGATTTCAAAAAATTGATCGATAAAAACGCGCTGCTGGAATGGGATTTGGTTTACGGCAATTATTACGGCAAAGCTCTCAAGGAAATTGAACAAATTTGGCAGGCCGGCAAAACACCGTTGATAACCATTGACCCTTTATCCATTGATAAAAACGAATTTTCACAAAAGAGCATAATCAAAATTTTCCTTGAGGTTCCCAACTCGGAAATTTTGAAAAAAAGGATCGAAAAAAGGAATATGGATCCCGAAAAATTGAAAAAAAGATTGGAGCAACTGCCTGCCGAGCTGGCCATGGCCAAACATGCCGATTTCATTGTAAAAAACAAAGAAAACGAGCTCAAACAAGCGGTCAAAGACTGCGAAAAAATCATTTTTGAGAATGCTTGACAATTTCTCTCCAAAAAGCTAAAATCATATCTGTTAGTTACAAGATGTACAGGCTTTAGCATACGAGATAAAATTTATAATAAACTAAAAATTATTTGTAAATTCGTAACCATTGGTAACCTTTTTACAAAACATTCGTAATTTGTAACCCTATGAAAAAAGATATTTACCCTGAAGTTCAGCCCGGCAAAGTGGTCGCGGTGCATCAAAGAATCAAAGAGTTAACACCCAAAGGAGAAGAAAAAGAAAGAGTCCAGATTTTTGAAGGCTTGGTTTTGGCCAGAAAACATGGCTCTGAAATCGGAGCCACGATCACGGTCAGAAAAGTCTCGGACGGCATCGGAGTTGAAAAAATCTTCCCCTTGCATTCACCGGTTATTGAAAAAATAGAGACAGCCAAAGAATACAAAGTCAGGCGGGCGAAACTTGGGCATCTTAGAACCACTCATAAAAGACTTAGAGAAATCAAATAACTCAAAAAATTGGCGACTTGCCAATTTTTTTTATTTATCATAAGCTCTTTTTATCGTCCCCAAAAAACAAGGAGGTGGCGGCATGGGAGATCCGAAAATAAAATGGGTACAAAGGGTTGTCGCCGGAGCAATTCCCGCCAGCATCCTGGTGGCTGACGATGACCAATTTCTGGTAGACATGATGGGAACCATCTTTAGTCGCGCCTTCCCCGAGGCAGAGCTGCTCAAAGCTGCCGACGGATGCGAAGCGGTAACACTCTACCGCGAGCATTGTCCGGATATCGTCCTTCTGGACGTGATGATGCCCGCCATGAACGGCTGGGAGGCATGCAAGAACATCCGTCTGGAAGAAAAAAAGGATGGACAAACTCCGGTGATCATCATCATGACCGGCATTGGACCGGACATCAATGCTCTGACCTCGCCGCTGTTTGAGCCCGACGCTTACATCGACAAGCCCCTGCGTCCGGCAAGATTGATCGATTTGATCATAAGCCTTTTCTCGAAAAAAAGGAAAACCACGAAAAAAGCTGTCTAAACATAGACAGCTTTTTAAATACGTTACAAACACGTTACGAATTATTGCGGCTACTTAGCTAGCCTTAGCGTCATATTTATTACAAACACATTACAAATCATAGCGTCTGAATGGCTTGCCTTGGTTTTTGGTTTATGGGTTTGCCACAAATGGCTGCGAATAATCATTAATCAGTCTCTCATTTTCTTCAAATACTGCCCGGTCACGGATTTTTTAACCTTGGCCACCTGATCGGGAGAACCCTCGGCCACCAAGTAGCCGCCTTCTTCTCCTCCTTCGGGTCCCAAATCTATCACCCAATCCGATTGCCTGATGACATCCAAATTATGCTCCACGATTAAAACCGAGTTGCCTTTGTCAACCAGCTTATTCAAGATCAATAACAAACGATTGATATCGTCGAAATGAAGTCCGGTGGTGGGCTCGTCCAGAATATACAATGTTTTGCCTGTGGAATATCTCGATAATTCCGTGGCCAATTTGATTCTTTGCGCTTCGCCGCCGGATAAAGTGGTGGCCGGCTGACCGAGCGTCAAATATCCCAAACCGACTTCTTCGAGCACTGACAACTTTTCATTTAAAATCGGAATGTCTTGAAAAAATTCCTTGGCTTGAGAAACGGTCATGTCTAAAACATCGGAAATATTTTTGCCGCGATAATGAATTTCAAGAGTCTCTTTATTATATCTTTTCCCTTTGCATTCTTCGCAAATCACGTAAACATCGGGCAAAAACTGCATCTCTATTTTAACCAGTCCATCGCCGCCGCAAGCTTCGCACCGGCCGCCTTTGACATTGAAGCTGAATCTGCCCGCGTCAAAACCTTTAATTTTCGCTTCCGGCATTTGAGTGAACAAATCTCGAATATAAGTGAATAAACCGGTATAGGTCGCGGGGTTTGACCTCGGCGTGCGGCCGATCGGCGATTGGTCGATGGTAATGACTTTGTCCAAATATTGAATGCCTTCTATTTTCTTATGCTCGCCCGGCATTTCCTTGGAGCGATAAAACGTTTTGGCCAGGGCTTTGGACAAAATATCGCTCATCAAAGTGGATTTGCCCGAACCGGAAACGCCGGTGATGCAGACGAACTTGCCGAGCGGAATGTCAACGTTGATGTTTTTTAAATTATTGGCGGTCGCGCCTTTGATCGAAATTTTCTTGCCATTGCCTCTTTTTCGGCGATCGATTTTCAATGTTTCGATTTTAAGCTTGCCCGACAAATATTTGCCGGTCAAAGATTTCGGATTCTTTTTTATCTGCTCGGGCGTGCCCTGAGCGACCACTTCCCCGCCGCCCACGCCGGCGCCGGGTCCGATATCGATTATCTGATCAGCCGCCATCATGGTGGTTTCATCATGTTCGACCACAATCACCGTATTATCCTGCGCTTTTAATTCCAAAAGCGTGCCGATTAATTTATGAATGTCCGCTTGATGCAAACCGATGGTCGGTTCATCCAACACATACACGACTTCCGCGAGTTTGGCGCCCATCTGAGTGGCCAGCCTGATGCGCTGGGCTTCGCCGCCGGACAAAGTGTTCGCGCTGCGATCCAAAGTCAAATAGCTCAAACCCACGTCTTCGATAAAACCGAGCCTCCGCTTTAATTCCTTAAAAATTTGCTTGCCGATAAAGATGGATCTTTCAACCATTTTTTCTTTGATCAATTTTCCTCTGACCGAAATCTTAGCGCCTTTTTTGACGGCCGTGTCCACCAATTCATTGATGTACAAAATTATTTTACTGATCGGCAAATCAGCCACCTGCGAAATATTCAACCCGCCGATCGTTATGGCCAGAGATTCGGGTTTTAGCCTTTTGCCCTCGCATGACGGGCAAATATGCATGCGCATGTATTTTTCGATTTCTTTTCTGATATAATCGGAATCCGTAATCTTATATTTGTTTTCCAAATACGGAATCACTCCTTCAAACGACATTGATTTGCTGCCGATCTGATATAATTCTCCGCCCGTGCCGTATAAAATCACCTCTTTGGCTTTTGAAGACAGCTTGCCGGCCGGAATGTTAAGCGAAAACTTGTGTTTTTGCGAAACTGCCTCGAGTAATTGCCAATTCGTGGTTTGCGTGGAAAATATTTTAGTCCATGGCTTGATCGCGCCTTCGGCGAGCGTCAATCTCGGATTGGAAATCACCAATTCCGGATCCACTTCCTGCTTAATGCCCAGACCGCTGCATTCGGCGCAAGCGCCATTCGGAGAATTGAATGAAAAACTTCTCAAATCGATTTCCGGCAAACTGATGTTGCAAACGGGACAATTATAATATTGACTGAATATTTCATCTTCTTCTCTATCCGATCGCTGAATGATCACCAGCCCGTCGCCCAAATCAAGGGCGATTTTCACGGATTCGGCCAATTGTTTTTTTTCTTCTTTGTCGCCGCTTAAAACGACTCGATCAACCACCGCTTCGACGGTATGCCTTTTTTGTTTATCCATGATCAGATCCAGCGCTTCTTCTATATTATAAACAATGCCGTCCAATCTGACTTGATAATAATTGGCTTTTTGCAATTCTTCCAGGACATTATGATGCTTGCCCTTTTGATCCTTTATGATCGGGGCCAGCACCATAATATTCAAATGATGGTCAATATCCCAAATTTTATCGACTATTTCCTCAACTGTCTGACGGGACACTTCCCGGCCGCATTTGGGACAATGCGGAATGCCTATTTTCGAATACAACAAACGCAAAAGATCATAGGTTTCCGTGATCGTGCCCACGGTCGAACGAGGATTTCTCGAGGAAGATTTTTGATCAATGGCGATCGCCGGAGACAGGCCTTCGATCTGATCCACATCGGGCTTGTCCTGCACATCCAAAAATTGCCGGGCATAAGACGATAAACTTTCCACGTAGCGTCTTTGTCCTTCCGCGTAAATCGTGTCAAAAGCCAAAGACGACTTGCCCGAGCCGGACAGTCCGGTGATGACCACCAATTTATTTCTGGGAATCTCCAAGCTGATGTTTTTTAAATTGTTTACTCTGGCGCCTTTTATTTTTATGGTTTTGCTCATAGAAAACGCGACGAGTGAGGCGAAAAGTTTTTTGAAATTTTTCGTTTTTTTTCTCGTCGGGAAGTTAAACACCTTGCGAATCAGTTTAACACAATTTTTGAAAGGCGTCAAAAGGCGGCCGCGGGCGGCGATGCCGCCATTGTAGAGACGCGCCGCGGCGCGCCTCTACAATAAAACGACGAATTTTCATTCGTCGTTTTCGCGGCCGCCGCCTAATTTATTTTATTTCAACAACCCGTACTTTTCCACATTCTCATCCGCCAACGTTTGAATCGCTTCAATGCCGCTCTGGCACTTGCCGCTTTTGGAAAACAAATGCTTGAACCTGCCCTGCGGCTTCAAATATTCTTCCACTCTCGGCCGATCCTTGGCCACTTTTTTCACATTGGTTAATTTACCGTATTCATATTCGAGAACCGGATAAATGCCCGTCTGCTGAGCCAGCCTGGCCAAATTGATCGACAATTTCGGCTCCACGTTCCAGCCGGGAATGCAGGTCGTTAAAACCTGAATGTATTTCGGCCCTTTTATTTTCGCCGCTTTTTTAACTTTATTGGTCAAATCGGTCAAATCGCCGATGGTGGCCGTGGCCGCGTACGCTACGTCATGCGCCAAAGCGATCCTGATCATGTCTTTTTTCAAATTCGCATTGCCGCAGGATTTTTCGCCGGACGGCGTGGTCATGGTATAAGCGTCAAGCGGCGTGGCGCCGCTGGACTGAATGCCCGTGTTCATGTATGCCTCATTGTCGAGGCACACCAGCAAAAAATTTTCCCGCCTCTCCCATGCGGCGGAAATAAAACCGATGCCAATATCAAAAATGGCGCCATCCCCTCCCCAAGCCAACACATTAATGTCTTTATCTTGACCTCTTTTTTTCAAAACAGCCTCAATGCCCGTGGCCACGGCCGCCGGATTTTCGAAAACCGAATGAATCCAGGGCACCTTAAATGCGCTTTGCGGATATTTGCTGGTGGTCACTTCGCTGCAACCCGTGGCTCCGACCACAATGGTGTTCGGCCCGAGCGCGTCGAGAACATTAATCATGGCCACCATCAAACCGCAACCCGCGCAAGCCGTGTGGCCGGGATTGATCAGGTGTTGAAATGGAGAATGGTATGAATTATTGGCTGTCATAATTACTGAATTTTTTTAATTAGATAATTTCTTTCATCGCAAATATATCCTCCGGCCAGCGGCGTGTCTTTGTCCGTATCGCACCTAGCGCCCTCGATAACCGAAGAGCAATAATTCAAACCGTCCGTATTACATAACTCCGCATCCGACCATTTCTCATTGTCCGACCCGCATTGAAGATTCGCTTCACAATCGCAAAGGCCATTTACGTCATTATTTTTCGCCGGATCCCAACAAATTTTTCTATTATTAGTGCTGCTACCATAATTGACGTCTTCCCATGAACCTCGCGCGGCTTCAGGAAAACTTTCCGGAAATGTGCCGCAACCGCCATTATCCGAATCAATATAAGCAGGATATAAGCATTTCAATGAACCGCCGCAATCAGCATCACTCGAACATGCTTGCCACTGCTGCCCGGCGCCGTTCTTAACGCAAGCCTTCAGATCCATATTGCAAGTAAAGCCGGAACTAGTGTCGCAGTGAATATCGCTGGCGCAATAATCTCCCCAGACGCCGAATTGACAAGTCTGCGATGACATATTGCAAATCAATTTTTGACCGTTGAACGGGAAGCAAGAAACACCGCCAATGCATTTTGAACCCGGCGTAGACGAAACCTGTTTATCCGGTCCCAAACATCTGCCCGAACAATAATAGACATCCCCCGTAGTTTTTTCGCAACCCACCGCGTCCCAAGCTCCTTGCGCGTCCAACCAAGTCGGTTTGGTGCCGTCAACGCAAGACACGGTCGGTAATTGAGTGCCAAGACTCGCATATCGACTATGCAATTCCACGCCAAAATGTTGCACATCTTTTGGATTAACCAGGTTAGAGTTATCAATGGCCTCTCCTTCCTTGCCGCCGGACCATTCATATTGACCCACACCGCCCGCCGGCAGGCAAACCAATGGATTGCCGTCAGGATCATTTTTGGTGGTCCAGACCTCGTTTATTTGACAAGAACCGCCGCCGACAGTCTGACCGGCTGACGATTTCGCGGCTGCTTCGCATTCGGCTTTGGTTTTTTTCGGATCATACTGCGTATATGCGCTATTTTCTTCGTATTTCAAATCGCAGCCATAGATCGGCCCGCAAGGCATGGTGTTGTAAATAGCCAATTCATCCGCTTCAACCTTCGTATAATCTTCAGGGAAATCATCCGTGTCGAAATTCACTCTGATGCCCAGTCCGCCGTTTGCCCCAATGATGCCCAGCACTTCTTCGGCCGTCCAAAACTTGCAAAACGGCTTTGCCGTCCAGTGCTGCCAGGTCTCCGGATCTCTTTCAAAAACCCTGCAAGTCTCGCAAGCTTTGCCCAGAGCCTGACTAAGTTCTACGGGAATGGGCAGAGCCGTGCCCAATATCGCCTTATTGGAATCTTTATAGCTTCTGACAGCGGGAACGTCATCATCCCATGTAGGGGTAAAGGCTCCGGCAATTCTGTCTCCGATCAAATCCATTAAGCTTTGATTTTTGGTGGCTTGGAATTTCGCCCAATACGCCCAATTGTCGGTATCATTGATTTCAATCAAAAAGAAAAATTTTTGCGCGTTTCTGACCTTGGCGTCGATATCTCCGGTCAACGGAATAATATATGAATCCGTGCCGCTGATCGGATATTCTTTAATCGTCACCACTTCATTATCCGAAGTTATTCCCATCAAGGTTATTTTATCAATAATTCTGCCCAAACCCGTTCTCTTGATGGTTCCGTAAAAAAGCGCGTTAACGCACTGGGTATTGCCTTCAAATTCAACGCAACTGCCGGTCGGACAAAAATCTCCGAGACATGATCCTCCGGCCGAACCGGCCGCGCCCGCGGCCACGGACACCGGATAATAAGAGCCGCACAAATATTTACTGTGATTGGAAGCGTTACTGGGATCGGTCGTTTCAGCGCCGACCTGCACTAAAAATTGTCCACCCAAACTGCTGCAACTTTGACCCGTGGCCAGCTGCTCTTCGAGCACGGTTTGTATTTCGATCGGGCTTAATTTCACCAGTTCAGGATTGATCAAATTTAAAAAGACATAAGAAAAAATAATAATGGCCATGCCCGAGATGGCGCCGATAATCATGTTTTTAGCCGTGCCGATGCGCTGAGGATTGCCTGCCGATGTCAGGTACAAGACGCCGCCGATCATCACGGAAATCGTGGCCATTATCGCGGCCAGACCGAGCGCGTATTTGTAAATGGCGCTGACATACTGCGCGATCCACGGAATCGAAGCGAACGCCTGCTTCTCGTTTGGCGCGCAATTGGGTTTGTCCTTGGGACATTTGCTGATCACCACCGGCTGTTGGAACCCTTCCTGCAAAGTGGGAATGGAAATTTTCAAATTCGGAATGGCTTCGCGCAAGTCGGCGGCTTTGGCCAACTCCGAAAATCCAAACATCGCGGACATGATGACCAGTAATAATATGGCGAGAGTTGTTTTTTTTATTTTCATAATGAGCTTGTTAGCTGATTAGGTGGCTTTAGACATAAAGCGACGACGTCATTGAATTTAATATTTTCATAATCTCCTCTAATAAATCAGCAGCGACATTATAAACGATATCTTCCGAAAAATTTAATCTTTTCGCGATTTCAAGTTGAGTTTCAAGCTCAGCTCCCGATGAATACGCGACAATTAAGAAGTGCCTGTACTCTCTTCTTGTTCCGCGCCTTCTTCCTTCCGCAATATTTGAAGGAATGGAAATGGAGCTGCGTCGCATCTGAGAAGTAAGCCCGTACGCTTCTTCTCTTGGGAACTTATCCGTAAGCTTATAAACGGCAACCACCAAGTCCATGGCTTTCTGCCAAACAATCAAATCCTTATAACTGTTTATTACTTGTTTTTCCATATTTTGCCACCTACAACCTACAAGCTAAAAAGCTACAAGCTCAGAAACAAATCCCATGGTCACATCTCTGCCTCCCAATCCCTCCACGACTCCCTTCACTTCAACCTTTGATCCTGACAAACATTGTTTGATTTCATTGAATAAAATTCCGCCGCGACCGAGAGAAATCGACTTGTCCAAAACAATGACTTTTTTTCTGTTTTTTAAAATATCAAAAATTTCTTTTTCCGGGAAAGGCCGAAACATGGTAATTTTCAAAACGCCGACTTGGCCGCTTTTTTTATTCAGCTCATCAACCGCTTCTTTTATGGTGCCCAAAACCGAACCCATGGAAACAATCACGGTCTTCGCGTTTGCCGGGCCGTAATACTGACAGACATTCAATTGTCGGCCGAAAATCTGTTTGAATTTTACGGCTTCCGATAAAAAAGCTTCTTTTGTTTTCAATAAATCTTCGTGCAATTCCAGTCTGATTTCCTGATAATCGTCCGGCGTGGCAAAACACCCCAAACTTACCGGCCGAATCACGTCCAAAGCCGAATTTTTTTTCGGAGAAAATCGCGGCAAAAATTTTTTAACCTCAGCGCTTGAAGGCAAATCAACGGTTTCAAAGGTATGCGTTAATACGAAGCCGTCCACGCAAACCATGGCCGGCAAAGAAAATCTTTCCGCTATTTTATAAGCCATCAAATGAAAATCAACCGCTTCCTGATTGTCTTCCGCGAAAAGCATCAGCCAACCCGCGTCCCGAAACGGCATGACATCTTGTTGATCATTCCAAATGTTCAGCGGCGCCGAAATGGCTCTGTTGGCCGCGGTCATGACCACGGGTAAACGCATGCCCGCGATATTGTAAATCACCTCAGTCATCAAAAGCAGTCCTTGCGAACTGGAAGCCGTGTAAACGCGGGAGCCCATGGCGGCCGCGCCCAAAATAATGGAAGCCGCGGAAAACTCGCTCTCCGCTCTGATATATTCATAATCAGCGTCTCCGTCCGCTTTATATTGAGCCAAATGCTCTATTATATGAGTCTGCGGCGTAATCGGAAAAACAGCCACCACTTCCGGCCGGCAGAGTTTGATTGTTTCGGCTATGGCCTCGGAGCCTTCGATGCATTTTTTCATACGTTACGAATTCTTAAAACTAATTAGCTTGCCTTTGCCTTATTTTTTTACGCCTGCCTGCCGCAGGCAGGAATAGTTACAAATGTGATGTATGGTAATGAGAAACCGGAAACCGGAAACCGGAAATTATCCGCCCGAGGCGGATCCGCCTTTGGCGGAAAAATTGGGGTTGGAGAAATCTATTCCGAAGAATTAGGAAAAGATCTCTCCGCTTCGGCCTGCCCCGAGCAAGGTCGAGAGGTCGAGATGACAACAGCGTCGGCCTTGTTTCTCTGTCTTTCTGTCTCATATTCTTTCGTTTCATGATCCATGATTCATGATTTATCCCGAACCATCTCAATGCACTTGACCGGACACTCTTCCGCGCAAATACCGCAGCCCTTGCAATAGTCCAAATCGTGTTCGAAAAAAACTTTACCGCCTTTTTGAAGCATTTTTTCTCCCACTGAAAAAATGCACCCTTCCGGACAAACGCGGGAACAAACGCCGCAGGCGATACAACGCTTATGATCAACCACCGGCTTATAAGTCCGCCAATCGCCCGTATTGTTCAATTTGGTTGTGCCGGGTTTTGTGGATAATTTGTTCTTCATAATATTAGCTTGTAGCTTATTAGGTTATTAGGTAGCCACCTAACCAGCTACACCCTACCAGCTACAAGCTCTCCTCAATATATTTCTTCGCCACCTTCATGGCAATGATATTTTTTTTAATCACCTCTTCGCCTTTATGCGCGAGCCTGTCTTTGACCGCTTCGACCAAAGAATCGAATTTGACCAAACCGGTGATGGCGGCGAAAGCGGCCATTAAAGAAGTGTTTATCAAAAGCGGATTGCCCATGGCTTCCAAGGCAATGGACGTGGCCGGCACATTAAAAACTTTGAAATTTTTTAATTTCAATTTTTTTTCGCTGTTGACCAAAACCATAGCGTCTTTTTTCACTCCATGAAACACTTGCGGCAATTCGGCCAAACTCATATCCATAATTATTAAAAAACAGGGGGCATAAACCTGACTGCGCAATCTGATCGGCTTATCATCTATTCTAACGTAAGCTTCAACGGGCGCGCCTCGGCGCTCCACGCCAAAAAATGGAAATGCTTGGGAATATTTGCCGTCATGAAAAATCGCCATGGCCAAAAGTTCCGCCGCGGTCACCGTGCCTTGTCCGCCTCGACCGTGTATTCTTATTTCTCTCATATTAATTTTCTTCATATAAGGAGATCAGCTCATCCAAAAGACTTCTCCAAATTTCGGCGTCCGGGACGCCTTTGACTTTTCTGCCGTTAATGAAAAAAGTGGGCGTGCCTTCAATTTTCAAAGCTTCTCCGTCATTGAAATCTTCGACCACCTCGCTTTTATATTTCTGTGTTGTCAAACAATTTTTAAATCTGTCCGTGGCTAAGCCTACGCTTTTCGCCAAATTATAAATGGTTTCTTCACTGACCTCTCCTTGATTTTGAAAAAGCTTGTCCGAGAAAGCCCAAAATTTATTCTGCTCGTCAGCGCAATCCGCGGCCATGGCCAGCCACATCGACTCGGTCGTCACCACCGGATAATCCCTGAATTGAAAAAAAACCTTATCCTGATACTCGGCCATCAATGATCGCATGATCGGCGCGGCCTGCCGGCAATACGGACAAGCGAAATCTCCGAATTCGACTATTTGAATTTTGGCTTGTTCATTGCCCAGGAAAGGATCGCTTGAAGTAACTACGCTCGTCATGTCGAGAATTTCCTCATTCGACGATTGATTTATCAATTTGATTTTTTCGAAAGGATTATGCAATTTCAATTCGACAAGCATGATGACTAAAAAAACGCCCAATACAATCATGGCCAACTTAAACCACTGTCTGTCACGCAATTTTTGTTCGGTATTCATCAGTTGATATTATAGCACTTTTTAAAAAGTTCCCCAAAACCGTTTTTTCACCTTATTGACAAAAACGCGTTTTCAATATATGCTGTCAATATCATATGAATTACTCAAACATAATCATTATCTCGCAAATGGTTATCAGCGTTTTGCTGATGATCGTTATTTTATTGCAAAATCGCGGCAGCGGCCTTTCCGGAGTATTCGGAGGCAGCGGCGCCGTGTACAGAACCAAGCGAGGCATTGAAAAAACTTTATTCAATCTCACCATCGCTCTATCGATACTGTTCCTGGGAACATCTTTCCTTCAAATCATTCTCTAAAAATAAACTGACACTTTGTGAATGTTTTTTTTCACAAATTTTATCGTGGTAAAAACGATAAAAAACGCCGGGAACGGCTGAAACAAGCGCAATATCAAACCCAGATCGATCAAAAGCTGGTGCAAGATTTGAATAAATCAAAAGCGGTTCCGTCTTTAAAACAATTGAAATACATCTCCAAGTTTTTTTCCAAAAAAGAATCAATGGCGATAAAAATTCTTCTGGGCGTTTTGACGATTTGCGGGCTGACTTTGGCCGGCAACGTTTATATGACTCATTCAGAACTGGTCGCGGCTCCCGGAGGCGAATACACGGAAGGATTGGTGGGAGCGCCGAAATACATCAACCCGATTCTCGCGCAGACAAACGATGTCGACCTGGATCTTTCTTTTTTACTATTTTCCGGACTTTTGAAATTCGAACCCGGACAGGTCCTGGCCAATGACTTGGCAGAAAACATGACAATCAGCGAAGATCAAAAAGAATATACTCTTAAATTAAAACCTGACTTATATTGGGATGACCGCGAAAAACTCACGGCCGACGACGTGATTTTCACCATTGAAAGAATCAAGGATCCACAAACGAAAAGCCCTCTGATTTTCAACTTTGCCGGCGTCACCACGGAAAAAATAGATGACTCCACCATAAAATTCAAGCTGGAAAATCCTTTCGCGCCCTTTGCGGAATCCCTGACTTTCGGCATCTTGCCCGAACATGTCTGGCTGGACATTCCCGCGGGCAACACCAATTTGGCCGAGGCGAATTTGAAGGCGGTGGGCAGCGGGCCTTACAAAATAAAATCTTTGACCAAAGAAACCAACGGCTCGCTCAAAAGCGTCAGCTTGATCAGAAATGACTTGTACCATGGGACTTCGCCTTTGATCGATAAATTAACTTTTAAATTTTATCCGGATTTCAATTCCGCCATTGACGCGATCAACAACAAAAAAATCGAAGGCATCAGCTACTTGCCCGAAAAATACAAATCCGAAATTTTCAATAATCGAGGGCTTAATTTCAATGAGTTCGCATTGCCGCAATATGTTTCCATTTTCATAAACGTCGGCGGAGACAACAAAACGTTGAAAGAAAAAAACATCAGACAGGCGCTGGCCTATGCCATTGACAAGCCGCAACTGGCCGAAGCGGTTTACGCCGGCTCAGCCGTTGTTATTGACAGCCCGATTCTGCCCGGCTATATCGGCTATACCGAAGATATCAAAAAATACGACTTCAACATCGAGCAAGCTAAAAAAATCCTGGATGACGCGGGTTGGGCGCTGACCGATTATCAAAACGAGGATTCCGAGCAAGCGTATCCGTTTCAAGTCAGAAAAAAAGGCGCTGAATACCTTGAATTTACGCTCACCGCGCCCAATCAAACCGATTTCGAAAAAATCTCCAAGCATATTCAACAGTATTGGCAACAAATCGGCGTCAAAGTAAACCTCAATATTCTGGACGTCAATGAAATTCAAAAAAACGTCATCAAAGATCGCTCATATCAAATGCTGCTTTACGGAGAAATTCTGGGGCAAGACCCCGATCCGTTTCCGTTTTGGCATTCGGACCAATGCAAGCATCCGGGACTTAACTTGTCTTGCTTTAAAAACGCGAAAGCCGACAAATTCCTGGAAGACGCCAGATCGGTAACGGATCCGAAAGAGCGGGAAACAAATTATATTGAATTCCAAAAAATACTTACGGAAGAAGCTCCGGCGATTTTCTTGTTCAATACCACCTACACTTATCCGGTAAGCAAAAAAATCAACGGGCTGACCACTCATCAAATTATCACTCCGGCGCATCGCTTCGCTAAAATCAGCGAATGGTACGTCAACACGAAGAGGAAATGGAAATCTTCAAACCAGTAGCTTCTTAGCTTTTTAGATAGCCACCTAAACAGCTACCACCTTTTCAATTACTTATTACTTTCCTAATTTATAAATTTGTTTGTTCGTAACTATTTGTAATTAATTCTTAGAACCAAAATCAAGCTTGTCCTAACGGATTTAATTATTTGTAATTATTTAACTTCCATAAAAAACATTATGAGACAAAAAACAACACAGGCCCCTTCTGCCAGAAAAAGATGGGTCCCCAGACCCAGCTTAAACAAACTGCGGCTCATCGTGCTCGGCGGACTCGAAGAAGTCGGCCGCAACATGACCGCGATCGAGTACGGCAATGACATTATTATCATTGACCTTGGTTTGCAATTCCCGGAAGAAAACATGCCGGGCATTGATTTTATCATTCCCGACATCACTTATTTGAAAGACAAAGTGAAAAAAATCAAAGGAGTGATAATCACTCACGGCCATTATGATCACATTGGGGCCGTTTCTTATCTTATTCCCGAGCTCGGCAACCCCACCATCTATACGGCCAAGCTCACGGCCGGCATCATTCAAAAACGGCATGAAGAATTTCACACCGGCAAACTCAATATTCAAATGGTGGATCCGGAAAAGGACGCCATTCAGCTGGGCAAATTCAAAGTCGAATTTTTCAGAGTCAATCACAATATCCCGGACAGCTTCGGCGTGTTCATTTCGACGCCGGTCGGCAATATCATTCACACGGGAGATTTTAAAATCGACTTTAACCCGATCAACGACAAGCCCGCGGATTTGAACCGCATCGCCCAATTCGGCGCCAGAGGCGTAATGGCGTTGATGGCGGACAGCACCAACGCGGAAAAACCGGGTTATCAAATTTCCGAAAGCAAAGTATCGGAAGATATCAGCAAAATATTCGCGGACGCGCCGGGCAGAATTATCGTGGGCACATTCGCTTCGTCATTAAATCGCGTTCAGCAAATCATCAGTATTTGCGAAAAGCTCGGCAGAAAAATTTATCTCGACGGCCGCAGTATGATCTCCAACGTCGACATCGCCACCGAACTTGGCTACATGAAAATAAAACCCGGCACCATTGTCGAACAAAATGACTTCATGAAATTGCCGCAGAGCAAGCAAGTGATCGTCGGCACCGGCGCGCAAGGAGAAAGCAATGCCGTTTTGATGAGAATCGCCAACAACGATCATCGATTCCTGACCGTGGCCAAAGGCGATACGATTATTTTCTCTTCTTCGGTCATTCCCGGAAATGAAAGGACCATCCAAAGCTTAAAGGATACCTTCGCCAGACAAGGCGCCAAGGTTTATCATTACCAATTGATGGATGTCCACGCCGGCGGACACGCCATGCAAGAAGACTTGAAAATGATGATCAGATTATTGAAACCCGAATATTATATCCCAATCGAAGCCAATCACTACATGCTCAAAGCCAACGCCGACATAGCCGAACAACTGGGCATGCCCAAAGAAAACATTCTGGTGGCCGATAACGGCCAAGTGATTGAATTCGCCAGACAAGGCGGGCAAGCCAAGGGAAATCTGACCAAAGAACGAGTGCCCACCGAATACGTCATGGTTGACGGACTGGGCGTGGGCGACGTCAGCAATATAGTTTTGCGCGATCGCCGACAAATGTCGGAAGACGGCATGTTTGTCGTCATCGCCACCCTCAGCAAAAGATCGGGCGCGCTGATCGGCAGTCCGGATATTATTTCCAGAGGCTTCATTTACATGAAAGAAAGCAAAGAATTGGTCGAAGCGGCTCGCGCGCTGGTGAAAAAAATAGCCAAGGACAACAACGACAACACTCCGGCAGATGCCAATGACATAAAGAACAGGCTGAGAAATGAAATCGGCGCGTTTTTGTTCAAAAAAACCAAACGCCGACCCATGATTTTGCCCGTGGTCATTGAAGTTTAATTTCCTCGACAAATGAGGCTTGGATTTGGTAAAATATTATTACGAGACGTTACCATAGATCATGGATCACGTATCATGGAGCATTTTTCCAAATTACATTCACCTATAGCTTTATGCCTGAGAATATTGTAATTCGTAACAAATAACCTGAAAGCTAAATAGAATATTGTAATTCGTAACATAAACGTATTTGTAATCATTCGTAACGATTCACAAAACCTAAAACCAAGGCTAGCTTATTAGAAGTAATAATTCGTAATATGAAAAGAGTCTTCAGCGGCATTCAGCCGAGCGGCGTAATTCATCTGGGCAATTATTTCGGCGCCATCAAAAATTGGATCAAATTCATCAATGAGTATGATTGTTTGTTTTGCATCGTTGATTTGCATGCTTTGACGGTTTATCAAGATCCGGAAAAGCTGAAAAGAAATACCTATAATTTGGCAAAGCTCTATCTCGCCGCCGGCCTTGATCCTAAAAAATGCTCACTGTTCATTCAATCGCAAGCGCCTGAGCACGCCGAGCTGGCCTGGATATTAAACACCATCACGCCAATGGCCGAGCTGGAGCGCATGACGCAATTCAAAGACAAGTCCCAAAAGCACAAAGAAAACATCAATACCGGCCTGTTTGATTATCCGGTGCTGATGGCGGCCGACATTTTACTCTATGGCACTGATGTCGTGCCCGTGGGAGAGGACCAAATCCAGCACGTGGAATTGACCAGAACAATCGCCAAAAAATTCAATAAAATTTACGGCGACACCTTCAAAATTCCCGAACCGATCGTGCCGAAATTAGGCGCTCGCGTCATGGGACTTGACGATCCGACCCAAAAAATGAGCAAGTCCGCCAAATCCGAATTGAATTACATCGCCATGACCGATACGCCGGAAGTCGTCAGAAAAAAAATAATGAAAGCGGTCACTGATTCCGGTTCTGACATCGTTTATGCCAAAGACAAACCCGCGCTTTCAAACTTGCTGACCATTTACCATCTGGTTTCCGGGGAAGAAATCAAAGAAATTGAAAAAAAGTACAAAGGCGCGGCTTATTCGGAATTCAAAAAAGATTTGGCTGAAAAAATCATAGAATTCCTGGTTCCGATTCAAGAAAGAATGAGAAACGTCGATGATAAAGAAGCGCAAAAAATTCTGGGACAAGGCTTGCGCGAAGCGAAAAAAATATCCGAAAAAACATTAGCGAGAGTCAAAAAAAACATAGGGTTAATAATTAACGAATAAACTATGAAAAAAGCAATTTTCGTTTTAGCAATGGCGGCTCTGGTTCTTTCGGGAGCGGCTTGCGCCGAAAAAACTCCGGTTGTAAACAAAACAGCGCAACCTGAAGTGGTGACTCCGGGAAAAACCATGATGACCATCTTGGAAGCCAAAAAAGTCGCCGACCTTGAAGCGAAAAAATGGGCGTCCGACGCGGTCGTGGAAAAGACTTTTCAATCGCCGCTCAATGAAGAAGGCACGAGCAACGCTTGGTTCTTCTACTATTGCTCGCCATCGCAAAACAAAATCAAATATCTGACGGTCAAGCAAGAAATGGTCGTCAGCTCGACCGATCAAGGCGAATGTTCTTATGAACAGCAAGGCGGCGAAGCCTTAAAGACCGACAGCCCGGCCATCTATAATCTGGCTAAAAGCGAAATCGACGCTTTCAAAGCGGCCAACCCGGACGCGATAGTGATCGTTTCTTTGCTGAGATATAACGGACTTGATTATCATTACATGTGGGAAGTTCAAGCCTTTCCCAATGACACTGACATGGAGCCGACAGTCATTATCTTAATGGATGACGACGGCAAAATAATCGATATCACCAAATACCCGGAAGCGTAAAAAAAGCTCAATATATCAAAAACAGGCCCTAAAATAGGGCTTGTTTTTTAATTGCGCAATGATTGACTTTTCTCCTCAAAGCTTCTAAACTTTCCATGGGCAATGACATACAAAGAAAGAGAGGCCATGATGCCTAATCTTCGCGGCAGGTTCATTTTACTCTCCGATTTGACGTTCGGAGACAACGGCAAAGGGTCTGTCTCTCTGCGTCTGGCTCAGCTGATGAAGCAGAGCCACAACCCGCGCATCAAATGGGCCATTCGGCCCAATGGCGGCGGCAATGCCGGCCATTCGTACAGAGACAGCTTCGGTCGACTCCAAAAAAGCCATTACCTGCCGCTGGCCGTGTTCGATCCCGACATCACGGCCATTTTGGCAGCTGGCATGGTCATCGACCCAGTCGCGCTGAAAAAAGAAATGACGGACCTGCGCGCCCAAGGAGTCAACGTCTCGCCAACCTTGATCGACGGTCGCGCTCAAGTCGTTTTGCCGATCTATCGTTCGGTCGAAGCGGCCATCGAAATTCTCATGGGCAATGACCGTATCGGCACCACGGGCAGCGGCATCGGCCCGACCTACGCCATGCAGGCATTCCGGGTCGGACCGACATTCTTTGAACTGCTTGAGAGCGGCGACAAAGCTGAACAGAGGCTCAAGCTGGCGTACGACCTCGCCAACGCCATCTTGCGCGGCTGCGGCCGGCCCGAAGAAAAATGCGAAGTGGACAATGTCATTGACTCCGTCCGAAAGCTGGGCGGTCGCGTCACGGACACCTTACGAGTAATCGATGAAATCAAACGCAACGGCGACATCGGCCTGATCGAACCGGGCCAAGGAGCTCTGCTTGATCGGCTGTTCGGGACGTACCCGTACGTCACTTCGTCATCAACGACCGCAGCCGGCCTGATCGCGCAAGCGGGATTGACGATAATGGACATCGCGTTCACGATCGGAGTATCCAAGCTCTACGCCACCAGAGTCGGCGGCGGGCCTTTTCCCGGCGAAGACAAATCCGACACCGGAGAGTCTCTGCGACAACGCGGCGCGGAATTCGGCGTCACCACCGGACGCCCTCGACGTTGCGGCCCGCTCAATCTCCCGCTCCTTCGACAAGGAATTCGGCTCTGCGCGCCGAACTTCCTGTGCTTTACGAAACTGGACGTGCTCGACAGTCAACCTAAAATCCCGGTCGTGGATACCTGGCAACTTCGCGGCGAGCGCTTCGCGTACCCGCCCGCTCGCATTGCTGACTGGGACCTGTGCGAGCCCGACGTTGTCAATTTCAACGGCTGGAAAAGCGGGACGGGCGCGGCCAGAAGTTTCAGTCAACTGCCGGACGAGGCGCAGGACTTCCTGCTTGGAGTCACAAATTCCTCGACCTCACACTTCCCGGACGCGCAGCTTGGCATCATCACTTGTGGCGAGCGCCTCGAGCAGATGGTCGTGACCGACGCTTTTCGTAACTTCCTCAACCGCTAGCCATGCTGGCGGTTTTTAAATTACCATTGACATTTCATCATTTTTTTGCTATAATTTCATTGATCTGAATAAGCCGGATGACCGCTCTTCTTCGCTCCTTGCTTTGTTTGAAGCCAAGAACGGCAACCCCCCTCGCAAACTAAGAGGGCTTGCCCTTCGAAGCTCGAGCGCAGCAAGGAGCGAAGGAGGGAGGAAAGTCCGAACACCATAAAAAATGATACCGGATAACGTCCGGGCGATGCCGAGATAACAAGACCCTATCTCAGACATAAGTTTCGTAATGAGATTGAGCGAATTTAGAGCGAAAATTGTGAAAGACGAAGAAGCATAATATGATTATTATGGTGACGAGTTTTGAACAATTTGCAGCCTAAATTCGCCAATTGAATAGAAAATTATTTCTGAGATAGGGTCGAAAGAAACTCGGCCGACGGCCAGTGCCACAGAGACTATACTAGTCGCGAAGCGACTATCCTGAGCGAGCATAGCGAGTCGAAGGATACATCTACACCCTTCGATTCGTCGCACTGCTCCTCACTCAGGGTGGCCGCTTCGCGGCCAAAGGTGAAAAGTGAGAAGAAAAAAAGTTAAATTGTTCACGTGACCATTTAAATCATACTTCTCTCCTTGGACGGCAACGTCCAAGCGTGGTAAACCCTATCAGGTGCAAGAGCAAATTTGGTAGCTCGCTTGAGTCCGGCAGCAATGTCGGACCTAGATAGATGGTCATCGACCTTCGCCAAGGCTTCGGCCGACAGGTTCTAAAATCTGCCGTTCGAATTCTTGGCGGAGGCCACAGAATTCGGCTTACAGGCTTATTTAGATCATTGGAAGCCAAATGACATTGCCAGACACCGATAAAACTGGCATAATGATAGTAGTCATTTATCTTCCAATAAAACCCATGCTATGATAAAAAAATCCGAATTAATTTTCGTCCTTATTAGGTTGGCGACAGACTATATTTTATTGTTGCTGGCCGCCATTACCGCGTATTTTTTAAGATTCAAGCAAGAAATTACCGAGATAAGACCGGTAATTTTTGATTTGCCTTTTGACAAATACATTATCGCGGCGCTCGTCGTCTCCGTCGTCTGGATTCTTTTCTTCTTTATAAGCAGACTTTACAATTTCAAAAAACCGACCTTGACCGATGAATTGGCGCGCATTTTCATGGCTTGTTCCACGGGCATGGCCGCCATTATCATTTACATGTTTTTCGTGCGAGAACTCTTTGAATCCAGATTCATTGTTCTGGCCGCCTGGATATTGAGCATTGTCTATATCGTGCTGGGCAGATTTATCATCAGAATGATTCAAAATCATTTGTACAAAACGGGCTGGGGCACTAACAAAGTCGTGCTGGTAGGCTATAACGCGTACACCCAGACGATCAAAGACACGATAAACAAGGAATCTTCGCTCGGACTCAAAATCATCGGACAAATCAAAGAAATCGATTCGACGGCCTTCGACAAGTTGGTCGAATGGCACAAAAAATATTTCATTGACGAAATCATTCAATCCGATCCCAACATTTCCAGAAAAGATTCCATCAAACTTTTGAATTTCGCCAAATACAATCACATCGTTTTCAAATACGCGGCAGGCCCTTTTGAGGCCAGGTCCACGAACATCGAATCCCACATGATCGGAGGCATTCCCGTGATTGAAATCAAAAAAACTCCGCTCGACGGCTGGAGAAAAATCATTAAGCGAACCGCGGACATTGTTTTCTCATTCATTTTATTGCTACTGCTTTCCCCCATTTTATTGTTGACAGCTCTGGCCATTAAAATCACGTCGCGCGGCCCGATAATTTACAAAAATGAAAGGGTCGGACAATACGGCAATAAATTTTTCGTTTACAAATTCAGATCCATGTACAATGAATTCAGCACGGATGAAAATACCAAGGCCGGAAAAAAGGCGCTTGAGTATGAAAATAAATTGATCAAGGAACAACGGGCGTCGCGGGGCGCGTTGTATAAAATCAAAAAAGATCCGCGAGTGACCAAGGTCGGCAAATTCATCAGAAAGTTCAGCATTGACGAATTGCCGCAATTTTTCAATGTGCTGATCGGCAACATGAGCCTGGTCGGCCCGCGTCCTCATCAGCCCCGAGAAGTGGCCAATTATTCTCAGGAGCAAACTCGAACCTTGGATATAAAACCCGGATTAACGGGTCTGGCTCAAATCAGCGGACGATCGGATCTGCCCTTTGACGAAGAAGCAAAAATGGACATCTATTATATTGAAAATTGGTCATATCGCCTTGATTTGTGGATTTTCTTGAAAACGCCATGGGTGGTGCTAAAAGGTTTATCGGCCATTTAATAATAAACGTCAATTTCAAGCCGCCCCGAATGGGGCGGCTTTTTTTATGCCATGAAACCTCATAATTTTAACCCTCCCCCCTTGTCCCCCCTCCCTTTTTATTGCTTATTTTAAAGGTCGGGGGGCAGGTTATGGACTAACGTCCGGTTCGCTTCGTCGTCCCCTTGCATTCGTCAGGGGTCTCCTCAGCGTTCCTTAATTTCTCAAAAGCAGGTAGCCGGCTACCTGCCTCTTTGGCCGGTTAAAATCGAACCTTGGTAAAACAATGAGGCAGATAAAAGGCAAAAGTCCTAATATCGACGAATCACGCGCGGATAGCACCGGGGGTCTGGGGGAAAATGCTGAGCCGTCGCGAGATTGTTAACATTAAATTGTCGCTTTACGAATCATTTTCCCCCAGCGCTTTCCTGCCTGCCGGCAGGCAGGTTGCCCACTTTTTGGCGTCAAAAAGTGGGTCGTCGAAGCGCCAAATGCGCGAGACGAAACAAGCCATCTCTTAATAATCCTTCTTGATTTATGTAATTTTAGATAAAATATGAATCCTTTTTACGTCCACGCTTGACAAATTCATTAAATTATGATATAATACCAAGTCACAATGAAACTTTGAAAACCAAGCGGACTTTTGGGAGAGAGTCAGCCAAGCCCTGAACAAAGCATAATTTTCGTTCAAGGCTATCGCGAAGCTGTGATTCGCGATCTGGCAGAATCTTTTCTGTCTATTTTTTTCCTTAAAGAGTCGCTGAAACCGGGATGTAGAGGAGAGAGAAAGCTAAAAAAGACAAGGGTAATTATTAATTTATATGACCCTTCAAATCTTTCTTTAGCACGCTCATCTACATCGTAGTTTCAGGGACACACAACCACCCCACCCCAAGGAGGGAATGAACATGGTTGCGATCACGAAAGAATCCGATCCCACCCCGACCCAGACGAAATGCGTGCTCGTCTCCGTGGAGCCACCACCGCTCGTGCTCAAGCGCATCGAGGAGTGCAACCGACGATCCTCCGTCAGCTCCCCCTGGGGCAGTTGGAGCGGGGGCCGAAAAATGGAATTCAACCGCCCCGGCGGCGTCCGCAAGGGACGGCCGGCGGACCAGGAGGCGCGGCGCAAGGCGCGGGCCGACAACGATCGCGAGATCCGACTCCAGAGCAAGGGCTCCGAGTCGGGCCAGACCGGGCTGCAGTCCCAGGCTCGTAAGGAGAAGGGCAAGAAGAGCAAGAAGAAGTAACCCTTTCCCCCACCCCACCCCTCCTCGTTCTTTCCCCCATCGGAGACAACCTCACCTAGGACGTCTCCGGCCAACCTGATTTTCGAAGATTAACTTGGAGACTCAGGCTGGCTGAGCGCGTACGGCGGCTCCTTCGGCCAAATAGGCTAAGGGAGCGCGCGCTCATTCTTTATCACCGAGAAAGGAGAGTATCAGTGCTCATAAAGAACGCGCCCAGCTAGCCGGGTGCGCCCAGAACGAGGCTAGCCGGCCATCAGGATGGCCGGACCGGAAACGGCGGATGAAGCGTCGCGCGACACGCGACCGCAGGACCCAGGAGCTTTCAGCTCCAACGCCAAAAAGGGTCCATCGCTCATCCGCCACAGGGGATCTCTCCCTGAAGAGTCCCCACCCCTTGCAACGCTTCGAACAAGCCGGACCTATTTGAAAAACGGCCGGCCATAGGAGTTGTGTAACAAGATAAAAAACTTGGGGGACGGTCTTCACTAATTTCGAAGACCGGTTCCATGGCAAGGGCAATCTACAAGGAGATGGAGTAGAGATGCTCATAATGAGGCAGCGTTGGGTATGACCGTGATGGGCGCCCGACGTGAAGAAGGCGCGACAGCGCTGATTGTCCATCCGGGGGACTTTGCGCAGCGGTTGGCTCCAACGGGCTGGTGAACCTTTCGGGGAGTAATCCTTGGGGTGTAGCCTTTCTCTGGAGTGACGGAGAGATCCGTTAATAACCGCTCCCGGGCATACGTGTGTCCGGCCCTCGTCAGCCTCGCCAGCAAAGCAAGGCGGTGTAACCTACCGTAAGTGGTGAAGCCGGTGGGAAAAACAAACTAGTTTTTCCCGCCTACCCGAATTTAATTAACGATTTGAAGTTACAAGTAATAAGTCATACATCGTATAGTTAAATTCGGGTAGGATTCGCGAGCGATTTACCCTGTCAGCATACTGTTTGCCAAAAACGAGATAGATGTTCTTTAAATCTCTCTCCAACTATCCAGTTTTTTGGCAACAGCATCTTGATCGGGTAAAATGGCAGGTTGATGCTAATCTAAAAGCGGCTTTCATGGCCGCTTTTTGATTTGGCGCGCGGACGAACGCGCGAACGCGCGTTGTAGAGACGCGCCATGGCGCGTCTCTACGTCCGAGGGCGGCCGCCCCCGGACGCCCGCGCGCCGAAAATAAATTCATGATATAATTAATTCAACAAAACAAAAAATTTTATGAAAAAGAAAATCATTGTTAAAATTTACGATTCTCCCGGAGAAAAAATCAAAAGCCTTCGCCGAAAAACCCGCAAAAAATCCGGCGTTTTGCATCGGCCGACGAAAAAGATAGCCAGCAAAAAAACATACAATCGCAGGCAAACCAAATTGGAAGTAAAAAAACAATTATCATAAAATAGCGAAAAGACAAGCTTTCCGCTATTTTAATACATTTGATATTTGGAACTTGGAATTTATTTTGCGTTATTCTATTTCTTGTATCACCACTCCCTTTTCCTTGCCCTTGTCATCGAATTCCAAATTGCTGGTGATCGGATTAAGCGACATGACGATCGTTTCCCCGGTCACCGCGTCCTTGGCTTCAATGGTGGTCGTCTCGGTCAATTTCATCAGCTTGCTGATGTCTTCCGAAAGCGGTCGCAAGCCGATTCTGAAATTGGCGTGGGACTCATTGATATTTTTGGGCAACCGGTTTATTTCCCAAACCACTTCACCTGTGTCCGCGTTAAAATTCATTTGTCCGACGCCAATTTTTTGCTCGCCCACCCAGCTGACTTTCTCGGCCAATTTTGTTTTGACTTTTATGTCCGTTATTTCATGCAAATTGTTTGAAATATCCCAATAAATCACATATTCCGTCTTCTTATTGGCTTGCGGCGGCAGAGGCCCTGAGCCCAAGGCATTGCCCTCGGCGTCATAATACAAAGCCTTGATGCCCAATTTCAAATCGCTGTTCAAACCTATTTCGAGCGCTGAGCTGTCGATTGTTCGAGCTTCATCCGGAAAGGACAGGGTCGAATGGAATTTAAGCTTTTGCGCGGAAAGACTGTCATTTGAAAAATCGCTCAAAGCGCTCAGCTTGGCCACCGGGATTTTAAAATCAATGACTTTTTCGCTGTTGGCCTGCAAGCCGGAAAGGCTCCATTTTATTTCTTTGCCGTTTTCGATATTCGCCTTAACGCCGCCGGCGAAATTGGAATTTTGCCAATCCAGCACGTCCACGGGTGATTGCTCGATGATCAATTTCGCGGTCAAATTTTCAAATGACTTATCGCCCGTGTTTTTGAAAATAATACTGCCGGTTAAATCATTGCCGAAACAAGTGTTGCTGTTTTCCGTTTTGCCGTTGATGATCAAATAGGTGAAAATTTCTTCATCCGAAAGCCTGATGGAAAATCCCTCTTCTTTTTGCAAAAACTTATTATCGAGCTTGCCCGGATACAAAACCTGCAAAGAAAATTTTTGCTCAATTTCGACTTCGGCCAAATTCAAGTCTTCGCCGAATTTGCCCTCGACCGATATTTCTTGCTTGTCCGATTCGGCGCCGATGTTTTCTATCAGCCATTCGTTATTCGTCGCCTGGGGCTGACTGGACAGCATTTGAAAATCAGCCGGCGCCGATAGTTTCAAAATGAATTTATCGTAATCGTTCTCCGAATTGTTTTGATAAGAAATAACCAAATTGATTTTTTGCCCGGGCGCGGCCGTTTCCGGACTGGAAACCTCAGTGTCTATTTCCGCGGGCAGAAGCTGGGTGTAAAAATTTTCACCCGTGGAAAATTCGGAGCTGAAATTCTCCGGCTGATAGCTCAAAGTCACGGCCATTTTTTGTTCGGAATCAGCTCGATCAATAAGCTTACCCGTTAATTTTATTTGCCCGGATTCCCCCACTTTCAATTTGTCAAAATGCCAATTGGTGCCATCGGTCTCAGGTATTTTTTCGATCAAATCAAAACCCTGGGGCAATTTGATAAAAACATTGACGTCATCGATATCAATATTTCCTTTATTTTCATAATTAATCAGATATGAAATTTCCTGGCCGATAATCGCCTCGGACGGACCGAGAATTTCAATATTTATTTTATCTTCGGAAAATTGCTGGCGCTTGTTGAAAACGAAAAATCCGAACACGCTGGCTCCGGCGATAATAGCCAATCCGCACAATGCCGAAAAAATTATCATTCTTTTCCTTCTGATTTTTCTTTTTTCCATGATCTGCGCCAGGATTTGCTCTTCTTCCTTAACCTCACCGTCAATCGGCGCATTATTTTTAAACAATTCGTCCGTTTGCTTGTAAATCGAGGCTATCGATTCAATGGCTTTCGAAGGTTTGGAAAAAAAACTGAACCCATGCCTTTTTTTAGACTGTTTTTTTTCTTTTCTGCTGAATCTTCCCGATTTATCGGCCGACTCAACGGCTTCTTTGCCTTTGTCTTTTTTTTCTTCTTGATTGTACGATTTTTTATCGATCATAATTTAGTTTTTTTGAGGTTCGAATACCAAACCGATCATTTGATCGGTGTCCAGATCCGCGTTTAACGTTCCTTTTGATTTACCGTCCAAAATAAAATCCTGAGGGTATGTCCAAGTTATTTGTTGTTTGCCCGGCAATATCACCGAAGCGCTGAGCCGGCTTTTCGCGCCCGATTGTTTTTGAATCAGCAAAGAATAATAATTCGCTTCTTGATCTTTTTTGAAAAGCGAATTGAAAATCGCGCCGAGGCCCTCGGACTTTTCCGGCATGGTTAATTGCCAAGGCAGCATGTACGAAATTTCAATTTGCGACTCCTCGCCGACTTTAGTTTCCACCCAATCAGCGAACACGGTTTTGCCTTCTTCTTCGTAAATTTGCAAGCCGGATAATTTGTCCACGCCGATCAATCTTTCTTCATCGGACAAAAACTCGTCTTGCTTCGCGCCCGCGGCCAATGGAAAAAATTCTCCGGCATCAATTTTGGAAAAACCTGAGGAATTAATGATTTGACTGCCCTGAGGCACGTAAATTTTCAAATACACTCTGTTGGTCGCGTTCTCAAAAACATTGTCCGGCGAGCCGTTATGGCGTCTTTTAACGGTCAAATGATTGATAATGAATCCGCGATTGTCGATTGACGAAACCAATTCCATGTCTTGTTTGATCGCCCCGTCGGTTTTCTGACCGCCGATATTGGCGGCCACCACGGCCAGATAATCCATGGACGTTTCCTTTACCTCGCCCGCCCAATTGTAATCCATGACCGCCGTTTCCATCTCGGGATCGTCCAAATACATCATGATGTCCTTTTTCGCGAAACTCCGGTTCAAGGTTTGAGCGATGTTCATCAAATTATTTTCTTTGGCCTCAAAAATGGCTTCAAGAAATTTCGGCGCCATGTCGGACAAAATCTGCTTTGGCCTGTTTATCGACCGATCGTATTCGAGTTCCACTGATTTTTGAATCTCGTCAATAAAATTGTCGGCATTGATTGATTTGCCATATTCCGATAAATCGATCGGCGGCAAATACGCCAATAATTCCTCGATCAATCCGGCGTTGATCGCGATGACTCCGTCCACGGTCTGTCCGCCGGCCGCTTCGTAAAACCAGGCCATTTTTCGCGCGGAAGAAGGAAAATCGAAAAACCAATTCGAATCCTGAAATTCCCAACGATTATTGATCAATAAAAGGGGCTTTGGCGGGATGATTTTTTCCAGCAAGCCGCCTTGCAAATCATACGAACCGCCGCCGGGCATGTCGATATTCTTAATTTCGCCTTGATATATGTCCACCATCGCGTAACTGCCTATAAATCCTCCGGTCGGTCTGAGCTCGCGATCGTTTTGGAAAACCACCAAATATCTTTTTTTCTGCGAATCGCCGAGAACTTCCAGCAAAAAATCGGATAATGAATCTATCGTTTTCAAATCGGCGACGAATTTTTCAATCAATTCTTTGGCCTGTTCGAATTGTTCTTTGTTTTCTTCCGGCACCGCGTTCGGATTTATTTTTTTTATTTTTTCCGCGGTCTCCTCGGCGATCGGCAAAAGATTCGCGCTATCTTCCTTAATGCGGGCGATTTTTACCGTGATTGACGACGAGTCATTGTAAAAAAAATCGAATATTTCCGAGATCGATCGGCCCAAAACCGATAAATTTTCTCCCACGATCAATAAATTCTCGGCGTCTCCGAGAGTCTTGCCTTCGACGGGAATCATTTTCAAAATCGGTTGGAGCAAAACATTGATATCGTCCAATTGCTCTTTTGCAGAACTGAAATTGCCGCCGGCGCTACTGAAATATTGTCCCGCTTTCGCCAAATTTTTCCCGGCCGCGCTGTCCTGAGCCGTTTTCAGATCATTCAAACCGCCCGTGGCCAAGCCGATCACGCTTTCTTTAGTTTTATTCAATTTATAATAATTGCCGAAAGCTTGAATGGGACCGGCCACGATCAATGAAAAAACAATAAATCCGGCCAAAGCCTTTACCCAGCCGAGCGGCAAAATGAAAAGCTTGGGTTTGGTGAATTGCTCGCTTAATTCTTCTTTTAATAATTTGACCGGCGCGAAATCGTCGCAAGTATCGCGAGAAATCGTGAAAGAATCCGTCTCTTCCTCGATAATTTCTATTCTGTTTTTCAAATCAAGCAAATGCGCTGATACTTTCGGTTGAGGTTTATTGTAAACGAAAACATTCGGCCTGTCTTTTTTCTCCAAAGAAGCTTTATTTAAAATAAAATCAGCGCCGATGTCAGACATCGCTTCGCCGGCGATCAATTTGGCCAATTCTTTCGACGAATCTTTTTTGGCCAGCTCTGTCCGCTTGCTTGCTTTAATCGGCGAGACAGTCCTTTTTTTTGTCACAACCCTTTTTTTGGATTTGACCGGTTTTGTTTTGGCCGCGATTTTTTTCTTAACCGTTTTTTTCGCCGAATTTTTTTTGGCCGAAGCTTTTTCAACCGGTTTTTTTATTTTAGCTTTTTTGACTCCGGTTGTTTTTTTTATTTTGGCCGACTTTGCCATAATTATTTATTTTTATAAATCCGTTCGTAAACGTCCAGCGTCTTTCGAGCGCAATCTTCCCACGAATATTTTTTTATTTGTTCAAACCCTTTGGCAACCATTTTTGAACGCTTGTCATTGTCCGTTAAAACTTCGAATATTTTTCGCGCCATTTCATTTTCGTCTTCGGGATTGAAATATTCGGCCACGTCTCCCAAAACTTCGGGCAAACTGCTGGTGTTTGAAGAAACGACCGGCGCGCCGCAGGCCATGGCTTCAATGCCGATCAGACCGAATCCTTCGATGAACGAAGGAATGACATAAGCGGCCGCGGCATTGTAAAAAAGAGGCAATTCCTTTTCCGGAATGAATCCGGGCAAAACAATGTCCTTGGCCAGACCCAATTTTTCCCAAGTCTGGCGAACCTCCGGATAATGAGGATCTTCATTGCCGCCCAGCACCAATTGATAGTCCAATTTGTATCGCGTTTTAAGCAATTGAAAAGCTTTCAGCAGGCCCGGCAAATTTTTATGGTTTCTCCACACGCCAACGTAAAAAATGAAGGGCTTTTTTATCCCGTATTTTTCTTTCAACTTATTTATTATACCATGATTTTCAATTTTTCGAAAATGCTTTTTTACCCCCAGGTGAGTTACCAACAGCTTATCCTCAGGAACGTGAAAATACTTGATCACATCGTTTTTTGTGCTTTGCGACACGCAGATGACTTGGCGGGCTCTTTTGACCGAATTCTTGAAAATCAGCCGAAATCCGGCTCGCCGAAGCCATGACGACATGCGATGTCCCGGGAAGTGATAAGGGGTCACATCATGAATGGTGACCACGGACGGTTTGAAATAAAAAAGCGGAGAATTAAAATGCGGGAAATGGATGATATCGATTTTTTCCCTCATCAATTGAAAAGGCAAAATCAGCTGTTCTCCATAACCGTACCAACGCGGGGTGACTTTGGCTTTTTTAACGTTCGCATAAGGGATTTGATATTCGGAAAATTGCGGTTCTCTCAAAAACAAAACGTATTCGTTCTTTCGATCGATTTCAAAAAGCGCCTCGGTCAGATTTTTAATGTAATTGCCGATGCCGGTCTGCTGACTGCCGTACATTCGAGCGTCAATGCCTATGCGCATAATTTATTTAACAATAATGGGTAATAAGAAACCGGAAATTAGAAATTGGGGATGGAGAAATCTATTCCGAAGAATTAGGAAAAGATCTCTCCGCTTCGGTCGAGATGACAACAGCGTCGGCCTTGTTTCTCTGTTTTTCCGTCTCATGTTCTTTTGTTTCATGATAGGTGATCCCCGCCTTCGCTCTTAAGCTACGGCGGGCAGGCATGATACGTGCTATGTGCTCCATGATATGTGATCCATGAATTTGTCAATCCCGCCGTCCTATGCTAATTTTATCATATCAACCAAGGAGGACGCCATGCCAAGCGACATTATCCGAGACAGAACTCCGATCGACAAGTTGCGGGAGAGGCTCCCCCAACACTGCCGACCGGAAGCGCCCATCAGCTTCATCTGCGAAAACGGCCGCGAAGTGGCTGTTATCATGGGCATCAACAAATACAACGCCCTGGCCAACGGCAAGGAGAACGCTCATGCCGCGCAAACCTGAATTCAGTCATTCCCTGGCGGATCTCAGGCGTGGGTAGAACGAATCACGCCGGACTCATCTCCGCACATCTTCGCTGACGCGGACGACAACGGCGATACTTACCACCGCATGGTCGTCATGGGATTCAACACATACGAAGAATTCGCGCGCATCGCCGCGCAGGCCGAGCGCCCGCGACAATAGCTTCAGCCATGCTGTCGCTATTTTAAATTTATTCGCATAGCCAAGCTATTTGGAAGTTCATATCCGTAGCAAACGATTACACCCAAACATAGCTTGTCCTATTAGAATTAACTATCCGTAGCATTAATTTATCAATTTTAAAAATTTCTCCGCCGCTTCCGGCCACGAAAATTTCGAAGATTGCACGAACCCTTTGCCGATCAGACTGACTCTCAAATTTTTGTCTCGCAAAACTTCCTTCATGGCGAAAAACAAATCCACTATGCTGTAAGGATCGATCAACAGCGCCGCGTTCTCGCAAATTTCCGGCAACGAGGCCACATGGCTGGAAATAACCGGACATCTCGAAGCCATGGCTTCAATGGGCGGAAAACCGAAACCTTCGTAAAAAGACGGATAAACGAAAACATCGGCCAGCGCCAAAATATTGGGTTTGTCCGACGCCGGAATGTAGCCGATAAAAATTATATCTTTGGCCAAATCTGTTTTCGCGGCCAGCTCGAAAATCTTTTTGTACTTCCAGCCTTTGCCGCCGGCGATAATCAATTTGTGAGGCGCCTCGGTTTGCTTTTTGAGCATGGCAAACGCTTGGATGAGCGTTTCAATATTCTTTCTGGGCTCCAGAGTGCCCAAGCTCAAAATGTAGCGCTCGGGCAAATCGTATTTTCTTTTTATTTCTCCGTTTTTTGACTTGTCCAAATTAATATCAATGCCCGAATGAATAACCTCTATTTTATTGGGGTTCAAATTGTATTCTTGAATCAAATCTTTTTTAGTGTTGGCGGAAACCGAAATTATTTTTTCCGCGCGCTCGAAGATTCTTTTTGGCCTGACCGCCTTGTGCCATAATTTTTGTCTGGTTGAAAAAAAATACGGAAAAATTTCAAAAGATAAATCATGGCAAGTGACCATATATTTGCATAGCGGGGATACCGACAAAAAATTGATGTTGGGGAAAAAAAACTGATGAATTTTAGTCTTGCATTGAGTCTCGACCAGCGAATCCAAAAAAGGCCGGCCGAACACCCCTAGCGACAAATTCAAAAATTTATTGGGAATCTTGAATCCGCAGAGCGTGACGTTTTCAGCTTCCAGCTTTTTAATATGCCCCAAAAACGGCTCGCTTTGATTGTAAAATAAAAAATATTGATTATTGCGATCAATATCGAAAATCGACTTTAAAAGATTAAAAGTGTATTCTCCGACGCCGGTCAGCCGCTCCTCCAGGAGGCACCGAACGTCGATGGCGATGTTTTTCATATCGGATCGTTAATCCATTAGCGGCTGGCTGGAAATCAATTCTTTCATTTTATTCCTGAATATTTCCAAATCGAAATTTTGAGCGTGCGCTCTGATCGTTTCAGGGTCAAACGATTTTTCGTCAAAGCTCAGGACGCGATAAGCGAGATCTTCCCAATTTTGCCTGTCGAAAAAAATTCCGGTTTCATTGTCAATGACCGTGTCGAGCGCGCCGCCGGCTCGAAAAGCGATTACTGGACGGCCGCTGGCCATGGCCTCGATGCTGGTGATGCCGAAATCTTCTTCCTGCGGATTGATGAACGCTTTGCTGTCCGCGAAAAGTTCAGCCTTTTTAGAATCCGAAACTTTACCTAAAAATTCAATGTTGTTTTTGGCCAGTTTCATCAAATTCTTTTTTTCCGAACCGTCGCCGAATATTTTCAGCGGCATATTGAGTCGATTGAACGCGGTAATGGCCAAGTCAAACCTTTTGTACGGCACCAACCGGCCACCGGCCAAAAAATATTTTTTGGGCCGAGAGCTGATGAAAAATTTGGAGGTTTCCACCGGAGGAAAAATAACTCGACTGTCTTGTCCGTAATATTTTTTTATTCTTTGCGCGACCACATTGGAATTGGCCACGAAGACATCCACTCTGTCAGCGGCCATTCTGTCCCATAAGCGCAATTTGCTCAAGGCAATGGGCAGGAATTTTTTCACCAAGCTATTTTTTCTCAAAGTGTCCACGTATTTCTGGCTTTCAATCCACAAATACCTGGTGGGCGTGTGGCAATAACAGATGTGCTTGGCGGTCGGCTTGGTAATGACGCCCTTGGCGAAATCCGAACAGCTGGAGATGATCAAATCAAACTCGCTCAAATCGTGCTTTTCCGTAGCCGCGGGCATCCACATTAAAAACCATTGAAATTTGCTGACGCCAAAAGGCAATTTTTGAAGAAAAGACGTCCTGATTTCTTTATTGCCCCAAAAAGACTGAGTCTTATTTTTATTATGTACCAAGGTAAAAACCGGACTTTCCGGAAACATCTCGCACAAGGCGGCCAGCACCTTTTCAGCTCCGCCTTCCTGCACCAAATTGTCGTGAATAAGCGCTATTTTCATAATATTCAGAAAGTTTTTAGCACAAACATTATACCGCAATTACTCCAAAAATAAAAACAACTCCCAATGAGCATTTTTTTGCGAATTTTTACGCTTTTTTATGTTATAATAATACAGACACGTGCGCCCAGATCGACAGGAGGATTCAAGTGAGCTCCGAGGTCCTGAGGGTCTAGGAATGGACCCAGAAAAATCCGTTGTGCCGGGCAAAGTTGCCAATCGCACAACCGAAGCCGGAAAGGAGGCCTTAACCGGTACGCCGGAGAGACAATCTCTCTCCCGCTACGTGGCCGCCGAGTCGTCGCCCAAGGGCGGCTTTAGAGCGGGCAGCGCCGGCTTGTCCGGCGGAGGCTGGGAAAGGACCGCCATGGACATCCGCAAACGCGAAATCGCAAAGCGCGTGGCGATCGTCTATTGGTTGTGCGTGCTGCTGGCATTCAAAAACCGGTAGCCACCAGGGCTAAAACCCCAACCGATCTGGTGCCCGAAAGGTTCCAAGTACCGGCACTGAAAGGGGGCGGGAAAGGAATCTTTCACTGCGGCCTTTACCGAAATCGCAAATTCGGCGCGCGTCAATTCCGGGGATCGCCAAAGACGATTCCCGGACATTTATTTTAAATCGCTCCACATATTTTCAAACATGGTTTTCATGTTTTGCGCCACCAGTTCGTTTTGAATTAAAACGAATCTTTGCTCATCTTCAATATCGCCGAAAGCGACGTAATCTCCAAAAATCAAAACCTCCGATTTATCCGGCCACATGGCGTCAGGCGCGAGTTTGATTTTTAATTTGGAATTTTTACCGGTTAAGCCGTCCAATTCCTTCAAATATTTTTCATCGCGCTGGGGCACAATGGCCAAATAAGATTCATTGACGTTCTCCAGCATGGATTCCACATGCGCTCTGGGCAAATATTGGTGAAGCGACGTGATGTTGTAAATATTCTGGTGTTTTTTTTCAAAAATCTTTTTTCTGATTTCCAGCACGCCTTCGTAACCTTGATAAACTCCGGCCGCTTTTTCTTTCTTGCCTCCGGATTGAGTATAAAGCCAATTCAAATTAAGCATCACCTTGTCGATTTTATCGCGGCTTAATTCGGCTCTGGCCTTTTTCTCTTGAAGACTGGCCAGCACATGTTCCGGGTCTTTGGCTTGATAATAAAAAACATCTCCGACTTTATTTTTTAAGATCAATTCTCTGTCGGCCAATGAATCCAAAGCCACCAAAAAACTCCCGAGAACATCCGGCGAAGCGGCCAATTCGCTGATTTTCGCTTCTCCGGCCGACAACAATTTCAAATAAGCTTCGGCTTCTTTTTCGAAAAGTCCGAATTCCATCAATTGTGTTTTCAATTTGTGCATGTTATTCGCAGCCCATATTAATTATATTTTTTAGCGCCCTCCCAGGCCAGCGAAAAAAGAAGTTTGAAGCTTTCCGCAATTTTCGCGTTATTTATAATTATACCGTGCAATGTGTTTTTTAACGAAGCGATCGCGATTTTATTACCGTAAATGGTCACGTCGCTTTGAAACGGAAAATAATCGTAAGGCACGAACCTGCGCTCACGCAGGCGCGTGACATCGTCTTCGAAATACATTTGCCCCGCCTTTTTGGTGTAAATGATTTTAGACCTGATGCCTTCTTTAACTCTGAGCTTGGAATAATTTTTGTAAATATCGGGAAAAACGTCGAAGACTAAATCCAAACAATAAAAACCGAACATGACTTGCTCGCGACTGTATAAAATGTCCCTTTGCATTTCTTCCAAGCCTTCCAGTCCTTCAAAAAGTCTGATTTTGGGTTTTTCCAGAGAAATATTATACAAGGCCTTCAGCTCGGGCAGCATGTCGAAAAAGACTTGCTGCTGCTTTTTGATTTCTTCTTCTTTGGCCTCAATCAATTTGTAAAAATTTTCAGGCTTTTCCGCCACGAAAAAAATCTTGCCTTGCTTTTCATGGGAAACAATCATACCCCGCTCAATCAAATTGCGCACATGATTATAAGTGGTGGTTCTGTTGATTTCCGCGCTTTCGGCCAGATCTTGAACCGTGGCAAGTCCGAGCTGCAAAGCGGATACGTAGACTCTGGCCTCCTTGTCATTTAACCCCAGAGCTTGCAAATCTTGAATCAGTTGCATAATTTTCTAAAAACTTACAAAATATCAGTCAACTTTATTTTATCATAAATTTACGAAAACAAAGAACCGCCATGCAGAGACGCGCCATGACGCGTCTCTGCATGGCGGTTCCACCCAAAAACGGTTTTTTAAAAACCGTTTTTCAATTATTGAATAATAAATTTCAAAATCAAACCACGAAATTGATCAACCTATCCTTAACGAAAATCGTTTTCTTTATTTTTTTATCTTTAAGCGCCTGCTTGACCTTTTCCAATCCCAAAGCGTCTTCCTTGGCCTCATCTTCGGAGATGCCGGCCTCGGCCTCAAAACTCACTTTAAGCTTGCCATTGATCTGAACCACGATTTTCACTTTTTCTTCCACGATCTTATCCTTGTCATACTCCGGCCAAGCCACGGAACAAATCGATCTTTTCTCACCCATTTCACTCCACAGCTCTTCGGCCAGATGAGGGGCGAACGGCGAGAGCAAAATCAGATATTTTTTCCAAGTGTCTTTGGACACGACTTTTTTCTCTTCAAAATCATTGAGCAAAATCATCAGAGCGGAAACGCAAGTATTGAATCTCATTTTATCGATGTCCTCGGTGACCTTTTTTATGGTCTGATGCAAAAGCATCAAAGTGTTCGGATCATCTTCATGACCGTTGTTTTTGAACGCTTTGAAATTATAGACCCGATCCAAAAATCGGCGCGCGCCGTTAAGACCGCTGGTTGACCAGGAAATGGCCTGGCCGTACGGCCCCATAAACATTTCATAAACGCGCAAAACATCAGCTCCGTATTCTTTGATAATTCCATCAGGATTAATGACATTGCCCCTGGATTTGGACATTTTCTGGCCGTCTTCGCCCAAAATCATGCCGTGCGAGCGACGCGCCGCGTACGGTTCTGCAGTCGGCACTTGGCCAATATCGTATAAAAATTTGTGCCAAAATCGAGAATACAGCAAATGCAAAGTGGTGTGCTCCATGCCGCCGTTGTACAAATCAACGGGCAGCCAATATTTCAATTTGTCCGGATCGGCAAAAGCTTTATCGTTTTTCGGATCGCAATAGCGTAAAAAATACCAGGAACTGCCCGCCCAATTCGGCATGGTGTCAGTTTCCCTTCTGGCTGGGCCGCCGCATTTCGGACATTTGACGTTCACCCATTCTTTAATATTCGCCAAGGGAGACTCGCCGGTCTCAGTCGGTTTGTAATTATCGACTTTGGGCAAAACCACGGGCAAATCTTTTTCCGGGATTGGCACTTCCCCGCATTTTTTGCAAAAAACGATCGGGATGGGCTCGCCCCAATAATGTTGACGCGAAAAAACCCAATCTCTCAATTTATAATTGACCGCGTACTTGCCGGCCTCGTTTTTTTCCAACCAAGCGATCATTTTGTCTTTGGCTTCCTCGACCGTCAGACCGTTTAGAAAGTCGGAATTGATTAATTCACCCTCTCCCGTGTATGCTTGCTCGGTTATATTTCCACCTGTAATCACTTCCACAATCGGCAATTTATAAGCGGTCGCGAATTCAAAATCCCGCTCATCATGAGCCGGCACGGCCATGATCGCGCCCGTGCCGTAATTGGCTAAAACATAATCGGCGATCCAAATCGGCAATTCTTCTCCATTGACCGGATTGATGGCAAAAGCGCCGGTGAAAACGCCCGTCTTTTCCTTGCCGGTTTCGGTTCTTTCCAAATCGGATTTCTTTCTGGCCGCCAATTGGTATTTTTCGACCTTGGCTTTTTGAGCCTTGGCCGTTATTTTTGAAACCAATTCATGCTCCGGCGAAAGCACCACGTAGGTGGCGCCGAAAAGCGTGTCCGGCCTGGTCGTGAACACCGTTATTTTCTTATCCGAATCTTTGATTTTAAAATCCACTTCCGCGCCATAGCTCCTGCCGATCCAATTGATCTGCGCGGATCTGACGCTCTCGGGATAATCCACGGTGGACAAATCTTCAATCAAACGATCGGCGTATTCGGTGATCTTCAAAAGCCATTGCTCCATGTCTCGTCTTTCCACCTGATGGCCGCAACGCTCGCATTTGTTGTCTATCACTTCTTCATTGGCCAAACCGATTTTGCATGACGGGCACCAATTGATGGCTATTTTCTTTTTATAAGCCAAACCGTTTTCGTAAAGTTTCAAAAAAATCCACTGCGTCCATTTGTAATATTTGGGATCGGTGGTGTTTATTTCCCTTGACCAGTCAAAACTCAAGCCCAGACTTTTGATTTGCTGAGTGAATCTTTTAATGTTTTGCGAGGTGGCCAGCTTCGGATGAATGCCCGTCTTGATGGCGTAATTTTCCGTGGGCAAACCAAAAGCGTCCCAGCCGATGGGAAATAAAACATTATAGCCTTCCATTCTTTTCTTTCTGACAATGACATCCATGGCCGTGTAGCTTCTCGGATGACCCACGTGAAGTCCCTGGCCTGACGGATAAGGAAATTCTATCAGACAATAATATTTGGGCTTGTCGGTTTTATCAAAATCCAAAGCCTGAAAGACCTCTTTTTCTTCCCATAAGTCTTGCCATTTTTTTTCGATTTTTTGATGATTATACTTTTTCATAAGGTTACAAATTACAAATCCGTACAAATGTTACAAATGAATACAAATTTGTATTCATTGTTTAATAAAAATTAATACTCGTTTAGTATTCTTCTGAATTTTACTTTTGTGTCCGAAAATATCGCCAAGATGCCCAATTTCAAACCGGTTGACTGCAAATAATCATGTATTTGATCAAAATCTTTATTTGCGAATCGAAAGCCCTTTTTTATTTCCAGCACAATTTTCCCCTCTATTAAGAAATCAAGAAAATAATATCCAATCTGCTTTCCTTTGTAGAAAACGGGGACCTGTATTTCTTTTTCATACTTGAGATGACAGTTATCCAAATCCGACGCGATTGCCCGCGAAATAACTTTCTCGCTCACTTTGCCTCCAATCTCATTGTGCACGTCGAACAAAATTCCGACTATTTGATAACTCAATTCCGGATATATGACCTTATCATTAGGCATATTTGTAACCATTTGTGTTATTCGTCTTCATTTGTAATTTGTAACCCAACATTAACATTCTATCCCAATCAACCCTTTTTTTCAAGGCTTAAAACAATTTTAAAAGGACCCGATTTCGAGTCCTTGAGAGGCTAACAACTGTGCTTGCTAGCCCACGGCTTCTTCTTCGATGTCGACAACTGCGCGGAGATCGCGCCGGGATTTCGCCAAAAGCTCAAGCACTCGGCGACGAGCTTCGGCTTGATTCTTCTGGCAGGGATGGCGGGGATTCCTCAACGACTTCTGCTCGATCAATTCCACGCGCCGTCGAGTTTCCTCCGACATGTCCTTGTCCTTCAGCGGAGACTCATCGTCCTCGCCGATGCCGAACCGCATGCGCAGGATCTTTTCCTCCCGCGGCGTCAGCCTTCTGACCAGTTCATCACCGATCATGTCAAGGCGAAGCTCTCGGCCGCCCTGAAGCAGCATGGACTCGGGATCCGAACCTTGGCTCGGAATCTCCTCATCGAGCTGCGAGTGTCCATAGCTTCCCGGGAAAGCCTCCTCGAATTTTCTGTCATCGGACATCTGCCACCTCCACGCAAATTGTGAGATGTGAAATGACGTCGATATATTAACACCGGTTTTGTTTCTTGTCAAGTCCAAGCAACAGCAAATCATTAAAACAACTGCATTTTTTTATCTATTTCCTTAATCGGGGAAAACAAGCGTCGATGAAGGTCGCACAAGCCGAATTTGGCTATTTCGTCCATGTGCTCTCCTGTGCCATAACCTTTATGCTCTTTAAAATGATAATTGGGATATTTATTTTCCAGCTCGCTCATTTCAGCGTCTCTTTCCACCTTGGCCATAATCGAAGCCGCGCCCACGGAAATGAATTTATCATCGCCTTTAATCACGTTTTCAAAAGGCATGGGAAATTTCACTTTGGCGATGCGGTCAACCAACACATAATCGGGCATGATGCCCAGCCCCAATACCGCTCTTTCGACCGCCAGCAAATGAGCGTTTTGAAGTCCCAATGAATCGATTTCACCGGACTCGACCCTGCCGATCGCCCAGGCCACGCAATATTTTTTTATTGTTTTGGCGCAAATTTCTCTTTTTTCCGCGGTCAATTTTTTCGAATCCCCGACGCCTTTGAATTTTTTCAATTCGCCCAGCGGCAAAATCACGGCGCCGACAAACAAGGGGCCCGCCCAGGCCCCTCGTCCGGCTTCATCAATGCCGGCGATGAAGTGATATCCTTTTTTTTGAAGTATTAGTTCGTAATGCATTTAATGAAATTAGTGATTTGTTACGAATTACAAAATTCTATTTAGCTTTTAGGTTATTTGTTACGTATTACAATCGACTATTTAGCTTTCAAGCGATTGTTACGAATCACAAGATTCTCAGGCTTAAAACTATTGATGAATGTAATTTGTAACATATATTAATCGGCCTACTAGATAATTGTAATTCGTAACTATGCTTCATGATTCATGTTACAGGATTCTTGCAGCCTCTCCAGCGCCAAAACAAACGCCGCTCTTCTATAATCAATTTGATATTTTTCCGATCGCTCGATAACTTGCGTGAAATTATCAATCATCTTCGGTTTCAATTTTTCAAAAACCTCTTCGCGCGTCCATTTTTCATTATGCGTGTTCTGATACCATTCGAAATAGGAAACGGTCACTCCGCCGGCGTTGGCCAGGACATCGGGAATGACCTTAATGCCTCTTTCGAATAAGGCCACGTCAGCCTCGGGCGCGATCGGTCCGTTGGCTAATTCCAAAATCGCTTTGGCTTTTATCCTATCGACATTGTCTTTGGTGATTTGATTTTCCAAAGCGGCCGGAATTAAAAATTGGACATCAAGTTCAAGCAATTCTTCATTTGAAATATTTTGCGCGCCTTCGAAATTTTGGACCGAACCGTTTTTCCCTTTATGTTCAATGACTTTTGAAATATCCAAGCCGTCGGCTTTGAAAATTCCGCCTTGAGAGTCGGAAACCGCCACCACTTTTAAGCCGTCTTTTTCGCATAACTGAGTCATGACCGAACCGGCATTGCCGAAGCCTTGAATGGCCACGGTCTGATTTTGCGGCTCTCTTTGTTCCATTTCCATAAAATGCTTCAAGAGATAATAGCCGCCTTGAGCCGTGGCCGTGTCGCGTCCGGCCGAGCCGCCGGCTTCAATGGGTTTTCCGGTAATTACACCGGGAGTCGCTTCGCCTTTTATTTTCGAAAATTCATCAGTCATCCAAGCCATGATTTGCGGGGTGGTGTAAACATCGGGCGCGGGCACGTCTTTGTCCGGACCCACGTCATTATAAATCGCTCTTATATATGCTCGGCTTAAACTTTCCAATTCTTTTTCTGACAATTTCTTGGGGTCAACGGTCACGCCGCCTTTGCCGCCGCCAAATGGTATGTCCAAAACCGCGCATTTTATGGTCATCCAAAAAGACAAAGCTTTCACTTCATTCAAATCAACCTGTGGAAAATATCTGATGCCGCCTTTGTAAGGTCCGCGCCAATTATTGTATTGCACGCGATAACCGTCAAAAAACTTCAACGAACTGTCATCCATTCTCACGGGCAAATTCACCTCAATGGTCTTTTGCGGTCTTTTCAGCATTTCGTGAACATCTTTGTCCAAATTTATCGTTTGCGCGGCGTTATCGAGCTGCTTCATGGCGTTCTCAAAAGCGTTCATATTTAGTTACAAGATTTACAAGATTTTGCGTACGGATTGTACGAGATAAAATTTGTAATCTTTTCAATTAATTTTTTATTTAATATTTTAATCCACGCTTCCCATCAATTATCCCGGTTTTTTGAAGCCGTGTATTTCTACGTCTTTTTTGTTGATTCAATTAAACCAAATATTCCACCTGCGCTGCTTAATATGCCGGCAGTGATTCCACCGAAAATACCCCCGCCTTTTAACTCAAAAAGTATGATTAATCCCATGACTAGTGCTGCCACTGACCAATGAAATAGTTTTTCGGGCTTTTTCATTTTCTTTGAAGCTATCACCAAAACAATGCCTAAAACCATGGTTAGTAATAAAATTACTATTTGAAATGGATGTTTTAATGCGTCCATAAGGGCCTCTAAAATTGGTATGAGGAATTGCGGGGGTGTTTTTATTGATTGAATTACATTGAATAGAATAATCCAGGCCAGGATATTAAGTCCTCCCAGAACAAGGATGATTACTCCGGAAAGAAAAACCAATGATTGACTTACTGTTTTTTTCATATGAGTTTGGTGAATGAATAAAATGTTTCACAATTTCAGCTGACGTTTGCGTATAGCTGAAGTGCGAGGCGGTATAATATAGAGCGACAGCGACTCACCGCCGAAGCATTTACGCGAACGTTGGTATTACAATTTTTCGTCAGAACAGCACCAAGAGTGAGCCAGTTATATGCTGTTATATCGTGTTATAAAAACTACTAGAAAGAAAGGGAATTTAATATTTCTACTAGATCTTGTTCTTCCTGTTGGTTCAACCAATATTCTCGACGAAACATGACGTGTTTTTCATCAATTTTTATTATGTATTTGACTGACTCGAATCCTTGATACATTCTAGCTGGATAGTTTGGGTTGTCTGCGAAATACATCTCTTCTGCTAATTTCTCCGTGAAGTTTACCAGGTAGTCTTCCGTGTAATCCTCTGCTTTTGGTGGTTTACCGACATTGCCCCTCCTCTCGTATTCGTCAAAACTTTCGGATTGATAATCAAAGATTATAGTTCTATTGTAATCACCCTCAGGCTCAAAATAAACAGTGTGTTCCTCGTTTTCTTGTGTATATATTTCCCAATTTAATGGAAATTCAAAAGAAATATTTAATTCTTCGTCATTGTATGTGTTTGGTGCCTTTGTTTCATCCAAAACGACTCTTTGGACATCGGGGGTTTCATCCACTTGCATGACATTTTCATTATTCTGACTACAGCCGGTTAAGAGGAAGATTATGGTGATAAGTAGTATTGTCGCTTTCATAATAGTGAATTAGGTGTTTTTATAATGCCATATAACTCGTAATCATCCGTATTTCCATGACCTCTATTTTTTCTTCATCTTATAATCCCTCAACGATCCCTCATGTCCGCCTTTGGCCTTTCGCAAATAAGCGTAAGCGGACAAAGCCGCTTTGGCGCCTTCTCCCGCTGAAGTAACCAGTTGTTTGTATGGACTGCAGGTGACGTCGCCGGCCGCGAAAATGCCGGGCGCGCTGGTTTGGCAAGCTTGGTCAATGACAATCTGACCGCGCTCGTCCAAATCAACCAAACCTTCAATGGCCTTTGTCTGCGGGATCATGCCGACCTCCACGAATATTCCATTGATCGGCAGTTCTTCGACTTGGCCGCTCTTGGTATTTTCAAGCATGATTGATTTGACCGTTTTATCGCCCTTGATTTCTTTGACGTCCGTATTCCATCTCATTTCGATTTTACCTTGTTTTTCCAATTCAGCGATTGTGTCAGCCGCGACGGTTTCCGCTCGCTCACTGAAGCTGTCCTTTCTGATGATAATGTAAACCTTCTCCGCCAACCTGGCCAAATATTCGGCCGCGTCCAAGGCGGAATTGCCGCCGCCGGCTATGGCCACCGTCTTGTTTCGAAAAAGCGGGCCGTCGCAGGTGGCGCAAAAAGACACTCCCTTACCGACAAACTCCTTTTCTCCGGGAATACCCAGCCGCCGATGAGACAAACCAAAACACAGGATCACCGCGGTTCCTAAAAATTCTCCTCTGCCGGTTTTAACGGTGAAAAATTCTCCGGTTTTTTCTATTTTCGAAACTTCGTCAAATTCAATTTTAGCTCCCCATTTTTCAGCCTGGTTTTTAATTTTCTCCATCAGCGCCGGGCCCAAAATGGACATCTCTCCCGGCCAATTTTCAATCTCATCGGTAATCGCGGCTTGGCCGCCGATGTCTTTGGTCAAAACAAGGGTTTTCAGCTCTCTTCTGCCCGCGTAAATCGCCGCGGTCAGACCGGCCGCGCCCGCGCCGATTATTATGACATCGTATTGTTCGTTTTCCATATTTTATTTAAGCAAACTCTGCAATTTACCTTTTAAATCTTCTTTATTGTGCACTCCGTTCATGGTTTCTTTGACTTCGCCGTTCACAAAAATCATCAAAGTCGGAATGCTCATAATTCCGTATTTTTCCGCGGTTTTGGGATTGGCGTCCACGTCCATTTTGCCTATTTTAACGGCCTTGCCATCCATTTCTTGTTCCAATTCATCGATTATCGGGCCTTGCATCTTGCACGGGCCGCACCATTCAGCGAAAAAATCGACTAAAACCGGGCCTTCGTATTTCAAAACTTCATCTTCGAAATTGACGTCAGTAAAATGTTTTTCCATAAATTTTAGGTGATGAATAAAGCCATTTCATTATAGCAAACAGCGGCCTTGGCGAGCAAGTGCCGACTATAAGGCGAACAGAGCGGAAAGGCAAGCTTTCCGCTGGTTTAGGGAATAAAATGACCTAAACCAAAACAAAATTCAAATCCAACGAAAAACTCGCCTGTTGCCAGGCAAAACGCTCCGCTCTCAATTTTTTTAATGGACAAAAAAGCGGAAAGGTAAACTTTCCGCTATGGAGGAAATTAAATAACTTTCTTTTTCTCTATTTCCCGATAAACATCCAGCACATCGCCAACCTCGATTGGAGTTTGACCTTCAAATTGAATACCCGCTTCCTGGCCGGCCGGCACGTCCGCAACCTCTTGTTTACCCGCCTGCAACTGGGAAATTTTACCCAAGCCGACGAATTCATCTTTTCTGAAAACGGCAGCTGAGCTGCCGGCTTCGATTTTGCCGGAAATCACTTTGCCGCCGACGATTTGGCCCTTATCCGTCTTTTTGAACAATGCCAACACTTCCATCTTGCCCAAATTTTCCCTGACTATTTCAGGTTTGACAATTTCATTCAATTTATTTTTAACCTCATCGATCAATTCGTAAATAATTTTATAAATTTTAATTTCCACGCCTTTGTCTCTGGCCAAAAGTTCAGCCTCGGCCGTGGGTCTGACATTGAATCCCAAAAGCATGGCGCCGCTTGCCTCGGCGGCCAGCACATCGGACTCGGTAATATTGCCCAAACCTTTTTGAACAAAATCTATTTTAATTTCCTTGTTCTCAATTTTTTGCAAAGATTCGATAACCGCTTCCTCCGAGCCCAGTACGTCGGCTTTGATCACCACGTTCAATTTGGTGACGTTCGAAGTTGAATCATCTTCTTCTTGCGAAGGCATGTGCACGAATTCTTCCTGCTTTGACAACTTGAAATAATCCGCTTTGCGTTTCGATTTTTTCAAATCCATGACCGCTTCCACGATGTCTCCGACTTTGGGAGCGACTTTGAAACCAACGATCTGAACGGGCATGGACGGACCGGCCAAATCCGCATCTTTGCCGTTATAATTTTTCATGGCTCTGACTTTGCCGAAGTACGCTCCGTCAATCGATAAATTTTCTCCTTTTTTCAAAGTGCCGTTTTTAATCAATACCGTGGCCACGGGTCCCATGTTTTTATCGATATGCGACTCAATGATACTGCCCACGAATTCACCGCTCGGATTGGCTCTGATTTTATCCGCTTCCAAGTCGGCCACGAACAAAATTTTGTCGAGCAATTCATCAATGCCGATATTATTTTTGGCCGAAACCGGCGCGACAATAATTTTGCCGCCCCATTCTTCGGGTAAAAGATTATATTTGGTCAAATCCTGTTTGACTTTTTCAACGTTGGCGCCCGGCTTGTCTATTTTATTTATGGCGACCACGATCGTCAAACCCGCTTCCTGAGCTATTTTTATGGCTTCAACCGTCTGCGGTTTAATGCCGTCATCCGCGGCGATCACCAAAATGGCGATGTCCGCTATTTTCGCGCCTCTCGATCTCATGGCTGTAAACGCCTCATGACCGGGCGTATCGATAAAAGTGATTTGCCTGCCCTTTTTATTAACCTGATAAGCGCCAATGTGCTGAGTGATGCCGCCGGCCTCGCCTTCCATCACGTGAGTTTTGCGAATGGCGTCGAGCAATTTGGTTTTGCCGTGGTCAACGTGTCCCATGACCACGATTACGGGCGCCCGACTTTCGAGCGATTCTTTTTCCTTTTCGAAAATATTTTTCAATTTCAGATCCTGATTCAATTCAACTCCCGCATCCTCATCTTTTAAAATCGGAGTGTAGCCCAATTCTTCGGCCATGATGGCCGCCGTATCGAAATCTATTCTTTGATTGACCGAAGCCATGACTCCGTTTTTCATCAATTCCGAAATCACACCGGTCACCGGCAAATTCAAAATTTTAGAAAAATCACGCACCGTTAAAACCGGCGGAATTTCCACTTCTCCCTTGGGTTCCTCGTCCTTGGCCGCGTCCTTGTCCTTGCCTTTGAGGTATTGCTCTTCCTGCCGCATTTTTCTGTCATATTCGCGCCAAGCCACGATGATCTGCTGAGCCATTTTGTCATTGACTTTAATCGACTTTTTGCCCAAATCAAAACCAAGCTTCGGCAATGTTTCCAAAAGATCTCTGGTTCCCACTTTTAATATTCTGGCCAATTCGGCTACATTCATATTTTATTGAATAACATAAATAAGTTTAACAATTTTCAACGTTTCTGTCAATCAATCGCCAAGGTCATTTCAATGCCTTTTTTGGCATCAACTTGCGCGACTTTTTTCATAATGTTAGAATAAAAGCTGAAATCACCCATAAAAGACTGCGTCATTCACCAATACAGCATTAAAAATGTTTGGGTCAAGGCATGTAACGTCATGCAGAGGCCCTAAAATCTCTCTCCTCAACTCAATGCTCAATGTATTGGGTACACATTTTAAGTGCTCAACGGCAATGGCGCAGTCTTTTATATAATCGAAAAAAGTATGGAATATTTCTTCATCTTTGGAAAAACTCCGGCGATTTCAAAAGCCGAGCTGGCGAGCGTTCTGGCCAAGGCTGCGATAAAAACCGAACTTGTCTCAGAAAAAAATGACACGCTGATTTTGTCGTCTCAAAAAAAGATCGACCGACCGCTTTTCGAGAGTTTGGGCGGCTGCGTGAAATTCGGTGAAATAATCGACCGAGAAAAAAAGCTCGAGCCGGCCAAACTCGCCGTCTTGATAGAAGATTTATCATCAAAAAATAAAATGGTTTTCGGCTTGAGCGATTACACGGGAAAATATCTGAAGCTTTATAAGCTCGGCATAGAAATCAAAAAACTGATCAAAGAAAACAGGCCTTGCCGTTTTGTGCGAGCCGTGGGCAACGCTTTGTCATCGGTCAGCGTGGCCAAAAACAAACTGATTGAAGACGGCGTCGAGCTGTGTGTTTTCTTTGACGGAACCGATTTCTTGCTCGGCCGCTCCGCGGCCGTTCAAGATTTTGAAAGATGGAACCGACTTGATTTCGGCCGGCCGGAATTCGATGCCAAAATTGGCATGTTGCCCCCGAAAGTCGCGCAGATGGCCGTCAATTTATTGCCGGTCAAACCTGAATCGATTTGGGATCCGTTTTGCGGCTTCGGCACGATCTTGCAACAAGCGGCTTTGTCCGGCGTAAAAAAAATCATCGGCAGCGACATCAATTCGGAGACCTTGAAAAAGTGCGAAAAAAACATTGATTGGTTGAAACTGAAATTCAATATATCTTCCCAAATCATTATCGAAAGATTGGACGCTTCAATCGCGACCAAAAAGGATCTGCCCTTCATTCCGGACGCCGTGATTACCGAGCCTTTTTTGGGCAAGCCGCTGTACGGCAAGGAAAAAGAAAGTGAAATACTCCTGATGATCAAGGAATTAAAAAATTTATATTTGAAAGCATTCGATTCATTGAATAATATTTTGGCGCCCGGCGCGTTCATCGTCTTTATTTTTCCCAAAATTAAAACCAAAGAAAGAATTTTCAACGTCAATATCTCGGCTGAGCTTAAAAATTCATTTGACCGCCTGAATACCTGGGAGTATTTTCGACCCGGCCAGCATATTGAGCGAGTAATCACTCTCTGGCGAAAAAAATAATGCCGTTATTTAAATTCCTCTGTCGTATACAGCACAGTCGAAAAAACAAAGGACATAAAGAGCGGAAAGCTTGCCTTTCCGCTCTCCGCATTTTTTCCCATAAAAAAATTCCAAGGATTTTTAAAAACAAAAAAGGGCCAAAGCCCTTTTTTTATTGAATATTTTATTTTTTCTTTCTATTATATGTCCGTCTGGCCAAAGGTTTGACAACCGGTTTTCTTTTCTTCGCCGGAGTTTTTTTAACCAAATTTTTCATTGAATCGAATATTCTGGCTATTTTCGATCTGCCTCTTTTCAAAGCCAGCTCCTCGAATAATATGGCCCAGCAAGAAATCTGAAAAGTCGAATACCATGAGCCGAAGAAAAAGACCATCAACACCACCAAAACCACCCAGAGCGCGGCAATGACGATAACTCCCTTGGCGGCCGCGGCCACGCCGAGAAGCAAGGTCAAAAGTATCAACGGCGCGCTTAAAATAAACAGCGCGGCGATTAAAAGAATGGACAAGATCACCACGGAGCAAAACAGGATCAAAGCCATTTCCAAGTTGATCAAAAAATTATTAAAAAACAAACTCCAAGACAGCTTGATGCTGGAAAAAATCTTTTTTCCGCGCAAAACGATAAAGGCGGTGCCGTAAATGGTCAAATAATAAATTAAAAGCGAACCGAAAACCAGAATCAAAACAAACAATGCCGTCAAGATATAATCTATGGCATTTATGGAGCAAACCTTGATCAACAAGCTAACCCCGTAAGCGATCACGGCCAAAATCCCGAACAACGCCCCTTTGGTCACGATGTTCAAGCCCAACACCGGCCAAAAATGATCAATACCGTCTCTGAGCGCTCGTTTCAATCCGTATGGCTGCTTAACGTCGCTGGCAATGGCCGCTTTGATCAAACCGGCTTGGGAAATCACCGAAATGAAAATGAAAAACAACAGAAGCGAAACAAAGGCCACGGTCAAAAGCAACAAATAAGTAAACCCGGTCGCTCCGGAAGTCCACCACGTTTTCAAAAAGCTGACATTAAAAATATCGAAGATTCCTTGGCCGAAAAAATTCTTGGTCAATAATGAAAAACTCTGGCCGGAAAACCGACTGTTAAAACCGGAAATAATCGATTCATAGATGGTTTCATTGCTTAAAAACGCGGCAAAAAAACCCAAAAACCAGAGCCACTTTCTTTTCCAACTGATCTGCCAAGCTCTCCTTAATATGATTCTGTACAATGGCATATTTATTTTTATTTAATTTTTTGTTTTTATTCAAATTTTAAAATTAACTTGACGTCAAGTTAATTTTATTATATCAAAAGTTTTGCTTTAAAAAAAATAGTTATTAACAAGCGAATCAATTTGTCGCGAAAATAATGTTGGGCACGAAAGCCGATTCCAGATTATAATTGAAATCATCAACATAAACGCTCAAACCGACCGAAGGCCCGCCATCAAGATTGATAGCGATGGACAAATCCAATTCCGAGTTCGCCAGCCAATCGGCCAATTCATACAGACTGACAAAACCTTCGACCGCGATGATGAAAAATTCTCCGTTCTTGTTTTGCGCCAAGACCTGTCGTCTGGCGGTTTTACCACTATCGACGGCAATCAAGCTCGAGCCGTTATTGATCAGCGTGGGAAAAGTCTGCAAGGCGAAATCCGATTTTTCGTTTTCGGCGTAATTATTTTCAGGCAAATAACGCAAACTCGGCCGACCGTCCTTTATGGTCAGCATGCCCGTATAGCCGTTTTGCCCGTCACGGCTCGGTCTCCCGTATTCTTGGCCGTCAATCAACAAATAGCCGGTAGAACCGTTGTTTTCGTCGAAATAGCCCCCGTTGATCGCGACCTTGGCCTTTAGCGCTTTTTGCCAATCAGCCACGGTTTTGGGCGACTCAACATCTTGCGCGATCGCCCAGTCGAAATTGTCGCCGAAATATTTCAGCGCGGTCATGGTGATTTTGTCATCAAACAAATATTGTTTGATCGCCAAACCGGGCTCGATTTCCCGCCAATCTTCGAACTCGACCGTCTTGATTATCTTGGCGTCAAAATCCGTCGAAACGTCTTCGTTAGTCACCTGAACCGAGCAGGCGCCCAGGCCAACGCATAGCGCCAGCATCATTATTAAGGCTTTGATTCTTTTCATGTCAATTGAAAAGGCCGCCAAGTCAGCGGCCTTTTTCTATTATTTGTCTTGTTTGTTTTCAACGGCTTCTTTTGGCCCCATCAATTTTTCGAATTCTTCTCTTTCGATCGTTTCCTTTTCCATAAGATGCGCCACCAGTTTGTCCAATTTATCTCTATGGTCGTTTATAATCCGCTCCGCGCTTTTGATGGCGGCAGAAATCAGACCGTCAATTTCATGATCAATCAATTCAGCCACTTTTTCGCTGTAATTTCTTTGCTCCCTGATATCTCTGCCCAAGAAAACCAATTCTTCTTTTCCTCCGTAAATTCTGGGCACCAAATGATCGCTCATGCCGAATCGCGTGATCAAGTCGTGCGCCAATTCGGTGGCCTTTTGCAAATCATTCGAAGCTCCGGTAGTCACCTCGCCGAAAATGATTTTCTCAGCCGTGTGCCCGGCCAAAAAAATGGCCAAGTCCGAAATAAATTCCGATCTTTTATGAAGATTTTTATCCGCTGTCGGCAATTTCAAAGTATAACCGGCCGCCGAACCTCTGGAAATAATGGATACCTTCTGCACCGGGTCAGTGCCGGGCAAAAGATGCGCCACGACAGCGTGTCCGGCCTCATGATAAGCCGTGACATTTTTCTCTTCATCAGAGAGCACCCGACTTTTTCTTTCCGGTCCCAAAAGCACTTTTTCAATGCTTTCCAAGACTTCATCCATGCCGATTTGGGATTTGTCCCGTCGCGCCGTTAAAATCGCGGCTTCGTTTAATAAGTTGGCCAAGTCAGCGCCTGAAAAGCCCGGAGTTCTCTCCGCTATTTTTCTTAAATTGATATCTTTATCAAACGGCTTGCCGGTGGAATGAACGTTCAAAATAGCCTGTCTGTCTTTAATGTCCGGCAAATCAAGAATGACCCGTCGGTCAAATCTGCCCGGGCGAAGCAAAGCCGGATCCAAAACATCCGGGCGATTGGTGGCGGCCATCACGATAACATTGGTATTGGCGTCAAAGCCGTCCAGCTCGACCAAAATTTGATTTAAGGTCTGCTCTCTCTCGTCGTGCGAACCGCCCAGTCCGGCGCCTCGCTGACGTCCCACCGCGTCGATTTCATCCACGAAAATAATGCACGGCGCGCTCTTTTTCGCTTTTTTAAATAAATCTCGAACGCGCGACGCTCCCACGCCCACGAACATTTCCACGAATTCCGATCCGGAAATGCTCAGGAAAGGCACATTGGCTTCACCGGCCACTGCTCTGGCCAACAAAGTCTTGCCCGTGCCCGGAGGGCCCATCAATAAAACTCCTTTTGGAATCTTCGCTCCCAGATCAAGAAATTTTTTGGGATGCTTTAAAAATTCCACCACTTCCTCCAGTTCGATTTTGGCTTCGATAACTCCGGCCACGTCTTTGAAAGTGATTTTGTTTTTGCCTTGAGCGCTGAATTCTCTGGCCTGGCTTTGGCCGAAAGACATGGCTTTGGTGTTCGCTCCCTGAAGCTGCCTCATCATGAACCAAATAAAAGCCACGATCAATAAAAACGGCAGCAGATATGGCAAAATTGCCGAAGCCCAGAAAGCCCAGCCTTCCGCTTCAACCACTTGGATGTCAATGCCCGATAATTTTGCCGGGTCAATCGCGTAGTTATTGACGATATCCGAGAAAGATTCGGTCGGCTCTTTCATCAACTTCTGCAAATGACCGTCTTGCAAAGCGATATTGATATTATCGCCTTCCACGCCTATTGTTTTCACTTGACCGCTGTCTATTTCGGAAATGAGCTGAGACACCCCGATATTTTCCACCTCTTGCGAGGAAATATTGTACAAACTGAAGATGGCGGCGATAATGAAAAACACCACGATGAAAATGATAATATTTTTGGCGATGTTATTTTTCATACGTTCGAATTAAAAATAATTATCCGCTCGAATTAATTTAACCGGCCGCGAATTAGCGGCCGGAAATCACTAAGGTTTTTTCACGTAACCTGTTCCGGCCGGAATCAACCTGCCGATGATGACGTTTTCTTTCAAGCCTTCCAATCGGTCAACCTTGCCCGTGACCGCGGCGTTGATCAGCACTCTGGCCGTTTCCTGGAAAGACGCGGCGGATAAGAAGCTCTTGGTGGTCAACGAAACCTTGGAAATGCCCAAGAATATTTCCTCGCTGACAGCCAGTTTGCCGCCTTTTCTAACCTGCTGATTCGCCTCTTCCAATTCCGCTTTTTCCACGATCTCGCCTTCCAGCAAATAAGTGTCTCCCGGATCTTTGACGTAACCCCTGGAGAACATTTGCCTGGAAATGACTTCAACGTGTTTGTCATTCAATCTTTGACCTTGCGAAGAATAAATATATTGAATTTCGTTCAAAATGTATTCTTGCACCGCTTGCTTGCCTTTGAGCGCGTACAATTCATCCAAATTGATGCTGCCTTCGGTCAATTGATCTCCTTTTTTGACCGCTTGCCCGTCTTTGATCCAAAGGGTGGTGCCGGCCGGAATTATGTATTCTTTTTCTTTGGCCATCTCATTCGAAATCAGGATTTTATTGTCTTTGAGTTCCACCTTGCCGTCTCGCACCACTTTGACTTTTTTCTTGCCGGACAAGAAAAGCACTTCGCCCACTCTGACCTTGTCGCCATCTTTGACTTTCAGTTCGACGGCTGCCGGATCTTTGAAATTATAAGTATCAACTTCTTTATCTTGATAAGAAATTTTCACCACTCTTTCGCCGAACGCGGTCTGAGCGATGATTTCGCCTTTGGGACCCTGAATGATTCTGGGTTTTTCAATGATTGTCACCGCGCCGTCCACTTCGCTGAGCAAAGCTTTTTTCTTTGGCGGACGCGCTTCGAAAATTTCTTCAACTCGAGGCAAACCTTGAGTGATATCCTGTCCGGCCACGCCGCCGGTATGGAAAGTTCTCATGGTCAGCTGAGTGCCGGGCTCGCCGATGCTCTGAGCGGCGATAATGCCGACAGCGGTGCCCATATCCACGGGTTTGTTATAAGCCAAATCATAGCCGTAGCATTTTTGGCACAAGCCTCTGCTCAATTTACAACTAAGCACGGTTCTCACTTTCACCTTGTCCAATTCAATGTTTTCCAATTCTCTGGCCACGTCATGAGTAATGACCTCGCCCTTTTTGACTATGACCTCTCCGGTCTTGGGATCTTTGATATCTTCCATGATGTATTTGCCCGTAATTCTGGCAACCAAACTCTGGCCGATAACATCGCTTTCTTCCTTGGTGAACAGAGCGCCGCCTTTATCGCCGCAATCATCGGAAACGATGATCACGTCTTGGGAAACGTCCACCAATCTTCTGGTCAAATAACCGGCATTGGCCGTGCGCAGAGCCGTATCGGACAAACCTTTTCTGGCGCCGTGAGTGGAAATATAATATTCGAGAACGGTAAACCCTTCTTTAAAATTGGCTTTGACCGGCAATTCGATAATCTGACCGGATGGATTGGTCACCAAACCCTTCATGCCCATCATTTGAGTCAATTGCCCCCAGGAACCTCTGGAACCTGAAGTGATCATGGTATAAACCGGGCCGTCGGGATTCAAACTGTTTTGGCTGAGTTTGACCACTTTCTCTTTGATGTCAGTCCAAATCTCAATGACTTTGCTGTATCTTTCATCTTCAGTCAAAAGACCGGTTTCAAATTGCATTTGCACTTCATCGACTCGGCCGTTGCCTTCGGTAATCAATTCTTTTTTACCGATAAGATCCGGCAAATCGTCCATGCCCCAGGAATATCCTGATTTCGTCAATTGATCAAAACCCAATTCCTTGATTTTATCCAGCAGTTCGGCCGTCAGCTCAAAGCCGTAAATATCCAAAGTCAAGCTGACAATTTGTCCCAACTTTTTCTTATCGATCAATTCATTATAATACGGCAATCCGTCCGGCAAAATTTCGTTGAAAATGACTCTGCCCACCGTGGTCTCAGTCACTTCTTCATTCTTGATTTTAACCGCCAAATCAGCCGAGCTTTTGACCTTGACCAGAATTTTATCTTGCAGCCCTATTTTGCCCAAGGCATGCGCGATCTTGGCTTCCTTGGTGTCGCAGAAAGCTTTCGGATGATCATTGTCTTTAAAAGACGTGAGGTAATAACAGCCCCAGATCATGTCCATGGCGGGCACCGCCACCGGCAAACCCGTGGCCGGCTTTAAAAGATTGCGCGTTGACAACATTCTTTCCCTGGCTTCTTTTTTGGCTTCTTCGGTCAGAGGCACATGCACGGCCATTTGGTCGCCGTCAAAGTCCGCGTTAAAAGCGGAACAAACGAGCGGATGCAGTTTAATGGCCTTGCCCTCGATCAAAACCGGTTGGAACGCCTGAATGCCCAATCTGTGCAAGGTCGGCGCTCTGTTCAAAAGCACGTGCGCGCCCGAGACAACTTCTTCCAAAATATCCCAGACTTCGGGACGATCGGCTTCGATGAAGCGATTGGCGCTTCTGATATTATGAACGTATTCTTGTTTGATTAATCTGGAAATGATAAACGGCTTAAACAATTCCAAGGCCATTTTCTTCGGCAGACCGCATTGATGAAGTTTCAAATTCGGCCCGACCACAATAACGCTTCGGCCGGAATAGTCGATTCTTTTACCCAAAAGATTTTGCCTGAATCGGCCTTGTTTGCCTTTCAAATAATCGGCAATGGATTTCAAACTTCTTTTCTGGCCGGTGGAAGCGGTGGTGGTTTTTGTTTTTCTGGCGGAATTGTCTATCAAAGCGTCCACGGCTTCTTGCAACATTCTTTTTTCATTGCGACAAATAACTTCCGGCGCGCGCAGTTCCAGCAAACGTTTCAAACGATTGTTTCTGCTGATCACTCGACGGTACAAGTCGTTCAAATCGGAGGTGGCGAAACGTCCGCCATCGAGCGGCACCATGGGACGCAAATCCGGAGGAATGATCGGCACCGCGGTCAGAACCATCCATTCGGGTTGAATTTTATTGCGGCGCAAACTCTTCAAAAGCTTGACGCGATTGATCGATTTTTTCTGTTTGGTCGCTTTTTCTTTTTTAATTTCGGAATCCAGCTTTTTGATCAGCTGATCGAGATCCACCTTGAGCAATAACTTTCTGACGGCCTCGGCGCCAATGCCGGCGTCGAAAATGTGGCCGTATTTCAAAGACAAATCCTGATACATGCTTTCAGCCAGTATTTGCAAAGGCACCAAATCTTTCAATTCTTTCTGTGTTTGCTCGAAATTGCTTTCCAAATCTTCCAATTCTTTTTCTTTCCATTTGTTGAGTTCAATCAACTTCTTCTTTTTCTCTTTGTCGTTTAATTGAGCGGAGTTTTTGGCCGCGTTGACTTGCTGGCTGAATTGTCCGTCAATGCCTTTTTTCCTTGATTTGTATTCTTTTTTCAAATTTTCTATTTCTTCTTTTTTGCCTTCTTCATCAACGTCAATGACAATGAAGTTGGCGAAATAAACCACCTTTTCCAATTTCTGAATGGACATATCCAGCAGTAAACCGACTTTTGACGGCACACCGCGCAAAAACCAAATATGAGTGACCGGCGTGGCCAATTCAACATGCCCCATTCTTTCTCGGCGGACAATCGAGCGAGTCACTTCCACCCCGCACTTGTCGCAAACAATGCCGCGATAACGGATTTTTTTATATTTGCCGCAATAGCATTCCCAATCTTTACTGGGACCAAAAATCTTTTCGCAAAACAAGCCGTCCTTTTCCGGTTTTTGCGTTCGGTAATTGATGGTTTCCGGCCGAGTCACTTCGCCGTGAGACCATGATTTGATTTCTTCCGGAGAGGCGAGCTTCAACTTTATGGAATCAAAGTCTCTTATTTTTAATGCTTCGCTCATAAATATAGAAGTAATTATTAAATGAAGATTAAATTACTCGACCGGCTCTTTGGCGGTCTCGACTTGTTGATGCCTCTCGCTTCTGTCCCTAAACTCTTCTTCCTTTTCCAAGTCGATGGATTTTCCGTCTTTGAGCAATTCGACATCCAAGCACAGGCCTTTCAATTCTCTGACCAAGACATTGAAGGATTCGGGCACGTTCAGCCGCTTAATCGGCTCTCCCTTGATAATTGATTCGTAAGCTTTGGCTCTGCCCACAACGTCATCGGATTTAATGGTCAAAATTTCCTGCAAAGTGTGCGCCGCGCCATAAGCTTCGAGCGCCCAGACTTCCATTTCTCCGAATCTTTGTCCGCCGAATTGCGCTTTGCCTCCGAGCGGCTGCTGAGTGATCAGCGAGTAAGGGCCGATTGATCTTTGGTGAATCTTGTCTTCCACCATGTGATTCAATTTCAAAATGTAATTGATGCCGATCGTCACCTGATGCTCGAACGCTTCGCCGGTTTTGCCGTTATATAAAGTCAATTGGCCGCTTTCCGGATAACCGGCTTTGACCAATTCTTCTTTGATGGTTTTTTCCGTAATGCCGTTGAACACGGGCGTGGCCACTTTATAACCGAGCTTTTGCGCGGCCAATCCCAAATGGGTTTCCAAAACCTGCCCCAAGTTCATACGGGAGCAAATGCCCAGCGGCGTCAAGATAACGTCAATTGTCGTGCCGTCTTCGCTAAACGGCATGTCTTCCACGGGCACGATTTTGGAAATGACGCCTTTGTTGCCGTGACGGCCGGCCAATTTATCGCCGACCTGAATTTTTCTCAAATTGGCAATGGAAACCTGAATGGATTTGAGTACTCCCGGAGACAGTTTGTCGCCGTTTTCCTGAGAAAATATTTTCACGTCCACCACTTTGCCGTGCTCGCCATGCTCCAAACGAAGCGAGGTGTCGCGCACGTCTCTGGCCTTTTCTCCGAAAATGGCTTTCAGCAATTTTTCCTCGGCCGATAATTCGGTTTCGCCTTTGGGCGTGATTTTTCCGACCAAAATGTCGCCGGAAGAAACCACCGCGCCCACGCGCACGATGCCTTCGGCGTCAAGATTCATTAATTTGTCTTCGCTGATATTGGGAATATCCGAGGTGACCTGTTCGGGTCCGAGCTTGGTGTCTCGAATATCAATAATATGATTGTCGATATGAACGGAAGAAAATCTATCGAAGTGAACCAATTTTTCCGAAATGATCATGGCGTCTTCGTAATTGTTGCCTTCCCAGGCCATGTAAGCGATCAAGACGTTTTGACCCAGCGCCAATTCACCGTTTTCCGTTGACGGTCCGTCAGCCATGATTTGTCCTTTCTTAACCTTGTCGTCGATATTGATGATGGGGCGCTGATTGATTGAAGTCGAAGCGTTGGAACAGACGAATTTTTTCAATCGATAAAGTCTGATGTTGCCGTCCTTTTCCAAAACTTCTATTTTCGATGAATCGAGACCCACGACTGTGCCGTCTTTTTCGGCAATGGCCAAATGGCCGGAATCGCGAGCGGCTTTTTCTTCGACTCCCGTGCCAACCACCGGAGACTGCGGCACCACCGTGGGCACCGCTTGACGTTGCATGTTCGTGCCCATCAAAGCGCGCACCGCGTCATCGTGTTCCAAGAAAGGAATCAATGAGGTGGCCACGCTGACGATCTGATTGGGCGCCACGTCCACGTAATCTATTAAGTAAGTATATGACACTTCCGGATGTCCGTATTTTCGGACATTCGCTCTTTTTTTCAAAAACACGCCTTTGTCATCGACCGGTATGGTGGCCGAAGTGGTAATGGCTTTTTCTTCCTTCAAAGCGTTCAAGTAAATGACTTCATCGCTTAATCTGCTTTCCACTTTTTCCAGAATTTCATCCGGATCCAAACTTATTTTTTCCAATTCCGCGCCCAGCACGGACTGTCCTTTTTTGAATAATACGGCTTTGGTTTCCGGGTCTTTCAAATCCTTCTTTATAATATGTTCAACTTTAAAAAACGGCGTTTCAATAAATCCGTATTCATTAACCTTGGCATAGCTGGCCAAATGGCCCACCAGTCCGATGTTCGGACCTTCAGGCGTGGCGATCGGACAGATTCTGCCATAGTGAGTGGTGTGAACGTCGCGAACTTCAAAGCCCGCGCGTTCTCGAGAGAGTCCGCCCGGTCCCATGGCCGAGATTCTTCTCTTATGCTCCAGCTCGGACAAGGGATTGGTCTGATCCATGAATTGCGACAATTGCGAAGACATGAAAAATTCCTTGACCACGCCGATGACCGGCCGCGCGTTGATTAATTTCGCCGGGGTCATAATGGTCGGATCCATGGTGGTCATTCTGTCTTTGACGATTCTTTCCATGCGAGCCAAACCTATTCTGAATTTATTTTGAATCAATTCGCCAATGGCCCTGATTCTTCGATTGCCCAAATGATCGATATCATCGGCTTCTTGCTGGGTAACATTCAATCTGATGATTTCTTTAATCACGTTAGCCACGTCTTCGATGCGCAAAATTCTATTGACATCAATGTTTTCCAATTGCTCGTTGAATCTTTGATTTAATTTATATCGACCGACTTTGCCGAAATCATATCTGCTGAAATTGAAAAACATGGCGTAGATAAGCGACTTGGCGTTATCGGCAGTGGCCAGATCGCCCGGCCTTATTCTTTTATAAACTTCGATCAAGCCTTCTTCGATCGTTCGAGACGCGTCTTTGTCGATCGTCGATTGGGTGTAATTGATATCAGGATGAGTTTCGACGTCTTTGGTCAAATTCAAAATCTCTTGATCGGTCCCCACGCCGAAAGCTCGAAGCAATGCCGTGGCCGCCACTTTTCTCTTTCGATCGATCTTGACCCAAATCACGTTATTGGTGTCAGTCTCGAATTCCAGCCAAGCGCCTCTGTTCGGAATTATTTTCGCTCCGTAAAATGTTTTATTTTTTTCGCGCAGAAAATTGGAAGTAAAAAACACGCCCGATGATCTGATAATCTGCGAAACTATGGCGCGCTCAATTCCATTGATGACGAAAGTTCCTCGATCGGTCATCATCGGAAAATCGCCCAAAAATATTTCCTGATCTTCTTTGGTGCCGTTCTTTTTATTTTCCAGTTTGACCTTAACTCTCAACGGCGCTTCATAGGTGATATTTTTATCTCTGCTGGTGGTCTCGTCGAACTTGGGCTCGTCCAAATAATAATCTTCAAAGGAAAGTTCAAGCTGTTTGCCGGAAACATCTTGGATGGGAGACAATTCGCCGAACAACTCTTTGAGTCCTTCTCGAACAAACCAGTTGTAAGAATTTTTCTGAATGTCAATCAAATCCGGCATTTCATACCTGTAAGGAGCGGTGAAGAACTTTCGGCCTGACATGGTATTTAGTTTTTTAGACATAAAAATATTCCCCTTCCCCATGGAACGAGTTTGTTAATTTAAAATTTAATTGTTGTATATGAGTGGCTCTCCGCCATAATAAGATTACTTTTTTGCCTAAAATAAGGCTCCAGGCGGGTTTAAACGTATTCATATAATATCAATCCCCGCGGGTATTGTCAAGGGCAAGGCGCAGGCCACTGCATTTAGCTAAATTTAGACTAATTTCCGCCCTCCTCCGATCGCCAACTCCCACCTTATCCACAAAAAATTTGACAAATGTTTTTGGCGGGAGGTATTGAGGTTTTTTAGCTAATGCAAACTAATACTTTGGATTCAAATCGAGCATTTTAGGCGGTAAATAACAAAAAAAACTCCCGCGCGGAGGCGGGAGAAAAGAGGCATATTATATATAATTATTCGCCAATTAAATTTTTAATAATTTTAATCATTGTCTCTTTATCTTTTGGAGCGCTTTCGGCAATAAGCAGCGCCAGCGCCGTCAACGCGTTGTCATTGATTTTTCGCTCGCCGGATTTTTTGAAAAGATAATTTGACCTGTCCAGAAAATAAACAAATAAAAACGAAGCGATTCTTTTATTGCCGTCAAAAAAGGGATGGTCTTTGATCATTAAGTAAAGCAAATGAGACGCTTTGTCTTCAATCGCGGGATACAGCTCCTTTCTCGCGAAAGACTGATACAACCCGGAGATAATACCTTCAAAGCTTCCTCCCCGTTCATGCCCGAACAAGTCGCCGGCCTCTTTTTTGGCGATAAGTCCGTCTTTAAGTTTAACCGCTATATTGGAGCAATCGTTGTATCGCAGAATAAATTTCGTCCTTTTGCCTTTCTTTTCCGCCAGTTTTCCGTTATCGTATTGTCCAAGCAATGAAAGTGTTTTTGAGTAATCGGCAAGTAAATTTAAAATTTCCGCTTCTTGTCCTTTCAACAATTCCTTTTTTGAATGTTTTTGCAAAAATAAAACCGTTTCTTGAAGTTCTTTGAATTTATTTTGAGCTTCCAGCAGACGTTTTTCGTTTATGGCGTAACCCTTGATTAAATATTGTTTCAAGATTTTCGTGGCCCAATGGCGAAAATGGATGGCGCGGGGTGAATTCGCGCGGTAACCCACGGCTAAAATTACATCTAGGCTGTAAAATTCCACGGGTTTATCAGAATTTGCAATGTGCATTTTTTGCACATTGCTTGCTTTATCAACTTCTTTATCAGAAAAAATCTTATTGATATGCTTGGTGATAACCGATCGTTCTCTGCCAAACAGCAACGCAATTTCACTTTGTCCAAGCCAAACAGATTCATTTTTAAAATGAACCTTCAACTCCACCTCGTTTTTCGAGGTTGTATAAATCATTATTTCGCCCTTTGAATGATTTTTTTGTTTCATAAATAATTTTAACCGGCCAATACTTCCATTTTTCGTGATTTTGGGGAATGTGTCAAATAAATAATCGCGGCCGGCATTTTAAAAAAATCTCCCGCGCGGGGCGGGGTGGATGTTTTTGGCGGCAAACATTGAGGTTTTTTAGCTAGTGCAAACTAATACATAGGATTCAAACCGACCATTTTAGGCGATAAATAACAAAAATATTGTGCATCTCCTTGAATGATTTACCTGTCAATATTTGCCGATAACGTCGCAGATAGTCCAGCTGTTTGCAGGTTATAAAAATTCGTTGCGTAATATTGTTCTGGCAAATGTACATGTTTTTCTAAAAAACATTCCTCACACATAAATGCAACTTGTTGTGCAACAAAAAAAACTAATGAGCCGCAAATGATACATGTATAATACTTATTCATAAAATTTACCTTTTTTATAATCAATACAATTTTAATTATTATTCAACTTCCTCTATTGATATAGATGCAAATTCAACTCCATGGACATCCCTTGTTTTTGTATAATTATGGATGAAAGTTTTCAAAACCTCATGGGTTATTTGTCTTATGGCGGCTATGTCAGCTCCCCTAACCTTAATCTCATTTCCATTTTTAACGAAATTCCATCCGATAGAATTTTGGCGAGAGAATTTAACAAATTTTTCTTCTGCCATAGTATCCACATGAGCGCCCCCATCTTTGTTGGTTAAAAATAAAATTATATCCTTTCGTGTAAATTCATTTTTATTTAAATCAATAAAAACAGGATTTTTACTCCACCAATTTTCAAAATCTATTGATATATTCTTATTACTCTCAGAGGAGTCATCTAAAAATGGTTGGTATTTTAAATTAGTAACATCAATAACAATTAAACTGCAAAAAGAAGTAATTCCAGGATCATAATTGAATGAGGAATCAAAAAATTTTGTATGTAATAAATTCAAATGCTGCAAAAGCGATGTAGATTTTACAGTATTATGAAGTAATGTACGTAGATGTGTTGCCATTCGCTTTGCTTCTGATTCATCGCCATTATCAAATTCAGTGGCCGATTTTTCCAAAAAATTTAGTTGTTCTTGAAAATGTCTTTTCAAGTCGTCCTCATATTGTAAAATTTGTTTTTCCATATTATTATTTTGTTATTTATAGCGAAGATATTAGCATCATAATGCCTTGATTACATAGTTACTTTACTATTGCTACTTTTTTTGCAGATTGTTCCACGTTATTGCCTTCAACACATGGAAATCGCTGCATTTTTTTATATCTTTTTCAACTAAAATTAATAATGGTTTATCTTGTCTCATGAACAAAATATTCAATTTGTTTTGTGCAGGCAATCTTTGTTTATCTACTCGTAAAAAAAATTTATATCCTCCACCCAAAAAAATTACATTAAATCTGATTTTATCTATTCTTGTCAAGAATGGTTCTAAAATGGAATTTTGACCCGCGAAATCAAGATATCGTAAAATTAAAATATTAAATTCATTTAGTTTATCAACGTTTTCCATTGTTAAGATATCCTTTATTTTAGTTTCGTATGGCCCGAGGGAAACTCGTCTAAATAATTCGTGAGTAGTGATTGATGCACGCCACAGAACAGATAAAAAAAAGAATGATAATTTATCAAAAGCATACTTATCAATTTTATAGCCCTGTCCGTCAGCTATAAAATTTCCGGGATCAAATTCACACAACAATAATCGGCTTGCATAATCATCATAAACCCCCAAGCTATTATCACATTCTTTACAAAGGATCTTTTTATCATATATGCCTTTTGGGACCCTCTTTTTCCGAACATTGTTTTTACTTGATGCAAGCGCTAAAGAATGGTCATTGGTATTTTTATAGATGTAATTATAGAAAACTTTTGGTATGATATGTGCATTAACTAATACTTTCTCTTCCCCACATAATTTACATTTCATAAATTATTTTACAGCTTGTTCAATTGTTTTTATCTCAGACTCCCCCAACCCATAAAGCTTATACACCATCTTATCAATTTCATAATCCAGCGCCTGGATTTTTGTTTTGTTTATTTCGCGGGATTCTGTAGTCTTATTTAATTTAAGCAATTGGTCTACCAAGCGAACAATTGTGTTATACAAAGCTTTTTCTTCACTAATCTCTATTATCTTAATTGGCAATTGCATAAAAGCGTTTTTAGCTACGCTCAAATTTCTAAATGTCTTGGTGTAGATAAAATTTAATAATTTTGAATTTATAACACCTAATAAATACCTTAAATCATAACCATTTTTTATTTGATGAAGGATTAAGGCATCTTTAATATAATAATGTCGTAAATCCAATGTCGCAATTATTTTTTTTGCAATGTCAGTTATAATAATTTTTGTTTCATCGAATCTTTTTGGTTCTCCTGGCCGAGCGGTGGCTTTATTTTCTTTCATTAATTCTGGTGCGTACCAAACATACTCACCTTTGTAATCTATTAGATATCGATTAAAATCACTTCTTCTTAAAAGTTGTTTATAATTATTTTTATCTTTGGGTTTGAAAGTCAAAAATTTCTCATCATCTCCGGTTTTTATTCCATAGTAAAATTTCGCGACTTTTTTTAACGGGGTCGTTGCAACCTTTATTGAAAAAACCTGTTTATCTAGTAAAGATAAATCGAAAACTTTTTTGTGTGTTTTATTGAACAGCGTTTGTTTTATTGCACCCTCGAGTTTGAATGCGTTTTGAGATAATCCCCCTACAATTATTTTATTTCCCTTAGATTCATCTTTTTCAAAAACAAAAACAATCGTCGACACTTGCGCTCCACTAAAAACCTTTGCTGGAGGGTTAATCAACATTTTTATTTTTGTATTGTTTAGGATGAAAGTTCGTAGATTTTCGAAACTCTCTAATGATAGCCATGTGTTTGAAACTATATATGAAATTAGTCCGCCTTTTTTCGTGAGTTGTATTGCATTTTCAATGAAACATACGTAGATATCGGATTTTGCCTTGAATGAATAATAATTTTCCCATAAATATCCTTTTATACTTGTGTCAATTCTATGTGGTCTAATATATGGCGGATTTCCAATCACCGCATCAAATCCACCGTCTTTGAATATTTCACAAAAAGCGATTGTGTAATTGAATGGCCTAATTCTATTCAAATTCTTGAAATATTTATACAGGCTATCATTTACTTCTTTATTAATGTATCCCTCAAATATATTAATTTCGTTCAGAATTTCTTTTTTTTCATCATTAGAGATGGATTTACGAAACCGCTCCTTAAAATCAATTAATTTTTTTATTTCATCGTCAAACTTGTCAAACAGATTCAAATTATTTTCCTTTTCTTTTAACTTCTCCCCTCCAATCAAGGAATTGCCACAACGAATATTTAGATTCAAGTTAGGTAGCAAATGATCGCCTCTTAATTCGTTTGGCGTCGCGCCTTCAAGCGCCTTAATCATTAGGTTTAGCTTGGCGATTTCCACAGCTTTGGGATCTAAATCAACGCCGAAAAGGTTGTTTTGCAATATTTTTTTCTTTATTTCAAAACCTAAAAGCCCACCTTCCTTCATTACTCTCTTGTATGCCTCAAAAAACTCATCAAAAGCACGAATTAAAAACGAACCCGAACCGCAAGCAGGGTCCAAAACTCTAATTTTCTCTATATCCTCTTTTGTTTTAGCTTTTTTCAACAATTCACCCACTGTCTTTTTGACAATATAATCAACAATGTAATCAGGAGTATAGTATATACCTTGCGATTTTCGTTTATTTTTTTGTTTTGCCTTCATTACATCTTCTTTCTTCACGTTCCCCTTGGCTATCTCTCCCAGATAATTTTCATATACTTCCCCAATAATGTGAACACTAAGTTTGCTAAAATCGATTTCGTCTAATTCTTCTATAATAGGGATTATTACATCGTTGCTAATTTTAATTTCATCAATAGTATTTTGAGCAAAAAGCTCAGTGTTGAACTTCTCGTTCATTACCTTAAATTTCTCCTTCAACTCTTCGTACTTGGGCAATTTTGAAGATAATATTGCACGAAGATGATTTTCATAAACAATGCCCTTATCATGACAAATATCAATAAAAATCATTCGATCTAATATCTTCTGCGCCATTAAATCAACTTCCTCAAGGGTATATTTAGAATAATTTTTATTTATAAATTTTCGTAAATTCTCGCGCCAATTTTTTATCTTGCTGAAAAATTCTTTTTTTATTTTTTCTTGCTCTATATCTAGCTGTTCAGGATAATATATCGGATCAGGATCAATAATTCCATTCTTTTTAATTAAATTTTCTTTTGAAATTAAATTTAGAAATTGCATCCCCTCATCGGACAATAAATCCACGTAACTGCTCTTATCTGCGTTAGGCCATAACAAATCGTAAAAAGCATATTTCTTCTCTTTGTATAATCGACTATGATGAACACTGTACAATCGCCATTCAATAAAATTAGTCAAAATACCCCAGGCCACCCCTTCCGCTTTGCAATAATTAAATAGTTGCTGCTTAAAAGTTTTGTTGCCGTATGAGCCGTCAAGCATATCTTTTTTCTTGGCATCTTTTGATTCGATAACTATCAATTTTGAAGATCCTGATTTTAAAACAATATCAGGCTTTTTGCCTGTTTTTACGTCCTGACCGGTATTTATTGCCCAATGAGAGCTGTCCCAGCCGAGAACCTCCATTAATTTAATAGTAAAGCTGGTTTGGATATCTTCTTCAGACCGTCTCTGACCATCTTGCTCTTTAAAATTTTTAACTAAATGTCTGATTTCTATTTTAAAATTTCCTGTCATATTATTAACTTATAACTTCGGCTGATATATTTTGACCTTTTTTGATAGGTTACTATTTGTTGATTTTCCTCAAAACCTCCCTCGCCGCCTCCCTCTCATCCCACGGCATCTTTTTATTATTCTTAACCACAATCGCCTGCTCCGCGCCTTCCATTATCGATTAGTATAGAGGCATATTTTCCATTTAATTACCCCCAACATACCACATCCACCCCCAAAAATCAACCAAAAAACGCGCGAAATCGCGCGTTCTGTGATTGAGATAACGTTTGCGGCTCATCGTCCACCGAAGGCGAGAAAACGACATTTACCATAGGCGCTGTTAGACCATACGTTTATTTTTTCTTACGAAATGGTTCAAATTTCAAATAAACAATAACAGCTATTGAAAACAACAATAATCCCCAACTAAGCATAAAATTTCCTAAAGCGATGATTGACTCTTTTAATCCAAAAAATGAAAAACCTATCACAGAGACTGTTAGGGCTGCGACGATTCCAATGTAAATAAGATATTTTGTGATTGGTTTTTTGACATCCTTTTGAAAGATTCTTAACAAAATTGTTGTCCATAATCCGGTTACCCCCAATAAACCCAGTATAGCAATCAGCCATAGTAAGCTGCCAAATGCGCTATTAAAAAGAGGGATCTCGCGTATAAAACTTACAGCAAACATCGCATAAAATCCGCTTATTGCCAACAATATTAAGCCAAATATATTTTTAAATATTTTCATACATAATTGGTTAATGTTTAAGTGAACCTTTTGGCCAACTACCTTTTATATTTAACTCCCTAATTAATTATTCCCCCGCCTCCTCAAACACTCCCTCGCCACCTCCCTCTCATCCCACGGCATCTTTTTATTGTTCTTCTTTGCGTAGTTATCTTGTCGCTATATCCGGTACTTATCAATTTTAACAAGTCCATTACTTAAGCAATTTAAAAATATTGCTGTAATCATCTGTCCATAGGTCAGCAGCGCTGATATCTATTTTTTCAGCGAAATCATCGGAACTGTTATTCAAGTTTTTAATCAAATTTTCATTCTTGCTTAGCAAAATCCACAGGGCAGTCGCGGTATTTTGGTCTATATCACCATTTGAAGCAATAATCTCGGCATCGAGGTGGTTATATTCGGCCAGTTTTAAAACTACCGGCGTCAAATCAATATAAAGGCTGGAAATATTCAAGGCAATCACTCCGTCATTATTAAGATGTTTTAAATATATGTCAAATGCTTCTTTAGTTAAAAGATGAACTGGAATCGAATCATTGGTAAAAGCATCAATGATTAAGATATTATAATTTTGAAAATTTTCTCGCTCAAGCGATAGCCGTGCGTCCCCCTCTGCAATATCTATAGTAGCCTCTGAATTTTCCACGTAAGTGAAATATTTTTTGCTGATGTTTGTAACTTCGGGATTAATCTCATAAAACTTGAAATAATCCCCGCTCTGTCCATAAGCTGCAATGGTGCCCGCGCCCAACCCGATTATGCCGACTCGCTTCGGCTTGTCTTGATAGCGATCAAGAAGAAGGCCGACACCGCTTTGGTGGCCATAATAGCTTGTGGGATTTTTTTGTTTACATTCTTCAGTCAATTGCGAGCCGTGAAGAATATTGCCTGATATTAACTCTCTCCTGGGCGAGCCTTCACCGGAGGAATTAAATGACTCCACCGTTAACATACCATAAAAATTCCTGGATTTTTCCAGCACCTTCGAATCGCCTTGTGGATTATCATAAATCATGGCTCCGAAACAAAAAATAGAAAAGAATACTATTAATGCAACAAAAATATAATTTTGCGGTTTCCCTGAAAATTGAAATTTTTTATCAAATTTGTAAAGAGTGAATTGTATTTGGCCTGAACCGGTTTTAACTATTTTCCAATGCCAGCTTGCCTCTTTTAAAATAACAATTAACGTGATAATCACACAAACAACAATTATTAGAGGGAGTTCCGCATAGGTATTAAAAATTAAAGGAGCAATAATGCCGGCAAAAATGCCTCCCGCAATGCCACCCGCCGCGATAAACAAATAAAATGAGGTTAAATAATCAGAGACAGGTTTTAATCTAACCAATTCGTGATTGCAAGCAAGGCAAAATAAAAATAAAATGAACAAATACGTGATTAGATGCGAAAAAAGATGATTAAGTCCAATAAAGAGGAACAGGCATATAACGCACAAAATTAAAAAATTTGGGAATAAATTATTGCGCCGCTTTTCATTCTCGGCTCTTGAAAAAGCAATAACAAAGGTTATTAAATACAAGCTAAGCGTAGCCACCCAGAGAAAAGGGATCACGGAAATATCATGTGAAATTTTCTCAGTAACGGCTAAAAGCAAAATAGAAGTGGATGTTGCCAGAATCAGCCAGTACAATTTCATTTTTATTGTCGGCTTTTCAGTATTTCGGATAGAAATGACTTTTTCAACTATTATTTTTTTCTTCCTAAATAAAAACAAACCCGAGAATAGACATAAAACTACGAACAGAATGAATCCGACTATCCAAAAGTTTGCTTGAGCGCTTATAGGCATTAAAGGCTCAAATAAAAAAGGGAAGCTCAAAAGCGCGAGTAGAGATCCGGCGTTTGATATCGCGTATAATTTATAAGGGGACTTTTCAATGTTTTGTTTGCTAAACCAGCTTTGGAGCAGGGGAGAAGTTGAAGAAAGGATAATGGCGGGTAAGGCCACGGACGCACTTAATAAAAGCAGGATGAGAAATACAGGGTTGTCGCCGACAGTCGGTTTCCATATCGCTTCCGGCAGAATTGACAATGAAATGGCGGCAATGATTAATAACGCAACGTGAACCGTTATTTGTTTTTTATTTGATAAGTATTTCGTGATTAAATGAGCATACAAATATCCCAGAAACAGTATTGCCTGAAAAAAAAGCATGCAAATCGTCCAGACAGAAGCGACGCCGCCAAACCAAGGCAAAATGTGTTTGCTGATGAGTGGCTGGATTTGAAAAAGCAAAAAAGCGCTGATAAAAATTGTCAAACCATATACTGAATAGATTAAAATATTCATTTTTGGTTTTGGTTTTGAATTTAACATTTTTATGAATCAATGCAAATTAACACCGCCTCCTCAAAACCTCCCTCGCCGCCTCCCTCTCATCCCACGGCATCTTCTTATTGTTCTTCACCACAATCGCCTGCTCCGAACCCTTGCCGGTCAAAACCACCAAATCCCCGGCGCCGGCCAAATTCATGGCCTTGGCAATGGCTTCTTTTCTGTCCAATATCTTAAAAAGATTTTCATTCAATTTTTTCCCAACCCCGATCGCGCCGGCCGCCACTTCATCAATTATTTTTTGAGGATCATCATCGTACGGATCTTCATTGGTGACAATGACAATGTCCGCCTTTTCGCCGGCCATCTTGCCCAAAATCGGCCGACGGGCCACATCGCGTCCGCCCCCGCACGAACCCAAGACGTGAATCAATTTATTTTTTTGCATCAAATCAAGCGTCTCATATAATTTCGCCAAGCTGTACGGCTCGGGCGCGTAATCGACAATGACCGAAAACGGCTGACCCTCATCTATCAATTCCATGCGTCCGGGAATGACTTTCGCGGCCTCGAGCGCGGCTTTTATTTTTTCCAAATCAAGTCCTTCGTTCAAACCGATGGCGATCGCGGGCAAACTGTTGTAAACATTGAACTTGCCCAGCAAACGCAAATTTATTTCAAGGCCTTTAACGGAAAACGAGGTGCCCAAAGTCGAGACTTTAATATTTTCCGCAAAAACGTCGCTTAATTTGTCTTGGGCGCTGAAAATCAATTTTTTGTCAGCCGGAAAAGACAGGAAATAATCGGAGTGCTCGTCGTCTCGATTGACGACCATGACTTTTTTGATTTCTTGACCGTTAATTTTCTTTCGCGGCCGCAAAGTCAGGAATTTGAAAAATTTGCCTTTGGCTTTTTTGTAATTTTCAAAACCTCCATGAGCTTCGATGTGCTCCGGAGTTAAATTCGTAAAAATAGCGTAATCGAAATTAATGCCAAAATGGCGAAATTGCTCCACGCCTTGCGAAGAAACTTCCACCACCGCGTATCGGCAACCCGCGTCAACCATTTTTTTCAAAAGTTTTTGCAATTGAAAACGGCCGAGCATGGTCATTTTCGTTTTGTTGAGCCATTCTTTGTCGCCGATTTGAAATTCCGAAGTGGAGGTGTAACCGACTTTGGCGCCTTCGCTCGCCAGGGCCTTGGCGATCAATTTTACGGTCGATGACTTGCCGTTCGTGCCGGTCACGCCGATGACAATCATTTTTTCAGAAGGATTGCCGAACGCAAAACGCGCCACAATCGCCAAAAATTTGTGGTAAAGCGATAAAACGCTTTTGGGAATGAATTTTTTTATTAGAGACTTCATATATATAAACTTATCATGGGCGATGAGGAGAGGCAATAGGCGTAGTAGCTTGTAGCTTATTAGCTTATTAGGTGGATTTAAGCCGCCGCTTATGATTCTACCGCTGCTTTGTGGATTCCCGCCTGCCTGCCGCCTGCCTGCCGGCAGGCAGGGTAGGCAGGGAGCCCCGAAGGGCGGAATGGAGAAATCCCTCATTGATTACAAAAAGGGATCTCTCCACTACGGCATGCCCCGAGCGAAGTCGAGGGGTCGAGATGACAACGATGGGTGGCCGGAGAGGCAATAGGCGGTGGTAGCTTGTAGGTTTTTAGGTTATTAGAAAGGCCAACAAGATACTAAGAACCTACCTCCCTAAAAACCTAACAACCTAAAAAAAACCCGCCTTTATCTTTATATGAAATAATGCTATTATAAATCAACGATATTAACCAACCCCTGAAAATATGCATCGAAAAGAAAAATTGGACAGTCTTTTAAGCCAAGAAATCGCGGAAATCATCTCCAGGCGCCTTGACGCCCCGCTTGACTTTTTGATTACCATTGCTAATGTTGACAGTTCCCCCGACCTGGAAAGCGCAAAAATCCATTTCAGCGTTTTGCCGGACTCCAAGGAAAATGAAGCCAAAAAATTCCTCATTTTAAGAAGCGGGGAAATTAAAAAATGGCTGGCCAAGGGAACAAGGTTTCGAAAAATCCCCAAATTGCGTTTTGTTTTCGAAAAAACGGAAAAAAAGGCGCGGGAAATCGAAGAAATTCTTAATGAAATCAAAGATGAAAATACTGGAAAAGAAAATTTTGGACAAGATTGACGAAAGCCGAGATGTTTTAATCGTCTGTCATAGAAATCCTGACGCGGACACCATCGGTGCGGCCGCGGCTTTTTTTTATCACTGCCAAACAAAGAAAAAAAACGTCGTCTGCTTTTGCGCGGATTTGACGCCCGAGTCATTGAAGGAAACACGACTGGTTTTAATCAATTCGATTCTTGAAAACGAATTAAACAAATTCCAAACCATTGTTTGTCTTGATTGCGGGGAAATCAAACAAACCGGCATTGCCGATTTAATAATGAACAGGGACAAAACCTCGACTTTGATAAATATCGATCATCATTTCACCAATAACAATTACGGCGATATCAATATCGTTAAACCCGAAAGCTCCTCCACTTCCGAAATCGTTTATCGATTATTTAAAAACAATCTAATCAAGCTGGACAAAGGATCGCTCAATTCGCTTTTGACCGGCATTATCTCGGACACCACCTTTTTTTCCAACGCGGCCACCACGCAAGCGAGCATGGAAATTTCCTCGGAATTAATGAGCCGAGGCGCCAGAATAAAAGCGGCCTTGCAAAGTTTATGGAAAAACAAAAACTTCAAGACTTTAAAATTTTGGGGCAGGGTCTTTTCCGGTTTGAAATACAATGAAAAATATAAAATCGCTTTCGCGGCCGTTACCGAAAAGGATTTGGCGGACAACTTCGTCGATGATGACTCGGTCAACGGCATTGCCAATTTCCTGATGAATTTGTATCAGCCGAACATCATAGTTGTTTTGAGAGAAACCGGGGAGGGAAAAATAAAAGGCAGTATCCGCACGACCAAAGACAATATCGACGTTTCCAAATTGGCCATGGCCCTCGGCGGCGGCGGACACAGACGCGCATCGGGATTCACCTTGGACGGAAAAATAATCAAAGAAGACGGACATTGGCGCGTGGTATAAACCGACGGCGGCGATCCGCCGCCGGTTGGTAGAGACGCGCCGTGGCGCGTCTCTACCATGACACGCGCCAAACAAAAAAATCGGCCGGGCGGCCGATTTTTTATTTATTAAAAATTATTTTTCCTCAATCGGCATTTGCACGAACGCGATATTGGCCACGCTGTCCCCGGCCGCCTTAAATCGCATAATGCGAACGCCCTGCGTGTCGCGACCAAGGCTCGGAATGGAAGTGAACGGGATTCTGATCACCTGACCTTTTTGAGAAATGATAATAATGTCTCGTTCTTTGCGATCTTTGGGATCAACCACTTTGCCGAATATCGCTTTGCCGTTCTTTGAAGTGACCTTAGCCGTTCTGATACCCGAACCGCCTCTGTTTTGAACTTTATATTGCTTGATTGACGTTCTCTTGCCATAACCCAGTTCCGTGGCCACCATCAATTCATAACCGGCTGACAACTTGGCGTCCATAACGTCCATACCGATCACTTTGTCCTCGCCTTTGAGACGAATACCGCGCACGCCGGCCGCGGAACGCCCCATGGCTCTGACGTTTTTCTCATCGAATCGAATGGACTGGCCGTTTGAGGTCACCAAGAAAACTTGGTCCGCGCCGGAAGTCGGCTTGACCCATTTCAATCTGTCTTCGTCTTTCAATTTGATGGCGATCAATCCGGATCTTCTGACATTGGCGAAATCGGAAAGCGGAGTTTTTTTAATCAAACCTTTTTTGGTCACCATCATCAAATATTTGGTGCTCGCCAACTTTTCCATGACCAAGACAGAAGAAATTTTTTCTTGCGGCGCCAATTGCAGGAAATTAACAATGGCCTGGCCTTTGGTGGTTCGGGCGCTTGGCGGCACGTCGTATGACTTGAGCTGAAACACTCGTCCGCGAGTGGTGAAGAACAATAAATTATTGTGCGTCATGGTGGTGAAGAATTGCTCGACCACGTCCTCTTCTTTGGTGGCCAAACCGATCACGCCCTTGCCTCCTCTTTTTTGAGACTTGAACGTTTCCGGCGGCACTCTTTTTATATAACCGTCTCTGGTGATCACCACGATCGTCGATTCATTGGGCACCAAATCTTCTTGCGCGAATTCACCCACCCCGCCCGGCACGATTTGCGTGCGCCTCTCGTCCCCGTATTTTTCTTTAATTTCCAACAGTTCGTCTTTGATAATGCCCGAAATCCTCTTATCGGAACTTAAAATGGCTTTCAATTCTTTAATCAAGGCCATTTTTTCCTTCAATTCTTCCAAAACCCTCAAACTCTCCAAATTGGCGAGATTTTGCAATCTCATTTCCAAAATGGCAATGGCCTGGCGTTCGCTGAGTTTGAATTTTTTAATCAAACCGATTTTCGCTTCTTCCTTATCTTTGGACTGTTTGATCAATTTGATGACCGCGTCGATATTATCAAGGGCGATTTTCAATCCTTCCAAGATATGCGCTCGATCTTCCGCCTTGCGCAACTCGAATTCCGTTCTTTTTCTGATCACGATCCGGCGGTGAGAAAGATATTCGCCCAAAATATCTTTGAGCGTCAACACCTTCGGCTGAATGCCGTCAACCAACGCCAACATATTGACGTTGAAGGCGCTTTGCAATTGTGTCAATTGAAACAAACGATTCAATATTTTTTTCGGATAAGTGTCTTTTTTCAATTCGATAACGATTCGAACGCCTTCTTTCGACGATTCGTCTCGTAAATCCTTGATGCCTTCCAATTTTTTGTCCTTGACCAAATCCGCGATTTTTTCCAAAAGAGTGGCTTTATTGACTTGAAACGGCATTTCGGTCACCAAGATTCGAAATTGACCGCTTTTTTCTTCGACGATTTCGGTCTTGGCGCGCATCACGATTTTGCCTCTGCCCGTGGCATAGGCCTGCTTGATTTCACTGCTGTCGAATATCAAACCGCCGGTCGGAAAATCCGGTCCGGGAATGAATTTAATAAGGTCTTCAACGTAAGCGTCGGGATTTTCAATCAAATACACCAAACCGTTGCATAATTCCGTTAAATTGTGAGGCGGAATATTGGTGGCCATGCCCACGGCAATGCCCATCATGCCGTTTAAAAGCAAATTCGGCAGCTTGGCCGGCAAAACCAAAGGTTCTTTTTGCGTGCCGTCGTAATTTGGCACGAATTCCACGGTTTCCTTATCAATATCAAACAGCAATTCTTCGGCCACCGCGTCCAATTTGGCTTCCGTGTACCTCATGGCCGCCGCGCGATCTCCATCCATTGAGCCGAAATTACCTTGGCCTTTGACCAACGTATATCTCATGGAAAAATACTGAGCCAGACGAACCATTGATTCGTACACGGCCACGTCGCCGTGCGGATGGTATTTACCCAGCACTTCGCCGACCACGGTCGCGGATTTTCTGAATTTGCCCGAGTATTTCAACCCCAACGTCCACATGGCGTATAAAATTCTTCGATGAACCGGTTTCAATCCGTCGCGCACATCCGGCAATGCTCTGGAAACGATGACTGACATCGCGTAATCCAAATAGCATTTTTGCATTTCTTCAACCAATGATTGAGGGATCAATTTGCCCGCGACAGGTTCGCTCTGGCCACCCTCGTCAACCGGTTTGATTTTCATGTCTTTCTTTGGCATAAATAAAAAAATTATTGCCTAACCGTTTTTTTATTATTGATTATTCGGCTCGAGCGGTTGCGGCAAACTTTTTATGTCCGACTCGCTCTCCAGTTTGTTTTTCAATTCATCGATCGCCTGCTGTTGACTCTGTTCCTTCTTTATATAATCCGTAAAAATTTGATAATCCGACACGTTGGTTTTTATCTGATCGAAATCTTCCTTGAATTTATCGGAAATGCTATCGATGCTTTTTTGATTGTCGCTCTCGCTCAATTTCACGGCGATATCGTTGAAACTGATACGCGTATTGATCAGCCAAACCGCCAAAAAAGCCAAGCTGAATATGGCCACGAAGAACCACAAAAACAATTCACGCTTGTTTTTTCGACTGATTTTTTTGGACGGGGTTTCTTCCTGATGTTCTATCAATCCTTGCATGATATTATTATCCAAGTCTTCCTCGGACACTGGCTCCTCCGGCGTTTCCCGCTCAACGCGATCCGAAGACTCGTCGATTATCGAGTCTGTTTTTTCTTGCTCGGCCTCTTCAAAATAATCCGCTCCATCGGCCGGCTGTCTTTTCTCTTCCGCATTCACGTGAATGTTTACTGGAATTTTACGCTCCCCCCTGTTCATATTATTTTTCCAAAATTATAATTTTGATCTCTTCTACCGGCAAAGCCTTTTTGGATAATTTTATCTTTTTCTCAGTCTCGGCCGCGCCGCCCATTTCTTTTCGAAAAGCGTTGACGCTGTCCAAATCATAATTCAAGTTTTCTTCGCGATAATGCATGGGAATAACGATTCTCGGGTCTATTTCGCGCACCACTTTGGCCGCGCCCGCCGCGTCCAGCGTATAAGTGCCGCCCACGGGAATAAACAATACATCAACATCTCCCAATTGATCCAATTGCTCTTCGGTCAGCTGGCATCCCAGATCTCCCAGATGCGCCACGGTCATGCCTTCGACGTCATATCTATAAATAATGTTTGATCCGCGCTTTGCGCCCTCTTCATTGTCATGCCAAGAATTAAAACCGGTGATGAATACCTTTTTTATTTCATATTCTCCCGGCTGAGTGATGACAAACGGGATATTTTCGAGATTTCCGGAAACAGCCGCGCTGTTTGAATGATCTTTATGATCGTGGCTGACCGTGACGATATCCGCCGACATTTTCGGCACCCGAAGTCCGATACTTTTATCGTACGGGTCGGTGATAATCACCAATTCCTTACCCTCGAATTTGCAGGTCAATTTGAAGCAGGAATGCCCGAAAGATGAAATATTCATAAAATCTTTGAGTGAATTAACTGGGTTTAATTTATCATATTTTTTCAAGAAAGTAAATATTTGGAGTGAGCTTGTAGGTGGCTTTATGCTTTAATTTCACCTAATAAGCTAACAAGCTACAAGCTACCTCCTTTGCCTCAAAACAGCCCTTCTTGACACCCCCTAAAAATCTGCTAAACTATTACCATCTTATATTTGAAAGGAGACATTTACATGTCTATCGCAACAGAAGCCAGCGAATTCGACAATTTGCTGCAAGACAACAAAGCGTTCACCCAGATTCCCAGCGTCGGGGATTTGATTAAAGGAGTGGTTATAAATTCGTCTCACAAGGAAGTCCTGGTGGACGTAGCCGGCCTGACCACGGGCGTTATTCGAGGCCGAGAATTATACGGCGGATTCGAAACCTTAAGCGAGCTTCAGCCGGGCACTGAGATCGAGGCCACGGTCATGGAACTCGAAAACGAACATGGCCAGATGGAGCTTTCACTGCGCCATGCCGGTTTTCAAAAAGCTTGGGAAACATTGAAAGAATTCATGCGCGAAGGCAAGATAGTGCCCGTGAAAATCACGGACGCCAATAAAGGCGGTTTGCTCGCCACATTGAATCACGTTTCCGGGTTTTTGCCCGTTTCGCAATTGGCGCCGGAACATTATCCGAGAATTCAAGGCGGAGATAAAACGAAAATTCTGGAAAAACTGAAAACTTACGTGGGTTCAAAATTCGAAGTTAAAGTTTTAACCGTTGACGAGAAGCAAGAGAAACTGATCGTTTCGGAAAAAGCGGCTTGGGAAGAAACCCAAAAAGACACTTTGGCCAAATACAAAGTCGGCGACGTGGTGGAAGGAAAAATCACGGCGGTCACCGATTTCGGAGCCTTTGTGGAATTCGGCGAAAACCTCGAGGGTTTGGTGCATATTTCCGAATTAGCTTGGCAGAGAATCGATGATCCCAAGGAATTGTTTAAGGTGGGTCAACCGATCAAAGCCGAAATCATCAATATCGACCGCTCGAAAATCTTCTTGTCCATAAAGAAATTGCAAGAAGATCCTTGGGACGGTATCGAAGACAAATTCAAAGTCGGCGATGTCGTGGAAGGCACGGTCTTAAAGACCAATCCTTTCGGACTTTTCGTGGAACTCGCCGAAGACATTCACGGCTTGGCGCACATTTCCGAATTGACTGACAAGCAAATTTCCGATCCTTCCGAAATCGCCAAACCGGGCGACAAGCTGAAATTCAAAATAATCTCGCTCGAACCCAAAGATCATCGACTGGGATTGAGCTTGAGAAACGACAGGCCTGAAAAAAAGGAGCCTGAAGAAAAAAAGCCGGAAGAAGAAGATAAAAAAGAATAGACCAATATTGATAATAGATAAAGGATCCCGCATTAGAAAACGCGGGGTTCTTTTTTTGTCTTTCGCAATGAAAAAATTCGGGAATTCTCACTCTTTACAAAAATTGGCTATTATGATAAGCTTCAAACAGAATTAATAAGCCAAATGATAGAATCGTCGAAAAATCGAAAGTATTGGCGCAACAAATTATTCCCTAAAATTAGCTTAAATTACCAACTCAAATGATATTCGCAAAGCTAAAAAAGCGACTCTCAAACAACCTGTTCTCAGTCTAGAGATCGAAGGGAATTTTTACAATCCAAACTCTTGATTTTTCCGCCGGTCGGAAAAATATGCTTTATATTATTATCGGTGTAACCGCTATCTGCCTTGGCTTTTTGAGCGGTTATTTTATTAGAAAGGCCATTGCCGCCAATCAAGCCAGGGGCGCGGAAGCAAAGGCCGAAAACATGCTCAAAGAGGCCAAGACCAAGCAACAAGAAATCTTGTACACGGCCAGGGAAAAGGCCATTCAAATCATCGACGAAGCCAAAAAAGAAGAAAACAACCGCAGAAAAGAATTGAAAGAACTGCAAAACAGATTGGAAACCAGGGAAAATTTGTTCGACAAAAAACTTTTGGACCTGGAAGCCCAAACCACCAAATTGCAGGACAAGGCCAAAGAAATCGACGCGGCCAAAGAAAAAATTAAAAAAATCCAGGCCGATCAAATCGAAAAACTCGAAAAGATCGCCAACATGAACAAAGAGCAGGCGCAAAAAGTTCTGCTCGCCAATGTGGAAAGAGAAGTCAGCGACGCTCTGTCCAGCCGCATTAAAAAACTGGACGAGGAAGCCTCGCTGGAATTGGATCGCCAAGCAAAAAAGATGCTGGCCAATGTGATTCAGCGTTGCGCCGCCAGTCAAGCCGTGGAAATCACCACGTCAACGGTCTCTCTGCCTTCTGACGAAATGAAAGGCAGAATCATCGGCCGAGAAGGCAGAAACATCAGAACCTTCGAGCAATTGACCGGCGTGGAAATCGTGGTTGATGACACGCCCGAAGTGATCACCGTTTCGTCTTTCAGTCCGATCAGACGCGAGGTGGCGAAGCGAGCTCTGGAAAAACTGATCATTGATGGACGCATTCATCCGGCGAAAATCGAAGAAGGCATTGCAGAAGCCAAAAGAGAATTGGCGCTGGAAATAAAAAAAGCGGGCGAAGAAGCTTGCTATCAAGTTGGCATTGCCGGCCTCGACCCGAAACTGGTCCAGATAATCGGCCGATTGAAATACAGAACGAGTTACGGACAAAACGTCCTGCAGCACTCCATGGAAGTGGCTCACCTGTCCTCGCTTTTGGCGGAACAGCTGGGCGCTGACGTGACCGTGGCCAAAAAAGCGGGCTTCTTGCATGACATCGGCAAAGCCGTGGATCATGAAATCCAAGGCACTCACCCCGAGATCGGCAGAGACATTGCCAAAAAATTCAATCTGCCCGAGGAAATAATCATTCCGATTCTGACTCATCACGAAGATAAACCTACCACCTTGGAAGCGATTATCGTCAAAGCGGCCGACGCCATCAGCGGCGCCAGACCCGGAGCCAGAAAAGACACTTATGAAAATTATTTGCAGAGATTGGAAGAGCTGGAAAACATTGCCACCAAATTGGAAGGCGTGGAAAAAGCTTATGCCATTCAGGCCGGCCGAGAAATTCGAGTTTTCGTCCAGCCGGAAGTGATCAATGACATTGACGCTCACAAAATCGCTCAGCAAATAGCGAAGAACATTGAAGACGAGCTTAAATATCCGGGTGAAATCAAAGTCACTGTGATTAGAGAAAACAGAGTGATTGAGTACGCGCGATAAACGTCATGGAGCATGGAACATGAATCATGGATCATGAAACAATTAGCTTCAATAAAAAACCGCCACACCTGTCTGTCATTCCCGCGAAAGCCTGCCGGCAGGCAGGCGGGAATCTCAAAGCAGTGGCGGTTTTTTTTGAGTGCGATGAGGACGTTAATCATTGTCCTTTTTTAATCGCGTCATCACTTTTGTAAATAAATCACACGGGATGGACTTCCCAAACTTTGGCGGACAAACGCAATTAAATGTTCCTGCTCTCTCATAATTTTCCGACTTGAACCAAATATCTCTCAACGATTCGCTCCAAATATCACCCAATAAAGTTCTATCATCGCCCGGGCATCTCAAAACCTTGCCTGTTAATGTCACATACATGCCGCAAGCGACCTGATTGCATGGATGACCGCCGGCATAAGGAGCAATGCCCTCATCCTCAAGCTGCTTCATTGTAATTATACCTTTTTCAAGATTGAATTTATAAATTTTTACGTACAATTCAATCAATTCTTCTGGGGAGGGGGTAATTTTATGCCACTCAAATTCTTTGGCACACCTGCCGCTTATCATTGTCGGACAAACAATAACATACATATTTCTAATTCTGCCCCATTTGTATATTTCAAAAATTTCCTCGTAATTATCATTGGTGATCGGGTTCGCGGCCAGACAAAGTTTTGTTGGGTTGTGTTTATTAAAACCCGCCTTAGCTAAAAGTTCTAAAGCGCGATTTCTTTTCAAAGTATAACCCTTGATATTACCTATCATTTTATCTTGAATTTCTGTATCAAAGGAATTAAAACCCAATAAAATGCTGGCGTTTACTTTCTTCAATTCTTCAACTAATTCTTCACCGGTGGAAATGCCATATTGAGAATACCATTTTTTAACCTCATTATCGTCGCCAATAACATGCCCTTTTGTAAAAATAAGCGGGATAATATCCAATTTTTTTAGTTCTCTCAAAAATTCCAAAAATCTTTTTTCTTGAAAAGGTTCACCGGCCCCGAGAAATTTAACAGATTTCAACCCTAATTTTTTGCCCTCTTTGACAATATTCACTATGTTGTCGTAATCAATTATCTTGTTTTTGCCAAAATCAACATTATTGTTTTTTCTAAAACAATGTGGGCAATTAAGATTACAAAAACTTCCAAAATCAATATCTAATGTTAAAAGCTTTCCAAAATTATCTTTCATTTCATTTTGGGAAAAAGCCCAGCCGTTAACATCATTAACAAAATTTTGAGGGAATTTATTTTCGTAAATTGTGGAAACATTTGGTTCTATTCTCATATTATTGCACCTAACTAACTTCTATAGCCACCTCAATTCATTCTACGAACAAAACCCCTCCCAGTCAACCTCACCTCAAGCAAAAAGCCATCACCTGTCTGTCATTCCCGAGAAATTCTGCCGGCAGGCAGCGGTGACGGTTTTTTTATATAAAATTTTTATTCAGCAATATATTCCTTCGCGTGTCTTAAAATTTTATTGACCACGAAAACAATACCCATGAAAAACAAAGTGAAAATAAGAAAATTTGATATAAACCAGGGGAGAGAAAAAGAGTCTACGGCTAATTTCACCGCCGTGACCGGATGGAGTATTCCATCCCAAACATTAAATCTGGTATATAATCCGAAAACGCTGGCGAATGAAGCGTAAGCGCACAGGGCAAGAATGCATAGCTGTTTTTTGATTGATTTTGAGTAAAGAGATGAAGCGACTTGAACAACGGAAAAAACGAAAATCATCACTCCGCCAAAAGCATATATAAAAGTGGGGATTAACGACCATGCTCGCTCAAGGCACATCTCGGTATAAAAAATATTTTCAGGCAATCTGCATAATTCCGCCACATGCCTTATTTCCGATATTGAATAAATCGTATAAGGGATGAATATTGTCCATAAAATCAAAAAAATAATTTTGGGCAAATTAAGTTTTTTTTGTTTGGCAATCAGAAAGCCCAGCAATAAAGGGAAGGCGATAATAAAAAAACGCAATAAGGTGACGCGAACGGAGATGGGAAAGGCCGCGTCCGAATATAAATTTCGCTCATGCAAAAAAAGAGACGAAAGCAATCCCGCAAGAGAAAAAATTAAAACTTTTCTTTTTGAAATATCCATATTTTTATTTGATTACGCATTGCTTTTCAGAATACGAATTTTTTGGGAAAGAATTTATCCTTTTCATTTTAAGAAATCTGCGATATTCCCGGAACGTTGGCGCTCGAAAGATACGACAATACTCCGTTCTTCTTTCTTTCACTAGCGTCTCTTCCCGTTCTCCTATAAATGATTTTATTTTTTCAGGCAACAATCGTTCCATTTCAACCACCTGCTTTATTTTTATTGTTCTGAGATTTTCAAATTCATCACATTCAATTTTTTTGTCCGCCAAAACGAAAAAATTGTCGAATTGAGAAGAGCGCCGAACAATGCTTACGCCAACTCTATCCTTGTCCCCGATCGCAAAGGCCCAAAACCCGCCCGAATCCCCCAAATATTCCGGAGGCGAACCCCAGACGATTTGAAAAATCGGTCCTTTAAATTTTCGATAAAAATGATGCGACAATCTAAACGCATCCAAAAGAATCACCAAATCCGTTTCAGCCAAATTTTTAATTAACTCGTCTTCCGAAAAGCGCCGCTTAACTTCAATTCCCTTCCATGAAGGGACCGAACCGCGATAATTAAGCCATAATGATTTGCCGATGAAATTTTCGTATTTCCTTTGCAGTCGTAAATACATTGCAAGAGCGACATTCCCAATCAAAACCATAATTCCCCTATCGGAAATACGCTTCATTATCCATGGTATCCAATCCTTAACGGGTATTTTATATTTAAAAAAATTTGTATCGGAAAAATTATTTTGTATTGCTTTGCAAAGAGCCGCGTCAGTCGCTTTTTTCCCCGCGATAATTCCGATTTTAATTGAATTATTTTTCATATTATCCCTTTGGCTGTTATAATTCATCCTACAAACAAAACCCCTCCCAGTCAACCGCTTGGCGATAAATCACAACTCAAAAAGCGCCCCTTTCGGAACGCTTTTTTCATATCTACCTTATTAGTAACCATTTGTAACATTCGTACAAAATTCGTAATTCGTAACCCTTACGCCCAAAGCTTGATAATCAACCCCACAATCAGCAACGCCACAATATTCAAAACTTTAATCATCGGATTAATGGCCGGGCCCGCTGTGTCCTTGTAAGGATCGCCCACTGTATCGCCGGTCACCGCCGCTTGGTGCGCCAGAGAACCTTTGCCGCCGAAATGTCCTGACTCAATGTATTTTTTGGCATTGTCCCAAGCGCCGCCGCCGGTGGTCATGGAAATGGCCACGAAAAGTCCGGTGATAATGCTGCCGACAAGCAGTCCGCCCAAAGCGTGCGGTCCCAAGATAAAGCCGACCAAAATCGGCACGAGCAATGGAATCAACGCCGGTAAAATCATTTGCTTTAACGCCGATTTAGTCACGATATCAACGCAGGTTGAATAATCGGGTTTGGCTTCTCCGCTCATGATGCCTTTTATTTCCCTGAATTGTCTTCTGACTTCTTCAACCACCTTGCCCGCGGTCTTGCCCACCGCGCTCATGGCCAAGGCGCCGAAATAATACGGCAATAAGCCGCCGATAAATAAGCCGACCAAAACTTTCGGGTCGCTCAATAAAAATTGAAAATTCGTACCGGTGCCTTCGGAAAGAGCGTGAGTGAAATCCGCGAATAAAACCAGCGCGGCCAAACCGGCCGAACCGATGGCATAACCTTTGGTCACCGCTTTCGTGGTATTGCCCACCGAGTCCAAGGCGTCAGTTGTTTTTCTCACGTCTTCGGGCAATTCCGCCATTTCCGCGATGCCGCCCGCATTATCGGTAATCGGTCCGTAAGCGTCAATGGCCACCACAATGCCGGTCATGGAAAGCATGGCCATGGCCGCGATCGCCACGCCATAGATGCCGGCCAATTGATAAGCGCCGAGCACGGCCGCGGCAATAACCAGAATCGGCCAGACAGTCGATTTCATGGATACGGCCAAGCCGGCGATAATATTGGTGCCATGTCCGGTCTTTGAAGCCTTGGCGATTGATTTGACCGGAGAGTATTTTTGAGAAGTGTAATAATCGGTAATAACCACCAGCGCGCCCGTGACCGCCAAACCGATCAGCGAACATAAAAATAAATTAATGATTGAAAATTCGGTATTGTCTCCCATCAGCCAAGAAGTTATCGGATAAAACATAATGCCCGCCAAAAGTCCGGAGACAAAAAGTCCTTTATAGAGAGCGCCCATGATATTTTTCTTTGAACCCAGTTTGATGAAAAAAGTGCCGATGATCGAAGCGATGATCGCGGCCGCTCCCAGAGCCAGCGGGTAAAGCACGCCATTATCAAAACCTCGGAAAGTCAGCGCGCCGAGCAGCATCGCCGCCACTGAGGTCACCGCGTATGTTTCAAACAAATCAGCGGCCATGCCAGCGCAATCGCCGACATTGTCGCCGACATTGTCCGCGATGACAGCCGGATTTCTCGGATCGTCTTCGGGAATGCCGGCTTCGACTTTGCCCACCAAATCCGCGCCCACGTCAGCGGCCTTGGTGTAAATGCCGCCGCCCAGTCTGGCGAAAACGGAAATCAAACTGCCGCCGAAGCCCAAGCCGATCAAGGCCTTAACGTCGCCGGTCAGCGCGTAGAATCCGGCCACGCCCAAAAGTCCGAGGCCCACGACCAATAGTCCGGTCACAGCTCCGCCTTGGACAGCCACATTAAGCGCTTTGGCCAACCCTTGTTTGGCCGCCTCAGCCGTCCTGACATTGGCTCTAACGGAAATATTCATACCGATGTAGCCGGCCAATCCGGATAAAATCGCGCCGATTAAAAATCCCAGCGCGGTCTTCCAGCCCAGGGCGAGCCACAGCACTACCGCTACTATGGCCGCGATAATGGTGATGGTGCGGTATTGTCTGTTCAAATAAGCGGACGCGCCTTCCTGGATGGCCTTGGCGATCTCCTGCATTTTATCCGAACCAGGACTCTTCTTTAATATTGACCCGATCAGGATGAGTCCGTAAATGATTGCCACGAGCGAGGCAATTAACGCCAAAATAATGGTGATATCCATATTTTCAAAATTTTTATCCGCGATTTTGTTCGAAGCGAAAAACGCGTCGATTTATCAATCGCAAAACGTTGAATAGTTAATTATTTTTTCGTCTTCATTTTATCTTCCCTCGCCTTTTTCTTAGCCACGCGCTTTGAAGCCAATTCCGCCTTGGTTCTGATGGCTTGCTTGCCTTTGTAATAACCGCAGGCCTCGCAGATTTGATGAGGCAAAACAGGCTGCTCGCAATTGGAGCATTTGGCTCCTTGCAAGCTGCTCATCTTCTTATGAGCTCTGCCCATTCTGGCTTTCGAATGCGTTCTTCGATGTTTTGGTACTCCCATATTTTTTCACGTGTCATGTATCACATATCATGTATCAATTCGCCTTGATCAATGATTCATGATCCATGATTCATGTTTCATGATAATTAGTTCTTACTCATTCTAACTGATTTATTGAAATTTTTCAAGTAATTTGCCGACTTTGGGCATATTGACTAGATGTTTTGATATTGCTATAATAACAACGTCATTTTGTGATTTTTGAACCGAACACTGAAAATTTATCATACACGCCGCCATCGTCTAGTGGTTAGGACACCAGGTTTTCATCCTGGTAACCGGGGTTCGATTCCCCGTGGCGGTACCAGCCTAATATTAAATATCAAAAATAAAATATAAAAAAATTGGAGTCCCTTGGGGACTTTTTTTATTTAGTAAAAATTTGTCCATTCCCCAAAATTTTTATATACTTATAATATGCAAATATTCGACTACAAACAAAACAAACTGATCGAGGTCGAGAAAGTGGAAAAATCCGATAATGAATGGAAAAAAATCTTGACACCCGAGCAATTTGCCATCACCAGACAAAAAGAAACAGAAGCGCCGTTTTCCTGCTCGACCGAAAAGCATAAAGCCGGCCTGTATAAATGCGTTTGCTGCGGCGCGGATTTATTTTTAATCGACACCAAGTTCGAATCGGGCACGGGCTGGCCAAGCTTTTTCGAACCGATTGACGAGCATAACGTCGCTTATGAAAAAGACAACAGCCTGGATTATAAAAGAACCGAAGTCAAATGCGCCAGATGCGAAGCGCACCTTGGCCATGTGTTTGACGATGGCCCGCCACCGACCGGCAAAAGATATTGTATTAATTCAGTTGCCTTGAAATTTACGTAAAAAAAATAAAAACATGAAAATCAATCAAAATGCTCCTCAACTAACAAAAAGCGAAAGTTCAAGGCGCAATATTAAAATCGGCCTTTTATTAATTCTAATTCCTATTATTATTTTCGTTTTAACAAGTTGGATAAGATCATTAGATTATTATAAAAAACTAGAAAACTGTATCAGTTACCCTGAACGAACTGCGGAACAAAAATTACAATTTCCTCCAGAAGTCAGCTATTGCAAATATGACAACCCAATTTTTTATTTTAGTATTGAATATTTACAGACTTTCTCATTAGCCGCTGGAGTTATTTTAGTTCCATTTGGCATTAGATATCTATTTAAAAAAGATAAAAACAATGTAATCAAAACATAGAATTCTCGTCAACATAGATGAACATAAAAAATAACTATAAATCTATGGTAAAGAAACTATTCTTATGCCTGGCAATTGTCTGCGCAATTACTTTAATCGCCCCGGCAAACGTTTTAGCCGGCGAAGGCTGCTACCAAGACCCGATTTACGAAAGAAATGAAAACGGGCGGGTGGACACTTCCGCGTTTGTCAGAAACAACGCTTGCATGGAAGGCACGACCATTTTAACCACGGCCACGGCCGGCTCGGTGATAAAAATCATCGGCGAAACGGACGGCTGGTACAAAGTTCAATTGGCTGACGGAACAGTCGGCTGGGTGGGAGCAAGACTGATGTCAAAAACCACGGCGGCTCTCACACAGACTCAGACTCAGACTCAGACTCAAACCAAAACCCAATCCGGCTACGGCGTTCCTAATCTGGCCAAGTATCGCGGTTATATTTTCTTGCAGGTGCAAAGCCGCGGCGAAGCTTATTATTACTATCCGGTTAATAACAAAGGCTACTACCTTGGCCGGGCGGAAGACGCGTTCAAAATAATGCGCGAGCTCGGGCTGGGCGCCACGCATGACTTTATCGAAAACACCTCATACTTCCCCGATCACGTGGTTGGCAGAATACTTTTGGATGTTGAAAAAAACGGCGAAGCTTATTACATCTACCCCAAAGACAGAAAAAAATATTATTTGGGCAGACCGGCTGATGCTTACAATATAATGAGAGAATTGGGACTCGGCATTACTGACAGCGATCTGAGCTATTTGACCAAGGCGGAATAAATTGAACAAACAAAAAATCACCACCTCATTGTCATCCTCGCGGAAGCCTGCCTGCCGGCAGGCAGGCAGGGATCTCATAAAAGCAGTGGCGATTTTTTATTTACTTAAAAAAATTAATTTAGATATTGTTTGGCCTGCCTGACACGGCTATTTCATTTGATCCATGATTCATGTTTCATGCTCCATGACTTAAACGCGTTCCACGTATTCTCCGGTTTCCGTGTTCACTCTGATAATGTCTCCTTCTTTAATGAACAACGGAGCTTGCATTTGCGCGCCGGTTTCCAAAGTGATTTGTTTGGTCGCGCCTTGAGAACTGTCTCCTTTAATGCCGGGAGCCGCTTCAGTCACTTTCAATTCCACTTTTTTCGGCAATTCCACGGACACCGGCTTGCCGTTGAATTTCAACAAATCAACGTCTCGGCCTTCAATCAAAAAGCTGGTCATATTGCCGAGCGCCGAAGCCTCCAAAGAAAATTGTTCAAAAGATTCATTGTCCATGAAATAGCATTCATTGCCCTCGGTATACAAATAATTGGCGGTGACGCGATCCAGATTCGCCGACTCGATTTTATCGCCGGGCTTGAAACTGTATTCAATCACCTTGCCGTTGATCAAATTTTTCATTTTCGTCTGCATCACCGGTTTTCGCTGTTGGCAACGCATAAAATTGGCGGAAACAACCACGTAGGGTTCGCCTTCGTAATCGATTGTCGTGCCGACTTTAATGCCGTGCAATGAATCTATTGATGACATAATTCGATGCTAATGACGCGAAACAACACGAATGATGCGAACACTGGCGCTTTCCTTCGCGTCATTCTCATGTTCGTTGCTATATTCGCGTCGCTTATTTAACCACAAACGGCAGCAAGGCCATGATTCTGGCTCGCTTGACCGCCTGCGCCACTTTGCGTTGATGTTTGGCGCAAAGTCCGCTGCGCCTTTGCGGCGCGATCTTGCCATAAGAAGAAATGAATTTTTGCAGCATTTGGCCTTCCTTATAGTCGACCTCTTGCATGGTATTCACGCAAAAATAGCAAGCCTTGTCTTTTTTAACGGTATTTTTTCTGATCATAATTATTGGTTACGAGATGTACGAGATTCGCATACAGGATAGTACAATATCATAATAATGGTACAAATTAGAAAACGTTCATAACAAATCCGTGCTGAAAATAATTCGTAACCATTTGTAATATTCCTGCCTGCCGGCAGGCAGGTGTACGAAATTCGTAAATTTGTAACGATTAAAAAGGAATATTTTCAATTTTTATCTCATCGTTTGATTCATCGCTCGATGCGGCCGGAGCCGGTGAATTGTCCGGAGCGATATTTTCTTCGGCGCCGCGCGCCGCGCCTCCCGCGGAAGCTCCTTGGCGGTCAAGCATGATCATGTTTTCAGCGATTATTTCCGTCCGATATCTTCGCACTCCGTCTTGTCCTTCCCAATCTCTGGTTTGCAATCTGCCCTCGATATACACTTTGCCGCCTTTCTTTAAATATTGCGCGCAAATATCCGCCAATTTTCTCCAGGCGACCACATTATGATATTCAACTTTTTCCTGACGCTGACCGTTCGAGTCATTCCAAATCAAATTGGTGGCCACGGAAAACGAAGCGACGTTCAATCCTTGCGGCGTGCTTCGAACTTCCGGATCTCTGGTCAAATTGCCGATGATCATGGCTTTGTTTAAATTCATATTATCGATGCTAATATACGAATAATGCGAATGATGCGAATATTTGCTTAATTAGCATAATTCGCATGTAATTCGCGTCATTCGCATCGCATTATTTTATTTAAACTCCGGAAATATCGTCTTTTAATATCTCATCCAATTTTTTATCCAAATCCTCCAAACTTAATTTGTCTTTTTTGGATTCTTTCGGACTTTCTTTGACTTCCGCATGAACTTCTTCGACTTTCTTTTGAATGTCTTGCTCCTTTTCCTTTTTCTCCGATTGAGCGATGCGCTCTTTTTTGCTGTTTTGCGCCATGATCTCTTCGGCCGTCATCTTCTTTTTAGTCACGATCATGTGCCTTAAAACTTCCGGCGTCAACGCTAAAACTTCATGCATTTTTTGCACGTCCGATGTTTTCGCGTCGAATTCGATGATCACGTAAGTGCCTTGATGGACTTGCGCGATAGGGTACGCCAATCTTTGCTTGCTGAAAATTACGTTCTTGGTGATTTCTCCTCCGTTGTCTTTGACGATTGCGGTCGCTTTTTCCATTATTTTGTCCTGTTCTTCGCCGACGAATTTTACGGGAATAATGTAAAGCAACTCATAGTGCTGTTCAATCATAATGAAATCTGGTCCGGTTTTGCAATAAACCGAGAGGTTTATTGATGGTTCAAAAATGACAAAATCGGTTTCGATTAATATTTTACTTTGCTTAGCTTAACATAAAGACTATTTTTTAGCAAGACACCGAAATCGCTTGCCAAAGAACGCGCTTTGTGATAATTTAAAAATAGGCTGGTTTATGAATAAACTGGCTTTTTTTATTAAATTAACAAAAAAGCGATAAATCAGGAAATTTAAAGCTTTTTTCAAAAAATATGCTTACAGAAGATGCTCGAATCGCCATTAAACAAATCTGCGCGGAAAAAAACATTTCCGAGGAATCGGTGATTGAAACCATCGAATCCGCTTTGGCCGCGGCTTTCAGAAAAGATTATGGCGAAAAAAATCAAAACATTCAGGTGGAATTGAATTTGGAAACCGGCAAATTCAAGGTTTTTGATGTTAAGGAAGTGGTTGATGATCTGACCGAAGAAGAACTCGAAACCATTGAAAACATAAGAAAGGAACGAGAAGATTTGCGGGAACAAGGGGTAAAATCGGAAGACATGCCCGAGCATGAAGATATTCGCAGATTCAATCCGAAAACCGAAATAGAATTGAAAGACGCCAAAGCCCTTAAAAAAACGGCCAAGGTCGGCGCCATCTTAAAAACCAAACTTGAATTGCCCGGAGATTTCGGCCGCATGGCCGCGCAAACGGCGAAACAAGTGATCATTCAACGATTACGCGAAGCGGAAAGAAATGTTTTATATCAGCAATTCAAAGAAAAAGAAGGCGAATTGCTTAACGGCATGGTGCAAAAAAGAGAAGGTCGAAATATAGTAATCGACATCGACCACGCGACCACGATCATGCCGCAAGAAGAACAAATCCGCTCGGAAAGATACAAAATCGGTGATCGCTTAAAAGTTTACGTCGTGTCCGTTTCCTTGACGACCAAGGGACCGGAAATTATCGTTTCCAGAAAAAACGACAATCTGGTGAAAAAATTATTCAAGGTGGAAATCCCTGAAATAGCCAGCGACGTCATTGAAATTAAGGCCATCGCCCGCGAAGCCGGCTCCAGATCAAAAGTGGCGGTCCATACCGAGAGCGACAACATTGACCCGATCGGCTCCTGCGTCGGCCAAAAGGGCGCGCGAATTCAAACGATCATCAGCGAGCTTAACGGAGAAAAAATAGACATTATCAAATACGACGAAAATCCGGCCAAATATATAACCAATGCTTTGCTGCCGGCTCAAGTCTCATCGATCAGCTTGGATGAAGAAGCGAAAATCGCCACCGTGACCGTGCCTCAAGACCAATTGTCTCTGACCATCGGCCGCGAAGGACAGAACGTCAGACTGGCTTCGAAATTAACTGGTTGGAAAATCAATATTAAAGAAGAAGAAACAGGCAAAGAAATTTCCGCTGACGCCAAAGGCGCGGAAAAAACAAAAAAGACCTCGATAGATGATGAGGTCGGCGACGCGAAAGAACCTGAAGCCGAGGTCGAAGAAACTCCGGCCGAAAAGGAAGAACATAAAAAATAAAAATAAATTATGATTCAATTATTCAACACCGTATTATATCAGCCCTTATATAATCTTTTGATTTGGCTGTATAACGTCATCCCCGGTCAAGACATCGGCTTGGCCATCATAGCTTTAACCATAATCATCAAAGTGATTTTGTTGCCGCTTTCCGCTCGAGCCTTGAAATCTCAAAAAGAAATGCAAAAGTTGCAACCCAAACTGGCTGAGCTCAAAAGCAAATACGGAGCTGATAAGCAAAAAATGACCGAGGAAACGATGAAGCTTTATAAGGAACAGAAAGTTAATCCGCTGTCATCGTGTTTGCCGCTGATTATTCAATTACCTTTTTTGCTCGCGGTTTATCAAGTTTTTCGCAACGGTTTGTCCAATAACGGTTTTGATTTGTTATATCCGTTCGTGCAAAACCCGGGACAGGTCAATTCCATGTTTTTCGGCATCCTGGACTTGTCTCTGCCGAGCGTCTATCTGGCTGCCGCGGCGGCCATCGCTCAATATTTTCAAGCCAGAATGCTGCCGATCACGCCGCAGCCCAAAAAAGTGGACGCCGGCTCCAAAGACGAGTCCATGCTGGCCGGCATGAACAAATCCATGAAATATTTCATGCCCGCCATCACCTTTTTCATAGGTTTGCAATTACCCGGAGGCCTCGCCTTATACTGGCTGGTCACCACGGTGCTGACCGCGCTTCAGCAATACATGATTTTTAAAAGCGCCAAAACAGAAACCGTTTAATCGAGATCCCAAATTCATATATGAAAGACTTGTCGAGAGAAGAAAAGGCCATCTTGGCCACGATCGTCTATTTTGACATTTTTTCATATCCGCTGACCGCTTTTGAAGTTTATAAATATTTGCTTTCGCCGCAAGGCGATCCGCTCGACGCCGAATTGTTTCAAATCAAACGATTGCTTGAAACCTCGGCGACTCTTCAAAAAAAAATACAAACCCGACAGGGTTTTTATTTTTTGCGCGGCAAAGAAAATTCGGTCTCTCTCAGGAAAACCAGATACAAAATAGCGGAAAAAAAATTCAAGAAAGCGCGAAAGCTTTTCTTTCTGTTATCAAAAATTCCGTTTATTCAAATGATCTGCGTCTGCAATACACTGGCATACAGCAATTCGCGCGAAGAAAGCGATATTGACTTGGCGATATTTTGCCGACCGAAAACATTATGGCTAACCAGGCTCTTGGCCGTCTCGGCCATGGAACTGCTCGGTCAAAGACCGACCGATGACGATTTCAAAAACAAAATCTGCATGAGTTTTTTTCTGTCCGAAGACAGCCTCTCACTCGAAAAATACCAATCGGAAAAAACGGACATCCATTTTATTTACTGGCAAGCGCAGTTTTATCCGATTTTCATCAGGAAAAACATCTGCTTTACTTTTCATAATCGTTGGGTGAAGAAATATTTGCCGAACCACCTGGCTTCGCCGATAAGCGACAGGAGAACCATCAAAACAACCGCCGAAAACAAAATCCGCTCCACTCTAAAAACGTCCCGCCATCGCTCGGCCATGGAAGCTGTCGCGAAAAAATACCAACTTAATATTTTACCTCCGAAATTGAAAGCCGCGGCCGATGAACCGACCACGGACGTAATTTTGCAAGACGACATCATCAAAATGCACTCAAACGATCGGAGGCTGGAATACAATCGTAAATTCAAACTCAGATACGAATCGATTTTAAAATATTATGAAGAAACTGCAAAAAATAATTGAATGGCTTTTTTACGCTTTTATTTTCCTGCTGCCTTGGCAGACGCGCTGGATTTTCGAACCGGGCGTTTGGCGCGGAGAATATTTAGAATATCAAACTCGGTCATTGTACGCCACGCAAATTCTTCTTTTCATTCTCATCGCCGCGTCATTGATTTATTTTTTCAAAAATGGCGGGTTAAATAAAATATCAAAAAAAATCAAGATCAAAAAAACCCTCATTGCCACTGTCATTGTCACGTTGGCCTTGGCAACCAATATTTATTTTTCTCAAAATCAAAGCTATTCATTTTATAAATTAACGATTTTAGGCTCGACTTTGGCTTTTTCTCTGCTCATAATTTATCTTCCCTTTAATAAAAAGAAATTTTGCTGGGCCGTTATCTCAGCCGGACTGATTCAAGGGGCATTGGCCATCAACCAGTTTTTCAATCAAACCGTTTCGGCCAATAAATGGCTGGGCATGGCCGCGCAGAATCCGCAGACGCTCGGCGTATCAGTGGTGGAAACTTCAGCGGGCCGTACGCTTCGAGCTTTCGGCGCGCTGCCTCATCCCAATATTTTAGCCGGATTTTTAGTCATTGTTTTACTGTTTGTCGTCTGGCAATATTTCGAAGAATCAGTAAAAAACAAAAAAAATATTTTACTGGCGTCCTTTATCACCATTTTCACGGCCTTGCTCGTTACCTTTTCCAGAGCGGCCTGGCTGGCCTTCGCGATATCTCTGATTTTCGCCCTGGTCATGCTGGCTAGAAAAAATGAATCATGGCTAAAGCATAAAACGTCAATCAATAAAATCACGGTCGCCCTGCTTTTCATCACCCTGGCTTTTTCCGTGGCCAAGTCGGATCTTGTAATGACCAGATTGAAAATCGACCAACGTTTGGAAATAAAATCGGTCAACGAAAGAATTTCCGGATATAACGACTCCTGGGAAATTTTCAAATCAAGCACTTGGTTCGGCGCCGGCCTCGGCGACTATACGGTTTCTTTGTCGAAAATTCACCCGGACTGGCGAGCTTTCGAACTTCAACCCGTTCATAACTCGTTGTTATTGGCGATCATCGAGCTGGGCGCCATAACTTTCGCCACGATTATCATATTAATCGCTCTGCCAATGAAAAAAACTTTTTCAAAAATAAAAAAACGCTTGGAGGAAACGGACATCGTTTTTCCTCTGGCCATGATTATCGCTCTGGGTGTTATCGGGCTTTTCGACCATTTCCTTTGGAGCTTATATTTCGGTAATTTACTGCTCGTTTTTTCAACTTTGCTCATAAAAGACACCTCTCAAGAAAAAGACACCCTTTAATTTAACTCAAAAAGCTTTAAAATAAAGACTTTTTTTATTTTCCGCGATATTTCAAGCTATTGACATTGGTGCTGATAAAGTTATAAGATTAAATAATCTTTTTTAACTGCTCCTAGATGTGCCGGATCCGCGTACGAGATAGTACAAAATACTAAATCTTGTAATCTCGTAATATCTTGTATATAAATCTTGTACATCTTGTAGCTTCAAAATATGTTGAAACCATTATCAGACAAACTCGTCATCAAACCGATCACCAAGGAAGAAACTGCTTCCGGCATCATCATTCCCGAAACGGTTGATAAAGAAAAGCCGGAAAAAGGAGAAGTGATTTCCGTGGGTCCGGGCAGATTACTCGATAACGGGCAGCGCGTGGCCATGGAAGTGAAAGTCGGCGATAAAGTGCTGTTTACCAAATACAGTCCTCAAGAAATAAAGGTTGACGGTCAGGAATTGCTTGTCTTGTCCGAATCGGACATTCTGGCTGTCATTGAATAAGTATTTGTCCAATTTGTAAATTCGTAACCATTGGTAACTAAATTTAATCATAATTATTCGTAACCACTATGGCTAAGCAAATCATATTCGACGAACAAGCGAGGCAAGCTTTGAAAAGAGGGGTCGATAAGCTGGCCAACGCGGTCAAAGTTACTTTGGGTCCTCAAGGCAGAAATGTCGTTTTGGACAAAGGTTTCGGATCTCCGATGATTTCCAATGACGGCGTGACCATTGCCAAAGAAATAGAATTAAAAGACAGGCTGGAAAACATGGGAGCGGAATTGGTGAAAGAAGTGGCCACCAAAACCAATGACGTGGCCGGCGACGGCACCACCACCGCCACTTTGCTGGCGCAAGCGATTATCACCGAAGGACTGAAGAACGTGGCCGCGGGCGCCAATCCCATGGAAATAAAAAAAGGCATTGATAAAGGCGTTAACGCCGTGGTCGCGGAATTGAAAAATATTTCAAAACCCGTGGGCGGACAATCGGAAATAGAACAAGTCGCTTCCATCTCGGCCAATGACCCGGAAATCGGCAAATTGATCGCCGAGGCCATGCACGAAGTGGGAAATGAAGGCGTTATCACCGTGGAAGAGTCGCAAAGCTTTGGCATTGAAAAAGGAGAACCCGTCATAGGCATGCAGTTCGACAACGGCTATATTTCTCCTTACATGATCACCAATCCGGAAAGAATGGAAAGCTCTTATGAAGACGCGTATATTTTAATCACGGATAAAAAAATCTCGAACGTGGAAGATATTGTGCCGATTTTGGAAAAATTGGCGCAGCAAGGCAAAAAAGAATTGGTCATCATCGCCGAAGACGTCACGGATCAAGCCATGGCCACGTTGGTTTTAAACACCATCAGCAAAAACTTCAAGTCATTGGCCATTAAAGCTCCGGGCTTTGGCGATAGAAGAAAAGAAATGCTCGCGGATATCGCCATTTTAACGGGCGGCAAAGTCATTTCCGAAGAAGTCGGATTGAAACTCGAAAGCATTGAAATCGAAATGCTCGGCCGAGCCAGAAAAGTCACCTCCGACAAGGAAACAACCACCATTGTCGAAGGACAAGGCGACAAAGCCCTGATCGAGCAACGAGTCAATTTGATCAAAAAACAAATCGAATCAACAACTTCTGAATTCGATAAAGAAAAACTGCAGGAAAGATTGGCCAAGCTGTCCGGCGGCGTCGCCGTTCTCAAAGTCGGCGCGGCCACTGAAACCGAACTCAAAGAAAAGAAGCTTCGAATCGAAGACGCCCTGGCGGCCACCAAAGCGGCCGTGGCCGAAGGCATTGTGCCCGGCGGCGGCGTGGCTTTGCTCCGCTGCAAAAAAGCCTTGGAAAACATGAGTTCGCAAGGAGATCAAAAAATCGGTTTAAACATTTTGAATAAAGCGCTGGAAGCTCCGATTAAACAAATCGCCGAGAACGCGGGCAAAGACGGCGCGGTCATCGTTGAAGAAGTCAAAAAGCGATCCGGCAATGAAGGCTATAACGCGGCCAAGGACATTTTCGAAGACTTGGTGGTCGCGGGCATCATTGATCCGACAAAAGTGACCCGCTTCGCTCTGCAAAACGCGGCGTCGATCGCTTCCATGATTTTAACCACCGAAGCCATTGTGGCCGACGAGCCTGACAGCGGAGAAGACAAGCACGGCCACGGCATGCCCGGTATGGGAGGCATGGGCATGGGCGGCATGATGTAATAAAAGTTAAATCAAAATATCAAAAACGGCCTTTGGGCCGTTTTTGTATTTCTGTGGACAACCGCTTGACAGTTTTTTAAATTACCTATACCATAGGTATAGGTAATAAATAATAATCGAATAAACTATGACCCCTCAAAAAGAAAAAGCTTTGATTAACTTCAAAAAAGCCAAAACTCACATTCAAAAAATCATCGACATGATAGAAAATGACAAATACTGCGTTGATATCATGCAACAAAACTTGGCCGTGATCGGACTTTTAAAATCCGCCCATCAGCTTTTGATGGAAGGCCACTTGGGATCGTGTTTCAAAGACGCCATGGCCGCCAAAAACACTTCAAAACAACAATCCATGATCACTGAAATCTTGCGCGTCAGCAAACTTTTAAATAAATAATTATGGAAAATTCACTTCGAATAAAAATCAAAGGCATGCATTGCTCGAGCTGCGCCATAAAAATAGAAACTGAATTAAAAAGTCTGGACGGTGTCAAAGAAGTGAGTGTGGACTTTTCAAAAAATTTCGCGCAGATAAAATTCGATGATTCTAAAATATCAAAAAGCTCCATTATAGAAAACATTGAAAAATTGGATTATCGAGCGCAAGAAGTTCTCATTGACAACGCCAAAGACGACTCGAGTAAAAAAATAAAAAAGCTGGCGTGGCCGCTGGCGCTGATTGTCGGACTTTTTCTGGCTTATCTGCTTATTTCAAAATTGGGGTTTTTCGAACTTTTGTCCCAACTGAACGAACCGCGCGTCAGTTACTGGCTCATTTTTGTCATCGGGCTTTTGGCCGGATTTCACTGCGTGGGCATGTGCGGCGGATTGGTGGTCACTTACAGCGCGGCCATGAACAAAGACGGCCGAGATCAGAAGACCAAGAGACTGGGACATTTAAGCTATAATATCGGCCGCCTGATTTCCTATTCGGTTATCGGCGGAATTTTGGGCGGTGTTGGTTCGTTTTTTGGCATCAATCCCACTTTTACGGGCATTGTCACCATTATCGCCGGACTATTGATGGTTGTCATGGGAATTTCGCTTTTTACCAATTTCAAAATTTTACAAAAAATTCAACTGCGAACGCCCGGGTTCATTGCCAAATATCTTTTCAGCCAAAAAAAATCCGAAAAACCCAAAGGGCCGTTTGTCATCGGACTTGTTAACGGCTTCATGCCTTGCGGGCCGCTCCAAGCCATGCAAATTTACGCCTTGGCTTCCGGCAGTTTTTGGCGCGGCGCCTTGTCCTTGGCGCTATTTGCGGCCGGCACCATTCCCATCATGTTCATTTTCGGAAATTTGATTTCAAAAATCAAAGGCTCTCAAATCGCCAAACTGATGAAATATTCCGGGTTGGTGGTTATAATGTTGGGAGTGATGATGTTCAATCGCGGCCTGACCAATTTCGGCGCGGGCTTTGGCGGGATTTTCCAACACAACTCCTCAAAAACCGAATATCTGGTGACCGGGGACGTCAAGGAATATCAAACCGTAAACATGGATCTGACCTACAGCGGATATTCACCCAATGTCTTGTATATCAAAAAAAATATCCCGGTCCGCTGGGTCATCAATGTAAAGCAAATCAGCGGATGCACAAATGAAATTCTCATGCCGGATTATAACATCAGAAAAAAACTGGCTTTGGGAGAAAACGTGATTGAATTTACGCCCCAAAAAACCGGAGAAATCAAATTCAGTTGCTCAATGCAAATGGTCTGGGGCAAATTCATTATCACCGATCAAGATTCGACGAAAATCGATCAAAACTTATATCAAAAAAATGTAACCCCTGCCGGTGACTCCTGTTCGGCTGAAAGTGAAAGCTGCAACAGCCTCATCGGCGCTCAATAATCATATGAATAATCATCAAAGGATTTCTTTTTCAATCTCCGGCATGCATTGTCAAAGCTGCGCGATCAACATTGAACAATCATTAAAGAAGGTCGACGGTATTCATGATGCCTCCGTTAACTATGCCACGGAAAAAGCGACCGTTGGATTTGACCCGGAAAAAATAAACGTGGAAAAAATAAAAAACGAAATCAAGAAACAAGGCTATCTGGCCAGAGAATCGGAATACTTAAAAGCCGGGCATGAACACGAACATGGCGGCAAAAAACTAAAAATAAGATTTTTATGGTCGCTGATCTTATCATTGCCCATCATAATTTTTTCAATGGGGCCAATGATCGGTTTGCCTATTTTCAAATTGCCGTCAAACGCAAATTTCTTGATTCAATTCGCGCTTTCTTCGGCCGTGATTTTAATAAATTTTTCAATCTGGAAATTCGGCGCGAAAAATTTATTCAAATTAAAGCCCAACATGGATTCGCTCATATTCCTCGGCACTGCCGCCGCTTATTTTTACAGCGTCACCGCCTTGGCGCTGAAATTTTTGGCTATCGGCAACCTGCCGTTTCATTTATATTTTGAAAGCTCCGTTTTCATTCTGACATTCATCACTCTCGGCGAGTATCTGGAGACAAAAACCAAAGGCAAAGCCGGCGAAGCGGTCAAAAGCTTGATCGGATTGACCGCCAAAGAAGCCACTTTGATTAAAGCCGGACAAGAACAAAAAGTATTGATCGAGCAAATCCAAAAAGGCGACATTATGTTGGTTAAACCGGGCGAAAAAATTCCCACGGACGGCTTGATCATTGAAGGCCGATCCAGCGTGGATGAAAAAGCCATTACCGGCGAGAGTATTCCGGTAGGAAAGAATGAGGGGGACTCCGTAATAGGCGCCACCATCAATGTTTCCGGCTTATTGAAAATAAAAGCCACCAAAGTCGGCAATGAAACCATGTTGGCGCAAATAATCAAAATAGTCGAAGACGCGCTTTCTTCCAAAGCGCCGATTCAGCTTTTGGCCGACAAAGTCTCGCTTTATTTCGTGCCGACCGTTTTGGGCATCGCTTTACTGTCTTTTCTCTCTTGGATGATTTTCAGAAATGATTTGATTTTGTCTCTGACGACCTTTATTTCCGTGCTGATCATCGCTTGCCCGTGCGCGCTGGGGCTGGCCACGCCGACCGCGGTCATGATGGGCTCGGGCTTGGCTTCAAAGCGCGGAATTTTAATCAAAACATCGAAAGCTCTGGAAATCGCCAGAAAAATAAACACGGTTGTCTTTGATAAAACCGGCACCCTGACTCGAGGAGAACCCAAAGTGGTTGATATAGCGCCATTGATCGGCGATGAGAATGAATTATTGACGCTCGCCGCCTCAGTAGAAAAAAATTCCACTCACCCGCTGGCTCAAGCTGTGACGCGCGCGGCCAAAGAAAAAAATTTAACGCTGAATCAATTTTCAGAATTTAATGAAATTGCAGGCAAAGGCGTTCTCGCGACCGTGAACGATAAAAAAATACTGATTGGCACTCGTAATTTAATGAAAGAAAACGAAATTGATATTTCAGGAGCGAATGAAAAAATGAAACGACTGGAAAATGATGGACGGACCGCGATCTTGATCTCCGAAAATAAATCGATAATCGGAATTATCGCCATCGCCGACACGGTCAAACCCGAAGCCAAAGAAGCGATTGAGAATTTGAAAAAAAGAAAAATAAAAATCGCCATGATAACGGGCGATAATCGGCAAGTCGCGGAGGCGATCGCCAAGCAACTGGGCATTGATGAAGTTTTGGCGGAAATTCTGCCTCAAGACAAGGCGGCCGAGGTTAAGAAACTGCAATCAGCGGGCAATATAGTGGCCATGGTTGGTGACGGCATCAATGACGCGCCCGCGCTGGCGCAAGCGGATCTTGGCATTGCCATCGGCTCCGGCACTGACGTGGCGCTCGAAACCGGAGAAATCGTTTTGGTCAAAAATGACTTGAATGACGTGGTCAATGCGATTGATATCAGCAAATACACTTTGAGAAAAATAAAGCAAAATTTGTTTTGGGCGTTTTTCTACAACGCGATCGGCATTCCCATCGCCGCCGGAATTTTATTTCCCCTGACCGGCTGGCTGCTCAATCCGGCCATTGCCGCGCTGGCCATGGCTTTTTCCTCGGTGAGCGTGGTGACAAATTCTTTATCAATGAAATTTTATCGCAAATAACGTGACAAGTTCAAAATAAAAACGGCCTTTCGGCCGTTTTTTTTATAGCGTATTATTCCAAGCTCATTTGTAACTATTCGTAATAAAAACATTTAAACTAAAACCAAGCTTGGCCGCTGTGATGCGATTATTCGTAACTATACGTTGAAGCGAAACACGCACACATCTCCATCCTTAACTTCATACACCTTGCCTTCCAGCCTAAGCAAACCCTTTTCTTTGGCCGCGGCTTCCGAACCGGCATCAAGCAATTCTTGCCAATTGATGACTTCGGCCGCGATAAAGCCTCTTTCAAAATCAGTATGAATTTTCCCGGCCGCTTGCGGAGCCAATGTCCCTTTCGTAATGGTCCAAGCTCTGGTTTCATCCGGCCCGGTGGTAAGAAAAGTGATCAAATTCAATAATTCATAAGCGGCCACGATAATTTTATCAAGGCCGGTATTCGCCTCGCCGATTTCCTTAAGATATAAATCAACTTCTTCCGACGGCATGTCAGCCAAATCCGCTTCGAGCTGAGCGCAAATTTTAATGACCGTTTCATCTTTGAATTCAGGAATTTCAATATCTTTTTTCAAATCATCTTCATCGACGTTGAGCACTATCAAATACGGCTTGGCCGTCAATAAATCAAGGTGGCTGATACTCTCGGCCTCTTTTTCGGATAAGCCCTGTTTATTGATCGGTATTCCTTCCTCCAAAGCCATTTTTATTTTTTGCAATGTCTCGAGAGTCGCCCGCTCGTCTTTTCCCTGATTTTGTTTGGTGCTTTTCAAGCTTTTTTCAACCGTGCGGATGTGCTTGTCTATGGTGGCCAAATCCGCAAAAACCAATTCAATCTTAATCACTTCAAAATCCGAAACCGGATCGACTTTGCCTTCGACATGGATGATGTCGCCTTTTGTAAAATGCCTGACCACATGGCAAATGGCGTCAGCCTCTCTGATATTGGCCAAAAACTGGTTGCCCAGTCCCTCGCCCTTATGCGCGCCCTTGACCAAGCCGGCAATATCGACAAAATTAATGGTGGTCGCGATTGTTTTTTCCGATTTTGAAAATATCGTCAATTTATCCAAACGCTCGTCCGGCACTTTGACGCAACCCACGTTGGGCTCGATCGTGCAAAAAGGATAATTGGCAATGTCGATTTGTTTTTTTGTTAAGGCTTTAAACAAAGTAGATTTGCCGACGTTTGGCAAACCTACAATACCTATGGAGAAAGACATTTTTTTATTATTAGTGTCTTAATTACGGAGTCGGAACTTCCACTTTCGGAGAAACCTTGATTTTGCCGATCATCGCTTCGAAATCAGTCAAAAAATCAAAGTATTTGGCGTTGAACAAATCATTGACGCGATACACCGCTTTATAATCGCCGTTGTCTGATAAAATCATTACCGTGGGAATAACGATGTCATTCGCCTGCTCTATGAAATACACCAATTTACCGCCTTCAAAATCCTGCTTGTCCAAAACGTCTTTTCCTTCAAATGATTTAACCTTGTCTTCCAGCGACATTTCCTGACCGAAATTGTAGGGAATTATTTGCAGACTTCTGATAAAAGAAGATTGACCGATAGGCTCGAATACCATTTCCCGCATCGCTTCGGCCTTGGCCGCGCCTTCAGCGGGCTTGGAACTTTCGGGATCGGCCGTCTGCGACATTTGCCAAGTCTTCGGATAGACCAGTTCCATTTTCCATTCCTCATCTTTATATAACTGCCAATCTTTGGTTTCCACTGAATCAGGCAGTTTTCTCTTGCTGATCGATTCGGCGAACAAATACTCATTGCTCTTTCTGGCGCTCTCTTCCAAGTCTTGCGTCTTAACATTCAAATCACTGACTTTTTGCTCCAAAGTATTGATGGTGTTTTTTAAAACCCTGGTCTGGCCTTCGATCGCTTTCTTTTCCTCACTGGCTTTGCTGATTGAATTTTGAGCATACACAAATAATCCGACAACAGCGATAAACAGTATGCCGGCCGCCACCCAACCCGGTATGGAAGAATTTTTTCTGGATTCTTTTTTCGCGACTACGACCGGTTTTTCCGCGGACTTCGAAGCGCTTTCGGCCGCTACCGCTTTGACTTCTTTTTTCTTAGGCATATTTTCTCGTTATTTCTAATAACCGAGGTTTTATAGTCTCTATATTTTAATTTGTTCTCCAATAATTGTCAAATTCGCAAAAAACGGCTATCATGATAGCAAGAGTTCATCTTTTCCTCACAAAAAATAAATATTAATCTGCCAAAAATATGGCCAATGGAGCTCAATCAATTGAAGATTTGCTCAAGGATCCGTCAGTATTGGGATCATCGTCATCAGCTTCCCAAAAGGACGATGGTACAGACGAGGCGCAAGCCAAATTTCAACAAAAAATGAAAACCATCCGCGGCAAGGAAAAAAAAGAAGAAGTGGAAAAACAAGCCATGTCAGCAGGCATCCAGTTCATTGATTTAATGAATTTTCCGATCAGCACGGAAGCTCTGTCCATTATTCCCGAAGAACAAGCGCTGGAACGGCAAGCGCTCGTGTTTTTGGAAATCGGCAATGAGATCAGACTGGCTTCACCCCGTCCGCAAGATGAAAAAGTCAAAGAAATGTCTTTTCAAATAGCTGAAAGGCGAAAAGCCAACGTTGAAATATATCAATCCACTCAAGAAGGCTTTGACGCGGCCATGGAAATGTACAAACGCATTCCAAAGATCAAACCCTCCGCCAAGGGAGTGGAAATATCAGCTGAAGAATTAAACAAATTTTCAAAAGGCTTTACGGATTTCACTCAATTGCAAAAAGTTATTGAACAAACCAATGCCACGGAAATGGTCGCCTTGATCGTGGCCGCCGCCCTGCAAGCCGGCACTTCGGATATTCACGTCGAAGCCGAAGAAAAGCAAATCAAAGTCAGATACCGCCTTGATGGTATATTGCATGATGTCGCCTTACTGAAAAAGGAAGATTGGCCGAAAGTCATTTCCAGATTGAAACTCTTGGCCAAAGTAAAACTCAATATTACCAATCAACCTCAAGACGGGCGGTTTCGCATTGATACCGAAGATGAAAAAATAGATGTTCGCGCTTCATTTTTGCCCGTGCAATATGGTGAGAGCGTAGTGATGAGATTGCTCCGCACGAGCGCCACCAGTCTGAATTTTGATGATTTGGGCGTGCGAGGCCAGGCCTATGAAAAATTAAAAATCGAAGTGGCGCGTCCCAATGGTATGATTATCACCACCGGTCCGACCGGTTCGGGTAAAACCACCACGCTTTACGCAATTTTGAATAAACTGAATAAACAAGACGTAAAAATAGCCACCTTGGAAGATCCGATCGAATATCAATTGGAAGGAATCAACCAAAGTCAGGTGGATTCATCCAAGGGCTACAATTTTGCCAAGGGCTTAAGATCATTAATGAGGCAAGATCCTGACATTATCATGATCGGCGAAATCAGAGATTTGGAAACGTCGGATATCGCCATCAACGCGGCCTTAACCGGCCATCTACTTTTATCAACCATTCACACCAATAGCGCGGCCGGCGCCATTCCCAGGTTTTTGGCGCTCGGCTCCAAAGGATTTTTGCTGGCGCCGGCATTGAACGCCATTATCGGCCAACGCTTAACCAGAAAAATCTGCGAGGCCTGCAAAGAAGAATACGAGCCTGACGCAAAAACTCTGGATAAAGTTAAAAAAATATTGGAAGCTATACCCGACTCCAATCCGGAAAAGCCGAAGGATTTAAACAAATTGAAATTTTATCGAGGCAAGGGGTGCCCGGAGTGCAACAACATGAAATATAAAGGCAGGCTCGGCATTTATGAAATATTAATCATGAATCCCGATATCGAAAAATTGATTTTGGAAGAAAAAGCCTCCGAATATTCCATTCAAGAACTCGGCGTCAAACAAGGCATGATCACCATGGTTCAAGACGGCTTGCTCAAAGCCGCGGATGGAATCACTTCGATCGAAGAAGTGTTTAGAGTCAGCGATTAAAACAATTCAAATCAATAATAAAACCGCTCTGAGAGCGGTTTTATTATTGACATATTTTATGAAATAGGATAGAATAAATTTTCCCCCAACAAGGAGACCGCCCATGCAACCCAATCAGTCGCTTCGAGACTTCTTGTTGACAGAAGAAATGCGACTGCCTCTCATCAAGGTATTCACGGCATTTCTGACCACCCGAAAAAACAGCCTGCTCGGCAAACCCAACGAGAACGCCCAAAAAATCTACGAAGAGCGACTTGAAGCATTGCTGGCCGCGTGCAAGCGACAAAAATTTCCTTGCGAGTTGTCCGCGTTCAGCGCATTGGTAAGGGAACTTTGCTTCGAAGAACTGCGAAAAAAACTCTAATCAAGAAGGAGCACCTCCTTCTTTTTATAATTTCGCTTCGCTGCGAAAGTCCAATTCCCTCATCAAATCATAAGCCCAGCGAGACACCGAATATCGATCCTTCAAATTAACTGACAACGGCAAAAAAGTATTCTCGGTCAAATCGATTCTTTCAACCTCAATGTAATCTCTGTTCGCGTCCTCTTCTTGCGCAATGAATTCATCCAGCTTCGCTTCCGGCAATTTAGCGAAATGCTGATAAATATATCTGTTGGCAATAATCAATGAACTGATTAAAGCATTGTGCGCGGCGCTTCTTCTTTCGTCCGATGAGATTATCGCTTTCATATCCACTTGGCCGATGAATTTCACCTTCTTTTCCTGCGAAAGAACTATCTCAATGTATTTAATGGCCAATGAAAGAGCGTTATCCAATAATTCCTTGGCTCGTTTCTTTTGTTCCTTTAATTGTTTTTCAGCCTCTTTATCTCCTTCATCTTCACTCAGGTTAACCTTGTCTATTTCATCAATGACATTTTTTAATTTATCGTAATTTTGCGTTTCCTCTGTTTCCTTTTTACCGCTGGTTTCGACATATTCCAAAAATCTCAGCCATTTTTCGTATTCCTCTGATCCCGGCTCGTGCAAAACCCCTGTTTCCGGATCGAAGCCTCCTTCTTTTTGATTGTGCCAATAACTCAAATCAATATTTTGCGGTTTTTCTTTCATAATAATTTTTTTAATTTTTATCAATGGTTATAACTCGTTCATTTTCCTTAATTTCAATATTAATTTCAATCGCTCCGCGCATCAGCGTCTTTACTTTTTCTCCCCATTCGATAAATGACACCGTGTCGTCTCGATACAAACATTCATCCAGCCCGGACGCCTCGAATTCTTTCACGCAACCGAGCCTGTAAGCGTCAATATGACAAACGTTTTTAATTTTATTTCTGGACGCTTTGTAAATTTGCATCAATATAAAAGTCGGGCTGGTCACTTGCTCCTTAACTCCCAAAGCCTTGGCCGCGGCCTGAACGAAAAAAGTCTTGCCCGCGCCCAGATCTCCGGATAATAAAATCACTTCCCCGCCTTTCAAAGTTTTGGCGAAGTCCCCGGCAATTTTTTTGGTTTGAGCTTCGGTTTTAACGGCATAAATATTTTCCATATTTTTAAATCAATCTCCATCGTGGCTCCGCAACCAAATCAAACGGATCAACAAAATTTTTATTTTTATAATGAAAATACGCGGCCGCGCCGATCATGGCCGCGTTGTCAGTGGTGAATTCAAAAGGCGGAATAAAAACGCTCAAGCCCTTGATGTCTTGGCCGGCTCGCTTGAGCGTTGCTCTCAATTTTTTGTTGGCGGAAACGCCACCGCCCAAAATAAAACTTTTGGCTTTTAATTTTTCCGCGGCGCTCATTGATTTTTCCACCAAAACTTCAATCACCGCGTCTTGAAATTCCGCGGCCAAGTCAGCCTTGTCTTTTTTAGTCCAAGTTTTTCTGGATTTATACAAATAAAGAGCCGCTGTTTTCAAACCGGAAAAGCTAAAGTCAAAATCGCCGGAATCAATCATCGGCCTAGGCAGTTTGAATCGGCCGGTTTTTCCATTTTCCGCCAATTTGGAAATCAGCGGGCCTCCCGGATAACCAAGTCCCATGATTTTCGCGACCTTATCAAAGGCTTCTCCGGCCGCGTCGTCTCTGGTTTGGCCGATTGTTTCGTACCCGCCCCAGCTTTTTATATAAATCAAAGAAGTATGGCCGCCGGACGCGATCAAGCAAACCGCGGGCATGGCAACTTTTTTATTTTCAAAAAGACCGGCCGCGATATGGCCTTCCAAATGATTGACCGATATCAGCGGCTTTTGCCAGACATAAGCCAAAGCTTTGGCCGTTTCCACGCCCACTCGAAGAGACGGCGCCAAGCCCGGTCCCGACACCACGGCCAAAGCTTTCAATTCGGCAATTTTCGTTTTTGAGGAACTCAACGCTTCATCGATCACCGGAATTATTTTTCCAATATGAAGACGACCGGCGACTTCCGGAATAACGCCGCCGTATTTGGCGTGAGTTTTTATTTGAGATGAAACCGTATTGGACAAAGCCGCGAATTTGCCGTTTTTTATTTCAACGACTGAAGCCGCGGTCTCATCGCAGGAGGTTTCAATGGCTAATATCTTCATAAATTGGATTTACGAGATTACAGATTGGTGTACAGATTGTACGAGATCGGGTTAATCTGTATAATCTCGTATGCAAATCTCGTAATCTTGTAATCTCACTTATTAATTATTTTCGCATAATCCAAGCCAAAAGTAAATCACAAAAATAAAATCCGAGAGAAAGGTCCCTCGGATCTTGACGCCAGAGCCGGAGTCGGCCTTGGCGAATGATACTACTCCTTCGGAGGCAGCTTGCGCGCGGCCGGGACTACCTCATTGCCCCGGCGATAGCAGGGCTGCCAGCCCTGCTTCGACATTTTAATTTCCTCGATTTTTTCCTTGATCAAGGCCGACATCGCTGTCGCCCTGTTCGGGAACGGGAGCTCCTGTGTCAGCCACAAGAGCCACACCGTGGTTTGCGTATCGAAACGCATGGTGTGCTCGTGCAACTGCATCTGGCCGGCCTGTTGCATGGTCGGCGGCTCGTCTCCCTTCTGGTTCGACTTCCCAGTGCCGGAGACGACTCGAAGCTGCGGAGGCACACCCCCGCCTTTTCCTTTTTTTCCGCGCATGGCTTTCCTCCTTTTGACTGACGACGTTATGTCGACTGTTCATTATATCACAATTATTATATTTGTCAAGCATAAAGGCAAATTTGTATAAAACATTTAAAATCAAAAAACCGCCATATTTCAGACGGTTTTTTTATAATCAATTATTTGACTTCTTGTCCTTGTCCTTGTCCTTGTCCTTGTCCTTGCTCTTCTTCCCTTTTCCCATTAACCGCTTCCCAGATTCCCTTTCTGATCTGTTTCATCAGTTTTGGATTTTCTTTCAAATATTTCTTGGCCGTTTCCCTGCCCACGCCCAATTTTTCCTCGCCATGACTGTATGAATTACCGGATTTTGAAATGACATTATAAGTCAAACCGGTATCCAGCATATCACCTGACAAGGAAATGCCTTCATTGTACATGATGTCAAACTCAGTGGTTCGAAAAGGCGCGGCCACTTTATTTTTCACGACTTTTACTTTAACTCTATTGCCGATGATTTGTTCGCCCTGCTTGATTTGAGCTGAACGCCGAACTTCGATTCTAACCGAAGAATAAAATTTCAAAGCGTTGCCTCCGGTGGTAGTTTCGGGATTGCCGAAAAACACGCCGATTTTGTGCCTGATTTGATTGATGAAAATCACGATCGTTTTACTTTTGGAAATAATACCCGCCAATTTTCTCAAGGCTTGGCTCATCAATCTGGCTTGCAATCCCATGTGATGATCGCCCATGTCGCCTTCTATTTCCGCCTTTGGCGTCAAAGCGGCCACGGAATCCACGACAATAATGTCTATCGCGTTGGAACGAACCAATGTCTCCACGATTTCCAGCGCCTGCTCGCCCGTATCGGGTTGAGAAATAAGCATTTCATTGATATTGATGCCTATTTTTTTCGCGTAATCCGGATCGAGCGCGTGCTCGGCGTCCACAAATGCCGCGATACCCCCGATTTTTTGAACTTCGGCGATTATATGCTGGGACAAGGTTGTTTTGCCAGACATTTCAGGGCCAAACACCTCAATGATTCTCCCTCTGGGCACGCCTCCCACTCCCAAGGCTATGTCTAGGGATAAACATCCGGTTGAAACGGTTTCCACGTTCATGGATTTCGCTTCTCCCAAAAGCATGATTGAACCGTCTCCGAATTTTTCTTTAATCTGACTGATCGCTTGCTCGGCCGCCTGATTTTTTTCTTTTATTTCCGTGTCCTTCATATGAATTTAAAAAAATCTTAAGCATGGAAAAGATTTTTATTTATTACAAGAAACAACCCTCCTGATTTATTTTTGAGACACACTGCCGGTTTCCTCCAATATAATTTGCAAATATTGCACGTTTTCCTTACTGTGCTTTTTCCTTGCTGTTATTTTAATGACATTTAAACCTTTTTGCAAATCTACCTTATTTGAAAACCGTCCATCATGGTCGCTGATGATTTCCTGACCGTTCATGGTTAAAAAAGCTTCCTTCTCGGACTCTCCCTTTATCCATAATTGACGCGAAACGGTTATCAAACTGTCTTGCGGCTCCATGATCACCAAATGCGGGGGCGTAAAAATTCTATTGACGCTCCAACCGATGTATATCAACAAGGCCGCCACGACCACAACGGAGAAAGAGTATTTCAAAAAAACCGGAGAAAGAAAAAAATTCACAACCTTTCTTACTTTTCCTATTTTTTTATCCCTAATCTCTTTGCATTGTTTTTTTGTTTTGTAATATAAAATTTTTTCCTGAACGTAAGTTTCAATCGCCGTTTCCGGATTCAGATCCAAAAAAACAGCGTATTTTTTTAAAAAATTACATGTATAAATATCCGCCGGCAATTTTTCATAATTATCGCTTTCAAGCGCGATTAAATATTTCAAATTAATGGCTGTCTCTTTGGAGATCGATTCCAAACTCAATCCGTAATTCAAACGATGCTCCTGCAATTTCTCGCCCAGAGTTTTAATAGCGTTGATCTTTTTGTTGTTGAAACTGACCATCATAGAACACTTTGAAACATTAGACTATTCTTCATTTTCTTCATCATCTTCCGTCGGCGCCGCTTCATGAGCGTCTCCTTGGGACATTTTGTCGAGTGACATCAATACTTCGCGCGGCCGAGCTCCGTCAGCCGGGCCGACCACGCCATTGTCTTCCAGCAAATCAATCAAACGAGCCGCTCTGGCATAACCCACGCGTAGCCGGCGTTGAAGCAAGGAGGCGGAGGCTTTGCCCGCGCGAGCGACTATTTCCACGGCGTCATCATATAATTCATCGCTATCACCATCGTCATTATTATAATCAAAACTGGTATGAACTCCTTTGTTTTTTTCCGTAACGGACTCGTTATATTCCGGGTCGCCGCTGGCTTCTTTAAGAAAATCAACCACTCTCTTTATTTCGTCATCTCCGACAAAGGCTCCTTGGATCCTGCGCGGCTTGCTCAGCTCCGCGGTTTGAAAAAGCATGTCGCCTTTGCCCAGCAACTTCTCGGCTCCGGACGAATCAAGTATGGTTCGAGAATCGGTCTGCGAAGCCACGCTAAAAGCGATTCTGGCAGGAATATTGGCTTTGATCAAACCGGTAATGACATCGACCGACGGCCTTTGCGTGGCCACGATCAAATGAATGCCGATGGCTCTGGCCATTTGCGTCAACCTGATGATTGACGATTCGATTTCCGACGAGGCGGAAATCATCAAATCCGCCAATTCATCTATCACAATAAGCAAATACGGCAATTTTTCTTCCGGGTTGCTTTGGTTATAACCTTCGATATTTCGCTTATTGCTCTTGGCGAGCATCTCATATCTTCTATCCATTTCCGAAATGGCCCAACGCAGTGAATTCACGGTCTTGGTGACATCCGTTATAACCGGGGATAATAAATGAGGGATGCCGTTATATACGGGGAACTCCACTCTCTTGGGATCGACCAAGATCATGCGCAAATCATCCGGATTATTTTGATAAAGCAAACTGATAATCATGGTGTTCAAACAAACGCTTTTGCCCGAGCCGGTCGCGCCGGCCACCAGCAAATGAGGCATTTTTTCCAAAGGATAAACCCAAGTCTTGCCCGAAACGTCTTTGCCCAAAGTCAGGGCCAAATTGGATTTTCTCGTTTTAAATTCCGGAGCTTCCAGTAATTCACGCAAACATACGGTGGCCGCTTGCTTATTGGGGACTTCAATACCCACCAGCGACTTGCCAGGTATCGGAGCCTCGATTCTCAGCGGATGGGCGGCCAGCGCCAAAGCCAAATCATTATTCAAAGCGGTAATGCGTGATAATTTCACTCCTTCCGCCGGCTTGAACGTGTACTGAGTAACGGTCGGTCCGATGCTTACTCCTTCCATTTGCACGTCAATACCGAAATTCTCCAAAGTTTTTTGTATTTTTTCCATGCCGACCTTAGTGTCGCCGCTGGTCGGCTTGCTCGTTTTTTTATTCAATAATGTCAGGGGCAAATCAATCTTAATTCCTTTGTTGGGAAATTGAACGGCGGTTTCCTCGGACTCGTTTAATTCCTTTGCCACCTTCTTTTCATCCTGTTCTTCATTTTCAATAGAAGACTCCTGCGTCGCTTTTTCAACCGTCTCCGTTTCCGATTCTTCTTCAGATGATTCATCTTCTTTTCGAGCGAATAACACTCCGAACGGGCGCTTTAAAAACGCCAATCGAGAATTTCCGAAAACAAGATTTTTTATGGAAGTATTGAACATTAAAAGCAAGCTGATCAAAAGCAATGCCAATAAAATTACAATCGTCGCGATTTTTCCCATCACAAATTGCAACGGGTAACTTAAAACCAATCCCAGGAATCCGCCGCCAAGGCCGCTGGCCGACATTTCGAGCGCCTCACTCGCGGCATAGGAAATATGTAAAAGCGCGTTAAAGCTCAAAACAAAAAATAAAAAGCCAACATATTTGGCTTTGGTTATTTGATATCGCTCATCTCGAAACAGAAGATAAGCGTAGATGATCATTAAAATGGGAAAGGCGTATTTGGTCCAACCGATGAATATGCTTAAAGCGGAATCAATAAAAATCCCTATTCTGCCCGCCATTTGCAACAGGCTCAAAAAGGAAAGCACGCCAACGGCGAATATAAAAACCACCACTATCCCCTTTTTTGCCTCGGGGCTAAGTTCTTTTTCGCGAACGGGCTCTTCTTTTATTTTTTTTCTTTTTCTTCTGGCCATGGGAAATATTTTATCGTCTTTTGTATTCTAACACATTTTGTTTAACTGATAAAGATTAAAAAAACCTTCAAGCGAGTAGATAAGCTGGACCTCCTAAAAGATATGAGGAGAGAGAAATTGATACCTATCTACTCACTTGAAAGTTTTTGAAAGAATAACGCCTTTTCCATGTATTACCGACTAAAGGCGGGCTCTTGGTTAACAAAAAGATATAGAGGTAATTGTGGTCCAAGGCCAATATTGATAAATTCTGCCCTCCACTCTCTCCCCTATATCTTTTTATTAACCACGCGAAATGATATTGATTATATATCATAGCATATATATCACAACCTGTCAACGGAGCCCAGAAACCGTCTTTACCGATCTGTCCCATATTCAACAGCATTTCAGCCAAATATTAGCGATTGTTAGTAAATTGTGGATAATTTGTGCTAAAATAAGACACTTCCACACAACCAGAACTTTGACTGATTGACAATAATTTTTTAAAATGTAATAATCACAAGTTGAAAACGCTATTGAATATTTATCCGCAATTTTCATCGCCCAGCAAAGCTATCGGGCGCCGGCAATCTGTAGCAACAATTAGACCTAAACCAAGCCTGTCCTAATAGAATTAATTATTCGCAATTTCTAGGCAAAGGCAAGTTAATTAGAAGCAACGATTTGTAACAAAACAGTTAAACCTAAACCTAGCTTGTCCTAAATAGAATTAACTATTTGTAATTTATGAATTTGATACCAACAGTCATTGAAAAAACCAATTTCGGCGAAAGAGCTTATGATATTTATTCAAGATTGCTCAAAGAACGCATAATTTTTTTGGGTTCAACCATTGACGATAATGTAGCCAACACCGTAATCGCTCAATTATTGTTCCTGGAAAGCGAAGATCCCAAAAAAGATATCAAATTATATATCAATAGTCCCGGCGGTTCTGTCACTGCCGGCATGGCGATTTATGACACCATGCAGTACATAAAACCCGATGTATCCACTATTTGCATCGGCCTGGCCGCCAGCATGGGGGCCGTGCTTTTGGCTGCCGGAGCCAAAGACAAAAGATTTTCTCTGCCCAATTCCGAAATACTGATTCATCAAGTCATGGGCGGCGCCGAGGGCCAAGCTTCCGACATTAAAATCAGAGCGGAACGGATATTAAAAATCAAAGATCGTCTAAACGAGATTTTATCGAAGCACACGGGGCAACCCGTAGCAACGGTTGAAAAAGACTCTGATAGAGACAATTTTATGAGCCCGCAAGAAGCGAAAGATTACGGATTAATCGATAAGATATTCTAGCCATTGACAATCCTTTTCAAATAGGCTATACTATTATGTCGGCCCAAAAGCGTCCTCAAACGGACAGACACGACAAGCATGGGGTTTTTATTTATGGTCAAATCAGGCTTCGGCTAGATTCGACCAGGATAAAAATTTCTTGTCTGTCCGTTTGAGGACGTTTTAAATATAAAACGCGCCTTATGGCGCGTCTTTTTTTATCAATTAATTTTCAGGGGTCACCGGGGCATCACTGGAACTTTCTTCTACCGGAGCTTCGCTGGGCCCGACCAAGCACACCGCCTGCCATGGCCGATAAGTACTGGACCAAGTTTCATTGATTGCGTCCCCCGAAGCAGGGGTGATGATTCTGTAGAAAACCGCGTCCGCTCCATTGTGCGCCCGCTCCGTGCATTTTCTCACTCCGGGAGCCAGATCCGGGGATTCGATTTCCTTGGTCGGACCGGGATAGGTAATATTAAAAATTTTAGGCTCAGTGACTTCCACTGTTCTGCCATCGAACGTGCCCCAAAATTCATAGGTCAAAGTATCTCCGGAAATTGCGGTTTGAATTAAAATATACTGTCCCGTGTCATTGATGAATTTCAGATCAGGACTGGGATCGTAAATGGTGGCGTCTGTTCCGGCCGGCTCGTAATATGAAACTCTGTATGAATGCGGTTTTCTTTCCGTAACCGGCAAACCGGTGTCAATCGCCGCGCGAAACATAGTTGTGGCCACTTGGCACAAACCGCCGCCAAATTCCGGCACGGTCTTATTGCCTCGAATCACCAGCTCGGGCAAATAACCGGTGCTGCCGTCGATTCTGCCGAGATTTTTCACCAAAGAAAATTCTTCGCCCGGCTTTATCAATATTCCATGCAATGAATTCGAACCGATTTTAATGTTATATCTTCTGTTTGCCGGACTGCCGCTGAAATTGGATGTGCCCGATCCGATCAATTCTCTGATGCCCATGTCCGCGATGTTTTCCGTATTCACATCAGGCAATTTTTCTTCAACCGCCAATTTTATTTCATTTTCTCCGGACTTGAAAAACAGATTGATTAATCCATCGAATGTTTGATCAATATTTATCTCTCTGCCGTTTTTGCTCAATTGAAACTCGGTCACTTTGCCGTCCGCCAATTCAAATCTGGCGTTCTTTGGCGCGATATTAATTTCCTTGATTATGGGCTGAAGAAATTCCTCAAATTTCGTTTTATCGAAAGTCAAAATCACTTCGTTTTTATCAGCTTTGTCCAAGGCCAACCAAGAGACGTAATCATACCAGGACGCCGTCCATTTTTGATCTTCAAAAACAAAGTTTATCTCGTCATTGTCCGCCACCAACTCCGTTGTTTTTTGCGCAATGCCGCCGGCATCGGCCGCTTTGATGGCCGGAGATTGCTTTTCCAGTTTCATCGAAATGTCGCTATTGTCCAATCTCGTTATTTTATCCGCCAGCATGTCCGCGTACTTTTCGTAATCAAAACCCACGCCTTCTTTTTCGGGAATTATTTTCACTTCCATTTCTTTATTGACTTTCGACTTCACGGACACCTCGATTTCAGCCGATCTGGCATTGTCCTCGAATTCTCCGAAAGCCTCTTTGAGCTGATCGATTAAATAATCGCGGTTCAAAGAAAACGACAAGTCTATCCTTTTCCCGAAAATCAAACCGAACAATTGATCCTTCAAATCAATCAACACATTGCCCGAACGTCCGACTCCAAAGGCGTCCTGCGCCGTTTTTTCAAAATCAGGCGCGGCCATTTGCGCCTCCACGCCCAAAAGCACCTCATAGTCGTTTAATGTTTTTTCTCGTTTATCGCCGTAAACAAAAACAAAGCCCTGATCGTACTTATCATTGAATTCCTTGCTCATCGCCAGTTTGGCCAAATCAATGGTGGCTTTGGATAATTCCGTTTCACCGACCCACACTCTATCATATATCTTGCCCTCATGGGATTTTTGATAAGTAAAAACGAACGCAAAAGCCAAGGCGCCAAACAAAAAAACGCCGGCCGCCACGAAAAACAACCGACCCGGATTTTTAAAATTCTTTTTTTCTTTCTCTTCCTTTGCCATGACAATTAATTATCCGAAATTATTTCGTTCAATATTTTTTTAGCCAATTCGCTTTTGTCCTCGGCTTCTTTTTCATCAACTGAAAAATCAAGCCAAAACACTTGCCCTTCCTTTAATTTTTCTTCAAACAAATCACTGTCGATTATCAATTGTTTTTTTGTGTCCGTTAAAAAAACAGCTTTGCCCTCCTCGATTCTATCAAGATAAATTTTCACTTTCATAAATTTCATTATTCTTCGTCCAAAACTTTAAGTTTGATTTTTCGCTCGGGATTGGCTTTGGGCAACACTATTTTCAAAACGCCGTTTTTTATGGTCGCGCCTATTTCATCCGCCTTTATTTCCACGGGCAAAATTATCGAGCGCGAAAATTTTCCCCAATAGCATTCTTTATAAAAATAATCATGTTCTCCGATTTCCTCATTCGTTTTTCGCTCTCCGCGAATGGTGAGTATATCATTATGAAGCGAAATATCAAGCTTGTCCGAATCAAGACCGCCAATCGCGGCCAGAATGACGATTTCATTGTCTTTCTGATAAACGTCTATGGCCAATTGTCCGTCTTCTTCCCTTTGCAAATCTTCAGCTCCTTTTTCGGAGGAATACAAATTCTCCGGCCATTCATGTTCGACCGAATTTTTTTTGTAATTTTTCAAAAACACATTCTGATTTTCCGCCAAAAAATTTTCAAGAAAATCAAACGGTTGATTGTTTTTATCCGACATATGCAACTTAATTATAAAACAAAAATCTTCCCTCGGCAAGAATTTTGTTATTATTTTCGCCTCGGCAAGTTCAAATTCAAACTCCGACAAAAGCTGTCGGCATATTCTTCACTTATGACGCCTTTAGCGCGTCCTTCAAAGCTTTGCCCGCCTTGAATTTTGCCACCTTGGTAGGAGGAATATTAATCTTTTCCGAGGTATTCTGAGGATTGACGCCCACTCGACCCTTTCTGGTGCGAGACGAGAAGGTGCCAAAGCCGGTCAAAACCACTTCACCGTCTTGCTTTAACATGGCGACCGTCGTGGAGACAAAGCATTCCAGCATGTCCTCGGCCTGTTTTTTTGTCACGCCGCATTTCTCGGCGATTTTGGTTGCTAATTCCGCTTTGTTCATATTTTTTTAAGTTACAAGATTACGAGATTTACATACAAGATCATACAGATTGGAAATTATCTCGTATAATCTGTACACAAATCTGTAATCTTGTATATTCATTTAATTTCAATTTCTTCGTATAATTTTTTAATTTTCCTGGCAACGCCATCCTCTTTTATTTCCAGATAAATCGCGTTAACCTCGACAATGCCTTTTTCCGGCAATTCGTGAGCTGCGGGTAATTGTGTGATCATCTTCTTTATAAGCGGTTCGAATTTCAAACCCAAGCTCGAATCCTTGGCTCCGACCATGCCGACTTGAGTGACATAAGCCATGCCCTTGTCCGAAAGCTGATAATCACAAGTCCCGACATGGGTATGCGTGCCGAGCAGCGCGCTTACCTGCCCGTCCAAATAATGGCCCATGCATTTGATTTCCGCTGTGGCCTCTACATGGAAATCGACAATTATAATCTTAACATCAGCCGGCTTTTCTTTCAAAATTTCATCGAAAGTCAAAAACGGCGAATCAAAATATTCCTTAAAAAAAACTTGGCCGATAATATTGACGATCATAATTTTTTTCTTGCCGATCGTCAAAACGCGATAGCCATCGCCGGGCACCATGTCCGGATAATTGGCCGGCCGGATAATCGGCGCGGCCGGGTCCGCGAAAATATCATAGACTTCTTTTTTATCCCAGACATGGTTGCCTGAGGTGAAAAAATCAATGCCTCCTCGTTGCATTTCATTCAAAATAGAAACCGTAACGCCTTTGCCATGAGCCAAATTCTCGGCATTGGCCACGATCAAGTCGGGCTTATATTGTTTTTTCCATTTGGCAATGGCTTTCAAGGCCGCTTGCCGGCCGATTTTCCCCACGATATCTCCGATAAAAATCACTTTTAGCATATTTAAAGATAAAAATTAAGAGGTTAGGTTAATATATCGCCACCTAATAAACTACAAGCTATATTCAACTATATCTTATTTTAGCAGAAAAAAACAGTGGCGACAACAGATCGTGTTGTTAATTCACCTGACTCTCCCGGCGACCGGATTTTTTATGTTATAATCAAATAAGGGGCTCTATTCCCGTATCATGAATCCCCTGGTTAGGTGGCTACCTAAAAAGCTACCAGCTACCACCTTTTAAACTTTTTATTAGTTACCAATTATGGCATTAACCTACATCTTCTTTATCGCCGGATTCTTATTCCTGATCAAAGGAGCGGATTTTCTGGTGGATGGCGCGGCTTCAATCGCCAAAAAATTTAAAATCTCCACGCTGGTCATCGGTCTGACAGTGGTTTCTTTCGGCACTTCAGCTCCTGAGTTGGTGGTCAATATCATTTCCAGCATTCGAGGCAGCGGCGATCTGGCCGTGGGAAACATCATTGGCAGCAATATTGCCAATATTTTGTTAATTTTGGGAGTATCAGCGCTTATTTGCGCGCTCAGCGTAAAACGTGGCACGATTTGGAAAGAAATTCCTTTCAGTTTGATGGCCATATTGGTGGTATTTGTTTTGGTAAATGATTCCTTTTTCGATAAAACGTCCGTCTCCATGCTTTCCAGAATCGATGGGATTATCTTATTGGCGTTTTTCGCTTTGTTTTTATATTACACTTTCAGCATCGCCAAAGTTCATGATGGAGAAAAAGATTCAGACATTAAAACTCATGGCATGCTGCTGTCCGCCATCATGATCGCTTTGGGCTTGGCCGGACTGACATTCGGCGGCAAATGGATAGTGGATGGCGCGATTATGATCGCCAATCAACTGGGCATCGGCGAAGCTGTCATCGGCCTGACCGTCGTGGCCATCGGCACTTCCTTGCCGGAGCTGGCCACGTCCGCGATCGCCGCCTATAAAAAACAATCCGATATCGCCATCGGCAATGTGGTCGGCTCCAATATTTTCAATCTTTTTTGGATTTTGGGACTGAGCGCAGTTATCAGACCGCTTTCTTTCACTACCGCTCTAAACCGAGATATCATCGTCTGTATTTTCGCCACCTTTCTTCTTTTTATTTTCATGTTCGTGGGCAAAAAGCATAAATTGGAAAAATGGCAGGGCGCCGTATTCGTGGGCTTATACATCGCTTATCTGGTCGTGTTAGTATTTTCTACCGTCTGAACGGCCAAGACTTGATGAACATTCATTTATATGATAATCTGAATAAACGATTATTTTTTATTGATTACAAATTTACAAATCCGTACACCTGCCTGCCGGTCTTCGACTCCCGTTCGGCCACGAGCTCACGGCCGAGTGGCGAGGTCGCTCCCTTCGAGGGCCTGAGCGGCCCCTCAGGGCCGTCGAAGGCAGACTCGAGGAGCAGGCAGGAATGCTACAAATAAGTTACGAATAAAAGATATTTTGATATTTGTAATAATTTGCAACCATTTGTAATATTTGTATTTATTCATAATTTGTAACCCTATGAATATCACAAAAAAAGAACTACCGAAAAAAGTCATTGAATTAACCATTGAATTGTCCGTTGAAGAAATAAAGCCGTACTTGGAAAAAGCGGCCGAACGGCTGTCAGCGGAAAAACCGATCAAAGGCTTTCGGCCGGGCAAAGCTCCGTTTGAAACTTGCGTTCGCCAATTCGGCGAAATGGCGCTTTTGCAAAACGCTTCGACCGACATGATTTCCGACACTTATTATCAAACATTGGAAAAAGAAAAACTGGAGACGATCGATCAACCGAAATTGGACATTGTAAAAATGGCTCCGGGAAATTCTTTTATTTACAAAGCGACCGCGTCTTTATTGCCCAAAATTGAAATTTGCGAGTACATCAAAATCAAGGTAAAAAAACTTCCTGAAATTACAATCGAAGACGCTAAAATAGAACAGGTCATCAATGATTTGCGAAAAATGCGAGCCAAGGAAATGTTGGTTGACCGAGCCGCTCAACAAAAGGACAGGGTCGAAATAAATTTCGACACTTTTGTCGACAAAGTGCCGATCGACGGCGGACAAGCGAAAAAATATCCAATAGTTATCGGCGACAACAAAATGATTCCGGGCTTTGAAGAGCAAGTGGTCGGTCTGAAAAAAGATGACACCAAGGAATTCGAACTTTCATTTCCCAAAGATTATCATCAAAAATCAATCGCGGGCAAAAAAGCGAAGTTCAAAGTGAAAGTACTCGCCGTGTATCAAATAGATCTGCCCGAATTAAATGATGATTTCTCGAAAGCGCTGGGGTTAAAAGACGTTGAAGGCTTGAAAAATCAAATACGGATCAATTTAACCGAGGAACAAAAGCAAAAAAACGTACAAAAGCAAGAACTTGAGATCATCGAGCAATTAATCGAAAAATCAACGTTCGAAGAAATACCGGACGCGCTGGTCAATGATGAAACTCATAAAATGGTTCATGAACTCGAGGATAATATCGGGCGGCAAGGTTTGAATTTTGAGGATTATTTGAAGCATCTTAATAAAACCGAAGGCGATCTGATGCTCGATTTCACCGCTGACGCTCTAAAAAGAGTGAAAACGGCCCTGGCCATCAGGGAAATATCCCGTAAAGAAAAAATCGAAGCGACGGACCAAGAAATTGAAGACGAGCAAGACAAAACTTTGGCTTCATATAAATTGCGACCCGAATATCAAGGACAGCTCGCGCAATTGGAAAAAAGCGTCAAATCGGAAAACGCCAAAAGATATTTCGGCAATTTGATCGCCAATAGAAAAGTAATCCAATTTTTAAAAGATAATATTACTGTTTCTTAATCAAATAAGCTCATCTCCCCTCCCCCCTTGTCCCCCCTCCCTCGGGGCGGGGGGCAGGTGGTGCGGCTGCGCGCGGCTTGGGCTCGTCGTCATCCCGATTCGTCGGGACTCTTCCTCGCCCGCTTCGCTCTCACAGAAAAGTGGCTCTCTTGAGCCGCTTTTGTTATAATGTTCATGAAGCATGTATCATGAAACACGCAACAAAAGAACATGAGACAGAAAACAGAGAAACAAGGCCGACGCTGTTGTCATCTCGACCCCTCGACCTTGCTCGGGGCAGGCCGAAGCGGAGAGATTTTTTCCTAATTAACCATCGTTGTCATCTCGACCGAAGCGGAGAGATCTTTTCCTAATTAACCATCGTTGTCATCTCGACCGAAGCGGAGAGATCTTTTCCTAATTCTTCCGAATAGATTTCTCCATCCCCAATTTCTCCGCCAAAGGCGGATCCGCCTCGGGCGGATAATTTCCGGTTTCAAATTTCCATTCCCCAATTTCAAGTTTCTAGTTTCTAATCTCTATGCTTATCGGTTCCCATGTATCCATTGCCGGCGGCATTCAAAACGCCCCGATAAACGCGGCCAAAATAGGTTGCGAATGTTTTCAGTTTTTTTCGCGATCGCCGCGTGGCGGAGGGAAAAAAGATTTGGCCGAAATGGAAATCGAGGAATTCAAAAAAAATTGCGAGCAAAACAAATTGTCGGATTATTACATTCACGCGCCGTATTATATCAACCTGGCGTCATTGAATAATAAAATAAAACACGGCTCCATCAATGCCTGCCGGGAAGAATTGGAACGGGGCTCGCTTTTGGGAGCCAAATATATGATGACGCATCTTGGCAGCGCGGGCGAGCGCGAAGAAACTGATGCGCTAAACGAGACGGTCAAAAGCATTGATAGAATTCTGGACGGCTATGGCGGCAAAACGGAATTTTTAATGGAAATCGCAGCCGGCTCCGGCAAAATTCTCGGCGATGATTTCAAAGAAATAGCCTATATTTTACAAAATATAAAATCAAAAAACGTCGGCGTCTGCTTTGATACGGCTCATGCTTTCGCTTCCGGGTATGATTTAAGGATAAAGGAAGCGGTCAATGAAACCTTAAAAAAATTCGATGAGCAAATCGGCCTCGATAAACTGAAACTCATTCACGCCAATGACAGTTTGGCCGAATTCAACTCGCACAAAGATCGCCATCAGCACATCGGCCAAGGCGAAATCGGACCGGAAGGATTTTCCGCGCTGATAAACCACCCCAAACTGCAAAACGTGAATTTCATCATTGAAACTCCCAAGGAGGACGACAGATCCGACTTACACAACATTGAAATGCTGAAAAAAATGAGAAGCAATCATAAATGAAATATGCCAAAGATTGAACAACCAAACAGATTGGGAGAAGAAGAAGTCAGTCGAATTTTAGAAGCCGGCGCGCCGGAAGAAGTCGAACGACTGAGGCAACGATTCAACATTGCTCGGGAGAAAATGGAGCTTTTCCAAAAATTTGCCCAACTAAGAAAACAAATTATTGACCAATCGGAAAAAGCCGTTGGGGGAAGGAAAAAAACAAATTCTGAAATGACCGCTGAGGAAAAAGAATTGGGAATTTATATCGAATTCATCGAACCTCAAATTTTGGATGCAATCAGGACTCTGCGCGCCAAAGGCTACAGGACTTGGGAATCCGGATTTAAAAATGAAGATTCTCAGAACATCTCCTTCGATAAAGCGCCGATTGAAAATTATATTCCTTCGCAGGAACTGCTTGATTGGCTACATTCGAAAAACGTGGAAATTAAAATTTCGCCCGAAGAAATATCTCTCCGCTTTGAAAAATATTACAACACAGCTGAATTACGCGAAATCTGGAATCGAGTCGCTCAAGATCTTCCTGCTTTGGCGGATAAACCGATCGAATAAATTCCAAATAGCGAATCACAAATATAAATCAATAGCCAAATTTCAATGATTATGTCGAAAATCGCCATCATCTCAGACTCGCATGATAATCTGCCCAATATTAAAAAGTTTCTTGATTATTGCAAAGGGGAAAAAATTAAATTTATAATGCACTGCGGCGACATCGCTTCGTTGGAAACTTGGAATTATTTTCAAGATAATTTCAAGGGAGAAATTCACGCGGTCAAAGGCAACGCGGACCAAATCAAACTTGATAGAAAAAAAACTTTTGAAATCGATAAAATAAAAATAGGCATGGCTCATCGAATCGACACGGCCCAGCGATTGGTTTTGAAAGATCTCGACATGCACTATGCCTTTTACGGCCATTCGCACAAGCCGTGGATCGAAAAGATGTATTACACCTTTATCGTTAATCCCGGTAACCTGTCCGGCATGTTCTACAAGGCGACTTTCGCGGTGCTGGACACTGAAACAAACAACTTGGAATTAAAAATTTTGGAAAACGTATGAATCACAAATCAATGGCCCTTCAAACGATAAAAACGGCGGGAAATGAATTATTAAAACTTTACAATTCCCACAAATTTACGGCCAAATACAAATCAAAACATCAATTGGTCACCTCCGCCGACTTGGTCGCCAACAAAATCATCGCGCAAGCCATCAAAAAACATTTTCCCAATCATGCTATCTTGTCCGAAGAAACCGGCAGATCGAAAAATAAATCCGATTACCTTTGGATAATTGACCCGCTCGACGGCACCACCAACTTTTTCATGCACAATCCCCTATTCGCGGTTTCAATCGCTTTGGCGCATCAGGGGAAAATTATTTTGGGCGTTGTCTACGCGCCGGCGGTCAACGAACTTTATGTCGCCGAACCGGGCAAAGGAGCATTTTTGAACAATAAAAAATTAAAAGTTTCCAATAGAAATAAAATTTCCAACGCGCTGTTAACTTATTGCCATGGCACGGGCGTCAATTCATGGAAAAAAGCCATTAAAATTTACAGCTATTATAAACTGCGAGCTTCCTTCATCAGACAGCTCGGCTCCGCCTCCCTTGAGCTTTGCTATGTCGCTTCTGGCAGAACTGATTCAATCTTGATTCCGGGCGCGCATCCATGGGATGTGGCCGCCGGAGTATTAATCTTGCGCGAAGCCGGAGGAAAAGTTACGGATTTTGCGGGCAAAGAATGGAATGTAAAAAGCAAAGACATGGTCGCGTCAAATAAAAGAATCCATCAAGCGATTTTGAAGGATTTGAAGAAAATAAAATAAGTTTGACAATAAAAAGCCATCGTTCTAAAATACTACTATAAAAAACAAACAATATGACGTTAACCAATGAAGACCTACAAAAAATAGCCGTGGAAATGGGCAAAGTAATAGAAGATAATGTCAATCCGCAATTTGAAGAAATACGATCCGAAATCGGCAGTATGAAATCCGAGATCGGCAGCATGAAATCAGAGATCGGCGGCATTAGATCGCAAATGGTCACGAAAGACTACCTCGACGATAAACTTGCTGATTTGCGTGGCGATCTTACAATACTGATGAGAAAAGAAGACACGAAATTGATAGAACTGATTAAGGTCTTGAAAAATAAAAATGTGCTTGAAGAAACTGAGGCAAAAAAAATTCTTGAAATGGAGCCTTTTCCAAAATCAAGTCTGTAATTTAAAAAATTTATAATAAAAAAACTGCTCGTCTGAGTCAGTTTTTTTGATTAAAGTGTTGAAAGTACCGCTTCTGACGTTATCTTTTTAATTTCAGCCTGGTAATCCTCCCGCAATTTATCTAATGCCCTATAATATTCGTCCCAAGTCGCATCCTCTTCTCCCGCGTTTAATTCGGCGTTTGACAATCTCACTTCCAAATCTTTTGATAACTGTTCTTTCTTTGCATTAGTCTCCTGGTCCAAAGTCGCAGCCTTCGAGTCGAATCCTTTTATGATTTCCATATACCTATTTTTTATTTTTTCTGTTTCCTCAACCAAATATTGATCAAATAATTTAAAAAATTCCTCGGTTGCTCCTTGGGTATTTAAATAATCGAACAACGTTTGCTTTTTATCATTGGCAATAAACGAGGATTGAATCAGTTGTTGCAAATTCTCATTGTCATTCATAATTTTGCCGTTAATTTTCTGACGCCGGCAACTCCAGTTTTTATTCCCTTAAAAATAAATTTAGCGCCTGACCAAACGGATTTCCCCATGAACTCAGCTGAGTCACTGCATAACTTAAAAAAATTTTTAAAACTCGGATTAAGACCCGCATGCAAGACAGATTTTGCCCACTTTACCGGATTTTTCCACAGCAAATCGGTAAGCTCTTTTTTTGCCGTCTCCTTAAAGCCTTTCATTTCATTTTCAAACGCAATGTCTCGGCCAAATTTTTTTTCGTGCTTATTTAATCTTTCTTTATTTTTAATAATTTTACCCAGATACGCACCCAGCTCCGGATTATCTTCAACTAATTTTTGGAGCGACTCAGGGCCACCGGTCCCTGCAACAAATGCGTCTATGGCCGCGTTAATCTCCATATTTTTCGCCGCGACATCACGCAATACGTTGCTATCCGGCACCTCGCCCTTAAATCGTCGGCTATATCCAGATCTCGCGCCATTTAAATCCTTCCCCGATGGACTTTTGGGAAAATCATTAAAATTCTCAGGATTATTAGCTTCCATCTCAAACTGATTCATCATTTCGGGCCCGAAAATTTCACCTGCCGATTCTACAAATTTACGAAAAACAGCAGAGTTTCTGTCTATTGTCCCAGTCAACATCATCTCCTGCTTAAGCTGCTCCAGCGTTTCATGAAAAATCTCTTTTTGTGCCTCTTCCTCTGTTACTCCTTTTTCGTTCTTCAACCTCTCCGTTTCCTTATTGAATTTTGATCCCTCGTCCAACCCAACCACTCGGGCACCCATGTTTTTGAGTCTTTCTAAAATTGCCATATCTTGTTTTTAGTAATTTCACTTTTTTATTATAACATGACGGGGGCTCATAATCAAACAAGATTATCAATCAATTTCCCCAAACAAAGCCTCTTACCAAAGCGCCTGTTTTATTTGAATGTCGCGACTTGATGCAAATCAATTCCTTTTTCAACCGCCGCACCGCCGTTTATTTCCAAAATATATTTAGCTTTTTTCAAGGGTTTTATCGATTCGCATGTTGGTGTTTGACATGGCTGGGCGTTGGAGAAAATGGAAACGATTTTCAAATTCTCATCGAGCCAAATCATATCAAGCGGAATTAAGGTGTTTTTCATCCAAAGCGAATATATATCTTCTTCATCGAAAACAAAAAACATGCCTTGATTCGATTCCAGCTTTTCACGAAACATCAGTCCCCTCTCTTGCGCTTCCCCGCTGTCAGCCACTTCGACATTAAAACAAGTTTGGTCAAAACAAACATTTGAGACCTGGGCATTTTTAGAACATCCCGCCAGAGTCAAAATCAAAAAAAAGATTGAACAAAATTTTTTCATAAAGCCATATCGGCTTATTTAAATTTCCAGCTTCCAAGCCTATACCTATCCTCTATCGCGCGTATGTTATGTGTTATGTGTTATGTGTTCTATGTTCCATGATCCATGACAATCCCTATTGCCCGCTTCTTATTACCATTATAAGATACATATGGGGAATTAACAAAAAAAATATGCTAATGGAAATCAACAAAGAAGCTCCGGAATATCGAAAAATAAAACACGCCGCGGAAACTTTAAAAAAAGGCGGGGTAATCGTCTATCCGACCGACACCATTTACGGCCTTGGCGCTGACGCTTTTAACAAAGAAGCCATTAAAAAAATATATAAAATCAAACAAAAAGATCCGAATACCGGACTTAGTTTTATTGTTTCCGATCTAAAGGACATTTCAAAATACGCCATTTTAAGCGACGCGGCATTCAAAATAATAAAAATGCTGACTCCCGGACCCTATACTTTTATTTTGAAAGCGACAAAATTGGTGCCGGCTCGCATAATGCCCAAGAGAAAAACCATTGGCATTAGAATACCAAACAGTGAAATTTCGCTAAATATCGCAAAAATGCTGGGCAATCCATTGATTTCAACCAGTATCAATATTTCAGGTGAGCCATATTTCACCAATCCCGTTGAGATTGAAAAAAAATTCGGCGATGAAATAGATCTGATTTTGGACGCCGGCATTATAGCCGATGAACCATCAACGGTTATTGATTTGACCGAAGAAGTTCCTCAAATAATAAGGCAAGGCAAAGGCGATACCTCCAAAATATTATGATCATAAAAGTAAAAGTGATAACCAGAGCAAAAGAAGAAGAGCTTATTCCCCTATCTGACACTGAATTCAAGGCTAAATTAACGATAATCCCTGAAAAGGGTAAGGCAAACGAAAGGCTTGTCGCGCTTTTGGCAAAACATTTTGACGTATCAAAAAATCAAATCTTCATAAAATCAGGCAAAACCACTTCAAATAAGCTAATTTCAATAAATATTTAGCATCAAGTTTTGTTTAATTTTAGATAAAAACAACTCGCAAGCGTCGCAAAAGATAAGACAATGTTTCACGTGAAACATTTTTCGAAGTGAAACAATAAATAAAACGAATTTAAAAAAATAGCAGTTCAAGATTAAAAAGAATTTGGAAACAAACATTCCCATCCATCAAAAAAAATGTTTCACCTGAAACATTTTTTAAATTCTCGATTTGTAATTACATACTCACAACCAAGACAGGGGATTCTGCATTGCTCAAATTCAATCATTTTTACGACAAAAGTTCACACCATTGTAGACAATAAGGACTCTTGTTGCGAATTATTCCCAAATGAACACGCTGACCACATTTATTTAATAACAATCTTCTTCGGCATAGCCTCAAAGGACATCCTCTACTATCGCGAATATGGCGGTGCCATCCCTGCCTGCTCCTCGAGTCTGCCTTCGACGGCCCTGAGGGGCCACTCAGGCCCTCGAACGAAGGGAGTGACCTCGCCACTTGGCCGTGAGCTCATGGCCGAACGGGAGTCGAAGACGGCAGGCGAAGCGCGTGCGTAAATATAGCGACTAACTTTTTGAATTTAAGCCCTTCTTCGCTAAAGCTTCAAAGGGCATCCTTCGATAGCGCGAAGGATGGCCTGCCAGCCGAAGCCTTGGCGAAGGATGGTGCACCCGGCAGGGATTGAACCTGCGACCTAGACGTTAGGAGTGTCTCGCTCTATCCAACTGAGCTACGGGTGCGTTTTCATGAATCATGGAACACGGAACATGAATCACGTATCAAATTCGAAAATGTTTCACGTGAAACATTTTATACCATTTTTTAACAAAAACACCAAGTTATGCTCGCGCTTATTTCAATTTTTTGCTAAAAATAAATAAATACGTGGGTCGCAAAAGATATAACAACAAAAACTATCTCTTTATTCATTATATCAATAATCGAAAAATTTTTCAAATACTTGCAAAATACAACTGAACACATATTATATAAAGTAAAACAAAGGAGGCGCGCTTCATGAAACTCTCCGACGTGATCGAGAGCCTACAAAAGATGTACGGAGGAAACGGCAACGGGGATGTGGACATTACCCGACTGCAATCCCACATCAAAAGATATCTCAAAGACCCAGAATCATTGGATTGGTCAATATCATCAAGTGATGAGAATTTCTTTGTTCTTACCGCCAAGAAACTGCGCCATAGCAGAGCTATTTGCAAGCTATTAGTCAATGTTTCCAGAGCGAAACGACTCGACGACAGAACAACTAATTCCATGAAGCCCTTTATCGGCGTTTCCGTGTACAGTTTGCCGACCATGGACAAGGAAAACAAGACAAGAAAAGGACAATATCATCGTAAAAGTGGATTTTAACAAAATCCGCTTTTTAAATATTGACCCCCGGGCGTGAATTTGCTATAATAGCGACAGATTTATGTCCGCGTAGCTCAATGGATAGAGCAACAGCCTTCTAAGCTGTAGGTTGCTGGTTCGAGCCCAGCCGCGGACGCCATGGTGGCTATAGTTTAACGGTAGAACAGCGGGTTGTGGTCCCGCTAGCCTGGGTTCAACTCCCAGTAGCCACCCCAGAGAAATCACAAAAACAGCCAAAAAGCACCATTAATATGGCGTTTTTTGTTTTAAATGATCAAGCTATTGCTTTTTTTTTGATTATGTGATATCATGTAAGAGCAAAAAGTTTCCCCTTACCAAGTAGAAACCCGTCGAATTTCTGCGAAAGGCGGCTTTTGCAGATTTATTCACTTTTAAATTTACTATGACAGGAACAATCAAAAGATTGACTGACAAAGGATTCGGTTTCATCGCTTCCGATGAAAGTCCCGACAAGGACGTTTTCTTTCATTCATCCGCTCTCGTTGGAGTCGGATTCAATGATCTTCGAGAAGGCGACGCCGTGACCTTTGAAGTAGAGGATTCAGAAAAAGGTCCTCGAGCGGTCAACGTTTCAAAAGCTTAATAAAAGTTTTTACAATAAGTTCCGGCCGATTCGGCCGGACTTTTGTTTTTGCTTGTCAAATCAAAAAAATAAGGGTATGATATACAAATCAAGAAATAACAATCAAATATGGGACAAAACAGTGCGGCCAAGGCCAGAACAACTCATGCCAAAAAGAAAACCAAGCTCGGCAAGCATCTGGCCAAGCACACCAGAAGGCTTAGAAAATAACGCATTCAACGCGTTATTTTCAGTTTAAACGACTTGAAATAATTGAAATTATCCGCTATTCTGTTATACTTTAAGCATAATTTATGAAAACGCTGCTTAAATCAAAAATCTTTCTAATTGGCGGAGATATCGCCCTGTTTTTTATTGCCTTTTTGATCAGCATTTGGGTGCGCCAAGGCGTTGTTTTCGAATATGAATATTTCATGGAAAATCTGATCAAATTCGGATTTTTGTTAATCATCTGGCTGGCCGTATTTTACACCTTTGATTTATATCATTTGAATAAATTCCAGGGCCGTCTTGATTATTTCAAAAAACAAGTGGCGGCCATAGTTGTTCTGACCGTTTTCAGCACTTTATTCTTTTATTGGGTTCCGATAAAAGCGCAAGTAACTCCGAAAACCATCTTATTGATATTCGCCGTCTCATTCTTAATTTTATGGTTGCTTTTCCGCTGGGTAATTTTTCATTTGCTTTCCAAAACAGGGGAGACTTATCTGATTATCGGCGGCAGTTCACGAGCTCGCCAATTATTCAAGGATCTTTGCGCGCCGAGCGCGCAGAAAAAAAAGATTTTCATTTATTCCGACACATTTTTAATGGATCAAGACTGCGATTTCGCCAAAGTCATTGAACCGCCCGTTGAAAATCTGATCGAAGCGATAAACACCCATCACATCGACAAAATAATCATTGACGCGGAATTCCCGCAAACGCACGATATTATCAATCAACTGTTTTCCCATATATCCAAAATAAACAGTGAGTTTTATGAACTGAACGACTTTGTCGAAAAATTTCATCGGACCATTTCATTGGAGACATTGGATAAAAAATGGTTCATTTATAATCTCAAACCCAGTCAAAAAATATATTTGGCCGGCAAAAGAGCGATTGATCTTTCCGTGGGCATTGTCGGCGCGGCTATTTTGACTCCTCTTTATTTAATCATCGGCGCGTCGATCAAGCTGGATTCAAAAGGTCCTGTCATTTACAAACAACAACGAATGGGGCAAAATAATAAAGTGTTTTACATTTACAAATTTCGCACAATGGAACACACAAACGAACAAACTCAGCTTTTGGCCAGCGCGAACGACAAACGAATAACTTCGATCGGAAAAATTTTGAGAAAGACTCATTTGGACGAATTCCCCCAATTCATCAATATTTTGAAAGGAGATATCAGCATCGTGGGCCCGAGACCGGAGCAACCTCAAATAGTCGAGGAACTCTCATTGCAAATCCCGTTTTACAATCAACGACATTTGATAAAACCGGGCGTGACCGGCTGGGCTCAAATAAATTACCCTTATTGCGCCACTCTCGAAGAACACCAGTATAAACTGCGCTACGATTTGTATTACCTAAAACACAAATCTTTCATTTTCGACATAAAAATTATAATCAAAACCTTAAATGACGTTTTGTTTTCAAAAGGAAGGTAATCGGAGCCTATGAAAACCGAAAATAAAATAGTTCTTTGCGATTGGGCGATAAATATTGTCTTCGCCCTGACCGTTTTTATCGTGCCGCTGTTTTTTTCCACCAAATTATACAACAGTTTTCGATTGCCAAAAAACACGCTGTTCATGGTTTTGGCGGTCGCCGCGATATTTTTTTCGCTGATGCGCGTTTTGGAAAAAAAATCATTTGATTGGCGCCGACACAAACTCATTTTGATTTTAACCGGCGTTTTTTTTATTCTCAATCTTCTGTCATGGCTTTTCAGCGCTCAGCCCTTTGTCAGTTTTTGGGGAGAATATTTCAGAGCGGAAGGCTTTCTGTTATGGATACTCATTATCGGATTTTTTTTGGCGGCTCTGTTCAATGATTGGACCAAAGGCAAAAGGAAGACCCTGGCGCTGATCATCGTTTTTTCCGCCATTTGCCTGTCCGGCTACGGGATTATGCAAAGATACGGCTTGATCGCCAATCACTGGACCGCTGACGTGGAAGCCAGAATAATCTCCTCCATGGGCAACCCGCTCAATTTCAGCGCGTACATAATTTTGCTCTTCCCTTTTTTCTATTATTGCTTCGTGAATTTTAAAAACACCTTTTTAAGAATTCTCATTATCTGCGGGCTGGTTCTTTCCGCCGTTTCCTTATATCTTTCCGGATCGAGAAGTTCATGGATCGCCTTTTTGTTCGCCAACTTCGCCATTTTCACTTTTTATTTTTACAAACGACATAAAAAAATATTCGCGGCGCTGCTGCTCACCGGCATAGCGGCCATCTCGATATTCACTTTCATGGGGATCAAATATTTCGACAGATTCGAACAACCCGGCCTAAAAAGGATTTTCAGCGTTTTTGACCCGGCGGATGAATCAAACCAGCAAAGACTCTTGTTTTGGCGCGGCTCCTTTGACGCTTTCTTGGAACGCCCGATTTTCGGCTGGGGTCAAGACTCCTTGGGCTACGCTTTTGACAAAAATTACCCGCCGGCCCTGTCCGATTTATCGGAAACACACATTGATCGGGCGCACAACTGGCATTTGGATGTTTTGGTCATGAATGGCGCGCCTACCTGGCTGCTTTTAATGTTCGTTTTGATTTTCGCTTTTGCAAAGTCAATCAAATTGTCGAAAAATGAGCAAACCGAAAAATCTTGGCTGGGTTTGACGTTCATTTATTTGATGGCCGCCTGCCTGCTCCAATTCTTTTTCATGTTTGCCTTGATTTCTCCGGTAATTTTGATTTGCTTGAGTCTGGCCATGGTTTTTAACGCCTCATTTTCTCCGAGCGCCCAAGGCGCTCCAATAACCTCGAGTCTTTTGGAAAAACTTAAAAAAAACTCCAATCTGTATTTTGTTTTGGGTCTGGGCTCTGTCGCCTTAGTGTTCTTTGTGATCTTAAAACCTATCCTGGCCAACAAAGAACTCAGCGCCGGTTTGTTTTCCCAAAAAGACATGTCCAGGCATTTTCAATTGGCGACTGAAATTTTTCCTCACCCGTTTTACAGACAGCAATACGGCGCGCTGTATGTCAACGCCATTGAAAGCGCCCAAAAAAGAGGCGACCTTGAATCCATGAATAAATACGCCGGGCCAGCCAAAATTATTTTTCCTGCCTTAATCGATGAATATCCGTATTATTATCAAAACTATCTTTTACTGGCCAAAACCCTCTCGCTGACCAAAGACCAAGACGCCGCGAGGGTCGAGTATGAACTGGCCATTGAAAACTTTCCGGCCAGGCAAGATATTTATTGGCAATACGCGGAATATCTTTTCAAACAAAACGAAAATGACGCCGCGATTTCAGTCTTGGAACAAGCAATCGCGATTGACGAAGAAGTCGGCATGCCTTACCTGAAGCTGTCGCTGGCTTATTTGGCTCTCGGCGAAAAGGAAAAAGCCGCCGCGTATGAAGCAACCGCCCGGTCAAAAGGACTGCGAGAAAAATTTTTCAAAAAAGAAGAAAATAAAATAAATAATTCAACGAGCTCGAGCGAGAGTGCGAGCCCTGACATGCAATATGAGCAAAATTAAAAGCCCCAATCCTTGGCAAATCATTTTGGACAGTTTACTAATCGGCATTTTAATAATCGTGCCGCTGATTTACAGCTCGAAACTCTATAACAGCTTCAGATTGCTGAAAACCACGACTTTCATCGCCTTGGTTTGTTTGGTGCTGATTGCCGCGGCGATTGTTTTCGCGGAAAAGAAATATCTCCTTTGGAAAAATTACAAATGGCCGCTTATTTTGCTCGGCGGATTTTTGTTGGTCAAAATAATCGCTTGTATTTTCAGCGCCAACCCCTTTACCAGCTTCTGGGGCAACTATTCCAAATTGGAAGGCGTTTTCACTTGGCTTTTCTATATTTTGTATTTTTTTATACTATGTTTCAACGCCATTAAAAGCAATAAACGCAACATCTATTTATTCACGATAATTGCCGCAACTTTTATTCAATGCGTCGTCGGACTGTTGCAATATGCCGGCAAAATCGGCTCGAGCTGGAGCGCCTCGGTCAATTTGCGGCCCATCGGCACCTTGGGCAACACCATTCACCTCAGCGCCTTAATGATGTTTACCATTCCGCTGAGTCTGTGGGGCGTTTTCAAATTCAAAAACATCTTGCTTAAAATGTTTTCACTGGCCACCTTGGTTTTGCAACTGTTCACTTTGCTTTTCACCAATTCGCGAAGCTCCTGGGCGGCCATGTTCATTTCTTGTCTGGCAATCGGTTTGCTTTATTTTATAAAAATCAGCCGCAATAAAAAAAAGCTGACGATTTTTTTGCTGTCAGCCATTGTGCTTGTCGGATCATTCGTATATTTGGCGATTTATCATCCGGACGCGACAGGCAACCCTTATGTCAAAAGAGCCTTAAGCGTTTTCAATACCGAGGATTTGTCCAACAAACAACGGCTGTACTTTTGGCAAGGCTCCTGGGACGCGTTTTTGGCCCGACCGCTGACAGGCTGGGGAGACGATAACTTGTCACTGGCTTTTGATCGGAATTATCCTCCGAAACTGACGGATTTGCCTGAAACGAAGATAGATCGAGCTCACAATGTGTTTTTGGATATTTTGGTCGCGAACGGCATTTTCGCCCTGCTTTTCTTGGTCGCGTTTTTGTCTTATATTTTCTATTTATCGTGTAAACTGTTTTCAAGCGAAAGCAAAGAAAAAGCATGGCTGGGCGCCATCGGCATGTATACGGTCATCGGTTTTATCGCTCAATATTTTTTCATGTACCCGGTTATTTCGACTTATATCCTTATTTTCTTCATCTTCAGCCAAGTGGTGTCCGCGGCTCTCGTCAAAAATTCCTTGAGCGAGGTGGAAGAAAAAAAATTGTCGACTTCAAAAAAATTGCTTTTGGCCGGCGCGCCGCTGATTATTTTTCTTTTGGTTTTGATACTGGTTCTCATTCCGAGAATCAGAGCGAATATGGCCTTTACTCGGGCGCAAAAAACGGAAAACGGTCTTTTTTACAGAGAGGAGGCGCATCGACTCTGGCCGTCAGCGCAATTCACCTCCAGTTTGGTGGCCGCGGATATTAGAAATACCATTCGTTTCGCGAAAGAAAATCTGGAAGTGGCTCAAAATTCGTTGAATTCGGCTTACACTTTGTTGCATGATGACTTGAAAAAACATCCCGACAATTATCTCAGTTACATCAGTTTGGGCAGTATTCATAATCTCTTCGGAGAATTCGGCAAAGCGGATTTTTATTTCGGCAAGGCGATAGAACTCGCGCCGACGCGCCATGAACTGTACTGGGCATGGGCGGAAAACGTTCTCGGCAGATTAAAATCCGGACAAGATGAAACCTACAAGGATCAAATAATTAAAATAATGAAAAAAGCGACGGAAATAGATCCCAATGTCGCTTTGCCATATTATAAATTGTCTTTGGTCTATGATCGTCTGGGCATGCCACAAGAAGCTGATGAATATTATCGATTGGCCATGGAAAAGGGCTTATTGCCCCGATATATCGTTAAGCCCGTCGGAGACGCGACAAGCGAGGCGAACGACTACTTCTCCTCATCGGACGCCGCTAACAATGAAGACAGATAAATCTTTTTCGTTTGATCCAAAAAGCCAGTGAGGTTAAATGATTCTTTGACCTTCTTAATGCCATTTCCCACCAACTGCGCGACAAAAACTTCGTCTTTCAATAATATTAGCATCTTTTCCGCCAACTGCCGCGAGTCGGCGCTGTCAAAAAGCAGGCCGGTGCTTTCGTCGCCGATGATTTCAGGGATTCCTCCGACCCTGCTGGCCACCACCGGCACCTTTGCCAACAAGGCTTCCAAAATCGTGTATGGGAAGCCTTCTTTTTTTGACGGCAAGACAAACAAATCAAAAGCCTTTAAATACAGCCAAGCGTTTTTTATAAATCCGGGTAAAATTACTTTTTCAGATAAATCATTCTCGCGAACGTATTTTTTTATTTCCCGACGAAGCGGACCGTCGCCTATTAAAATCAACCGACATTTCGAAACCTCTTTTGAAACCTCCTTGAAAACCGATAAAAACGAGAGCAGGTTTTTTTCAGCATAAAAATTGGCAATGCAACCTATAATTTTAAGATTAATCTCCTTTTCAGCCGGCAACAGCGCGGCCAGCGCCCGCTCTTTGGGCAAAAATAATTCTTCAAGCGCGACGTCAATGCCATTATGTATCACAAATAATTTTTCGGATTCGCAAATTTTGTTTTCGAGCCACAGCGAACGGTCATGGTTGGAGACCAAAATAATGGAATCCTTGTGTTTTGAAGTCGTTTTCTCGATTATTTTAAATAACCAACGATAAAAAATATTGAATGCCGCGGTAAAAACCGAGCCGTGCACAGTGTAAACCACTTTTGTTTTGGGGAAAGATCGAGCGGCCAAACCTCCCAAAAACCCGGCCTTGCTGCTGTTGACGTGCAAAATATCCGGCCGTTCCTCTTTAATCAATTTTTTTATTTCAAAATAGGATCTGATGTCTGACAAAAATAAAATATCTCTTTTCAGATATTTCAACGGAATCACTTTTATTTTTTTTCTTGCCAGTTCTTTGATCAGCCCGCCATCACCGCCGCAGGCGACAGCCACCTCAAATTCTTTATTCATACCGACAGCCAAATCATAAACATAACGTTGCGCGCCGCCCCAAGTTGATTGAGTTATTAAGTATAGTATTTTCATATTTGGAATAATAAGTGATCAGTAACTAGAAAAAAGTAATGGGTAAATTGAAACTGGGATTGGAGAAGAAAATTGCCTCATTGTTACACTGTTACGAATTACAAGATTTTATGAAGCTTTCAGGTTATTTGTTACGCCTGCCTGCCGGTCTTCGACTCGGAGCATGCTATCTCGTCGCTAAGACTCGAGGAGCAGGCATGCTTCATGATACGTGATATGTGATACGTGCTCCATGATTCATGTTTCATGTTATGTGTTGTGTGTTACATGATACGTGATTCATGACTTCTTCCGACGACTCCTGCCATGAAACGCCTTATGCACGTCATGCAACTGCTGATTGGTAATGTGCGTGTAAATCTGCGTAGTGGTGATGGAAGAATGCCCCAGCATGGATTGAACGCTTCTAATATCGGCCCCATTCATCAATAAATCCGTGGCATAGCTGTGCCGCATGGTATGCGGAGTGACTTTTTTGGTCAACCCCGCGGCTTTCGAATAACGCTCCACCAATCGCTGGATGCTTCTCGGCGTCAAACCGGCGTCGTTCACGGTTTTTCGTCCCTTGGCCGCTCGATCATGTGAAATAAAAAGAAAAGGATTGGAATCCTTTCTCATTTTCAAATATTCCGACAGCCAGTGGCGAGATTGATTCGATAAAAAAACTATGCGCGGCTTGTCGCCTTTGCCGCGAACCGTGAATTCGTCTTTTTTCAAATTAATGGAATCTATTTTCAAATTGGCCAATTCGGACACGCGCAAGCCCGTGCTGAAAAATGTTTCCAAAATGGCTTTGTCGCGTTTTTTAATAATCCCCGGGTTTTTGGAAGTCAAAGGTGCTTCCAGCAATCTTTCCAAATCCGAGCCGTCCAGGAATTCCACGGAACGCTCCGGCACTCTGGCCAAATCTATTTTTTCAGCGGCCAAGGCCTTGATGTCTCTTTTTGCCAAATACTTCAACCAGGCGCGCACCGCGATCAAATGATAATTTTGCGTATTCGATTTCAAAAACTCTTTTTTGTTGCTTTGAAGACGATTAAGCCACAGTCGATATTGCCTGACATCATCCAGGGTAATGCCGCCGGGAACTTTTATGTTTTTTCCGGACAAATACCCCGCAAAGCGAGATAAATAAAAATGATAATTATTCACGGTTCTAAGCGAACGATTATAAGTGACTTCGAGATCTTCCAAAAACTCTTGGATAAGTTTTTCTATTTCCGTTTTATTTGACATATGAATATACGAGATTACCGATAAACATACAAGATTATACAGATTAACTCTCTCACTCCTATCTCGTATCATCTGTATTCAAATCTGTAATCTCGTAATAGTATTTTACGACACCAAATCAATTTATGCAATGAGATTTCGCTCCCTTTCCCCTTCTTGCGCGGTTTGCCGATATGTGTTAGAGTTATTTAAAGAAGTTTTTATTATTATTAACGCGGTACGGGGGATGAGGGCAGTCAACCAAGGTAGCGTCCCGTCTCCGGTATTGGCAAAAGTATGTTAACTGCGCAAAAAAAACAACGAATCATCAACAAGTACAAAACCCATGAGAAAGACACCGGCTCGTCCGAGGTGCAAATAGCCATTTTAACGGAGGAAATCGTGGAATTGACCAAACATCTTCGAGCGCATAAACACGATCATTCATCCAGACGCGGTTTATTGAAAAAACTGGGAGAAAGAAGACGGTTGCTGAGATATTTGGAAAGCGACAATCCGACCAGTTTCAATAAATTGACCAGGGAATTAAACATCAAAATATCAAAACGAATCACTCAATCGGATGAGGATATTGAAGCCGAGGCTGCGGCCATGAAGGCTGAAGAAAAATAAAATAATCCAAGCAACCTTTGGTTGCTTTTCTTTTGTATGATCAAACACAAAGATCAAAGAATCGGCGTTTTCGTCGATGTTCAAAACATGTATTATTCGGCGAAAAATTTATACGGCAAAAAAGTGAATTTCGAGGAAATTCTAAGATCCGCGATCGCGGGCAGAAAATTAATCCGCTCTCTCGCTTATGTCATCAAAGCTCAAACCAAAGAAGAACAAGCTTTTTTCGATGCCTTGTCAAAACAAGGGTTTGAAGTAACCATGAAAGATCTGCAGGTCTTCCCGGGCGGAATGAAAAAAGGGGATTGGGACGTGGGCATTGCCGTGGATACCATTAAACTGGCTGATAAACTGGATGTGGTAGTGCTGGTGACAGGTGACGGGGATTTCCGGCCGCTGGTGACTTATTTACAGGAAAACAAAGGCTGTCTGGTGGAAATAATCGCTTTCGGAGAAACAACCTCCAACAAACTGGTGGAGGTCTCCGATGATTTCACGGATTTGAGCAAGAACAAACCCAGATATTTATTAAGAAAATAAGAATTAATCGTTTCTGGTCGCAAGACAAGTAGATTTTCACAAGGGTCGATGATCAAAAATCATTGATTCTTGAAATCTAAAGTCTGGCGACCAGAACTCATTATTATGTTGTTTTTCAACAAGAAAAATGAAGACGGCAAGGACGATGGCGTCCACCGCTTTGAAACCGAATTCGGCGGCAAACAATTGATTGTCGAAGTCGGCAAACTGGCGCTTCAAGCGAATGCCAGCTGCACCGTTCAGTACGGAGATACCGTGGTCTTGGCCACGGCCACCATGGGCAAGGAACCCAGAGATGGCATTGATTATTTCCCGCTGATGGTCGATTACGAAGAAAAATTTTACGCGGCCGGAAAAATCAAAGGATCAAGATATATCAAACGAGAAGGACGTCCGTCGGACGAAGCGGTTTTAAATGGCCGCATGATTGATCGCGCGCTCAGACCGCTTTTCGACAAAACGATTAAAAACGACGTGCAAATAATCATCACCGTGCTGTCCACGGACGGAGAAAACGACCCGGATGTCGTTTCACTGATCGCCGCGTCGATCGCCGTTCATATCTCGGACATTCCTTGGGCGGGCCCCGTGGCCGGCATTCGCATCGGCCAAATTGATGGCGAATGGCTGATCAACGGCTCTCATGAAGCGCGAGGAAAATCGATTCTCGACTTGGTCGTGGGCACCACCATGGATAAAGTCATCATGGTCGACGCCGAATCAAGGGAAGCCGGTGAGGACATGGTTTATCAAGCTTTTGAATTCGCGGTTAAGCATACCAAAAAATTAATTTCTTTTATCGATGAAATCAGAGATGCTGTGGGCAAAGAAAAACAATCATTGACTATCATGAGCGAAGAGGATGAACTGACCGAAGACGAAAAACTTTCTGAAGAAAGTTTTCAACAATTGGTCGAAGAGTCGAAAGAATTCTTGCGCTCTCAGCTCGATTCCTATGTTTTCAATATCCCCAAAGGCAGTAAACGCGAAAGAAAAGAAATGATGGGCAAACTTCAAGACGTCTTGGAGGCTCATTTGATCGAAAAACAAGTTGGCAAGGAAAAAAGAAATAAACTCATTAAAAATACGTTCTTTTCTTTTATCGAAGAAGAAATCTCAAGAGCCATTCTGGAAAAAAACATCAGGGTGGACGGTCGCGGCGCTGACGACATCAGACATCTCGACGGCGAGGTAGGTCTCTTGAAAAGAACTCACGGCAGCGGCCTTTTTACTCGCGGCGAAACGCAAGTGCTGTCCATCGTGACTCTGGGCGCTCCCGGAGATGAACAAACGTTCGAGGGCATGGAGGAAAGCGGCAAGAAAAATTTCATGCATCATTATAACTTCCCTCCATTTTCCGTGGGAGAAGCCGGGCCGATGAGAGGACCGGGACGAAGAGACATCGGACACGGATCAATCGCCGAGCGGGCCATAAAAAATTTATTGCCGGAAAAAGAAAAATTCCCTTATACGATTCGCGTGGTCTCGGAAGTGCTCAGTTCCAACGGCTCAAGCTCCATGGCCGCTACCTGCGGTTCAACATTAGCACTGATGGACGCGGGAGTTCCTCTTGAAAAACCGGTTGCCGGTATTGCCATGGGGCTGGCTTCCGACGATCAAGGCCGCTTCAAGGTAATAACCGATTTGCAAGACCTCGAAGACGGCGATGGCGGCATGGATTTCAAGATCGCCGGCACGAGAGACGGCATTACCTGCATTCAAATGGACACGAAAACACACGGACTAACGCTCGATATAGTCAAAGAAACTTTATCGAAGTCAAAGGATGCCCGTCATAAAATTTTGGATGTAATCGAGGAAACGATCAAGGAACCACGACAAGAACTCTCCTCTTACGCGCCCAGAATATTGACCATGCAAATCAATCCGGATAAAATCAGGGATGTCATCGGACCCGGCGGCAAAATCATCAATGAAATCATTGACGCGACGGGCGTTAGCATCGATATCGAACAGGACGGTATGGTCTTTATCACTTCGGAATCGGCGGAAGGAATGGATCGCGCCCAAAAATGGATTGAAGATTTGACCAAAGAAGCCAAAATCGGAGATATTTACGAAGGTAAAGTCTCAAGATTATTTGAATTTGGAGCTATGGTGGAAATTTTCGCCAACCAAGAAGGGCTGGTTCATATCTCGGAAATAGCGCCTTACCGAGTTAATAAGGTGACTGACAAACTGAAAGTCGGCCAAGTCGTCAAAGTTAAAGTGGTCAGCATTGACGAACAAGGCCGAGTTAATTTATCAATAAAAGCATTACTTCCAAAAGAAGACAACCAAGAGCATGCCCAGCCTAGATCTCATAAATAAAAAATCAAATAAACCCGGAAAAATTCCTCCGGCAGCGGTTTTAATCGCCCTGCTCGGAGGAATTTTTCTTTTTCTGGGGTCCTTTTTTCATTATTATCATCGAGATCAAATCGACAATGTGATTTCCGAACAAATTTCCTTTTATTCTCATTGGCGCTCGCAAAAACTGGATATGGACAATGATGTTATAAAAAAAGGCCTCGCGCTGGTCTCCGGCTTGGGCTTTGATGATGTAACCGAAAAAATAACCAATTCAAAGGAATTTGCCATTTTTAATCTCGATGGGCAATGGATATTCGCCTTTGTTCCAAAAAAACAAAGCGCCGATGTTTTTAACGCGCAATACGTTTATAAGAATATTGTTTTTGAAAGTCTCCAAAATCAGGCCGGTATAAGTGAATTGATTGATGAAGAAGAATCCTTGGCCGCTTCCGACTTTTATAGACACGCAAAATATACGGACACATCCTTAATTAACGTTTTTATTCCATCTTTTAAGAATCTGGACTTCTTACCCGCCGAACTGACCGAAGAAAACCTACCCGTTAATTTTTTCGGGAAAGCTCAACCGGAAGCTGATGAGCTTAAAATGACCGCAAAAGATTCAGAGTCTTTGGAAAATTGCGACAATAATCTAGTTTTAAGCGATTCAAAGGAGATGAAATATTATATTAACAATTTATCCACGCAAAACTTTGCCTTAAAAAACCTCATATTTTTAAATAATCTCAACAATTGTATTGATTTAGCCGTGGACAAAAACGATAATTGGCTAATTATAGCAAAAAATGACGTACAAAAGCTATTACAAGACAATATTTCTTCTTATTTATCTGAAAAATACCCAAAAATCGTTGAGAGAATTCTGCCTGACAATACCATTGCCAAGCATATGCTGGCGTCAAACGACGATCTCTGGCAAAGAAGCGATGAGATGGGGATGCTCAATGCGGGCAATGATTTTGAAAGATTCTATATACGGGAAGTAAATACCGGATTTCTACTGTCAAACAATAGGGAGCTCATTGCCGAGCATTCCTCGGACTTGTCTTTCGCCGACACCTCAAAAAACCCAGAAAGCCAGATTGTAATTAATAATCCGGACATATTCCTATTTTCAAGCATATCAATCACCGAGTCGAACCAAAAAATAGACATAAGTATACACTAGTGTGAACTTTCGTGTGGATAACATGGGCTTTAGACACCACTTATCCACAGATGAAGCATTGTCGCAAATAAGAATCAATCGCGATAAACACACGTATTGGGGCTAATTTTAGCCTTTTTATAATAATTCAACGGATTAGACATTGACTCAAGAAAATGTTCTTGATATAATATATGCAGAGACAACGGATCACATTCCAAGCTCTCTACCAACACGTGAACACCTCCAGTGTTCACACCAGTTCTTTGCAAAATCGCACTCATTCTCTTACTCTACAGGAAAACTCCGAAACCTGCTTTGATTCCGAGCCCTTCTCGACCGGACTCGGCCATACGTCACAAAATAAAAACAAAAACGAAATTACCAAGGCGCGGCCTCAATAGGCAAGCGCCGCGAAGCGGGAACCGGACAGCGCGTCGAGCGCTAAATTGGCAAAACACGCCTTGTCTTCCGAATTGACTTCGGTCGAAACGGGAGTGGCGTAAATCTCCTTTGCCTCTGGGCGCATACAAGCCTTATATTTACCCAATTGGGCTGATCGCATGCGCCCTTTTAAATTTTAAAAAAATGTGTTATATTGCCAATACCTTATTTTTTAGGTAAACTAAACTCATAAATGAAACGTAATATGGATAACAAGGTTATTGAACAAATCAAACAAAATCTGGTGGAACAAAAAGCCAATCTGGAAAACGAATTGGCCAAATTCGCTCATCCGAGCAAAAACGACCCGACGGATTATCAGGCGGATTTTCCGGATTATGGCAATGACGAAACGGAAAACACCAATGAGGTCGCTACCTATGACGTAAATTTGTCACTCGAAGCGACTCTTGAAAAAGAATTGAGAGACGTCAATAAAGCTTTGGACCGAATCGAAAAAGGAACATACGGCACCTGCAAATATTGCAAACAAGAAATAGACGACAAAAGGCTTTTGGCCAGACCGACGTCGAGCGCCTGCATATCGTGTAAAACAAAACTCAAATCGTTATAGCTCGGATTCAGATGTCTTTCAACAAAACAAAATTATCTGTTTTCATCATACCCTTTGTCTTGTTACTGCTAGATCAACTGTCAAAGTATCTAGTTCTGTCAAAAATTCAAAGGGAATTTTTTTTAATCGATCTAAGTTATTTTAAATTCTCAATAAGTCTCGTTAAAAACGAAAACTTGGCGTTCAGTATCCCGTTGCCGCAGGTTTTGATTTTTCTGATAGTGGGAATACTGCTGGTCGCGATCGTCTTTTTCCTCATCCGAACGTTTCAAAAAGGACAAAGCCTGTCCGTATTGTCTTTATCTTTAATTTTTTGCGGAGCGACATCCAATTTAATAGACAGGATCATTCACGGGGCGGTCATCGATTTTTTTTCGATTCAACTGGCTAATTGGAGTTTCGCCGTGTTCAATCTCGCCGATACTTTTATCGTCTGCGGCGCGCTGATCCTGATATTCAAAGAATCTTTCGCGGTTAGAGAAATCAAAAAATAACTTTACGTATTATTTCTTTTTGCTATTATAAAAGTAGGCTATAAAAAAATCGAGAAATATTAAGCTATGATAAAAAGAATAATCATATTGACTATACTCGTTTCGGCCTTGATGATTTCGCGTCCGGTGACCGCGCAAAATCCGGCGCCCGCCGAATCGATTGATATGTACGTTTTCGTTTTGCAAGGCTGCCCTCACTGCGCCGTAGTGGAAAGCAAGCTGGACGAATGGAAAGAAACGAGTCATCCCAAAATCAACGCGCGCATTCTGGATTTGGCCAAGTCGGGCAATGCCAATATTTTTAATGATTTCAGATTGACCTACTCCTCGCAGAGCACGGCCGTGCCCACATTATTCATCGGAGATAAAGTCATTGTCGGAGAAAAAGTCGAAGAAATAGAAAAAGCGATATCAAACTGCGAACAAAATTATTGTCCCGATCCCAATCAATTGGTGCAAGACTATTTAAAAAGGCACGAACCGGCCTCGAGCGACGCGGCGGCAAACGACATTCAAAAAAATCAAATGATCGCCTTGATCGTGGCCGGGATTCTGGTGATAGGCGTTGTCATTTTATTCATTGTTTTACAAAATAGAAAAAAAATAAAATAATTATGTTTGACTCATTGACGATTTCGACAGTGCTCGGCGCCGCGGCCATTGACTCCATCAATCCGTGCGCCATTGCCGTACTGGTTTTTTTGTTAACCTTTTTAAGCGTTTTAAAAAAACCGAAACAAATGCTGTCCGTCGGGTTGGTTTATATTTTCTTCGTTTATCTAACTTATTTTCTGGCCGGCATCGGCTTGATGGCCGCGCTGGGTCTCGCTTCCAATACTCTCACCATTACCATCTATCGTTTGTCAGCCGTGTTATTGATATTTTTGGGCCTGATCAACATCAAAGATTTTTTCTGGTATGGCAAAGGCTTGTCTTTAAGCATTCCGGAGAGCAAAAAACCGTTAATAGAAAAATATGTTAGAAAAGCGAGTTTGCCCGCGGCGATTGTGCTGGGCGTTTTGGTTTCCGCGTTCGAGCTTCCTTGCACCGGAGGAGTATATATCGCCATCTTGTCTCTTTTGGCCGTAAATGCTTCCTATTTGAACGGGGTGCTTTACCTGTTGCTCTATAATTTGATTTTCGTTTTGCCGCTGATAATAATCTTGATGCTCGTCTATTTCGGTTATTCCTCTAAAAAGCTGGAAGAACTGCGCAAGAAAAGCCGCTCTTGGCTGAGATTGATCATCGGCCTGGCCATGCTGGTTTTCGGCATCATGATTTTAACGGGAATTATTTAATTATAAATAAAAAAAACGGCCAGGGCGGCTGTTTTTTATTTGAATTATTTATTTTCCCATGATACCCTGCGAATGAACCAATGCCAAAGGAGGCGGGCAATGAGAGTTTTTCTCCACCGCGATTACGAAAGCGAAGGAGTCGGGGAACTCGAAGTCGGTGATATCAGGATAACATCCAAAATGGATGGGGAAGGGCGCAAGGCGGCCGCGGGCAGGCATACCAACTACGGCTACAGCGGCTATGTCATCATCATGATCTGGGACGGCAACATGTGGGCAAAGCTCAACAATCGCCTGCTTCCGGACTATTGTTTCCAGACCCAAAAAGAAGGGAACGCCATGATCAGACAACTGGCGGCCATGCTCGAGCAAAAAGCCGAGAAGGGAGATGTCCGATTTTCCTTTTGGTGGTACAAGTGGAAAAGATACGGCAAAATCAAGGGGCTCACAGACCCCGCAGGACAATAAAGTCCTCGACCAATTCGAGACTTTTTTTATTTGCGGTTATCCGGCGCAGATGATAAATTGATACAATAATGTTACGTATTACAATATTCTATTTAGCTTTCAGGTTATTTGTTACGAATTACAAGATTCTCAGGCTTAAGGCTATAGGTGAATGTAATTTGTAATATTCGTCCGTAGGCCAAATGGAATCTTGTACTTCGTAACAATACAAATAAAGAGCTTTTTAGTGAATGTAATTCGTAACAATGATTCAAATAATAAACTATGTATTCTAGAATAAATTCCTGCGCCACGCTCGGACTTGAGTGCCAATTGGTTGAAGTCGAAACCGCCATTTCCAGCCAAGTGAGGAAATTCATCATTGTCGGACTGCCCGACGCGGCCGTGCAAGAAGCTCGCGAGCGGGTTTATTTGGCCATAAAAAATTCAGGATTGGAATTTCCCAAAAGAAAGGTGACGATCAATCTGGCGCCCGCTGATATAAAAAAGGAAGGCCCGTCTTTTGACTTGGCCATGGCCATCGGCATTCTGACCGCTGACGGCCAGCTAAAAAACGAACTAAGCGACAGCCTGTTCGCTGGCGAATTGTCGCTCGACGGCCAAATCAGGCACGTCAACGGCATTTTGCCCATCGCGCTTTTCGCCAAAGAGAACAATTACAAAAAACTATTCATCCCAGCGGCCAATGCCGGCGAGGCCGGCTTGATTTCCGGCATTGAAATCTATCCGGCGCAAGATTTGAATCAGCTTTTCGACCACTTTTCCGGAAAAAATCCGATCGCTCCGGCCGAGCCGCTGAAAAACATTTCCGCCGCCAATCTTGTTTTCGACAGCGACATGGTTCATGTCAAAGGCCAAGAACACGCCAAAAGAGCTTTGGAAATAGCGGCCGCCGGCGCCCATAACGTACTGATGAGCGGGCCGCCCGGCTCGGGCAAAACCTTGCTGGCCAAAACCATGCCATCCATATTGCCGCCCATGAGCGAAGCGGAAATTCTGGAAGTGACAAAAATGTATTCGGTGGCCGGCCTGCTGAAAAAAGACAATTTTCTTATTTCTTCCCGGCCTTTCCGGTCTCCGCACCACACCTCTTCCAGCGTGGCCTTGGTGGGCGGCGGAAAATTTCCCAAACCCGGAGAAATCAGCCTCTCTCACCGCGGCATTTTATTTTTGGACGAATTGCCCGAATTCCCCAGAAGCGTTTTGGAAAGCCTGCGGCAACCGCTCGAAGATGGCGTCATTTCAATCTCACGCGCGCAAGGCACCATCACTTATCCGGCGAATTTCACGCTCATCGCCAGCCAAAATCCCTGTCCCTGCGGCTACTACAACGATCCGGACAAACCCTGCTCATGCTCATCTTCGCAAATCATCAGGTATCAGAAAAAAATCTCCGGCCCGATCATTGATCGCATTGATATTCACCTTGACGTGCCCAGAATCAAATTTGAAAAACTACAATCCGATGACGGCTCTGAAAATTCCGAAAAAATAAGACAACGAGTGATCGCGGCCGTGGTCATCCAGCGCCAACGATTTGAAAATTCCCCGCTCAGATTCAATTCAGAAATGCGGCCGCAGGAAATAAAAAAATTCTGCGCCTTGGACAACGCCTCGCTGGAATTGTTGAAATCGGCCGTGCAAAAATTGCATTTGTCTCCCAGATCTTATCACCGCGTGTTAAAAATATCGCGAACCATCGCGGATCTGGAAAGCAAAACAAACATTGAAGCGAATCACGTGGCCGAAGCGTTGCAGTACAGACCTAAATCCTGAAGTCCCGAAGGGGCTGGATTAGCGTTACGAATTACAATATTTCATTTGGCTTCGAAGCGGTTGTTACGAATTACAAGATTCTATGGCATATAGCTATAAATGTAATTCCTGCCGGCAGGCAGGTAGGTAGGCGTAACAGATAACCTGAAAGCCAAATAGTCGATTGTAATTTGCAACAAATAACCTAAAAGCTAATTAGAATCTTGTAATTCGTAACAATGAAGCAATGAAACAAGGGAACAATATTTAACATTTAACGAAACCCAAATAAAAAACAAAGGCCATGGATAAGACCCTTATTTTTTTATAAGCATTATCTGATATAGCTCAACGGATTCATGGCCGAGCCGTTTATTCTGACTTCAAAGTGAAGGTGCGTTCCAGTGGACCAGCCGGTCGTGCCCATCATGCCCAGGGTCTGTCCTTTTTCGACATATTGTCCGTTGGAGACGAAAAATTTGCTCATGTGGGCGTAACGAGTCTGCACGCCGTTGCCGTGATCAATATAAATGACATTGCCGTAACCCGTGCCCCAGCCGCATTTGATGATTTTGCCGGCCTCGGCCGCGTAAATCGGAGAATTATAATCTCCATCAATGTCCAAGCCGTAATGTCGAAGACTGTAATATTGAGTAATTACGTGCCAAGACGTCGGCCAAACCATTTTCCCGGCCGGAATATCCGTCGCTCCGGGCGGGGGAGTGTTAATCAAATTTTTAATCGGCGCGATATTCACGTTCTTATTGCTGACATATTGCGGCGCGGAAATGATGGCCGGCTGAGTGCCGCCCGGCACGATCAGTTCATCTCCGATTTTAATATCCGACGCGTCAGCCAATTTGTTGAATTCAATAATCTTTTCAGCGTCGGTGTCATAGCGTTGCGCAATCTTGCCGATGGTTTCTCCGGATTTAACTATATGGACAACGCCGGAAACCGGCAAAATAGCCAAGACATCTCCCGGCTGAATCGTGCTTCTGGTCGTTAAATTATTCGCCCATAAAACGGTTTGCATGGAAATACCGAATTTTTCGGCGATAGTGCCCAAAGTATCGCCGTCTTGCACCGAGTAAGATATTTTGGAGCTTCTTTCCCGCTGAGCGATATTGGTTTCCGTGAAATTTGGTTTAACCAGCGCTGCGCCGCCCTGGGTTACGGTGGTCAAGCTGTCCGCGAGCTGATCTTCGGCCACGCTTTCCTGAGAATCGATGACAATGGTCTGTTTGTTTGAAACCATGGTTTTGTCCAAATAGCTGAAAACCTTGGCTTGGGCGCTCGCCTCGCTATCAACAACCTCTTCGATATATCCCAAAGTCGCTTCATTATACATGGCATAAATGGCGGTTTTCTCGCCGAAATTGTCATCTCTGATTTCCTTGGCGCTGATATTATTCACCACCACCACGAAAGACACGAAAACCACAACCACGTGAATAAAATATTTCTTGGAAAAAAATGAAAAGAATCTACTCTTGGCCGGCAAGTAAAAAACTTGCGTTCTCCTTTTAAAAAATAAATAAAGCTTGTATATCGGCAAGATTACAAACTTGAAAATGAATTTTCCGATGATAATAAACGGCTTGACGATATAAGAAAAAGCCTTCTTTATATATCTGCCCAGCACGCCCACCTCATCGCAAATCCTTAGCAATAGCTTAACCAAATATTGTTTGATTTTTAGCGCTGCTATATGGTTTTTCCCTTTCTTTATAAAATATAATTTATCACCATTTGCCTTATTTGTCAAAATCAACGCAGGTGATATGATGTTAGCATGGAGTATCGTTACGAATTACAATATTCCACTTGGCTTCCAATCGATTGTTACGAAGTACATTCCTCTATGGCTTTATGCTTTAGCAGATTGTAATTCGTAACAAATAACCTAAAAGCTAAATAGAATATTGTAATTCGTAACAATTAAAATATAAAACAAAGGCTATCTTAATAGCCGCAATATTTGTAACGTATGCAAAAAAACACCAACGCAAAAACTTCATTCGATTGGACAAATTCGCTTCGCGCCATCATCATCGGCGTCCTGACCGGTCTTGGAGTCTGGGGCATTTATCTGCTCAGCGTTTCCGAAAAATTCAGCTCATTGAGTGAACCGGCAGTGGGCAAATCGCTGGTTATGCTTTTGGAAATTTTGCTGTTCGCCGCTTTCTTCGTATATTTCCTGTTGTCGTACAAAAAAATAAAAAACAAAGGACTGGCCTGCGCGTCAATCGGGCTGTTCGCCGCTTTTCAAGCCGCGCTGTATTTCTTTTCTTTCGATCAAACTCCGCCTTTGTTGGTTTATCTGGCCATGAAGGCCGTTTTCTTCACCGCGCTGATCGGCTTGCTCCTGTCTTTTTGCGAAAAGTCTTGGAAAAAAATTCCGGAGGCCTTTTATCAATTCATCAATAAAGTTTTTGAAACGGTCGTTATCGCCGGCATCTTCGGCCTGGCCGCGCTTATCGTTATCGGACTTTTCAGTGGTTTGCTTTTTTTGATCAAATTCTCCGTGCCCGAAAAACTGATCGTCTTGATTATTTCAGTGGTGTATTCAACCATCGGCTTCTTCGCTTTTTCTCTCTGCTATGACTTGAAAAAAAGCGTTATTGATCAAGAGCCTTACACCAAAATATTAAAACTCTTTTCCAGAATATTCATGGTTATCTCGTTTGTGATGTCAGGCCTTTTGCTTCTTTACATAATCATTCTTTTGCCGAGCGGCTTTTCAGTGATTCTTAAAACCGGGCAAACCTCGGTGCTTTTCGCGGCGCTGGCCTCGTTCAACATCGTTGTTCTTTATTTCACCGGCATATTTTTAAAACACGAAGAAGCTGGCAAAAAAACGCATCGGGCGCTGTCGATTTCCTCGATCGCTTTGTTATTTGAAAGTTTAGTCATGCTGGCGGTCGGACTTTTTGCCATCGTTTCCCGCATCAATCAATACGGCATCACGCCAGACAGATTCCTCGTTTTGTTCAGCTTGGCGTTCTTGGCGCTTATGACTGTTTTATATTGCGTTTTCGCGATCTACCGTTTATCCGATTTAAAAACCAATCAATATCTGGAAGGTCTCAAGCTCAGCAATCTGATCGCCATTTTGGTCATGATTGTTTTGTCCTGCCTTTTTTCATTCGGCATTGATTTGAATGCGTTGTCCGTGAAAAGTCATTACAACAAAATAAAAGGGCAGGCCGAACTTGTGAATCATTTGGATAGATATTTCATTTCTTCTAAAATCTCCGACTCTCGCGAAGGAAAACATGTCGCCGATTTTTTGAAAGACGCTTACTCGGGCGCTTCGAATAAAAATAAATTGGATATTTTGTTGAGCGCGTTTCAAAGCTATCGTTATTACTATTATTCCACCGACCACACAACGGCCTGTGCGCAATTGTTAAAAGACATTAAAGAAACGGAAACCAATCCGGAAATAGCCGATTTTATCGATGTTATGATAGAAACCTTATCTACTATGACGTATGATTCGTTCCTACAAGGTTGCGCGGAAAAAGTCTCTTCAATCTTAAATGTCTCCTCCCGAGATGCCGCAAACTTTTGCGACCCGCAATCAATGCCTTATCTCAGCTATTAATCTTGCCAAAACGAACGAAACTTAGTAAAATGCAAGCAAGTTCATTTTTATAATTTCCATCAATCATTCAATTATGGCCAATAGACACTTAGCCAGAACCGTGGCGATGCAGGCGCTGTTCACCTGGGACTTTTTGGAAAAGGAAGATAAAAAAATCCCGGAGCTTATCAATTACACTTTCAAAGAATTCGCGCCCAACGCCAAGGATCGGGATTTTACGGAAAATATAGTCAATGGTGTCGCTAAAAATTTAAAAAAAATCGACAGGTACATCACCAAATACGCCCCGGAATGGCCGATTGATCAAATCACCCAAGTCGACCGCAATATTTTAAGAATCGGGGTTTACGAATTAATTTTCGACAAGGATGTGCCCTCGAAGGTGGCCATCAACGAAGCGATCGAAATCGCCAAAACATTCGGCGGAGAATCCTCGGGCAAATTCGTCAATGGCGTGCTGGGTTCGATTTATAGAGACATGGACAAGGTGCTGAAAACCGAAGACAAAGAACAACTTGAAGTAAAAACGGCCGCGAAAGAACCGGCCAAATAATTACGGGCTTATGGATCTCCCGCAGATTTTACCGCAAAAATAATGCGACGCCATCCGCGGACGATTTATGAGTCGGTAGCTTTATGAAAAAAGATTTCAGTAAATTGGAGAAAAAAATCAACGTTACTTTCGAAAATAAAAAATTATTGGCTCAGGCGCTGGTGCATCGATCGTATCTCAACGAGCATCCGAGTTTCGAATTGAATCACAACGAACGATTGGAATTTCTGGGCGACGCCGTGCTTGAATTGATCGTTACCGAATACTTATACAATAATTACGACAATCCCGAAGGCGACCTGACGAACTGGCGAGCCAGTCTGGTCAACAGTAAAATGCTGGCCAAGCTGGCCAAAGACACTGATCTGGACGACTTTTTATACCTGAGCCGCGGAGAATCAAAAGACACGGGCAAGGCCAGGCAGTATATTTTGGCCAATGCTTTCGAGGCGGTGATCGGCTCCATTTATCTGGATCAAGGCTGGGACGCGGCAAAAAATTTCATTTGCGAACATTTATTGCCGGAGCTGCCGTATATTTTAAAACATAAATTATACATGGATCCGAAAAGCAAATTACAGGAATCCTCTCAAGAAAAAGAAGGGGTCACGCCAACATACAAAGTTTTGGAAGAAAGCGGGCCGGATCACGCCAAAAAATTTGTAATCGGAGTCTTTTTGGGTAAAACACTGGTGGCCAAAGGCGGCGGATCCAGCAAGCAAGAAGCTCAGGAAGACGCGGCCACCAAGGCGATAAAGAAGAAAAAATGGAATTAATGCCGAAAAACTTAGGCAAAGCTGCTTAAGTTTTTATTGCCTCGGACTTGCCAAAAAACGAGTCGAATGTTAATCTATTGTCAACATTTTTAATGCAGTCGTAGCTTCCGCCTTCGCTCCTCGCTATGCTCGGAGCTTCGGCGGACAGGCAAGGTTTATTTCTAATGCAGTCGTAGCTCAACTGGATAGAGCACTTGGCTTCGGACCAAGGGGTTGAGGGTTCAAATCCTTCCGGCTGCACCAGTCTCGGGCGCATAGCTCAATGGTAGAGCAGTGGCCTCTTAAGCCATTGGTTGGAGGTTCGAGTCCTCCTGCGCCCACCATCAGTTTCCAATTCCCAAACCAAGGGCCCTTAGCTCAGTTGGCTAGAGCGCCTCCATGGCATGGAGGAGGCCAAGGGTTCGAATCCCTTAGGGTCCACCACAGGAGAAAACGACCACTCGATGGCTCGTTTTTTTGTTTGGCTGAGCCAAAATCCCGGGGTTCGACCCGCGGTGGCTCGGGCTCGGAGGAATCGCGGGCGGCGGCCAGAATGCGAAACGGTTTCTTGGCTTGGATTAGCACAATCCGGTCCCTGATGAAGAAGTTCGACCCGATGGCCCGCAGGATGGTCCGTTTGTCGTCCTTCAGTCCACTGCGATACAGATTTTCGGCCCTTGAGGCGAGGGCGAGCGCCTCCTTCGTGGGCTGCAGCCACGCGGGACCCGTGGTCGAGGGCGCGGCCAGGCGGGCCTTGAAACCGGCGACCTCGTCCAGCAGTCTGGCTCGCTCTAGTACGAATTCTTCGTCACCAATCATCTCGGACAATCGCAGCTGCGTCAGGTTCTCGAGTTTGCGTTGGGCCGCAGCGAGGCCCTTCTCGATCGACGACTGCGCCACCTGCTCGGTCGCTTGATCCTCTGCTGCGAGGCGCTCGAGGCGCTTGCAGGCCCAGTCCACAAACTGCCTCGGCACTGAGAGCCTTCCGAGGTAGTCGAGCACCTGCTCGTCGATGACCTTCTCGGGCACGTAGGGCTGGGGGCACACCCTGCTACCCAGCCGCTTTCGAGTGCACCGGTAGTACACGTACGTGGATCCGTAGCGGTTGGTGTGGCTCTCTCCGGTGAACATGCGGCCACACACCCCGCAGCGCAGTAGCCCGGCGTAGGTGTGCTCGTGGCGCTGAGATCTCGAGTTGGACCTGCCCGCCAACATCCTCTGGGCCAGGTCGAACTCATGTTGGCTGACCATCGCCTGGTGGGCACCGACGTAGACCTGGCCCGCACGCTGAACCACGCCGGCGTAAAACGGATTCGAGAGCAACCGGTAGAAGTACGACGGCGATAGCGGCCCGCTCGCGGTCCTCTTGGAACCTCGCGTTCGCAGACCCCAGTCGCTCGAGGCGACCCTCAGGATCTCTGCCGGCCGGTGGCCATCAACAAGCCGCTGCCAAATGCGCCGAACCAACTCGAACCGTTCCGGATCGGGGATCGTGTCGCCTGTGCAGGGGTCCTTGGTGTAGCCGAGGGGGACCTGCCCCGGGATCTGGCCGCGCTGGAGCTTGGCCCTGTTTCCGCGCTTGATGTTGTCAGACAAGTCGTCCACGTACTTCTTGGCCATCCCGAATTCGAGTTGCATCCAGAACTTGTCGTCGGCGGTGTTGCGGAAGGTCCGACCCGGAGTGACGATCTCCCCGATCTGGCGCTCCTCGACCGCCCAAATCACTGCCCCGCCATCAAGCGGGTTTCGGGCCAGCCGATCGAGTTTCCAACACAGCACCACGCTCCCCTCTGGATTACGAAGACGTTCTAGCATGTCGGTGAAAACCGGCCTCCCGGGAGTCTTGGCGGACTTCGACTCCGAAAACACCCGGGTGACCGGCAGTCCCAGCCGGACGGCCAGCTGCTCGAGCTCACTGACCTGCGAGTCGATGGACAGAACCTGTCGGTCCTCGGACTCCGACGATTTTCTAGCGTAAATATAGCAATGCTTCATAGGTGGCGAGCGTTCATTGTGGATCGTAGAGCTGGCCAGGCTATTTGGCAAGCTGCGAGTTATCCACAGTCGGGTCTGACTCCCTTGCCGCGGGGGCTGGCCGGAGAGCGACTCGACACAGCTCGACTAGAGAAAGGCCAACGTCCCAGGCCTCGTCGTGCGGCACCTCCTCGCCGTACTCGGCCCTGAGCAGCCCCTTGAGATCCTCGATGTCATCTTGTGTCAATGGCATGTAGTTGAACACCACAAGCGTATCGCGCCTGGGTTGGTCCGGGCAGGGGGTGGCGGAGACACCGAAAGCATGCAGCGGCAGGCGGTCCCGGTCGCACACGGCTCGTCCAAGAGTACTCAAGATAGAGAGCGAGAGAGATAGACATTCCTAGGTGTCTATCTCTCTCGCTCTAACATCTATCTTCACGTAGTATATATATTCTACACTTATGCCGTCGCGATGGTTGCGACCTTGTCTCATTCGCTCCGCGTGGCCGGTGCGACCGAGCGAGGCCGTTGCGAACGGAAGACCCGAGAGGTCGTGAAGACGGGCGTCAGTTCGATCCTGCAGCTACCGGGCCATCCATTTTGCACGGGCGCAGAGATCTCTGTGGTCTTCGTAGCAGCGAACTGGAAGGCTGTCAACGGCCCCGTTTGCGCTGAACCCACGCAGGCCGGCTTGAGGAATTCAGTGAGATGCCTGGTTGACAAGCATGCGCAATCTCCGTACAATTAGCATGAGTGAAACACAAATGCCGGCGGCCAAGACGACCGGCGGCCAAGCATGTAGTATGAACAACACCAGCAGAGGAGTACACCGCGTGCCCGCGGAAACGGACGGCCGGACATGTTCCCAACGCCAGGTGAGGCATGGCACAGGCCAATCGCTGACCTCGTTCCTCGAGGGTGCCGCTGTGGGTGCAAGCACGACCTCCCCGTCCGTCACGCCCCTACCACCGTTCAGACGTGCGCCCAAAGTCTGTCACGCCAACCTGATTGGAAAGGAGCGCCAGTTGGACACCGGAGCCATCGACCGCGCGAAGAGACTGGCAAGTTGCGTAGGTCTGAGGGCCCAGTTCATGATGCACGAGCAGTCTGGAAAGACGACCTCGCAGGCCTCTGCCGCCCTCGAAACCGCATCGGAAAACATCATCAAGACACTCGTCTTGCATGCTCCAAGGGAGGATGTATTCATCGCTTGCATAATACTAGGATCTGACCGACTGGACGTTCGCAGGGTCGCGGAACTGGTCGGCGTCAAGAAACTTCGATTCGCCACGCCCCAGCAGATCGAGTCGGTGACCCAGTTTCGTATTGGTGGAGTCCCGCCGGTGGCTGTATCGTCTTGTGATCGGAGGATCATTGATAGGAACGTTCTTCGGAGAGCGCTGGTCACCGGAGCCGGTGGCGATGAGTACTGTGGCATGAGATTCAGTCCAGGCGATCTTGCGGCGAGCATGTCATTGGAATTGGCAGACATTTCCGCGTAGTTGCGGACGAAGGGCAACCGTGCTCCAATTCTATCGTCGCCGCGACGTGGAGCGCGATCCTGAGTCGGCGCGACGACTATCAAGGATCCTCGGGTCCGACAACCTCAGTTTGCCGTTCGCTGTGATTGGGTCCGACTACGTGCAGGGCTACGACGGCGCAAGAATTGACGGTCTTCTTCGCTGTCGATGAGCGCTGTTCAATGGAAATGGGTCGGAATGGCGTTTCCGACCCATCTGTTCGATGACCCGAGAGTCATCTATTGCATCAAGCCGCATGAGTTTCTTGCGGGAAAACAAAAAGGCGGAACACGGATGATCGGTTCCGCCAGAACAACTTCGGAACTAGGACTGCTGAGAATCTCGCCTCTTGCCACGAGGCAGTCCACTCCAGTGCAGTATGCACATCGTCAAAAGTGAGCCTGTCTGTGCCAAGAGGACCTCCAGAAGAAACAGAATTCGTCCGCATCCACCACCACACGACTGGACTCCTTCTTGGCCGTTAGCCCACCCTTCCATCGTTAGATACCAAAATGCCATAAACGCTAGGAATAGCGTTACGCAGAGTAGCAAATGCTTTGCAAGACCCATAGCCATCCCCCTTCCCCTCTGATGTCTGCCTGCCGGAATTCGGTGGGCACGCAAGGGAGGGAAAGATGCGGCTGGATATGGTATCCTAGCACTAATAGGATCTGCTGTCAATACATACTGCGTCGTGGCCAATTACGAACTGGCAAGGAGTTTGGACAGAGCTGCTTCGGATGCTGAACTCTCGCCATGTGCTCGAGGTCATATTCTCGCACATCCTCGAGCAGTGCGGTCGTGGTACTCTGCAGGTACCCGGCCAGGATCGGCAGTATTGCGCGCTCCGGCGACGAAAAAAGTTCTAACTTCCTCTACTCGGCTCCACCATTCGACTCGTCCTCGAAATCTCGGACTCGCTCATGGTGTTCCACCACCAGACGAGTCGAATGTCCCGAGCGAAGTCGAGGGGCACTTAAAAAAATTTTACTTATCCCAATGAAGCACTTCATGTATATAGCGCGATGTAATGATAACTCCCTATATACCGGATCTCGCTTAAACATTCAAGCAAGAGAAAAAAGACACAATGAAGGCAAAGGCGCAAAATATACAAAATATAGAAGACCTGTAAAAATCATTTACTTTGAAGAATATAATACATTAAGAGAAGCTATGCAGCGAGAAAACCAAATAAAACGTTGGAGCAAAATTAAAAAAGAAAATTTGATCAAATATGGACATCCAACCAAATTTTAAACATGCTCCACAATAACAAAATAAAAACCTGGTCAGGATTTATTTACGCCCGCCTTTTATGCCGATAAGGACGGGGTGTTTTCGAAATTTACTCCCGCCTTATCGGGCGGTTTTTTTATTAATTAAAAATACCATATGATTCATCTCACCAAAAAATCATTCAAAAAACTGATTATAGCGTTGACCATCTATCTCACCTCGCTTTTTGCGGCCAATACTCTCGGTCTGAAAATGATGCCGTTCATTTTCGGCTCGCATCTGTCAGTGGCCGTGTTTTCCTTCCCGGTAGTATTTTTAATGACCGACGTCATCGGAGAAGTTTTCGGCAAGCGCCTTGCCAAATTCTTTGTATTAGCCGGATTCATCAGCGCGGCCTTGTTCATAGCCTACTCATTTATCTCACTGGCCATGCCTTGGTCAGCGGATGGGGAATGGGCGAGGCAAGGCTATAATCAAATTTTCGGACTGTCCATTCGCATGAGCGTCGCGTCGCTGACCGCCTTTTTAATAGCCGAATATCAAGACGTGCTGTCATTTTTCTTTTTCCGGGAAAAATTGGGAGTAAAGGCTTTTTGGTTGCGGTCTCTTTTATCCAACATTTGGTCGCAATTGCTGGACTCGACGATTTTCATGATTATCGCTTTCGCGGGCATATATCCGACTCGCACCCTGATCAGCATCATCATCACTTGGTGGCTGTACAAAGTGGCCATGGGCGCGCTTTACACGCCGCTGTCGTATCTTGGTATTTATCTGCTTAAAGAACGCGAGGAAGCCAAATCAGTCGAGTCTACCAAAATTTTATAATAAGAAAAGCGGACCCGATGTTGGATCCGCATACCGTTACTGGTAGTTTCTTTAAGACTTCTCCTCATCCCTAAAAAGACCTCCGAAATGCACGACGAGAAGACCTCCCAACGTCGCAAGTTCACCTGCGATGACGATCAGGAGAAACATGTAGCATCCGTATTCGCTGGGCCAGTCCATCTTATGCGGTGATAACATTTTCTCCACAAGAAGATACAGCAAGCCCGTGAAAAACGCTTGTAGAATAAAATACACAATTAAATACCATATCGCTTTCATCGCCATTCCTCCTTCTTGTTTTGTTAGCCGAGATTTTCTCGGTCTCGCTTTCAGTATAATAAAAGCGTCCTAATTGTCAATTAAAGTCTTTATTCAATCAAAAAGCGGACCCGATGTTGGATCCGCGTTGCCGAATGGCTCATGAGAGCTGTCGGCGGAAATGACCGTGAAATGTGTCAGCTGTTGCGTCCGAGGAGCCTCAGACCTTCCAGACCCATCTTCTCTCGCACTGCCCGGCCGAGCTGTGACACGCGCGGGCGGGACACTTCCATCTTTACAGCCACGTCCTTGTGATGAAGGCGCATAGCGTAGCGCCAGTACAGGTACATCCACTCCTTCGGCGTCAGCTTGAAATGACTGACAAGGAAGTGAACCGCCTCTAGTGTTGGCGCGCGCTCGGCAGCTTCCACCTTTGCGCTGACTTCCGCCCCAACTTGCGCATACAGCGCGTCGGCTTGCCTTGCCCTGCGCGCCATTCTCTTTCCCCAGACTCTGTACTCCTCCAACTCATCTGCGCTGAATCTCTCATCACTCATGGCAGGCCCCCTTTACTTGGTTGAAAACAGGTCAAAATCTGTGGAAAAACAACATTTAATTATATCATTTTCCATAAAAACTGTCAATGCCAGCTTATTTTAAAATAGCTCCGTTGTTTCTTCCTATTGCCTTTGGTATTTATAAATGATATTTTTAAATTGTTTGTTTTGTGTCATCACCCCAATTCGAGAGGGATTGAACAATGGAAACGCAATTCGACAACACAAGTGAGATTCTAGTAGGTATCAAGGAAGTGAAGGCGGGCCAGGACGCCCTCCGCAAGGAGGTGAAGCAGTGTCAGGATCACCTCGACGCCCGCGTGGGAACCCTTGCGGACGACCTGGAAAAGATGAAGCAGTGTCAGGATCACCTCGACGCCCGCGTGGGAACCCTTGCGGACGACCTGGGAAAGATGAAGCAGGGTCAGGATCACCTCGACGCCCGCGTGGGAACCCTTGCGGACGACCTGGGAAAGATGAAGCAGGGTCAGGACGCTCTGCGCGAAGAGGTGAGAAAGGGACAAGACGGCCTCCGCAAGGATCTCTCGAAACTTGACGGTCGGTTGGAGGATCTGCAAGACGATTTGCGTCGAGTTAGGAGCAGAGTGGCGACAATAGAGGACAGAACCCAACGCCATGGTTTCACGACATTTAAGGGGGGCCGGGTTCCACTGGTTCAGATCAGTCATCGCCGTTTAGTGAACGGTGGCATTGCCGGCCTGATTCCGGATCAAGACTTTTAACAAGGTGGCTCTTCACAAGGGTCATTTTTCAATTTCAGAAAAATTTTAAAATAAAAAAGCGGACCCGATGTTGGATCCGCGTTGCCGAATGGCTCATGAGAGCTTAGGCTACTGGGCCTTTTTGGTCGGTACTGACTGCTTGCGAGGCGAAGGTTTTGTCTTCGCCTTTTTTTTGTTTTCCAGGCGCACCTCGTACACGCTGGACATGATCAGATGAAGCGCGAGACTGCAACAGGGGCAATCCCTCATGTGCCTCGCGATGTCACGGAATTGCTTCGCGCCATCGCGCGTGGTCGAGAAAAATGCCGCAATTCGACGATCTCTGACCAGCGCAAATGCGATGATTTGCCCCAATTTCTCATCAGTGCAGCCAAGCTTTTCGCGAATGGCCGCAAATGCTTCCACAAAATCCGGGGCAGGGGCACTTGAAGCCGGTTTGCTTTTCTTCGGCATGTTCATCTTCCGTTTTCATCGAGCAGGATATCCGTTGCTTGCCGGCAGTTCATGGCTCTATCCTCCTTGTCGTGCTGAAGCACACTAACTGTCGACGTCTTCCTCGATATTTTCGAGCTTTTAGTATAGCATTTTTATAAAATCTGTCAATACGCAGCCTTTTACCGACTTTTCCTTATATTATTGTCATCCATATTGATAAATGATAACCTTGTGATAGAATTGTTTAATGAATATTGTATGAAAAAAACTAACATCTCGGTTATATTTAAAGTTGGTTCTCTTGCCTTATTGGCATTGCTTTTAGTCGCCTGTGGGAATGAGGAGGCCAAGAATCCGGCCGAGGTGATGCAAACTGACAAAGAATCGATATATCGCGAATGGCTGATGAATAGACTCTCAAAGGAAACGCAAGATCCACTCAATGTTCAAGTCAGCTTCTCACACTGGCTCACGCCAGGCGAATTTGAAAATCTTCTCTCGAAACAAGGCTCTCCTAAATGCGATTGGGTCATCCTGCTGCTTCCGACAGAGGCAGGTGGCATAGAGGGGTCGCGAATTCCTCTATCTGTTGACAATATGTCATGCGACGAGGCAACCCTTCGCCATATCCTTTCCGTCCATGCCGACGAAATGGAAAAGGATCTTGGCATGGCGGCGAACTCAGACTGGTTGGCAAATGACATTAGAGAAACAGCCAGCAATGGCGATATTCTCGTTTGGGCATTTCGCGGCGAGGGCGCACCAAAAGCAATAGCAACATGGTGGAATGCAAATTCCGATTCCGTCCGGTTCATTCAACCGATGGTAACCGAACTGGACAATATTCAAAAAGCGTTCGAGCCGTGGGAACCTGTAAGATAAATTTTCGGGCAATACTAAAATTGCGATAAAGGATAAAGCAAAATTATATATGAAAATGACGTTATCAAATACTCTCCGCGCGCCGGTTTCCTTGGCTTGCTGCTTGTTATTGATAATACTCGCCGCAGGATGCGACAAAAGCAAAATAAATCAGCCTCCAATGAATGCTCCGACCGCTAATCAGGAAAATAGCAGTGAAACGCAACAGCCATTATCCAATGCAAATAGTATTGATCAAGAAGGCAAGGGCGGAGCCGTCATCCAATTAAAATCATATGAGAACAAGGATCTCGGATTCTCATTTTCTTATCCATCGAATGCGTCGCTGATTGAGTTTGGCGAGAGCGAAAACTCACTATACTCAGTAAGTATCCTACAGCTGGAGGGGGAGCAAGTTACACTCGATGGGACCATCTCGGTCTTCGACAAAAATCTTACGAACGCCGGATGGCTATTGGGCAAACAGGAAATAACAACAGACCTTTCCTCCGAGCAAACTGAAAATATTGGCGGCGTACGCTACTATAAGTATGATTGCTCCGGAATGTTTCCCGCCATGTGCTATCTGTTGGAATCCGACAAATACTACTACGAAGCCGCTTTTCACAATGTCGACTATTCCATTGAGGAAGCCGCGCCATCACCTTATAGAGACATTCTTGCCAGTCTCCGCATAACGGGGAAGAACTAAAAATAAATTGATTTATGGGTGACCTCCTCGGGATGATCCCTGCGACTAATCAATTCCGCACTTCAATATGCAAAGACACGTCTTCAATCTCCGCGCAAAATCATTCGATCAGCTGCCTTGGGTGACAAATTCTAACTCATTGAGCCGCGTTTTTCAAACGGTGCGGGCATTTTGCGATTCGTGCGCGCGAGCCGGGCAACCTATGCGGCGATACATCGATGTCGGGACCGGCACAGGAGAAGTTATGCGTTACTTCACGGAACATTTCGATGAACAGCCGAATTCGCCGGCCGAAGCTATTGGTATCGACATATCAACTTAATTTTTATGGGACATAACTCATCCCAAATCATCCTCTATCAAACCGATGACGGAAAAACCAAGGTGGAGGTTAAAATGGAAAAAGAAACAGTGTGGCTATCGCAAAAGCAGATGGCCGAGCTTTTTGATTGCAGCATAGACAATATAGCCCTTCATCTAAAAAATATCTATCTGGATCGTGAATTAGAGGAAAAAGCAACATCCGAGGAATCCTCGGCAGTTCAACTTGAGGGTAATAGGCAAGTCAACCGCCCTATAAAGATTTATAACCTTGACGCGATTATTTCTGTAGGATATAGGATAAATTCGCTCCGCGGCACTCAATTCCGCATTTGGGCGACTCAACGCTTGCGGGAATATATTATAAAAGGCTACGCGCTGGACGATGAACGCCTAAAGCAGGGCGGTGGACGCGCGAGGTATTTTGAAGAACTCTTGCAACGAATCCGTGACATCCGCGCCAGCGAACGGAATTTTTATCAAAAAATCACAGATGTCTACGCCACCAGCATTGATTACCGCAAAGATGACGCGTTGACCAAAAAATTTTTCGCGACAGTGCAAAATAAAATACACTTTGCCGTCCATGGTAATACCGCCGCTGAATTAATAGCGCAACGCGCGAACGCCGAGAAACCGAATATGGGTTTAACAAATTTTAAGGGCAACTATCTCACGGTCGCCGATGCTCACGTGGCCAAAAACTATTTGAATGAACCTGAATTGAAACAGTTAAATTTAATCGTTTCGCTATATTTGGATTTCGCGGAACTGCAAGCCACCAACGACCGTGCCATGTCCATGGAAAACTGGATAAATAAACTGGATGACTTTTTAAAATTAAGCGAAAAAGAGATTTTAACCAACGCCGGAAAAATCAGCGCCGAAAAGGCTGAGCGGCTAGCCAACAAAGAATACGAAAAATATCACGCGGAGAAAAGCAAAAAAATAATCAGTGATTTTGATAAGGAAGCCAAACGTTTGGAAGAAGCGGTCGATCAGGATAAGTAATAAAATCGGCTTTCTAAATGATCCCAACGACTATGACTGCAAAGTTTTTTGCAAATCGCGGGTAGTCGATCCTCTTTGCCTGCATGAGGGCGCGTTAAAAAGGGTATCCGACCTTAATCCCGAATGGAAAGATGTCTTGGAACAAGAATCGAAACCCAAAGAATATTTTTTAAAATTTGACAGCTAGTCGGCTTTTCCTCGGCAGCCTCGCGGCTGCCGTTTTTTATTTTCTTGACTTGCCTGAAAATACTGATTACCATGCGTTTGAACCTAAGCAAGGAGTATTTGCCATGGGAAAGAGAGAGAGGACGCCGAGAAAACCGCGTCGGACAAAGTGCCCTCATTGTCAAAAACCTCTCGTCCATCATCAAGACCGATTTTGCCGCCAATGCGGCATGTCACTGCCCGCAATAAATGGCGATAGCGCGCCAAAATGCTCGGAATGCTACCGACCCATCGTCCATATTGAAGACTCGTTTTGTCGCCAATGCGGATCCAAATTGCGTCAAAGAATCAACTTGCCCGTGATTGAAAAAAGGCGACCGCGACAACTCTAATCCGCCCCACGCCGCGGATTTTTTTAATTTAAAATAAAACAGCGGACTCATTGAGATGAATCCGCCTGTCAACTTCCTCCTTTCCTTTGACAAACTGTAACCACACGACTAGTTCTCGAGATCCTCTTCGAAGCAGCCCTCGAACCCCTCGGCCTCCAATTACTCCTCCAGTGACTCACAGGCCGCCGCTTGGAGCTCAATGTCCTCGGCGTCCGCCTCAGCGAACCTCCGCCCTTCTTCGCTCAAAAACTCGCCCCAAAGCCTATGCGCCTTGTCAGTCCTAGCCTTGACCTTCTGTCCCCAGAAGCGGTACTCCTCGAGAGTCGGCTGAGGCTCGAAGCCTTCGTCCTCCAAGTAGGCCTCGAGGGACTCGAAAGCCTCTACCATGGCCGGCATGCTGATTGCGTCGGCCTCGGCCAGCAGACGCGCTAACTTCTTCTCTTCGGCGGAAAGCTCGACCGTGGGAACGTAGAGTTCCCCGATGTCCTCCTCGTCCTCGGGAATTTCCTCCCAGATATAAACCCCTTCCTCAACCCCGTCAGACATGAATGCCTCCTTTGGACGGCTAAACGCCAACCCTGGAATGCGTCATCTGCAGTTCTCTCCCTAGGCCTACGCAAGCCACGGAATATCATATATTAGCACGCCCTCATAACATTGTCAATAGGCAACAACCTCTTTTTTATCTAAAATTACACAAAACAGCATTGACAATCTTTTCCAAAAATGATATACTGTATTCAGGTAATCAAAAATATGCTTCCCGAAAACAAAAATCAAACGTATTGCCGTAATTATAGACTTCAACCGGATAAAAAACCGAATCTTTTAGTGAATTTGACTTTCGCTTTTTTAATCTTGGTTGTGACCAGCTGCGGACTGCGCCACATTGAAAACACGGTTTATAATAAAAACTCTAACCTGGATCTGCCCCAAAAATTAAACCCATTTCACGTCACCGTGGCCCTGGCTGCGACGCAGACCAATAGCAATGCTTCTCAATTTCTTGAGCAATCCCATGCGAGAGTGAAAATTGTGCCCAATAAGGGATTTACCTTTGAAGCCAAGTTCAAAAATACCGGAGACAATGTTTGGAAAAAAGGTCATGTTTATTTGAAATCAAAAACATCGGGATTGAAATTCAGACACGAATTCTGGCCGGACCCTTTTTTGCCGGGCGCCATGATGGAGGACAGTATCGCTCCGGGACAAGTGGCGACTTTTAGATTCGCGGTGCAAGCGCCGCCCGCCTTCGGAGATTATGACGGCACATTTGTGCTCGCTGACGATAATGTCATGATAAAAGGCGGAGATATTTCCATATCAATGTATGTCACGGATAATCCGGCTAATCCGGATCCGAGAGATTTTGCCGTGGAAAAACCCGCGCCCATAAATACACCCGCGCCGAGCGAAACCGCGGAATTGCCGACTGCCTCGCCAAATAATAGAACCGATTGTCCATATACATTAAGTTCTTCAACAAACGCGGATTCAAATTGCTTGCCTCAAATGGCTTCGACCGGCCCGCGCATCAGAGTGGGACTGTTTTACTCGGACAATGCCTTTGAAATAAAAAACACCAAAGCTTGGCAGCTTTTCGACTCAAACAACAATACAATCGCTTCTTTCGCTGCCAATGAAAAACTCAGCGCGACATTTGATCCTTCGACAAACAAATATTCATATATTAAATCAGACAAAAGCGTTTCCACTTCAAACTATTTGATTTTGAAAAATACCAACAACGGCATTTTTGAAATAACCAGTTTTGAAAACAGACCGGCCTGGAACACCGCCTTAAACGACAATACTTTCTCGGGCGACTTGGAAATCAGGCACAACGATTCAAAAGACAGAACATGGATTATCAATGAACTGCCCATGGAAGATTATTTGCGCGGCATTGCTGAAACAAGCAACGGCTCGCCGATCGAATATTTGAAAACAATGGCCGTGGCCGCCAGAACATACGCTTATTATCACTTCACCAAGGCCACCAAACACGCCGATGAATATTATCATGTGGACGCCACCTACGATCAGGTCTATCGAGGCTACAATGTTTCTTTGCGGCTGAAAGACATGCAAAAAGCCATTGACGAAACCAACGGCATCGTCGCCACTTATGAAGGAAAACCGATCGTGGCCGCTTATTTTTCCAGAAGCGACGGCCGCACCAGAAGCTTCAAGGAAGTTTGGAATAATGATGTCCCTTATCTGGTTTCCGTAAATTGCCAGTTCAGCGAAGGCAAGGAATTGTGGGGTCACGGAGTGGGCATTGACGCGTATGACGCGTATCACAGGGCGGACGAAACAGGAGCAAAATACGATCAAATTTTGAAATACTATTATTCGGGAATCACTTTGGAAAAAATTTGGTGATAAAATAAATCATATTCAAGGTCAAACATTTATTCATTAATCAACCGTTCTTTATTAAAATAAAACTTCCTCACTACAAAAGCCGCGTAATGCGGCTTTTTGTTTTATCTGAAATGTTGATTATAATTCGTCGTCTATTTTGGCATTCGGTTCGGTCACGTACATCGGGAACGGCTTGGTTTCTCTGGTCTTGGTGACCAGGTCACTGATCTTTTGCGCTACCTCGGACGCGTTCGGCACCTGCCTGAAAACGAAACGAGACGTTTCACCGGCGGTCTGAATAAAAACATCGCCGTAATTGAAAAAGGTCGCCCAAAAACCTTCGACCTCGGAAGTCACGTCCTGCATGCGAAATAATTCCTTTTCCGAAACCACTCTGGCGAAAAGGCCTTTTTGTTCGATATTGATGATTCTTTTGTCCGTGACAATCCAAATATCCAAATAATAATCCACGAAATGAGAAAAAGAAAATAACAAAACAAACAATAAATACGCGCTGTTGCCCAAAATCATCAGCGAAAATCCGACCTCACCGCTCCAAATTTCCGTGTATTCATACGCTACCAAATCAAAAAGTAAAATCAATCCGACCAACGCTATAAACATTACAATCAATTTGAACACCGCGATCCAGTGACGGCGCATCGATAAAATAATCGTTTCATCGGCTTGCTGATTGGGAAAATGAGTCAGTGAGACCATAATTTAAAATTTGATGTTTTTATATTGTTCCGAAAACACGGTGATGGTCGATTGCCAATCAATGTCTTTCAGCAAATAATAAGTTCCGAAAACAACCAACGCGGACAAAAGGAAATAAACGCAGATGAGCGCGTAAATTCTATCCGGAGAAAGGTCGTGTTTGAAAATATGTAAAACATTAAAAATGCTGAAAATTAAAAATATCGCCAAATAGGCCAGATAAATAATCAATAAAGCGAATAAAGGGATTTCCACGGTCATAAAATATTAATTCTGTAATCGGTAACGAGTAATGAGTTTTGAGTATTTTTAGGTTATTAGGTTCTTAGGGAAAGCAATCTAATAACCTACTCGACTAAAAACCTTGCCAATTGCTTCATGCTCCATGATTCATGCTACGTGCTATGTGTTACGCGCAAACGGCACATTCAAATGCTTGTACGCCTTTTCGGTCACCATTCTGCCTCGCGGCGTGCGATCGATAAAGCCGAGTTGCAACAAAAATGGCTCGAAAACATCTTCAATGGCGTCCATTTCCTCGGAGGTGGCCGCGGCAATGGTATTCAAACCCACCGGACCTCCGGCGAATTTATCAATAATCGTTAAAAGCAATTTTCTGTCCACATCGTCGAGACCCAGCTCGTCTATTTCCAGCATTTTCAAAGCTTGCTCCGCGATTTGTCGTTCGATCCGGCCGTTGTTTTTCACTTCCGCAAAATCGCGCACGCGTTTTAACAAACGATTGGCCACGCGAGGCGTTTTGCGCGAACGCGCCGCAATGTCTTTTGAACATTCGTCAAAAAAATCGCAGTTCAAAACCCTGGCCGATCTTAAAATTATTTTTTCAATATCTTCATGCGAATAAAAATCCAGACGATAGACATTGCCGAAACGATCTCTAAGAGGGGCGGACAGACAGCTGATTTTGGTCGTGGCGCCGATTAAGGTGAACTTCGGCAACTCCAGCCGCACAGTGCGCGCGGACGGTCCCTTGCCGATGACAATGTCCAAAGCGTAATCTTCCATGGCCGGGTACAATATTTCTTCAATAGATCTGTTCAACCGGTGAATTTCGTCGATAAATAAAATATCGCCCGGCTGCAGATTGGTTAAAATGGCGGCCAAATCTCCGCCCTTTTCAATGGCCGGGCCGGAAGTCACGCGCATATTGGTTCCCATTTCATTGGCGATCACATGCGCCAAAGTGGTTTTTCCCAGTCCGGGCGGGCCGAATAATAAAATATGTTCCAGCGGCTCATTTCGTTTTTTCGCCGCCTCAATTGAAATCAAAACGTTTTCCTTTATTTTGTTCTGCCCGATATATTCGTCCAGCTTGCGCGGACGAAGGGAGGTTTCCATCTCATTTTCATTGATTTTGGCGATCGGGCTGGCGATTCTGTTTTCCTTGTCAGCTGTTTTTGTCATAGCAACTACATTTTACCCCAACTTTCGAAAAACTCAAAGCAATCAATTTTTTTAATTAAAAAAGGGGCTTCGAGTGTGAAGACCCCTCAAGCTACAAAGAGAGACTCTCTCCTTGCAAACATGTGGAAATTCCGGTTTTAGGAAACCTGCTCCGGCAAAAAGAGGTGAACGCCTTGCTTCCCGTTTTATCCGCATGAATGGGCAAAACGGTTTGAGGATAAACCTCCCTGATCGCGAGCTCCATGTCTCCCAATCCGCCGTGGCCGGAAACATGAAGATGATTCATTGAGATGACCCCCCGATAGGAGAATCGACGCGAAAAGGCCTTGGAGGCCACGAAGACATGGGCGCCGGCTTTAGTCAAACGATAAATCATTTCACCTACCCGATGCTCGCCTCCGGGAATAACGGTGGAGGAAATGATAACCGAATCTCCATCTCTCGGAGTCCAGCCGACATCTTCTCCATAGGCCGCCTTTGACAAAGCAGAGCCGGGCTCTCCCTGGCAACCGGTCATGATGACCAGCTTGGGAGGATCATCGTTGCCTCCGGGATCGAGATTGTACTCTCCGGCCTCGCGGGCGTTGTTTACGCTATTTATCAAAGCTCGGCCCGCGTACTCAACGGATCGTCCGCAGAGACCGGCCAACCGCGCGGTTTCCCGAATCCGATCGATGTTCGTGGAAAACATGGCCGCGAACACCGTGTTACTCAGGGGAGTCCGGTCAATAACCTCCCAGATCGAGCCGTAAACCAGGCTCTCTGGCAAGGTTTCTCCTTCTTCCCTGTCTGCATTGAGCACATCTAGGACGAGAAGATCCGCGCCAGAGTAATCCTTCAGCCAGCTCGCGAGAGCTATCTTGCTTGCCGGAAAGTCTTGCCCGGCAAACTTGAAATCAGTCAGGTGCACCGCAGTCTTGCCGCGCGACGAAATCGCCAAAGCGATCGACTGCGGAATGCTGTGCGGCACCCCGCGGTAACAGATCCGCAGATCTTCCCCGGGCAGTTCAAAATCGCCGCCCTTTTGATCCGCTGAAAGAAATGTAATATGCGGCATTTTTTTCTGCGCTTTATGAAATAGTGCGCGAATCATGGCCGCTGTGAACGGGGTGCCATAAAACGGCACCGAGTTTAAAATCTCCTCGGGCAATGATGTCAGTCCGCCAATGTGATCGAGATGGCCGTGGGTGAGAAACCACCCTACGATGCGCTCTCGATTTTCAAGTATCCACCGCATGTTCGGCAGAGCTTCCGGGTAAATAACAAACGGCTCATCCGAATCCATTGTCGCCTGATGGCGAAGTTGAATACCCATGTGAACGCCGCAATCGACCATGACAACGCTGGATCCGTTGTCATAGGCGAAACACGACGCTCCCACACCTTCGGAGTGGCCCAAACGAACCACCCGCATTGCGTTGCGTCGTGTAACTACCATTCATCTCTCCGTACTTCCATGTCCGCCACTATGGCAAACATTCTAAAAAGGTTAACACTTTTATAAATTTATGTCAATTCAAAATTTTGCAATATTCTCTAATTTTAGATAAAAAAAGAAAATCTCAGTGGAACTTTAAAAAAACCGCGATCAATTAAATTTATTGACTTTTCATGGCTACCTTGATATAATTTTTTATGTAAATTGAATATTTACACAGCCTATCAACAGGCGGGCCTGCTCCTCGAGTCTGAACGACGAGATCGTCAGACCTCCGTTCGGCCCGAGCTCACGGCCGAGGGCGGAGTCGAAGACCCGCCGAAGCTTGAGCGAAGCGAAAGCGTAGGCGGGTATCGTATAATGGTTATTATATTGCCTTGCCAAGGCAGAGATACGGGTTCGATTCCCGTTACCCGCTCCAGCCTTCGCTCCTCCTCGCTCCGCTCGTCGGAGCTACGGCTGGCAGGCCATTTCGCCTGTCAGACTTTGCGGGGGTCGGAGGCTGGAGTTTTAAATAGAAACAAATCACACCAAAACTTTGATCTTAATTCTATTTTTTTATTTTTGCACTTTGCTCTTTAATCTTTCTATAGCCGGCCCGCCGGCCGTAGATTGAACGAAGCGAAAACTTTGCTTTGGCCGGCATAGATGGCCGAAGCTCGAATAAATTAAAAGCCTTGGCCGGCCTGCTCCTCGAGTCTGAGCGACGAGATCGTCGAACCTCGGAGTCGAAGACCGGCCGAAGCTCGAACGTAGTGAGAGCGTAGGCCGGCGTGGTGAAATTGGTATACACGCAGGACTTAAAATCCTGTGGATGAAAATCCGTGACGGTTCGACTCCGTCCGCCGGCACCACTCGACTCGCCCTCGGCGCTGCTCGGGCTCGCTCGTGGTGTTCCTCCAATAGACGAATCGGATGGCACAGCCATAAAAACACTTTCTTTGCAAAGCGTTTTTTTTGTTAAACAAAACAGCGGAAAGACAATCTTTCCGCTGGGCGGGTGGGTTTGTGTTATGTGCTATGTGATACATGATACGTGTTCCATGTCTACTGCTTTATCGGCATTATAATATACAAATACCCGGTATCTTCCGCCGGCCTGATAATGAGCGGCACATTGCCGTCAATGATTTCCAAGGACACATTGTCGCTGTCGAGGTTATTCAACCCGTCCAAAAGATACCTGTAATTTATCACCGTTTGATTTTTATCCCCGTGAAAGTCAACTTCCATTTCGGAAACGCTTTCGCCCAGCTGATTATTAGTAGAAGAAACCACCAAGCTTTTCTTGTCATCCAGAAATTCAAGATTGATGTCGAAAATGCCCGTTTTGGAAAACAAACTGGTGGTTTTAATGGTCTTCAAAAGCCTTGGTGTCTCCACGGTCACCTTTGTTTTATTTTCATTTGGGATAATTTGTTTGTAATCAGGATATTGTCCTTCCACTGTTCTGGAAATAATTTCAATGCCGCTGCTTAAAGAAAACAAGATTTGATTTTCCGTGATGAAGATTTCAATGTTTTCCGCGCCGTCTGGATCGTCTTTCAGCGCGGTCAAAATACGCAAAAGTTCTTGAAACGTTTTCACGGGCACGATCAATTCCTTCTTGTTCTTATTTCCTGAAATATCCACTTTCTTTTCAGCCAAACGATAGCTGTCCGTAGCGGCCAACGTTAATTTATTGTTTTCAGAATGAAGGCTCATAAAAACGCCGCTGATTTCCGGCCGCGATTCATTGGTGGAAACCGCGAAGATCACTTGCGAAATGGCTTTTTGCAAGTCTTTGATATTGACGATATACGGATCGTCTTTTTCAATTTTAGGGATGACGGGGAAGTCAGTAGCGGGCAATCCTTTTATGCGGGTTTTGGAATTAGAAGTGCTGACCTTCAAGTAATCGTCTTTGTCCAAAAGCAATTCCACTTTTTCGTTGGGCAATAAACTTACAAAATCAGAAATCAATCTGGATTCTACCGTGAATTCTCCTTCCTTTTCCAATTTACCTCGAACCGTCGCGCTAATGCCTATTTCCAAATTGGTTGAAGCTAAAGTCAGTGCTCCCTCCGTTACTTTCAATAACACGTTGTTTAATATCGGAAGATTAACGTTCTTGTTTGATAAATGTCCGGTGATGAACAACCCCCTATTTAGATTCTCCTGTGTACAAATGAATTTCATATAATATATAAATATTAATTTAAATTTATAATACTATTAATAATAATGCTGTGGATTAGGTGGAAAAGTTTTTTCAGCCTTATTTTATAGGTCTTTTTTGACACGAGGGATGTTAATAGACGGCTGGAAAAAAGAGAGTTTCTTGTGCTGTCCGTTGTTGATAAATAACAGGCTTTTAAAGTTTTTTTTCTCCAGGTCTTTTTTCCACCGTTTATCAATAGGTTTTTTTTTCTTTTTTCCCGAGTTTATGAACAGGGTGTTTCGTTATTGATACAGCAGTTGTTTGAGCAGGTTTATTTCTTGTCTGAGCTTTTCATCCGTTTCGAGCAAGTTTAAAATTTTACTGTGCGCGTGCATGGCCGTGGTATGATCCCTGCCTCCCAATTCTTGGCCGATTGAAGGATAAGACTCCCTGAGTTCTTCTCTCATCAAATACATTATTATTTGTCTGGGAAAGGCCAATCGTTTTTGTCTGCACTTGCCTGTAATGTCCTCAAGGCCTATTTCGTAAAATTTACCCACGGTTTCAATCAAGTGCCGCGGAGTGACTGAGTTTTTTTGTCCGCCGGCATTGCTTAAAGAGAATAGTATTTTTTTAATGTTTTCCAGCGTCGGTTCTATTTTATTCAATTGATGATAAGCGATAATCTTATTGAGAGCTCCTTCGAGTTCCCGAACGTTGTTTTGAATGTTTTGGGTGATGTATTGAACAATGTCCCTATTCAGATTAAAGTTTTTTTCAAGGCATTTTTTCTCCAAAATAGCCATTCTCGTTTCCATGTCCGGCTGGGAAATATCGGCAATCATGCCCCACTCAAACCTTGAAAGAAGCCTGTCCTCGAGAGTGGCAATGGCTTTCGGCGGCCGATCCGAAGTGATAACTATTTGCTTGTTTCGTTGATGCAGATCATTGAACGTATGAAAGAAAGCTTCTTGCGTGCCTTCTTTGCCGGTTAAAAATTGAATGTCGTCTATTAAAAGCACGTCCGGACCGCGATAATAAGATTGGAATTTACCGGAATTGCCCGAAGAAATACCATTGATAAAATCATTGGTGAATTGTTCGCAAGTGACGTATAAAATCTTTTTTTGGCTGTTTTTAATGAGGATTTCATTGCCAATGGATTGAAGCAGATGGGTTTTTCCCAGTCCGACCCCGCCGTAAATAAAAAGGGGATTATAAGTGAATCCCGGATTTTCGGCCACGGCCTTGGCCGCGGCGTGCGCCAATTCATTGTTTTTACCAACTATAAAACTGACAAAAGCGTAATTGCGGTTAATGTTTTGATACGCGCCGCTATTTTGTTCGAGAAGAGGCGTGGTCGGCTGAGAGGAAATGAGTTCTTCGCGAACGACCCCTTCGACCACGGGAACCGGAATTTTTTCCGTGGGTCTGAAGTCTTTTTTATTCTGAACTTTATAATTGACGTCTTTGATTCTTTTCCCTGTCAGATTCTGCAATGTCTTAAAAATATCATTATGATATTTCTGTTTCAGCCATGCCTGAGAAAAAGTGTTGGGCACGCCGATAATGATCCTGCCATCCTCGTTGTCGAGAATAAAGGTGTTCTTGAACCAGGTGGTGAAGCTGGCCTTGCTCAAATTGAGCTCCAATTCCCCCAGCACTGTTTGCCAGAGTTGTTCATTTTCTTGAGTCATAGGAAAAATGGGGATTAATTTTTCTTTATTTTTATTTTAAAGAGGTAAAAACAAGTGGAAATATGGGAATTTTTTTGTGTTCGTATTATAACACAATTTTTCTGTGGATAATATTTGTCGCAAGGCGGATAAAGTTGGCAAGCTGTGCATTAGGTGTGAATAATATAAATTCATTGTATAGAATTTTTGGGATTATGCAAATCAGCGGCCGGCGGCGACGAATGTGTCGCCGATGTAGGAACAGGGTAATGCCCTGTTCCTACGCGCGCGATTGCGCGCCGGCCGCGGCCGCGTCAGTTGACAAAACGACGTTCCTTTGTTAGAATAATTTTATTATTAAAGTAACTTTTAAATATGCCCAAAAGAACATATCAGCCGACTGCCAGAAAAAGGAGCAAAAAGCATGGCTTTAGAAAAAGAATGAGCGATAAAAGCGGACAAGCGATCTTGAAAACTCGACGCCAGAGAGGCAGAAAAAAATTATCAGCTTAAGGTCACGGTCGCGTGGCCTTTTTCTTTTTCCAATATATAAGCTAATATTAAGGGGAGAGCGTTGTGATCCGAATTTCCGCCTACCCCGAATAAAATTTGTCTGCCTTCTCCCGCGCTTGTCCCTTCACCTCGACCCGCCCTCTTAAGACTTCTTTAGCCCCCTATTCAATATGCTTAAAAGACTTCATCGCATAACCCAAAAAAAAGATTTCGACAAGTTTTTCGGGCCGAAATTTAGAAAATCGGGAGGATATTCCAATTCCACGCCCGACCTTATTATTAAAAGTCTAAAAAACCGGAGCGAAATAAGCCGATTCGCTTTTGTGATTTCCACCAAAGTCGATAAGCGCGCCACCAAACGCAATTTGATCAAAAGGCGGTTGCGGGAAATCGTCAGAGCGCGGCTGCCTCGGATCTCCGGGGGATATGATGTTTTGATCATCGCTCAAAAAGGCATTGCGGACGCGGATTTCGCTCGACTCGAAAGAGATGTTGACCAGATTTTTAGAAAATTAAGATTGATCGTCAAATGATTTTTTCATTCATTGTTAATATTCCCAAATTTCTCGTTTTGAAATTGATAAAATTTTATCAACGCGTTTTTTCATTCGACCACGGCTGGCTGAAAGACCTTTTCCCTCAAGGTTTTTGCAAGTTCCATCCCACGTGTTCCGAATACACTTATCAAGCCATTGAAAAATACGGTCTTATTCGCGGCGGCACCAAAGGCGTCTGGCGGATAATGAGGTGCAATCCGTGGTCGAAAGGGGGTAATGACCCGTTGAAATAAATTTATTCATGTCATTTCGACCGACGACGAGCTTGTGAGGAGGAGCGGAGAAATCTTTTCCAAATAAGAATATGTTTGAAAATGATTATTATGTTTATATAATGGCAAGTTTTAAAAGAACATTATATGTTGGGGTAACAAATGATTTGAAGAGAAGAGTCAGTGAGCACAAGGATAAAGTTTTTGAAGGTTTTACGAAAAAGTATAATTGCGCCAGTCTTGTGTATTATGAACTTTTCAATGATATAAATGAAGCTATTGATAGGGAAAAGCAATTAAAAAAGTGGAGAAGAGAAAAGAAGATTCAATTGATTGAATCAATGAATGGGTGTTGGGATGATTTATCACAGAGTATTTAAATATTTTGTTAGGAAAAGATCTCTCCGCTTCGGTCGAGATGACAACGACGGGCAGTTAGGAAAAGATCTCTCCGCTTCGGCCTGCCCGAGCACAGTCGAGGGGTCGAGATGACGGTCTTTTTTGCAGACGCTTCTTATTGCTTTTCATAGATTCCTTATTTCAAAATTTATATGTCATTAACAAAACAGTTGGCCAGAAACACCATCGTTCAATTCATCGGCAAGATCGCCACCACGATCCTGGGTATTTTTGTGGTTGCTTTGATGACCAGGTATTTGGGACCGGAGGGCTTCGGTCAATATATCACCGTAGTCGCGTTCCTGTCGTTTTTCGGCATAATCGTGGATTTCGGGTTGTCACTCACCGCGACCAGAACTGTGGGCAACCCGGGGATAAATATTGATAAGTACTTGAGCAACATGCTGACTTTGCGCGTTATTTCCGCGTTTATTTTTTTATCTCTGGCGCCGATCGTCGTTTTGTTTTTCCCGTATGCCATGGAAATCAAGCTGGGCGTGGCCATTGTGGTTTTTTCCTTCTTTTTCATTTCGATAAATAATATTTTGGCCAGCGTTTTTCAAAAAGAATTGAAAATGTTCATTTACAGCATCGCCGAGGTTATTGGCAGGATCGTTTTGTTGGCGGGCATTGCGACAGCCATGTATTTTCAGGCGAATATTTATTTGATTTTTTGGATGATCTCGCTGGGCAGCTTCACGCACCTTTTGATTTCGTATCTGGCTTCGAGAAAATACGTGAAAATAAAATTCACTTTTGATAAAGATGTTTGGCTGGGGATTTTGAAGAAGAGTTGGCCGATCGCGATTTCCATTTCCTGCAATCTTTTGTATTTGAAAACGGACACGGTTATCCTGTCTTTGTACTGGCCGAACGCGGATGTGGGCTTGTACGGCGCGGCGTACCGCGTGATTGATATTTTAACCATGTTGCCCGCTTTATTCATGGGACTTATTTTGCCGCTGCTGGCCAAAGACTGGATTGAAAAAAAACTGGACGGGGTCAAGCATTTGCTTCAAATATCTTTTGACGCCATGGCCATGATGGCCTTGCCCGTTGTTTTGGGCGGTTTGGTCATTGGAGAAAAAGTCATGACATTGATTGCCGGTTCGGATTTCGCGGGTTCGGGCGATATTTTAAAAATATTGATTTTCGCGGCCGGCGCCATTTTTTTCGGCACGCTGTTCGGTTACGCGGTTGTCGGCGTCAACAAGCAAAAGCAAATGATCTGGGGCTATTTGGCCACGGCCATCGTGGCCTTGATCGGCTATTTCGTTTTCATTCCGCAATACGGATACTGGGCGGCCGCGGCGTTCACCGTGGCGTCCGAAGTCATGATCATGATTTTGACCGGCATTGTGGTTTATCGGGCAGTCAAATTTTTTCCGTCCCTGGTCAATTTCGGCAAATCCTTGGTCGCGGCCGGCATTATGGCCGGGGTCATTTATTTCTTGCGCGACCTTAACGTCATCTGGCTGATTTTAATCGGCATGGCCGTTTATTTTTCTTTGTTGGCGGTGTTTGGGGTGATTAAAAAGGAGACGGTGAAGGAGATGGTTTCGTTGAAGTCATGAAACAAAATTAAATATATGGCTAAACAGACATTACCGGTAATCGCCGGTGTCAAAGCGTTTATAAAAAAAGACAATAAATTTTTAATAGTCAAAGCGCACATTAATGATGATTTATATTTTTGGGATTTGCCGGGCGGCAAAGTGGATTTCGGGGAGTCTCCTTTTGACGCGTTGAGAAGAGAGGTTAAAGAGGAAGTATTTCTTGATGTTGAAATCAAAGAGCCGCTCGGCATCTGGTGGTTTTTCAAGGAAATTGATGGCGGACAAGTGGTCTGCTCAACCTTTCTTTGCATTCCGACCTCCACTAATATTGATATTACTAAAAATCCCGGGGTTGATGATATCAGGGAATTTCGCTGGGTGACCAAGCAGGAATTTTTAACAGGGGATTATAAAGTTTCTGATGAGAGTTTGATGCGGTTGATTGCGGAGATGAAATTGTGAGGATACGGGTTTCTAGGAAAAGATCTCTCCGCTTCGGTCGAGATGACAAAAGAAAAGACATCATCCGTTGTCATTTCGACCGGAGTGAGTCGAGCGTAGCGAAGACGAGCGGAGTGGAGAAATCTTTTCCAAATGATGCATATGTTTGAAAACAATTACCATGTTTATATAATGGCAAGCTATAAAAGAACGTTATACGTTGGAGTAACGAACGATTTGGTCAGAAGAGTGGCTGAACACCAAGATAAAATAATTGAAGGTTTTACAAAAAAATACAATTGCACCAGACTGGTGTATTTTGAAAATTTCAATGATATTAATGAAGCGATTGAGCGGGAAAAGCAATTGAAGAAATGGAGAAGGGAAAAGAAAATCCGGCTGATTGAGGAAATGAATCCGGATTGGGATGATTTGTCCCAAAGCATTTAAGCTGGCCGGTTTTGGAAAAGATCTCTCCATTTCAGTCGAGATGACAACGATGGTTAATTAGGAAAAGAGCTCTCCGCTTCGTCATCCTTCGCCAAAGCTTCGGACGACTTCGGTCGAGATGACAACGACGGTCAATTAGGAAAAGAGCTCTCGGATTCGCTCGAGGTGACAAAAAAAAGATATCATCCCTCTTTGTCATTTCGACCGGAGTGAGTCGAGCATAGCGACGACGAGTGAAGTGGAGAAATCTTAGCTAAATAAATAATATGTCGAACATATTAATCCTCAAATTTCCCTACCAATCCCAATTCGGCGGAGGGGAAAAGTATACGCTGGAATTGGTGGAAAGATTGAAAAAGGAAGATTTCAATTTTTTTTTAATGTCCTCGGATAAAGTTTTAACGGCCGAATTCGAAAAAAGAAATTGGCCGCAAAAATATTGGTGGGTCGGCGTGGAGCCGGTGGCGATTTGGGCGCTTTTTTTGTTTCCGATCCTCGCCATTTATTCGTTTTTAAGCCTGCTGGCCATTATTGTTTATTATAGAATCAAACATAAAACCAAAATCTTGTTTTGCTTGTCTTTGACCGAGAAAATTTTGATCACGCCAATGGCCAAACTGCTCGGCTATAAGGTTATTTGGCAAGAGCACGTGTCCATCGAGCGCTGGCTGACCAAAAACCCGTACAGATTTTTATATCAATGGTGGTCGCGTCTGGCAACGGTCGTTTGCGTGTCAGAATTCGTGAAAAAAGAATTGGAAAAAATAAAGGTCAAGAACGTCAAGGTGATTTACAACGGTATTGATTTGTCGAAAAAGTTTTTTCAGGAAGACATTTATCAAAATTTGGCTGATAAGAATTATTCGGACTTTGAAAAAAAGCATTTTAATGTGTGCTCGATCAGCAGATTGAGTCATGAAAAAAATTTGGGGCTGTTGATTAAAGCGATTGGCGAATTGAAAACGGAAATTCCCGATATTCATTTGACCATTATCGGCGAAGGGCCGAGCAGGCAGGATTTGGAAGGCTTGATCGATATATTGAAAATAAAAGACAGTGTCGTCCTGTTTGGTTTTCAGGAAAATGTTTACGAGTGGCTCGAAGATTTCGATTTGTTTGTTTTGCCCTCGAAAAAAGAAGCATTCGGCATTGCGATTTTGGAAGCCATGTTGGCCAAGGTGCCGGTCATCGCGGCCAATGTTGGCGGATTGCCGGAAATTATCAAAAACAATGAAAACGGTCTGCTGTTTGAAACGGACAATGTGCAAGATTTGAAGCAAGCGATTTTGAAACTTTATAATAATCCGGATTTGGCGAAAAAGTTCAAAGCGGCAGGATTGGAGACGGCGAGGAATTTTTCAATGGAGAAGATGATTGATGGATATCGAAATTTTTTATGAGACGCGCCGCGGCGCGTCTGTACGAATGGCGCGGCCATCGCCGGTAACGGCGATGTGGGAACAGGGCATTGCCCTGTTCCTACGGCGCGCGATCGCGCGCTGCCGCGCGAAATTTCAAATGTGAAAAATATATTTGAAAAATTAAAAATTACGTTTTCCGGCAGCAAATATTGGCTGTATGCGGCCATTTTTTGTTTGCCGATTGAAAGGGTTTTTGTATTCAATGTTTTCGGAGCGACCGTCCGGCCGACGCATGTTTTTTTATTGATCGGAATTTTGATTTGGTTTTATAAAAAGATTTTTGAAGTCGCCGCCAATAAAAATGCCAAGATATTATTTGAAGAATACAGGTCAAGATTCTCTAAAATCTATACTTTGCAAAGATTGAGTATCATATTTTTTATTATCATGGGCCTTGGTTTGTTTTTTAGTCCGGATTTAAATAGAAGTTTGTTTGTTTTCGTCAGCACAGTGTTCATTTTAAGCTTATCTATTTTTATTCCACAGTTTTTCCACAAGATAAAAGAAGTCGCGACAGCCATCAAAGTCTTTTTGGTCTCAAGTTTAGTAACCTGCGTTTTCGGGCTTTATCAATTCATCGCCGACATGGCCGGGCTTGGCCCGAATTGGACTTTTTTAACTGAAAAATATACCAAAAGTATTTTGGGATTTACCAGAGTTCAAGGCCTTTTCATTGAGCCGCTTTATTTTGCCGATTTTTTGCTTTTGCCAATTGTTTTTTGTTCGTTGTTTTTATTGAATAAAGTTAAAAGCGAGCGCATGAAATGGTTTTTGCGAGTCACCTTGGTTTTAAGTCTGATAAATTTTGTTCTGACCAGCGCCAGAGGCGCTTTTCTGGCCGGGCTGGCCGTTTTGATCCTCTTCGCGGTTTTCAATTATTCAAAAATTTCTCGAAAAATAAAAATCGCGGCGGTGTCCGCGCTGGTTTTAATCAGTCTGGCCGGAACATTGATTTATTTCATCGCTCCGTCAGGCATTTCGGGTCAATTCATTTACCGCGCGACCCATCCCTTTCAAGGCGCGGCTTTTCAGGAAAGGCAAGAAACGTTTAAGGAAGCTTGGCTGATTTTCAAAGAACATCCATGGCTCGGATCAGGGCCGGGAAGTTTCGGTATTTTGGCGCCGCTAAAAGCCTGGGAATCGAGGCAAGATTGGAAAATCGTTAATAATTTGTATTTGGAAATTTTGGCGGAAAACGGAATTTGGGGGTTTTTGGCGATTATGAGTTTTTTTGTTTTGTTGTTATTCTATTTGTATAAAGCAATGAAAGCGAGTGGGGATAAATTGAGGAAAATTTTGCTGGAAGGTTTTTTTTGGGTGATTATCGCCATTTTGATTCAATATAATTCGTTTTCAATAATTTATTTGCCGTTTGTTTGGATTGTGGTTGGATTGGCCATGGCCGAGGTGAAGATTAAGGTTGAAGGCATGCCCCGAATGGAGTTGAAGGGAGAAAGATTAAAGAGATGGAGATGAAAGAGAATTAAGGAGAAGGGGAAGACTTTAGAATTAAGGAGATAAAAAAGCCCCGGCCGATTCGGCTGGGGGGAAATGGGGGGGCGTTGGTGTTGAGGTGAGGATCAGGCGGCCGCGGGCATGGGCTCACTGTTGGCGGGCTCGGCGGCGGGCAGTTCGGGCAGGTTGGCCTTCAGGAGTGTCTTCCACTCGGGGTGGCGGGCCTGCATGGCCGTGTTGCGGTCACGTGCCTGCTCGAGGAACATCTTGATCGCCGCCAGTCTTTCGCTGTTCATGCTGTCCTCCTCCTCGCATGGGTTGGGGGTGAAGCAACTTAAGAAATTACCACAAATTTAATATTTTGTCAACGATATGCTAATTTTTGCGAGTGTTTTTACTGTAATTTTTGCCATTTTAGCCTGGAAAAAGCTTGATTGGGCTTTGATTTTGATCGCCCTTGGTTTGCCCTCTTATCTTTTAAGATTCAAAATCGGGCCGATTCCGATGACTGTTTTGGAATTGATGATATTAATCGTTTTCGCGGTTTGGCTGATAAGGTTTATTGTTTCAAGGAGAGGCCGAAAAGCGACGAGCAAAGCGAGTGGACAAGGTGGGCGCGTGGCCAAGCTTGGTCGAGGATTCAAATGGTTAATCATGCTTTTTCTGCTCGCCGCCACCATCGGCGTGATTGTCTCGCCGGATAAAATCGCGGCCTTGGGAATTTGGAAAGCTTATTTTATCGAACCGATTTTGTTGTTCATTGTTTTAATCAACACTTTTAAAAACAAAAAAGATTTTCAAAAACTTTTTTTCGCTTTTTCCGTCAGCGCGATTTTGATTTCTCTTTTCGCCATTTATCAAAAATTCACCGGCGCCTGGATTCCAAATGCTTTTTGGCAAGCCGCGGAAACTCGGCGAGTCACTTCAATCTTCGGCTACCCTAATGCCATCGGTTTGTTTTTGGCTCCGATTGCCATTTGGAATTTGGGCGAATTGGTTTTGAAATGGCAAGAAAATTCCTGGCTGAAAAGAATTTTTTTCGTCATGACTATTGTGTTGTCATCTCTCGCCATTGTATTTGCGCAGTCCGAGGGAGCGATCGCGGCCATGGCCGTTGTTTCCGCCATAATTTTTTTCAAAAACAAAAAAACCAGATGGTTTTTGGTAGGAGCGATTGTTTTGCTGACAGGCTTTTTCGTTTTCCAGCCCGCTGAAAGAAATATCGTTTGGGAAAAACTGACTTTGCGAGATTTTTCAGGGCAAGTCAGGATGGAAATGTGGGGGGAGACAATTGACATGCTTTCGGAAACGCCGATTGAAGGCGCGGGTCTGGCCGGTTATCAAATTCGCGTGGCGCCGTTTCACATAAAAGATTACATTGAAATTTATTTGTATCCGCACAATATTTTCTTGAATTTTTGGTCGGAAATCGGCTTGCTGGGATTGGCGACTTGGTTTTTGATAATCGGAAAAGTGTTTTGGGGGTATTGGGAAGGCGGGAAAAAGAAATTGGAAACAAGGGAAGAATATTTTATAATTTTAATGATTTTTGCCGTGATTTTAATTCACGGATTGGTTGATGTGCCGTATTTTAAAAATGATTTGGCCGTTTTTTGGTGGATATTGATGGCGCGGCTGGCGGCGTTGCCGCCGATGTAGGAACAGGGCATTGCCCTGTTCCTACCGGGGCGCGCCCGCCCGCGCCATGAATATGGTATAATGGAAGCGGAAAACCATATGAAAAAATTTTTCGCGGTTATAATATTTATTTTGATTTTTTTTGGCGTGAAAGCGGCTCAAGCTTCCGGCCCCAATTTTCAGATAACCGCGGTTGATTTAAACAAAAGTGTATATGATTTGCCGGAGTTTGACTCTCTGGCTTTTATTTTGGACGCGGACAAAGACCCAGGCTTGTCGTTTGCGGTTAATGGCGATTGGCGAAAAGTAGATTTTGAAATGGCGGTCAAAGATGAAAGCATTAACGAGCAAATTTTCTCCGATTTGCATTTTACTTCCGGCAATAAAGTCGAATTGAAATTTGAAAATAAAAGTTATGTCAAAAGTTTGAAAATTTTCAGCCAAACTTCGGATTTTGTTAAGGGCGGGCTGTTGTCCGCGGCCACGACAATGAGCGAGGAATTGGTTCCCGACCCATCTTTCAAGATAATTCCCAGAAATCAATGGCTTTCGGAGTCATCGAACGTGGATTGGCCGGTGAATTATTACGGCATTGATCATTTGATACTCCATCACACGGGTTCGGCGCCAAAGGATTTGAACGGCGATGAATTCATCAACTCGGCGGATTACAAATTGATGGTAAGCAGCATTTACAACTGGCAGGCCAACGGCCTCGGCTGGGGAGATATCGGTTATAATTATTTAATCGCTCCGGATGGAGAAATCTTCGAAGGCAGGCAAGGCGGAGAGGGCGCTATAGGCGGGCACACGCTCCGAAGCTCGGTTTGCGATTCGAGCGTGTTCAGCGGAGACGGCGATGTCATCGGCTTTAATCACGGCACGATCGGCATCGCTGTTTTGGGCGATTATAACGAGCAATCTTTATCCGCCGCGGCCAGAGCGTCGTTGATCAATTTGATCGCCAAGCTGGGGCTGGATATGTCTTTGCCGCCCGGCGGCTACAGCACTCGCGAGGGACTGTTTTTGCCGACCGTTGTCGGACACAAAGACGTTGACTGCACTTCTTGCCCCGGAATGAATATAGAATCTTCATTGCCGATCATTCGCACCCAAGCGCAAATCAAATATAATGAATTGAAAAACAAAAGAGTTTACAAGGCGACTTTGCTTGACCAAAGCGATGATCAGATTACCTTAAAGAACGGACAAACAAAGCAGGTTTGGTTCGAATTTCGAAATGAAGGCAATACGACTTGGCATAATTTTTCAACGATAGAACAAGATTTGGTCAGGTTGACCGAATCCGCAGAAGGGGAAAAATTGGCCAAGCTGAATCAATTTTCGGCCGCGGCGCTGTCCGAAGAAACAGCTGATGAAAAGGATAATGACGTTTATTCCAGCATCAGAACCGATTACATCGTGTCGGACAAGCCTAATGTCAAACCGGGGGATACCTCCAGGTTTTACGCGACCATCACCGCGCCGCTCGGAGAAAAAGAAGAAAAGAATTTGGTTTTGGTTAAAGGCCAAGAAGGTTATTTCGCCGCCGGTCGAGCCAGCGTGACCGTTTATAACGCCGACTCTTACTATTCCGCGGAATTGGTCGATAAGAAATTTTCGCCCGCTTATTTTTCCGACACCACGCCTCAAATTGTTTTGAAATACAAAAACACTTCCACTAAAAATTGGACATTTCCGGAGATCAGATTGAAAGTGACCGATCGAGCCAATGGCAATGACGCGTTTTATCATGATCAATGGACCAATAAAAATGGCTTCATCGCTTTTTTGAACGGTTCCTGGGACGCGAGCGGCGACGGCGAAGATGATGTGATCGAGCCGGGCGAGATCGCCACTTGGAGTTTTGATTTGCAAACGCGCGGTCCCGGACTTTTTCGGCCGCAGTTTGAGCTCGTCAGACTGACCGGCGAACCGATTGACGGAGATTATGAAGCGGTCAGCGAGTCGATATTAGGCGGAGAAGTGGATTTGTTAACCAGAATTGACACGCCGTACGCGGCCGAATTGATCGAATCGACATTTCCCGAATCGCTCGCGGCTTCTTCGCGAACCAAGGTTAAATTGACTTTCAAAAATACGGGGCTTAATTCTTGGAATCAAAACCTGGTATTAAGAAGTTATAAAAACACCCAGAATAATAGTTGGTTAACCAGTCATTTTTACGATTATTCATGGAATTCCAAATACGCGGTCAATAAAATCAGTAAAGCGGTCGCTCCGGGCGAGACTTATTCTTTCGAGTTTTATATTGACGCGCCGGATCAAAAAGGCAGCTATCCGCAAATTTATCAGCTCGAATGGGGATCGAAATACGAAGAAATTTTCATTAATAATGCCAAGCAGTGGACATTCGAAACGATTGTCAATTAATTGTAATGAGTGTTTCACAAATAAAAAAAACAGAGGCATATTCTCCTCCGTTTTTTATTTGTTTCAATTATTAACGCGGCCTTTTTTCATTCCGATCGCCAAGAGTCCGGCGGTCGTCGCTCCCAGAAAATTATAGAGCAAATCAAAAGCGTTGTTGAAATAATCTCCGACAAGAGTTGAAGCGTTTAAGAATAAAACCGCGCCCAATTCCAAAATCTCATTGATCGTGCCTATGCCGGCGGCTATTAAAATCAACAGCACGGAAAAAACGAATTTTCTTTCTTTGATTTTTGAATCAAGGTATGGCTCCAATAAAATAAAGATAATGTAAACCGCGACAAAACCTCCCAGAAAATGAACCAAGTTATCGAATTTCAGATATTTATCAATCAGCCAGATATCGTACAATCTGGCGCCGTAAATGTACGTGTTGCCGGCGAAAATATGCAAAGCGGCTATCAAGGTCATCGCGGTCATGGCGGAAATGGGCAGGCCCGCTTTTTTATAAAGATAGAGCGCCAGAAAAGTAAAAATCAGCATAAGGCCGGCTGAGAAAAGGAATGAATACCGTTGGTTTAGCACCGAAACAATTGAGAAGATCGTTAAATAACCGATAGTGAAAATTATCAGCATGTTCAGACGAAGTTTGTTGTTGGCTTTTTTAATCGGTGATGATTGCATAGATGCTTTTTAAATATTCACTTTCGGAAAAGGCCGACAAACGCAAGTGATCGATATCATGAGTGTAAGTTTCAAGTATTCGGCAAGTTTTTTTCGCTCTGGCCGCGGCCTGAGTCAATACAAATTGAAAGTCGGACAGCGGCAGATGCGCCGAGCAGGAGCAAGACAGTAAAATTCCGTTTTCAGGCAAAATTTTCATGGCCATTTCATTTATGGATCGATAACCGGCTTGGCCTTGTTTGATTTTTCGTCTGTCTTTAATGAATGCCGGCGGATCCAGAATTATCAGATCGAATTTTTGCTGTGGCGCGATCAAATATTTTTTCGCGTCTTCGCAAATGAATTCGCATTTTTTCAAATCGAGCTTATTGAGTTTGATATTTTCTTTGGCAAGCTCGAGCGCGGAGGCCGAGGAATCCACGCTGACCGTTTTTTCCGCTCCGGCGGCCAAAGCGTACACGGAAAAACCGCCAGTGTATGAAAAGCAATTCAAAACATTTTTGTTTTCGACATATTTCATCAAGGCTAAGCGCTTGGCGCGCTGATCGAGAAAAAAACCGGTTTTTTGTCCGTTAACGACATCCACCCAAAACTTAAAACCGTTTTCGGAAATTTTGATTTTTCCCGGAATTTTGCCGTATAAAAGTCCGGCTTGTTTTTTTCCGGCCTCGATTTCCCTGACGCGAAGATCGGAGCGTTCATAAATGCCTTTCGGTTTGAGAATTTTGATCAAGGCCTTTAAAATTTGATCTTTCCAGCGCTCAATGCCCTTGGTGTGAAATTGCAAAACAACATAATCGCCGTATTTGTCCGCGATCAGGCCGGGCAAAAAATCGTTTTCGCTGTTGATTATCCTGAACGCATCCGTTTTTTTGTTTTCAACGTAATTTTCACGGATTTCAAAAGCTTGCTTGATTCGTTTTTCGAAAAATTTGTCATCCACGATTTCCTTTTCATCATAACTCCAGACGCGAACCGCGATTTGCGAATATGAATTGAAATACCCTTGAGCCAGAAAGTTTTGTTGTTCGTCAAAAACAGCGACCGGCGCGCCGCTTTCGATGCCGTCGGGAATTTTGTTAATGGCGCCGGAGAAAATCCACGGATGCCGCGCCAAAATCGGGCCGACGCGTTTGTTGGATACTGTTAATTTTTGAATTTGATTCATAAAGTTTTCATTGAATTCAGTCTATCATTTCGGTTTTTTATTTTCAACGAGAAAGGCCGGGTCATAAATGCGCGGAGTGTTGAAATCGGAGACAAGAACGTTGTTTGCATGGAGGTTTAAGTAAGAGTCTTACCAAATTTTCGGTATTAATCTGTATTTAACTTTTTTCGAATATTCCAAATACCCGGGCAATTCTTTTTTTAAAGTTTTATCTTCCAAGTAAGTTCTGATGATTAAAAATATCGCGGCCAAACCGCCGGGAATCAGCGCCCATAAAGAGCCGAAGATGGCGCCGAGGCTTAAAGCCATTAAAATTCCGCCCACATATCCGGGATGGCGGACGTATTTATAAGGACCGGTCATGCAGACCAGCTGTCCGCGGTCTTTTTGGAGCCTGACCACGCTGGAGAACCATTTGTTTTCCAGCATCGGCCAAGTGAACATAAAAATTGAAAAGATAAATACCAGCCAACTGATGACATAAGCCCTGATCGGCCAAGCCGCGCTGAGGCCGAACCTGCCCGTGTCCAATACCCCGACTACCCAGGCGGCCAAAGTGAACAATGAAAAGGCGGGAAATAATATTTTGTCCCACCATTTGACGCCGGGGCCGGGGTTCATTCGTTCTTTGGCCAGGTCGAGTTTGTCTCTAAATAAAATCAATTCAATGATCATCATTAAAATCATGGCCACGCTAAAAAGCCAGCCTTGCCAATAATTCCACCGGCCGGCCAGCAGGGGATTTAAAAAAATAACGAAAAAAACCGCGGCTAAAACTTTAAAAAATATTTGCGTGAATATTTTGATCTTCATATAACTTTATTATAGCTTGAATTCGGGGAAAATTAAAAAACCGCCAGCGGTCCGTGGGACATGGCGGCAGAAGAACGGTGAGGTGGTTCGCTCAGAGATCTTTACCCAAACGTCGTTTGAGCAACGATCTCCCCATTGGCGAAATGACACTTGAACTGCAGTTGCCCCCGCTCAAGGTCGTCATCGAGGAGGGTAAGATAAACAGTGCCTAGATGCTGTTCATCTTCGAGGTAACCATGAAGGGGAGCGAGTGCGCATGTGACTTTGGCACGGATGTCACAAAAGACGCGGACAGTGAACTCGAAGAAGAGAGAGTCGACCGGCCTGTCTTTGGAGTCATCATCCTTCCAGTTGATGTCGATCTGTTCGAACCAGCCGCAACCAGCAGTATGAGGAAAGTGGCGCAGAGCAACCCTGGCCATCTCCATGGCGATGCACATAGTCCTACTCAGAGAAATTTTGTTTCCCATCGTTTCTCTCCCGTCTCGGGATGCGCTCGAGTTTATTCCCAAGCGGCCATCGTCTCGATAGCGATTTAATAAGAATTTACGGAAATTCCGATTAAATCGCTACGGAGTCGGTATTCTAATTATTATATTATATCAAATTTTAACATTTTTGTCAATACTGTCAATAAAAAAAAGACCTTAAATAAGGCTTTTTTTGAGAGTTGGTGGAGTTTTTTGTGTCCATGATCCTTGACAAACTTCAAGCAGGTCGGACTATCACACTCTGCCGCAGGCAGGAATTCATTCCCGGTTCATGAACCTGCCCGCGCGAGAGCCTATTCCACGTAAAGGCTCTCGTTTTCTTTTTAAAGAATTTTATTTATAAACTTTTTTAACGAATTGTTTTACCAGCTTTCTATCAATTCTTTGTTCCCAGCCCTTAACATTAACTTCGGTTTCTTTAATCCCTCCTTCTTTTAAAGAGGTGCTGATAATCGCTCCATTGGCGTATTCGAATAATTCATTGATGTTTTTGTCATCAGCGCCGCTGCCGATTAAAATCGGGAAATCCCCGACGACTTCTCTGATCTTTTTCAATTCGGCCAAATCGGGAGCATCGCCAGTCCACCGCCCGGTTACAATTAAAGCGTCCGAGCCGGATTTGATCGCCTCTTTTGCGGAATCTTCAATTGATTTATTTTTCAATAATTCAGCATGCTTGACGTGTATGTCGGTAAACAAGGAGATGTCTTCAGCGTTTATTTCTTTGCGGAATTTTATAACGGCTTGCGGATCGGCGATAATATCGCCATAGTTTGTTTTAACGCTGTCGACAAAAACAGGAATTCTTATAAATTTAGCGCCAATTTTTTGCGCTATTAAAAGAGCCTTTTTATAGTCATTCCATAACACGCTGACGCCCAGAGGTTTTTTCGCGATTTTTTTTATTTCTTTTCCCAAAGCGAGCATTTCGTCAGCCGTTTCTTTTTTAACAAATATTTTGTGCGGGATGTCGTAATTGTTTTCAATGATTACGCCGTCCACGCCACCCTCTTCGAAAGCTGATAAATCTCTCAAAGCATTTTTAAGAATTATTTCATCTCCTGGATAATCAGAATAACCCAAAAGCGGAGCGAAATGCAGGGCGCCTATGATTATGCCGTTAGTTTTATTGAAAATTTTGTTTAAATTATTTTTCATAGTTTGTTGAATTATAGCAGAACTAAGTGAAATGAAAAAGGGACGACGTCATGCAGTCGCCCCTTTTTGAGAAAAGCTACTTCGGTAGCGCTTCTTTGACTTGCTTCATTCGTTCATGAGCTCTTCCGCTATCCAGTGTTTCCTTGGCGAGCAGATAGCATTCTTTCAGGTCGTTGGACCTGCCGGCCAGATAGAAGAGAATCGCCGCGTTCGCCAGTACCATCTGAGTCGGGAATGCCGGCGCGTCTCCTCTCAGAATGGATAGGGAAAACTCTCCCTTGGACATTCCTTGGGGCGGAGAGACGGAATTGACAGGTATCGGTTGCAGTCCGAAATCTTCAGCCTTCAGCCAAAATTCCCGGATTTCGCTGTTTTTTAATTCCGCAACCTGAGTCCCAGGTTCGCAGATAGACAATTCATCCATGCCACTTTCCCCATCTTTCTGGGTGAAGCCGCGGATGAAAAGTCCATGATGCAGTTGAGTGATCCCTTTGTCATTCAGCGTCTTGTAGGCTTTCGCGACAACGAACGGTGGAATCAAATGATTGAGACCGACCACCCTTCTCGTGAGAATAGAGGGTGACAGAGGATTGGTGATCGGCCCGATGATGTCGTTCATGTGTGGCAGTTTCGCTATTTCGTGGGTTTGAAGATGGATGTGTTTATAGCGCACGTCCAATGCTTCTGTGAACCCAAAATTGAGTTCTTCCACGCTTTTTTCTACTGCTGCTTTGTCGGCGAATCGGTTGATACCGCACAAATCGATGAAATCCGAACTGCCATGGCGCCCTTTGTCCGCGTTGGCGGGGGAGCCGTGTTTGCACATGGAAATGCTAGCGGCGGAAGCAATGAAGGCGGCAAGAGTGGAAACGTTCGCCGTGACGGTGAGATCTCCTCCCATCCCGCAGTTGTCCATGGCGAAAGGAACCTTGGGTTTCAGAAAGCCGAATTCTGACTGAACGATGTCGTGTTCGAAGACGGCTGCGCAGATCCCCGCAATCTGTTCGGCGGAATCTTCAGGGAGAGGATGGTCCATTTGTCTGCCGTTCCTCTTCCACGAATAGAGAGCTTGATTGTGTAGAGCTGTTAATAAGGCGATGCTTTGAATGGCCGCCAAGGTATCTCCTTGGCAGGCCTGCATCAAGTACATCCCCAGTGCATATGCTTCGTCGAAGCAGAGAGGGATGTTTCGCGCCGCATGTTCTTTGATGTAGTGTTTTACATCGATCATTTTTGTCCCCTATTTCAACGCACTCCGTAGCGTCGGGTGTTGTTTGTAAAGGTGCGGTCGAGAAGCTCTTATCATTTTTTTGAGCAAAAAAAACTTCTCGTCTCCATAGCGTAAATAAATTACGCAACAGGGACGAGAAGTCATATCTCGCGGTACCACCCCGATTCCCGCCATTTTTGGCGAGCGCTTTCATCGACTCCTCGAATATCTATATAATATTCGATTCAGCGATTATCCCATGGTTACGGAGGCTGCCGGACTTTCACTTCTGCAAAAGTCACTTCTCTTCGAAAAATATTAATCTCGAAGTACCCGGGCCCAACCCTTGCGGCAAATCCGCAAGGACCCGATTAGAAGTTTTATATTTAAAGTCATTATATCAAATATAGTCTGGTTGTCAAGCGGGCATTTAAAACCGGCAATTGATATTATAATGCCGGTTTGCTGTTGCTTTTGATTTAAGCTCGCGCTTGCCGAGTCTTCCTCCTATTTTTTCTGGCCAGCCTGATATACGGCTTAATCGGCCAGAGGAGCAAGGAGCCGAGAAACGATATCGCGACGACGGTGATAATCAAAGTGGGAAAGCCTTGCGTGGCCGCCACATAACCGCCGATGGTGGCCAGCGCGGCGCTGGTTAGGTCGGTCAGCGTGAAATAAACGCCCCATTCCGTGCCTTCTTTTGATTTATCGACATGTCGGGTGAAAATAGCCATGTAAGTCGGAAAAGTGAAGGCCGTGAAGAAGCCGAGCAGAAATTGCACGAGATAAAGTTGTAAAGGCGTGGAAATAACCAGATATAAAAGCGGGATGAAAGCGATCAGCATGGTGAAAATGAACATGAACCAGAAGTCGTCTTTTTCTCCTCTTATTTTATCAATAAAATGCGCGATGGGAATTTGCAAAACGCTTTTGGTGAAAAGATAAATGCCCGCGGCCACGCCCGCGACCGCCGCGTTGCCGCCATCAATGAAGCCTTCAATAAACAGCGCGAAGATCGGGCCCAAAAGTCCGGCCGCGCCCACCAGAACGGTGTCTGACATTATCAAAAATCGAATGGTCGGATTTATGTCTTTTAAAAAGTAATGTTTTAATTTTGTGCCCCGCTGTTTCATAAAGGCGTTTTGATTTTTAGTTTTTATTTGAAGTTTTTTTTGTTTTTCCGAAAAGAATTTGGTGATACACTCATTTTATCAAAAGCGCGGTTTGCCGTCCAATAAAAAACCGCCGATAGCGGCGAATCATTTAAAGTAATATTTTCGTAATTGTTTATCAATACATCCATGCTTTGTATTCCGGCCGCTCTTTCATGTCTTCATACAACCAAACCATTCTGTCCAAATACCAGCTTTTTCCCAAGTAAGCCAAAGTCACGCCCAATATTGCCGGCCAGATGGACAGCGCGACGATTCCCCAAACGGACAAAATTATTCCGGAAAATGAAATCGCGTTCAATATTTTTGGCAAAGATTTATGATGCTTTGGAATCGCTATCTTGTCCCGATTCAAATAAACGCGCTCGCCCAAAACGGATTTTGACGCCCAATTATTCGTTGACTTGGGTTTTGGAAAAAATATCGGATTGAAAAACATCCAGCCCAGAGAAATCAATGCAGGGATAAGGCACCACCGGCCGATCCAAAGCCTGCTCCAAAAAGCCAAGACAATGATCGGCAAGACCGAATATCGAGTCCAGACGCTCCATGGATTGGCGTGCTTCATCCAATTTTCATCGGTGAGATTGAATATCTTCGCGATTTTTTTTTCCATTGTCATAATTTTGGAAATTGGCTGAGCCACGTCGCTCGCGAGCGACGTGGCGGAGAGGGTGGGATTTGAACCCACGAGGAGCTTTCGCCCCTACAGCTTTTCGAGAGCTGCGCCTTCAACCACTCGGCCACCTCTCCATTTTCATGAAACATGAAACATGAAACATGAAACATGAAACATGAAACATGAAACATGAAACATGAAACATGAAACATGAAACATGAAACATGAAACATGAAATCACGATCTTAGGAATTATAGCATAAACGTGTGAAAAAATCAATCATTGCTCGTTGACGCGGATCGATGCTAATATATTAATGAATGATAGTTAAGTAAAATAGAAAATATTATAAAAAACAAAATATGGACGCTGAAAAAGTACCAAAACCAATTGATCAACAACCTGAATTACCAAAGGGTGAAAAACCTGTAAAATCCCCGATTGTCGATTCAGAGGAGCCGGGTTCCGGTGGTGTGGAAGCCGGGCGAGCAGAGGCAAACAAACAAGATGACGCTAAAATAGCAGAGATCGGAGTATCGCATGACTTAGAGCGGCCTCTGGAACAGAACGATACCAAACAATACTTGCAAGAACACCTTGGCTTAAAAGAAGGCGCTGTTGAAAGAGTAGGATTATTGAAAGCAAAGGATTTGCCAACAAAATATAAAGCACAACGCGAGGCTCTTCATGATGAAAGATTAGACGGAGTTACTATCGCGGTGGTCCCGGATGATTTATGGGACAAGGGAAACCAACCCTCGGAATCAAGTGCTGAAAAACAACTCATCTTAATCAAACAGAGTTATTTTGAAGCGCGGGGAAATCCCGATGAAATTGCTTGGTTGTGTCATGAATTGGCGCATTGCCAAAACTTTTTGGATTTTGAGTCACCTGAGAGTTATCGCGGAAATATGCAAAAATTTGCTTTTGAGGATATCGCACAATACGCAAGTATTTCTCGAACAGATCTAGAACATGAACTTAGCCAAATTGAAAGTCATGGAGGCGATAAACAGGCAATTGAAGATATGAAGAAGTTGCTTAAATCAACTGATGAAGATGTTATTAAAATGCCTGTCTACTATCCAAATAATCCAGTTGAACGTTATACCTTCACCAAGCAATTTCAATATCTAAAAGATCAAAGTAAAAGCAGAGAAGATGTTTTGGCAATGATTAGCGAACACTACGATAAGAAGGATTTTCCTTTTTTTAACAGGTTGTTGGATAATGTTTATGGAAAATAAAATTGCGAATATTTGGCTTCGTTCCAGCTCACTCATGCCGCAACATTAGCATCTGGGGAAATGTTATATAGAATTATGAAAATACCAAAAGACGCCAAAAAGGTTTTCAAGGGAATAATTTTCGATGTTTATCAATGGCAGCAGAAAATGTTCGACGGCTCGAGCGCCACTTTCGAGCGGATCAAGCGGCCAAACACCGCGCAAATCATTCCGACTGTCGGAGATAAAATTTTAATCGCCCGCGAGAAGCAGCCCGACATGGATTGGTGCCATTCGTTTTTCGGCGGCAGGATCGAGGCGGGCGAAGAGCCGCTTGAAGCGGCGAAAAGGGAATTTAGAGAAGAAAGCGGCATGGAAACAAATGACTGGGAGCTTTTTGCGGAATACGAACCCGAATCCAAAATCGATTGGACGATTTTTATCTACGTCGCCAGAAACGCGGCGAAAATCGGCGAGCAAAATTTTGATCCCGGGGAGAAGATTGAAATAAAAGAGGTTGATTTCGATGAATTTTTAAATATCGTTTTTTCAGATGAATTTTTTGAACGGGATTTCGCCGTGGACGTGGCGAAAATCTTAAGACAGCCCGATGGCTATAATGTTTTGAAGAAGCGTATTTTCGGATAGGCGCGGGTAGGGCGGACGCATGTCCGCGTGTAGGGCCAGAATATTATTCTGTTCTTACAGTCCGCCAAAGGCGGGCGCCCGCGCTTTTTTGTTTATAAGTTTTTTGTCAGATATTTGAAAAATATGTTAAAATGAAAGAGAATATTAATTCGTTATTTTGAAACAGCGTATGAAGCCAATCAGAAAAGCGGTTATCGCGGTCGCGGGCTTCGGCACCAGGTTTTTGCCGGCCACCATCGCCCAGCCGAAAGAAATGCTGCCGGTCGTGGACAAACCCGTTATTCAATATATTGTTGAGGAAATGGTGGCGTCAGGCATTGAAGAAATTATTTTTATCACCGGCAGAACCAAACGCGCGATTGAGGATCATTTTGATCCGTCGTTTGAATTGGAATATCAATTGGAGGAAAAGGGCAAGAAAGAAGAATTGGCCGAGGTCAGGAAAATTTCTTCCATGGCCAAATTCGTTTACGTCAGGCAAAACAAACCTCTCGGCAACGGCCACGCTCTCCTGATGGCCAAAGAAATCGTGGGCGATGAGCCGTTTGTTTTTTCCGACGGCGACAGCATCATCGACAGCAAAGTCCCGGCCATGAAGCAACTTTTGCAAAGTTATAAAAAACATCCGGGCAATTACGTGGGCGTGCAAAAGGTTGATAAAAAATTGGTGGACAGATACGGCATTGTGGACCCGATTTCCTCGATCGGCAAATTGCACAAAATAAAAAAAACCGTGGAAAAACCTTCGCTCGCGAGCGCGCCGTCGAACTTGGCGATTTTGGGGATGAGATATGTTTTGTCCGAGAAAATTTTTGAAAAATTGGAAAATACCAAGCCGGGCAAAGGCGGCGAAATCTGGCTGGCTGACGCTTTTAACGATTTATTGAAAGAAGAAGATGGCTACGCGCTAGAATATGAAGGCGAGTACTATGATTGCGGCAATAAGCACGGCTATCTGAGAGCCAATGTGAATTTCGGCTTGAAAAATGCGAGCTTGAGAAAAGAATTTTTGGCATTTTTGAAAAAAACAATTAAATAAAGAGCAATATTATTTTTACCGTATGAGAATAAAAATAAAAGCCAGCGTTATTTTTTTGATATTATTGTTTTTGTTGACCACCGGTCTGTCTTGCGGATCCGCGCCGGCAGTTTCTTATGAGTCCGTGGTGCTCGAATATTGGGGCGTTTGGGAAGAACCGAACGATATTAGGACATTAATCAACGATTATCGAGCGATTTATCCCAATGTCACCATCAATTACCGTAAATTCAGATTTGAAGAATATGAAAAAGAATTGATCGAGGCTTTCGCGCAGGATCGGGGACCGGATATTTATTCCATACACAATACGTGGGTGAATAAATATCAGACCTTGATTTCCCCTCTGCCGGCTCAAACGCAGGTGGCCAGAAAGATAACGGAAGGCGATATCAGAAAAAAAGAAAGCGTGATCAATGAAGTAAAAACTTCTTTGGCCGTCAAAGACGCGCCCAAGATTTTTCCGGAAGTGGTGACTCAAGACGTGATTTGGACGCAGGACGGGGTCGAGCGGATCTTTGGTCTGCCGATCAGTTTGGACACCTTGGTTTTGTTCTATAATCGCGATTTGTTAAATAACGCGAACATTGCCCAGCCGGCGAGAAATTGGGAGGATTTCATCAGCCAAGCGCAACAACTGACCCAAAAAGATTCGGATGGAAATATTTTGATTTCGGGAGTGGCTCTGGGCACGGCCAACAATATTGTCAGATCTTTTGATATTTTGTCTCTGTTGATGATGCAAAATCGCGCGGTCATGGCGGACAAGCAAGGCAATGTTTTATTCAATCAAAAACCTGCCGGCTCGACCTCGCAATTGCCGCCCGGACAGGAAGCTTTGACTTTTTATACGGGTTTTTCTCAAATAGACAGCGGGTTTTACACTTGGAACGAAGACATGCCCAATTCGCTGGATGCTTTCATTACCGGGCAGACCGCTTATTTTTTCGGGTATGCTTACCATATTCCGGTTATAGATTCTCGAGCGCCGAAATTGAATTACGACATCGCCGGAACTCCTCAAATATATGAAGACAATCGCACCAATTACGCCAATTATTGGGTGGAAACCGTATCCAAAAAAACCAAAAATGTAAATCACGCCTGGAACTTCATTCAATTCATCACCTCACCGGATGAAGCCAGAAAATATTTAGCATCGAGCAAGCGCCCCACGGCGTTAAGGGCGCTGATCAACGAACAGCTCAATGATCCGGACTTGGATGTTTTCGCGGATCAATTGCTGACGGCTCAGAGCTGGTATCGAGGCAAAGATTCCGCGGCCGCCGAATCGGTGTTTGCCGATTTAATAAATGATGTTTTAAGCGGTGAGAAAATCAAGGACGCGATCGACCTGGCCGCGCAGAGGATAAAGCTGACTTGGAAAGAATAATTTGAGAATTATGAAAAAAATATTAATGCCAATATTGATTCTGCTCGTGGCCTGTCCGGTCATGGCCGCTCTGCCGACTCTGGTGCCGCAAGAATGTTTGGGCGACGCCACGGAGTGCAATCTGGGTTCGGTTGAAAATCTTATGGCCAACGTGGCCGGCATTATTTTGGGACTGAGTGGGTCCATCGCCTTGTTGATGTTCGTGATCGGCGGGTTCATGTATATTTTTTCCGGCGGCTCTTCGGACACGGTGTCCAAAGCCAAAAAAGTCTTATCAACGTCGGTAATCGGTCTGGCTTTGATCTTGGGCGCCGGGGTCATCATTAAATTCGTTTTAAGCGCGCTCCAAGGATAATAAATATGAAGTTTAAGCTTTTTTCAATCATCTTTTTTTGCGCGATTTTATCGCTTGGCTTCGCGTCGAGCGCGCTGGCTGACGGTTTTTGCGCCAGTTGCGAAAACGCCGTCGGAGATTGCGCAAAAATTTGCGCGGCTTGCGGCGCAGGCAACGCCCCTGTTTGTTATTGTGGGGACGTCGACGTGGATTTATTAAGTCAGGATGCCTGCAGTTCGCAGCCCGATTCAACGACTTGCCTGACCTATTGCAAACCCACCTCCTCTACGGCGGAAACCGCGGCGACACCCGCCTCTGAAGGAGGGCTGAATCAGACCATTCAAAAGCTGGATTCGTTTTTAAATAAAGAGCCGATCAAGGGAGAATTGATTAGCGGGGATGTTCCCACTATCGCGGGAAAAATCATCAAAGCCCTGCTTGGCATCATCGGTTCGGTCGCCTTGGCCATGTTCGTGTACGGAGGCATTATGTATATGACTTCGGGTGGCGCGGCGGAAAAAGCGAGCAAGGCTCGCGGTACCTTGGTTTGGTCCATCCTGGGCTTGATTGTGGTTTTTTCGAGCTATGCTATTGTTTCGGCGATAATAACCCCGCTCACCAGCGGACTGGGTTCCGTCGAAAAGCAACGAGGCGATTGCCTGTCCGATTGCCAGCAAATGGACACCAACGGTGAAAATCATTGTCTTCAAGAATACAATGAGCCCGAGCAAGATGAGCAATATAAGGATTGCATGGCCCTTCTCGCCAATGACTCCAAAGAATGCCGCGCCAAATGTCAAACCCAATTTCAATAATTTAACAATTAATAAAAGGTCGAATAAATTTAGTTTTTACGAGATTACAGATTTGTGTACAGATTATACGAGATAATTCCAATCCGTACAATCTCGTATGCAAATTTCGTAATCTTGTAATAAAAAATATGAACAAAATTCAAAAGTTTACTACCGCTACCATGGTATTGGCCGTTCTTTTCATGGCGGCCGTGCCTTTGCTCGCTTCAGCTCAAATCGATTTCGGATTCAACGCGATTGAAAACAGCGTTGGTTATTCAACTCGAGATTTAAGAGAAGTGATCGGAGATATCATCAAAGCGGCGTTGGGATTTTTGGGTGTGGTGGCTATTGTCATCGTTTTAATCGGCGGCTTCAAATACATGACCGCCGGAGGCAGCGATGAAAAGGTCACGGCAGCCAGACAGTGGCTTATCTCCGGCATTATCGGTTTGGCCATTATCTTGGCCGCATATGCCATTACCACTTTCGTCATCAATTCCTTGGTTTCAGCCACAATCGCGGAATAAAAGAGGAGGCAGGGTTTGCGTCCCAGCTGGGAAACTCTGCCCTTCTTGGTTCAGTCATTTATCTTTGTAGATGGCTGAATCGAGAAGATGTTACGAATTACATTCACTAAATGGCTCTTTATTTGTATTGTTACGAAGTATCACGAAGTGATCCCATTGGGACATTCACCTATAGCCTTAAGCCTGAGAATCTTGTAATTAGTAACAAATAACCTGAAAGTTAAATAGGATATTGTAATTCGTAACATATAGCGTGTAACAATTTGTGCATTAGTAAAAGATTTGTAAATTTGTAACCGATATGAGACAATGGATAAAAGAACTAGTCGGTATTTCCTGCGCCAAAGCCGGCGCCTTGCAAGAAGGACTGAATACGGCGGCGGGTCAGGCGGAATTGCAGACGGACAAGGCGTTGCCTGAAATTATCGGCAATATCTTGAATTATGCATTGGGATTTGTTGGAGTACTTTTTTTGGTTATGATTATTTACGGCGGAGTTTTGTGGATGACCGCCGGCGGATCAATAACCCTGCAAGTGGGGGCTAAATCCAAAGTGCAAAAAGCCAGAACAATAATAATTAACGGGATAATTGGTTTGATTTTAGTGCTGGCTTCATATGCTATACTAAAATATATTTTTTCGCAGATTCAGCCTGGAGGTATAACATAGTAAATATGAATCATTTTTTATATATTATAACTATATTGTCCGTGGCGATTATATTTTTTTCAAGTTGCGTTCAGCCAACCCTGGCCATTGCGACCGGATTAGAACAAACCGCCGATCAGGCAGGGCTTCAGTCCGAGAGCATCGCGGTCATCGTGGGCAGAATAATTAGAGTGATCTTGACTTTGCTGGGTGTAATTTTACTATTATTATTAATTTATGCGGGCATCATGTGGATGACTGCCGGCGGGGATGCAAATCAGGTAAAAAAAGCTAAGGAAATGATTATCAATGCCATGATCGGCTTAGCGATAGTACTATCGGCTTACGCCATCTCAGACTATGTGGTAAGAAGCATGATTGAAGCGACGGGCGGCAGTTTGCCCCCGGCGGCATAAAATAAAATTAACTTAAATATCAATAAATTAAAAAATTTATGCGTACGAAAATTTCATTGAAAAAATTCGTCCCGGCTTTACTGGCGCTCGCAACCATCGCGTTGCTGGTTACGCCGGCAGTGGTTTTAGCCGACAGCACCGGCGCCGCGGGCACGCCTGACATTATCGGGACATTGGGAACGACGGGCGATCAGTTCGGAGCGGAGTCAAGATCTTTGCCGGTAGTGATCGGCGACATCATCAGAATCGTTTTGACTTTCATGGGCATTATTTTGCTCGTGGTCATCTTGTACGGAGGCTTTTTGTACATGACCGCCGGCGGAGCCGATGAAAAGGTTAAAAAAGCCAAAGACTGGATCATCAACGGCATCATCGGCTTGGTCATCGTTTTGTTGGCTTATGCCATTTCCAGTTATGTGGTCGGTGAATTGGTCAATGTGACTTTGGGAGCTTAATAACGAAAGCGAAAAAGAAAGCGTTCCGTCTTTGGCGGGCGCTTTTTTGTTTGGTTGATGTTTGATATCATTAAGTCATATGAAACGCAAAGTGATTCTAATTTGCTCAATCACGGTTTACGTGGCCGCTGTTTTTTCGGTTTGCCTTTTCAAATATCACAACCATCTTTATAACGGTCTTGACTTGACCATTTTTTTTCAGGCGTTCCAAAGTCTTGACGCGGGCAATTTTTTGTTCGTGCCTTTGCAGGGAGCGCAGTATTTTGCGGACCATTTCAGCTTTTTGTTTTTTATATTTTATCCGCTGTATCATTTTTTACAATCACCGATTTTGTTGCTCTTTTTGCAAACGTTGTTTATCGGCCTCGGAGCTTGGCCGTTGTATTTGATTTGTCGAAAGAGTTTAAATTTCAATAAAACAATTTTGGTTTTGATCGCCTATTTATTCAATCCGTTCATCATCGGCATGAACTTGTTCGAATTTCACTTTTTGCCGTTTTTGTTCTTTTTCTTTTTTTGGCTGTACTATTTTTATCTTGAAAACAATCAAGCCGGTTATTATGTTTTTTTGTTTTTGACTTTGCTGATCAGGGAAGATATGGGAATTTTGCTACTCGGCTTTGCTCTGTTTATCTTTTTGGAAAAAAGAAGGATTGTCGGTTTCCAAAAAGCCTTGTTTTTTCCCAAGGTTTTGACGACTATTTTTTCTAGTCTATTGTTTTTAATTATCGGTTGGCTGACGATAAAGCATTTTAACGGCGAGGCCAGCAAATTTTTGGTCTATTTTGATTGGCACACGGTTCTTGGCCGCGTTTTCAGCCTCGGACAACTGGAGCTTTTGGTGCAGATTTTCTTGCCGTTGGTTTTTTTGCCGCTCCTGCGTCCCAGATATCTGGTTATCGGCCTTTTTTATTATTTGCAAATCGCCTTGGCCTTCGGCGCGCCGGTCGCCAATCTGCATTATGGCGCGCCGCTTTTTATTCCCTGCTATTTGGCTTTGATCGAGGTTTTAAAAAATGACCGGCCGGGCAAAATTTTTATTTTTAACGCCTACAAAAAAATGGCGCCGTTTGTTTTGATCGCGGCCATTATTTATTTAAATTGGTTTTTCGGGCCGTGGCCGCCCGCGTTCGCGCGGGCGGGTAGAGACGCGCCGCGGCGCGTCTCTACGGCGGCGGCGGCGCCGCCGGCCACGGCCATTGAAAATTCCATTGTAGCCGCGCCCGCGTCTTTGGCCGTTTATTTGTCCGAAAAAAACGTTGTCTATTCAACGACCAGAATTTTTTGGGGCCACCGACAATTTTCCGATCAAAAATACGAGACGCCCGGGTTGGATTACTTGATCATTGATCAGGACGAATTGCTGACTTTTTATTTGCAAAAAGACAATCGGCCGTATTATCAAAAATATTATTCTAGCGGTGGCGATGAGTTGCTGGAAAAAATCAAAAAAAACGGCCTTGTTTTGCTGGAAAATAAAGACAGATATTTGATTTACGGAAAATCGGGACAGGAGGTTGCCTTTGATGAGGCTAATTTTGTAAAAATCAACCTTGAAAATTTTGAGGCAAGCGAAGATAAAAAGCCCATGCTGATTGAATATCAAATTGATGGGAAAACCATAAAAAAACGGCTGTTTTGGCCGTTTACTGATGAATTGACGGTTTCGCGGGAAAAAGACGCTGAAATTTTTGCCTATTCGGTTGAAGTCGAAGGCGGCTTGTATTTGAACAATTTATATTTCGTCGAAAATAATTTTTCAAAAATAGAAAATTTGACCGAACCGCTTAAGATCAATTGACTCGATATAAGAAATATTTTTCTCCGCCAATAATCGGTTCCAGAAAATTATAAGGCAGCGGTTTTTTTGAAATGACATATTCGATAAAATTGTTCCGAATAAAATTTTCAGCATCGAGCGGCGTCATCGCTTGATTGAAAAAGTTTGCTTGCAGGCTTTTTTTGTTTTCGAAAAAAGTCGTTTCATGAAGGTGAGCCAGAAAAATTTTATTCGGCAAATAAATCGGCAAAGTATTGGCGAAAGGAATGTCTTCGCAGATAATGATATTGACCGGGCCATTGTCCGCTTCTATTGCTTCAATGATTTTTTTTTGCTCGGACGTTTGATAGAAAAGAGGCTCGTGATTGAAATAATATAAAAAATCGGAAGCAAGGTGGTAAAAAGAGGTCGGCAAAATAAAAATCATGGCCAAATACACGGCGATCATGGCGGACAGTTTGGATCGTTTTATTTTGTCAGCCGTTTTTTCAACGAAATTTCCAAGACCGATGAAAGCCAACATGATTATCGGAATTTGAAGACCCAAAAGCAAGCGCCGTTGAAATTGAAAACCCGGAAAATATATCAGCAATAAACCGACCAACAGCCAGATGACAAGGAAAATATATTTGTCTTCCATGTTGTTTTTGAAAATTTTCCAAACGCCCCAAATCGCCAAAGGGAAAAATATTCCAAAGCCCAAAGCCACGTAAATGAGCGGGGGAGTCAGGGTGATGTTTTGAGCGGAACGCGCGGCGATGAGAGTGTCGGAAAGCGTGAAAAAATGATAAATTACGGAAGGAACGGAAACAACGGTCAGAAGTAAAAAGTGGACCGAAGGTCGCCATGTTTTTTTAAGAAAAATTTCATAAATCGTGAAAGTCAGGCAGACCGCGTAAACCGTCAGAAAATTATAGGGATGAAATTGAAAGAGAAAAAGCGCGGTCAGGCCGGCCAGAAAGCTTTGTTTCCAATTATTGTTTCGAACGGCCAAAATGAAAAAAGAAAAAACGATCAAAAGCAATGTCCAGGCCAAAATGAAATGCGGCGAGTGCAAAAACGAAGTGAAAAAATTACTTTCCGTCACCCACAGATCGATCGGCGCTTTCAAAAAAGTATTTTGCTCTCCATTCAGAAAACCGAACCAAAGCCCGACTCCGGAAGAAAATGAAATCAGAATCAGCGCGAGGCGCTTTACGCGTTTATTTTCAAAAAACAAACTCAAAAAGACATAGCAAAATAAAACAAAAATCGGCGCCAGTAAAATTTTTAGCGCCAGCATGGTTGCCGGCGCGGACAGGCGGAAAACGGCCGCGAATTTGCCGGCCATCAGCCAGAAGATATTGAAGACTTTAAGTTCGTCTTTTTCGGAAGTGAATTGATTGATGAAAAAACCGTCGCCTTGTTTCGCTTGATTGATGTATGAAAAATAAACCGAGGTGTCTCCGGGAGATGTGGCGCGCCGTCCGTTGAAAATATGATCGGCATCAGATGAAGTCAAACCGAAAATATAGGTAATTGAAACGATCGCAATCAAAACCAAAGAAATAATAGACAGACAGAGCCAGTCTTTTTTTGAAAAACTTTTGATAATTTGCGAAATGTTTTTGGTCATTTGATTCAATCGTTGTTTTTAAGGTGAAAAATTGCGCTTTCAGCGTCTTCGAATTTTTTTTCAGCCAAAAAGTTATTTTCCAAATTGTTTAAAAAAAGCGCGTGATTGTTTTTCTCCACAAAGACATAGTTTGCCTGAAAATCGTTTTTAATTATTAGATAAAGTTCGTCCGCTTGGCTGCCCGAAGAGATGCTCATCCATTTTTTCGACAATTCCGGGTTGAATAAATAGGTGAATGTCGGATCCAGGCCGCCGATATAATAATTGCGGTCATTGTGAAACCACAGCATGGGAAAATCATCCCAATCGGTGTGAAAAACAATTGACCCTTCGGCCGTGTTTTCAGCCAGCCAAGCCGCGGCGCCGCTGAATTTGTCAACGGAGTGCTTGGTTTGAAATATTTGGATGGTCGAGCTGAAATTGGCGAGGATCAGTCCGGCCAACAAAGCGGTCAAAGACAGGCAAAACCATTTCATTTTGACGCCGAGGCCTCCCAGCAATTTTTTCAAATCCAATTCACGGGATAAAAAAGCGATGTAGAGAATAAAAAATGGCGCGAAATATTCGATATACCTTCGCGACTTCAAAGTGACGGCGAAAAAGATGATAAAAGAGAAGGTCAGAAAAATGTGTCGCCAATTAAGTTTTGCTTTTTGATCCATAATCGCTTTCAGCGAAAAAATCAAAATGCCCCAGAGGAAAAAAGTGCCGGCCGCCAAAGTAATGAAATCATAAGGCAGCCATTCCGAGCCCACGTTGAGCTGATTTTGATAATTGATCAGGCCGATTTGAACCACTTGCTGCCAATAAAAATTCAGATTTTGCGGAAAATATGGATTGATCACCAGGCCCGCCGCCAGTCCGGCCAAAGTCAAGCAGGCGGCGCCGAGTAAATGATTTTTTAATTTCTTATCCATTTTTTTATTTTCCACTATTTGGAAAAGAATTCTGGCAACGATATAGCAAATTAAAACGATAATGCTTATCGGCCAGCCGCCATAACTGCAGACAAAAAGAGCGCTGATGAAAAACAACGGCCATTTTTTTTCAGCCATAAGCGCCCAGATAAAAAACATCAGCAAAAGCAGGGCCAACCCAATGGCTTTATTCATGCTCAGTCTGGCGTAAAGCGGAGCGGTTAGAAATAAAAATGAAGTGAACAGCCAGGAGTATTTTATTTTATTTTTTTTGAGGAAAAGAAAAAATACGGAGACAAAAGCGGAATTGATGAAAAGGTTGCCCAGTTTGAGCGCGTATTCCGAGGGGAAGATTTTGGTTAGCGGCGCGATCAGCAGATGAAATCCGAGGTGATGATCGACAAAGCCGTCTTTGAGCGTGGCGAATTGCGTCCAGGGAAAAGATTTGACAAGGCCGCGCTCGGCGATCGTTTCGGAAATTTTGGCGTGATAAAATCCGTCCGGGTCATAGAACGTGTGGGGAAATTGGGTCAGGGAAAATAAAAACAAGGAGATACAAAAAACAATGATAGTTTGCCAGAAAAGAGACATTTTTATTTTTGGGAAAATATTTTGCATGAAACATTTGGGGGCCGCCGTAGAGACGCGCCGCGGCGCGTCTCTACGGCGGCCGCATATCCGCGCCCCGTTGCCTTATCATTATATCATCAAATTAACGAATAAAACGAAAATCTCCGCCAAGCATGGCCGCGGAGATTTTCGTTTTTGTTTTTATTTAAACAGAGAGATTTTCCCCTCCTGTTTTTGATTTTTTCTTGTCGATACCGCCGATAAAAGTCGAGTTCAAATTTGTGTTATTATTATCTTGCATAATTTTTGAAAAATTTGCAACAAGAGAAATTTAAGAAGTGTGTATAACTATACTTGAGTGTGCCGGCGGCTTGATTTTAAGACTTGTTTTTGGTATATTTAATACGAGCCTCGCGGCGCTAATCTTTGTTTTATTTCAAGCAAGACCTCCATTTTCTTTATTTTTTATATTTTATATTTTATTTTTGAATATGTCAGGCCATTCCAAGTGGGCAACGACCCACAGGCAAAAAGAAGCGTCAGACAAAAAGAAAGCTTCGGTTTTTACGAAATTGGCGCGAAATATTATCCTGGCGGCCAGGGAAGGGAAAGATCCCGAGGCCAATTTTAAGTTGCGGCTGGCCATTGACCAAGCGCGCGCGAGCAATATGCCCAAAGACAACATCGAGAGAGCCATTGCCAGAGGCGCGGGAGAGCTGGGAGGAGATGTTATCGAAGAAGTTTTATACGAAGCTTTCGGTCCGGCGGGCGTCGGACTTTTAATCGAGGGAACCACGGACAATCGCAACCGAACCGTTTCCGACGTGAAGGCTGTTTTCAATAAAATGGGCGGCGCTCTCGGCGGCGCCAACTCGGTGAAATGGATGTTCGAACAAAAAGGCGTGATCAGAGTACCGGCGGACGCCTTGGCTGGCAAATCAGAAGACCAGGTGGCTCTGGAAATCATAGATTTTGGAGCTGATGACGTTAAATCGGAAGAGGGCGGGTTAACGGTTTTGACGACGCGCGAGAATTTGAAAAATTTGGAAAATGAAATCAGGCAAGCCGGCCTGTCGCCGGATTACGCGGGTCTCGAATGGATCTCCAAAGAAAAAGTTGAAATATCGGCTGATGATAAGGCCAAGCTTGAAGAGATAATCGAAGCGCTGGAAGACTCGGATGATATAAGCTGCGTGTATTCAAATGCCAAAAATTAAATCCACAATTATTTTGGGGGTCGATCCGGGTTTGGCGGACACCGGTTACGGCGTTATTTCAAATATCCTCGGGCAAGATTCCTTGTTGGAGTACGGCTGTATTCATACCGAAAGCGGTCTTGAATTTTCCCATCGGTTGCTTGAAATTCACAAAAAGCTCGGAGAGCTTATTAAAAAATATCGGCCCGACTACTTATCCGTCGAAGATCTTTTTTTCGCCAAGAATGCCAAAAGTGCCTTGAAAGTCAGTCAAGCGTGCGGCGTGATCAGTTTGACCGCCAGCTTGGCAAGCGTGCCCGTTTTGGTTTTTACGCCTTTGCAAATAAAGCAGGCTTTGGCCGCTTATGGCCGAGCCGACAAAACACAAGTTCAAAAAATGGTTCAAATATTGTTGAATATGGACGTTCTACCGACGCCAAGCCATGCGGCCGACGCGCTGGCCGCGGCCATTTGCGCATCAAATTCTTTAAAAATGTTGAGAGTGAAATAAAAACAAAATATGAAAAAATTTTTAGCCTTGTTGGTTTTATCGTTTATGGCCGGCGGTCTGTTATTAAATTCCGCGATCGCGGCTGAAACAAACAATCAAAGCGAAATATTGCAAGTGCCCCTCAAAGCCGTATCGGGCGGAGACCGTAACGTGGTCGTCGGCCGGCAGGTGCTGTTTTCAGCGGCCGGATCGAGTGTTCCCGAAGGTTCGGAAGTGGAATATATTTGGAATTTCGGCGATGACGGACGAGCGACCGGCAGCGAAGCGGTTTACACTTACAAAAATCCGGGTTTTTATCGAGCCAGCCTGACTCTCCAAAATAAATTGACCAACGAACAATCGGTAGATCAATTTATTGTTTCCGTGGATAAAGATTTGATTATTTTAATCACGGATCACACCATTTCCGCGGAAGAGATAAATAATCTGCAAATGATCTCCAGCACCCAAGGTATTTTGATCGTGAATATTAAAAACGAAACCAAGGATTTGGACCTGGCCGTGGAAAATGAGTTGGCGCAAAAAATAATCGAATCAAAAGAAAACATCAAACAGGCGAAAAATATTATTATTTGGACGCAAGGCAATATCGGCCTCAATGCCATGATTGACGCCGCGCAAGCGTTGGGCGCCACCGGGTCTCCCGACCGCACGGGCTTGGTCGATTTCGGCTTTTCCAACAAGGTCATCATCAACATAACCAATAAATTCGCTTCCACCTCCAGATTGGCGCAAACATTGTTCAATCTGGTGGAACCTCAATTTATAGTTTTGGCTGACCAGAGCGCGATCAATAGCTCCGTAACGGTTATTAATTTGGATTCATTGCTTCGCGATTTGAAAGAAGACGACATCGAGTATCAGATTATCGGTCTTCATACTCAGCGGGAAATACAGCAGCTTCGGCCTTGGAATTTTTTGGCTTACGCCATCAGTTACATGGTCAATCAAGGCGTGCCCATCAACACCCTTTACCTTTTATTGGTTTTGCCGGTCATCGCCACCATTTTATCATTCAGCCGGCAGTTCATCGGATTTAAAGCCTTCGGCATTTATACGCCCGCGATCATCGCCTTATCGTTTCTGGGCACGGGCATTGTTTACGGTTTGATTATTTTCGGCATTATTATCGCCATCGCCAGCATCGGCAGGATTCTGGCTAAAAAATTAAGGTTGCTTTATCTGCCCAGGATGGCGCTGATTTTGATCCTGGTCAGTTTAACGATTTTCGCTTTGCTGCTTGGCGGCGCGATGATAAAAGACGCCGGCATGCTCACCATTTCCATTTTTCCGATTTTGATTCTCATTGTTTTATCCGAAAAATTCGTGTCCGTGCAAATTGAAAAAGGCAATAAGGCGGCGATCATGCTGACGCTGGAAACTTTGGTGTTGTCCAGCTTTTGTTATTGGATCGCCAGTTTGCAATTTACCAAGTCGATATTACTCGGCTATCCCGAAGTGATATTTTTGTGCATTATCGTCAATATGATTTTGGGCAAGTGGGCCGGCATCAGATTGGTCGAATACATAAGATTTAGAAAGGTTATAAAAAATGTTGAAGATGCTGAAAAAAAGTAAAGGTATTTTGGGCATGAACGCCCGGAACCTGCAATTTGTCAGAAGATACAATAAATCTTCTGCCGTTAAAATCGCGGACAACAAACTTTTATCGAAAGAGGTCTTGTTTGAAGTCGGTCTGCCCGTCGCGGATTTGATCGCCGTGATTTCAGACCGTCAAGAATTGTATAATTTCGACTGGGATCTTTTGCCTTCAAGTTTTGTGTTAAAGCCCAACATGGGACTCGGCGGAGAAGGCATTATCGTCACCTTCGGTCGCAAGAGAAACGGCGTTTGGATCATGTCAAAAGACAGGGAAATCACCTTGGATGAAATCAAAGAGCATGCCAGCAATATCTTGGACGGTGATTATTCGAAAAGCCACGCGTCAGACATCGCTTTTTTCGAGGAGAGATTGAAGATTCATCCCAGTTTTAAACTTTACGCGTATAAGGGCATTCCCGATATCCGCATTATCGTGTTCAACGGCGTGCCGGTCATGTCCATGCTGCGGCTGCCCACCAAAGATTCGGGAGGCAAAGCCAATCTGCACATGGGCGGCATCGGCGTGGGCATTGATATCACTACGGGAATTACCACTCGCGCCATTTTAAATAACAAATTGATCGAATATCTGCCGGGCACGAGATTTCCGATGAGTGGCATTAAAATTCCTTTTTGGAACAAGATTTTGGAAATCGCCATTGAGTCGCAACAAGCCACCAAATTGAATTATCTTGGAGTCGACGTGGCCATTGATCGGGAAAAGGGGCCGGTTATTTTGGAATTGAACGCGCATCCGGGCTTATCCATTCAGATCGCCAATATGGCGCCGCTCAAAGAACGTTTGCTTCGAGTGCAGGGTTTGAAAATAAAAACAGTGGCCAAGGGTATTAAGGTGGCCAAAGAACTTTTCGGCGGAGACGTGGAGCAAGAGATTGAAGAAATTTCCGGCAAACAAGTGGTCGGCATTATTGAGCAAGTTAAAATTTTAGGCAAGAATAAAACCAAAGCGGTTGAAATCGAAGCCAAGATAGACACCGGAGCGGGTATTTCCGCGATTGACGAAGAATTGGCCATTGAGCTGGGATTTCAAGAAGCGATTGATTATTACAATTCATTCAACATCAAAAGCGTCCTGACCAGGGAAGAAATGGAGGAGCTGTCCGCGAAAAAAGTTTTCAAAGAATTGGAAAAACACCCCGACATCGTGGCCGTGGCCAAGACCTTGAGCAGCCACGGCGCCACTTACCGCATCGAAGTGCCGGTGACCATTAATTTATCCGGTTTCGATATTAACACCCGCGTCTCGGTCGTCAGTCGAAAAGAGCTGGCTTATCAGGCGATCATCGGTCGCCGCGATTTGCAGCGATTTTTGGTTGATCCGTCTAAATAATATTATGAAAATACTCATAGTGGGACCTGAAAATTATGCCAATCGAGCGCTGGCCAAAGCGGTCAAAGTTCGCGGTCATCGGGTTAAGCTGGCGTCCATTGTTGATTTTTGTTTTGTTTTAAAGGATAAAAAATTTATCGTGAAGATCGGCAGGCAAGACATCCGGGACTTTGATATTTGTTTGATCCGCGGCATTTATCCGTATATGGAAAAAGCGCATACCATTGCCAAATACCTCAAGCGTTGCGGCAAAGAAGTGGTTGATCGTGAATTGTACCGCAAAGTATATGTATTCGACAAAATGTTCGGCTATGCCGCGCTCAGCTATCATGGGCTGCCTTGCCCCGACTGTTGGTATTTTTCCGACATCAAAGAATTCAAGAAAAGCGGAGTTAAACTGCCTTTTCCGGTATTGGTCAAGGATATTCAGGGCATGCATGGAAAAAATATTTTCAATGAGAACAGCAATAATCAGTTGTTGAAATTTTTGAGCAAACACAAGATAAATGATTTTTTTATTCAGGAAATTATAGAGGCGGATCATTATTACAGAGTTTTTGTTATCGGCAATGAATCTGTCGGGTCAATAAAGCGCTATACATTGAGTTATCTTAAAAATCATCGGGTGCCGCTTGCACAACGCAGCCAAAAACATGTTTTGAGCAAAAAACAAAAAGACTTGGCCGTCAGAGCGGCCAAAGCCGCCAATACCGACATTGCCGGGGTGGATTTGATTTATGATCGGGACGGCAAACCTTATATACTGGAGGTCAATCGCTGCCCGGGTTTTGAAAGATTGTCTTTGGTCACCGGCATAAATATCGCGGATAGAATTATTAAGTTTTTAGAAAAAGTATATCGCGAGAAAAAGTAGCTGAAGATATTTCCCTTAAAAAATAAATTCAAACTCTATGTTAAAACCGTGGCAATTTTTACAGTCCAGCACATATCTTCTCGCCAAAGAATCGGAAGACAGGGAAATTGAGGTAAATAAAATTTTTACGGAGGGGCCGATGGCCAAGGACAGTTTGTTGGAATTGAATTATAAAGGACATCGCGAAATAATCGTTGGCCAGAGAACATCTAAAACGGATTGCATCGCTTATTGGATTCAAAAAAACAAGCAATTGGCCAAGTTTTTTTTCAAAAAAGCCGGTATAAACGTGTCTGAAGGACAAATTTTTAATTATAGCGACAGTCGAGAAATATTAAGTTTTTGTCATAAAATTAAATTTCCCGTCGTTATTAAGCCCTTGAGCGGCATTCAGGGAAAACATGTTTTTGTTGATTTGAATTCCGATCAAAAGGTCAGAGCGGCTTTGGCGGAATTCAAAAACACCAAATTTAAAAAAATTATCGTGGAAAAAATGTTTTTCGGCAAAGAGTATCGTTTATTGGCAACGAAGGATAAATTCGTGGCCGCGACGCTTCGAGTGCCCGCCAATGTGGTGGGAGACGGCTTTCACACGATAAAGGATTTGATTAAGGAAAAGAATATGGATACCAGAAGGGGGATGAGTCATGAAAAAAGTCTGGTTAAAATAAAAGTTGACGAGGCGGTCAGAATGAATTTGAAAAAACAAAAAAAGAATCTCGATTGTATTCCAAAAAAAGGAGAGCAAATTTTTTTGAGAGCCAATTCCAATATATCCACGGGCGGGGACAGTTATGACTCGACTGAAGATATTCATCCGGAAGTGAAAAAATTGGCCGTGAAAGTAATCAGAGCAATTCCCGGTCTGGGTTTTGGCGGGATCGATTATCTGACAACCGATGTCACCAAAAAGCCAAACAAAAAAAATTATATCATTATTGAAGTCAATGATTCGCCAATGCTCAGTATTCATCATGAACCGTACTCCGGAAAACCTCGCAATGCCGCGGGAGCGATTATAGATCAGCTGTATCCGGAGACCGTGAAGAAATTAAAGCGAAAAAAGCCAAGTAAAAAGAGTCGTGGCTCGGCGAAAAGATGATTGATTTGCAAATTTGACGAATATTGCTAAACTGTAAATTGCGGTAAATTTAACTTAAATATTATGCCGATTCCTTATATCAAATCTAAAAGCACGCTGGACCGCCAGCCGAAAAAAAGAGGCAAATTCGATTATAAATTATGGCTTCGCCGATTGATTTTGGCCGGCATTTTTTGCTTTGTTATCGGCGTGATTTGTTTAATCGGCGCTTTCGCCTGGTTTTCGCGCGACTTGCCCGATCCGAACAAAATAATGGAGCGAGACATCGCTCAAAGCACGAAAATTTACGACCGCACCGGCCAGACCGTTTTGTATGAAGTTCATGGCGAAGAGAAAAGAACTTTGGTGCCGATCGAAGAGATACCGGACACGGTCAAATGGGCCACGATAGCCGTTGAAGACAAAGATTTTTATAAGCATCACGGATTCAGTTATACCGGAGTTTTGCGCGCGGTGATTTTCGGCGGTTCGCGCGGCGGAGGCTCGACCATTACTCAGCAATTCGTGAAAAACGCGATTTTGACTTCGGAAAAAACTTACACCAGAAAAATAAAAGAATTGATTTTGTCTTATCAGATGGAAAAGAAATTTACCAAGGACCAGATATTGCAAATGTATTTGAATGAAATTCCTTACGGGTCGGTGTCTTACGGCATCGCCGCGGCTTCTCAGACTTTTTTGGGCAGAGATGTCCGGGATTTGACATTGGCCGAGAGCGCTCTTTTGGCCTCATTGCCGCAACGCCCGAGCTATTATTCGCCTTACGGCAGCAATCAAGATGAATTGATCAATCGCCAGCATTTTGTTTTGGATAAGATGGCCGAACAGGGTTACATCACTCAAGAGCAGGCCGATGAAGCCAAAAAAGAGGAGATTTCTTTTCAACAAAAATCGGAAAGCATCATCGCGCCGCACTTTGTCATGTATGTCAAAGAATTATTGTCTGAAAAATACGGAGAGAAAACATTGGAAGAGGGTTTAAAAGTCATCACCACCTTGGATTTGGACAAACAGCTGATAGCGGAAAAAGCGGTGACCGAAGGCGTGGAGGCCAGAGGCGAGCAATACGGTTTTTCCAATGCCGCCTTGATTTCTTTGGATCCGAAAACAGGACAGATTCTGGCCATGGTCGGTTCCAAAGATTTTTTTGACGATTCCATTGATGGCCAAGTTAATGTGACCACCAGGCCTCGGCAGCCCGGTTCATCGCTTAAGCCAATGGTTTATTCCGCCTTGTTTGAAAAAGGATTTTCTCCGGAAAGCATTTTATTCGACGTAGTGACCACTTTCAGCACCGGCGGCAAGCCGTACACTCCGCACAATTATGACAATGCCGAAAGAGGTCCGGTCAGCATCAGAAAGGCTTTGGCCGGCTCGCTCAATACTACGGCGGTCAAAGCGCTGTATTTGTCCGGCGTGGACAATGTTATAAATTTATTGGAAAAATTCGGTTATACTTCATTTCAGGATCGCAGCCGTTTCGGCTTGGCGCTCGTTTTGGGTGGCGGCGAAGTCGAATTATTGGAACACGCCAACGCCTACGCGGTTTACGCCAACGAGGGGAAATACGTGCCGTCAGTCGCGATTTTAAGAATAGAGGATAATGGCGGTCAATTGATCGAGGAATTCGAAGATCCCGATCCCAGAGACGTGATCGATCCCAATATTTCGCGCATGATCAGCAGTGTTTTGTCTGACAATGAAGCGCGAGCATACGTTTTCGGAACTCAAAATCCGTTGACTTTGGGCGGCCGGCCCGTCGCGGCCAAAACCGGCACCACCAATGATTATCGCGATGCTTGGACCATGGGCTACACGCCCAATTTGGTGGCCGGCGTCTGGGTGGGCAATAATGATAACAGCGAAATGAAAAGAGGCGCGGCCGGCGGCGTTGTGGCAGCGCCGATCTGGCACGCTTATATGGCGGAAGCGGTCAAAGATTTGCCCATGGAGAGTTTCGCGGGCTACAACAAACCGAAAACGGATAAAGCGATTTTAAACGGCAGTTATACCGCGGAAAAAACGGAAAAAATAGATAAGTTCAGCGGCAAGTTGGCCACGGAATACACGCCCGCTTCAGCCATTGAAGAAAAAACCTTCATGGAAGTTCACAATATTTTGCATTATATCAGAAAAGAAGATCCGTTGGGCTCGGCGCCGACGGAAAATAATTTCGATCCCGAATATAAAAATTGGGAAGCGGCGGTGCAGGCTTGGCTTGATAAAGCCTCCGAGAAAGCCAAGGCCGAGGGCAAAGAATTGGAATTCGCCAAAGCTCCCACGGAATATGATGATGTTCATTTGCCGGAATTAAAGCCGACCGTCAGATTCACTTCGCCGCAAAGCGGGCAAGATATAACGGATTTGAATTTATCGGCTCAGATTTTCGCCAACGCTCCGCGCGGGATTCGCCGGGTTGAATATTATTTGGACAACGATTATATCTTTACGGCCGGCAGCGCTCCTTATTCTCTTTATTATCAAATTAAATCCGATACGGTCAACGGTTACCATAATTTGAAAGCGATCGCCTACGATGACGTTGATAATTTCGCCGAGACATCGATTGACATAAATATTAAAGCCGATCGGCCGGCTCCGAGCATGACCTGGATGTTCCCGGCGGTGGGCGGCGATTATTCGATTGATAATTTCCCTTTGGTGGTGAAGGGGCGGTTGACCGATTTGAGTCAAACCAAGGAAGTGAAGTTTTTTTACGATTCGACCGAAATCGGTTCCGTTCAAAATCCGGATTCGAAGACGGTTTTTGTCTCCTGGACTGATTTTCCCGGCTCGGGCAGCTATGCCATCAGCGCGCAAATCATTGATAAAGCGGGGCAGACTCACGCGACCAGCGCAATTCCAATAACCTTGAGATAATTTGAAGAAGAGGCCATTTCCGCCTCTTTTTTGTTTGAAAATATCTACATGGCGGGCTTGTTCGGAGGTTTGAAATGGGCTATAATATTAATTGTATAATTGGTTTGTTACGAATTACAAGATTCTATTTAGCTTTCTGTTACGAATTACAATCGACTATTTAGCTTTTAGGTAATTTGTTACTAATTACAAGATTCTCAGGTTTAAAGCCATTGATGAATGTAATTTGTAACAATACAAATAAAGAGCTTTTTAGTGAATGTAATTAGTAACGATGCTTCATTGTTACGTGATCCATGACCCAGGACATATCGTAATCTCAAAAACATGTATTTATCAAAAATAGAAATCCAAGGATTTAAATCGTTCGCCAAAAAGACGGTCTTGGAATTTCCGGAAAAATCGCACAAAGACAAAGCGGCCAACAGTGTCACGGCCATTGTCGGGCCGAACGGTTCTGGCAAATCCAACATCTCCGACGCTGTGCGCTGGGTTTTGGGCGAGCAAAGTTTGAAATTGCTTCGCGGCAAAAAATCCGAAGACGTTATTTTTTCCGGTTCGCCGAGTCTGGCCAGGCAGGGTTTTGCCGAGGTTTCTCTTTTTTTGAACAACGAAGACAAAAAATTGCCCATTGATTATTCGGAAGTGGCCATCACTCGCCGAGTTTATCGGGACGGCGAAGGCGAATACTTGATCAATAAAAACAAAGTCAGGCTTTTCGATATTTTAATGCTTTTGGCCAAAGCGAATTTCGGCCAAAAGTCATACAGCATCATCGGCCAAGGCATGGTTGATTACGTGATCAATATTTCCCCGACCGAGCGCAAAGAATTTTTCGACGAAGCCACGGGCATCAAGCAGTATCAAATAAAAAGAGATCAATCGGTCAATAAGTTGCGGAGATCCAGGGAAAACTTGGATCAATCAAACGGCATTTTGGCCGAACTGGAGCCGCGACTGAAATCCTTGACTCGGCAGGTTAAAAAGTTGGAAAAAAGAAAAGAATTGGAAGCGGCGCTCAAGGATTTGCAGGAAAAATATTACGGCTATTTATGGAAGGATCTTTCGGGCAAAAGAAAAAATTATAATCGCGAATATCAGGTTCAGGAAAAAGTCAGAGCCGAAGCCGCGGCCGAATTGGGTGAGTTGCAGCGCCAATTGGCTGAGCTGGCCCGTCAGGAATCAAGAAAAGATCTGTTTTATAATTTGCAAAAAGAATACAACAAGCTTCAGGCTGAAAAAAATCAGATGCTGGGAGACTTGACCGTTTTAAAAGGCAAGTCGAATTTGGAATATTCCAAACTCGGCAAACAAAACATTTCCTGGATGGAAGAAAAAAAGGAAGAAGTTTTGTCTCGAATCAATGAAGTGTCCGAGTCTTTGTCTCATTTGCAGACCAAGCTGGAGCATCAGCGAGGCATGCTGGCGGAAAAGCAAGACTGCTATCAAGAGGTATTGAAAAATATTACGCTTTTTTCCAATAATTTGGAGGCGGCGCAAAACGATTTGGCGAAAATCAAAGGCCGCGGCGGCCAGGGCTTTTCCTCCAATCAGCAGGCCGTGGCCGCGATTTTGCGTCAGCAAAATCATCTCAAGGGTATTTTCGGCAGCGTCAGCCAGCTGGGCAAAGTCGATGAAAAATATCAGATCGCTTTGGAAGCGGCGTCCGGCGGTCGGCTCGGCTCGATCGTGGTCAAAGACGAGGACGCGGCCATCAGGTGCATAAATTATTTGAAAGAAAACAGGTTGGGCATCGCCACTTTTTTGCCGCTGACCAAAATCAATCCTTTTGAGTCAAGATCGGATCATAAAAATATTTTGGCGGAGAGAGGCGCCATAGCGAAAGCGATCGACTTGGTGTCTTTCGATCCCCAATTTAAAAAGATTTTTTCATACGTTTTGGGCGACACCATCGTGGTCGATGAAATGAATTCGGCCAAATCCATCGGATTCGGCGCGGTCAGAATGGTGACTTTGGATGGAGATTTGGTGGAAAAAGCCGGTTCGATCCGCGGCGGTTTTCGGCGAATCCGCGAAGCCGTGTTTTCATTCGGCGCCAAAGCCGCCATTGCTGAAATTTCGCAGGAAACGAAAATGCAGGAAATAGAAACCCTGAAAAACAAATTAAACAATTCGTCGAGAGAAAAAGAAATTCTAATCAATGAGATAAACGACTTGAAAGTTAATATTGAAGTCAATGACACCAAGGAAAAAGGTTTGAAAAACGATTTGGGCGGACTTTCGGTGGAAAAAAGAAAAGTGGTCATGGAGCTTGAAGAAAACAAACTGTCTCCAAAAGATCAGCCCAAGTTTTTGGTTGAAGTCAGCAGGCAAAAGAAAGAATTGGAAGATCGTTTGCAGTCTTTGGAGAAAAAGATTTTGGTCAGCAAAGAAAAAATGGACAGGTTCAATCTCGAAGAAGAAAAAAAGACCGCGCAGGTTTTCAAACTGCAAGAAGAAATGCAAAAAAAGCAGGCGGAAGTCAATGAAATAACGGACAAAGTAAATCAAGCGAAAATCATGCTGGCCAAGCTGGAAGCCAAGGCCGAGGATTTGTCGCGGGAAATCGGGCAGGAGCTGGGAGATAGTATAAATCCTGATAATCTGCCTGAGCCCAAGGGTCAGCTCAATATCGATCAATTGTGGCATGAAATCGGCAAGATAAAACATGATTTGGATTTGATCGGCGGTATTGATCCGGAAATAGTCGGCGAATACAGCGAAGTCAAAGAAAGATATGAGTTTTTGAGCGGCCAGCTGAAGGATTTGGAAAAAGCCATCGCCGATTTGGAACAAATAATCATCGAACTCGATAAAGTGATCAGAGGACAATTCGAATCTTCATTTAAAAAAATCAATAAATCTTTCAGCGAATATTTTCAGAAAATTTTTCAAGGCGGCAAGGCCAAGCTGAGCTTGGTTCAGTCGGAAGAAAGCTCAAAGGACGAAAAAATTCCGCAGATTGAAGGCCAAGTCGTCGAAGAGCCGGTTGAAAAGGAATATTTTGATAAAAAATACAAACCGGTAAATCAAGGTATAGACATCATGGTCTCTCCGCCCAATAAAAAGATTGTTCATATCACGGCGCTCTCGGGCGGCGAGCGCACCATGACTTCGATCGCCTTGCTGTGCGCCATCATAGACAGCAATCCCTCGCCGTTCGTGGTCATGGATGAAGTCGATGCCGCTCTCGATGAGGCCAATTCCGAGCGCTTTGCCAATATCATTAATGAGTTGTCTTATAAAACGCAGTTTTTGGTCATCACTCACAATCGCGTAGTCATGCACTCGGCCGATATTTTGTATGGCGTTTCCATGGGCGATGACGGCGTGTCGCGAGTGTTATCCATTGATCTGAAAGAAGCGGAGAAAATAGAAGCGAAATAGCAAGCCTGAATTTAATTTGATATAAATAAGCATGGATTTTTTTTCCATGCTTTTAAAATCAAAAGGCGGCGGAAAGATCTCGATCTTTCCGCCGCCAAGAATCCTCTGCCTCTACTCGGCCGGGGTGTGAACGAGCTGCACGCGCACTTTGTGCGGCAGCAGGAAGCACTCGCTCTGCTCCTCGCGCAGAGCCAGGTCCTCGCGCATGCGCTCGAGGTGCTCGGGCCGCGGCGTCCAGAACGTCTTGGTCCGGAGCGACTCGGGCAGTTCGGCCAGGCTGATCGGCTCGAACGAGACGACGAGCCGGCCGGCCGCTTCTTTCACTTCGGCGTTGAGCGCGAAGTACTTGAAGACGACCTGGCCGCCGACGAGTCGCCGGCACCGAATGAACAGTGTCGGAAACTCGACGCCCCGCGCGATGCGGAGCTTGCCGAACCGCAGGAACGACGAGCGGTCCCTGGTGTTCATGAAGAGAAAGCACTGACTCTCGCTTTCTCTGCCGAACAGGATCTCAACCCCGGCGCCGGTGTCCGGGTCCTCCTCCGCGCAGGACACGCGCAAGGAGACCTCGAACGAGTCGAAGTTTTCCTCGAGCCCCTGCGGCAGTTTGTACCAGAAGGAGTCCCCGGCTCCTTCGTTGACGACTTTGAGGAACCGACAGGGCAGGCGGGAGCCATTACTATAGGCGTTGACCCCGAGGAACTTGGTCGAGGTCAAGGCCGGCTCGAGTTCTGCCGGCAGTTCTTCGGGATCCTTGAGCACGAGTCCGCATCCCCCGAGCGCGAGCTCAGGGAGCTCACTCGTCGCCACAAAGCGTTTTATTCCCATCGATCTCCTCCAGGGTTGCAGTGTTGCGATTGATAGTCTTTTCGGACAATCAAAAAATTATATCACAATTCTAATATTTTGTAAAGGTTTTCTGTTAAAATTTGTCTTAAATTAAACAAAAAAGCCGCTTTTGACGGCTGTTTTTCGGGTTTAATATTATTTTGTAAAAAAGAATCCCTTAAATTCAAATTCATCAATGTTTTCAATGTTTCCCAAGTAATAATTCAGAGCCGAATCAGGCATGTTTTGCTCTGATAACGTGAATTCATCCGTGTAGTCGATCGGATTGACGTAATTTGCGAGAACATAAAAGTTTTTAATTCCTGAGTTTATTTCAATGTCATTGCTGAAATATTTGGCAGTGTCAAAATTTTCCAAAATCGAATATTCGCTCGTCACGCCGGAAAAGTCGTAAAGCTTGTATTCGGGCAGATAATAGCCGAGAGCTCGAATGTCCTCGTTTTCGTATTTATCGACTTTATTTTCCGCGTTGAAATATTGCCCGCGCAAAATCAGGATCAAGGATTCTTTGGGATCAAGCGTTTTGATGAAAGAAATATAATTGTTCAAAAGAGTGTCACGAGCGCGAATCGAGACATAATTTATTTTTTCGATTTTTTCATTTTGAAAATATTTTTGCGGGTAAATAAAACAGCAAATTTGTCCGATTAAAACGGCGATCAATAAAATCAGACCCCATGATTTGTTTAGGAGCTTGGATACGGGGTAGATGATCAACAAAGAAAAAAGTGAAATTATGCCGAGAAGATAGCCGACCTCGCCGAAATGAACGAGCGCGTAAAAAAAGATTAAAAAAGCGGGCGAAATCAGAAAATAAAAAAGTTTTTTTTCTTTGAGGAAATTCAAATTTTTCTTGATGAAAAAGAACGCGACTAAAAGAGAAGCGCTCACGGAAAAAATTAAACTTTTAATTAAAAACATCAGTTGCGATTTTTGAGAAAATGATTCATGAGCTGACGTAAGTTGTCCTTTGATTAAAGCGGACAGATTGTGCCAACCGACTGTTTTCGCGAAAGGAATAAACCAGGCGGAAAAAATGATTAGAAAGGCAGCCGCGCCCAAAAAAATATTCTTGATTTTATCTTTGCTGAAAATCCAGTGGATAAAAAGTATGGGCGCGGCTGCCAAAATAATCGACGGCCGAAAGCCCATTAAAATGGCAATAATGCCAACGGACAAAGCAAATCTGTTTTTTTCTCCGACAATCGACTCATAAGCGAAAAAAGCCGTCGATAATATGGCCAATGATTCAAAGACGTAGGTATTGGCAATATCGCGATAGTACCAGAAAACAGGATTGAAAATAAAAAGCAGAGCGATTATAAAAGATGTTTTTTCATTTTTGGAAATTTCCAGTGTCAATTTATGAAGGAAAATCAAGGCGAAAAATCCGGCCAGAAAATTGATGACCAAAAAGCAAGCATTGATATTTGAAATGAAATAATTAAGACCCTTGGCGCAAAAAATAAATAAAAAATAGCCGGGCGGATGAGGCTGATGATTTTCGAGATTGAAGTTTTGCGTTCCCAAAGCGAATTGCCCGGCGTCCCAATTGGCCAGGTAATGGGAAGCGAAGAATATCGTGGAAATCGCGTAAATTAAAAAAAGACAAATTAACGCTTTGTTTTTTAAAATTAGATTTTTTATTTTTTCGCTCATGTAGGTTTTATAATTTGAGAATGCCCCTCGGCATGCTCGGGGCACTCGCCTCGGTCAATAATGGTCGAAGACCACGAGCGAGGTCTGAGCTTGCGAAGACCGAGTCGAGTGGAGCGGGCGAGCGGAATCGAACCGCCGTTCTCGGCTTGGGAAGCCGATGTAATAACCACTATACGACGCCCGCGAGCATTATTATTTTAGCAATTCCTGAGGCTTAAAACAAGCGTTGAGCGCTTGATTGCGCCTTGATATTTTGCTATGCTGAGAGCATATGCAAATCATTCTTTGGACAATCGGAGCAACTTTTTTGGTCAGCCTTTTATCGTTCGCGGGCATCTTGGCATTGCTGTTAAAAGATAAATTGCTTGAGAAAATTTTATTGCTTTTGGTGGGGTTTTCCGCCGGATCGCTTTTGGGCGGGGCTTTGCTTCATCTGATCCCCGAGGCGCTGGCGGAAAAACCGGCGATCTCCATAACCTTTTTCATCTTGTCGGGATTCACGTTGTTTTTTATCATCGAAAGGGTTTTTCACTGGCACCACAATCATAAATGCAAAGGCGAGTGCGATGAGAAAAGACATCGAAAAGCGTTATCTTATATGAATTTGATCGGCGATGGTTTTCATAATTTTATCGACGGCTTGGTGATTGCCGCTTCTTTCGCGGCTGATTTTCATCTGGGGTTGGTGACAACATTGGCGGTTATTACTCATGAAATTCCGCAGGAGATCAGTGACTTCGGAGTTTTAATTTATGGCGGTTTTACTAAAGCAAGAGCCTTGTTTTACAATTTTATGTCCGCGCTTATCGCGGTTGTTGGCGCTGTGATCGGTTTGATTTTGGCCAGACATATTGAGGGCGTTACGCCGCTGCTTTTGGCCATTACCGCCGGCGGATTTATCTATATTGCGGCCTCGGATTTGATTCCCGAGCTCAATCGCGAGCTGAAGCTTAGCAAATCGATTCTCGCGTTTATTTTCTTTTTGCTGGGTTTGGGCTTTATGTTGCTGTTAAGATTGTTTTTTGAGGTGGCGTAAATTTTTGAGATTATTTTACTGATATAAAAAAGCTTCAACGCAATGTTGAAGTTCTTTTATTGGAGCGGGTAACCCTTCGACTCGTTCGGTAAAGCCTCTCTCGCTCAGGGCAGCGGGAATCTGTTTTGCTCTTGGTATGGGTTCGATTCCTAAATAAAAAAACTCCAACACATCGTTGGGATTTTTTTATTGGAGCGGGTAACGGGAATCGAACCCGTATATTCAGCTTGGAAGGCTGACATAATAGCCATTATACTATACCCGCCTGCGCTCTCACTATGTTCGAGCTTCGGCGGGTCTTCGACTCCGAGGTCTGACGATCTCGTCGCTCAGACTCGAGGAGCAGGCCCGCCATCTCGTAGGCATGTTGAAATTTTAGCGGGGTAAACCCGCCAAGCGATTTAAATTATATGAATCTTTTTTTGGCAAAAGCCCTTCCTGATCCGGATTTAAGATATTTCTCAAAAGCGATAGCTTTTTCTCTATTGCTAAGAGCGCAATAAAATATAATTTTCCATGGTTTATATTTTGCAGTATGCTTGGATAATCCTAAATTATGCTTAATCAATCTTTCGTCAATATCAACTGAATATCCCTTATAAAATTCATCATCTTTAATTAAACTTTGTGCTATATAAACAAAATATTTTAAATGGTTTTGCATATTTTTTTGGCTGGCCCGCCAGCCGAAGCCCCGACGAGCGGAGCGAGGAGGAGCGAAGGCTGGTCGGGGTGGTGGGACTCGAACCCACGGCCTCATGCTCCCAAAGCAAGCGCGCTAGCCAACTGCGCCACACCCCGTGGATTAAATTATAAATTCTAAACACTAAATCCTAAACAAATTCCAAACAACAAATATCAAATAACAAACAAAAATAAAAAAACCCTTCCATAAACTCAGGGCACTCGCCTCACTTCGTACATTCAGGTGGTGGCACACCATGAGCGAGCCCGAGTGGCACCGAGGGCGAGTCGAATGGTGCCAGGTCCCAGAATTGAACTGGGGACGCAAGGATTTTCAGTCCTTCGCTCTACCACTGAGCTAACCTGGCCCGACTTCGCCAAGGCTTTGTCGGGCAAGCATCTTATGGCCTGCCAGCCGAAGCTTTAGCGAAGGCTGGTGGGCGTGATAGGAATCGAACCTATGACCTCAGCATTATCAGTGCTGCGCTCTAACCAACTGAGCTACACGCCCGTAAAAAGTTAAAAGTGAAAAATTTTGGAGTCCCGATGAATCGGACCGATTTCTAAAAGTTGGCCTGCCAGCCGAAGCTTTAGCGAAGGCTGGTGGGTGCTCGAGGAGTCGAACCCCGGACTTCTTCGGTGTAAACGAAGCGCTCTAACCAACTGAGCTAAGCACCCTAAAGGGAACCGACTATGGCTTTATTCTATCGGATTATTACAAAAACTTCAATAGAAACTATATCAAAAATGTATGAAATAGTCAATGTTTTATTGAATAAAAAAACAGCCAATCAGGCCGCTTTTTTTATTTACAACAGAAAATTGATAGAAAGGAAGTCCTGACTCCGATAAATCGGAATCTCGACCGAATTTGAATAAGCAATGTCAAGGTCACTTATTCGATATCTCCAAGAAAGGAGGTGATCCATCCACAGCTTCCGCTACGGATGCCTTGTTACGACTTAGCCCTTATCATCGACCCCACCTTCTGCCTGCTTACACAGACATTCGGATGTTGCCGACTCTCTTGACTTGACGGGCGGTGTGTACAAGACCCGAGAACGTATTCACCGCGCCATGGCTGATACGCGGTTACTAGCGATTCCAACTTCATGAGGTCGAATTTCAGACCTCAATCCGAACTGAGACCAGCTTTACAGGATTAGCTCCACCTTACGGTTTGGCGTCCTATTGTACTGGCCATTGTAGCACGTGTGTAGCCCAAGGCGTAAGGGACATGCTGATTTGACGTCATCCCCACCTTCCTCCACGTTATACGTGGCAGTCCCCCGATAAATATATAAATCGGGGCAGGGGTTGCGCTCGTTTCCGGACTTAACCGTACATCTCACGACACGAGCTGACGGCAACCATGCATCACCTGTCTAGCACCCTCGAAGGAGTCCCAGTTTCCCGGGATTTGCAGCTAGATGTCAAACCTTGGTAAGGTTCTCCGCTTATCGTCGAATTGAACCACATGCTCCACCGCTTGTGCGGGTCCCCGTCAATTCCTTTGAGTTTTAGTCTTGCGACCGTACTTCCCAGGCGGGATACTTAACGCGTTAGCTTGGTTCAGCGACTCTGAGAGGGTCGATACTCTCAATGTCTAGTATCCATCGTTTACGGCGTGGACTACTGGGGTATCTAATCCCATTCGCTCCCCACGCTTTCGTCCATGAGCGTCAGTGCCGTTCTAGCAAGCTGCCTTCGCATTTGGTGTTCCTGCCGATATTAACGCATTTAACCGCTACACCGGCAATTCCGCTTGCCTCTCCCGGACTCTAGTTTATTAGTTTCAGCAGCGCTCCCTAAGTTGAGCTTAGGTCTTTCACAGCTGACTTAACAAACCGCCTGCGGACGCTTTACGCCCAATTAATCCGGACAACGCTTGGGGCCTTCGTATTACCGAGGCTTCTGGCACGAAGTTTGCCGCCCCTTATTCCTCAGGTACCGTCATTTGTTCTTCCCTGAGAAAAGATTTTTACACCCCGAAGGGCGTCTTCAATCACGCGACGTCGCTCCTTCACCCTTGCGGGCATTGAGGAAGATTCTCGACTGCAGCCTCCCGTAGGAGTCTGGGCAGTGTCTCAGTCCCAGTGGTGCTGGTCGTGCTCTCACACCAGCTACCCGTCGTAGCCTTGGTGGGCTTTTACCCCGCCAACAAGCTGATAGGTCATAGGCCTTTCTCAAAGCGCCTGAACTTTATTTCGACAACTTGAGCTGTCGAAACATATCGGGTATTAGCGCCCCTTTCGAGGAGTTATTCCCGTCTTTGAGATAAGTTACCAATGTGTTACTACCCCGTTTGCCACTATCCGACCGAAGTCGGACCGTTCGACTTGCATGCCTTATCCACGTCGCCAGCGTTCGTCCTGAGCCAGGATCAAACTCTCAAATAAATTTGACCATTTTGAAAAGAGTTGGTCAAAACTCTGAAAAAAAGTAAACAATGGACTTCTTTCTATCAATTTTCTATTGTAAAGATCAATGTGGTAAAGATTATATCGCAATATAAAAAAGATGTCAAATCTTTTTTTGGTTCCAAAAGGTGGATTAATTGTGGGTAGTTTTTACGGGATTTTTGAATATTTTCAAATAATATTCTAAAATGCGAGTGGCAAAGCCTAAACAACGAAAGGAGACGGAAATGCCAGGATTGAACCTTGAAAACAAGTATAGAATATCTCCGTTCACGCACTTTTATAAGGGAGATGAGGCCCTTTGTCTCTATCATTCTTTGGGAATTAGCCCAATCTTTTTTCCCATGAGCAACGAGCCATTCATTCAATGGTTGACCGGCACTTTGTTTATAAGGGAAGAATTTGTTGACCATTTGAGAATGGGACAGGATGATTCGGAAAAAATGTTCGAGCTTCTTCTGTCGAAGAAGTTCATTGTCTTGGATACGCATGACAGTCAAGCAGAACTGGAGTCTTTTCGTTCAAAGCAGATGATATGGGGCGTCTCTGTAATGTACTTGTTGCTGACTGATAAATGCAATCTATCATGCAGGTATTGTTTTGTCCGAAATAGTTTTCCGTCCACATACCGTCCTGCTTTGATGTCTGAGTCGACCGTGGATGCGGCGATTCAATTTTTCGCCCGCCAGGTGACATTGGCCAGTCATTCTGAATGCTAGGTGATTCTTTATGGCGGGGAACCTTTGATTAATGAGCGAGGTCTGAAAAGGGCCATTCTGTCAATTCTTTCCTTTGTGGAGAGGTCACAACTGCCTAAAAAGACCGACATTTCGATTATTACAAATGGTACCTTGTTGACCAGGGAGATAGCCGTTTTTTTGAAAGAGCATGGGGTTACTGTGGTTATTTCAATCGACGGCCCGGCCGCATTGAACCTTAACCGCAGTCAGAGTCATAAAACAGTGAGGGCAATTTTTGCGGGGATGGAATTACTGCATCAAGTGGGCGCAGAGTTCGGGATCTCCTGTACCTTGGGTGAAGAAAGCCTGAGGGACTTTGATCAAATTTTGGAATGGATAGATAAAACGCCGGCAATCAAAAGTGTCGGTTTCAATATTGTTAGGCCAATACCACCATATGCAGTCTCGGATGATTATGGCGAAAGGGTTGCCAAGGCCTTGATTTCTGGATTTGAACATTTGAAACGCAGGGGAATTTATGAAGATAGAATGGGTAGAAAGTTCGATGCGTTTGTCATGGGGAACTGCCACCCCTATGATTGCGCTGGGTGCGGTAGTCAGATTGTGGTATCTCCCAAAGGGAGCGTAGGTATTTGTGCGGGGTTTTTGGGAACAGGTAAATATTTCATTACCGACGTGAAGGAGCAGTCTTTCGATTTCCGAGGTTCTGCGGAATTCAAATACTGGGGACAAAGATCTCCGTTGAATATAGCCCATTGCTTTTCTTGTCCGGCGTTGGCAATATGCGGTGGAGGCTGTCCTTATTATGCCGAAATCAAACATGGGAATCTCTATGATATTGATGAGGTGTTCTGCGTCCATGCAAAAAGGACGCTTGAATACCTCATCTGGACGTTTTACAAGTCTTTGCGATAGTGTTTCGAGATGGTAAACTTACATTGAAGTTTGCCATTTTTTTATGAACCATCCTAAATTACTGTTTCGTCTAGATGAAAAGTTGGATTATAAAATAGCTTGCCAATTTAGAAAAATTAAATTTGGAGGTTTTTCTTTTTTTGAAAAAGGTATTTTGAATTCGCATCCTGAATTGAAAAAGAAAGGAAGAATAAGTCCATGTGTACTAAAGTCATACACGGCCTCATATTATAAAACGCATTTAAAAGATATATTGAAAGCGAAAGTTGCATCTGAGAAGGCGTGGGATAGAAAAAGTGATGAATTTTTTTGTTTCGCCGAAGAGTATTTTAATTGCCACCCCTTCCCAAAGGGGGTATACAAGTGCTATTTATCTATCTGGAATTGCAATCCACGGGATATAAAGAATAAGATATTTCAGGCATATTATAAAAGGGTCGGTATAATTGAAACAATTATTCATGAAATGCTTCATTTTATTTTTTATGATTATGTTTTTGCAAGGTTCCCAGCGTTTACTGGCAAGAAGAACGAGAATATATTATGGGCGGTTTCTGAGATTATAAATATACATATAATGAATTCCAGTAAATGCAAAGAAAAGTTTAACATCGGAAAGCAAAAGCCTTATCCGGAACATGAAAAAATTTATAAAAATTCTATTGAGCTTTATCGAGACGCTAATATTGACAAATTATTAAAGTACTTATTTTTGAAATTAAAATGAGAAGGGTTTTTCCTTCTCACTTGAGAGACGCTTTCTCGGGATGCGTTGTTACGCCCCGAAGTTGAACCTGTATTCGTTTTGGGGTGTTGTTGGTTTGTCCTGAGGGGCCTTGCAGCTGCAGGCGCGGCAGACCTGGTGGCAGGGCAAGTTGCAGAGAGCTTGGATTCCTTGAGAAGGCGCGTTCACCTTCAACTTCTCGAAATCCCTGATTTGTGGAATCAGAATTTTGCGTTCCCCGTTCATTGGTTGCTCCCTTACTCGCGAATAGCGAGTTTATTTTTTTATTTTATCAGACCTTGTTAAAAAAATCAAACTTTTTTGATTGGCGTTGTCGCCACTCGTTTATTTTCAAATGGTGGCCCGAGAGTAAGATTTCCGGCACCGCGTATTTTTTGCCACCAGCTTTAAATATTTCGGGCCGAGTATATTGAGGATATTCCAAATAACCTTTTTGGGAATGAGATTCTTCTTTCAAGGATTCCTTTTTGCCCAGTACTCCGGGAATCAATCTTGAGATGGAATCAACTAAAACCATGGCGCCCAGCTCGCCCCCGGTCAAAACATAATCGCCGATGGAAATTTCCTCATCAATGAAATTTTTGATTCTTTCGTCCACGCCTTCATAATGTCCGCAGATTAAAATCAGCTGATCCAATTTTTTGTATTTTTGCGCTCTTTGCTGAGTCCATGTTTTGCCGCGAGCGGACAATAAGATAACCTTGGAGTTTTTTTTGCGTCTGATTTTTTTTAAGGTTTTGTAAATCGGCTCGATCATCATGACCATGCCCGGTCCGCCGCCATACGGCTTGTCATCGGCGGTGTTGTGTTTATCAATCGCGTTTTTTCTAATGTCATGGATTTTGATTTGAATTTTCTTGTTTTTTTGAGCGCGTCCCAAAATACTCTCATTTAGATAAGAGTCGAAGATTTCTGGGAAAAGAGTTAAAATGTCGTATTTCATATTATGAAATCATTATATCATCTGGATTATGAATTGAAAAAACCTAGAGGCTATGGCGACTAGGTTCAGAGGTCGAAGACAGGGGCTAATGGCTCGGGTGTCTCAGGTTTGCGGCAACTGTTGTTATCGAGGAAGACCATCTCGATGATGCCGGTCAATTCCTTTTGTTGATATTGTACAGTCCATATTCTGCGAGGAGTCTTACCCATGTGGAAAAACCCTTCAACGGTCTCCGGAGCAAGATCGATGGTATAGCACTCCGAGATTGGACAATTGATGTTGACAGGTATCAACGTGTATGCGCCGTCATTGTTGACGTGCATTTTGGACATGATTTCCAGAAGCAGTGCGTCCCTGTCCGTGGGAATAAAGTCCCGGCCTTTGTTCATCCAAGGAACGTCGAGCGCACGCAACTGAATGATTTCTTTGACGTTGCCGCCGTTAATCAGAACGAGGTATGGCTGTTCGTTTGACACCAAGTCTCCCGCGACCTCGCCCGGCTGGTGCGTCGGCTGTGTCAGCGGGTAGAAGATGTGGAACAAGTCGCTGACTTCTTGCGCGGTAGTAAGACTCAAAGCTCCGTAGGCCGAAGACATCGAAAGCTGAAACAGGTATGGCCCGCTCACGACAGGGGCATGTGAGATCCTTGCCTCCATCATTGTGCAGATGTTCTTGTTGACGCCTGCCCACGCAGTCTCGGACTTGGCGCAGCTTTGGCCGCACAAGGAATACGGCACGTTCCAGACGATTTGATCAGGGCAAGTGTTTGGAGCATTGGCTCCGCAGCTTGCCAAAACCGACAGAGACAGACACAGAGCCAGACAAATTGACCGTTTCATGGCGATCCTCCTTGTTGCTTGGCCTGGTATACCGTCTCATAAAATCGCTTTTTTGTCAATCAGCCAATAAGCCGCGTTTGACAGCGCGGCGCGGAATTGATATTTTTTATTTATTAAAGGAGGAGGAGATGACCAGACGACCGACGCTGGATACTTTCAATAGGGTGATGGTGAAGTTGTTCGTCCTTCAGCTGTACAACCGTGGCATGTGCGATGCGCATCGCGTCTTTGAGTTGTGCGCAACGCTCGAGCTGGCGCGCAGAACAAGAAAGAAGAATTTCCTGCGTCGTTACCCGGGCGCGGACGCCGTGTACATGTTGATAAAAGAAATTATTAGGCAGAATGAGCCCTTGAGAGCCGCCTTGGCGGATCTGGCCGCTCTAAAGAGGAGAAATTGCATGGTGGCGGGCGCGTCCGCCAGACTCAGGCGCAAGCATTTCACGGAGATTCTGCGGTTGATTTCCCATGCGTCTTCGCTCTTTTACGATTTTTTGAATGAGTAAACTTACTCGCGGGCTACTTACAGCAGTAGCCCTTTTAAATTACAAAAGCCACGTTTTACCGTGGCTTTCGCAGTATACAAATTTGTTTAGATCTTGAGATCATCAACAACGTCGGTGTCAACTTCTTCTCTTTCCGGTTCCGGTCTTCGAACGTGAGTCGAGCCTTCCGGTTCAATGATTTTTAAGTTGACTCGAGCGTTGTTTTTCGCTCCGACGATTTTCAGCAAAGTTCTAATGGCCTTCGCTGTTTTGCCTTGTTTGCCGATGACGTAACCCATGTCTTCCGCGTTGATGGTCAATGAAAGCAATACTCCCATTTCATCAACTTTTCGTTCAACTTGCACATCTTCGGGATGAGAAACGATCGTCTTTACAAGGTACTCAACAAACTCTTGGTCAGCAAATTTTTCTGCCATAAAATTCTTTTCGCGCTTAATTCTTAATTCAGTCAGAAATATCTACTGGTGACCAGACCAGCGGTATTTACTGAAGAATCCCTTTTTAAGGATCTATAACCATTATAGCAAAATACAGGTTTTCTGTCAAGATAAAAAACGCCCCGATTTAGGTCGAGGGGCGATTTTTTTGTGATAAATTTATTTTTTTTCAGTTTCAGTCTGTTCCGCCTTGGGAGTATCTTCAACGGCCGGAGCTTCTTCTTTTATTTCCGCGGCCGGTTTGGCAGCTTCTTCTTTGGCCGCGCTTTCAGCTTTTTTTGCGGCCATCTTTGCTTGTCGCTTTTTGCTGATTGTCGTTACGGAAACCTTTTTTCCGGAAATGATTTCGTTCTTCACCAGCAAATTGTGAACCGTGGCAGAAGGTTGGGCTCCGTTCGCGATCCAGTGCTTGATTCTCTCCGCATTCAACTTTATTTCTTTTGTTCTCGGGTTGTAATGACCCAATTTTTCCAGATAATTTCCCCACGGATCTTTGCTCTTTTCAAGAACCGTTATGCGATAAAAGGGTTGATGTTTTTTTCCTATTCTCGACAAGATAATTTTTAACATAATGTTATATAGATGTTTTACGAATAACGTAGTAATAATAATAGCTTATAATATTGCCTATTGTCAAGCGAAAATGATAGTATGTGGATGTATGTTTGGGGGTATTGACATTTTTAACGATTTGTGCTATAATTTAATCTTAAGTAACATATAATATATGAATATATTTAATAGCGTAAAATTACGCAAAATCAGCAAAATCTCCTTATTTGTTATGGTTTTGTTGATTTTGACCAATATCGCTTTGCCGAGTTGGGCTAAAGAAACCGATAATTCAGGGAATATCAATTCCGTGATTTCGGCCAATAAGAAAGATATTATTTCCGAGAATATAATCGCTTATAAGGAAAAACAGGATAAGATTAAGACTCAAGCCTTGGTCAGACAGAGGGTTATTTACCCGAAATCCAAGCAGGGCGAATTATGGACGACCGCTACCGCTTATACCAGTACGGTTGACCAGTGCGATGCTTCTCCTTGTATTACGGCCGACGGTTATAACGTTTGCGCCGCGGGCGAGGAAAACGTCATTGCCACGAACTTTTTGCCGTTTGGCACCAAGGTTAAGATTCCTGAATTATACGGTGATAAAGAATTCGTTGTTCATGATCGTATGAACAGACGATATTCCAACCGTGTCGATATCTGGATGAAAGACAGAAGCGATGCCATTCAATTCGGTAAGCAAAATGTAAAAATAGTGGTTGTTGAGTAATTATAATATAACGCGATATGAAGAAAATGCCCGCTTCCGCGGGCTTTTCTTTTATGTTTACAGCCTGCTTTTTGCATGATAAGATTAAATAGATATTCAATATTTTTTTATTTTTAATCTTTTTAAGGCACGGTAGCCAATTAGTAAGGCAGCGGTCTGTCCCGAAAATTAAAAATCCTTTATTTTTATAATTTTCGAGGATCCTCGATAAATAAATAAATTTGTTGGCACGGTAGCCAAGCAGTAAGGCAGCGGTCTGCAAAACCGCAACGCATGGGTGCAATTCCCATCCGTGCCTCCAAATTTATTTATTTATCGGGACAAAACCGCTATGCATGGGTGCAAATCCCGCCTGCTTGCCGTAGTCTTGACGAAGGTGGGTCCGTGCCCCCATTCTTCGCGAAGCGAAGAATGGCATGAATCGGTAGAAAAAGTGTCCTTGATCGGGACATTTTTTTGTAATACTTTTACTTTCCAATCAGTCATACATATTGTAAAATGGCAGAGCTTTTGAAATAATTTGGGGAATTGACAAGAATACGATTTTGTTCTAGTATAATAAGTCAGCAGTTTGACATATCGATATATCAATCATGCGCAACAACAGGAGGATGACAGCATGAGTCCGAGACAATTTGTTCTTTTTGTTTTTGTCGGCCTTTTCTTCGCCGCTTGCGGTAGTGAGGCCACGGTCGGCCCGAGCCTGGTCGAAACGGAAGATGCAATGGCTCATGATTTCGGAGGGGACTTCCTCGAGGTCATCACCGACATCCCGCGCTTGCCGGACATCAAGGAGGACGCCACCGTTCCGGACATGGAAGAAGACGCAGAGGCTGACAGCAGGCCCATGCGAGATCTCCATCCGCTCGACGTCGCGCGGGATGTGCCGGCCGAGCTGGTCGAGGACATTCCGGTAGAAGTGGCGGAGGATGTGCCGCTCGAGGTGGTCGAGGACATTCCGGTCGAAGTTCAGCCGGACGTTCCGCCGGAGTTGGTGGAAGATGTTCCGGTCGATGTTCAGCCGGACGTTCCGGTCGATCTGATCGAGGACGCGTTGGCCGAAGTTCAGCCGGAGGTGACGCCCGACGTGATCGAGGACGCGCCGGTCGACGTGCAGCCGGACGTGCTAATCGACGTGGCCGAGGACGTGCCGGCTGACGTGCAGCCGGATGTGCCGGTTGACATGGCCGTGGACGTGGTTCCTGTCGATGTTCAGCCGGACATTGCGCCGATCGTGGTGGTCGTGACTATCACGTCCGAGCCGATCGGAGTCTATTTCCGAGTAGATGATGACACGGTCACGAACTATACGCCGGCAGAGATCTCTCTGACCGAGGGGCAGCACACCGTGCACATCATTGACTTGACCGGGTGCTTCGTCTCGGAGGATATCTTGATCATGGTCTCGGAAACGAGCTTCGCGTTCAACGTGACACTCGTGCCGCTGACCGTGGTTGGCGATTTCACGTCCGAGCCGATCGGCGCGACCGTCACTGAAGGCGGCGAAGTTGTTTGCGAAGCGACTCCATGCCTGGCCGTTGAGCAGACCGCGTGCGCTCATACGTACGTGTTCAATCTCGACGGGTACTACGACGAGACGGTTGAGTCATTTTTGGACAACGACTACGTCGTGGACGCCATGCTCGAGGCCATGCTGCCCGTTCTCCTGACGGTGACGAGCACCCCCACGGACGCGGTCGTGTCAATCGACAACGAGCCGGCTGTCTGCCGCACGCCATGTTCCATGGAGGTGCCGGAAGGACAGCATGAGGTCATCGTGAACAGTTGGGGATTCGTCCCGGTCGTTCTCGATGAGTTCATCGATGCGACGAACAACACGTTCGACGTGACGTTCGCCGCGGCCACAGAAGACCTGACCGTACCGATCACCTCCCAGCCGTCGTCTACCCTGCGGTTGGACGGAACCGTGGTCTGCAACTCCACATTGCCGGGCAACTGCCAGATCGCGATTGGTCCAGGAATCCACGTGTTTGAGTTTTATTCGAGTTGCGTGGATTACAAAGCGCTGTTGTTCGACGTCCAGTCAAGCGATCCGATCAGCGAGACGCTGACCGGTAAGGTATGGGTGAGCATCACCAGCAATACGTCGGCTCCCCCGCCTACGGCGTACATCGATCCGGGCACTCCGGACGAGGTTTCCGGGATGACCCCATTCATGACTTGCGTTTCGCCAGGGGAACACGCAGTCATGTGTGTTTTGCCCACGTACCCCAACATCAACGCGGTGTTTGACACGGTCGACGGCGGGTACTTCTGCAACTACTAGGTTGGCCCGCCCCCGAAAGCCCTTTGGTCATGACCATTGGGCTTTTTCAATACAGTGTTACGAAATACAATCTTCTCAAGCATAAGGCCAAAGGTGGATGTAATTCCTAACATTAGCCCTCTAACATTGAAAATTTCATCATAAAACGCTATAATTCAAATGACCATATGGCTTTAAAAAAGAAAAAATTCGTCATTATCGACGGCAATGCCATCTTGCATCGAGCTTGGCACGCCTTGCCGCCGCTCACCACCGAAGACGGTAAATTGATCAATGCCGCTTACGGCTTTACTTCGATTTTGCTGAGACTTTATCCGGATTTGAAACCGGATTATTTGGCCGTGGCCTTTGACCGGCGCGAACCGACTTTTCGAAAAATTGAGTATAAAGAATATAAAGCGCAGAGAGTGAAACAGCCCGATGAATTGTACGCTCAGCTGGATGATGTAAAAAACATTTTGGATGTTTTTAAAATTCCTTATTACGATCTCAAGGGTTATGAAGCCGATGACATCATCGCCACTTTGGTCAATAGAAAAATCATTGACAACCCGGATGTCGAGTCGATAATCGTCACCGGCGACATGGATGCTTTGCAATTGGTTGACCATAACACCAAAGTTTACGCTTTGCATAAGGGAATTTCAGAGACAATCACTTACAATGAAAAAGAAGTCAGGGAAAAATTTAACGGCTTGGGTCCGGAACAGATGATCGATTACAAAGCTTTGCGCGGCGACCCCTCGGACAATATTCCGGGCGTGCCGGGCATCGGCGAGAAAACGGCTATTGATTTACTGAATAAATTCGACACTCTGGAAAATTTATATGATGAATTGGAAAAAGACACGGCCAAGTCGAAAAACTTGAAGCCGCGGGTGATTAATTTATTGAAAGAAAATAAAAAGGCGGCGTTCGAGAGTAAAAGATTGGTTACCTTGGTCAAAGACACGCCGATTAAATTCAAATTGTCCGATTCCAAGGTCAAACCTTTTGATTTGGAAAAAGTGAGCAAACTGTTTCAAAAATTGCAATTTAAAACATTGATGAACCGTTTGGAAAAAATAGAGATTGCCGGCCAAACGGAAGAAAAGGTCATTGCCAAAACCAAAGAAAATCTCGATTACCGATTGGTGGATACGGCTGAAAAGTTCGAGTCGTTTTTAGCGGATCTGAAAAAACAAAATATTTTCGCGTTTGACACCGAAACCGATGGCTTGGATCCCTTTTTTAATAAACTTTTGGGAGTCAGCTTTTCTTGGCATGAGGGCAAAGCTTATTACGTGATTTACGACAAAGAGCGGTTTGAAAAATTAAAATCCATTTTCAAAAATCAGGAGATAAAAAAAGTCGGCCATAACCTGAAATTCGATTTTGAAGTGATTGAAGCGGCGGGTCTTGAAGTCAAAGGGTTGTATTTCGACACCATGATCGCGTCGTATCTTTTAAATCCCGGATCTCGCGGCCACAATTTGAATGATTTGGCGTTTCGCGAGCTGGGGCATCAAATGATTGCCATTGAAGAGCTGATCGGCAAAGGCAAAGAACAAAAATCTTTATTTGAAGTGGCCAAAGAAAAAGTCTCGGAATATTCTTGCGAAGACGCGGATATTTCTTATCGAATTTACAAAATTTTGGAGAAGAGATTAAAAGAAAACGGACTGTTTGATTTGCTCGAAAAAATGGAAATGCCTTTGATTTACGTTTTGGCGGAAATGGAGAAAAACGGCGTCTTACTCGATTTGAAATATTTGAAAAAATTGTCTGAAGAATTCGAAGAAAAACTGGGCGAGCTCGAGAAAAAAATTTACAAGCAAGCCGGTGAAAAATTCAACATCAATTCGCCGTTGCAATTGAAAGTGATTTTTTTCGAAAAATTGAAATTGCCGACCGAAGGACTGAAAAAAACCAAGACCGGCATTTCGACCGCAGCCGGGGAGCTGGAAAAACTTTTGGGCAAGCATGCCATCATTGAATTGATAGTCGAATATCGCGAATTGACGAAATTAAAATCCACTTATATCGACGCCTTGCCGCGACTGGTCAAGCCGGACGGTCGCGTGCACACCAGCTTCAATCAAACGATCACGGCCACGGGACGGCTGTCTTCTTCCGATCCGAATTTGCAAAATATTCCGAAAAGAACGACGCTCGGCATGAAAATCAGAAAAGCTTTTATTGCCGCGCCCGGAAGCAAACTGGTTTCTTCGGACTATTCCCAGGTAGAGCTTCGAGTGGTCGCTTGTCTCGCCAAAGACGAGAACATGATAGAAATTTTCAAAGCCGGACATGATATTCATACGGCAACCGCGGCCAAAATTCACGGCGTCAAGCTCGAAGACGTCACCAAAGATATGCGCCGCGAAGCCAAGATGATTAATTTCGGCATTTTATACGGCATGGGCGCGTACGGTTTGGCGGCCAGAACCGGCATTTCCATTCAAAGAGCCAAAGAATTTATCGATAAATATTACCGGTCATTTAGCCGTGTTCAAGAATACATGGAAAGCATCAAAGAATTCGCCCGCGAAAACGGCTACACGGAAACCATGTTCGGCAGAAAAAGATATTTCCCGGATATTCATTCGGGCGTGCAGCAAATCAAGGCCGCGGCTGAGCGCGAAGCGATCAATACGCCCATTCAGGGCACGGCCGCTGACTTGATAAAGATCGCCATGATTGAAGTTTATAAAGAATTGAAAAAAATCAGTCCCGAGACAAAAATGCTGCTTCAAGTTCACGATGAGCTTGTTTTCGAAGTGCCGGAAAAAGAATTGGAAAAAGTGGCGAAAATAATCGATGAAAAAATGGAGAAGATCCACAAAACCTGCGTGCCGATCACGGTCGAAACCGATTACGGGGATAATTGGAGGGATTTGGAGAAGTTGTATTAGGGAGCAGCAATGCAACAGCAAGAGATTCCCGCTTTCGCGGGAATGACAAAAAGGGCATTGTTCCGCTCCCGGCAGTCATTCCCGCGAAAGCGGGAATCCACAAAAGGTTATTGTCTAATTATGGTTGATAAAAAACAAATCTACGTCTGGTCAGGCGAAAACGGCTGGGCGATTTCAAAACAAATTCAAAAATGGACAACCTTGTTTGAAGACAAATACGGATATTTTAATATTCTAAAAATAGATTTTGAAGAAAAGGGGAATGTCGAACAAACATTAAAGAACGCTTTGCAGGTCGATTCGCTTTTCGGCCAAAATAAATTGATTATTTTGAAAAATTTTTTCGCGAAAAAACAAGATAAAAAAATAGAAGAATTGATTTTGGGGAGCGTTGAAAAATTGCCGGAAAAATTTTTCGTGATTTTTTCCCAAAAAGGCGAAATCGATAAAAGAAGCAAGATTTACAAAGCGCTCGCTAAGGCGCCTTTGGCGGAAGTAAAATCGTTTGCCAGCCCCAAAGGTTTTTTGCTAAATGATTGGATAAAAAAACAAGTCGCTTCGGTCGGCGGGACCATTGCCAATTCGGCGGCTGAGCGGCTGGCAATTTTGGTCGGCAATGATTTGTGGCAGCTGGACGCTGAAATTCAGAAGTTGGCGAGCTATTGCCGGAATCGGGAAATTTCAGTCAAAGATGTCGAGGATTTGGTCAAGGGAAAATTCAACGACAATATTTTCGATTTCGTGGACGCGCTTTCAGTAAAAAATAAAGCTTTAAGCGGCAAGCTCTTGGCCGATCAACTTGGCAGCGGCGCCAATCAATTTTATTTGTTGACCATGATTGTCAGGCAATTCAGAAATATTTTGATGATCAAAGACGTTAAAAACAGCGGCCGAACAAGTTCGCCGGAATTCGCGGCCAGGGAATTGAAACTGCACCCGTTCGTGGCCAAAAAGACTTGGCAGCAGGCGGACAGATTCACTTTTGAAGAATTGAAAAAAATTTACAGCCGGCTTTTATCGATTGAAAAAAAATTCAAATCCACTTCCTGGTCGCCGCAACTTTTGTTGGATTTGTTTGTGATGGGGTTGTAAAACCGCGCGGGTCGGCGGCGGGTCGCCGCCGCGTAGAGACGCGCCATGGCGCGTCTCTACGATGGGCATGCGCCCATCCCGCGCGATCAAAACAAAAAACCGGCTTTTATGCCGGTCTTTTTATATTGGATTGAATTTATTTTGAATCTGTCGCGGCTTTGGTCTTGTTATAGTTTTTTATCAACCTTGATTTCATTCTCGAGCCGGTGTTTTTTTTGATTCTGCCTTTTTGAGTTTGCTTGTCTATATTTTTAATGGTCTCTTTGATCATTTTTTCCGCATCGGCCGATTTTGATTCGATTGATTTGAGAGTTTTCTTTCTCAAAGTTTTAACTTTTGCCACAGCGACGCGATTTAATTTGGATCGCTTGATGCTTTTTCTCAGTTCTTTTTTACCTTGATTGGTATTTGGCATATCAGTTGTAAGATTAAGGTTGAATATTAAAGATAATGACTTTTGATATAATAGCGGGGAATTGAGGCCTTGTCAAGTTGGGGTTACAAATTTACAAATCAATACAAATATTACAAATGGTTACAAATTAGAAGGAAAAATCGTCCGTCCTGAGCGAAGCTGAAGAGTAATAGAAAATAGAACGTCGGAAATCGGTTAAAACGAATCTCGAACCTCGAATTTCCATAGCCAATTTCGAATTTCGATATAACGAATTTCAATGTTCAAGCCTCAATACCGATGCCGCTGGATTTATTAGTCTGCCTGCGGCCTATCAATCTCCATCGGATCAATCGCCGGCTCGCTGCCGGTAATCCGCACTACGTCTTTGTCTATTTTTTTGAATTCTTTATAAGCGGTATTGTAAGTGTTCACGGTCGTGCCGATGTTATTGCCCAATTTTTTCATGTGCATGTCATAAGCCGCGATATGTTTGTTGAGTTCTTCCACGCGTTTGATTATTTCCTTGGTCTGCTCCTCTATTTGCATTTTTTTCAAGCCCTGAATCACTGTTTGCAAATACGCGTAAAATGAAGTCGGCGAAACAATGATCACATGTTTTTCCTTGAACGCGTATTCGATCAGATCGCGCGTGTTGACTTTGACCGCGCCGACTTGGTTGACCAAAAGGTCGTAGTAAATTCCTTCGGACGGGATAAACATGAAAGCGAAGTCAGTCGTTGTTTCTTGAGGCCTGATGTATTTGGATGTTTCATCGATTCGGTTTTTTAAATCCTGTTTGAAAAGTTTTTCCAGCTGCTCGTGCCGAGTCGGATCTTTTTCCTCCACGATTTTATTGTAATTTTCGAGTGAAAATTTCGAATCAATGGGAATGATATAGTCTTTGATGAAAATCACGGCATCCACTATTTCTCCGTCAGTGAATTTGTATTGCAATTGATATTGATTGGGCGCGAAAACGTTTTTCAAAAGAGTTTCCAAATAATATTCTCCCAAAATTCCTCTTTGCTTCGGGTTTTTTAAAATATTTTCCAGACTTTGCAGCTGCTCGGCAAAGCCCATCACTTGTTTATTGGTGTCGTCGAGTTTGGTCAATTTTTCCGTGACGTCCCGAATTATTTTGGCGCTCTGGCCGAATTGCGTTTGAATTTGTTTTTGAGATTCACCCAGCTTGTAATCCATGGTCTGCCGGATTTCTTTCAATTGCTCTTGCAAAAGCTGCATGCTTTTGTCGTCTTTTTCTTCGGGCTTGAGCGCGCTTAGTTTTTTTGAAAAATAAAAAAGCGCAGCGATGAAAAGAATCGCGAAAATTACGGTGGTGATTATGTAAATCGTTTGCATATTTTTAGGTTACGAGATTACAGATTAGTGTACAGATTGTACGAGATATAACTCCAATCTGTATAATCTCGTGTGTTTATCTGTAATCTTGTACCCAAATTTTACCACTCAAAGACAAAAATCGCAATTGACAGGATTGCTTGATAATTATAATGTATGTCGAATGGGAACCTAAACCGGGAGGGAAGACGATGCTTCAAGTGCTTGGCGTGTTCAAAAGGTTCCGGTTGCTGAAAGTAACGGCCGACAAATATGGCAGACATGCCAGACACCGAGCGGTCATTGTTGTTGAAATTGACGGCAAGGAACAAGTCATGGTGTTTTCGGGCTGTCTTTTCGGCGAAGTGGTCGGCAAAAAAGTGTTGATTTCGATCAAACCGGCCTGGGACCCGGAATTGAACGGCCGCATGGTCGCGTCGATCTTTGACGCGGAGTCTTTTGCTCCGTATCACGAAGTCGCGTTCAACTAGAGAGCCATCACATTGGCTCTCTTAAATTTGAAAAAGAGCAGCCGTGGCTACTCTTGGATCGGCGCGCTTATTAAGTCGCCGCGCTTGATAAAACCTCCGAGATTTTGGAACGCGAGCGGGTATTTCTCGGTCGCCCAGCGCGTCCATCGCCTGGTATCTGCCGGCCAGGATTGAGCTGTCTCCTCAATCTGGTTGTCGAAGTCGGAGCTGAGTCTGCCGGTCATGTGCATACCGCAGGAAAAGTAAGGATGTATATCCCATAGCCATTCGAAGGCGTTGTCATGAGCTCGGTCGCTTTCCGGGTCAAACAGCCACATCACCATGGCCAGGAATGTTTCGTCGACTCCTTGGCGGTGATGTTCTGAAAATCCTAGAAGCTGCTTCCAAATCCTTGCCGGCTGTCGCCTCAGCCAGAGCGCTCCGCCGCGCCCGAGCTCGTCCGAGTAATCGACTGACATGGCGGCCATGCAGGCATTGGCCACGCTTGATCCGGTGGCCGCGGCATCTGAGAAACAGGGATTGTCTCCGATCACTTCGCTGATGAACGCGGCCGGATATCCAACCAGCCGGCCGTTTGCCTGGCCGACCCACTGATGAAAGACGCGGCTGTGCCACGTCTCCTCATCGCGGGTTGATTGATCCGCGCCAGTTTCGGGCGTTGTGTTCCCGCTCATCTTGTGGCCCTCCCGGGTGTTGAGTTCGAATAAATTTTAACTTATGAGGGAGGTACTGTCAATGTAAAATATGCCTTTGACTTCGGTTATAATAAGAGATTTTATCATTGACATTTCTGTTGTTGTATAACATACTATCTTGAATTGAGAATAAAGACATTCGGACAAATTTTTTCCGAATCTCCCTGTTCTCAAGTCGAGGCGGGGCCGGAAGCGCTGACCGGTTTTTCAGCGCGAGCGCAAGGAGAGTTGTCATGACGACGAAAGTTGTCGGAGACGACGTACTGGGCGCGCTTGCCAGACGGCAGTGGGGTTCTGCCTCGGGCTTCCTCGTGAGCTGAACCTCGTCTTCTCAAGTCAACCACCAAGCGGACTGCAACGCAGGCCGCTTTTAAAATTCATTAAAATTTTTAAAAATAAAAAAATCGGCCAAGATGCCGGTTTTAAGAATGCCCTTCGATTCGTCACTACCGCTCCTCACTCAGGGCATTCGCCTCGCCCCGCTTGTGCAGGTGGTGGAACACCATGAGCGAGGCTTTGCCGCAGCAAAGCCGAGTCGAATGGTGCTGGGGAGAGGACTCGAACCTCCACGGGCAATGCCCACCTGCTCCTAAGGCAAGCGTGTATACCAATTTCACCACCCCAGCTTGTTAGATTAAAGTTCAGTAGGATTAAAAATCACCCCATACTTTCAACTAGAAACTTTAATCTTGTAACTGAATAATTATACCGTAATTTAGCGAAAATGTCAATGTTTTGAAGCAAAAGGTTTGCTGCTTGACATGGTTCGTTTATTTAATGTATAATGTTTCACAGACAATTTAAATTATCCACAGGTAGTCGTTTGCTCGAACAAGATAACGATTTCAGAGCTGCGAATGCCTTTTTTATTTCCGATTAAGTTGTCTCATGATCATTGACAATTAAAAAATGACAAATAAATTTTCAATTTATTCGTCGAGTATATCAACATACTATGGAGAATCAATATAACAGTACAAATTTTCTCATTTTAGTGGTTATGCAACTCAAGAGCGTATAGGTGGATGCCTAGACATAAGAGAGCGATAAAGGACGTAGTAGCCTGCGATAAGCCTCGGGGAGGTGGCAAGCAACCTTTGATCCGGGGATTTCCGAATGGGGAAACCCGATTCCGGCTAAAATCGGAATCATTTCCGTCTGAATACATAGGGCGGAAAAGCTCACCCAGGGAAGTGAAACATCTCAGTACCTGGAGGAAGATAAAATAATAATGATTTCCTGAGTAGTGGCGAACGAAAAGGAAAAAGTCCAAACCTTGCTAACTTTATTTGAGATGATCTTTGCCTTCGGGCATTGGTTGTCTCGGGTGTAAGGTTATCAGGCCATATGTTGGCAAGGTGTAGCGGGAATTTTGCGATTTTACTCTGATAAGTAAAGATAGATCCTTATAATTTGTAGCCGAATGGGCTGGAAAGCTCATCCAAAGAGGGTGAAAGACCCGTAGGTGAAACAGATTATAAGTCTATGGCAGGCATTCCCAAGTACTGCGGGACACGAGAAATCCCGTAGGAATCAGCCAGGACTATCTGGTAAGACTAAATATCTCTTATGATCGATAGTGAACAAGTACCGTGAGGGAAAGGTGAAAAGCACCCCGGTGAGGGGGCTGAAATAGTATCTGAAACCATACGCTTACAAGAAGTCGGAGTCCCGATTTATCGGGATGACGGCGTGCCTATTGAAGAATGAGCCAACGAGTTTGTTGTTTGTTGCTTGTCTAAGCTCGAGTAGAGCGGAGGCATAGTGAAAGCGAGGATGAAAGTCCGTATACTGAATTTGATTTTCTGGCAGCCGCTTGCGGTTACCAGTTATCTTTTTCAGTTCGCAGCAGGCACAAGACCCGAAACCGGGCGACCTAGCCATGACCAGGTTGAAGTTCAGCGAAAGCTGGATGGAGGACCGAACCCACGCGCCGTGCAACACGCGGGGATGAGTCGTGGTTAGCGGAGAAATTCCAATCGAGCTCGGTAATAGCTGGTTCTCCCCGAAACAACTGTAGGGTTGACCTCGAGTATAACTTTGGGGGTAGAGCACTGAATGGGGGCGGATGGGAAACCTACCGTCTCCAATCAAACTCCGAATACCAAAGCTTCAGCTCGGGAGTTAGACTATGGGGGCTAAGCTCCATTAGTCAAAAGGGAAACAGCCCAGATCACCATCTAAGGTCCCAAAATCTATATTAAGTGTGAAAGGAAGTGAAATGACTTATACAACTAGGAGGTTGGCTTAGAAGCAGCCATCCTTTAAAGAAAGCGTAATAGCTCACTGGTCAAGTCGTTTTGCATCGAAAATGTAACGGGGCTAAATATAGTACCGAAGATGTGGCTTTTCCGCCTTTGGCGGGAAGGGGTAGGGGAGCATTTTCCAAGCAATGAAGCCGTACTTGTGAGAGGCGGTGGAGTTTGGAGAAGAGAGAATGTTGGCATGAGTAGCAAAAATCTCGGTGAGAACCCGAGACACCGAAAATCTAAGGGTTCCTGGGCAACGCAAATCGACCCAGGGTTAGTCGGTCCTAAGGCGAGGCCGAAAGGCGTAGTCGATGGATGAGCGGGTTAATATTCCCGCACTGTCTTTAATTTTCAATGGGGTGACGCAGTAAGTAATCTCAGGCGCAATTTGGTAATGTGCGTTGCCGATAGCGGATGGCTCCCAGGTAAATCCAGGAGCATAATTCCAAAATTGGCAAAAGGGTGAGCTAAGGCAAGCCCGATTTGATTGATCAGACTGCCGAGAAAAGCCTCTAGAGCTAAGTTAAAGGCAACCGTACCGTAAACCGACACAGGTAGATGAGGCGAGAAGCCTAAGGTGTACGAGAGAAACCTTGTTAAGGAACTCGGCAAAATAGCTGGCCGTAACCTAGGGAGATGGCCTTCCCGACTCCGGTCGGGACGCAGCGAAAGACCTCCATGTGACTGTTTACCAAAAACACAGGTCCCTGCTAAAGCGCAAGCTGATGTATAGGGGCTGATGCCTGGCCAGTGTCAGAACGTTAAGGGGAGGTGTGCAAGCACTGAACCGAAGCGCTGATGAACGCCGGCGATAACTATAATCGTCCTAAGGTAGCGAAATTCCTTGTCGGGTAAGTTCCGACCCGCACGAATGGCATAACAACATGGAGACTGTCTCAACAAGGTACTCGGCGAAATTTCGAGATGAGTAAAGACGCTCATTTCCCGCAGCTGGACGAAAAGACCCCGTGAAGCTTTACTACAACTTGATATTGGGCTAAGAATACGCTTGTTCAGAATAGGTGGGAGTCCTTCGGGACGCCAGTGAGATACCACCCTTGCGTGTTTTTAGTTCTAATTCCACTCTGTGAATCCAGAGAGAAGACAGTATCTGGTGGGTAGTTTGACTGGGGCGGTGGCCTCCTAAAAGGTAACGGAGGCGTTTACAAAGGTTGGCTAGGTTCCGATGGAAACGGAATCGATAGTGCAAACGCATAAGCCAGCTTTACTGCAAGACCCGCGAGTCGAGCAGTTGCGAAAGCATAAGTTAGTGATCCGACCGTACGAAATAGGACGGCGGAAGCTCAACGGATAAAAGCTACTCCGGGGATAACAGGCTAGTCTGGTCCAAGAGTCCATATCGACGACCAGGTTCGGCACCTCGATGTCGGCTCGTCGCATCCTGGGGCTGTAGAAGGTCCCAAGGGTTTGGCTGTTCGCCAATTAAAGCGGCACGCGAGCTGGGTTCAGAACGTCGTGAGACAGTTCGGTCTCCTATCCGCTGTGGGCGCTGGAAATTTGAGAGGGCTCTTCCCTAGTACGAGAGGACCGGGAAGGACGAACCTCTAGTGTACCAGTTGTTCTACCAAGGGCATTGCTGGGTAGCTACGTTCGGTTTGGATAAGTGCTGAAAGCATCTAAGCACGAAGCCGTCCTCAAGATTAGATTTCCTTATAGACTCCTCGAAGACTACGAGGTTGATAGGCAGCAGGTGTAAGCGCCGCAAGGCATTTAGCCGAGCTGTACTAATAAGTCAAATGCATAACCACTTAAATGAGAAAGTTTATTTTAAAGCAACAATTTTAAAGAGGTACATAATCCTGGTGATTCTAACGGAGGGGGTACACCTGTTCCCATTCCGAACACAGAAGTTAAGCCCTCGTGCGCCGATGATACTCACTATGGGGAAAGTAGGTCGTCGCCAGGATTATGTACCTCTTTTATATTTTAAAAAATTTAAAATGCGTTATTCGTTCTTTCATGTTTTTTTTGTTAAAATGAAGATGTATGCCGGAAATGCTATTTTGGGTAATATTATTCGCGTTTTTATTTTTTTCGCTGATTATAGCGATAGTTTTTTCAATGAATGTGTTTATTTTGCCGTTTGTCGGAGGAGTTCCTTATGTATCGTTGAAGAAAAAAAGACTTAAAAAGATTTTTTTAAAACAGCGTTTTGATTTTAACGCTCAAATCGTTGACCTTGGTTGCGGCGACGGCAGGGTGCTCAGATTTTTGGAAAAGAATGGGTATAAAAATTTGCGCGGTTATGAGCTGAATCTCTGGCCGTACTGTATAGGCAAAATAAAAAATTTGTGTCTGAGGTCAAAGACTTTGATCCGACTGAAAAATTTTGAAAAAATAAATTTAAAGGAATTCGATGTGATTTTTGTTTATTTGATGGAAAAATATTTGGAAAAATTAAGGCCGAAGTTCGAAAAAGAGTTGGCGGCCGGCGCGACAGTGATTTCATACGGGTTTCAAGTCAACGGCTGGACGCCAAAGGAAATAATTTATACGGATGAAGGAAATAAAAAGTTGGGCAAAACGTATGTTTACGAAAGACAATAAAACTCAAATTATAATTTTGGCGGCCGGCCGAGGCAAACGATTCGGCTCGATTGAATTGCCTAAAGTATTGGTTGAAATAAACGGCCGGCCGATGATCGATTCGGTGATGGAAAAAGTCTCGGAGTCCAAGATTGGAAAACCGCTGGCGGTCATAGGCTTTCAAGGCGATTTGGTCATAGAACGGTTGAAAGATCGGGCAGATTTCGTTTGGCAACATGAGCGGCTCGGCACCGGACACGCGGTGGCGGTCTGCGAGAAGTTTATCGATCCGGCCATTGAGAAAATAATCGTTTTATACGGAGACATGCCTTGTCTGTCCGCGCAAACCATTGTCGGATTGAACGATTTGGCCGAGACCGAAGACGAGCCGATGGCCATGATTACCATTAAAGCCGACGATTTTTCGGATTGGCGAGCCGGTTTATTCGGCTTTGGCAGAATTTTAAGAAATGAAGCCGACGAAATTATCGGTATTAAAGAGAAAAAAGACGCGACCCCCGAGGAATTGAAGATTAAGGAATTAAATCCTTCGCAATTTTGCTTTGACCGAAAGTGGCTTTTCGAGAATTTGAAAAAATTGAATAAAAATAACGCCCAAGGCGAATATTATCTGACCGATTTGGTTGAAATCGCCGTGGCCGACGGTCATAAAATTTTAAATATGGAGGTTGATCCGAAAGAATGCTTGGGCGTTAATACGGAAGAAGAAAGACTTTTAGTTGAAAAATTTTTATCGAAAAAATTATGAAAATCATCGCCGATCTTCATTTGCATTCCAAATATTCGAGAGCCACATCCAAGGAAATGGATATTTTGAATTTGAGCGAGCGAGCGAAAATCAAAGGCATTGACCTTATCGCCACCGGAGATTTTTGCCATCCGGCGTATTTTAAGGAATTGAAAGTCGGATTGGTCGATAACGGCCTCGGGATTTTTACTTTCAAAGGCGATCTTGGCGAAAAAAAGACTCATTTTTTATTATCCAATGAAATTTCTTGCATTTACAAAAAAAATGACAAGACCAGGCGGATTCATATTCTACTTTTCGCGCCAACGCTTGAAGCGGTTGGAAAATTGAACGAGCGGTTGGACAAAATGGGATTTAACATTAAGTCGGACGGCCGGCCGATTCTGGGCCTTGACGCCAAAGAATTGGCGAAAATGGCTTTGGACATCAATGAAAAATTCATAATCGCGCCGGCGCACATTTGGACGCCGTGGTTTTCTTTATTCGGCTCAAAATCGGGATTTGATTCAATCGAAGAATGCTTTGAGGAATTGTCGCCCAATATTTTCGCGGCTGAAACCGGTTTGTCGTCCGATCCTGCCATGAATTGGCGCTTATCAGCTCTTGATCGCATTACTTTGATTTCCAACGGCGACAGCCACAGCCCGGCCAATCTCGGCAGAGAGGCTAATGTTTTCGAGTTGAATGATTTCAGTTATGATGAAATTTACAATTTGTTGAAAAATAAAGATAAAAAGAAATTTTTGTACACCGTTGAATTTTATCCGCAAGAAGGCAAGTATCATTATGACGGCCACGCCGACTGTAAAACTTCTTTTTCTCCCGCGGAAACGAAAAAATTGAAAGGGATTTGTCCGGTCTGCAAAAAACCGCTGACGCTCGGCGTTGATTACCGCGTGGATGAATTGGCTGATCGGCCGCCGGGATTTACGCCGGCCAATGCCATTCCATATAAAAGCTTGGTGCCGCTGGCCGAAATCATCGCCGAATGTTTTCAGGTCAAGTCAAAAACAAAAAAAGTCGCCAAAGTTTATGACGATTTGATAAATAATTTTGGCAGCGAGTTCAATGTCTTGCTTGAATCAAGCATTGATGATTTGAAAAAAGAAAATGAATTGCTGGCCGAAGCGGTGAATAGAGTTCGCACGGGCAATCTCAGCATAAAGCCGGGATATGACGGAGTGTACGGTCAGGTGAAAATATTCGATGATCAAGATATTAAAAAGTTTGCGCCAAAGCAGGAGACCTTATTGTAAATTCCAAATAACAAGCGTCAAATAACAAATAAGCTCCAATTAGCAATTTTCAAAATTTCAAATATTTAAAATAAAACAGCCCTGATATTTCGCGAGGAAAATGGGGCTGTTTTTATACTACTTTTTCTTTCTGCGACTGGCTTTTTTTCTCTTAGGAGCCGCTTTTTTCTTAGTGGTCTTCTTTACGGCTTTTTTTCTCTTAGGAGCCGCTTTTTTCTTCGCGGTCTTCTTCACTGCTTTCTTTCTCTTAGGAGCCGCCTTCTTCACGGCTTTCTTTCTTTTTTTAGCTGGCATAATTTTGTTTTCACCTCCTTTCGCCTTCCTTGCAAAAATGAATTACAATACTTTCGAAATATATTGTAAGACAAGTTTGTCTTTGGAAGAAAAAATCAAATTTTTATAATTTAATTTTTATTTTTTATTTAAAGAACAATCACATTTAAATTATAAACTGTTTTTTAAATGCAAACAATGTTTTTTATTTAAACTGTGGAAAACTTTTACGTTACGAATTAAAAATTCCGATTAGCTAGCCTTGGTTTATTGTTTTATTATTTGTTACAAATGTTTTATAAATTTTTTAAAATAAGTTAAAAGTTGAAATTTGAATTTCGGAATATGAAATTTTATTGCAAGGCGTGGCCGGACCGATTGAATGTTGTTGTTGCGCGGAGCAGATGATATAATTAACTCAGTTGAAATATATTAACTTTTTTAATTATGACGATCGGAGCGATGCCTGTAATTGCGCGAGATTTCATTTCAATACGGTTAATGGATGATTTTAATTTGAGTAACGAGAAAGGATATCATGATTTTAGAAATCATGTCGCGATTCAAGCTCAAGGTGAGATAGCCGTCTTGCCAAGCGACTGGCCGGCTGAAGCGTCGGCGGCGACTTTCGCGATATTTTGCGATATAGCCGATGAAACGCTGATTAGAATGCCGGATAATAGTTTGATGCGACTTTTTTTGCATTCAAAGTCTCCGGTTTCGTACGCTGAGACTTTTTCCAACGATGTTTGGAATAAGATTAAAAAGGTTAAAGATCAAAGAACCAACGTTTCAGACTTGGCTGGCGCGCGGTCGTCGCGCCAGATAGATCTTATTTCTCTTTGGGAACAAACTACCGGTGATGCGGTTGTCTCTCGGACGCAAGATTTTATTCCATTGCTCCCAAACGCTTTTTTACCGGCTGAGAAGGTTATCCTTATTGGAGAAATTCCGGCATTACCGCTTTTTGCCGCAATTTATTTCTCGCGGTCATATGGCAAGCGAATCTTTTATCAAAAACAGGCCGACGCTTCGAGCGTTCCGCTTTTTTTATAATTGAAATTTTATGACGGAAAATAATTTGAATCCTTCAATGGAATCTCGGCCGAAACCGTCTTCGGAGATTCCAAGAGCGCGCAATTTAGAAAAGGCGGCGTTGCCCATGGATGAGCGGCGTCAAGAAGTGGTTGAATGCGTGCGAAACAATAATAACGCTGTCATTATCGGCGAAACCGGTTCGGGCAAAAGCACTCGAATCCCCGTTTTTTTGCTTGACGCTTTGCCAAAAGCGAAAATCGCCATCACTCAGCCGCGGCGCGTGGCCGCGCGTTCGGTCGCGCGTTATGTCGCGGAGCAACGCGGCGGCAGGATTGGAGATGAGATCGGCTATCAAGTGCGTTTTGAGGACAAAACCACTGAAGGCACTCGAGCGAATTTCATGACTGAAGGAATATTGCTTAGAAAAATGCAAAGCGATCCGTTGCTTGAAGAATATGACGTGGTGATGGTCGACGAAGCTCATGAAAGGTCTCTTAATATTGATTTTGTGCTCGGACTTTTAAAGCGTATTCAAAGAGAAAGGGTAAAGGTAGGTAAAAAGCAGCTTAAAGTGCTGGCCACCTCGGCGACGATCGAAAAAGAAAAGTTTTCAAATTATTTCGAGAAGTCGCCGGTAGTAGAGGTGGCCGGAAGAATGTTTCCGGTTGATGTTAAATATGAAAAATCTACTGTCCGCGATTACATATTAGAAGCCGCGGAAAAAGTCAGAGAGATTGTTCAAGGCGGCGCGGAAGGCGATGTTTTGATTTTTATGCCGGGCAAAGCAGAAATACAGCAGACAATCAAGCAAATAGAATCTTTGGGCATCAAAGAAGTCGAGGTTTTGCCGCTTTACGGAGCCATGGCCTCGGAAGATCAAGATAAAATTTTTTTAAAAAGCGCCAAACGAAAAATTATCGTCGCCACCAATATCGCTGAAACATCGGTGACCATTGATGGCGTTCGTTTCGTCGTTGATTCGGGTCTCATCAAGCAAAAAGAATTTAATCCAGTAACCGGCATAGAAGCGCTAACGGTTAAACAACACGCCAAATCGGGTTGTGAACAGCGAAAAGGGCGCGCCGGGCGCACCGCCCCGGGCGTGTGCTATCGGCTTTACACCGAGCAGGATTATCAGAATTTACCCGATTTTCAAACGCCGGAAATCGCGCGTTCCAATTTGGATCATGTGATTTTGGCCATGAAGAACGGGGGCATTGAAGATGTCAGAGGATTTGATTTCATTGATCGTCCAAGCGAGAGCGCCATCTCCCAAGCCGTTGAGACTCTGAAAATGTTGGGTGCTCTCGATGATCAAGAAAAGCTTACCGCGATCGGCAAGGTCATGGCTGAATTGCCATTGCGGCCGGAGATAAGCCGCATGGTATTGGAGGCGGAAAAACATCATTGTGTAGGAAAAATTTGCACCATTGCGGCCATGCTTGGAGATAAATCCATTTTTGCGCGGCCGAAAGGCAAAGAGCATGAGGCAGATACGGCGCATAACCAGTTTGCGAAAGAGGGTTCGGATTTTTTAAGATTGCTGGAGATTGGGCGTCAATGGTCAGCGGCCGGTTTCAGTGAAGGCTGGGCGATAGATCATTATCTTAATGTTCGTCAATTGTTTGAGGTTAGAGAAATCCGCTCTCAGCTTATGCGCGTATTGAGAAAAAGGGGAGTGCCGGTGGATGACGCCAACGGCAACGATCCCGTTGAGATTCAGAAGTGCATTGCCGCGGGCTTGATTCAGCATTTGATGGCCTATTCCGGTAAATTCGCTTATGAGCGCGTGGTTCAAGGAACTGAGCAGCGATCTGATAGAATTTATATACATCCTTCTTCAACCGTATTTTCGATGAAACCGGAATTGATGATTGGCGCTGATGTCATGAGGACTTCGAAAACATACGCCCGCAGCTGTCAGCCTGTTGATCCCACCTGGCTGCCGGAAATAGCGCCGCAACTTTTAAGGGAATATGACAAATCTTTCAGCTACGATCCCGAGCAAGACTCAGTGATTGAACTCTCGCGTCTCGGTTTAAAGGGACGGAGCTCGCCATTGGTTGAACAGAGGCGGATAGTTAAAGATCATGAAAAAGCAGCGGAAGTGTTCATGAAAGCGTTGGTTGAAGGCAAAGTGGATTTGCCATGCGTTGAACGCAATAACGAGGCAATGGAGCTGCTTCACTCGCTTTATGTCCGATCCGGAGGCATGATCAAATTGCCCGTGATCGGCGACTGGTATAAAGAAAAAGCGGGTGGTTGCGTAAGCAAAAAGGAGGCCGCCCACATTGATGAGCAAATGAGAATCAACATCGAAGATTTTTGTCCGCTTGAAACTTTATCGGAAATTAACGCATCGCATCCGGAGACAGTTGAAATTAAGGGCGTGGCCGTCAGAGTTTCTTATGATTATCGTCTTGCCAATCCTAACGGCTGGTTGGAAAGCGAAAAAGTTGAAAAATTTACGGCTACCTTGAATATTCCCGTTGATTTGGTTTTTTCTATGACCGAAGAAGATGCTCCGTCAATCGGAGCGACCGGGCGTCCCGCGATATTGTACAAATCGGGGGAAGGATACAATGTTGTCGTTGAGTCGCTTGCAAAGCTTAAAGAAGCAATGGATAAAAAACGGCTTGATGAGGCTTGGTATAATTTCAGACCGCCGGAGACATTGAAAATAAAAGTCGAAGATTTTTTCCCCTTGCCAACCGTTGAAGAGCTGGGAGCGCGACCGGTCGTTATCGCAAAAAATCACCGAGGGGAAGAAGTCTTCGTTATGCCCGGAATAAATATTCTGGGGCCAAATTATGATTACGATAAACGTGAATATAAATATGAATACGGTGTGAGATATTTCCGCACGAACGAAGCCGCGGCAAATTCCACCGAGAGAGCCATTGAGCAAAAAACGCAAGATGACGCGAGAAAACAAAGAAAAATAGACAGGGAGCAATTTCTGGCTCCGGCGAAAGAGCAATATGCGGTTATGCAAGACACGATGAAAGAGTTGCTTGCCGGATATCGCGAAAAAGGATTTTCTTATGACGAGCGTTCTGAGCTGGAGCGCCAATATAACGAGGCGCGATCCGTGATTGAGAGTCCCGACGCCGATCCGAAGAAAGCGCTTCAAATTTTGGAATCGATCCGCGCCGCTATCGCCGAAAGATCGATGGAAATTGAAAGACGATTGAAAAGAGCTCCGGAAGTTCAAAAAATAATGGATGGGCTTGCCGATAAAATAGAGAGAATCGATTATAATAACTATGCCCGATTCGGACTTTCCTATGAACAATATTCAGCGCTAAGGAATAAATGGAGCGAGGCCGTTAACGCTCTAAAGGTGGAAGATCCATACGGCCGGCCGGTTTTGCTCGATCCCGACAAATCCGAGACTTTGTTTCAAGAATTGGAGGCGGAATTGCCGGAAGAGCAAGAATTTACTCCCGAACAAGAAATGTTGGTTGATATATTATCCGGTCGTAATTCCGGCTACGCTAAAATCATACGCGTTCGCGGTGGACGAGTGGCGGAGGCTTTTTCTCCCGGGCAGACAAGCGATATAGCGCACGCGCCGGACGAAATAGCCATTGGCGGATCCGGACGCGAGCTTTTGGTAAAAGGGTCGCGACTGGTGTTTGTTTATGGAAGCGGGCGCGAAGGTGAACGCTGGAAATTAACCGACGGAGATTATCTTTTTTCCAGAGACGCCGGCGATGTGTTTAAGGTTGAAGAAAAAACAGGCGCGCCATACGGTTGGAGGGCGATTTCTCGCGTTGAAACTTTTTATGATGTTGAAACTTCTTATGATAATGACGCTACATACCGAGCGGCTCAATCGATAAAGGAAGAAATGCCGGAGCGCAAGGAAGGGCTTGCCGCGGGTGTGTTCGCGACACTGCTGGGTAAAATATCCGGTAAAGAAGCGCAAACGGCAAAAGCCGTCCCGAAAGAAGAAAGACACTTGCCCAAATCCAAAACGGAGGAAAGGGAAAAAATGACATCGGAATTGAGAAATCAATTCGGTGAAGAATTAAGCAACGCCCGCTTTTTATGGGATATTGTCAATTCAATTCCCGACGCGGGAAAAAAAGATCCCAATGCTTCTAAAATAGCAAAATTAAAAGCAAGAATAAAAGAGGCGAAAAAAGAATTAGGGGCGTTTGCCGCGGAACTTGCCAAAACGGATGACGCCTCATATGCTCGCGGCAAAGTCGCTGATCTTGTCAGGCGAGCCGAATCCGCAGGCAAAGAATTCGCCCGTCTCTCCAATAAGAACGAGGATTGGCCGAGCGTTTTGAGACAATGCGCGGCGAGGGTAAAAGAAATAGCCAAAGAACAAGAGGTGGAAATAGATGACCCGACGTGGGAGAAAATTCGAGTCAAATTGGCATCGTTTTCTCAACAAAAAAATATCCCGGAAGATTTGGACGCTGAGTTGGAGTCCATTTTAATAGATTCTCTGTAATTCAAAAGCGCTATCGGATCCGGCGCTTTTATTTTTAAAATATTTCAGGGAAATACCGGAGATTGACGATGAATAATATATTTGGTATAATTTTTTAGCGTCGATGATCGAAAAAATATTTTCTATTCTCGGGCCCGTAGCTCAGTTGGCTAGAGCGCCTGTTTTGCACACAGGAGGTCACAGGTTCGATCCCTGCCGGGTCCACCACTCGACTCGCCCTCGCGCTGCTCGGGCTCGCTCGTGGTGTACCACCATATGACGAGTCGAGTGTCCCGAGCGCCTGCCGGCAGGCAGGAAGTCGAGGGACAATTATCGCTCATGGTGTTCCACAGTAGAACGCAAACAAAAAATCACCAACATTAGTTGGCGATTTTTTGTATTAATTTTTTCTCTCAAGTAGAGCAAGCTTTTCTCTCCGCCAGAGGCGGAGAGGAGGAGTGAGTAAAGCTTACTCTGCTTGAGGGGGCGAAACTAGTGCAGTCTCGCCCTATGTTAACAGCCCTTTTCCCTGTGCAAGGGAACGGCGGGCTGTGATGTGCCGCAGAAGACATATTATTTGTAGCAGCCCTGTCTTCTTTCTGGGGGCTGGAAAAAGAATTAAAGGGTGATCTGGATCACCGAGCCGAGAACGGTGTCGGGATCGTGGGACATCGCCACGGTGGCGCCCACGCCCGGCTGGAACATCGCGACCCACTTGGCCTTGGCGTGGTACGCCAGAGCCAGCGAGACGGCGAGCCAGTTGGGTCCGCGGCCGGAGATGACCAGACCCTTCTGCTCGGGGATGGCCGGCGGCACGACCTTGTCGAGGTCGGCGACGGCGAACGTTACGCCCTCGATCTCGAACGTGAGCAGCATGTAGCCACCCTTGTCTTCGACCGAGAATTTCAGGTTCGGGCCGGCGCCTTCCCCGTCGGGGTTGGTCATGCCGATCCCGACCGCGCCGAGCCTCGGATCGTTTAGGGAGCTGAACGCCGGGTGCACGCCGTGCACCAGCGCCAGGCCCATCCACGCCGGCATCGGGCCGTCGAACACGACGTGATCCGCCCGGCCGAAGCCGCGGGACCGCAGGTGCTCGTCGAGCCCGGCGAGGTCGTCCCCGGTCCAGTCGATGGTCTTGATGACCCGCCCGTTGGGGAGGGTCTTCTCGATCACGCCCTTGCCGAGGGTGTCCGCGATCTGGGCCGTCGTGATGGTAGTGTTCTCGCTCATGTCCTTCTCCTCTTCGTACTTGGCGAGCTCGCTCGCCGTGATGGTGGTGAGCCGCTGGGCGATCTGCCGCAACAGCTCGGAATCGATCTCCGTCCCCCTCTCGAGTCCACAGATCGTGCCGGCGATGGGGGCGTCCGCCTGCACGTTTTCGATCTCCTCACTTCCGACCAGTCGGGATCGGAGGAGCGCCAGGCACTTCAGACCGAGGGCCTCGCCGAAGCGCTGCCACTCACTGAGCTCCTCGTCCTTCGACGAGAGCACAATGAAGGCGTCGCACTTGGCGAAGATCGCCTCGTTCTGCTCGCTCCTGATTCCGCCGACATCCACCAAGGTGATGGGGATGTGGCAGTTCTCCAGACCGTTCAGGACGTAGTCCATGAACTTGCTGTCGAACTTGCCCTTGCGGCGAATCCGGGAGACGAGCTCCTGATCTGCCTTGTTGCTCCACGTTCCCTCACCGTCCGGCGCGCACCGGAACAGGAAGGAACCCTCTCGTGGCAGAAACCTTCTCAGGTTTGCCACGAACACCGACTTCCCCGAGTGTGGGGGACCACACACGATGACCTTCATTTTCCGTCTCCCTCCGACTCGAGGTCGGCATTGTTTTGAATAAAGAACCCGCTTTAGCCAATAAAGAGTTTGTGGGCTAAAGCGGATTTGGGAGCAGATGAGAGTGCTCCCAGTTGAAGCGGAGAGTTTATCTCCAATGGGTGAGATTGTGTTGGAAGGAGCTCTCTCTTTCGAACCGCTCCCTGAGAGCGGTGGGGTCGAAGAGGAGCTCGAGCAGGAGCGGCCCTTTGCAGTCCGCGGGGACGATACCCCACAGACTGCGGAATTTGCTGATATCCTCCTTGACGAAGGACTTCAGCATGTGAAAGCTCACGACCAGACTCAAGACAATCAGGATGGAAAACATGTTGCCTCCTTCCCATCCATGGTTGTTTAGCGGCACCGGTGGGAGTCGCCTGCCTGCCGGCAGGCAGGAACCCACTCTCATCCTCGATGACCGGTTGACCGGCCGGACTACCCGTCCTTTTTTTATCGAGCGATGCCACTTTAGGGTAAATTACCCTTGCCAAATTTCCTGTTTCCGGAAAAGCTGGCGAGGATACCCTATCTTTATATTCATGAAAAAAGCGACTGAGGGATCTCTTCCCCTGAAAACTTCTAAAAGATAAAAGAATTCCAGGAAAGAGATCTCCCAATCGCTTTAGGCGATCAGTATTCATCACCTTTTGCGGCATTTAAGCAGACCTCAGCTTATGGCCTTACCCTTCAACTATTCAACTATTTAGGGTAAAAGTGATGCGCCATTTAACGGAATGGCAACGGCTCTCTCCTTTTTTAATCAACACATCATTATATCATATAAATATCATTTTGTCAATGTTAGCAAGTATTATTTAGCTAAATTTAGAAAAAAATTGTATATTTATCTCGTTTTCTGAAAGGTCGAAAAATGCGAATTATTCTTAATTTTTATAATTGACTGCCCAGCTCAAACATGCTAAATTACCATTATAATTCACTAAAAATTCAACAAAAATATGAAGTTCTCAGCTGACAGAAAGCAATTTCCCGAACGCGAAGTTGAAATAATGGAATATTGGTTAAAAGAAAAGATTTTCGAGGAATCCGTCAATACGCGGCCGGAGTCAAAACCGTTCGTGTTTTTCGACGGCCCGCCTTTTGCCACCGGCTTGCCGCATTACGGTCATATAGTGCCGGGCACGATCAAAGATATTTTTCCCAGATACAAGACAATGCAAGGTTTTCAAGTCGATAGAAAATGGGGCTGGGACTGCCATGGCTTGCCGATTGAGAATTTGGTGGAAAAGGAATTGAAATTAAAATCCAAAGAAGACATTGAAGAATACGGCATTGATAAATTTTGCGAAAAATGCCGCGAAAAAGTTTTAATGTTCTCGGACGAATGGAAAAAGATCATCGCCAGGCTCGGACGCTGGGTGGATATGGACAGCGGTTACAAAACCATGGACCCGCAGTTTATGGAATCGGTTTGGTGGGGATTCAAGGCTTTGCACGAAAAAGGCTTGGCTTACGAAGGGTATCGCAGTATGCACATTTGCCCCAGATGCGAGACGACTTTGTCCAATTTTGAAGTCTCGCAGGGCTACATGGATGTTTTTGACATCTCGGTCACTTGCAAATTCGAACTTGAGGAAAAAATCGACGGCTTGGCCGCTTTCGTGCTGGCCTGGACGACCACGCCGTGGACGTTGCCGGGCAATGTGGCTTTGGCCGTGGGCGCGGACATGGATTATTCAATTTGGAAAAAACAAGAAGTCGATGGCGGAGCCGAGGAACTTTTGATTTTGGCGCAGACCGCGGAACCGAGAGTGTTCGGACATTACGCGGAATATTCCGAGGGAGACAAATCGTTTGTTTTTCACGAGACCGAGGCCAACCGCGATTTCAAGTTTGAATTCATAAAGAAGATCAGGGGGGCGGAATTGGAAAACAAAAAATATGTCCCGCTGTTCGATTATTTTTTAAGCGAGGAACTGCCGAATAAGGAAAATTTATACAAAATTGTCTCCGCGGATTTCGTGTCCACGGAAGAAGGCACGGGCGTGGTGCATATTGCCCCGGCTTTCGGCGAAGACGATCTTAATTTGGGACAAGAGAAAAATTTATCTTTCATTCAGCATGTGACGCCAAACGGTAAATTCATTGATCAGGTTCGCGAATTTTCCGGACAGGAAGTCAAACCCAAGGGCGATCCCACCAAAACGGACAAGGAAATAGTAGCTTTTTTGGCCGCGCAAGGCAATGTTTTTTTATTCGAAGATTTCGAACACAGCTATCCGCATTGTTGGCGTTGCGACACCCCGCTTTTAAATTACGCCACCTCCTCGTGGTTCGTGAAAGTGACGGATATAAAAAACGAAATGATTAAAATGAACGATCAAATAAATTGGATGCCCGAGCATTTGAAACAAGGACGGTTCGGCAAATGGCTGGAGAACGTCCGCGACTGGTCGATTTCTCGAGCCAGATTTTGGGGCAATCCGATTCCGGTTTGGAAATGCGTGTGCGGGGAAAAGAAAGTGGTTGGCTCGATCAAAGAGCTCGAAGAATTAAGCGGTCAGAAAGTGACTGATCTTCACAAACATTTCGTGGATAAGATAATGTTTCCGTGCGAAAAATGCGGCTCCGCCATGCAAAGGGTGCCGGAAGTTTTTGACTGTTGGATGGAAAGCGGATCAGTGCCGTTCGCTCGAATGCATTATCCCTTTGAAAACGAAGAATATTTCAAAAATCATTTTCCGGCCGATTTCATCGCCGAAGGCCAGGATCAAACGCGCGGCTGGTTTTACACCTTGCTGGTTTTATCAACCGCTTTGTTTGACCAACCCGCGTTCAAGAACGTGGTGGTCAACGGCATGGTTTTGGCCGAAGACGGGCAGAAAATGGCCAAATCGAAAAAGAATTATCCGGATCTCATGGCCGTGGTCGATAAATACAGCGCGGACGCGCTCAGATTTTATCTGATGTCCTCGCCCGTGGTGCGAGCTGAAGATTTACGGTTCAGCGAAAAAGGCGTTGATGAAGTTTACAAAAAAGTGATTTTGCTGGCCACCAATGTGTTGTCGTTTTATTTGATGTACGCGACCGAGAAACCGAAAATCGTTTCCGGCGAAAATATTTTGGACAAATGGATTTTCAGCAAATTGAATTTGATGGTCAAGGAAGTCACGGAGAATTTGAACAAGTATGATTTGAATCGCGCTCAAAAGAGCATTCAGGATTTTATCAACGAATTATCGACCTGGTACGTGCGCCGAAGCAGGGAACGAGTCAAAGGCGATGACTTGGCGGACAAAGAAGCCGCGTTATCGACGCTTTATCAATCCTTGATGACTTTAAGCCAAACCATGGCGCCGTTCACTCCGTTTTTGGCCGAATTCATTTATGACCGCATCGGCGGGGAGAAAAAATCGGTTCATCTGGAAGATTGGCCTTTGTTTGACGAAAAGCTAATTGATCAAAATGTTTTGTCCATGATGGACAAAGCCAAGCAAGTCATTGAAATCGGTCTGGCCATCAGGCAGAGAAAAGGAGTCAAAGTCAGGCAGGCTCTGTCCGAGCTGGAAATCGTTGATCATAAATTTAAGGATGAGTATTCGGACTTGATCAAAGACGAATTGAACGTGAAAAAAATCAGCGTGGTCTCCGATTTGACTTACGGGGGAGAATGGCGAACGATCGAGGACGCGCCCGTTAAAGTGGCGTTGAATACGGAAATCACTCCCGAGTTGGAAAAGGAAGGTTTGGTCAGGGAAATCATCAGGTCAATCAATAATTTGAGAAAAGGCGCGGGTTATTCCATTGAGGATCGGGCGAAAATATATTTCGAAACATCCGAGGAGGATTTGCGCGAGATTTTGACCGGAGAATTCGGGGAAGAGATAAAGAAAAAGACTTTGGTCGATGAAATAATCGAAGGGAAAAAAGAGCTTGAAGACAGCGCTTGCGCGCAGCTTAAAATCAATGGCAAGGAAGTTTGGTTTGGGTTGGAGAAAAATTAATATGGCGCGGGCGGGCGACGTGTAGAGACGCGCCATGGCGCGACTCTACACGTCGCCCGCGCTTTAAATAACAATATGAAAGTACAACAAATATTCGAATTGGCTTTAAAGATGGGTCAAGCCGCGGATCTTCGCGGGACAAAGTCCGTGCAAAAATATTTGGCCAGACAAAAAGATCTTTTCGACAAAGCGTCCAAAGAGGAAAAAAGATTCTTCGACAAGGATCGGCTGGTCAATCCGTACGCTGATTCCGCGATTTTGTATGACAATAAAAAAGAGGTGAAAAAGATTTTGGTCGGCATAGATATTGATACCGCTGAAATTCTTTTGGCCAAAGAACTGGGCGTGGATTTGGTGATTTCCCATCATCCTCGAGGCAAAGCCCTGGCCAACGTGCCGCAAGTGATTGATCTTCAAGTCGAGGTGTTGGCCGGATACGGAGTGCCCGTCAATGTGGCCGAAGGACTTTTTAAGGTGAAGATTTCCGAGGTGGCGCGAAATGTCGGGAGCAAAAATTACAACAGCGCTGTGGACGCCGCCCAACTGCTTGATATCAATTTCATATGTTGCCACACCATTTGCGATAATTTGGTGGCTGATTTTTTGAAAAAACAAATTTCGAAAAAGAAATTCGAATACGTCGGAGATTTGATGAAGCTTTTCAACGCGATTCCGGAATATGAGGAAGCGAGAAAGATGGGCGCCGGACCAATGCTTTTTTCCGGTCATGAAAACAATCGTTGCGGCAAAATAGCGATTACTGAAATTACGGGCGGCACGGAAGGCAATCCGCAGATTTACGAAAAGATGGCCAATGCCGGCATTGGCACGATCATCGGCATGCACATTAGCGAACAGCATAAAGAAGAAGCGGAGAAAAATCATTTGAACGCTCTGATCGCCGGGCATATGTCATCTGATTCGATCGGCGTCAATTTGCTTTTGGATCAATTGGAAAAAAAGAAGCTGGAAATAATTCCGTGTTCTGGGTTGATCAGGCATAAAAGAATTTAAAATAAAAAACCGCCAAATTCCAATCAGGCGGTTTTTTGATTGGCGCGGGCGGGCGCCGCGTTGCGGCGCGTAGAGACGCGCCATGGCGCGTCTCTACAACGGGCGATTGCCCGTCCGCCCGCGCCATTGATTTTTTCCCAAAATATGCTAAAATTTCGTTAATATGAACGATTTTATAAAATCGGAATTGCTGGCCCCGGCCGGAAATTTGGAAAAATTAAAGACTGCATTCGCTTTTGGAGCGGACGCGGTGTATTGCGGTATTCCGGATTTTTCGCTTCGGGTTCGAATCAATCAATTCGATTTGGAATGTTTGAAAGACGGCATTGAATACGCTCATGATCTGGGCAAAAAAGTTTTTATCACGGTTAATATTTTCGCGCACAATTTTCATTTGCCCGAGCTTGAAAAATATTTGCTTGAATTGAAAAAAATAAAACCGGATGCGCTGATCGTCTCCGATCCCGGAGTTTTGACTTTGATCAAAGAAATTTGGCCGGAGGCGGAAATTCATCTTAGCACGCAAGCGAATTGCACGAATTGGCGCGCGGCCAAGTTTTGGTTTGATCAAGGAGTGAAAAGAATCATTTTGGCGCGCGAAGTCACGCTTGATCAGATCAAAGAAATTCACGAAAAAGTTCCCGAGGTCGAATTGGAAGCTTTCGTTCACGGCGCCATGTGCGTGTCGTATTCGGGCAGATGTTTATTGTCGAAATATTTTATGAATCAAAGCGCCAACCTGGGCGATTGCACGCAGCCGTGCCGGTGGGAATATAAAATAAAAAATAAAATATCAAAAATAAAAAAAATGGATGATATTTTAATGGAGGGAAAATCACCGGCGGAAAGCTTGCCTTTCCGATCCCTCGAAAATAAAAGATCGGATTTTTATATTGAAGAAGTGAAAAGGCCTGGAGAATTTTTGGAAATAACCGAAGACGAGCATGGAACGTACATTTTAAATTCCAAAGATTTGTGTTTGATTGAATATTTGAAGGATTTGGCAAAGGCCGGCGTGTCGAGCTTTAAAATTGAAGGTCGGGCCAAGAGCGTTTATTACGCGGCCACGGCCACCAAAGCTTATCGCCAAGCGATTGATTCAATCAATGAAAAAGATTTCAAAAACATAGCGGCAAGATTGAAAGAAGAATTGAAAAAAAACATCAATCGCGGATTTACGACCGGATTTTTATTTGGAAAAGAAAATGTCGAGCAAAGGTATGAGAGCGGGCATGAGGGTTGCGATTATGAATTCGTTGGGATGGTTACAAATACAAAAAATGATGAAATTACGAATAATTACAAATATGCGGAAGTCAAGGTTCATAATGTTATTAAAATAGGAGACGAGGTGGAGCTGGTGGCGCCAAAGGGTGAAAATTTTTCAATGACCATAAAGGAAATGTTTGATTCAAAGACCAAAGAGCCATTGACCGAAGCTCATGGCGGGCAGGGTTTGAGTGTTTTGATTGGACTGGATAGGCCAGCGCCGGAGTTTACGGTATTGAGGAAGTTGAATATACAAGATTACGAGATTTGAGTACAGATTATACGAGATTAGCTCCATAATTTCCAATCTGTACAATCTGTATGTTTATCTGTAATCTCGTAAACTCACCCAATTCGTGCTAAAATAGATATAAATATGCTTTCATTCATCAAGGGAACAATCAAAAACAAAGGCGAAAATTTCGTAATTTTGGCAAGAAATGACCTGGGTTATAAAATATTCACCAATAAAAAACTGTTGGCCGAGTTGAGTATCGGCGACGCGGCAGAATTTTATCTTTATGAAAATATCAGGGAAGACGCTGATGACCTTTTCGGGTTTTCGAGCTTTGAAGAGCTGGGGCTTTTTGAAAAATTGATCTCGGTTAATGGCGTGGGCCCGAAAACCGCGCTCAATGTCTTTGCCGCGTATTCGGTCAATCAGATATTGTCAGCCATTGCCAATGGGCAAGCCGAAGTTTTCGATGAAGTGTCGGGCTTGGGCAAAAAAACGGCCGAGCGAATCGTTTTGGAATTAAAAAATAAAGTCGAGTATTTGGAAGGCGCTGATTCGTTTGAAGCGGTGTCAATTAATAATGATACCGTAGAAGCCTTGATGACTCTCGGCTACAGCAAACAGCAGGCCAGAGACGCTTTGAGCAAAGTTTCAAAGGAAATCGTGGATTCGGGGGAGCAATTGAAAGAGGCGTTAAAGTTTTTAGGAGGACGGTAATTTTGGGAGGCTGGAGGTTAGGGACGAGGGCATGGAAGCTGGAATTTGTAATTAATATGGAAAAAATTTTACTTACATCGGCGGGGTTTTTGAATAAAAAGGTCGCTGAAAAATTTATTGAATTGTGCGGCAAACCGTCACGCGAAATACGAGTGATTTTCGTGCCGACAGCCTCGCGAAGCGATGAAGAATTAAAATACGTAAAGGAATCATATAAAGAATTACTGGATTTGGGGATTAAAGACATAAAAACGCTGGAATTGGATCATACAATAAAAACCGATGAAGTTGCCGGCTATGATGTCATTTACGTCTGCGGAGGCAATAGTTTTTATTTATTGAATAAGATCCGCGAATCGGAATTTGACCGGATATTAAACGGTTTTGATGGCGTTTACGTCGGCGTCAGCGCCGGCAGCATTGTGGCCGGGCCTGACATTGAAACCGCCGCTCCTTGGGATGAAAACGATGTTGATTTGCGGAATACAAAAGGATTGGGGTTTGTCGATTTCGCCGTGGCGCCGCACTATGAAGAAAGCGACAAGGATGTTATTGATGAATGGAAGAAAAAGGTCTCTTATGAAATTAAGGAAATAACGGATAATCAAGCTGTTTTGGTCGAGGGGGATGAAGTGGAATTGGTTGGATCAATAAAATAAATATGACTATTTGGGATAAAATTTATAAGAATTATCAGCAAGGCGGCCAAGCTTGGGCGACTCTTTCGGAAGAAATCCATCCTTTATTTAAAGAATTTTTAAATCAATCTGATTTTGAAATTAAATATGTTTTGGATATCGGGTGCGGTACGGGAAAATATTTGCAATTTTTGGAAGCAGGCGGATTTAAAACAGATGGCATTGATTCGAGTGAAACAGCGGTGGAAATGACAAAAAAAGAGCTGGGCGATGATTCCGTCATTCTTTGCTCGAATATGTTTGAATTTGAAATTCCTAAGGATAAATACGATTTGATACTGTCCATCGCCACGATCCACCATGGAACAAAGGCGCAGGTTCAATCTTTGATAAATAGAATTTTTGAGTCAATTGTTACCAATGGAAGAACCTTCATTACGTTGCCTGATCTTGAAAGCAGTAAGAAATGGAATACTTTTAAAAATCATCAGGAAATATCCGAAGGGACTTTCGCCCCATTATCGGGTCCGGAAAAAGGATTGCCTCACAGTTTTTATACAAGGGAGGAAGTTCAAAAATTGTTTTCAAAATTTAGAGATCTGCAATTGGATTTGGATAGCCATGGCAGATGGGTCGCGCGGGCTTGTAAATAAATTTTAAAGTCTAATAAACATGAAATTATTTTTTGATAAAAAGTTAGCTACAAATTATAAAAGCGCTTCGCAAAAAGCGCGCGTTTTGACGGAAAATTGGGTTGATCATTCCATCTTTTGTCCGAATTGCGGCCGCGTTGAAATCGATAAATATCCGAATAATCGGCCGGCAGCCGATTTTTATTGCGCCAATTGCCTGGAAGATTATGAATTGAAAAGTAAAAGAGATTCCATGGGTTTGAAAATAGTCGACGGAGCGTATAAGACCATGTTGGATCGTCTGAAAAGCAGCGCCAATCCCAATTTCTTTTTTCTAAATTATAATTTGAAGAGCTTGCAGGTAATAAATTTTATCGTGATCCCCAAACATTTTTTCGTGCCTGAAATGATCGAGAAACGAAAGCCGCTTCCTCCATCCGCTCGCCGCGCCGGCTGGGTGGGCTGCAATATCATTCTAAAAAGCATTCCTCAAACCGGCAAAATATTTTTCGTCCGAGATAAGCGAATTGCGCCGAAGAAAAAGGTGCTGGACGACTGGAAGAAAACTTTGTTTTTGCGAGAAGAAAAAGAAATATCAGCCAAAGGCTGGACGCTTGACGTCATGTGCTGCGTTGATCAAGTCGGGAAAAAAGAATTTTCGCTCGATGAAATGTATGCTTTTGAAAAAGAATTAAGCCTTTTGCATCCAGAAAATAAGCATATCAAAGACAAAATCCGCCAGCAGTTGCAGTTTTTGCGCGATGGCGGGTATTTGAAGTTTTTGGGCAGAGGGAAATACAAACTCAATTAAAAAATATGGAAATCAATATCTCTCCCACTTCCGCTAAAATCATGTTAAGATTCAATCCGCTGGCGCGCTTGAAAGTCATGTGCCGCGGATATAATGAAGATCTGAAGAATTTCACGGAGCTGGTTTGGGAGGATGATAAATATTTGGATTTTTACGATTCCCTGACGTATCCGGAGTTTCAGGCGTGGTGGGTTTAGTAAAGGCGACCGATAACGCGCGCTTTTTACGCGAGGACGAAATTAGTAAAGAAGATTTTTGAGACATTAAATTAATATGAAATTTTACTTTGATAAAGTCGATAATCTTGCTGGCTTTTCTACCAAGAATGTAAAAGACGGCGAGGTGGCAGAAATTTTAATACGCGCTAAGTTAACGTCAGACGAGCCGGTTTTTTACAAATACATGGATCAAATATCAAACTTGTTTCTATCCCGAGCAGGTGTTCTGGAAGATTCAGTATGCCAGTTCCTCATTGTTATACATGATGATTTGAGCGCGGATCTATATGTGAATGATTTTAAAGTATTAGTTGAAATTAAGGCAAAGAGAGATGTAAAGGTTGGAGAGGCCATAACCGATGCCGACGTCGCAGACATCAGAAAAATAAAGTTTGGTGATATAAGTATTGTTTCAAATGACAGTGTAATTTATTGTTTTAAAGTTGGATGGCGATTTGGATTATTTTTTGATTTTACTGCGGTTGATTTCCACACGGGAGATCACCAACAATTAGATATGGAGAAAATGGAATTATCTATAGGCGGATTGTATAGATATCTTTCTTTTTATCATGTTTATAAAACCCTGGAGGCGGGGGCTCAGTTCGCTGATATGAGGAAAGATGGTTGGTTCCCTTTTATAGAGATTATTGCCATTGCTTACAAGCAATTGACTGAAGTCTATCAAAACAGATTTGATTTTGAAAACAGAATTAAAATTATTGTAGATAGTTTTGATTCAAGTCGCATAAAGAAAATAACAGAAAAGTGGTGGCAAAACAAAATTTTTTCAGAAAAAAAGGCTTTGATTGGGGCTGGTGTTAATGCTTATATGCAAAATAATCCGGATGGATTTGTGACTTGCATAAAAACATTGTGGTCTGAGATTGAAGGAGTATTGAGAATACTTTATTTTGTAGATACGGGGAAAGGCGTTGGAATAAAATCATACGAGTTATCCAAACACATTGTCGAAAAGGCGAAAAATAAAACTGGTTCAGATCATTCATTGTTATTTCCTCTGCCATTTTTAACATACTTAAAGGATGTTGTCTTTGCAACCTTTAATGTCGAGGCTGGAAATATTGGTATGTCGCGCAATTCAGCGGGCCACGGAGTTGCGGAACCACAACAATATACAAAGCAACGTGCTTTACAGTTGATTTTGATTCTTGATCAATTATTTTTTTACAGTTAAGTATGTTTGTCGTTATGTTTACCGTGTCAATAATTCATAAAATAACGGAGATGATCGAATATGTTAGATTGATAGTAATACTATCAGGCCTATTGACCCCCATGATTGCTATTTTTGTAGCGTATATCGCATATCAAGAACACAGAACAAGATCTGATCAATTTAAATTAAATCTATATGACAGAAGATACACGATATATAAGGCAATCACTGCTTTATTGCGTGATGCCATGATTAATGCGACAGTTAACCCTAAAGTCCTAAATCAATTTATCGCAGATACAAATGAAAGAGAATTTCTATTTGATAAAGAGATTCCCAATTATATTGACACTCTAAGAGGAAAGGCGATACGTTTAGCAATGGTGAGCAGATTATTGAATGATGCAAGGTTACCTATTGGAGATAAAAGAACAGGGTTGGCTCAAGAAAGTTATGATTTGTTGACTTGGTTTCAAAAACAATTTGACGAATCAAGAGAACTTTTTAAAAAATATTTAATATTTAAAGAATAATTTTTTAATATAATGAGAATCGAAGAATTTTCTGATCAAACCTCCTGGCAAAATTTTGCCCTTTCCCCAAAAACCTCCTCTCTTTTGCAATCCTTGAATTGGTCCGAATTCCAAAAAACCCGCCAGCAAAAAATCCGGCGGTTGGAGGTAAAAGACGGAGAGAAAATTTTTAGCCGGAAAGAAAAATAAGTTTTTGAAATAAATTTGTAAATATCATGGCAAAAAAGGAATCAAAAAACAAAACAATAGCGATTTTTGAAGGAAATCAAATTCGCCGTCATTGGGACGGAGAAAAGGAAATCTGGTATTTCTCGGTAGCTGATGTAATAGCGGTTCTTACAAAGAGTGATAATCCGCAGGTTTATTGGCGCGTGCTGAAAAAACGATTGATTGATGAAGGTTCAAATGAAACCGTTACAAAATGTAACGCTTTGAAAATGATTGCCCCGGACGGCAAAATGCGTCTTACTGACGCGGCTGATACCGAAACCATGCTTCGTCTTATCCAGTCCATCCCTTCTCCCAATGCCGAACCATTTAAACTTTGGCTGGCGCGCGTGGGATATGAACGGCTGGAGGAGACCGCTGATCCGGAATTGGCGATAGACCGCGCGCTAAAGACTTATTGGCAAAAGGGGTACAGTCAGGAATGGATCAATCAACGCTTAAAAAGTATTGAAATAAGAAAAGCGTTGACCGATGAATGGGAAAAGCGCGGCGTGAAAGATGGATTGGAATTTGCCATTCTCACCGATGAGATAATCAAGGCTTGGGCAGGATTGACCACCAAAGAATACAAGCGGTTGAAAAATTTGAAAAAGGAAAATTTACGCGATAATATGACGAATCTTGAGCTGGTTTTGAATATGCTTGCCGAAACCGCCACGACCGAAATTTCCCAAAAACGTCAGCCGAAAAATATGGATGAAAATAAAATCGTGGCAAGAGATGGCGGAAGCGTGGCCGGTAATGCCAGAAAGGACATTGAAAGCAAAACCGGAAAGAGCGTCATTAATGGCAGTAATGAGCGGCAATTGAAAAACAAAAATCCTCGTCATTGAAATTGAATAATTTTATTAGGCTTACACCTTTGCATTATGATTGTCGAACAATCTCAAATTCAAACCCCCTATTCTTCCTTCAACGCCGCCCAAAAAACCGGCTCTCTTTTACAATCTTTTGAATGGGGCGAATTTCAGTCCGGCCGCCAGCAAAAAATCTGGCGATTGGAGGTAAAAGACGGCGAGAAAATCTTGGCGCAAATGTTTTTTTGGAAACATCGGTTTTTGATCGGACAAAACGGCTTGTATTGCCCCAGAGGCCCGGTCGTTTGCGATGAAATTTTAAATGACGAGCAAAAGCTCGAGCAGGTTTTGAAATTATTATTTGAAAAAGTCCGTGCGATTGCCAAAGAAAACAAATCATTGCTTTTTCGAATCGATCCCAATGTGATAATTGACGCCGGAAATTTGCCGGAAAAAGAAAAGTGGTCGAGCTTGGCCATTGATGAAAAAAATGTTTGGAAAAAAGCTTTTGAGAATCTGGGTTTGAAAAAATCAAATGACGAAGTCCAGCCGGCCCACACCATCATGCTCGATATTTCACAGTCTGAAGACGAATTGCTGGCGAAAATGAGCCAGAAAACCAGATATAATATCAGGCTGGCTGAGAAAAAGGGAGTGAAGGTCGAGGAGTCAAAAGACGCGGCCACGTTCTTTGAATTATTGAAACAAACAACGGCTCGGCAAAAATTCGGCGCGTACCCGCTGAAATATTTCGAGGATATTTTAAAATTCGATTTTTCGAAATTGTATTTGGCGAAATTTGAAAACAAAGTTGTGGCCGGGATTTTGTGCGTTTATTATAAAAACGTGGCCACCTACCTTTTCGGCGCCTCTTCGGATAAATATCGCAATGTCATGGCCCCGCACCTTTTACAGTGGCGCGCTATTTGCGACGCGAAAAAAGAAGGCTTTGAAATTTATGATTTTTGGGGAGCCGCGCCCGCTGATTCCAAAGTGAAAAAGGAAAAGTCCTGGCAGGGTATTACCAGATTCAAACAAGGTTTTGACCCGAGCCGGCCGATTTTTGAGTATTTGGGGTGCTATCAGCTTATTTTCAGGCCGGTTGTTTTGAAGGTGTGGGATTTGGGGTACAAGATGTACAAGATTTTGCGTGCGAGATAGTACCAGATAAAAGATCAGCAAGATTTTGCGCGTTAAATAGTGTTTGTCATTTCGCCCCCTCGACTCCCACTCGGGGTCGCTCGGAGCAAGCTGGAATGGAAGAATCTTTTTCATTAAACGCACCGCCTATGCCATTGTCGCTGTTTTGTGGATTCCCGCCTGCCTGCCGGCAGGCAGGCTTTCGCGGGAATGACGAACGGGGCGGTACTACGGTCGAGATGACAGCATCGGTTTGGACTAGGGGGGAAGTTTGTCATTATGAAAAATTATTCGAAAAAAACAAATAAAAAATTGACCCGATACCGCACGCCGTCAAGGAGAAAATCAGCGGATTATAAAAGAAATATCGGCAAAACAGCTGGGAAAATGGTTTGATTTTGCCAATGAATTTGAAACAAAGCCATGAAAGCGAGCGCGCTTTCTTTTTTTTATCCACATTTTCACAATAAAGTCAGATTTATTTCAATGTTTTGTGGTATAATTTTATATGGAGAATTCTTTTTTCTCCGGGAGAAAAAGTCGAAGAAATTTAAATTTTTAAGCCCATTTCAGTGTATGAGGTTTCATTTTGAATATTGAGGAAATACTTCCGGTTTTTATGGTTTTAAAAAATGTTAAATTTACGATCGCGATTTTATTGACGCTTTTGACTTGCCAAATTTTCGGCGGCAAGGAGATTGTGTTTGCCATGACCAGCTCGAATTACATTATTGATTGGGATTCTCTGAATTCGGGCGGCACGGACAATTCGTCTTCGACCAATTATCAAGCCATAGACACCTTGGGGCAATTGAGCTCGGGCCAGAGCGCCAGCAGCAATTGGTCGGTGAACGCCGGATACAGACAGGCGGAAAAACCCAAATTGCAATTTCGAGTCAACGCGCAAAACGACGGCAGTCGGGTGGATTATTCCGCTTTTGACTTGGCCGCTTTTTCGGTGACGGTTTCTTCGGCAATCGGTTTTGCCAGCGGCGACTTTATCGCCGTGGTTGAAAATGAAGGTCAAGGGCAAAAAGTGGCCATAGGCGAAATCGTTTCGGTGATTGGCAATGACTTTACGGTTGATAAATGGTCAGGCGATCAAGCGACCATGAGCGCGAGTCCGGCCGGCGGAGACGACGCCGTGTATTTGTTGGATAGACAGATGTTGTCGCTCGGACAATTGACCGACGCGACGGTGGCCACGGGCGTGGCCATGGCCGAAGTCGATACCAATGCGGAGTCCGGTTACACCGTTTACATTACCGAAGATCATGATTTGAGATTGGGCGAAGGACCGTATGTGACCGTGGATGTCAGCGACGGCACGGTCAGCATCGGCAGCACGGAATACGGCATCTCCACCACGGGCGATCAAGCCGTCGGGTCAGGTGATTGGCCGATCAGCTCGACCGCTCAGGACGTGGCCGTTTCCACTGACAAGCAAGATAACGCTCGCGTGGCCGTGATTTACAAAGCGTCAATCGATTCAGCGGAAATGGCCGGAGGAGTTTACACTCATACCACCAGCTATTATTGCGTGGCCGGTTTTTGAAAAAAATAAAATATATAAAATATAAATAAAATATGTATGTATAGAAAAAGCATCTCGTCCCTCATCTTCATAATTATTTTCACGGCGACTTTCTCGGTCGCCTTGGTTCCGATCGACGCCCAGGCCGATAACGGCGTAATTTTATACGCCGATCTCAATGAAGACGCCAATTACAATGGCGGCGGCACGATTACGCCCGCTCTGCCCGCCTCGCATGGCGCCTGGCCGAACATCGCGGAGAGCGCGACCGATGAAGTTTTCTTCTCTTTTGTCGCTGAGGGAGAGTTCGCTTCGGATGACACCATTTCTCTAGAATTGCCTGCCGGTTGGAGCCTCGACACCGCTTGCGTCAGCGGCAACACCACGGATATTGATGGAGACATCACTCCGGACGGCGCTTGGACCTCGATAGGTCTGATTGCGACATATACTTTTTCCGGATCGACCACCACGTCCTCAAGCAACGGCGTGGAATTTTGTCTGACCTTGACCGCGCCCGCCGTCGCTCCGGATCAAATGGATGCCGTTTATTTAACCGCTTCCAGCGTCAATAGTGAATTCGGCGCAGTGTTGCTTTACTCCGGAGATGAAAATGACGTGACTGTGACGGCTTCAGTGGAAACAATTTTAAGATTTGAAATAAGAAACACGACTGACACGGGATATACCAACGCCTGCGGTTTGGGTTTGCTGGGGTTAAACACGGTGGCCACTTGCGAATACCGTTTGAAAGTTTATTCCACGGCCAGCGGAGGTTACACGGTTAAGATAACGAGTGACGGCGACTTGCGCACGTCCGGTTCGGGCGCCGTGGCCGACGGGTTGGACATTGATTTGGTGACTGAAGGCGCGGGCGCGATAACCAACAGCAGCGCCGAAGCCTATGGCATCGCCGTGACCGCGGGCAGCTGCAGTTATAGCGGCGGCACCGCGGCTACGGAATTGGGCAATTACACGGATGACGATTCTCCCATGCCCGTTGACGGCAGCACTGTGGAAGATTTGTATGATTGCGCGGGCGTGAATTCTCCGATTTCAACGGATCTGACCAATACCGCGTTGATTCAGCATCGCGCCAAAATCGACGACGGCACCAGTTCCGGCACTTACACGCAAACAATGACATATTACGTGACCGCCAGTTTTTAATATTTCCCAATTCCGCATTTTATGAAAAAAACTTTCATTATTTTAGGACTTGTTTCAATATTATTTTTCGGTTTTGTCGGCGAGAGTTTTGCCGTGACCGTAATGCCACCGGTGCTTGAAGGTATTGTGGTCGAGCCTGGCAAAGTTTATGAAGGATCATATCGCATCAGAAATGAAACGGATTCGCCGCGCATATATTATTTCATGGCCAGAAATTTCGACGCCAGGGGCGAAGAAGGCGATGCCGGTTTGGCTTCCGAAGAAGACAGTCAAATGGGTTTGGCCAGCTGGGTTGAATTCGAATTTCCTTTTATGCTGGTTATGGTCGGCGAGACCAAAGAAATCAATTTTAAAATAAAAGTGCCGAGCGACGCCGAGCCGGGAGGACATTACGCGGCCTTGTTCACCAGCACTGAACCTCCGGGTTCCGAGCAGAGCGGCGGCGTGGGCTTGGGAGAGAACACGGGTGTGCTGACTTTGGTCACGGTGCCCGGCAATATCAGGCAGGGAGCGGATTTGGTGGAGTTTTCCTTGGCCAGCGGAAAAAAGGTTTTTAATCGCCCGCCCGTGGAATTTTTGATCAGAATCAAAAATTCGGGCAATGTTCATTTCAAGCCGATCGGCGATATTTCGGTTTCAGGCTGGATCGGCGCGTCCGCGTTGATTGCCGCCAATCCGAAAAAAGGCAATATTTTACCGAACAGCATCAGGGCGTTTCACCCGATTTGGCGAGGTCCGGAAGAACGGGGCAGTTTCGTTCAGGAATTGAAAAACGAATGGCATAATTTCGGCTTTGGCAGATACACCGCTCATTTGGAAATGGCTTGGCAGGATGATCCTGATGAGAAAATCATCGGCAATTTGAAATTTTGGATTATTCCATGGCATTTGATGTTGGTCGGTTTGGCGATCTTGGCGATTTTATACCTGATGCTCAGAAGCTACAACAAGGCGATCATTAAAATGGCTCAAAAGAAAAACGAAATAAAAGAAGAAGTTGAAAAAAAGTAGTCTGTGAAAAGACAATTCGATAAAATTATTTCGACCCGCGATCAAGCGAGCCCGTACAAGCTGGTGATATTTTTGATTGTTTGTTTGGCCATGGGTTTTTACGCTTTTAATACGCATTCTCCGGAAACCAAAGCCGCGGTGAGCAATTATTTGAATTATCAAGCCAGGCTTTTTGACAGCAACGGCAAAGAAGTCAAAGACGGATATTATCATGTCAGATTCAAAATTTACAACGCCGAAAGCGCAGGTGATTTGCTTTGGACGGAGACTTGGACTGACACGACTTCGTTGGCGACGGTTGATTCGGGATTATTTTCATTGAAGCTCGGAGATTTGATGGCCTTTCCGGCCACGCTCGATTTTCAGACCGAAGCCGGTTATTGGCTGAGCGTGGAAGTCGGCGGCAAAGCCGGCGCCGCGTCTTGGGATGGCGAGATGTCGCCCCGAAAAGAAATCACGGCCGTGGCTTACGCGATTAACGCGGGTAAATTAAACGGTCAGGACGGTGACGGATTCGCCATTTTGGCTGAAGACGAAATTGTCACGGGCAAATATTCACATACGGTTTCGGGAACGACGGGCGACGCTTTGAATTTGCAATTCACGGCCAATACGAACTCCGGCGCCAACACCATGTCGATTTTGCAAATGACCGCCACTCAAGACGCGACCGACGGCGACGCTTTGTACGGACTTTATATCAAAGATTTGCAAGGCGCTGCCGGCGCCGGCAATGAATACGCCATTTATCAGGCGGGCACGGCTTGGGATTACGGACTTTACGTGGAAGATGACGGCTATTTCGGACAAAATTTAACCGTGGTTAATCAACTGACTTTGACCGCGTCCAGCGACTTGGTGATCGGCACCACCGCCTTGGGCGAATTTACGGCCGCCGATGACAGCGGCGCGTATAATGTCGGCGTGTATTCCGATGGTTTGACTTATTCAACGAAAAATAATGTGCAAGGAGTGATCGAAGATTTGGACGCGGCCATCGCGGGCATCGGACCGGGCGGCAGTTTGTTTACGGATGCCGGCTCGTTCACGTATTTGACGGCCTCGACCGATCAATTGGTTTTCGGCGCGAACGCCACGGCTGACGCTCCGTTTTTATTTGACCCTACCAGCGGTTCGCGTCAATTGGCAATTAATGCTTCCACGGACGCTAACGCGACATCAGCTTTGAATATTGATTTTCGCGGCAGCGCGGATAATCTTAAAGCCGTTGATATTTACGCTGGGTCATCAGCGGGTTTGGGCGCCAGCGCTTTTCTTTTCGGTCAAGCAGTCACGCTGGGTTATAACGCGGCGGACACGGCCGGCACTTTTCGCATTGCGAATAATGTCGACGTGGATGGCACGAACGCCACTTCGGATATCATTGGTTACGCTTTTTTCGATAATTCTCAGACCGGACAAGATGGTTTGTCCGGAGTCGGTTCGGCGACCGGCGCGTATTCTTTAATCTCCCATACGGGCAGCGGTAGTCTGACCGGTTTTCAAAATTATTTGTGGCATACGGGTAGCGGTTCGGTAACCGGCCTTGGCGGCTCCACCACCAGCTCGGGCAGCGGCACCGTTTATGGAGTGAATCCGCAAGTGTATGGTTCGGGTTCATTCAGCGGGTCATTGTACGGCTACAAACTTACGTTAACCAATCAAAGCGCGTCCGCGCAGAGTTTGCTTGGCATGGATATTGCCGTGACCAATTCCGGAGGCGCGTCAGCGGATTCCATCTATGGAGGAAAAATTACGGTTGACGCGTCCGGGGCCGAAGTTAATGGCGCTTACGGATTGCAGATAGTTTCAAAAAACGCTTACATCGAAAATTATATCAGTTTGACCTCGGACAGCGGCAGCGCCGGCTATGGTTTGACCATGAATGGACTGACTTTCGCCAGTGGCGATATCGAGCTGAGCAACGGTTCGATCATTTCCAATGCCACCGCGACCGTAACCGGTTTCAGCGATGGCATCAGAATCGGCAATACCGACGATACCACGGCCGGCAATATTAGATGGACGGGCGCGGATTTCGAAGGGTACACGGGCGCGACTTGGGAGAGCCTGACCGGCGCCGCTCCGGGAGGATCAAGTCTTTTTACCGATGCCGGAACTTTTACATATTTAACGGCTAGCGGCGATGATTTGGTTATCGGTTCAAATGCCACGGCTGACGCTCCGTTTTTATTCAACAATACGGTCGGTTCGCAGCAATTGGCCATTGACGCTTCAAGCGACGCTCACGCGTCGGCCGCCTTGGACGTTAATTTCCGCGGCAACACCAACAATCTTCAGGCGATAGATATTTACGCGGGCTCATCGGCCGCTTTAACGGGAGCATATAATAATTTAATGGGCCAGCAAATTACGCTGGGAATCCATGCCGCTGATGAGGCCGGCACTTTGCGCATCGCAAATAATGTGAATGTTGATGGCACGACCGCCACTTCTGATATAGTCGGTTACACTTTTTGGGATTTTGCGGATACCGGACAAGGCGGCTTTGACGGTGTCGGTTCGGTAAGAGGTTCATGGAACATCCTTTCGCATTCCGGGGCGGGCAGTTTAACGGGTTTTGACAATCTTCTATATCATTCCGGCAGCGGAAATGCGACCGGATACGGCGGTTCGGCCTTGGGACAAGCGGGTTTCAGCGGTTCTTTGTACGGTTACAATTTCGCTTTAACCAATCAAAGCGCGGTCGCTCAAAAGTTATATGGATTCAATGTGTCCGTGACCAATTCGGGAGGCGCGTCCGCGGACAGCATTTACGGCGGTAAAATTATCGTCGATGCTTCCGGAACTGAAGTCAACGGAGCGTACGGTTTGCAAGTCGTTTCCAAAAACGCTTTTATCGACAGTTATATCAGTCTGGCTTCGGACAGCGGCAGCGCGGGCTATGGAATTGACATGAACGGCCTGACTTTTACCAGCGGAGACATTCAGCTCAGCAACGGTTCGATCATCGACAACGCGACGGCCACCGTGGTCGGTTTCAGCGACGGCATCAGAATAGGCAATACGGATGATACCACGGCCGGTAATTTGCGCTGGACGGGAGGGGATTTTGAAGGCTACACGGGCGCGACTTGGGCGAGCCTGACCGGCGCCGCGCCGGGAGGATCCGGTCTTTTTACCGATGCCGGAACTTTTACATATTTAACCGCAAGCAATGATGATTTGGTCATCGGCTCTAACGCGACCGCTGATGCTGAATTGTGGTTTAATGTCGCCGGGAAGAGATTGACAGTGGGCAGCGGTTATCTTGATTTTGACAACAATTCGGTGGCCGTCGGTCCGAGCGCTCTGGCGGTGGTTCAGGCCGGAGGCACATACAATATTTCTGTCGGCGAGTCAGCGCTGGCCGCTCTCACCACGGGCGATTATAACGTCGGTATAGGTCCGGGCGTGTTGCAGACGGCGAACACCCAGTCTGGTCTCACGGCGGTGGGATATAATGCCATGAATTCCCATACGGGATCATACAATACCGCAGTTGGATATTCATCATTATCAGCGGTCAGCGCAAACAGTTATAATACCGCCATTGGTTATGAGGCCCTGATGCTTAATACCGGAGACTATAATGTAGCGGTAGGCTCCGGAGCCATGACTAATAATGTCGGTGCCAATAATGTGGCGATGGGTAATAACGCTTTGAGTTCAGTGGCAACTTCTCTAGCTCATCATAATGTGGCGATAGGAAGCAGCGCCTTGGCGGTCGCTGATGATACGGCATATTACAACGTGGCAATTGGGTTTAACTCAATGACCGCCACCGCAGGTGGTTTTGACAGTGTTGCTGTTGGCGCTAACACCCTTGATTCAAATACTAGCGGCCACGAGAATGTAGCGGTCGGCAGAAATTCTTTGCAAGCAATTTCAACAAACAGTTACAGCACCGCGGTTGGTACTGATTCGTTATATAGAGCGACTGGAGGATCTAATACCATGATTGGCTTTCAAAGCGGATATTACATTCTCACCGGAACATACAATATCGGCGTCGGTTACAATGCGGCGGGAGCGGGAACATCAGCCGGGGGCAATTATAATATCGGTATAGGCAGGTCGACCCTGGATGATTTTACCACGGGTTCATATAATGTGGCGCTGGGAAACTACGCCTTGGATGATTTGGATACTGGAACTTATAATGTGGCCATTGGATCTTATGCCGGAGCTTCCGCCACCACCACTTCCGATTCTTATAAATTGTATATAAGCAGTAAAGCTTCTGCTAACTCCAATAGACTTCAAGATCAAACTTTGTCTTTGGTTTACGGGGAATTCGCGAGTTCCATCGCCAACCAGCTTTTTAGAATCAACGGCGACGCTGAGATCAACAGCAAATCTTCGGATTATTCGTTGAAAGTATTCAATGACGGCGGCACCACCGGCAATATGGGAGTCTGGATTCAGGCCGGAGAAGACGCGGGCTTTGGCGCCACGAATAAATGGGTGCAGTTCGCGGACGGCGACGGCACCGAAGGAGGAAAAATCCACGGCAATGGCGCGGATGGCGTCACTTACGCTTCCACCGGATCCGACTATGCGGAATATTTCTTCAGTATTGATTCTAATCTTGTGCCCGGAGAAATAGTTTGCGTGGACAGAGCACACAGCAACGGGGTGAAACGTTGCGTTGCCTCGTCGGACGCGCTGGCCATGGGAGTGGTGTCTACGTCCCCGGCATTTGTCGGCAACGATCGGTACGGCGACAACAACACACATTACAAATTGATCGGTTTGATCGGACAGTTGCCCACCAAAGTCAATGTCGAAAACGGCGCCATCAGGCAAGGAGATTATTTGACGACCTCGTCAATCCCCGGCGTGGCCATGAAAGCTTCGCTCGGCGATCCGACCATCGGTATCGCGTTGGAATCTTTGTTCTCGGGGTCTGACAGCATCAAAGTTTTAATTTCCAGAAATAACGGCTCGAACGCCTTGGCCGCGGCCTTGCTTGAAGGATCCGGAGATTTGGTTTCCGATCCCATTTCGGCCATCATCGGTCCGGACGCGGCTCTTAATTTAACCGATTCTTCCTTGGCCGAAGTCTTGACTGTCGTTTATCCTGACGGAGCGGACAAATATTTGGAAGTGAAAACGGACATGAAGATTTTGGCGGACTTGCGAGTCGAAGGCGGTTTGAGCGTGGCCGGAGATCTGACCGCTGAAAAGAGAATTTATGTCAGCGACGAAATGTCCGGAGTCGCGACCATCGCTTCGGCGGATCTGACGTTCGTTAAGGTCAATTTCGATAGGCCTTATGAAGAATTGCCCAGAATTTCCGTGACCCCGGAATTATACGGTTTGACCGCGGCCGACAACGCTTTTGACATCTGGGACGGCAGATTCGTCATTACCGGCAAGAGCAAAGAAGGGTTCACCATAAACATAGCCGAGCCGCTTTGTTTGCCGGAAGAGACGTTCAATAATAATGGCGTTTGCGCCTTCTCAATAAATTTTTCCTGGCTGGCTTTCGGAGTCGTGGGCAACGAAGCGGACGCCGGCGAGCCGGTTTTACCGGAAGTGACCATTGATCGGTCAATGATTGAAATCACTTTGCTTAACGGAGCGAATTTGGATATCGTAAATATCGTGGAAAGTTTGCGCGGGCTGGGTTATACCGTTTATATAGGTCAAGATCCGATCATGCGCTATGATAATACTGAAATTTATCAGGTCGATTTGAATATTGATCAAAACGCTTTGCTGGAAATTCAAAGCATTACGGGCGGAGAAGTCGTGCCGTTTGATTTGATGAGCGGGGAAGTCGGTTTTTACGGCAACAGCGATTTGGTGATAGTTTTGGGCGCGGATTTAATTCAGCAGGTTTTCGGGGAGAACAATATTGAACCCGTTGCGCCGGATGAACCCATTATTCCCGAAGAAGAGCCAATCGCTCCGGAAGAAATTATTGACGCGCCGGAGGAACCCATTGAGCCGGCAAGCGAGCCAATAATCGAGGAACCTGTTTTGCCAGAGCCGACTCCGGCAGAACCAGCGCTGATCGAACCCGTTCCCGTCGAACCTGAGCCGATCGAGCCGACGCCCGTTGAACCCGCGCCTGCCGAACAGACTCCGGCTTTACCTCCAAGTGAATAACCCATTTGCATTTGCGTGTTTTTTATTGTATTATATTAATAATTGAAAATTAAATAAAAAATATTTATGCCGCAAAAAGAAGGATCAAATTCAAAATTCGCCATGATTTTGGCCTTGATGATTTTGATTATTGTCGCCGGGGCCGCATATTTTTTCATTTATCGGCGCGGCTTCAATAAATCGGATTACCAAGCTGTTTTTTTGACAAACGGTCAGGTATATTTCGGAAAATTAACCAATAAAAACGCGAGTTATGTCTTGTTGAAAGACATTTATTATTTGCAATTGAAAGAACCGCTTCAAGAGCAACAAGCGGGAAGCGAAACAACGCCTGATTTGAGTTTGATTAAATTGGGAAATGAACTGCACGGACCGATGGATAGAATGGAAATAAACAAAGACCATGTTTTGTTTATCGAAGACTTGCAAGACGATTCCAAAGTGGTGACCGCCATTTTGGATTTCAAAGCCCAACAATAAAATTTTCAACATAGCGGAACCCCTCCAACCGGAGGGGTTTTATGTTTAAAAATTTTTCACTGAGCAAAAAATTTTATTTATCGCTGATTTTATTTATCGCAGGAATTTGCTTGGCCAGTTTTGGCGCCGACTTGATTTTGCTTGTCGTCATTTCGGGTTTGATGCTTGGCGTCTTGTTCTCTTCGTACAGATTGGCCGCAGCGTTGGCGATTATCGGACTTGTTTCGGGTTTTTATTGGTTTGGCCGTTTTGATCCGCCGATGACCGAGAACTTTATTCATTATTACAATGAAGAAAAAGTCTCGTTTTCTGGCTATATCGCGCAAGAGGTCGATCAAAGAGCTGATCATCAGAAATTGACCGTGGCCGCGACCGAATTGAACGGCAAAAAAACGGAGGGTTTGGTTTTGGTCAAGGTGGACTCATACCCGATTTATGAATTCGGACAAAAAGTAAAGATCGAATGCTTGTTAAAGAAGCCGGGGTTGATCGATGAATTCGATTACGGCAGATATTTATCGGGCAAAAAGATTTTTTCAACTTGTTATAATCCGAAGATGCAAATATTGGGGAAAGTGGACGGGCATTATTTCGAAAAATATTTGCTTAAAGCGAAAAAGTATTTATTGAACAAAATAAATTTGATTTTGCCGGAGCCTCACGCTTCTTTTTTGGCCGGGTTGCTCTTGGGCGCCCGAAAGGGTATTCCGTCGGATTTGACCGACGCTTTCACTCGAGTCGGCGTCACGCACATCATTGCCGTTTCCGGCTATAACATCACGGTGGTGGCCGCGGCTTTGGCCAATTTTTTGAAAGCCGTTTTTATAGGCAGAAAAAAAGCGTTTTATTTTTCCGCGGCCGGCGTTATCTGTTTTGTTTTTTTGTGCGGAATGAGCGCGGCCGTGGTCAGAGCCGCGGTCATGGGGTTGACGATCATGGCCGCCTCGCAGCTGGGCAGAAAAACCAAAACCGGCCATGTTTTGATTCTCGCCGTGTTTGTCATGGCCGCGATCAATCCCAAAATACTTTTTTTCGATCTTGGCTTTCAGCTTTCTTTTTTGGCCACGATCGGCTTGATTTATATCTCGAAGCCGATGGAAAAGTTTTTTTCCTGGCTGCCGCAAAAGTTCGCGTTGCGAGAAAATTTTTCCACCACACTGGCGGCCATCATGGCCACCATGCCGCTGATAATGTATAATTTCAACAGGGTGTCTCTTATCGCTCCTCTGGCCAATATTCTGATTTTATCCGTAATCCCGCTGGCCATGTTGTGCGGTTTTATCGGCCTGGTCATCTCGATAATATCCGTTGAATTGGGGCAAATCGTCAGCTGGTTGACTTGGCTGGTCGAGCAATACATCATCAGCGCGGTTAAATATTTGTCAGCCATCGGCTGGGCGTCCGTTGATGTGAAATTCGGTTTGGCGTCCATGCTTTTTTGCTACGCGATAATTTCCGTCTTTATAATATTTTATGCGAAAAAACTTAAAAAAAATAACGGTTAGTTTATTGGCCGCGGTATTGATTTTGATGGGCTTGATCATCAAAGAAGAATTGACCGGTTTCGGCGTCAATTCTCAAGCGTCGCTGCCCGCCGAAAGCAGGCTGGCGGTTTATTTTTTGGATGTCGGCCAAGGCGACGCCAGCTTGATCATCACTCCTTCGGCGCAAAAAATATTGATCGACGGCGGTCCGGATACTTCTGTTTTGGATAAGTTGGGAGCCAATTTGTCGTTTTTTGACCGAAAAATAGACGCCGTTGTCTTAACTCATCCGCACGCGGATCATTTGAACGGTTTGATTGAAGTCGTTAAAAGATATGAGGTGGGCAAGATTTATTACACGGGAGCGATCTCCAATTCCCCGGCATTTCTGGAATTTTTGCAAATTATCAAAGATAAAGAAATTACTTTGGAAATAGTCGATACGCCCCGAGATCTGGATTTCGGCGATGGCGCGATTTTAAAATTCATTTATCCTTTTGAGAAAAAAGATATTGATGAGGCCGGTGATTTGAATGATACTTCGATCGTGAATCGATTGGTTTTCGGCCGCAAAAGTTTTTTGTTCATGGGGGACGCTGAAATTCCCGTGGAGAATAAAATATTGAATTATGAAGTTGATGTCGCTTCCGATATTATAAAAATAGGCCATCATGGCAGTTCGAGTTCATCCTCCGAGGAATTTTTGACCGCGGTAAATCCGCAATACTCCGTTATTTCGGTCGGCGAAAACAATAGCTTCGGCCATCCGCATCTTTCCGTGGTTCGTCGTCTGGAGCGCCTGGGCATTGATATTTTCAGAACGGATGAAGACGAGCAAATTTCGATATTTTCCGATGGCGACAATTTGGAAATTTTCAGCGGCAAAAGCGGGGGAAAGCCTTTACAAAATTGATTAATTTGCTAAAATGGCAATAACTTTATCAATTAAATTTAATTTGTATGACTGAAAAATCATTGGTCCTGATCAAGCCGGATGGAGTTCAGAGAGCTTTGGTCGGAGAAATCATCAGCCGTTTCGAACGCAGCGGTTTGAAAATAATCGGCTTGAAAGTGGTTCGCGCCACCGAAGATCTGGCCGGGGAGCATTATGCCAACGATGAAGCTTGGATGCTAAGCGTGGGGGAAAAAGCTTTGAAAGCCGCTGAGAGCCGGGGCGATAAAATGACCGAGACGGCCATGGAAATCGGCCGGCGCGTGCGCAATCAATTGATTTCATACTTAACCATGTCGCCGATCGTGGCGATTTGCGTTGAAGGTCATAACGCAGTGGCTAAAATCAGAAAATTGGTGGGCGCGACCAGTCCGCAGGATGCGGAACCGGGCACGATTCGGGGAGACTATTCCGTTGACTCATATGTTTTGTCCGACAAGTCCGGTCGGCCGATCCAAAACCTGATTCACGCTTCGGGCGCGGTTGACGAAGCGGACAGAGAAATAAAAGTTTGGTTTAAAGATGAAGAATTGCATGATTGGCAAAGAGTTGACGAGGCGTTGATTTATCGGACAGTGGAAAAATAACGGGTCAATAAAAAAACGGAAAAACTTTCCGTTTTTTGTTTGGACGCGGTCGAGCGGCTGAATTTTGATTTGAGTTGAAATCTCATAAATTTATTATTAATTATAGTGAAATTAAGGCAAAAAATCAATATTCGTTCGAATTTTTACAATATTTCTTAAAAATGTTAAAATAATAACAGCTTCACCATGAGGCTGGTTAAATTTCGGGACAAACTTATTTCTAGGGAGACTCATATCGTCTCGCTCCGTGGAGCGAGATTGCGGTCACCCACTTGGCGTTTAGCCGGAATTTTGCCAGTTGAAGGTGGAGTTTTTAAAAATTAAATATTAAATAATTTAACAAAATTAAAAATAATTGGAGTATTTATGCAAATATCAGATCAATCTTCCGGAAAAAACAGCAAAGTGTTGCTGTGCGTTCTAATTATCGCACTGTCTTTGCTGATTATTACCAACGGCATTACAGTTTACTTTTTATTGATCAAAAAAGGAGCGTTTGAATCCGTGTCTGAGACACAGAAGTTGGCCGCTCTCGAGCAGAAGGGAGTAGCGACATCGGAAATTGAAACGACTGATGGACAAAGCGCAAATTCGACAGCGGACGAAATCACCACTGACGGATTGACGACGAGTGAGCAAGTGGACGTGCAGTGGTATGACATAGCAAAACTCAAGGATGTCGGCGCGTCGGGATTTTTTGGAGACAATTATAATGCGGTTATCGCCAGTTTTTCAAAAAACAAGGATATCATATCATCCTACGGAAAAGAATATGCCAAAGACTCGATTGATAATTCCGAATATTACAAAATCGGAAAGATCGCCAGCGGCGTATATAAAGATAAAGAGCTGTATTTGATAATACCCATGCAGGAAATGGGTCCGACCGGCTTTCTCCGAGTGATCAAAAACGGCGATCAATATGTGGTCTTATCCAAGCATTCAGCTGAAATTTATGGAATATATACTTCTGTTTATTCAGTGAATGAGACTATTTCAATTCGCAATCTGGAAACGCCGGGAAAAATCGGAATCCCTAACTCCTCTATAAATTTAATCAAAGCGGCCGGAGAGAAGTTTCTGCTATTTCAAAATCTCGAGGAAAAAGATTTAACCAAGCTTTTCGAATTCGCCCGGGGAGAATTTATTTATAAATATGATATGGGCAAAATGGGGACGGAAATTTGCTATTACGCGGTCGCCAAAGACGGCACTGTCAGAGAATATGAATTTGACATACTTGGAGGAGAAACGCTTGGCGTGCTGTCTACTCAGCTCCCGATTGCCTGGTCCAGCGGCGCCTATAATAAATATGAATTTTTCAAAGGCACAATCGGCGGCTGCGGCGTGGGCAGATGCTATCACTATGCTGCCGGCGCGACTGAAAAGGATCTGGTCAAGTCAGGCGTGCTTTCAGGGAAATATGATATATATGAATTGAAAGATGGAGCTTTGCTGACTGACGGCGTGTCGTACATACGGCAGATATATGATGATTATTATCCCGGCTACGATGAAGTCAATAAAACTCAGCTGGATAAAACTCCGTATGAAACTTTTACCAAAGAGCACCCGGCCATTTTCTGGAAAGATCCGTTCGGAGGTTTCGTTGAATTCCGCAATCTGATGTTTATCCCCGCGGTTGAATGTGGCAAGCCGGTGATTTACCTCTATCCTGAAAAGCAAATGGATGTGTCAGTGAAAGTCGATCCCAATGGCGGATTTTCCATCACCGAACCGGATTACAACGGCGGCTGGCAGGTAAACGCCACGCCGGAAGGCAAATTATTCAATTACGCTGATAAAACTTATTATCCATATCTATTTTGGGAAGGCAAAGGAATGTTTTATCAAAGGCCGAATCAAGGATTTGTCGTGGCTAAAAACGATGTTGAGAAATTTTTGTGGGAAAAACTGGCATTGCTCGGTTTGAATGAGAATGAATCGGATGAATTTATTGAATTCTGGCTGCCTCGAATGCAGGATAAAAATTATTATTTCGTGACCTTTGTGCCCCAGTCTCAATTTGATAAATTGGCTCCGCTGACTGTCAGCCCGAGACCGGACACGGTCATCAGAGTGTTCATGGATTACGAAGGATTGGATTATCCCGTAAAAGTCGAAGCGCAAAAGATTGTCACTCCGGAGAGAAGAGGCTTTACGGTGGTTGAGTGGGGCGGAGCATTGCACAAATAAATGAAATCAAATGTCTTCAACATAATTCTTGTCGCGGTAATCCTGCTTGTGTCTCTACAGGCAGGATTGCTTTTAATTTTCATAAGCAATAACCGGGAAGCCGATTCGATTGTCGAGTATGACGCGATGCATTATTCTTTTATCAATGACAGAAATTTTTACGACCAGGCATATGAGCAGGCCGCGGGTCAAGTCAATCGGCCGCCAAGCCGCGTTTACGCCGGTATTGTTCCGCATCATTTGATTGTCAAAGATAAAATCGCCGCTTTTTTTTTGGGCATCGAAGATTTTGACTATGAAACGATTATTTTAATCGGACCTAACCATTATAATGCCGGCTATGCCCGGAGAATAACCTCGACTGCCGCCTGGAACACGCCTTATGGCGTTCTTTTGCCGGATCAGGATTTGATCAAAGCAATTATAGATAATACTGAGGTAAAAATTGAAGAAGCGCCATTTGAAAATGAGCATGGGATTACCGGGCTTGTGCCTTTTATTAAAAAAAGTTTTCCGGACGCGAAAATAATGCCGATCATTATCAAAGATACTGTAACTTCGCTGGAAGCAGAATTATTGGCCAAGGTCATTGTGCGGTCAGTCGATCCGGAAAAAACCTTGATTTTAGCCAGTATTGATTTTTCTCACGATAAGCAGGCTGACCAGGCGGATATTGCTGATGAATTAAGCAATAAGGCGATTTTAAGTTATGATTTCGATAAAATTTACAGTTTGGAATTAGACTCTCGACCAGCTGTTTATTTTATGTTAAGCTATCTAAAGTTCATGGGCATCGACGGATCAGAGCGTATATTTCATACTAATTCCGGGAAACTGCTGGGTAAACCGGATGAGCCGACGACCAGTCATCAGATTTTTTACTTTTATTGATGCTGGATCCCTGATTTTCAATTTTTATTTCGCGGGCTGTAGCGCAGTTGGTAGCGCGCATCGTTCGGGACGATGAGGCCGGGAGTTCGAGTCTCCCCAGCCCGACCACCGCACCTTAATTCTTAATCTCATCCTTATCCTTAATTCTAATCTTTAAGTTGTTTAATAATAGAATTGAGAATTAAGATTAAGGAGAAGAATTAAGGCAAGCAAATTTTTAAAAGTATGTTTGATTTTGAGCAATTTCCCGTTTATCAGAAAGCGGAATTCTATTATGTCAAAGTTTTGAAAATTCTTTCCGATCCCAAGATAGACAAAAATCTTAAAGATCAACTAAAAAGAGCTTCAATAAGCATTGTGTTAAATATTGCGGAAGGAGCCGGTAAATACAGCAAAAACGACAAGAAAAATTTTTACGTTGTGGCCAAAGGGTCGGTTAATGAATGCGTGGCCATCATGAGAATAATGAAGATCGAAAGATTGCTTGATGATGATATGTTTGGGAAAGCGTACGATGATTTGGAGGGCATTGCTAAAATGCTTTCTGGTCTTATTGGCGCTATGTTAAAAAGATAGTCGGTTAATGAATAATTTTTCCGTTCATGGTCCTTGCCCATTTTTTTGTTTACAGATTTTTTATAAATTGCTATATTCTAATTATCCTAAAATAAAAAATAATATTTTCGCGTCCTATGGAAAATGAAACCGGTTCAATGTTCGTTCCCACTAAAATGTTTTTAACCAAGGGTGTCGGCCGGCACAAAGATTATTTGCAGTCATTTGAAATGTCTTTGCGCGACGCCGGCATAGCGGAATATAATTTGGTGACCGTCAGCTCCATTTTTCCTCCCGATTGCAAACGTATTTCTCGAGATGAAGGAAAAAAATTTTTAAAACCGGGACAAATAGTTTTTGTCGTCATGGCCAGACAAGCCGCATGCGAGCCCAATCGTTTGATGTGCGCTTCCATCGGTTTGGCTTTGCCACAGGATCATAATCAACACGGTTATTTGTCAGAACATCATTCTTTCGGCGAGACGGCCGAGCGAGCCGGAGATTATGCCGAGGATTTGGCCGCCACCATGCTGGCCACGATAGTCGGTTTGGAGTTTGATTCCTCCGCGGCGTGGGATGAGCGGGAGCAAGTATATAAATCATCGGGCAAGATAATCAGAACCTCGAATATCACGCAGTCGGCCGAAGGCCACAAAGACGGTTTATGGACCACGGTGGTGGCCGCGGCCGTGCTCATATTTTAAATAAAAATTAAGTAGCGCGATAAACAAAAAAAATCCTAAGGGGCTTTTTTTGTTTTTTTGACAAATTTTTGATTTATGTTAAGATAATTTTTCATTGATAGGTTTCTAAAATATTAAAAGACAATAATTTCAATTATGCCAGAGAAAAAATCATATTTCGCCAAATTCATCATTTATATTATCATTTTGGCCGTTATCGGCGTTTTCGGTTTTCGAATATATCAGGAATTGAATACTGAAGAAGTTATTGAAATAGAGACGGTGAGAAAGGTCTCATTGCTCAATGTCGACGATTTTCAGAAAAAGAACGCGCAAATCGAGGCCACGGGCGTGGTCGAATCCTTGGAACAGATAGATATAAAAAGCGAATTGTCTTCGAAAGCGGTAAAGGTAAACGCCGCAATCGGACAGGAAGTCCATGCGGGCGATGTTTTGGTTGAATTGAATCACGCGGACATTGACGCTCAGTTGGCTCAGGCCGCCGCGACCATTGAAAGATTGGAAAGCGGCGTTGATCAAAGAGTCGCCGGAGCTACGGATCAAGAAATCGCGCGAGCCGCGGCCGCCGTGGCTCAGGCGACCGCCATTTTGGAGCAAACGAAAGTTGGGCGGGAGCAATCGAAATTGATGTCCGAGCAAAGAGTCTCGGCCGTCGAGACCGCTTTGAAAATAGCCGAAAATAATTTGCAAAAAGCCGCGGATCAAGATAACAGCGAGATAATAGATAACGCTTATAAAAATTTGGTTAATGTTTTGGATTCGACGGTTTCCACTTTGGCTTCGGCGCTGACCGCTTCCGACAATATCATGGGTATTGATAACACCATTATCAATGATGTGTTCGAGGCGGATTTGAGCCAAAAAAGCCAAGTCGCCTGGTACGCGGCCATCGACAGTTATAATGAAGCCAAAAAAGCCAAGGTGGAAGTCGCGGAAATGGTTTCCTATTTGAGCTATACGAGCAATCATGATGACATTGATTCCGTGGCGACTTACGCCGTCTCGGCTGTGGAGACCATGACCGATCATTTGGCTGACATGACCGCCATGCTTAACGCCACTTCGGCCGTGGGTCACTTGACCCCGACCATGCTCGACGGTTTTAAGGCCGGCATAGGCGCCGCGCGAGCTTCGGTCTCGGGCGCCGCTTCGGCTTTGTCCGGCGCCGCGGCCGGCGTCGATAACGCCAAGGTCGCTGACACGGCCGCGCAAATCGCTTATCAGAAAGCGATCAAGGATTTGGCGGACGCCAAAGAACAAGCGAAAAATGATCTCAAGTCCGCCGATGCTTCCGTGGCGGTGCAAGAAGCTTCTCTCGCTCAGGCCGAGGCCGCTTATAATTTGACCGTGGCCGGTCCACGAGACGTTGATTTGGCCGGACTTCTTGCTTCGGTCAAAGAAGCGAAAGCGTCCGTCGGCCTGATTCAAAATAATAAAAACAAAGCTTTTATCAGAGCGCCTTTTGACGGAATTATTTCCGAGGTCAAAATAACAACGGGTGATTTGGTGTCATTCGGTCAAATGGTTGTTTCCTTGGTGAATCCCGGAGGGTTGCAATTGAAAGTTTATTTGAATGAAAAAGAAATAAATATGATCGGCGTGGGTTCCGCTGCCAGGATCGAAGACGGCATTGAAGGTTCGGTGGCCAAAATTTCGCCGAGAGTGAATCCTCAAACCAAAAAGATAGAAACGATTATCGCCATGGTCGGCGATAATCTGCCGGTCAAGATCGGGCAATACGCTCGAGCTCAAATAAGGATCAATGAAGAATTGATTCACAATAATATTTACTTTTTGCCGCTGGCCGCCGTGAAAATAACCTCCGACCAGGCTTATGTCTATTTGTTCGGCCAAGATGGCGTCGTGGAATCCTTGCCCGTGGCCTTGGGCAAAGTCGTCGGAGAGATGATTGAGGTGAATGACGGACTTTTTTCGGGCATGGAAATATTGGAATCCACCAGAGGAATCAAAGACGGACAAAAAGTCGAGTTGAATTAATATGGAGCAAAAAGAAATCGGAAAAATTTGGAAATTTTTCGTGAATAATCATAAATTCACTTATATTATTATTGCCGGAGTGATTATTTTAGGCACCGTATCGATTTTGCAAATACCCCAAGAATCCAGCCCCGAGGTGGAAGTGCCTTACGCATTGGTTATGACGCCATATCCCGGCGCCAGCCCGGAAGATGTGGAAGAATTGGTGACGGATCCGATCGAAGATAAAATAAAAAGTTTGGACGAATTGGATATCGTCACTTCGGAATCAAGCAGCGGTTTATCATTTATTTTCGTTCAATTCGATATTGACGCGGATGTGGATCAAAAAGTGTCGGCGCTCAAAGAAGCGGTTGACGAGGCTAAAACGCAATTGCCGAGCGACGCCAGCGATCCTTCCGTCCGCAAATTGAATTTCAGCGACACGCCGGTTTTGACATTTTCTTTGAGCGGACCGTTTCCGATAAATCAATTGGTGGAATACGCGAAAAGCGTCCAAGGGCAATTGGAAAGCATCAGCGGAGTATCCAAAGTTAAAATATCCGGCGGCCAAGACCGGGAAATCTCGGTCATTGTCGACAAAGTCAAGCTCGACGGCTATGGCTTGCCGCTGTCGTCGGTAACTTCCATGATCGCCTCGGCCAATAGCGATATTCCTGCCGGCTCGATCGAAACGTCGGACACCAAATATTTGGTCAGGTTCGCGGGCAGACTGTCTTCGGTGGAAGAAATCAGTCGCGTGCCGATCGCCAGTATCGGCGATACGGTAATCACCGTGAATGACCTGGCCGAAGTCGTTGACGGTTATGTGGAAGCCGCCAGCGTGTCCAGATTGAGTTTGGACGGCGGTCAGTCGCAGTCGGCCGTGTCTTTATCCGTGTATAAAGTGAGCGGCGGCAACATCGTGAACATCGAGCGGCAGGTGATGGAAATATTGGATCAAGTAAAGGGAGATATTTTGCCCGAAGGAATCGAATTTGAAGTCACGGAAAACATGGCTCAATATGTCAGAGAAGATCTGAGTCGATTGAGCGCGAACGGACTTTCCACTATCATTATTATAATAGTTTTGCTTTTGATATTTTTGGGTTGGCAAGAGGCTATTTTAACGGGTTTGGCCGTGCCCATGACTTTTTTAATCACTTTTATCTTTTTATATCAGTTCGGCTACACCATTAATTTTCTTTCTTTGTTCTCCTTGATTTTGGGTTTGGGCATGTTGGTGGATTGCTCCATTGTGGTGAGCGAAGGCATTAATAAATATAGAAACAGGGGAGTGCCGGTCAAAGAAGCGGTATATCGCACGATCGAAGAATTTCAGTGGCCGTTGATCGCGGGCACCTTGACCACGGTTTTCGCTTTTTTGCCCATGATGTTCGTGGGAGGCATCATCGGCAAATTCATTGAAAGCATTCCTTTCACCATCACCGTGGTTTTAATCGGTTCATTCGCGGTGTCGCTGGGATTTTTGACGACCATTTCCGCCAGAGTGATGAAGAATAAATTGCCCGTGCCGGAAATAAATTTTTTAAATAGTAAATTTCAGAAAAAAATCACCTTGGGAAATTTACGGGAGCGTTTGCTCGGCCCGTTTTATCGTTGGTATCAAAATAAAATAGAATCTTACATGCGAAGCAAAGCGAAAAGAACCGCGTTTATCATTGTTGTGTTGATCGCTTTTGTCGGCGCGGTCGCTTTGCCCGTGACGGGTTTGCTCGAAGTCAATATGTTCCCCATTTCGGATTATGAGTTGATTTACATTGATATGAAAATGCCGGCGGGCACGCCGCTGACCGTTACCGATCGGCAAGCGTTGGGAGTTGAGAATATTTTGTACGAGGATAATAGCGTGAAATCGTTTTTGACGGTCATCGGTTCGCAGTCCAGCGCGGGCAGTTTTGTCTCTGTGGATTCAAACACTTCCAATCAAGCTTATATTATCGTTAAATTGAAGGAAGAACGGGAAAAAACGAGCGCGCAAATAGCCGATGAGTATAATGAAAAGTTTAAATCTTTTACCAAACTCGATATTACCATTTCCTTGATGGACGAAGGTCCGCCCGCCGGCGCGCCGGTGGAAATAAAAATCATCGGACCAAAGCTTGAGGTGTTGGAATCTTTGGCGAAGGAATATGAAAAAATGTTGAATGAAATTCCCGGCACCAAAGCCGTCTCTTCTTCCGTTCAAGAATCTCCGGGTGAATTCGTTATTACGATCGATCGTTTGAAAGCTCAGCTGTACGGCGTCAGCACCATGCAGATCGCCGCCACTTTGAGAAACGCGATCAGCGGCACGAGCGCCACGGTGCTTCGAGAAGGCGGGGACGACATTGATGTGGTGGTTAAATACGATTTGGACGCCAACGGCGCCGGTGACAAGGCTCTTGATATAAACGCGATCGAGTCGATTGACATCGCCACTTTGTCCGGAGGCATTCCGATCAGCAGTTTCACCGATAGCGGCATAGGCTACAGCAGGCCGTCCATTTCTCATTTGGACGGAGACAGGATCATGACCGTTACTTCAGATGTTAAGGAAAGCGCGTCCGTGCAGGATATTTATGACAAGATTACGGAAAAGCAGGCCGCGCTGGTAATCCCAGAAGGTTATATTGTCAGCCAAGGCGGAGAGACCGAAGATATTCAGGAGTCATTCACCGATTTATTGTACGCTTTTGTCATCGGCGTGGTGATGATCGGCTCTTTGCTGGTCTTGCAATTCAAATCTTTCAGAAAAGTGGCTTTCATTTTGGTCACTATTCCTTTGGCCTTGATCGGGGTTTTGCCCGGATTGTTTTTGGTGAATATGCCTCTCAGTTTCCCGGCCGCGATCGGCTTGGTCGCTTTGGCCGGCGTCGTGGTCAACAACGCTATTTTCTTAATTGATAAAATCACTTCAAATATCGCCGTGGGCATGTCCAAACCGGACGCCATTGCCGACGCTTGCATGACCAGAGTTCGTCCCATTTTGCTGACAACGATCACCACGGTCTGCGGCATATTGCCTTTGGCCATGTCCGATTCCACTTGGGGGCCTCTGGGCTACTCGATCGTTTTCGGCTTAAGCTTTTCCATGGTGTTGACTTTGATGGTGGTGCCGATTTTGTACTTGAAGTTTGGCAGAGACAAGGAAGACGTGTAACACGTATCACGTATCATGGGTCACGTATCATGGAGCATTGTTACAAATTACATTCATTTACAGCTTTAAGCCTAAGGATCTTGTAATTCGTAACAATCGCTTGAAAGCTAAGTAGTCGATTGTAATTCGTAACACGTAGCACATAATAAAAAAATCGCCGGTCGTTTGACAGCGATTTTTTTATTCATTACGATATAGTATCGTCAACCGTCGAAAGGAGAAGACCGATGAAGTCAATCGCCATTGTCATGGGCTATGGCTGTCATTTGAGCGACGATTTGAAACGCTACTTGGATATGGTGGCGAACTTCGCCAGGTATAATTCGCTGGCCGCGATTATCTGCAGCGGCGGGTTCACGAACAAAAGGTCGGCGCCGGGCAAAAGCGAGGCGAGTGTGATAGCCGAGTACTTGCGGTCGCAAAAAGTATTTCAGCCCATCCATTTGGACGAATCCGCCAGGACCACGGCCGAGAATCTCCATGGCGCGCGAAAAGTCATGGCGGAAAAGAGGTTGCGGCCAGACCGGATCATCATCTTTTGCGACGCGGCGCGGGCCATGAAGGTCCGCGTTCTGGCTCGGCTGATTTTGGGCAAGTGGCCGCTGGTCATCACCTATGACATGAGCGGCAAAGTGATCGAATGGTTCAAGCAGACCTTGCTCGCCACGCCGCTTGATGTCATCGGTCTGCATGTTCCGGCCGTTCGTGAGGCAATGCTGGCCAGGAGGAGAAAAATCATGGAGGAAAGCTGAAAGCTTGCTATAATATGGCGGGCTTTTTATAATGTAGTTAACATTATGTCCAATAAAATAACGGAAAAATACTTCAGCCAAGCCAATTTCGCTGACAGGGAAGAAGAAGTTTTGGCCGAAGTGCTGGCAAAAACCGGTTTTGAGCTTGAAAAAGAAATTTTTCGCGGCGTTATTTATCAAAAAAATAAAGTCGGCAGTTTGATTTACAAAGGCGAATACCAAGGCAAGCCCGCGGTTTTGAAATTGCAGGGATTAAAACCGGAAGTTGATGAAGCAAAGATTTTGGAAAAGTTCAGCGAGCAAAATGGCAGCCAGAAAGTCCGCTTGCCCGAGCTTTTCGCTTATGAATTTTTTGATGAAAAAAAAGGCTACGGTTATTTGATCACCGAATATATTGACGCGTTGAAAATTTTTGAAATGCCTTTTGCCAACGACGAGGAAATGAATGATTTTGCGGAATTTTATCAAGAGTACAGAACTTCCGCCTTAACCAAGCCTTGGCTCGAGCCGGAGAATCTTGACGTAGTAAAATTCTCGCTTGATCGCGCTGAAAATTGGCAAAAGATTTCAGAATCCGTCGGCCGATTGAAGAAAGAAGATTACGAGCCGTATTTGGAAAAGTATTTGGAAAAGTATTTGGAAATTGTAAAAAAGCATTTTGCTGATTTTGCCATGGTATTTTCTCACGGCCACCTGACCGCTGACGATGTTTATAAAATGCCAAGCGGCCAATATGTTATTTTGTCGAATTTATTTTGGTCATATCGGCCGCAGTGGTATGATCTGGCGTTTAATATCTGGGCGTGCCTGCTTCATATCAGAGACGTTGGTTATACTTTCGAAGAAATGATTGAATACGTGAATAAATGGCTGGATGTTTACCGCCAAATTCCGGTGGTCAAACTCGATCCGGATTTTGACAAGAAAATTCATTTGCTTTTATTGGAAAGAACCATGGGTTCGATTTTGGTTGACCTTGGCGCCGGAGATTTTTACGGGGAAAAAGAAAATAGAAAATATTTCGAGTATTTGCTTTCGCTTCATCAAAGGTTGTTCGATTATTTGGCGGAGAAATTTGAAAATCATCTATAGTCGCAAAAGTTGATAACGTTTTTTCATGATAAAGAAATATTTGAAGAAAAATTATAAGTTAATGTTTTGGCTCCAAGCGTTCCTGAATTTCAAGGTCATGAACGTGGTCATGACTTTGTTTTATTTGCACAGGGGACTGACATTGGCCGAAATTTTTTATTTGGCCATCGCTTGGGCAGTTGTCGGATTACTGTTCGAGGTCCCTTCCAGTTATTTGGCTGACCGCTGGGGGAGAAAGAAAACAATGATACTGGGCGTAGCGTTGGCGTGTTTTCAATGGATAATAATGCTTTTCGCCGCGGATTTTTTGTGGTTTATCGTCGCGGCCGGACTTTTATCTTTGTCATTCGCTTGTTTTACCGGCACTGACGAAGCGCTGCTGTATGACACCAATAAAGAATTGGGAAATGAAGGAAACAGTTTGGAAAAACTGGGCAAATATTATTCCGGTCAGCGAATATTTAAAATATTCATGCCCGTGATCGGCGCGCTGGTCGCCAAAGATTTATTGGAATGGCAATTTGATATTTTAATAGCGCTGGAATTTGTCGCCTCGGTCGCATCTTTGATTTTCGCCTTTAGACTCGTCGAGCCCAACCATCACGTCGATGTTGAAAAAATGGAGGCCGGGGTGATGAAAGACGCGGTAAAATTGATCAGATCGGATTGGCAATTCATGAAAGCGATTTTAAGCAAAACTTTGATCTTTATCGCTTCATTTATCATTTGGCGATTTCATCAAGAGTTTTTTGTTAATATCGGCATATCTGTTTTGACCTTGGGAATCGGTTGGGGAATATTTCACGCGGTCGTTTTTTTTCTAAATCAATACGTTTCTTCATTTTTAAAAAACAAGTCATTGGCGCGCAGAATAAATTTGATCAATGCTGGATTTGTGGCCGCGGCCGCTCTATTGGTTTTGGAATTGGTTTTTTTACGAAACGGCTATGTGATGTTGATTACGTTTTTTGTCATGGATATGTTCGAGGTGATGCGCTGGCCGCTGTATTCGGAATTTTACAATAAAAAATGTTGCGCGTTTAACAGAGCGACAACCCTATCCTTGTCGAATTTCATCAAGAGCGTATTCGATATCCCTCTATTATTTATCGGCGCTTGGTTGATCAGCGAAAATATCGAATATCCGTTTGTTTTTTCTTTTGCGATCGGCCTATTTGTAATAATATTTTTCAGAGTGCGAAAAGTTAAACAACCATGTGTAAAATTGGAAAAAGTTTGATTATAGAAAAATAAAAAAAGCCCGGCGCGATGCGCTGGGCATGGAAACCTCCTTTGAATTGTAGCGGTCGTGTCCGTCAGAACAGGAACGCGTGGACACGCGTCACCAGCTCGAAGCCCGTGTCCGAAGTTCCGGCCAGCGTGCGAGCGTGCACGGCCAGGTCAATCTCGAACATTTTGAAGACGAACAAGATGTTCAGCCCGCCACCGTCCGAGCGGTAGTTGATGTTGTCGATTCTGCCCCAACCTTCGCCCTCGATGCCCAGCATCAGCCAGTCCGTGGCCTTGCCCTCGAGCTGACTGAACCAGTACAAACAATGATGCGGTAGCATCGAGTACTCGACGTCCGACCAGGACATCACCAGGTCGTTTTCGAAGCTGATCTGCACGGCGATGATCGGGGAATTTTCGTCGGCCGCGAACGAGTAGCCAGCGGTGGGCGCGATCGCCCAGCCCTTGGGCAGATTGATGTTCAGCCCGAGGTACATCAGCGGCGATAATCCTCCGACGAGGTTGCCGCTGGGGATGAACGTCCCCTTGATTTTGAGACTTTCCGTCAGCTGCTTGCCTCCATGTAGGAGCAGTCTCACTCGGGCGCCATCCTGCCAGCTGACCTCGGCCCGGGCGGGCAGACTCTGGAAAAGAACGACCATTGCCGCCAGTGTCAATGTGATATTTTTCACCGCGTTCCTCCTGTGTTTGCGTTTTTTCAGGTCATTAAAACTTACTAATATTTTAGTGATTTGTCAAGTGCTCAGTGTGAAAATTATTAAAAAATAATGAATAATTCATCAAAAATATGAAAATTCAATCTCCGGAATTTACTTCCGGCCGAGCCATTCCGGTCAAATACACTTGCGACGGAGAAAATATCAATCCGCCGCTGATGATTTCGGACGTTCCGGAAAACGCGAAAAGTTTGGTCTTAATTTGCGATGATCCTGATTCTCCGAGAGTAACGTGGACGCATTGGACTGTCTGGAACATTGATTCTAAAATTTTAAAAATCGAAGAAAATTCCGATCCCGGAGTGGAAGGCGTCACCAGCTTCGGCCGGGTCGGCTATGGCGGACCGTGCCCCGGGTCGGGCGAGCATCGTTATTTTTTCAAATTGTTCGCTCTGGACATTGAATTGACCTTGGACGGGGGAGCGGATATTTCTAAACTTGACTCGGCCATGAAAGGACATATCCTCGCTCAAGCTGAACTGATGGGTAAATATTCGAGAAATTAAAAAGGCCGCGATGTTCGAGGACAAAGCGGTCTTCATGGGGAGGCCTCTCCGGGTCTGATGATGGCGGTGGCAATGAGCTCGAGCGATTTCTTGAGCCTGACGCAGGCCGGCGAGGTGCATTTTCCCACATGATTGTTGATGGCGTCTCTTTCCTCCGCAGGTAAAACTCCTTTCATTGCGCGGGCGCGTATTTGACGGGAGTCGTCCTCATTTCGGCAGTCTTTACAGGAGAATTCCATGGCACACCTTCCTGGTTTGAGTCGTTTCCATTTTATTTTCTGAATCGAACAATGTCAAATTGAATAAAGCCTGTTTTGTGCTATACTATATATAGGCTTAAAATATTAATGGGCAAAATCGTATGAAAAAATTAAGCACGCTCGATTGGGTCGCCATGGTTTTTGCGATTATCGGCGGTCTGAATTGGGGTTTGGTGGGCATTTTTAAGTTCGATCTCGTGGCCTGGATTTTTGGCGGAGCGGGAAGCACGATCGCGAGACTCGTCTATGTTCTGGTCGGTTTGGCCGCGTTGTATTTAATCTTTGTTTCTCCGAAATTCGCGAAAAAGTAAATCCTCATCAAAAGAGTTTGGCTGGTGGCCGACTCTTTTGATTTTTGACAAATCCACCCAAAAAATGGAAGAATGATAGATAGATGAATTAATTTAATTTTTTTATGAAGAGAAAAAATTTGGTTTTGATAATTATCGCCGCAATAGCGGTTTTGGCGCTGATCGCGGTCGGGTTTGTGTACCGCAAATATTATCGCGGGCTCGCTCCGGCGTTTCTTGACGCTCCGTATGATATTGCCGCCAATGACACCGACTTGCCGCTCAGCGTGCCAGATGGTTTTAGCATCACCGTGTTCGCCAAGGATTTGAATCAGCCGAGAGTCATTCTTTTTGACATGAAAAGCAATGTGTTGGTCAGTTTGCCGCAAGAAGGCAAAGTGGTAGCTCTGCCGGACAAAGATGGGGACAGAAAAGCTGATGAGCAGATTGTGGTGGCCGAGAATTTGAATCAGCCGCACGGCTTGGCCATAAGATGCGTCAACGATTGTCGGCTTTATGTGGCCGAGACGGACAAGGTTTCCGTTTTCGATTATGATTCGGACACCATGACCGCGACCAATCAAGAAAAATTGATCGATTTGCCCGGCGACGGCGAGCATTGGACGCGCACTCTTAAATTTTTGAATAAAGACAAGTTATTGATTTCGGTCGGTTCTTCTTGCGACACTTGCGTGGAAGACGATTGGCGCCGAGCCTCGATTTTGATTGTCGATGCGGACGGCTCGAATTTGAGACCCTACGCTTCCGGTTTGAGAAATTCGGTCTTTATGGCCATCAGTCCGTTGACCGGAAAATTATTCGCCACGGAAATGGGTCGCGATAACTTGGGCGATGAATTGCCGCCGGATGAAATCAATGAAATAGTTCAGGGTAAAAATTACGGTTGGCCGTATTGTTACGGCGATAAAGTAAATGACGCGAATTTTGACGAGACCGGCGCCAAAAAATCTTTTTGCGCTTCGACTCAAAGTCCTGTCGTGGAAATTCCTGCTCATTCGGCGCCGCTTGGCATATCATTTGTGCCCACCGCGTCCTGGCCAAAGGAATATGAAAATGATTTGTTGGTCGCTTACCACGGGTCGTGGAATCGCACAGTGCCGACCGGCTATAAAATCGTCAGGGTCAAATTCGACGCTGAAGGAAATTATTTGGAAACAGAAGATTTTATCACCGGCTGGTTGACCGGCGATGAAGCTTTGGGTCGGCCGGTTGATATTGCCATTCACAATTTGGGCGCCATGTTCGTTTCCGATGACAAAGCCGGAGTTATTTACAGAATCGATTATGTCGGAAAATAAATAAAAAAAATATGAAATTGATTTTCGCTACGAAAAACGCGGGCAAAGTCAAAGAATTCAATGAGATGATTAATGATCCCAATTTGGAAATCGTCAGTTTGACTGACGCCGGGGTTAGTGAAGATATTGTCGAAGACGGCAAAACATTCGCTGAAAATGCGTTAAAAAAAGCTCGATTCGCCGCGGAAAAAACGGGCGAGTGGGCGATCGGCGACGATTCCGGGTTATGCATTGACGCGCTCAATGGCCAGCCGGGCATTCATTCCGCGCGTTGGGGAGACGGAGAAACTCCTCACGATCGCTTATTCGAATACGCGCTCAATCAATTGATCAATGTTCCGGTCGGGGAGCGCTCGGCTCATTTCGAATGCGTGGTTGCTTTGGTTTCTTCGGACGGCCAGGAATGGACATTTGATGGCCGAGTGGATGGCGAGATCGTTGAGCAGGCGAAAGGCGATCCAAGGCCGGGCTTGCCGTATGATTTGATTTTCGCGCCCGCGGATTATGAAACGACTTTCGCGGAAATGACGGATGAAGAAAAAAACGCTTTGAGTCATCGCGGTTTGGCCGTGAAAAAATTAAAGCAATTCATCAAACTGAAGAATCTTTATGAAAATAAAAGTTAATTACCTCGCGATCCCGCTGGTTGTTTTGGCCGCGGCTTTGCTCGGTTCTTTTTTTACCGGCCAAGGAATGAATTGGTATGATTCTTTGACTTTGCCGAAAATCGCGCCGGCCGGATCTTTGATCGGCGCGGCTTGGACGATTATTTATGTTTTGGGAACAGCTTCCGCTTTGCTGGTTTGGAATAAAGTTTATGTAAAAAAAATTCCGTTTAAAATATTGGCGCTGTTTTCTTCAAACGCGATTTTGAACGCGGCTTGGACTTTGATTTTTTTTACTTGGCATCAAATCGGCTGGTCCATTATTGAGATGCTTGTTTTGAATTTGACCACTTTGGCCTTGATCATCATTTTTTGGAAAAAATTCAAAATAGTCTCAGCGCTTCTTATACCTTATTTTATTTGGGTATCGTTCGCCACTTACTTGGCTTATCAAATTTGGCGGTTGAATTAGAACCCCTTGGAAAAATTTTAAAAATCGGCTATAATGAGTCGGCATGTTGTTTAATGCCCCATGCCCCATGCTTCATGTTTCATGTTTCATGATACGTGCTATGTGACCCAAGGGCTTGTAGCTCCCGCCTACGCTCTTCGAGCTTCGGCGGGCAGGCCCGCCACTTGTAGGCTTATTTGAAGTTTTGGCGGGCAGGCAGTTGCGAGGTTTATTATTTCGGGCTTGTAGCTCAGTTGGTAGAGCGCTGCGTTCGCATCGCAGAGGTCAGGGGTCCGAATCCCCTCAAGTCCACCATCCTTCGCTCCTCCTCGCTCCGCTCGTTGGAGCTTCGGATGGCAGGCCATTTCGCTTGTTAGACATTTTGGGGATCGAAGACAGGATTGTTATAATAATTTTTCAAGCTTTAGTCGGCCTGCTCCTCGAGTCTGAGCGACGAAATTGTCGCCCTCGGAGTCGAAGACCGGCCGAAGCTTGAGCAGCGCGAAAGCGTAGGCCGGAGTGGTGAAATTGGTATACACGCAGCGTTCAGGTCGCTGTGGGCGCAAGTCCATGGAGGTTCGAGTCCTCTCTCCGGCACCAAAAAAAGATTTAAAAATCATCGCCTTTTACGGCGGTTTTTTTGTTTTAAAAGTAAAACAAAAAAAGCCCTTGCGGGCTTTAAGTTTTTCTAAAATTTTTACTTGGCGTTTTTGGCTCTCCTGCTCAAGCAGCTGGTGCAAAGCGTGACTTTTTTACCGTCTATTTTTTTCGATTGCAAATTGGGATATTGCCAGGTTTTCGTCGCTTGCATGGAATGGCTTCTTTTAATCATTTTTTTCGGCCCTTTGCCGCAAATTTCGCAAGATTTCATATTATAGTGACGTTAGTTAATTACTGAATTATGGAAATAGTTTAACATGTATGTTAAAATAAATCAAGTCTTGATCATGAAACACGGAACACATAGCACGTATCACATAACACGTATCATGGATCATTAAGCATGAAACAAAAGAACATGAGACAGAAAAATAGAGAAACAAGGCCGACGCTGTTGTCATCTCGACCGCCTGCCTGCCGGCAGGCAGGAAGTCGTCCGAAGCCGCGGCGAAGGATGACGAAGCGGAGAGATCTTTTCCTAATTCTTCGGAATAGATTTCTCCATCCCCGGTTTCCCAGCTTCCAACCCCAATTTCCAGTTTCTAATTTCTCATCATCCATTACCGATATTCGTAACAAATATAACGCCAAGGCAAGCTAATTAGCGGTAATAATTCGTAACTTGTTATGATTATTTCATTATTATTTCAACAACCCGCGATGTTTTTCGCTTGGCTCATAGCCATTATTATCGCCATCACCATTCATGAATTCAGCCATGCTTTGGCCGGAACTTGGCAGGGCGACAATACGGCCAAAGCCAACGGGCGATTGACCCTCAATCCATTGGCTCATTTGAGCGGCATCGGTTTTTTGTTGCTGCTTTTTATCGGCTTTGGTTGGGGCAAGCCGGTGCCGTTCAATCCTTATAATTTGAAAAACAAAAGATGGGGAGAGGCCTTGATTTCGTTAGCCGGGCCGGCCTCCAATTTGATCTTGATTTTGATTTCCGGCGCCATTTTGAAATTGTTGCTCGTTTATAATGTTTTGCCCGAAGGGAATTTGCTGATCGAGTTTTTGAATTTACTGATAATTATAAATATCGTTTTAATGGTTTTCAATTTAATTCCCATTCCTCCGCTCGACGGTTCAAAGGTTTTATTTTCTGTTTTGCGCGCTCCCAAATATAATCATATTAAATTGTTGCTGAGCCAAAAAGGCCCATTGCTCTTAATGGCCTTGATCTTTTTGGATTTTATTTTGGACATTAATATTTTTAGCGGTTTATTCACTTTTATTATTGAAGGCGTATATCGCGTGTTTTTTTAATAATGTGAATAAGGTGGGGATTGTCTTTGTTTGAATTTGATTTGATTTCTAATATTTTGTCTAAAATTAGCTAAAAATGCGGACGTAAACAAGCTATTTTCTCAAATTGTTTCCTCGTCGTGAAATTTGTCTAAAAATCAATAAAAACCTTGACTATTATTTAATGGCGTGCTAAATTCTTGTTAGTTATAATTTTTATAGGGTAATTGATTACTCTGTTTTTTATCTGTATTAGTTACAAGATGTACGAGATATTAATACAAGATGGCACAAGATGAGGAATCTTATAATCTCGTAATATCTTGTAGAAAAATCTTGCCTGCCTACCGGCAGGCAGGTATATCACGTAATAAAAATATGGCCAGAATCAGTCAATTAGTTAAATCGAAAAAACGACCGACAAAACTTCAAAAGTCAAAAACCCCGGCGCTTTTGACTGTTTTTAATACCTTGAAAAGAAGAAGAACTGTTTTGTCCAAAGGCGCGCCGTTCAAACGAGGCGTATGCTTGAAAGTGACCACCATGACCCCGAAAAAACCTAACTCGGCCATGCGAAAAATCGCTCGTGTCAGGCTTTCGAACGGCATGGAAGTCACCGCTTACATTCCGGGCGAAAAACACAATTTGCAGGAGCATTCGATCGTCTTGCTTCGAGGCGGCAGAGTAAAAGATCTTCCGGGCGTCAGGTATCATATTTTGCGCGGTGTTTACGATTCCGGAGGCGTTGAAGGCAGAAAGCAGAGTCGCTCGAAATATGGGGCGAAAATGGTCAAATAATCCAATTTGAATAACTAATAGCAGGGCGATATTTTATGAGAGGTAAACGAGCACCAAAAAGGAAAATCAAATCCGATGTAAAGCACGGCAGTCCTGTCGTGGGCAAGTTTATAAATTACATCATGAGCGACGGAAAAAAATCCACGGCCGAGCAGGTCGTTTATAAAAGTTTTGATATAATCGAAGAAAAAATCAAAAAGGGTCAAGTCGATGCCGCGCAGAAAAATTCATTGGATGTTTTCGACATGGCCATAAAAAATATTATGCCGCAGGTTGAAGTCCGAGGCAAAAGAATCGGCGGCGGAAATTATCAAGTGCCATATCCGGTCAGAGGAGAGAGGCGTTATGCTTTGGCTTTCAGATGGATTATTGAATCCGCGAGAAATAAAAAAGGCAGACCCATGGCCGACAGATTGGCTGACGAGCTTTTGGCGGCTTTAAAAAATGAAGGAGACGCCATCAAGAAAAAAATGGACGTTCAAAGAATGGCGGAGGCTAATAGAGCCTTTGCTCATTTCGCGAGATAAAAAATAAAACCTGCTCTAAATTTTTATATTTGATATTGCATTATGCCCAGAGAATATACATTGGAAAAAACCAGAAATATTGGGATTATCGCTCATATTGATGCTGGGAAAACCACAGTTTCCGAGCGTATTTTATTTTACACGGGGAAAAAACATAAAATCGGAGAGGTTCATGAAGGCGCGGCCGAAATGGATTGGATGGAACAGGAAAGAGAAAGAGGCATTACCATCACTTCGGCGGCCACCACTTGTTTTTGGAAAGATTGCCGAATAAATATTATCGATACTCCCGGACACGTCGATTTTACCGCGGAGGTGGAACGTTCCTTGCGCGTTTTGGACGGCGGGGTTGTGGTCTTCGACGGCGTGGCCGGTGTGGAGCCGCAATCGGAAACCGTTTGGCATCAAGCTGATAAATATAATGTGCCCAGATTGGCGTTCATCAATAAAATGGACAGAATGGGCGCTGATTTTGAAGCTGATGTCAGATCAATTCACGAACGATTGACGAAAAACGCTTTTCCGATCCAATTGCCGATCGGCGCGGCCGAGACATTTAAGGGCGTTATAGATCTCATGGAAATGAAAGCTTACGTATACAATGATGATATGGGTGTTGATGTACAAGAAGTGGAAATCCCGGATGACATGAAAGAGAAAACAAAAGAAGCGAAAAATAAATTAATTGAGGCGATTGTTGAAAATGACGAAGCGTTAATGGACAAATATCTCAGCGGTTCCGAAATAGACACCGCGGATTTGAAGATAGTATTGAGAAAAGCGACCATAGATAATAAAATTGTCCCGGTTTTGGTGGGCAGCGCTTTGAAAAATAAGGGCGTGCAATTGCTTTTGGACGCGGTGGTCGCGTATTTGCCCAATCCGCTGGAAGTGCCGGCGATTAACGGTTTGGACGCGAAAGATCCTGAAAAGGAAGTGGCGATCGCGCCGTCCGATGAAGCGCCGTTCGCGGCTTTGGCATTTAAAATCGCCACGGATCCGTTTGTCGGAAAATTATGCTTTATCAGAGTTTATTCCGGCATATTAAAAAGCGGTTCGTACGTATTGAATACCACTACCGGAGCGCGAGAGCGCATCGGCCGCATTGTCAGAATGCACGCCAATCATCGTGAAGACATTGAAGAGGTTTATTCCGGAGATATTGCCGCGGCCATCGGTTTGAAAAATACTTTTACCGGCCATACTCTTTGCGATGAATCAAGACCGATCATTTTGGAAACGATTGTTTTTCCCGAGCCGGTTATTTCAGTGGCCATCGAGCCGAAAACGAAATCCGATCAAGAAAAGATGGGCGTTGCTTTGCAGAAATTGGCGGAAGAAGATCCGACATTTAAGGTTCATACGGATGAAGATACTTTGCAGACCATCATTTCAGGCATGGGAGAATTGCATTTGGAAATATTGGTCGATCGAATGAAGAGAGAATTCAAAGTTGAGGCCAATATCGGTCAGCCGCAGGTCGCTTACAAGGAAACCATTAAAAAGACCGCGGAAGCCGAAGGCAAATATGTCAGACAATCCGGAGGCCGCGGTCAATACGGACATTGCTGGCTTAGAGTCGAGCCATTGGAGCGCGGACAAGGTTTTGAATACAAAGATGAAATTAAAGGAGGCGTTATTCCCCGAGAATATATTCCCGCCATCGGCAAAGGAGTTAAAGAAGCGATGGGCCGGGGTGTTTTAGCCGGTTATCCGATGATCGATATCAGAACCGCTTGTTATGACGGTTCCTTTCATGAAGTCGATTCGTCCGAAGCGGCGTTTAAGATTGCCGGCTCCATGGCTTTTCAGGAAGCGGTAAAAAGAGCCGGTTTGGTTTTGCTTGAGCCGGTCATGAAAGTCGAGGTAGTGATGCCTGAACAATTCATGGGAGATGTGGTGGGCGACTTGAATTCCAAAAGAGCTCAAATAAATGAAATGAAAGACAGGGCCAATATCAAGGTGGTTAGCGCTGCGGTGCCATTGGCGGAAATGTTCGGTTACGCCACAGAGCTTAGATCTATTACGCAAGGAAGAGCCAGTTATTCCATGGAATTTTCCCATTATGCCGAAGTCCCGAAGAATGTTTTAGATAAAATTATTGGAGAAAAGCAGAAATAATGGAAAAGTCAGTGTTGTTTTGGATAATTAATCAAATATTATGCGTAATTTAGAGAAAATCATTAAATTTATTCAGGAAACGGGCGATAAATGCATATATTATGATGCTCAAAGCGGCAATAATTTGATGATCATGCCACTCGGCGAATATCAGCGAATTCTTGGCGAAAATACGGGTATTCGTGATTTGACACAGGAAGAATTATTGGATAGAATGAATCGTGATATTGCGTTATGGAAAGTCGGACAGGATGATTTGCGTGATAACTGGACGGGAGACGAAGAAATATCGGATTTCGCGGAAAATCAGGAAGAAAACGAGGAAAAATTCTACCTTGAGCCGCTGGAATCGTAAAACTTGCAATATTTTTAAGTTTAAGGTATAATTTTTATACTTTTATTAATTATAATTAAGTAAAAAAGCGGCTGGATCACAAACCTTTTAAAGGTGTCGCTTTAAGGAGAGTATAAACACATGGCAGTAACATTTGATAGATCAAAACCACATGTCAACGTGGGCACCATCGGCCACGTTGATCATGGTAAGACCACATTAACCGCGGCTATTTTGAAAGTATTGCATGCTAAAGGCATGAACGCGGAAGAGTTGAACGTTGATCAAATCGACAAAGCGCCGGAAGAAAAAGCCAGAGGTATTACTATCGCCACCGCTCACGTTGAGTATGAGTCGGATAAGAGACACTATGCTCACGTTGATTGTCCGGGACACGCCGATTATGTCAAAAACATGATTACCGGCGCGGCTCAGATGGATGGCGCGATTTTGGTTGTTTCGGCCACGGACGGCCCGATGCCTCAGACTCGAGAGCACATTTTGCTCGCCAGGCAGGTGGGCGTGCCTTACATTATCGTATTTTTGAATAAATGCGATATGGTTGAGGAAAAAGAATTGATTGATTTGGTGGAAGAAGAAGTTAGAGATTTATTGAAAAAATATGAATTTCCCGGAGATGAAACTCCGATTATCCGAGGCTCGGCTTTAAAGGCTTTGGAAAATCCAACAGACGAGGAAGCTATTAAGCCGATTCTTGAATTGATTAAGGCCTTAGATGAATATATTCCGGTGCCGGAAAGAGATATCGATAAACCCTTTTTGATGCCTATTGAAGACATTTTTACCATTGAAGGCCGAGGAACGGTAGTTACGGGTAAAATCGAAAGAGGCATTGTTAAAGTTAACGAGGAAATCGAAATCGTCGGTATGAAACCCACGCAAAAAAGCGTCGTTACCGGAGTTGAAATGTTCAAAAAAACATTGGATGAGGGCAGAGCCGGAGACAACGCGGGCATCTTGCTTCGAGGCATTAAGAAAGAAGATGTTGAAAGGGGCCAAGTTTTGGCCAAGCCCGGTACTGTTACCCCGCATACTGAATTTGACGGAGAAGTTTATATCTTGAGTAAAGATGAAGGAGGCAGACACAAACCGTTTTTCAAGGGATATAAGCCTCAGTTTTATATCAGAACCACTGATGTTACCGGAGAAGTGACTTTGGCCGAGGGCACTGAAATGGTTATGCCCGGAGATACCGTTACCTTCAATGTTAAATTAATCGTACCTGTTGCGCTTGAAGAACAGCAAAGATTCGCTATCAGAGAAGGTGGCAAAACCATTGGCGCCGGCGTGGTGACCAAAATCATTAAATAATTTATGGCAGTGAAAGAAAAAGAGAAAAGCGCTTCTAGAATTCGTATCAAGATAAAGGCATACGACCATAAAATTATTGATCAAGCAACCAAAACTATAATGGAAGCCGGAGAAAGAACAGGAGCCACTATTTGTGGCCCTGTTCCTTTGCCGGTTGAAATGAAGAAGTACACGGTTAATAGATCAACTTTTGTTCATAAGGATGCCAGAGATCAATACGAGATGAGAGTGCATAAGCGATTGATTGATATTTTAAATCCGACTCCGCAGACAGTGGACGCCTTGATGAGCTTGAATTTGCCCGCGGGCGTGGATGTTGAGATCAAAATGTAAAACATATCGGTTCTGTTTTTTTCACGATAACCGCGAACGATCGCGAAGTATCGAGAAGAGAATTTTACTGATGGAGAATTAATAATCGGGTTAAGTACAATTTACAGACTAAAGTCGACGTCAGTTTATGACCCGGACTTTATGTCCGGTGTTTTTTATAAATATGAAGTTTATCTTAGGACAAAAAAAAGAAATGACTCAGGTTTATGAAGATGGCAAGGTAGTGCCGGTAACCAGAATCCAAGCTGGCCCGTGTTATATTTCCGCCATCAAAAATCTGGAAAAAGAAGGCTACAAAGCCGTGCAGGTGGTTTTTTTACCTAAGAAAAAAGGGAAGAAAAGCAATTTGTTAAAAGGTGTTGGCTCGGCCAATTTTTATCAATTCAGGAAAGAATTTAGAGTCATGGGAAATGACAATATTTTGGATAATATTAAAGTCGGCCAAGAAATCAAGGCCGCGATTTTTGAAAAAGGAGATAAGGTAAGGATGACCGGCGTGTCAAGGGGCAAAGGGTTTCAAGGCGTTGTCAAAAGACACGGCTTTAGCGGATCACCTGCGACTCACGGCCATAAAGATCAATTAAGAATGCCGGGATCTATCGGTGCGGGCGGACCGGCGCATGTTTTCAAAGGAACAAGAATGGGAGGCCATATGGGTGACGATCAGGTCAGTTTGGCCGGAGTTCAGATTGTAGTCGTTGACGCGGACAAAAACGAATTATTTGTAAAAGGATCCGTGCCGGGAGCCAGAAATGGCCTGGTCATTTTAAGCAATGAGCAAGAATTTAAAATAGTTGAAGAAAAAAAGGTTGAGGAACAACCAATCGAAGCTCCGGCTGATGAAGGGGTCGCTCCGGCGAACGAGAGCGTTGGAAATGACGCTGTCGCCAATGAGCCGGCAGCTGAGCAACCCACGCAAACTAAGTCCAATGAAGAAAAATAATTATGTTAAAAGCCAAGGTTTACAATAAAGCCGGACAAGAAGTCAAAACCATTGATTTGCCAAAATCCATTTTTGGAATAGAACCGAAGACGGAAGTGATCAATCAAGCGTTGGTCGCGCAAAGATGCAATGGCCGTCAGGTTTTGGCTCATGCCAAGACCAAAGCTGAAGTTCGCGGCGGAGGCAGAAAGCCTTGGAAGCAAAAAGGCACCGGCCGCGCCAGACACGGTTCCAACAGATCACCGATTTGGATCGGCGGTGGAGTGACTTTCGGTCCGAGCAGAGATCGCAATTTTGAAAAGAAAATAAACAAGAAAGTGCGACGCAAAGCGATTGCCATGGTTTTAACGGATCGATTTGAAAGCGGCGTTATGAAGCTGGTGGATAGATTGGATTTTGAGGCCGCGAAAACAAAGCAGGCGGCAGAGGTCATGAAGAATTTGGAATTAAGCAAGAGCGTGCTGGTGGTTATCGAAAAAACCGATCAGCTCGTGATCAGAGCATTCCATAATATTCCGAAGACTTTAGTGGTGAGGGCGGACAGTCTCAATGTGTACGATTTATTGAAATATAAAAATTTATTAATGACCGCGGATTCCGTCAGCGCCATTGTTGAGACGTTTGTCAAAGAAACAAAAGCTGACGTTGACAATAATAGCGATAAATAATTAATATGGCCGGTTTACTAAAAAAATTAAAAGGCGAAAAGAAAGTAACGGAAAAAACAAAAGACGCTAAAGACGGAGCGTCCAATGATGTTGTTGTCGCCAAATCAATCGGCAAAAAATCTAAAAATATATCAAAGAAGATGGATTCTGAAGCGTACAGATGCTTGTTAAAGCCTTTAATCACTGAAAAGGCCACGGAATTGGGAGCCAAGAATCAATATCTTTTCATCGTGCCAACGAGCGCCAATAAAGCGCAAATCGCCACTAAAATAGAACATGTTTACGGCGTGAAGCCGGTTAAGGTGCAAACCGCTAATTTTGCGGGCAAAAAAGTCAGATATGGCAGAAGTCAAGGCAGAAAAAAATCATGGAAGAAAGCCATTGTGGTTTTGAGCGCGGGCGATAAAATTGAAATTTACGAAGGAGTTTAAATATGGGAATAAAGAAAGTAAAACCAACAACCCCGGGCAGACGCCAATTCACATTGGATGATTTTGCTGATGTCACGACCGGAAAATCCGAAAAATCATTGTTGACGATTACCAAGAAAAAGGCGGGTCGCGGCATGTATGGCAGAATTACGGTTAGGCATCGAGGCGGCGGTCACAAAAGGTTTTACCGACAAATAGATTTTAAAAGAGATAAATTTGATATAGAGGGAGATGTGCGGGAGATAGAATATGATCCGAACCGAAACGCGCGTATAGCTTTGATTGTGTATCCTGACGGAGAAAAAAGATACATCATTGCTCCTACCGAGTTAAAAACGGGCGTTAAAATAATCTCTTCAAAAAAAATCGCTGAAATCAAGTCGGGTAATGCCATGCCGCTTGAAAAAATACCCGCTGGTTTGTTTGTATATAATATAGAATTGGTTCCGGGACACGGCGGCGCTTTGGTTCGCGCGGCAGGAGAAAGCGCGAAGCTGATGGCTATTGAAGGGAAATACGCTCAGCTTAGATTGCCTTCCGGAGAAGTCAGATTGGTGCCGAAAGAATGTATGGCGACTATAGGACAGGTCAGCAATCCCGATATCATGCATATCAAGATCGGCAAAGCTGGTCGCAAGAGGCATATGGGCATCAAGCCGACGGTCAGAGGCAAAGCGATGAATCCCGTGGATCATCCTCATGGCGGCGGCGAGGGTCATAATCCGATCGGGTTGAAGCATCCGAAGACCCCGTGGGGCAAGCCCGCTCTTGGCGTTAAGACCAGGAAGAAAAAGAATATTTCGGATCGTTTGATACTTAGAAGGCGCAAGAAGAGAAAGAAATAAGTTTATCATTAACAGATTGTAATAAGCCATATGGCAAGAAGTCTTAAAAAAGGACCATATATAGACGAAAAGCTCATGATAAAAGTCTCGAAGCTAAAGCCGGAAGACAATAAAGTTATCAAAACATGGGCCAGAGCCTCTACGATTACCCCTGAGATGGTGGGTTTTAAATTCGGAGTGCACAATGGACGAGATCATGTGGAAGTGGCGGTGAGCGAAGATATGGTCGGCCATAAATTGGGTGAATTTTCCCAAACCAGAAAATTTCCGGGTCATGGAGGCAGAATGGCCAAAGAACAGGCAAAAACCGGGAAATAATCAATAAAAATATATGGAAGTGAAAGCACAAGCAAATTTCATTAAAATAGCTCCACGAAAAACCAGACTGGTGGTTAATTTGGTGCGAGGTTTGGATGTCTCCGAGGCTTTGTTGCAATTGCGATTTGTGCAAAAAGCGGCGACGATGCCGGTAAAAAAGTTATTGGAATCTGCTGTAGCTAACGCCGAACACAATTTTGAGTTGGATAAAAATAATTTATTTATTAAAGAAATCAAAGTGGATGAAGGGCCGACGGCGAAAAGATGGAGACCTCGAGCGTTCGGTCGCGCCACCCCGATAATGAAAAGAACAAGTCACATCTCCGTGATTTTGGCTGAAAAGGTGGAAAGTTTGAAAAATCCTGAGGTTAAAAAGGCAAAAGAGAAAGCGTTGTCTGAGGTGTCTCCAAAGCAGGTGAAATCGGATATCCCGGCCAAACAGATTAACGTTGAATCCGCGAAAGCAATCGATGACCCGGAAGAATCCAAGGAAATATTTGACGTGAGAAGCAAGGGCAAAAGACGCAATCAGCAACATGAAGATAAAAGATCAAGGAAGGATAAGGGATTTTTAAAGAAAATATTTAATCGAAAATCAGGCACATAATATATGGGAAAGAAGATAAATCCAATTATATTTCGGATCAATAAAGTGAAGACTTGGACTTCTCGCTGGTTTGCCAATGGCAATGATTTTCGAAAATTCCTGAAACAAGACACCCAAGTGAAATCGTATTTGAGAAAAAAGCTTCGAGAATCGTTTTTGGCTGGAATTGAGATTGAAAGATCGGCTAATGAGATAAAGATTTATTTGTTTTCCGCCAGACCGGGAACAATTATCGGCAAGGGCGGTGCGGGGATCGAAGATTTGAAAAAAGACGTGAAAAAAAGATTTTTTGAAGAAAAGGATAATATCAATATTATCATTAAGGAAGTGAATCAGCCGAATTTGAATGCCTGTTTGATAGCTCAAAGCATAGCCTTTGATATTGAAAGAAGAATCCCGTTCCGTCGAGCGATTAAGCAGGGGTTGTCAAAGACCGACCGGGCCGGAGCCAAGGGCGCGAAAATCATCGTATCCGGCAGGTTGAACGGAGCGGAAATCGCCAGAACCGAAAAGGTGGTGTTAGGCAAATTGCCGTTGCACACAATTCGAGCGGATATCGATTACGCGCTTGAGGAAGCTCATACGACCTACGGCGTTATCGGCGTTAAAGTTTGGATATTCCGCGGAGAAAAGTTTGATAAATCATCAAAAGAAATTAAAAGGTAACCAGTATGTTATTACCGAAAAAAGTAAAACATAGAAAATGGCATAAGGGCCGAGGCAGAAACAGGCAGTCGCATGCCACCTCGATGACCGAAGTTTCTTTTGGCGATTATGGAATAAAGGCAATCACCGGATGTTGGATAGATTCCAGGCAGATTGAAGCCGCGAGAAGAGCCATTACCAGATATATCAAACGAGGCGGAAAAGTATGGATCAGAATTTTCCCGGACAAACCGGTGACGGCCAAAGGCAGTCAGTCCACCATGGGTGGCGGCAAAGGAGCTCCGGAAAAATTCGTTGTGATTGTTAAACCGGGCGCTGTCATGTTTGAAATTTCCGGGGTATCGCGAGAAGTGGCGCGCGAATCAATGCGTCTTGCCGGTCATAAATTGCCGGTTATAACGAAATTCGTTGAGAAAAAATAATTAATGAATATGAAGATTAGCGAATTACGAGCAAAATCTGATGAACAATTGCGAGAGCAATATCAAGAGCTGACGAATGAATTGCGTGATCAGAATTTTAAATTGGCGATTGATCAATTGAAAAGCGTCAGAGATGTCAGAAAGAAAAAGAAAGAAATCGCTAAAATTTTTACGATATTAAAAGAAAGAAAAGCGAAATAACAAATTGAATATGGAAGAAAAAAAACCGAAAATTTATCGAAAATTTCAAGGAACGATTGTCAGCGATAAAATGGACAAGACTGTCGTGGTTTTGATTTCCAGATCCAAAATGCACCCGAGATATCTGAAAAGATATACTTTGACCAATAAATTGAAAGCTCATGATGAGAAAAATCAGTATAAGACGGGTGATGTGGTCGAAATTCAGGAATGTCGACCTTTGAGTAAAGATAAAAAATGGCGCGTGATTAAAAAGATAAAATAATCCGCGAAATAATATGATACAAAATCGAGCAATGTTAATGTCAGCGGATAATACCGGAGCCAAAAAACTCCAGTGCATTAAGGTGCTTGGCGGATATAAGAAGAGATACGCTCGACTCGGAGATATTATCACCGTTTCGGTCAAGGAAGCCAAACCGCACTCTTCGGTGAAAAAGGGAGACGTGCTGCATGCGGTTTTGGTTCGAGTGCGAAAAGAAACGAAAAGAGAAGACGGCACTTATATCAGATTTGATGATAACGCGGCAATTATTGTTGATAAAAAAACCAAAGAATTGAAAGGCACCCGTGTTTTCGGACCGGTCGCCAGGGAATTAAGAAAGAAGGGTTTTACCAAGATAGTATCTTTGGCGCCCGAGGTTTTATAAAGCTTAATTTATTAATTATGAATATTAAGATAAAAAAAGGCGATAAAGTCCAAATAGTCTGCGGCAAGGATAGATTGAAAAAGACTAAAAAGGGCGAGAAAACATACAAAGCCAATCAGGGAAAGGTTTTGCAGGTTTTGCCTGAGGCGGAAAAAATTGTCGTTGAAGGATTAAATATTAGAATTAAGCATGTCAAACCGAAGAAAATGGGAGAAAAGGGACAGAAGATAGAATTGCCGGCCGCGATGGATATTTCCAATGTTATGTTGGTTTGCTCGAAATGCAATAAAACAACCAGAGTGGGTTTTTCGGTAAACAAGAACGAAGAAGGTAAAAGCAAAAAGGTTAGAATATGCAAAAAATGTAAAGAAACTATAGATTAATATTATGGATAGATTGAGAGAACAATATAAAAAGAAGGTCATTCCCGCGTTGAAAAAGAAGTTCAATTATGGAAATGATATGCAGGTCCCGAGATTGGATAAAATCTCGCTCAATATTGGAATTAGCAAAGGCTTGAAAGATTCGGATTATTTGGAATCAGCTAAGAAGGTTTTGTTGAATATATCGGGCCAACGTCCGGTGGAGACCAAAGCTAAAAAATCAATCGCCAATTTTAAGATAAGAGAAGGCATGGTGGTCGGCGTGAAAGTGACTTTGCGTGGACCGAGGATGTATGATTTTGTGGAAAAATTGGTAAATGTCACTTTGCCGCGAGTCAGGGATTTCCGAGGACTTGATGCGGGCAAATTCGATGGCCGAGGCAATTACGCGATCGGATTTAAAGAACATATCGCTTTTCCGGAAATAAAAACCGATGAAATAGATAAAATACATGGATTGGAAATCAATATTTCCACCACTGCGAAAAATGATGCCGAAGGGCATGAATTGCTAAAATTGCTCGGATTTCCTTTCAAGGAAGACAAGACCAATTAATCTGAAAATATAAAAGAATATGGCTACTAAAGCGCAAATAATAAAATCGAACAAGAAACCCAAATTTTCGACCAGGAAAGTTCGGAGATGTTGGAAGTGCGGTCGAAAAAGGGGCTACATGAGAGATTTCGATTTGTGTAGAATATGCTTCCGTGAATTGGCGGAAAAAGGGGAAATCCCAGGAATTACAAGAAGTAGCTGGTAAAATATTTATCTATAAATTTATTAAAATATGACAGATCCTATCGCTGACATGTTAACTAGAATTCGAAACGCTTCAGCCGTCAAAAAGCTTGAAGTGGTTATTCCTTTTTCAAAGATCAAGCAATCGATCGCTGACATTTTGGTTGAAGAAGGTTTCATCGAAGAGGTTAAAAAAAAGGAAGAAATTTTTCCGGAACTGATTTTGAAATTGAAATATAATAACAATAAGTCGGTGATAAGGCATATTCAAAGAATCAGCAAGAGCGGACGACGCGTTTATGCGGGAAAAGACAAGTTGCCGATTGTTTTAAATAATTTAGGAATTGCCATCCTTTCAACATCCAAAGGCATCATGACCAACAGGAAAGCGAAAAAATCGGGTGTTGGAGGAGAAGTGATTTGTGAAATTTATTAATATAATATGTCTAGAATTGGTAAAAAACCGATAGAGATCCCGAATAATGTCCAAGTCAGTTTGGATGGAACGAAAGTCAGCGTCAAGGGACCAAAGGGTGAATTGTTTCAGGAAATTCATCAGAGTATTAAATTTGAAAAAACCGATAATGAGCTTGTTTGTAAAATCGTCGGTGACGCGAAAAAGTCAAACGCTTTCTGGGGGTTGTACCGAAGCTTGGTGAATAATATGATTGTTGGCGTTACGGAAGGGTTTGAAAAAAAAATGGAGATCAATGGCGTCGGTTACAAGGCCAATGTCGTGGGGAAGAAGCTGACCTTAAACGTCGGTTATTCTCATCCGGTGGAATTCGAATTGCCCGAGGGCATTGATGCGAAAGTAGATGGTAACGTTATTACCATTTCGGGCATTGATAAGCAATTGGTCGGAGAAGTGGCCGCCAATATCAGAAAAGTCAGAAAGCCCGAACCGTATAAAGGCAAAGGCATTAAATATGTGGATGAAGTAATTATCCGAAAAGCCGGCAAGACCGCCAAATCCGGCGAATAAAGCCGAATTTTAACATATGAACAAAGAACAGAAAAAAAATCAACGAAAATATTTCAGACAAAGGCGTGTTCGCGCCAAGATTTTTGGTACGGCAAAATGTCCGAGATTGGCGGTTTATAAAAGTCTGTTGAATTGTTATGTTCAATTGATCGATGATACGGCGGGAAAAACTTTGTTAGCCTTGGATGATCGAAAAATCAAAGGCAATAAAACGGAACGCGCGGCCAAATTGGGAGAGCAGGTCGGGGCCGAGGCATTGAAGAAAAAAATAGAACAAGTTGTTTTTGATCGCGGCGGATTCAAATATCATGGAAGAGTTAAGGCTGTGGCGGAAAGCGCGAGAGCCGCGGGTTTGAAATTTTAAGAAGTTATTAGTTACATAGCATTATGATGAAAAGTAGAAAAAAAAGGGAAGATCGCGAGTATAACCAGCAGTTGATACACTTGGCTAGGGTTACACGCGTCATGGCCGGCGGAAAGAGAATGAGATTTCGCGCCGTGGTTGCCATTGGCGACGGCAGGGGCAAAGTGGGAGCCGGAGTCGCCAAGGGAGCTGATGTTACCGTGGCTATTAACAAGGCTGTCGAGCAAGCCAAGAAAGTTTTGATTGATGTGCCTATTGTAAATCAAACGATCCCTCATGAAATCAGAGTGAAATACAAAGCCGCTAAAATAATGTTAAAACCGGCTCCGGCCGGCACGGGCATTAAAGCCGGCAGTGTGATTCGTCAGGTTTTGGAATTGGCCGGAGTGCCGAACGTGGTGGCCAAGATTTTAGGCACCAGAAACAAATTGGTAAATGTGCAGGCGGTCATGCTCGCGTTGAAAAGTTTTAAAACCACCGGTCTTTCTATGGATAAAAAAGCTGAGAAAAAAACGGAACCCGGATCTCAGAGAGAAGATCGAAGATATAATAGCGGCAGACCCAAATTTCAGGGCAAAGACAACCAGCCCAAAAAGGAGAAGAAAGACGTTAACAAGAAATAATTATGCCAATACAATTGCATACAATTAAATCCGCTGATGGGAAAAAAAGGAAAAGAATCGGACGAGGTAATTCTTCCGGTCACGGCACATATTCCGGCAGAGGTCAAAAGGGGCAGAAATCCCGTTCCGGCGGCAAAAAGGGTCTTAAACTCAAAGGTTTTAAGAGAAGTTTGCTTACCATTCCGAAATTGCGAGGATTTCATAGCCAGTTTCCCAAAATGCAAAATGTAAATTTAACCGATTTGGAAAAGAGATTTAACGAAGGCGAGCTCGTAACTCCGGTAACATTGGCGGATAAGAATCTTATAAAAGACGCGTCTTTTGGCGTTAAAATATTGTCCGACGGAAAAGTCGCCAAGAAATTGCAATTCAAAGATTGTCATTTTTCAAAGGCTGCGGCTGAAAAAATCGCGGCTGCCGGCGGCGTCATCGAAAGCGCAAAGAAGGACAGGCCGGTTTCGTCAGACAAGAAAGCTGAAAAAAAGTAATTATATCTGCTATAATATAACCAGACGGAAAATTCTTATTTTATGTGGGAAAAATTGACCCAGATTTGGAAAATAAAAGATTTGCGAAACAGCATTTTGTACGTGCTGGTCATGTTGGCCATTTTTAGATTCGCGGCGCATATTCCGATTCCCGGCATCAATCTCGCCAACTTAAAAGAATTTTTCGCTTCCAATGAGATATTGGGATTGTTGAATATTTTTTCGGGCGGCGGCATGGAAAACTTTTCCATCGTGATGATGGGCGTGGCGCCGTACATTACAGCTTCCATTATTTTTCAGCTTTTGGGCATGATCGTGCCGAAGCTTGAAGAAATGCAAAAGGAAGAAGTCGGCAGACAGAAAATCAACATGTACACCAGGATTGCCACCATCCCATTGGCGGTAATGCAGGCGTACGCCATGATTCGAATTTTGGGACAATCGTCGCAACAGATCATTGCGGATAAAAGTCTTTTTCAATACATCGCCATGATCATCACCATATCGGCGGGCACCATGTTTTTGGTCTGGATCGGCGAATTGATTTCCGATAAAAAAATCGGCAACGGCATTTCATTGATAATTTTCGCCGGCATCGTTTCCAGAATCCCTCAAATCATTCAACAGACATTGATTAATTTCGATCGATCGAACTTGGTGACATTGGTGGTGTTTGTAGCCATCGCTTTGATTACGATTATCGGCGTGGTGGTAATTACCGAAGGACAGCGCAATATTCCGGTGTCTTACGCCAGACGCGTTCGCGGCATGAAAATGTACGGAGGCTCGAGCACTCATCTGCCGCTGCGAGTAAATCAGGCCGGCGTGATACCGATTATTTTCGCGATTTCTTTGATATTGTTTCCGTCCATGGTCGCTCAGTTTTTTGTCAACGCCAAGACCGAGTTTATCGCTCACTTGGCGCAGTTCGTAATCAATGTTTTTCAAAACCAGCTTTTTTACGGAGTGCTTTATTTCTTGTTGGTTTTCGGCTTCACTTATTTTTACACCGCCGTTATTTTCCATCCCGGACAGATTGCGGAAAATTTGCAAAAACAGGGCGGCTTTATTCCAGGCATCAGACCCGGTCAGCATACTGAAATGTATTTGAGCAATACCATCAAAAGAATCACTTTGATTGGCGCGTTGTTTTTGGGCGTGATCGCGGTTTTACCGCTGGTTATGAGGCAAGCCACGGGCATGACGTCGCTCGTGATCGGCGGCACCAGTTTGCTCATCGTGGTCAGCGTGGTTATTGAGACGGTGAAGCAGATAGAATCGCAAGTGGTAATGAGAGATTACGATGGGTTTTAAATGTTTTTTTATAAAAATTTTTGAAAATTCGAAGATATCTTCGAATTTTTTTATGGACTAAATCAATTATAGAAGCTATAATATATTCGTTAATATGAAAAATATTTTAATAATGGGTCCGCAGGGCTCGGGCAAAGGCACTCAAGCCAAAAAATTAGCTCAAAAATACAAATTGAAAGTTATTTCTTCCGGAGATATTTTAAGAGAAGAAGTCAAAAAAAGAACGTCTATCGGTCGAAAAATAGATTTGAAATCGGGTAGGTTGGTGCCCGATGAAATCATCATTGAAATTATCATGGATGAATTGAAAGAACGAGGCAAAAATTTCATTCTCGACGGATTTCCCAGAAATAAAAATCAAGCCAGAGCCTTGGAGACCTTTTTAACGGAAAGAAAGTCGCCGCTGACAGTCATTGCTTTAAAATTGGACAATAAAACCGCGATCGAGCGAATCGGCGGGAGGCGAATATGTCCGCGATGCGGTAAAATTTATCATCTCGATAATAATCCTCCCAAAAATAAGGGTGTGTGCGATGAATGCGGCGATAAATTGATACAGCGAAAAGATGATCATGCCGAATCGATTCGAAAGAGGTTGGGAATATATCGTCGATCCACCGCGCCGTTGCTTGATTTTTTTCGACAATTTGATAATGTGGCCGTGCGCGAGATAGACGCCAGCAAGGAGATAGATAAGGTATTCAAGCAAATCATTTTGAAGATAAGAGTATGATAATAATCAAAACGCCGGCTGAAGTCAAAACGATGAAAGAGGGCGGGAAAATTTTGGCTGAGATTTTGCATGAAGTCGCCGCTCTGGTCAAGCCGGGAGTAGGTTCTTTGGAATTGGATCGAGTCGCAGAAAAATTAATACTCGCTCGCGGCGGACGCCCGTCATTCAAGGGATATGGCGGGTCGCGAAATCCGTTTCCTTGCACTCTTTGCGTATCCGTCAATGAAGAAGTGGTGCACGGCATCGCGAGTTCGGAAAAAATATTAAAAGAAGGAGATATCGTCAGTTTGGATATCGGCATGCAATATCCGGCCAAAGGCGGAACATATACTGATATGGCCATTACCGTACCGGTCGGCAAGATAGACAAGGACGTCCAAAAATTGATTAAAACCACGAAAAAAGCGCTTGATCTCGGTATCGCTCAATGCAAAAACGGCCATCTGCTTTCAGAAGTTTCGCGTGCGATTCAACAGGCGGCCGAAAGAGAAGGCTTTTCGGTTGTTCGAACACTGGTCGGACACGGCGTGGGCAAAGAGGTTCATGAAGATCCCCAAATTCCCAATTACGTTTCCGGAGATAAAGATATCGTACTGAAACCGGGCATGACTTTGGCGTTGGAACCCATGGTTTGTTTGGGCAAATATCAGGTGGAAATGCTGGACGACGGCTGGACTTTCGTGACCCGAGATAGGAAACCATCGGCGCACTTTGAACATACTATATTGGTGACGGACGGAGCGCCGGAAGTTTTGACGAAACTATAATTAGAAATTCTAAATCCTAATTTCTAAATACTAAACAATTTTTAATGTTCCAATGTTCAAAATTTTAAACTTTATCTGTTTTTGAAATTTGAAAATTTGTATTTTGAAAATTGTTTAGAAATTAGAATTTCGAGATTAGGATTTAAAAAATGATTTTATGCAATTTTTGGGCATTGACTACGGTAAAAGCAAAGTGGGTTTGGCGCTCGGCGATGATATCACCAAGCTGGCCTTTGGATTTAAAACGATCAAGAACAAAGGATTTGATGAATTATTGAATGAGTTGAAAACAATCATCAAGCAAGAAGAAATTGAATCGGCGGTGCTGGGGAAGCCCGTTAATTTAAAAGGAGAAGATGAGACTCCCGGTGAATTGGCTCGATTGTTCGACGCTTTGGCGGAAGTCATCGAGGTTAAATGGCAGGATGAGCGATTCAGCACCAAACAGGCCGAATCCTTGGCCAAAGAGATTCCCGAGAAAAGAGACAAGGTAAAGCTGGTTGACGATAAATTGGCGGCTATGATTATTTTGCAAGCTTATTTGGATAAATCCTAAATTATAATATCGAAATTTTAAACAAATTCCAATGTTCAAATTTTTTAAAAGTTTAGAATTTGTGATTTGGAAAATTGAGATTTATTTAGAATTTAGGATTTCGTGTTTAGAATTTAGCAGATATGTATTTTAAGGACAAAGCCATTGTATTGGGGAAAAAGGACGCTGGGGAGGCGTCTAATTTTTATATTATTTACACGGAAAAAAAAGGATTGCTCAAGGCGACCGCCAGAGGGGCGAAAAAATCTCTCAGTAAAATGTCAGGCCACCTCGAGCCGCCGTGCCTGTGCGAGATTTTTTTTGTCAACGGCAAAAAAGTGAATTATATCGCCGGCGCCAGTTTGATTCATCGGTATGAGCTGGGGACATTGGAAAAACACAAGGTTCATTTTGACGCTTTGAAAGTTTTTTCAAGCTTGGTCAGAGAAGGTGATGTTGATTTTGATTTGTGGCGAGTGGTAACTGATTTTTATCATTATTTGGAAAATGTGCAGGAGGACAAATTGCCATTGTTGAAAAATATTTATTTGTGGAGTTTGGGCTCGGCGCTCGGATTTGAAATGGATGTTGAAAAATGTCTGGAGTGTAAATTTGATTTGGGTGAAAATAATTATTTGGTTTTCTCTCCGGGGGGATTTTTTTGCCAGAGCTGTTTTAAAAAACAAAAAGAAAAAGGAGTTTTGGTCTCCAAGGAATTCATTAAAATTTTGAGATTTATAAAAAGAAACGATATCGGCGGACTTTTGAAATTGAAAATCAGCGATGAGGTTTCAGGAGAATTCGATCGCTTGAGCGGCCAGTATTGGAGCTATCGGTTTGAAATGGAATTGACGACAGGTGCTGTGCCGATTTGAATAAGGTTATTATTCAAGTTAAAATATAATCAGGGAGTCCATGTGGAACGGGAAGGAGCGTAGAGCCATGGGACAACGTAGGAAGGCAAGAGGACAGCGCGGTTTTTATAGGCGAAGGAGACCTGAAATATGGCAAGCCGTGGATGTAGAATCTTTGCCGTTCGGGGAAGGGCAACTCAACAGTTGCCCTGGTTGCGGCAATCAGCGCCACAATTCCCAGATGGTGAAGAGCAAGGAAGGCAGATTGTATCGAATTACAATTTGCGGTCAGTGCGGCAAACCGTATCGAACCCGTTAGCGTCAATCACGGTTGGCGCTTTTAAAATTATTGATAAATATCACTTATGGTTTGTAAGTAATGAGAAAAATGTTATAATTATAACATTAAGATAATAAAAGCAATATGCTCAAAATTTCTCAAAGCTTGTTTTTTATACGCCGTTTTTGTCTGACAGGATTAACTGTTCTAATTTCGGTTTTAATGATTTTTAACGTCGTCAACGCGGGCGCGATAATGCTACAACTAACCTCCGCCACTCCTGATTCTGCTGTAAAAATCGGCGAAGAAAAACTTCTTCAATTCACCTCCGAGGGGCACGTGGTTGGTTTCGATAAAGATGGCCTCATTGTCGCTTCGGCGCGTCACATGCTGAAAGTGGACTTTCTTAATTCCAACGCAGTGTCTCCCGAAGCGGACGACGGTGTTTTGGCAGAAAACAATATTGATCAGGCTCTTCCTCTAAATCGAGTTACTTATACAAATGTTTGGGATGGGATAACAGTGGCTTATGAAGCCAATGAACAATCAATTGTCAAGAGTACATATTACATAGATGCGACCAAAGAAGGCATTCCGGTTGACCGCATTAGGTTGGGATACAACCGTCCGGTACAGATTGACGAAAATGGCAATCTCGTCGTTGTTTATGAAGACGGCACAATTATCGAAGGAGCTCCGATCGCCTGGCAGGATGTTGACGGACATAGGGAATCGGTAATAGTAAACTACACACTTTACGGTGAACGCGAGGTCGGGTTTTCTCTGGGTGATTACATTCCCGGCATCCCGGTGATAATCGATCCTGACATGACCTGGAATACTTTTTTGGGGACTACTGGTAGTGATGTCGGCCGTAATATTGTCGTAGATGGCAGCGGGAACGTTTATGTCGATGGATATAGTAACGCCACCTGGGGCGCGCCGGTGCGGGACTACACATTAGGACGTGATGTCTTTGTGGTTAAGTTCAACAGCAGCGGAAATCTTATCTGGAATACTTTTTTGGGGGGCAGTGGTCTTGACTCCGCCGGTGGCATTGCCATAGACGACAGCGGGAACTTTTATGTCAGTGGATATAGTAACGCCACCTGGGGCGCGCCGGCGCGGGATCACACATCCGGGTATGACGTTTTTACAGTTAAGCTCGACAGCGGCGGTAATCTTATCTGGAATACTTTTTTGGGGGGCAGTGGTACTGACTACGCCTATGATGGTATTGTCGTAGATGGCAGCGGGAACGTCTATGTCGCCGGAACCAGCGATGTTACTTGGGGTTCGCCGGTGCGAGACTATACATTAGGTGCTGATGGTTTTGCCGCCAAGCTTGGCAGTAGCGGAAATCTTATCTGGAATACTTTCTTGGGGGACAGTGGTGTTGATTCCATTTATGGAATCGTGTTAGATGATAGCGGGAATATTTACGTAGGCGGATATGGCGAGGCCACCTGGGGTTCGCCGGTGCGAGCATACACATTAGGGTATGACTCTTTTGTGGTTAAGCTCGACAGCAGCGGAAATCTTATCTGGAATACTTTTTTGGGGGGCAGTGGTCTTGACGCCTGTCGCGGAATCGGGATAGACGACGGCGGAAACGTCTATATTATTGGATATAGTGATGTCTCCTGGGGCGCGCCGGTGCGGGCATATACATTAGGGTATGACATTTTTGCGGTTAAGCTCGATAGTGGCGGCAATCTTATCTGGAATACTTTTTTGGGTGGCAGTGGCGGTGACAGAGGTTATGGAATCGCAGTAGACGGTAGCGGAAACGTCTATGTCACCGGATACAGCGACGTCACTTGGGGTTCGCCGGTGCGAGCCTATACATTAGATCGTGATGCCTTTGCGTTTAAGCTCAACAGCGGCGGCGATCTTATCTGGAATACTTTTTTAGGGGGCGGTGCTTCTGATACAGGCTGGGGAATTGCTGTAGATAGCGACAGGAATGTCTATGTCTCCGGATATGGCGATGCCACGTGGGGGTCGCCGGCGCGAGCCTACACATCAGGTTCTGACGGTTTTGCGGTCAAGCTATCAAACGTCGTTCCCGTGGCTTCAGATGTCAGCATTACGGGAACGCCGAACGTCCGTGAACTTTTAACCGGATAATATACTTATTCCGATGCGGATGGAGATCTTGAAGGCGCCACAACTTTTCAATGGTATAAAGATGGTCAGCCCATTGTGGGAGCGACTTCGTCCACATACACCGTGGTTTTAGCGGAGTTTGGCAATACTACCATAACTTTAGAAGTCACACCCGTGGCCGCCGCCGGTAATTTCACGGGCACTGCGGTAGATAGCTCCGGTATTTTGATTGTCCACAGCGGAGTTGCTGACACACACTCGACTTCGGACTCGTACAATCCGCCAACGGCGCCGGTAGGCGGATTTGATTTTTCAATAAATAGTGGAGTGGCATCAACAACAAATCCAACAATCACTCTAACTTTGAATGGCGGACCCGACGCCGCTCGAATGGCCATTTCCAATTTTTCGGACTTTAAAGACGCGGTGCAGGAAAATTACAGCGCGACCAAAGATTGGAATCTTTGCTCCGGAAATTCAACATGTTCGGACGGGACATATACGGTTTATGTTAAATACTATACCGCGGATGGAGTGGCTTCAAATGTGGTTTCAAATACAATAATATTAAAAAAATCAGATCAGACGGATCAAACACCTGAAGGAGCCTTTGGTTTGGAACAAATGGAAAAAGAGGCGGTTATCGTGACAGCCGGCGATGTCAACCAAATTGTCGCGGAGATGGGAATGGAAAGAGATCTCACGCTTGAAGATAATTACAGCGCAATAATTGCGAAAATCATTAAGGACACGGAAATTTCCGATCAAACAAGAGACGCCATCACCAATTTCATCACATACGGAACTCCGTCCACTCAATTGCTTGGAGCGGGGGAGAGAGCCGGAGTGGTGAATAGCTTTAAATCCGCCTTTGGGAAACTTCCCGTTACGCAAGAAGACTGGAATGACGTGATAAAAATAGCGAATGGACGCTGGCCAAGCCAAACAAGCAAAATAGCGGAAGATCGGGCAACCATAAATTTCAGAGGGGTATATTTAAGAGAACCTGATCGGACAAATCCTCATGATGACGCGGCCATAACCGTTATGGCTTACGGTTTGAGACCCGCTAACAGAAATTTGGAAAGTGAAAAAGCGGCGATTAATATTTTCAAAGCTATATACGGTTATGATCCAGTGGCCGCTACGGCCTGGGACGCGGTAAGAGCCATAGCGTATTCCGGGGCGACGAGAAATTAAGATTAACAATTATAATCGCGATAGAAGACAAAAAATTCTTGCTCGAGCAAGAATTTTTTGTGGCGTACCATCCGAAGCGCACATTTTAAATCGGATAATCTCGGATGCTCTTGTCGTTCTTCGCTGGCGCGAAGGATGGTGGGTGTATCTGGACGCCTGCCGGTCTTCGACTCCGAGGTCGCTCAGACTCGAGGAGCAGGCAGGCGAACCAGAGACCGCTTCTGTTAAATCTGGTTAGAGGTAATTTTTTATGATACAAAAAAACACATCTGAAAGAAGATATGTTTTTTTGGTGGGTGTATCTGGACTCGAACCAGAGACCTCTACGATGTCAACGTAGCGCTCTAACCAGCTGAGCTATACACCCAAAATAAATGCTAATGTCTTTGCCCTTCGACTCCACTCCGTTTCGCTCAGGGCAATTTTCGCTCTGCGGAGCGAAAATTGGTGGGCCACGTCGCTCGCGAGCGACGTGGTGGGTGCGGATGGACTCGAACCATCGACCCCAACGTTATAAGCGTTGTGCTCTAACCGGCTGAGCTACGCACCCGAAAATCACGATAAACGCAATCGGATTTTAACATATTGGCGGAATTTTGTAAATAGATTGTCATTATAAGGTTTTGACAAAATCATTGAATATGCTAAGTTTTTATAATGTCTAGAAATGGATAAAGGAGGCATTAATGGATATTTTGAGACATTTGCTGCAGTCGGATCTGTGCTTGAAGTACTTGGCTGATCCTGTAGGTCTCAAGGCGGAAAATCCTCTCGGATATGATCATGCGCTCGCGCTGCATGATCTGTATTTTTCGGTTAAGGGGGAGTCTCCGCGAGCGGCGGGGAAAGTCATCAACGGGTGGCTGAGAAAGACGTTCGGGCGTCGCAATTTATACAACAGGTTCAAGTCAGCCATCTGGATGGCCAAGGTCTTCAGGGAGGAGATTATTCGGGAATTCATCCCCGGTGGGATGCGCTTCAACTTCACCTCGGACGGCGTTTGCCGTCCCACCATGGATCCCGTGGATTTGCTCAAGATGATGTGGGATCCTCCCGGCGATCCGAGGTATCGCCTCGTGAGGTCGTTTGAGGCCGACCTCTTCTGGTCGCTGGGTGTCCGCTACCTGCTCATGCAGCTTAAGAACCCGCCGGCCGACGACTTTTTGTCGAAGTTTACGGTAATACTGGAAGAGACATTGTTTTCGTCGTCTTGTCCGCTCGAATTCCAGCGGTCGCTCCGGATCAAATACGATCCGGCGAACGATCACCGCTTCGTTAGGCTTCTGGGGAAAGAGGACGACAGCGACAGCGACAGCGACAGCGACAGCGACAGCGAGAACGTCTATACCTGGCCGCTGTGGTTTCGCCATATAGAAGTTGATGGAGATTACATACCGGTCATGTACGCCAGCCGGTTCAAGGGAGACACGGACAGGTTTAGAAAAATATTGTGTAACTCGGCATCGGTCTTCTCCATGGCGTCCGATGATCTGGCCGTTTCCTTCGTTTTCCTTAATGAAAAGGATCATGAGACCGGCTGGAAGCGTCTGTTTCGCATTTTGTTGCAAAATGCTTCGGCAATCGTCGAATGTCAAGAGCAGAGTAATCGCCATAATGGCTGTACCTCGGACATATCCAAGCCGGAAGAGCAGTTCAAAGTCTACTATAACGGCCGTGTGATCGAAGTCCAAGTTTTCGTACTCGAGAACTACTTCAACCGCTCGATGTCGCTCGGTACGGAAAACCACCACTTGTACCGTCTGCGGCAGATCCTCTCGTTGCTGTCGTTGCTGGCGCCACGGGAAGTATACGGATTTGATTGGGAGGATCAATTCGTCAGGGAGAGATTGCATCGTTTACAGGTCAACCGCTGTTTGACCGATTTCGACAGATAAAAAAACCATCTTCAAAAGATGGTTTTTAAAAATTATTTTAAAGAATTAAGGATAAGATTGAGGAGAAGAATTAAGATTGAAATGGTCGGTTGGTTGCAATTATTTTAAAGAATTAAGGATAAGATTAAGGGGAAGAATTAAGGTTGGATGGTCGGGGTGGTTGCAATTATTTTAAAGAATTAAGGATAAGATTAAGGGGAAGAATTAAGGTTGAAATGGTCGGGGTGGTTGCAATTATTTTAAAGAATTAAGGATAAGATTAAGGGGAAGAATTAAGGTTGAATGGTCGGGGTGGTTGCAATTATTTTAAAGAATTAAGGATAAGATTAAGGGGAAGAATTAAGGTTGAATGGTCGGGGTGGTTGCAATTATTTTAAAGAATTAAGGATAAGATTAAGGGGAAGAATTAAGGTTGAAATGGTCGGGGTGAGAGGACTCGAACCTCCGGCCTCACGCACCCCATGCGTACGCGCTACCAACTGCGCTACACCCCGGTTTTTTCAATTAAGCAATGAGTATATTTTAGCAAAAAAAAGTTGAGATGTAAATGTCATTATCGTATAAGATTTTTAAGATATTCGAGTATTTGATCTTCCGCTGTTTTGATATCCGAGGAATCTATCATCAGTCTGATGAGGTTTTTCGTTCCATTCGGCCGATACTCGGAGAAATTTTTCATCAAGTCAATGTTTTTTTCCGTTTTAATCAAGCAATGAACGCCTTGACCGTTGGTTTGAAAAAATATGGCGGTGAATTCCACGGTCGGCACGGTGACGATCAATTCCTCGATGACCTCGATTAAATCTTTGGTGGAGGCGTTTGATTTTTTGAAATCTTCGGCGGTGACAAAAGACCAAGCGATTTTTTGAGAAGCGTCCGTTTCCAAATTATTTAAAAGGAGACCCCAAAGTTTCAATGTGTTGACGGTTTTGGTTTGATATAAATTTTTGATGATTAATTCCCGTTTGGCTCCGGAGGCGATCAATTGCGAAGCGATGCCAAGCGATCTTGGCGTCACTTTTTCATGGCGAAAGCTTTTGGTGGCCGCGATCATGCCGGTCAAAAGGCAGGTGGCGATATCTTCGTCAATCAAGGAGCGGTCTATTTTTTCAAAAACATCATGCAAAATTTCCGCGACTGAGGTGGCGGTCAGATTCACCACATTGAGCTGGCCGTAAAGCTCGTTTTCCGGAAGATTGCAAATATTGATGATCGGTGTGTTGTAAAAGAAGTTCAAATGATTTTCATATATTTTACCGAGTGATTCCAAGTCGGGAGTATTGATCGTAAAAATCAGGTCATGCTTGTACGCCGATTGGGCGCAGTCGAGATTCTCTTTGGATATCTCGCCGGCTTTCGGCGTGATGAAAATCTGCAGTTTGCCGTCGTCTTTTTTATAACTGAATTTTTCGACCGGCGTTTCGGTCACGTCGAGATTGATGATGAATTGGCGCGGGTTGTCGATTTCTTTTTTGATGGAGCCGCTCCAAGGCAAAAAATTCAAATTTTGAGGCGCGCTAAAGTCGTCGCAGGCCAGTTCAACCGGTTTGTTTGTTTTTTTCAGCCAGAGGGCCAGAGCCAGACTGGAAGCGATTATGTCCGCGTTAAAATCCTTTTTGAATAAGATTAATGGATTTTTGCTTTGTTTGACATTTTCGTAAAATTGTTGCGTCGCGTTTAATGCCATAAGTTATTCTTGATTTTTAATTTTAACGCTTTAAATTATCCTCGTCAAGGTTTGAGTTTTTGGAGGAGATTTGATAAAATGTATGCAATTGAGGTTACAAGATTACAGATAAATATACGAGATTATACAGATTGGAAATATTTCGTATTATCTGTATGTCAATCTGTAATCTCGTAGATTTATTTATGGACAAGGCTTACGAGCCTCGAGAATTCGAGGATAAAATTTATAAAAATTGGGAAGAAAAAGGATTGTTTAATCCCGATAAAATAAAAGAGTCGCGCCAAGTCGGGCGCGAGCATTTTTCAATTGTTTTGCCGCCGCCTAACGTCACGGGCACTTTGCATTTGGGCCACGCGGCCATGCTGGCCATTGAAGACTTGATGGTTCGGTATCATCGAATGAAGGGATATGACACCGTTTGGATTCCGGGCACTGATCACGCGGCCATTGCCACGCAAAACGTGGTCGAGAAAAAATTATTGAAAGAGACGGGCAAAACCAGACATGATTTGGGTCGCGAAGAGTTTTTAAAAGAAGTTGAAAAATTCGTCGAGCAGTCAAAAGATACCATTCATAAACAAGTCCGCAAAATGGGTTCTAGTTTGGACTGGTCGAGGGAAGCGTATACTTTGGATGAAACGAGAAGCCGAGCGGTCAGAAAAGTTTTTAAAATGATGTATGACGACGGCTTGATTTATCGAGGCTATCGGATCGTCAATTGGTGCCCTCGCTGTCATTCGACTTTGGCGGATGATGAAGTGGAATATAAAGATCAGGACGCCAAGCTTTATTTTTTCAAATACAATAAAGATTTTCCGATAACCATCGCCACCACCCGGCCGGAAACCAAACTGGGCGACACGGCCGTGGCCGTCAATCCTGATGATGAGCGTTATAAGAAATATATCGGCCAAACTTTTGAGGTTGATTTTGTCGGGACTCCATTGAAAATAAAAATAATCGCCGATAAGGAAGTTGATCCTGCGTTTGGAACCGGCGCCTTGGGCGTGACGCCCGCGCACAGCATGGTTGATTATGACATGGCGCAAAAAAACGACCTTGAAATCATCAAAGTAATCGATGAAGACGGTAAAATGATCGAAAAGGCCGGCAATTTCGCTGAAATGTCCGTTTTAGAGGCCAGAGAGGCCGTGGTTAAAGCTTTGGAAACCTCCGGGCTTTTGGAAAAAGTAGAAGACGCGCCGCACAAGCTGTCGATTTGCTACCGCTGCGGCACGGCAATCGAGCCATTGCCATCTGAGCAGTGGTTTGTTTCCGTGGACAAAAAAGTTGCTCGGCTGGGAAACAAGAGCTTAAAAGAGAAAGCAATTGAGGTTGTCAAAGACAAATCAATTGAAATCATTCCTGAAAGATTTGAAAAGGTTTATTTGAATTGGATGGAAAATTTGCATGATTGGTGCATTTCCCGCCAAATTTGGTTCGGGCATCGGATTCCCGTTTGGTATAAAGGAGATGAGATTTATGTTGGAGAAACCTCTCCGGAAGGCGAAGGTTGGATTCAAGACGAAGACACCCTGGATACCTGGTTTTCTTCGGGTTTATGGACTTTTACCACTTTGCTTGATAAGGATTTCAAGGATTTTGAGAAAAAGAATAATCCTGATTTGAAAAGATTTCATCCTACTTCAGTTTTGGAAACTGCCTATGACATTTTGTTTTTCTGGGTGGCGCGCATGATTTTAATGACCAATTACGTGATGGAAGAAATTCCTTTTGAAAAAGTTTATTTCCATGGCCTTGTCCGCGACAAAGAAGGCAAGAAAATGTCAAAGTCGCGTCCGGAAACGGCCATTGATCCGATTATTGTCGGCGACAAGTACGGCTATGACGCCGTTCGCTTGAGTTTTTTAATCGGGGCCACAGCCGGAAACGATGTCAGATTGTACGAAGAAAAAATCGAAGGCTTTAGAAATTTCATTAATAAGCTCTGGAACATTTCAAGGTATATTTTAATGACAGTTGAAAACGGCAAGTTCGACGGCAAAAAGGTGAAGCCGAAAACTTTGGCGGACAAATGGATTTTGTCTCGATTGAATCAAACCATTAAAGAGGTGACGGAGAATTTGGACGATTATCAATTTTCCGCGGCCGGAGAAAAGCTGCGCGATTTCACTTACAATGACTTGGCTGATTGGTATTTGGAAATCGCCAAGGTTGAAAAAGATAAAGATGAAATATTAATGCACATATTGAAAAACATTTTGAGACTATGGCACCCGTTTATTCCTTTCGTGACCGAGGCGATTTGGGAAAACCTGAATTCGGGAAAGGAATTGATGATTGCCGATTGGCCTGAGTTTGCCAAAAAATTGATTGATGAAAAGGAAGAAAGCAATTTTGTAAGGATTAAGGAGATAGTTGTCGGAATTAGAGCATTGAGATCCGAGCAAAATATTGAACCAGCTAAAAAGATAAAAGTTTTGGTAACGTCAGAGAAGAATGCTAAGTTATTGAATGAAAATGTTGAAGTAATCAAAGTCTTATGTAGTCTTGAAGAAATTGGAATAAAAAAGAAGGATCGACCTTCGCCTTTTGACAAACCAGAGGGTTGGGCTGGCTGTGTGTATTCCGATGGTAATATTTTTGTTGATGTACTTGGAGCAATCGACATTGACAAAGAAAAGGCGAGACTTGAAAAGGAAATAGACAACGTTAAAAAATACGTTGAGGCGCAAGAGAAAAAATTGGGGAATGAGGAGTTTGTGAAAAACGCGCCGAGCGCGGTGGTTGAGATGGAGAAACAAAAGTTGGCAGAGTCCAAGGACAAAATGGAGAAATTTAAAAATCAATATAGAGGACTAAAGTCCTAAAACCCTGGGCTAAAGCCCGGTAGAATCTTGGACTAAAGTCATAGAACCCTGGGCTAAAGCCCGGTAGAAGACGTTTTTTAAAATTTAATTTTTTTTATGAATACCAATACCAACGAACAACTCATCGAAGAACTTTTATTTCGCGGCGTGGAAAACATTTATCCTTCAAGAGAATTTTTGGAAGAAAAATTAAAAAGCGGGGAGAATTTGACCATTTATCTCGGCATTGATCCGACAGGTCCGAATTTGCATCTGGGGCATGCGATTCCACTTTTAAAATTGCGCCAATTCCAGCGACTCGGACATCAAGTCGTCATGCTGATCGGCGACTTCACGGGCATGATCGGCGATCCGACGGATAAAACCGCGGCGCGAGTTCGATTGACCCGCCAGCAGGTTTTGGAAAATTGCAAAAATTACAAAAAACAAGCCTCGAAAATTTTGGATTTTACCGGCAAGAACAAAGTCGAAGTCAAATACAATTCCAAATGGTTGGCCAAAATGTTGTTTGGCGACGTCTTGGAATTGGCTGCGTATTTTACGGTTCAGCGATTGCTCGAGCGAGATATGTTCGAAAAAAGAATGAAAGAAGGCAAGCCGATTCATTTGCATGAATTTTTATATCCGCTGATGCAAGGCTATGATTCGGTGGTCATGAATGTTGACGGCGAAGTCGGAGGCAATGATCAAACATTCAATATGTTGGCCGGGCGCACTTTGATGAAGCAGCTGAAAGATAAAGAAAAATTTGTCATCACCATGAAACTTTTGGCTGATCCGACGGGCAAAAAAATGGGCAAAACCGAAGGGAACATGGTGACGCTGAGCGATTCGCCGGAAGAAATGTTCGGCAAAGTCATGTCGTGGTCGGACGAAATGATCGTTGACGGATTTGCGCTGATTACCAGAGCTCCGGTTGAAGAAGCTAAAGAAATGGAATTGAGATTGAAATCCGGAGAAAATCCCAGAAATTTCAAATTGCGATTGGCCAAAGAAGTGGTTAGGACATTCATCGGCACCGAGGAAGCTGACGCGGCTGAAGAAAATTTTGTGAAAGTTTTTTCCAATAAAGAAAAGCCGACCGATATTGAAGAAAAGGCCGTCAGCTCTTACAACATTATCGACGCTTTGGTTGAAACAAGCTTGGTGCCTTCGCGCTCGGAAGCCAAACGCGCCATTGATCAAAAGGGCGTTAAAGTGAATGATCAAATCGTTGAAAATTATGATTACACCTTGAAGGCCGGGGATTTGATTCAGAAAGGAAAGCGTTTCTTTGTTAAGATAAAGTAATCATTACGAATTACAATCGTCCAGTTAGCTTTTAGGTTATTTGTTACAAATTACAATTTTCTTAGGCATTCGGATCATTATATGTATAGAAGTTTAATTGAAAAATTAGTTCAAAGGTTGATTGAGTCGGACAAGGTTTTTGAAAAAGTAAAACCTGAGAATTTTTCATTTCCGCCGAAAGTAGAAATGGGCGATTTGAGTTTGCCGGTTTTTGAATTGGCTGAGGGCAATCCGGCTGAATTCGCCATGCAAATGGCCGGGAAGTTGGGAGAAAATCAGGTTTGGACAAAAGTCAGCGCGGCCGGTTCGTATTTGAATTTTTATTTGAGTCCGCAGTTTTGGGCCAAGGAAATAATTGAAATTGGAAATTTGAAATCTGAAATCGGGGCAAAGAAAAAAGAAAAAGTGATGATTGAATATTCTCAGCCGAATACGCACAAGGAATTTCACGTCGGACATCTTAGAAACGTGTGCATTGGCGCGGCTTTGGTGAATTTGCGAAAGTTCTCCGGGGACAAGGTCTTGGCCGCGAATTATATCGGCGACACCGGCACGCACGTGTCCAAGTGTTTGTGGGCTTTGCGAAAATTTCATGATAATGACGAGCCGACCGGAAACAAAGCCGAGTTTTTGGGCAAAGTTTACACCGAGGCCGTTCAAAAATACGATCTTGATCCGGAGGCGAAAAAAGAAGTTTCCGAAATTTCCCGAAAACTTGAATCCGGCGACAAGGAAATTACAAAACTTTGGAAAAAGACCAGGCAATGGTCGATTGATGAATTCAAGCGAATTTACGAATTGCTCGGAGTGAAATTCGATGTGATTTATTTTGAAAGCGAAGAAGAAAAGGACGGCAAAAAAATGCTGCCGCAGCTTTTGAAAAACAAATGCATCAGAGAGGACAATGGCGCGGTCATTGCCGATTTGCGCGAATTCGGCCTTGAGGTTTTGGTGTTGGTCAAATCCGACGGCAGCGCGCTGTACGGGATCAAGGATATTCCCTTGGCTTTCAAAAAATTCAAAAAGTATAAGCTTGACGAATCGATCATTGTGGTTGACGTGCGTCAAAAATTATATTTGAAACAAATTTTCAAAATTTTGGATCTGCTGGGTTTGACGGAGAAAAAAACGCATGTCGAATATGATTTCGTGAATTTGAAAGAAGGCGCCATGGCTTCGAGAAAAGGCAACGTCGTTTCTTTCGAAGAATTTTACAATAAAATGTTGAAAAAAAGCGTTGCCGAGACAAAAAAACGACACGAAGACTGGGATGAAAATAAAATCAAAGAGGTCGCGAAAAAGATTTCGTTGGCGGCCATTAAAATAGGCATGCTCAAATTCGGCAATAACAAAGTGATCACTTTTGACATGGACGAAGCCTTGTCTTTTGAAGGCAAAACCGGTCCGTATCTTTTGTATGTCGCGGCCAGGATAAATTCGATCAAAGAAAAAATTAAAAAAGTCGGCGGCGCGGATTACGGTTTGCTCAAAGAGCCGGAAGAAAAAGAATTGATAAAATTGCTGGCTGAACAAGAAAATATTATTGAGCGAGCGCTCAGGGAAAATGATCCGTCGCCATTGGCCAATTATCTTTTTGACTTGGCGCAAAAGTTCAATGACTTTTATCAAAAGCATTCCATCATTCGCGCGGAAGATGAGAATCTGAAAGCGGCCAGATTTAATTTGGCGCAAGCCGTGGGGGAGCGTTTGAGAGAGGGGTTGAAACTGTTAAACGTCGACAGTCTGGAGAAAATGTAATTTGAATGTTTGTTAATAAAAAAATAGCCACTTGGCTGTTTTTTTTGTATAATTAAAGAGAAATAAAACTGAGTTTTATGAAACTTGGAAATCTTGTGTATTTGTTGGCTTTGTTGCTTTTGCCGACAGCGGTTTTCGCGACCGGCATGGCCGGCGTCACTTATGAAATCCCTTTTGATTCCATCAATATAGGAGGAGGCGATTTCGCGACTTCGGAAAATTACGGCATGTTCGATTCCGTGGGTCAAGCCGCCACCGGGTATTCTTCATCGGCGAGTTATGCCATGTCCATGGCCGGCTACAGGCAGGCTGACGCGGCGCCCACCACTTTGACTTTGACACTAAGCTCCGCCAGTTTGGATCTGGGACAGATCAGACCCAATGAAAGTTCCACCGGAGCCATTACCACCACGGTGACCACCAATTCTTCCAACGGCTATAATTTATATGTCCAACAAGACGCGGATTTAGCTTTCGGATCATATACCATACCGGCGTTTTCCGGCACGATCGCGTCGCCCATAGTTTGGACCGGCAATGGTTTCGGTTTTTCCTTGAATTCGGGAACTGCTCTTGAAGCCAAATGGGGAGCCGGAGTCAATTTCGCGGGTCTGCCGGCCAGCGCCACGGCCATTCATTCGAAAACAGGATTTTTAGCCACGGCCGATGATACCGTGGTTGGTTTTAAGGTTCAGGTCGGCACGCAAAACCCCGGTGTATATACAAACACCATTACTTTCACAGCTTTGCCGCAATTATGATATTAAGAAAATTTACAATTGTTATTTTGCTTAGCGTCTTGGTTTTAAGCTTTTTTTCGTTTTCTTATCCGGCCTCGGCCGCGGATGACATATCTTTGGGCATTGCTCCGCTGAAAGCTTTTTTTTCGCTCGAGCCGGGAAACACCTCTTCCGGCAACGTGACTTTGAGCAATTTATCCGATTATAAATTGAAAATAAAACCCCGAGTCGTCGCTTTTGAGACAATTGACGAATGGGGGACATTGTCGCTGGCCGAGGGAGATTTCAGCGATTACATTAAATTGCCGGTCAGCATCTTTGATCTTGAGCCGCGCGAAGATCGACAGATCACCTATAATGTCAGCGTGCCAACCGGGGCTTTGGGCGGAAAATTTTTGGCCATTATGTTCGCTACCGAAAGTCCGGAGACTTCAGGCCCTAAAATTTCAGGTCAAATAGGCGCTTTGGTGTTCATAGAGGCGCTGGGTAGTTTAAATAAGCAAATTTTTTTGCAAAGTTTTGAAGTGAATAAAATATCTTGGGGCGCGGCCGGTTTCAAGCTTTCTGTTAAAAATGAAGGCAATACGTATGTCGCGCCATTTGGCGAAATAAAAATATTGGATTGGCGAGGACGGGAAAAAGAAATCGTGCCCGTGTCCTTTTCTCAGGTTTTGCCCGACAAGGAAAGAATCTTGAATTTATCGAGTGAAAAAAATTTGTTCGGCCGATATAAGGCCCAGCTTAATTTGGTGGATGATGATTGGACTTTGAGGCGGGAGGAAAGAATCTTTTGGGTCAGCTCTCCTCTTGGAGTGATATTGATTTTAGCTGGCGCGGTTATTGTTTTAGGAGTTATTTTAATGATGAAAAAGGGGAGGAAGCATGAGTAAATTTTTGAAAATAGGGTTTGTTTTGGCGGTGTTGACCTTGACTGTCATGGGTCAGGTTAATTTAAGTTTGGCCGCCACAGATGATTCCTCTGTTCAGGTCGAGGTTTTGTCGTCCGGCTCACCTCCACCACCACCACCGCCGCCGCCTCCACCGCCACCTCCGGAAGATACCATTCCTCCGGTGATTTCCAATATTCAGGTGATAAACATTACTTCCGATTCCGCCACTATCACTTGGACGACCAATGAGGAGGCCGCTTCGGTTGTTTATTACGGCGATTCGACAGCTTACGGTTTTTCGGTCGGCGACGATAATTATTTGACGTCGCACGGTTTGAATTTGACCGGTTTGACCCCTGAGACTTTATATCATTTCAATATTTTCGCCATTGATGAAGCGGGTAATTCGGCCTTGTCGGGAGATCACACTTTTACCACCGCTTCGATTTTCGGTTTGTTTGTGCCCGGACCGCCGATCTTAACGGCGCTGTCCTCCTCGGCGTTAAATATAGTGATTTTGCCAAACGGCAACGCAACAGATGTTTTATATTTGCTTAATGAAACTTCCACAGGCAAATATTTGCAGGCAAACGGCTCGCTCGGCGACAATCAAGTGTGGCGGACTTATGACAGCTGGGGCAGCGCGTTCGGAAAAAATATTGTCGGCTTGTCCGAAAATAAACAGTACATTTTCAGAGTGAAAGCCAAAAATATTCAGGCTGAAACGGATTGGTCCGGCTCCAGTTCGATTTACACCTTAATCAATAAACCGAAGGCGTTGTTTTTAGTGAACAATGGCTCTGACTTTATCGTTGTCAGGGCTGATGGCTCTTTGCCTAATTTGGGCGCCGGACTGACTTCTCTGTGGTTTGAAAATGTCACCACCGGAAAAAATTCCGGCTGGATTCCATCGACGACTTGGTCAAACGGCGGTTTGAGTGAAAATACCGGCTATTCATATCGAGTCAAAGCCAGAAACGGCGACGGAGTGGAAACTTCTTTCACGGATGTTTTTGTTTTTTCCACCACATTCTTGATCGCTCAATGCAATGACGGAGAGGATAATGACGGTGACGGTTTTATAGATTATCCCGCTGATCCGGGTTGCGTCAGTTTGGATGATAATAATGAATTCGATGAAGCCATTGTCGGTCAATGCGCTGATGGTGAAGACAATGACAATGATGGATTTACGGATTATCCGGCCGATCCCGGCTGTGTCAGTCCGGAAGACAATGACGAGCGCGATGAAATTTTGATCACTCCGCAATGCCAAGACGGACTCGATAATGACAATGACGGCCGTGTGGATTATCCGGCCGATTTGGGCTGTGAGACTCCGGATGACAACAACGAAGTCGACGGGGAATTGATCATTGCCCGCTGCAGCGACGGACTGGATAATGACAACGATGGGTTGACTGATTATCCGCTTGATCCGGGTTGCGTTTCCGCGGATGATAATGACGAATCGGATCAGATTATTTTGGCGCAATGCCAAGACGGAGTTGATAATGACAACGATGGATTGACCGATTATCCGGCGGATACGGGTTGCGCAAGCGAGAAAGATAATGATGAAAAGAATGAGGAAGCGGAGCCGATTTCCGTGATTTCCAATATCATTGAGGACATAAAAGAAAGCGCTGTCGGATCGAAATTAAATGACGCGCTATCCATGGTTGGGGATTCTGCGCCGGTCAAATATCTTACTGATAACTTTTTTAATAATCCGAAAGTCGAAGAAGCCACGAAAAAATACGGCTTTCCGGCCATTGCCGCGATTTCTGCGCTCAGCGTGATTTCAGTGGCTTCATTCGCCGGGCTTTTGCCATATTTGTTGTTGTTGTTTTCCGAACCGATTTTGGCTTTTTTCAAGAAGAAAAGAAAACAATTCGGTGTTGTTTACGATTCAATCACCAAGCAGCCTATTGATTTGGCGATTTTGAGGTTGTTTGAAGCGGAAACGAATAAATTGGCCAAAACGAAAGTGTCCGATTCGAGCGGGAGATTCGCTTTCTCCGTTAAGCCCGGAAAATATTTCATTAAAGTTTTTAAAAAAGATTATGCGTTCCCTTCCGTTATTTTGAAAGATCAAAAGGAAGATCTTCTTTATCTTGATGTTTATCATGGAGAAATGATCGCGGTCGATGAAAATGCCGTCGTGGTGCCGAATATCCCGCTGGACGCCGATCAGAAGCCGGAACCGTCCAAGAAAGTTTTATTGATTTATACTTTGAGAAAATTTCAAAAAGTCTTGGCGCTGACCGGGCCGATCGCCGCGTTTGTAATGTTTTTAATAAAGCCGAGCGCGTGGCTTTTGGGCTTGGTTTTGTTGCATGTTTTGCTTTTCGCTCTGTTTAAGCGGCTGGCCGCCGGCCGCCGACCCAAAGGCTGGGGCATTGTGTCCGACTCGGGCAACAGAAAACCGATCAATAAAACGGTGGTTCGGCTTTACGATAACAAATACAATAAATTGCTGGATACTCAAGTGACCGATCAGCAAGGTAAGTACAGCTTCCTGGCCGGTCAAAATACCTATTATATCACCGCTGAAAAAGAAGGGTTTGAAAATGTTAAAACAGAGCTGATAGAACAAGGGAAAGCCGAAGGCGCGGCATTATCCAGGAATCTATTTTTGGCCAGACAAAGCAAAAATGAGGCTCCGCCGACATTGCCGCCGGCCGAGCCGGTCAAGGCAACTCCTCAGCCTATAAGACAGATTATTCAAAACGCGCCGCATCGTTGGCATGGCGATGAAACGGCTCAAGAAATAAAAGAAAAGGTGAATGGCGTTGATTTTAAATATCACGAGCAATCAAAAGACGTGAACATTCCTTGGTCGGAGCAGTAGAAAAAGAAAAGGGGATTCCCTGTCGTTGATTGTTTCGCGATATTATAATAATGTTGATAACTTATTAAGGCATGGAGGTGTTTTGTGTTAAAATATAGTGGAATAAGTTAAGTTTTTGTGAGGGTAAATAAAATTAATTTTAAAAATTGGATTTTCAGCGCTTTTATAATTATTGGCGCGATGTTTGTTTTTGTCTTCAATATTTCCGGAACTGATGCCGCGGTTACAAAGTACATAAATTATCAAGGTAAATTGACTGACGCGGCCGGAGACGCGGTCGCTGACGGCGCTTACACGATCAGATTTAGAGTTTATAATCACGTTTCCGATGACCCGCTGGCTGTCTGCAATCCTGGGGTTAACTCCTGTTTGTGGGAGTCGAGCGTTTCCGTCACTACAGTGAGCGGTTTATTCTCGGTCAATCTGGGAGCGGACGACGTTTTTTCCGACACCAATTTTTCCAATTACAACGGCGCTGATTATTACCTGGGAGTTCAGGTGACGGGAGACTCGGAAATGACGCCGAGAAAAAGAGTCACGGGCGCGTTGTACGCGCTCAACTCAGATAGGTTGGGCGGTAAACAAGAAACCGAGTTTGCGGATTTGGATGAGAATGAAAGTATCACCGGTCTTTGGACAATCGGCACTGGCACGACCGGCGCGGCCTTGAATCAAGGTTCTTTGTATGTTAACGCTTCAAACGATGTCAATGGCCATACGCTGATTGGTATTGCTCAGGACGGTACTTCGAGATTCAATTTAGGAACCACTTCGGCATCCGGCGACGCGCAATTGACCATGTATGCCGATGACGGAACCACCAGCGGAAATATAAGTTATGCGAGTCAGGACAGTTGGGTTTTTCAGGGAGGCTCGATCAAACAAGTTCAGGCGGCCACAGAGTCATTATGGCTGGACGCGTCCAGCACGACTCACACGGGCACGGATGGAGTTTTAAATATTGATGTGACCAGCGACACGAATTTCGTCACCGGAGTCGATGTTAAGCTAAAGTCATCGGCGGGCATGGGCGCTTTTCAATTCCCTTTTAATTATTCGTCTCACTTGGTGCCTAATTCCGGCGACAACGCTAACGCGTATCGAGTGGGGTACTTTTCCAATGTGGCCAGCGATGAAGCTCTGGCGGCCGGAGATTTTAAAGCCAATCTGTTCGGCTATATGTTTTATGCCGATACCATGTACGGTTCCACTGTTCAAGGAACGTCAACGTCAACCGGTTATTATTCTCAAATCGGAAGTTCTTCAACGGGCGGGGCGACATCTTTTTCGTCCGGCATTACCAAGAGCGTGGCTGGCGACGCCACCGGTCTTACAAACGGCATCCAGAGCACGGCCACCGGCAATGTTTACGCGGTTTCAAATTCGGTTGCACATAATGGCATAGGCAGCGCTTACGGTGATAGGAATATGATTTCGGGAGCGTTAATCGGCAATCTTTACGGCGAAAATTCATCGGTGACAGCCAATGCGGGAATGGTCGGTAATATATACGGCAATTATATAGCGGTTACCAATAACTCCGCGTCCGCGGATGGCAATTTTAAAGGTTTATACGTGAGCGCCACCAATAATGCAGGCGGTTCGGTAAATTCTTTTGATGGCGCGCAAATAGTGGTAAACGCGGCCGGTACGCAACCTAGCTCAAACGGTCTTAACGTGGAAAACCAGGCAAGTCTGGGGCAAATTATTTATTTAAATGGCGCGGGTACCGCGGATTACGGCATAAAAATACTTACTTCGCTCGGCATTGGCATGGATCTGAGCGGCGCGACGATCGCCACCGCGGACATTATATTGAGCGAAGGAACGCAGTTGATTGATTTGGGTTCCAACAAACTTTCGTTTAGCGCCAGTTTGTTGCCGGCGACCGGCGACACCTATGATCTCGGAGGCGCATTATATAACCAAAAATGGCAAGATGGAATTTTTTCCAGAAATCTTTATGCCGCGGGCATGTATTTGGGCGGATTGTATTTAACGGACAGTCAGATTTTCGATACTAACAGCAATTTAACTTTGGTGGCTACAGGAGATTCATATGTTTATGTTAACGATCAATTGTCGGTAAACGGTACGATTACCGGCACGGGTACCATTGGTTCCGCAACATCTGCCTGGTCTGATATTTACGTGAACACGGCGCACATCAATAGCGGCTTGAGCGCGACCGGAGACGCCACGTTTGTCTTGGGAGCGGCTAATAAAGTGTCAATCGACGCGGCCACGACTCTCCATACCGGCTCGGCGGCCGGCGCTTTGCAAGTTGATTACAAAAGCAATACCAATAATTCCAACGCTTTGTTGGTCAATATGGACAGTTCGGGAACATCCGGAGGCTCGGCTCTTTACGGAGTTAAAACCGCTTTGACCACCGGAGCCGGCGACTATTCGCTGACCAGATTGTTTGAGGCCAATATTTCGACTGATGCCGCGGCCACGTCGGACGTTTATTCATTCTCCGCCACGGGCACGAAAACAAACGCGGGAGTTAGCAATCTTTTTTACGGCAATACGTCTCATAACGGCGCGGGTGATATGAAAGGTCTATATGAAGCGTTGACTCATAGCGGAACCGGAGATCTTTGGGGTACTCATCAAATTCTTTCTCGGACCGGCACGGGCCTATTGTACGGTTCGCAAAGAACCTTGAGTGTGGGCGCTACTGCCTCTGACGGTTATGGCGATTACACGACTTTTTCCAATTCCGCCGATTTCACTGATTTTACTGGTTATTATTTGGATATGACCCATGACACCACGGCGGCCACGACGGGAACAATGACCGGCCTTGATATTACGTTGAAAAACCAAGCAGTCGCTCAGAATTCCTATGGAATAAAATTGGATATTAATAATTCATCTAATCCCACCGGGGACTCGGAGGGAATTAGGATCAATAGCGTGTCCGGCAATCTAGACAGTTTTATCGTTTTGAACAATGCCGCCCAATTCGGTTTGGATATGGATAGCGCTAGTTTCACCAGTTATGATATCCGTTTATCCGATGGTGAATATATAAAAAACGCAGCCAACGATACGATTGAGCTGGGAGGCAGAGTTAATGTGCCTGCTTACACCACTTCTCCGGCGTTCGAAGTGACGTTAAATCATTCCGACACTAACAACGGTTACGGAGCGCTGAGCGCCATTACCACCGGAGTCAGTGGCGTGACTTATGGAATTTACGCGTCGAATGACTCTTCCGATATCAATTCCGCGGGCGGAGAATTTCATGCCTCAGCCGGCAGAGCGGTGTCCGGAATTGCGTCCACCGGTTGGGCCGGATTTTTTTATAGCGACGAAGGTGTCTTTATGAGCAAGCTAAGCGTCGGCGACACGGCTTCTCCGGATTATAATACCATTGGCACGGGCTCGGCCAATCACGCTTCCATCGATTCGGCCAGCGATTTGTTTATCGAGGATGATTTGGAGGTTGACGGACTGGCTTTCTTTGACGGCGGACATACTGATATCGCCGAATACATTATTGTTACCGAAAATGGTCAGGATAAAAAGGTTAATTTCATCAATGAGGATGGTTTTAGGAAAACGGATTTGTCCGGAGCGATCTTGATTGCCGATTCGGCTCATCCTGAAAAAGCCATTTTGACCGATTTGCCATATGATAAAAGAATTATCGGTATTGTGGCCACTAAACCGAGTATGACCATCAGCGGCGGCATTAGCGAAAAATACGGATACCCGCTGGTTTTGGCCGGTAGAATTCCGACCAATGTTTGCGGCGAGAACGGTTCGATTGAGATCGGCGATTTTATCACCACTTCGTCTAAGGCGGGCTATGGCATGAAAGCCACTGATCCGGGTATGGTGGTTGGCCAAGCGCTGGAGGCGTTTGCCGGAGAATCCTCCGGTGAGTGCGGGCAAATTATGGTGTTCCAAAATATAGGTTGGTATCATAACGCCGAAGGCGCGGTATCAACTTCCGTCACATTCGGTTTGGAGAACGTCGAAGGCGGGAATTTTTCCAAAATCGATACCAATATTTCTTTGACCAATGATTTGCATATTCAAGGAAAATTATACGGCTATAACAATAATTGGCTGATTGATGAAAACGGCGTATTCACGGTTCATGAAAAATTCGACGGAGGACAAATGGATCTGTACGCGCTGATGAGCGTGAAAAAAGAAATCACCATGTCAGGCCGGGATAAATTGCAAGGAGGGGTAAAACAAGTGCTTTTTGATAATAATATAGATAAATTAATAAGCGATGATTATAATGTTTTAATCACGCCGACCGGACCTTGCCAAGGACTTTTCGTGGTGGAAAAGAAAAATGTCGGTTTTGTCGTCAGGGAATTGGGCGGCGGGACTTCCGATGTTTCATTTGACTGGATGATTGTGGCGCCGAGAAGCGGATTCGCGTCTCCGACGACTGATCCAATTGACAATATTATTATCGCGCCGGGAGCGCCGGAATCATTGCCGGAAACGGAACCCGCAGCGGAGCAATCAGCGGATATTGAAAATGGAACGGAACCGGATAGCGTCCTTGATGAAGTCGGCGAAGCCCCTGATCCGTCATTGCCGAATGAGGAAGGAGTCGACGCCCCTGATGACGCGGGAGCTGTCATTGATGAAGCGTCAGCAAGCGAGCAAACGGCGCCGGAAGGCGATAGCGCGGTTGGAGTATTCGATGGCGGCGAGGCCGGAGATGCCGATCTCGGTTCCGGCGGTGTGAGCGATTCTTCCGAAGCGGCGGCAAGCGAAACGATCGCTCCGGCTGCGAGCGAGGCGCCCGCTCCGGCAGGTGATGGAGGCGAATCAAGCGATACGGGAGAATGATTGAATCTTTATTTATATTGATAAAAGCAGTTTTTTCCAAAACTGCTTTCTGTGTCATCTATGAAAATAAAAGAAGTTTTGTTGGATCTTTTTGAGAATTTTACGCGGCTTTTCATTTTTTTAATACCGTTTGCTGTTTTGTTTTTTTTGCCGAATCATTCTTTCGTTTCACAAAGCAAACAGTTTTATATCATAGGGTTGGCGCTTCTATTGTTGTTTTTTTGGTGTGGTTGGCTTTTGCTTAAAGGAAAACATGATTTTAGGAGCGACAAGGTAATTTATATTGCTCCAGCTCTTTTATTTTTGGCCACGCTGGTTTCAGCTTTGTTTTCCAAATATCGCTATGGCAGTTTTTGGGGCGTTGAGACTTGGACGGGTAGCGTCATGACACTCGCCGCATTTTTAATTATTTTTTTCGTATTGATAAATTATTTTAGAAAAGGGCAGCATCAAAAATTGATGTTGATGTTGTCGTCGCTCGCGGCCGTCGCGGAATCGCTGTTGGTTTTGTCCGGCGCCGGACTGATAAAAGCGGCTTGGCTGCCCGTGAATTTACTGGGGCATAACGCGGCGACCGGGCTTATAGCCATAATGAGTTTAATGGTTTGTTTGGGGTTATTCGCGGATTTCCTGAAAAATAAAAAGGATTTGTGTCTCGCCATGTCAGCGGCCGTAATATCTTTAATCAATTTAATCGCTTTGGCGATGGTCGGAGGTCGGAAGGACTGGGGGATTTTATTGGGAGCGGTTTTTGTTTTTATAGCTTTTTATAGCCTTAAAAAAAAGAAATTAAATTACAAATTTTTGGTTTTACCGGCGTTGCTCGCGCTTATTTCAATCGGCGGTTTGATCTTCGGCCGCCTCAATTCCGTTTCTTCATTCGCGGCCGAGCCATTGCCGTCAGTTAAAACTTCCTTTCATGTGGCCAAAGAAGCGTTTTTTTCCGCGCCATTGACCGGCATTGGAGTAAATAATTATTCCATCGCCTATAATTTATTTAGGCCGGACAGCGTCAATCAAACAGCTTTTTGGAATGAAACTTTTTATTTTTCAGCCACTAAATTCTCGGATTATTTGGCTGTGGGCGGTCTTGTTTTGGCCATGGCGTATTTGCTGTTCATTATTTATTTCGCGGTGAAAATATGCGGCCGAATGCTCCGGCCGGGACAGAGCGAATATTTTATAGGGCTGTCCGCCGCTTGGCTGGCGTTCGCGATCGGCGGATTCTTTTACATGAACGATTTAATGGTTGAGCTTTTCGGCTGGTTGGTTTTGGCCGGAATCGTCATTTCATTGCTTGATGAAAAAACAAAGAGAAATAGAATCAGGCCGAGCCGGCTGAAAATGGCAATTTGGGTTTTGGCTCCGATTTTAATGGTCGCTTCCGTGGGCGGGCTGTATTATTCTACGAAAAGACTTCTGTCTGCCAGCGCGTATTTTTTGGCCATAAAAAACTCTTCCAACGTTCAGATGCAATCCTTTGTGGAAAAATGGCTGACATACGCGGTCAAATGGGACAAGAAAAACGATAATTACCAGCGTCAGCTGGCCATGTTTTACGTTCGCAGTTTAAATAATTTGAAGCAATATCAGCCCAAAGAGGGCAAGGAAGCTGAATATCAGGCGGCCGTGGAGAAATTGATCAGATCGGCCAATGTCTCGGCTTTGGCGGCCGTTGAAAATAATCCGAACAATTTTTTTAACCACACGACTTTAGCGGATCTTTTTTCGTCGCTCGACGGCTGGACATCAAATTCATCGCAATGGCTGATTTCCAGCTTGGACAAAGCCTTGCGGACAAATTCCAATAACGTGTTAATTTTGAATCGCGCGGCCGACGCTCGAGTGAGATTGGCTTCGGACATAAATATCGCCAAAGATAACCTTGAGAAAGACGACGAAAACATAGCCAATTTGGAAACGCAGGCGGCTGATTTGTTGGGGCAGGCGAAAAATGAGTGCTTGAGAGCCATAGAATTGAAGAAAAACTACTTGCCCACATATTTTACGCTGTCTATGACGGAATTTCATTTGGGTAATGTCGAGTCGGCGATCACGCTTATGGAAAATGTTGAAAAACAAGCGCCGAGCGACGCGGGAGTTAAATATTATTTGGGCGTCATGTACGCGAATTCGAATTTTTCGGAAAAAGCCGTTGAAAAAATCGAACAAGCGGTTTCTTTGGCGCCGACGTTTTCCGACGGCTATTTCACATTGGCCAAAATCTATTACGATCAAGGTCAAATCGCCAAAGCAAAAAATAATTTGAAAAAAATATTGGAGTATGATCCCGGCAATGAGGCGGTTCAGTCAGCTTTGGCTCAGCTGGGAGGCTTGGATGAGTATCAACCTACTTTGCCTGAAATAAGTGACGTAAATATTGAGGATTGACGACTTTGCTTCGGTATATTAAGATAAAGATGCTTATTTTATTATCAGGAGGGATCTAATAATTGAAATTATATGTTTAAAGACCATGATGACGACAACAAGTATCAACCTCAGGAGGGCGACACGGTCATCGGCGCTTCGATTAAAATCGAAGGTGATTTATCCAGTCAGGGCAATATCATTGTCGAAGGCCAGGTAGTGGGTTCCGTAAAGACTGAAAAGCATTTGACCGTAGGTCAAAACGCGCGAGTAGATGCTGAGATCGTCGCGGGCGAAACCGTGGTGGCCGGGGAAATCAATGGTAATTTGACGATTAACGGCAGGACCGAATTGAAGAACACCGCCAGAGTGAACGGAGACATAAAGACAAAAGTGTTAAAAGTCGAAGAAGGCGCCACCATTAACGGAAAAGTGGAAATGGGGGAAGGCGTGGCCGTTTCCATGCCGGCGACTAATAATGACAAAGAAAAAAAAGAGGATAAATCGGTAAAGGACGAAGAAGTGGATTTTTAGTCTTCAATTAAAAAAGAGCGGAATATGTATTATTATTTGTACGACTCTTTTTTAAGCGATGCTAAGTACGAGAAAATCATTGATCGAATCAGGACTCGATTGCTGGATTTGGAAATTCAGGGAAAACCCGGGCATCTGTCATTGCTTAAAAGCGCTAATGAATTAATAGAAGATGAAGTCAAAAACGGCATTAAGACCGTGGTGGTGGTCGGCAATGATAAAACTTTTTTGAAAGTGATAAACATTGTCGCCAAGCATAATTTGACTTTGGGCATCATTCCGATCGGCGAAGATAATTTTATCGCCGAATCTTTGGGCATTCCGCCGCAGGAATTGGCCTGCGATATTTTGGCGGCGAGAAAAGTGGAAGTTATCGATCTCGGTTTGGCCAATGACGTTTATTTCTTTTCGGATATTAAAATAGAAAAAAATTTGTCGAGAATCGGCATTAAAAAAGACACGTACAGTATTATTCCTCAAGCATCGTGTCAAAAAGTGCAAATATTCAATTTTTGTTACAAGAAAGAAGACATTGCCAATAATAGAATTTTAGAAAAAATAAATCCTCAAGACGGACTTGTTGACATCGTCACCATTGAAAAAGGCAACCGCGTTACGGGTTTTTTAAAATCCAAAAAGAATAATTTCAAATACAGCAAAACAATTTTGCCTTCAAAGGAATTGGAAATTAAAAGCTTCGAGTATTTGCCCGTAAAGTTGGATAATTCGTATGTTTTGAAGACGCCAATTAAAGTGAAGGTGGCCGAGAAAAAATTGAAGCTGATCGTGGGCAGGTATCGGAAGTTTTAATCGTGAGTCCTGAAAAATGAAACAAAGAAGGGAATTTGTCATTTCGACTGGAGTGACCCCGAGCGCCTGTCGGCTGGCAGGGAGTCGAGGGGGAACGGAATGGAGAAATCTTTTCCATAAATATTACAGGAAAAGATCTCTCCGCTTCGTCATCCTTCGCTAACGCTTCGGACGACTTCGGTCGAGATGACAACCCTTTTTACTCATTTGTAATAATATGATTCCAAAAGTTGATCAAACAAAATGCATCGGTTGCGGCTTTTGCGTCGGCGTGGCTCCGGAAGTGTTTCAGCTGAACGCTGAAGGCAAATCCGAGATCATCGGCGGAGTTGATTTTACGGCGCATGAAGCCAAAATCAAAGAAGCCGCCGCCGGCTGTCCTGTTTCGGCCATTACGATCGAATAATTTTTTTCGATTGAAATAGCGGATTGACGTTCGTCTTTTTTTGATATATAGTTCAAATTTGAAAGTCGAGCCAGCCGGCTGCTCCTCGAGTCTGAGCGACTAGATCGTCAGACCTCCGTTCGGCCCGAGCTCACGGCCGAGGGCGGAGTCGAAGACCGGCCGGAGCTCGAACATAGTGAGAGCGTAGGCCGGGGTGGTGAAATTTGGTATACACGCTACCTTGAGGTGGTAGTGGGCGAAAGCTCGTGCAGGTTCAAATCCTGTCCCCGGCACCATTCGACTCCCCCTCGACTTCGCTCATGGTGTTCCACCATTTGCACGGCCATAAATGTAATTCCCGTTTTAGCGGGGATTTTTTTGTTTGCGCTGTTCATAAATCTTTGCCCGTAAAGCGAAATTTTGATATAATAAACGCATTGTGAAAAATAACCACATCGCATGATAAGCAGAATCATTATCGGATTTTTAATCGCCGGCGCGGGTTTTATGATTACTTGGAAGACGGACGCGGTATATCGCGCTGTCGGCAGCATGTCGCTCGGCGAGAAATTTTTCGGCGCGGGTGGCACCAGATTTTTGCTGAAATTAATCGGCATTATCGCGATTTTAATCGGCTTTACGGTTATCGTTAATTTACAAAACAAGTTGCTCGGCGCCACTTTGGGTCGTTTGTTTTAATTTTTATAGTTATGCCTTACAGTTTTCTCACCAATCATCATCCGTACAATCCGGCTGAATTGCTCGAAGAACTTCAAGTCAGCCCCGGGCATTCGGTTTTGGATTTGGGTTGCGGTCATCAGGGCTATTGGACTTTTCCTTTGGCTCAAAGGGTGGGCAAGTCCGGTCAAGTGCATTGCGTGGATATTGATCCGCGGGCGATTGATAATATTTCCAGAAAAAGCGCGGAACTTAAATTGTCTCAAATCAACGCTTGCCGGCTGGATTTGGAAAATTTGTCGAATTGCAATTTGTCGGCTGTTGATATCGCGCTTTTGGTCAATGTGTTGTATCAAATCAAATACAGGAACAAATTGATTTCGATGTTGGCGTCTTTGATCAAACCCGGCGGCAAGCTTTTGCTGGTCGATTGGAAGAGAAACGCCAGTTCTTACGGCCCGCCGCAGGAACTGCGAGTCGCGGCTGATTATTTGAAAAGATGGTTGACCCGCGCGAAATTCGAGGTAATAAGAGAAATGCCTCTGGGCGATGACCATTTTGCCAATATTTTGATGAAAAGATAAATTATGACCAATCAGGTGGCCAAAGGCAGAGTCGGCGAGGATATTGCCGCGCGTTTCTTGGAAAATAAAGGTTGCCGAATAATTGTCAGAAATTTCAAAAAATTGGGCGGAGAAATCGATTTGATCGCGGTTGAAAACAACAGCATCGTTTTGTGCGAAGTCAAAAGCAAAATGCCGGACGCTGAATTTTCGCCCGAAGAAAATATCAGCGACAAAAAAATAGAAAAGATGTTGAGAGTTTTTGAAAAATTTTTGGACGAATATCCCGAATTTGAAAAATTCGATCCGCAGATAGATTTGGTTTTCGTGGAGCTGTGCTTTCCTCCAAAAATTGAACATTTGGAAAATATTATGACCTAGCTTGTAGCTTATTGGCTTTTTGGTTGTTCGGTGGCCATATAATTAACTAATTTTGTAATCTGTACTATCTCGTATAAAAATCTGGTACATCTTGTAACTCAATATGCGAAGAACAAAAATAATCTGTACACTCGGTCCGGCGTCGGATAAAATCGAAACCTTAAAACAAATGGTCGAGGCCGGCATGAACGTGGCTCGGCTTAATTTTTCTCACGGCACGCACGCCTATCATAAAAAATTGATGACAAACGTTCGAAAAGTGGCGAAAAGCTTGGATAAGACGATCGCCATCATGCAGGATTTGCAAGGGCCGAAAATCAGAGTGGGCAACATGCCAAAGCGCGGCGTGGATATTAAAACCGATGCCACGGTCGTCATTACCACGAAAAAAGTAAAACAAGGCTCGAGTAAATTGATTCCGGTCGATTATCCTTTGCTTCACAAAGACATTTCCGTGGGCGATCACATCATGATGGTGGACGGACTTTTGGATTTTGAAGTCCATAAAATCATTGATAAAGACATTCATTGCAAAGTGATAAACGGCGGCAAATTGTTTTCGGACAAAGGCATTAATTTGCCCGGAGTGGCTTTAAGCATCGCCGCTCTGACCGATAAAGACAAGGAAGATCTGGAATTCGGCATCCAAAACAATGTCGATTTCGTGGCGTTGTCTTTTGTCAGCGAGGCCGGCGACGTGCATGATTTGCGCTACTTGATCAAAGACATTGAGAAAAAATTGAAAATAAAAAACAAACGCCCGATTAAAATAATCGTTAAAATCGAGCGCCAAGACGCGGTCAAAAATTTCGATGAAATACTGGACGCGACCGACGCGGTGATGGTGGCGCGCGGAGATCTGGGCGTTGAAATCCCGTCCGAAGAAGTGCCGATCAAGCAAAAAGAAATAATCGATAAATGCTTGGATGCGGCCAAACCGGTGATTGTGGCCACTCAAATGCTTGATTCGATGATCAGAAATCCTCGGCCCACTCGAGCGGAGACCAGCGACGTGGCCAACGCGGTGATTGATCACGCGGACGCGGTCATGCTTTCCGGCGAAACGGCCACGGGCGATTATCCGGTTAAGACCGTGGAAACCATGGCGAAAATCGTGGAGCGCACCGAGAATTCGACTTATGACGATTTGGTTTTAAAAGATAAGGTCAAAAAAATAGAATCGACGGACAAAGCGATCGGCAAAGTGGCGAAAATGCTGGTTGACAACATCGACGCCAAAGCGATCGTGGTGGCGTCATTGTCCGGCTTTACGGCCAGAATAGTCAGCCGTTATCGGCCGGAATTGCCTATTTTGGTGTCTTGCGACGATGAGCGCGTGAGAAGACAAATGATTTTGTCCTGGGGCGTTCAGCCGTTTTTGATTTCGACCTGCAAGAGCGTGGAAGAATTGGTTGCTCGCACGATTTCAGATATTAAGGGCGATAAATTGGTGAAAAAGGGAGATAAAATCATTTTGGTGGCCGGCGAGCCCGTGGGCGCCAGCGGCAATGTTAATTTCGTGGAAATAAAAGAAGTTAATTGATCATGGAACATGAATCATGAATCATGAATCATAAAGCAGTAGCTTGAGGCTATTGCTTTTTGATTTTTTTGCTGCGTATAAATGTTCCATGCTTTATGAAAATATGGTAGAATAAAGAGGAAATTATGAAAATAAACTATTCCTATTGGCAAGCCATAGCCACTTTGGTCGGCACGATTGTCGGCGCGGGGATTTTGGGCGTTCCATACGCCATTTCAAGGTTCGGCTTTTGGCCCGGACTGGCCATGCTGGTTTTACTGGGTCTGGCCGTGCTGTTGATAAACTTAATGATGGGCGAGATAATCTTGCGCACCAAGCAAAGACATCAGCTCATGGGCTATGCCAGAAAATACGTGGGCAAGTGGGCCGGCCGGCTGGAAGGATTTTCCATGCTGTTCGCCAATTTCGGAGCTTTGGCCGCTTACATGATCGGCATAGGCATCGCCTGCCGGGCGATTTTCGGCGGTGAAGCATTTTGGTACAGCTTGGCCGCGGCCGTCATCGGATCGCTTTTGATTTGGATCGGATTGAATGTCATTAAAAAAGTGGAACTGGTCATGACCGCGTTTTTAATTTTGGCCGTGCTGGTGATCGCTTTTATTATTTGGCCGCATATCAATTACGAAAATTTCAATCCAATCGACCTGAGCAAATTTTATGTGCCATACGGAGTGTTGCTTTTCGCTTATGGCGGTATTTATTCCGTTTATTCGGTCAGGAAAATTTTGGAAAGAAAAGAAAAATTGATGAAAAACGCGATTGTCATGGCTTGCGTTTTGCCCATTGTTTTGTATGGAGTATTCGCGTTTTTGGTTTTGGGCTTAAACGGAACCAACGCGACCGAAGTGGCCACGATCGGACTGGGCGCGGCTTTGGGGTCGAAGATTTTGGTCTGGGCCAATTTATTTTCCGTTGTGTCCATGTTTACCAGTTTTTTGGCGATCGGCATTTCACTCTGGCAACTTTTCCATTTTGATTATCGTTTGAAAAAAACCTATTCATGGCTTTTGGTGGCGGGAGTGCCAATGGTAATTTATCTTTTGGGCAATACTTTTTTTATCAAAACATTGTCGATCGTGGGCAGCGTGGCTGTGGGACTGACCGGCATCATCATGATTTTGACCTATTGGCGGGCGAAAAAGTCAAAAGAAAGAAAGCCGGAGTATGTTTTGCCGAGATTCAAGTTTCTCGGTTGGGGGTTGATTTTCATGTTTTTTTCGGGTATAATTATTACCTTGATAGAAGAGTTAATTTAAGTTACGAATTACAATGTTCTGTTAAACTTTCAGGTTATCTGTTACGAATTACAAGATTCTATTTAGCTTTCAGGTTATTTGTTACGAATTACAAGATTCTCAAGCATAAAGCCATGGATGAATGTAATTTGTAACATATATTAATCGGCCTACAAGATGATTGTAATTCGTAACAATATTAAACATGGCCATTAATCCTCCCAAAACCAAATATTACAGATTTTTGGAATTGATTCCAGGTTTTTTGATTTGGGCGACTTTTATCGGAGCGATAGCCATGTCTTTCGTTAAACCGATTTGGGCCATATATTTCATAATCGTTTTCGACTTGTATTGGGTTTTTCGCGTCAGCTATTTTATTTTTCACATCACTTTCGCTTGGCGGAGATTTCATCGAGACTCTAAAATAGACTGGGCGGCCAAAGTCAGAGAAGTGCCGGATTGGCAGAAAATATACCATTTGATTTTTTTGCCCACTTATAATGAATCATACGAGGTTTTGAAAACCACTTTTGAAAGTCTGGTGAATTCCACGTATCCGCTCGATAAAATGATTGTCGTTTTGGCAGGCGAAGAGCGGGCTCAAAAACATTTCGAAGAAGTTTCCGAGAAAATCGAAAAAGAATACAAACATAAGTTTTTCAAATTCGTAAAAACTTTGCATCCCGACGATGTGCCCGGAGAAATGAAGGCCAAAGGCGCCAATGCGGCTTATGCGGCCAGACAAGTCAAGGAATTGATCGATTACGAATGGAAAATTCCGTACGATGACATCATTGTTTCTTATTTTGACAGCGATACCGTGGTTCATCCCAAATTTTTCGCCTGTTTGGCGTACAAATATTTAACTCATCCCAATCCGACCAGAACTTCATATCAGCCGGCCGTTTTATACAGCAATAATATCTGGGACGCCCCGGCTGCCATGCGCGTGACCGCTTTCGGCACGGTTTTTTGGTTGCTGACCGATTTATCCAGGCCGGAGCGGCTGTTTACTTTTTCATCTCACAGTATGAGCTGGCGCGCCTTGGTGGACGTGGATTTTTGGCAACACGACATCGTGACCGATGATTCCAGAATATTTTTGCAATGTTTCATGAAATACAACGGTGATTACACGGTGACGCCGATTTACATTCCGGTGTCCATGGACACGGTGCTCGCCGATAAATATTGGGACAATTTTAAAAATTTATACAAACAACAACGCCGCTGGGCGTATGGCGTCGAGCATTTCCCGTACATGGTGTCCAACTTTCACCAGAAGAAAAAATTGATTCCGCTGGGCAAGAAAATAAAATATTTGTTTAATATGATCGAAGGCATGTATTCTTGGGTGACCGCGCCGATTTTGATTTTCTTGTTGGGACGATTGCCATTGTGGTGGGTGAAATATCAGCCCGAATCAAACAGCGTCTTGGTGCAAAACGCGCCTTTTGTTTTGGAATGGCTGATGACGTTGGCCACGGCCGGCATCGTGATCAGCGCCATATTCAGTTTGCTTTTATTGCCGCAAAGGCCCAAAACACACAGTCGATTCAAATATATTATTATGCTTTGCCAATGGGCGCTGGTGCCGATCACTTTCATCGTTTTCGGTTCGATCCCCGCCGCCGAATCGCAAACGAGATTGATGCTCGGCAAATATTTGGGCTTTTTCGTTACTCCAAAGGCCAGAAAGTAAGTCATGGAACATATATCATATAACACGGATCGGTCATGTATCATTAATTATGGAAAATAATATAAAATTTCATGACAATATTACAGATTTGGATTTATATGAAAAAGTTGTAAAGTTAGCAGATGAGATTGGCGCCATGCTTTGGGGTACAATAGAGAGAATAAATTAAATTTGATCCATGATTCAAGATCCATGATACATGAAAATATGTCAAAAGTTTCCATAAATTTAGTCACCTGGAACGGAGCCAAATACATTCAAGCTTGTTTGAAGTCGGTTTTTGAACAAACTTTTAAAGATTTTAGTTTGTTGATTATCGACAACGGCTCCACTGATGACACGCTTGAATTGATCGGTGAAAAATTTCCGCATTTAAAAATCGTGCGGCACAAAGAAAATCAAGGCTTTGCCAAGGCGCACAATCAGGCGATTCATTGGTCAAAAAGCGATTATGTTTTGGTGTTAAATCAAGATATCATTTTAGAACCCGACTTTTTGGAAAATATAGTCGCTCTCATGGATAAAAATCCTCGAGCCGCCGCCGCGAGCGGCAAGCTTTTGCGCTGGCAAAACAATCAAAAAACCAATTATATTGACACGCTCGGTTTGAAAATATATAAAAATCATCGAGTGGTGGATTTGGGCAGCGGCGAAGTCGATCAGGGGCAGTATGACGGCGTCAAAGAAGTTTTCGGCGCGTCCGGCGCGGCCCCGGTTTTCCGAAGGGAAGCGCTCAATGACGCGGTGGAAAACGGTCAGTATTTCGATGAAGATTTTTTCAGCTATAAAGAAGACGTTGATCTGGCTTATCGTCTGCGCTGGCGAGGCTGGCAGGCCTGGAGAGTGCCGTCCGCCGTCGGTTATCATGATCGTTCGGTCTCGGGACCGGCCGGAAAAATGAACAGAAGGCTGATCATGAAGGCGAGAAAATCAAAATCGCGCTTCGGCACTTTTTATTCATACCGAAATCATTTGTATGTTTTGCTAAAGAACGCTCCCAAGCTCGGTTTGTCGATATTTTTTTACGAATTGCAAAAATTCTTATATATTTTATTCGCGGAACAGTCGTCTTTGAAAGCATTTTCCGAAGCGATGAAAAACAGAAAAAAGTTTTTGGAAAAAAGAAAGCTGATTATGGAGAGGAAAACGGATGATGCTAAGGAGATTGAAAAATGGTTTGTTTAAAGGTTACAAATTTACAAATCGTATACAAATATTACAAATATAAATATGGATAAGAAAAAGAGAGTAAAAAATATTCGGAAGTTAGTAAAACAGAGAATTGAGCTTAAAAAAGAGCTTGATGATCTTGATGATTATAAAAAGAAAATGGAAAAAGTAAGAAAAAAATATGCCGGAGATTCCAAAGATAACAATTGAAAAACCGAAAAAGGAAAAAACACGAGAGCAGGTTTTGGAAATGTCGCCAAAAGAGCTGGTTGATTATTTCACTGAGCTTGAAGAAAGAGGAGAGCTGCAATCATTTCTGGAAAAAGCAATTGAAGATGATGCTTTAATTGCACAGTTAAGCTATTGGGAAAAATGGCTGGAAAAAGATCATCGCAAATTAGTTGATCAGGTTGTTGAGAAAAAGAAAAAGATGTATCCGGGAGAAAGCGATTCTTTACCGCTCGAATTGGAAAAGAAATTTTTACCTGAAGAGCTGGAATTAATAATGAAAAATGTTGGAGCAATTCAATTAACATTTGGTTGTTCAAAGAGCTGCGCTTTTTGCGGTTTTGATGCAGTACCCGGTGTCAGAGAGCATATTCCTTATTCGCAAATAGCAAATTTATTTCAGAAATATGGAGATTTATTCAAAGAGAGACGTTTTGATTTTCCTTTGTTATACTGGGCGTCAGAACCTTCGGATTATTCAACGCAAGAAGGTTTGCAAGACATGACATATGAGGATATTCACCAACTGGCGAAAGAATATACAGGAATTACTCCACATATTACATCTAGGGAAACAAAAGATATTGAATGGTTAAAATTTTTGGAATCAGTTGGTGGCATGGCTAGGGTAAGCGTGTATGGCCTGTCAGAGCAAAGAGTATTAGGGGTCGAGGATGTCACAGGAGAGTGGGTAAGAAAAGTCGGTAAAGGCGATATACAAAGAAAAGGCATAGGTAAAACTATTTTAGGAGAAAAATCAATGATCGGAAGAATGGGTATAGGTAGCTTTGATGGTACATTGATAACTCCAAGAGGGCTTTATAATGTTATACAAGTTCCTGTATCAGAAAAATACCCACAGGGACAAATTGTTGTTCCAATAGAAAAAGTAAGAGAAGAGGGTAGAAAAATTAAAATTGGAGATTCTGTTTCTGATCTTATGCTGTATGCGGTGGTAATTCATATGAGGAGAAAGGGACGGATTTCAGGTTCAGTTTTCCCTGATTTATTAGTTAGAGTTGGAGATAAATATTACAATATTGCCCTAGATGACAATTATAAAATATCCGAAGTAATTGAAAATGAAGTTACTATGCCTCGCAATCAATTGCGAGAGGAGGAATTATCTATTCAAAATGATAAAGACGTTACAAAAGAACAATGTGATAAGAAGTTAACGGAAATTCGGGAGAAAATTCAGTTGTTACGCATAAAAGAGCAACTAATAATGAAGCGTATTATCCAAAAGCATACCTTGCTCGATCAATATAAAATCGATCCCATTGATTTAGAAAGATTTAGGATACAAGTAAAAATGGAAGCGCCAAATAAATTGCCTTATCTAGTTATAGAGGATAGTGCCGGAGGGTTTGACCGTATGGGAATGGGAGCTAAAGTTGAATATGTTAGCGAGGAAAGCGCGGAGATTGAAAAGCATTGGGATATCGGTTCAGTAATTAGCAATGAGGATGTAATTGATAAGTTGGGAAGAAAATTTTATTTTAAGGTCAAGTTAGGTAAGAAATTAGTATTTAAAGAAAAAATGCGAGGTGAGCAACCGGAAGAGGTTAAAGAAATAAATTCTTTTTCCGAGGATGAACAAGAAAATATTGATAATTTTATTAAGAAATGGATAAGTGGAAATGAGAATCTCTCTGAGTTAGCAAAAGAATTTTTAATTTTGTATGCAAGAAGTACAAAAACATTTTCTGATAAAGTACGGAATAATAATATAATCAAGCTTTCCCTTCTTTGGGCAGGAGCTGCAGTTATCTCAAGAAGGGGAGAAGAAGACCAAATTGTCTTTTTTGATTGTAGTATTGGAGGCAAATAGGGACTAATAAACTACTCGCCTATCGTCCCATCGACTCACTGACCTGCAATATATGAATTTATCGATAATTATCCTAACCTACAAAAGCAAAAATTTGGTGCGCTTCGCCTTGAAAGATTTACTGGCCAGCAATTTGCCCGAACAGACCGAGGTGATTGTGGTGGATAATGATTCCGGCGATGGCATTGAAGACATGATCGAAGAAGAATATCCGCAAGTTCGATTTATTCAAACGGGCAAAAATTCGGGTTTTGCCGCGGGCAACAATGCGGGCATCAAGGCGGCGTTCGGCAAATACATTATTATCATGAACCCCGATATCTTCGTTGAAGACAATTCCATTGAAAAATTGTATAATTATATCAAGGAGAAAGAAGGCGAAGGTGTCGGACTGGTGGCGCCGAAATTGTGCAATCCTAACGGATCGCTTCAGCACACCTGCTATAAATTTCACAAATGGTCCACGCCGCTTTTTCGACGGACTTTCTTGAGCAAGTTGCCGTTTGGCAAAAAGCATCTGAAAAAATTTTTAATGGACGATTGGGATCATAATTCCATCAGGGAAGTCGATTGGGTGCAGGGATCTTGTTTTATTATGCGTAAAGACTTGCTGGAGCAAATCGGCTGTTTCGATGAAAAATATTTCATGTATGTCGAAGACATGGATCTTTGCCGAAAAATTAATTTGGCCGGCAAAAAGGTGATTTATTATCCGGAAAGCAAAGTGATTCATTTGCACCGTCGCGAATCAAACGACGGCAAATGGCATCAGGTTTTTACCAATAAATTGACGAGAGAACATATCAAGAGTTGGTTAAAATACATGTGGAAATTTAGAAAAGGGAATTTGAATGAGCTGAAGAAGGATATTAAGATGTAGGTTATGGATCACGTATCATGAAAAATGAATCATGAAGCATAAAACAAAAATAAATGCTCGAACATTTCAAAAATTACGCGGATGACAATCCGAAGCAAGACATTGAGACGGAAAAGCTCGAAACCCGGACCGTTCATCTGAAAATGCCGGAGCCAAAAGTTTCGAAAACTCCGGGCAGAATCGGCAAGTTTTTTGTCGCCGTTTTTAGGGTCTTGCCCACGGCGCTGATCGTTTCTTTGGCCGGAGTCATAATCGCCTTGGTGGCGATCGGACTTTTGTTTTTGCCGTATTTGAGCGTTATCAAAGCGGTTTATTTGGATACTCACGCGGCCGTGGAAAATTTGAAATTGGCTCAAAATTATTTATTGAATCAAAAGTTCAACGAGGCCGAGCAGCCGCTCAATGAAGCGAAATCAAGGTTTTCTTCGGCCAGGCAGGAAATCGAGCCGATGTTAACCAGCTTTTACACCAAGATTGGATATGTTAATCAACAGTTTTTGGGCGTCAATGATTTGTTGATAATAGGCGAACAAATTTCCGATTCCCTGATAGACATCAATAAGCTCGGCGAAAAATTCATTGATGTCACCGGAGCCACCGATGTTTCGCTGCAAAATTTATCTTCGGAAAAGAAAAGAGAGATTTTGATGACCTTGGTCAATGCCGGGCCGGAGCTCGAAAAAATCAGCGACAACTTGGCGCAATCCACTCAAAAGCTGAACGAATTTCAATCCAGGCCGCTTTTTCCTTTGCTCGTCAAGGCGGCTCAGCCGATTTCCGATAATTTGCCATTGCTTGACTCTCTGGCTCAAAAAGCCATCGTTTACGGACAAGTTTTGCCTCCGCTGCTCGGATATCCGGATCAAGCTAATTATTTGTTGCTGTTGGAAAATAATGATGAATTGCGGCCTGGCGGAGGATTTATCGGGACATACGGCATTGTCAAAGTCAAAGACGCGGAGCTGATCAGCGTGTTTACGGACAATATTTATAATTTGGATTATCCTTCCAAGGAATATTTAAAAATAAAACCGCCGGCGCCGATAGGTCTTTTTCTGTCGCAGGAATTTTGGTTTATGCGAGATTCCAATTGGTGGCATGATTTTCCGACATCCGCGGAAAAAGTGGAGTGGTTTTATCATCTGGAAAACGGTACGGAGAAAAATATTAACGGGGTTATCGGCATGACGCAAACATTCATTGAAGATTTGCTGTCGCTGGTCGGACCGATTGAAGTGGGAGAATTTACTTTCACAGCTGATAATTTTACGGATCAATTGCAATATCAAGTTGAAAAAGGTTATTTGCATCAAGGCATAAGCACGGAGGGCAGAAAAGACATTATCGGCGATTTGGCCAAGGAGTTGCAACACCGGCTGTTCACCTTGCCGCAAAATCAGTGGTCTCGTTTATATGGCATTATCAGCGAAAATTTCAAAGAAAAGCATTTGATGATTTATTCGAAAAACAAATCGTTGCAAACTCGGATGACCGATCTCGGCTGGACGGCGGAAGTCAATCGAAGCGACGGTGATTATCTGGCCGTGGTTGACGCTAATTTGGCCGCTTTGAAAACGGATTTGGTCATGTCCAGAAATTTGGAATATGAAGTTAAAGAAACCGAAAACGGTTTGACCGCCAAATTAAAAATGGTTTATGCCAATTCCGGCGAATTTTCATGGAAAACCACGCGCTACCGCACTTACAACAGGGTTTATGTTCCCAAAGGCAGTCAGTTGATCAGTTATCGAGAAAACGGGAATTTGGTCGAATCAAAAGATGTTGATATTTTTGAGGAACTGGGCAAACAAGTTTTTGGGCATTTTTTCATTGTCGAACCCAAGGAAACCAGAACTCTGGAAATCACTTATAAGTTGCCGGCTACGATTGGCAATCAAATAAATAGCGGCGTTTATAATCTTGTCGTTCAAAAACAGCCGGGACTTGATTTGGCGGGGTTGAAGCTTGATTTGAACTTTTCCAAATCCGCGATGTCATATTCCGAAGGCATGGTCGCGAGCGGCAATGATCTTCAATTTTCCGGGAATTTATTGACCGATAAAATGTTTAATATTAGTTTTAAATAAAATTTATGGAAAAATTCAGCGCTGAACAACCGAAAACATTGGAGGGATACTTTGATGAGTTGACCGTTTCCGAATTGCCCGAAAGTTATCTGGAATTGGTCACCGAAAAGGTCAAGGCTGATTGGCTGGCGGAAACCAATAATAGAATCGAAAAGATCAAAGAGCAGGTCAAAGACGCGGCCATTAATTTGCAAAGTCAGGCTAAATTAACTTTGGAAAATTGGAAGAAAAAAGAAGCATATTTGAGATATCAAGAAGCGATGAGAGAGCAAGATTACAAACCGCTCCAAGGCTTTGGCGTCAGGCGACGCGGGGAAAGAGATGTTTACGATGGTTGGTGGCGCATTGAACAATCCGGCATCAAAGTCGGTTCCTTGGTGGTCGGGCCCGAAGGAAAGGTGATGGAAGTGAGGAATATCACGCCCACCGCGTTGCTTCAGCTCGAAGGCAAGCCCGGCCCGGTCAGCGCGGCCAGTTATAACTTGGCGCCGGAGATGGAAATTTCCGAGGTGGCTTAAAATGAATTTTAATTTTCAAAAAATCGGCCGGGTTTTGCGCCGGTTTTTTTAATTTGAGTCTATCGGGATTCTTTGGTAAAATGGACGGGACATTGAATATACGAGATTACAGATTTGTTTACAGATTATACGAGATTAACCAATCTCCAATCTGTATAATCTTGTATGTTTATCTGTAATCTCGTAAATTCAAAAAGTATGAAATTTAATCATCTCCACGTCCACAGCCATTACAGCCTGCTCGACGGCTTGGCCAAAATCGACGACCTGGTCGCCAAGGCCAAGGCGGACGGTATGGAAGCTTTGGCGCTGACCGATCATGGTTCCATGTACGGCGTGATTGAGTTTTATCAAAAATGCAAAGCCCAGGGCATTAAGCCGATCATTGGCGTGGAAGCGTATTTGGCCGCGACGTCTTTATCCGATAAATCTCAAGGACTGGCCGCGAAAAGATACCACGTTATTTTGCTGGCGCAAAACGATATCGGTTACAGAAATTTGATCAAATTGACCACCATCGCGCATCTCGAAGGTTTTTATTACAAACCCAGAATAGACTGGGAGCTTTTGAAAAAACACGCGGACGGCATTGTGTGTTTATCAGCCTGCCTGCAAGGAGAATTGCCCGAAGCTATTTTGAGAAATGACGAAAAAAAAGCGGAAGAAGTTATTTTGAAATACAAAGAGCTTTTCGGGGACAGATATTTTCTCGAGGTTCAGCATCACCCCAATATTCCGGACCAAAAAAAAGTTAACGCCAAGATATTCGAATTGGGGAAAAAACACGAGGTGCCGATCGTGGCCACCAATGACATTCATTATTTGAACACCGAAGACGCGGAAGCCCATGACATTCTGATTTGTTTGCAGACAAAAAAGAAAATCGCGGATACCAATAGAATGAGCATGCTGGGCGAAGATTTTTCTTTTTTCACCACCGCGCAAATGGCCGATTTTTTTCGCGGCAATCCCGAAGTGATTGAAAATACGAACAAAGTGGTCGAGATGTGCAATTTGGAAATTGAATTGAACCGCACGCTCTTGCCGTCGTTTGACCTGCCGGCCGATAAAACGGCCGCCGGCTATTTGCGGGAACTTTGCGAAGAGAATTTTCAAGCAAGATACGGTTTTGAACTTAAAAATGCGGAGACAAAAGAACAAAAGGAAATTTCGACGCGGCTGGATTTTGAATTGGAGACCATTGAAAAAATGGGATTTTCCGCTTATTTTTTGATCGTGCAGGATTTTATCAATTGGGCGAAAAAAAGCGGCATTGCCGTGGGGCCGGGCAGAGGCTCGGCGGCCGGCAGCATTGTCGCTTATTTGACCAAGATTACGGATATTGATCCGATCGCTTATGATCTTTTGTTCGAGCGATTTTTAAATCCGGACAGAATCTCCATGCCTGATATTGATACTGATTTCGCGGATAAACGTCGCGACGAAGTTTTGAAATACACGGAAGAAAAATACGGCAAGGATCACGTGGCTCAAATCATCACTTTCGGCACCATGGCAGCCAGAGCCGCGGTCAGGGACGTGGGCAGAGTGCTTGATTTGCCTTATTCTTTTTGCGACCAGATTTCCAAATTGATTCCCATGAGTATTGATCTTGATGAAGCCATAAACAACGTGGCCGAAGTGCGTGATATGTACTCCTCGAACTCGGACGCCAAGCGTCTGCTTGATTTCGCGAAAAAACTGGAAGGCGTGGCCAGACACGCCTCCACTCACGCTTGCGGCGTGGTGATCGCGCCCATGCCGCTGGATAATTTTGTGCCGTGCCAGTATTCGACCAGCGGGGATGAGGCCATTGTTTCTCAATATTCTTTGCATCCGATCGAAGACTTGGGGCTGTTGAAAATGGATTTTTTGGGTTTGAAAAATTTGACGATCATCGAGCAGGCCATTGAAATAATCGAAGCCGTGCATAAAATAAGTTTGCCGCAAGATGAAATTCCGCTGGACGATGAAAAAACCTACCGGTTGTTTCAAGAAGGCAAAACCACGGGCGTGTTTCAATTCGAATCCGGCGGCATGAAGCGATATTTGAGACAGCTCTCGCCAGAGCGATTCGAAGATATCATCGCCATGGTCGCTTTGTACCGGCCCGGTCCCATGCAATTTATCGATACTTTCATTAAAAGAAAAAGCGGCGGAGAGAAAATAACTTATCTTCATCCGAGCATGGAGAGAGCTTTGGCTGAAACGTACGGCGTCACGGTGTATCAAGAGCAAGTCATGGCTTTGTCCAAAGACATGGCCGGCTTTACCGGTGGCCAAGCCGATACTTTGCGAAAAGCCATCGGCAAAAAAAAGGCGGATTTGATGGCGAAAATGAAAGACGAATTCATTGTTGGCTGTCAAAAAAATAAAATCGATAAAAGAGCGGCCGAGGAGGTCTGGAAGACGTGGGAAGCGTTCGCTCAATATTGCTTCAATAAAAGTCACGCCGCTTGCTACGCGATGATTTCATACCGCACCGCTTATTTGAAAGCCAATTATCCGGCTGAATTCATGGCGTCGCTTTTAACCTCCGATCTCGACAACATGGAAAGAGTGGCCATTGAAATCGATGAGTGCAGTCAGCTGGGCATTGAGATATTGCCGCCGGACGTCAATGAGTCTTTCGGCAGGTTCGCCGTGGTCAAAGAAAGCTTGAGCACCGAGTCTCCGAAAATAAGATTCGGTTTGTCGGCCATCCGCAATGTGGGAGACAATGTTTCCAAAGCGATTATCGCGGAAAGAAAAGCCAACGGTCAATATCAACGATTGGAAGATTTTTTGCTTCGTTTGGAAAACAGAGTATTGAATAAAAAATCGATTGAAGGCTTGATCAAGAGCGGCGCGCTGGATCGGTTCGGCGATCGCAATTATTTGAATGACAATATCGATAAAATGCTTTTCTTTTTGAAAGAGACGGAAAAAGACAGTCAATCAAACCAAGTCAGCTTGTTCTCCTCGGCCGGCCCGACTCTGAGGCTGAGAGATGAGATCACCAAAACCAGCAAGGAACAAATATTGTCATGGGAGCGTGAATTTTTGGGTCTGTACGTCAGCGAGCATCCATTCAAAATGTTTGAAAATGAACTGGCGCCGGTCATCACCAAATTGATCGAGGCCAAGCAATTGAAAGAAGAAGGGCAAAAAGTGAGAGTGGCCGGCGTGGTCACCGGCATAAAAAAGATTTTGACGAAAAAGGGCGATCCCATGCTTTTCGTGAAAATTGAAGACGCCATCACCGGCGTTGAGCTGTTGGTTTTTCCCAAGATTTATCAAGAGACCATGAGCCTGTGGCAGGAAGAAAAGATTTTGGTGGTTGAGGGAAGTTTTTCGATAAAAGACGGAGATCCCAAAGTGCTGGTCAATCAAGTCTTTGAAATCAATGAACAAAACAAATTGATGCTGGCGGAAAATCTGAAAACCAAGCCGATCGCCGAGCCGGATAGAGGCAAGTATTACAAAAAAAAGGATACGGACAATTCCCCGAACAATAAAATACCTCAGGTTGTTTTGGCCTATCCCAAAGGAGCGACCAAAGAGCAAGCGACCGCGGTTAAGAAGCTTTTTCTCGAATATCCGGGAGAGGAAATCGTGGTTTTGAAAATAGGGGAGAAGATGATCAGGACGAATTTTAAAATCGCCAAATCCGAAGAATTCGATGAAAAATATTCGGCATTGATCGGATTGATTTAAAGTTTGATAAATCGGCGGATTTAGGTGTGTTTTTACGGGTTAATGCTCGTATTTTTTTGTCTAAAATTAAATAAAACATGGCGTAAATCCAATGAAGAATCGTAGCTTTTTCATGAAAGACCGTTTGAAAAAGGATGGGTTCGACCTCGCGAACGGCGGATTCTAATATCCGCCGTCATCCTCAACGTCCTCTTTTGGCAGCGCTCTCAGAGTCGCTGCCGTTTTTTTGCAAAAAAACGTATTTTTTAAGCTTGACAATTTTTGGAAATTTTTGTACAATATTGTGGCAAAACGCTTAACGGCGTTTTTTGCTTCTTTTCCAAGCAATTTCAGAGTTTCGAGCAAGGCTCTGAAAAACTTTAAAAAGAATCAAAGGTCGCTTTTGCTCATTTTACAATTAAGTTGGCTACGCTTATGACACTATTTTTTATTGGCTTGGTGGAAATGCTGATTATTTCAGCCTGGACGAAAACAGTCACCGAAGCCAAAGTGTTAGTCAGCGGAATAGTTACCGTCATCAATGTGTTCATCTGGTACTATGTTTTGCAACAGGTAATGTCGGACATCAAAAATTGGCAGATTGTCTTGGCTTATGCCATCGGTTGCGCCATCGGCACCATGATCAGCACGTTTGTTTTTAAGATGATGGACAATAAAAGGCGGTCGAGGCTTGAAGAAAAAAAAGCCGCCGCTATTGAGAACTGATATATGTCTCAAATTTCCGTGAACTCGGACGATTATTCGTCTACGTAAAAGCCGCTTTTTTCGAAATGATTTGAAAGGGCGGCTTTTATATTTTAAAAACAGCGCGGACGCGCCTATCCACAGCGCATTATTAAAATTTGTGTTATAATTAAAACAGGCCAAAATTTAAATGGATATTTTATGGTTTTGTATAAAGTGCGTTTATCTCACATCTATCGCAAATTGATTTTCGTTTTTTTGATCGCTTGCGCCATTTTAATATTATTTGTCGTTTTAATTGTTTTCAATAAAGCGGTGATTAAAATCACGCCTGAAAAACAAACCATGAAAGTCGATTTTCCGGTCAATATCATGGCCGGAGCGGACAGCCAGTCAGCCTTGTCGATAGAAGGAAAATTAAATGACGTGATTATTGAAAAAGAAAAAGAATTCAGCCCCACCGGCAAGAGAAAAGTGGAAAACGACATTATCGGCAGTATTAAATTAATCAATGAATATTCCAAAGACCAGCCGCTCGTGGCCACCACTCGATTGAAAACATCCGACGGCATTTTGCTCAGATTAAAAAACAGCGTGACCGTGCCGGCCGGCGGCAGCGTCAATGCCAAGGTGTATGCGGACGATCCGAATTCATTTAAAGAAATAAAGCCGACCAAATTCACCATTCCCGGCCTTTGGGAAGGATTGCAGGATCAAATTTATGGGGAAAGTTCCACGACTTTTCTTAATTCGGCTCAGGAAGTGGGTTTCGTTCAGCAAAAAGACATTGATCGAGCCAAGGAAGAATTGCTTAAAGAAATAGAGGATCAGGTTTCAGCCGATTTCGTTGATGGCAAAGACGGCGCGATTTTAGTGGTTGACAAGGAAATTTTGGAAGAGGAAGTCGGCGCCAAGGTCGATGATATAACCGATAAATTCACGGTCAAAACAAAAGTTAAAGTAACGGTGGTGATGTTCGATCGCCAAGGGCTTTATCCGATCGCCGGAGAACAGCTTTTGGGTCAAGCGGCCGAGGGTTTCTCATTAAGCGGAGTTGATTTGGATAATTTTGACTATACGATTGAATCTTTTGATCTTGAAAATGAAACGGTGACCGTCATGATTCACGCAGAGGGCAGATATAAATTGGATGAAAAAAGTCAGATTTTGGATAAAGAGACTTTGATGGGTTTAACGGAAAAAGGAGCGGAATTGTATTTGAACGCTCTGCCGGAGATCGCTTCCGCGGAGGTTGCCTTGTCTCCTTTTTGGGTGAGGCATATTCCGAGTTTCGAGGATCATGTTATAATTGAAATTGTTGAATAAGCCGCGGAGACTTGCATCTTTTTTCGTGATTATATACAATATCAATGCTCGCCAAAAGCGATTGGGCCGATTACCAATAGGCCTTCCTTTCGGGGAATCGAAGATTCGAAAGACTTTGACTAAGCGGTCGGCGGCGAAATGAAGAGTCGTCCGCAATGGACGAAAATTGGGTGGAACCGCCCCTCGACTCGCTCTCTGCGAGTTCACTCGCTCGGGGTCCCAAGCATTTTTGACTTGGGTTTTTTGTTTAAATAAAATAATAAGTTGTAGGTTGAAAAATTAAAGTTAAATACTTTAATCCGGCAACTTTCAACTTTAATCCAATATGAACGATTCAAAATCGGAAGCCATGCGTCACTCTATGTCTCATATCATGGCCCAGGCCGTGCTGGCGTTATATCCGGGAACGAAATTGGCCATCGGTCCGTCGATTGACAACGGTTTTTATTATGATTTAGACGCGAAACATTCATTCACGCCGGAAGATTTGCCGAAAATCGAAGAGAAGATGAACGAAATCATTAAGGAAGATCAGAAATTCGAGCGATCGGAAAAAGACATTGACGAGGCGATTAAAGAATTCGAGCAAGCCGGAGATATTTACAAATTGGAACTGGCCAAGGAATTGAAAGAAAATGGCGAGACCAAATTGAGTTTTTACCAAAACGTCGATCGAGACGGCAATGTAAAATATGTTGATATGTGTTCCGGCCCGCATCTCAAATCAACTGGTAAATCCGGCGCGTTCAAGCTGGACAAAGTGGCGGGCGCTTATTGGCGCGGCTCGGAGAAAAACAAAATGCTGCAAAGAATTTACGGGCTGGCTTTTGAGAAGCAAAAACAGCTTGATGAATATTTGAAGATGAGAGAAGAAGCGGAAAAGCGCGATCATAAAAAATTGGGCAGAGAGCTTGATTTGATCAGCTTTCACGAAGAAGGTCCGGGTTTCGCTTTTTGGCATCCAAAGGGCATGATTTTATGGCATAATTTGCTCGATTACTGGTATGAGCTTCACCGAAAATGGGGTTATGAGGAAATAAAAACGCCGATAATTTTGAAAGAAAAACTCTGGCATCAGTCCGGCCATTGGGATCATTACAAAGAAAACATGTATTTTACGGAAATCGACGGGGAAAAATACGCCATCAAGCCCATGAATTGTCCGGGCGGAATTTTAGTTTTTAATTCGAACATGCATTCATATCGCGAATTGCCGCTTCGCTATGCCGAAGTCGGGCTGGTTCATCGCCATGAATTGTCCGGAGTTTTAAACGGACTTTTTCGCGTCAGAGCGTTTCATCAAGATGACGCGCATATTTATTGCCGGCCAAATCAAGTGAAAGATGAAATCAAAGGTGTGATGAGTTTGATCGATGAAGTTTACAAGACTTTTGGCTTCAAATATCGCGTGGAGTTCTCCACCCGGCCGGAAAAATCTACGGGCACTGACGAAATGTGGGAAAACAGCCAGCGATTGATCAAAGAAGTGCTGGAGGAAACGAAAATGGATTACACGTTAAACGAAGGCGACGGCGCTTTTTACGGTCCCAAAATCGATTATCATTTGACCGATTCGCTGGGGAGAAATTGGCAGTGCGGCACCATTCAGCTGGATTTTTCCATGCCGGAATTGTTTGATATTTCCTACATCGAAGATGATGGGCAAAAAAGACAACCAGTTATGATTCATCGCACGGCTTACGGCTCGCTCGAGCGTTTCATCGGAATTTTAATCGAGCATTACGCGGGCGCGTTCCCGCTCTGGCTGGCTCCGGTTCAAGTCAAAGTGATTGCCGTGAGCGAAAAGCATTTTGATAAAGTAAAAGAGTTGGCCTCGCAGTTTTCCGCTGAAGGCATTCGCGCGGCCGTGGATACGACCGACGAGACCGTGGGCAATAAAATCAGAAAGGCTGAAATGGAAAAAGTTCAGTATATGTTGGTTTTTGGAGATAAAGAGCTTGAAAGCGGCAAATTGAATATCAGGCAAAGAGGGGAGAAAAAGACGTTTGAAATGGCCATGGAAGATTTTATCGAGCGAGTCAAAAAAGAGGTTGCTGTGAAAAAGTGATTTGTTTTTAGATTTTATGTTTGATAAGATATTTGTACTTAATTCATAAATAAAAAATTTATGTCATTTGAAACAGCGACTCCCATGCCGGAGGAGAAAATTGATCTCAATAAGGAGCTTCAAAAAGGACAAGAAGAATTAAAAAAATTTGAGGCCATGCAAGCGCGTTTGGCCGGGGAAGCGGCTTCCGATCCTGAAATCAAGGTAGCGCTCGAAAAGTCGCAAGAAGCGTTATGGGAAACGTTTGTTAAAGGTTTTGGCTATTCTTCCCAGACTCATTTGGAAGATTTGCCTCCTGAAGATCGGGAAAAAGTCGAGTCATTCAAACAAGGTTTATGGAGCACCTTCAAAAGCGGCTTTGGTTTTAGAGATAAAGGCCCTGACATGTAATTTCCAAATTAGATTTTAAATTGAAAAAGCATCGAGCGTTGGTGTCGCTTGATGCTTTTAAATATGTCGTCGCTTTTGCCAGTAGCCACGCCAGCGAATGACGCGGCGTTGCCACCAGCGCTTCAGTCCGGCCGCGATCCGTCGCTTGAGCGGCGGAGGGTAGTTTTGCCGAAACACGGACAGCAGGACCAAAACGCCGAAGACGACGTTTTTGGAGTAGTCCGCTTCCGAAGCGCACAGGGGGTGAAAGCCCTTGATGTAGAGGTCTTTCCACGGCTGTTCTTGCTTCGGCGAAAGAGCCTGCCAGAAAGCGCGTTCTTTCGCCAGCAGGCGCTCCGTAGCCTTCTCGTCCTCGAGCGTTTTGCCAAGAAGAAGCATCCGCTCGGCGCTCATCGTAATCTTGAGGTAATACGGAGCCACGGATTCCACGATCCGTGTCACGTCCACCACCGGAAACACCGGTTCCATGGCCCAGTGTTCCAGCAACTCCCACATGTGGGGGTTGTAGCTTTGAAACGGCGGTGTTGTCGCAACTTCCCCGTCATCTCTCGGTTTGATCGGCCGAACCTTGGAGGTGACTTCCACCAGCTCGGCGCGAGTTTGTTGTCGTCGCGCTGCGATTCTTTCCGCCTCGCCGCTTTGGCGGTCGATGAGCTCGAACGTCGGCGTTGAGGTCGCGGCCGTCACTGTTTCCGTCATTCGGGAATGTCCCGGTTTCGGCTGGATCACCACCTGACCGTCGCCTTCCAGCGTGGGCGTCAGGCGCACTGCCGGCAGTTCTTGCGCAAAGGCCGCGGCCGTTGCTTGACGATGCGAGTGATCCGCCTCGCTGATCACGGGCATTTCTTGCGTGATCGGGCCGTCGATTCCGAACTCGCGTTCGGGTTGTTGAGGTTCCTTCCTGGCGCGAAACTCAGCCAGACTAATCACCGATCCCATGTTCAGACTCCTTTCCGATTTTCAGAGTTTCGTCATATTGTACATTATTTGATAGGTTTGTCAAGCTTTGTTATTTTTTCAGCTTTTTGAGCTTAAATTAAAGAAGTTGTTCACTTTGCGTTTTGGCAATTCGGTTGATTATTGTATAATTAAAACAGCAATTTAATTAGTCGCAAAAACAAAAATTATGAAAAAATTTCTGTTATTTTTTACTATTTGTCTGCTGGCGGCCGCTCCGATTACGGCATATTTGGCGGTTTATGATCCTTTGGTCGCCAAGCAGTGGTATTTGGAAAAGATAAATGCTTTCTCGGCCTGGGATATCACCAAAGGCAGTCGCGAGGTGGTGGTGGCCGTGTTGGATACGGGCGTTGATACTTCTCATCCGGATTTGGCCAGAAATATTTGGGTTAATACGGACGAAATCGGAGGGGATAATATTGACAATGATCACAACGGCTTCATTGACGACGTGAACGGTTGGGATTTTATGTATGATCAGCCGGACGTGCGGCCGGATACGAATTATGGGTATGATGAATTAATGCTTCATCACGGAACGTTCATCGCGGGCATCATTGCCGGCGTTGAGAACGGCCGCGGCATTACCGGCATTGCCAGCAACGTGAAAATCATGCCGATAAAAGTGCTCGATGAATTCGGTTTCGGAGATACCAGTATTGTGGCGGACGCCATCGATTACGCCGTGGATAACGGCGCGGATATCATTAATTTGAGTTTGTCCGGATACGATGATTCATTGGCCGCCGCCAGAGCGATCGAGAGAGCCAAAGCCAAGAACGTCATCGTGGTGGCCGCCGCGGGTAATGGCTGGTACGGCGAGGGATATGATTTGGATGAAGATCCGGTATATCCGATATGCTATGACAGCGAGGGAGAGATGTTGGTGATCGGCGTTGGTTCTTCCGATATCAGCAATGTGGCTTCCATTTTCAGCAATTACGGACATTCTTGTCTTGACGTCAGCGCGCCCGGCGAAGAAATGTTCAGCACGAAAATTCATCAATTGGCGAGAACCGAAGATGAATATTGGGGCGACGATTCTTCCGGAACATCTTTTTCCACGGCCGTGGTCAGCGGCACAGTCGCTTTGATGAGATCGATCAACAGAAGTTTGACAGTGGAAGATGTGGTCAAAGTGTTGGAAAAAGGAGCGCAGGAACTAAAGATATTGCCGGGGATGGAAACGGATGACATGGGCGCCGGCGTCATTGACGCGCATAACGCTTTGAGGCAAGTCCTGCTTCAATACGGGAAAAATTCTCAAAGAAACGGGCCGCGGCTTTTGATCAGTCCGCAAGGAGGAAAAGACGCGGTTTTGAATATTATCAATGACAATTTGGAAATCGACACCAAAGTCACTTTGTTCGACACCGAGTTCGCGGCCGGAGCGCAAGCCATAATGCTCGATATCAATGGCGATGGCAATCTCGAATACGCGGCCGCGCCCGAGGCGGGCAGTCCGGCTTTGCTTCGCATCCTTTCTTTGAATCAACGGCTTTTGGCAGGCAAGTACATGTTTGAGCAGAATTTTTTGGGTGGAGTTAATTTGGGTAAAGCGGTCATTGACGGAAAAAACATTCTTTTGGCCTGCAGCGGCGCGGGCAGAAATACCGAGCTTTTGTTCATTGACGAAACCGCGCAAAAAATAAAATCCTTTTTTCCGTTTGATGATCAATCCGGTTGCAGCGTGTCAGCCGGCGATGTGAACGGCGACGGCATTGACGAGCTGGTGATCGGTTCTTTGGGATCAAATGAAGTGAAAGTGTTTGATTCGGACGGCAAAATAATTCGATCATTTATCGCTTACGATATAAATTTTAGCGGCGTTTATGTCACGGTCGCCGATTTGAACGCGGACGGTTTGAATGAGATAATCACCAGTCCCAAAAATGGCATAGTGGAAATAAAAGTTTTCGACGGCAATAACGGACCGACGGTAACTTTTTCCGCTTATGGCGACAGTTTTACGGGCGGCGCCAAAACAGCGGTATTTGATTTTGATAAAACGGGCAATTTGGATATTGCCGTGGTGCCCGGACCCGGTGGCGGGCCTCACCTGAGAGTTTTTGATATCTTGGGTAAAGTCCTGGGTGAAAAATTTATCTATGACAAAAGCATGTCAGGCGGTTTGAATGTCAGCGCTTGGCCTCTATGATTTTGTCCGTTTGATTTATGCTGAATTCCTTTTTTTTAAAATACCCGGCCGCGCGGCAGTTTTCCAAATTCGCGCTGGTCGGCTCTATCGGCACGGCCATTGATTTTGGCATTTTAAATTTGGGTGTGGAAATTTTGGGTTTGGCCGTATATTTGGCCGCGACCGTTTCTTTTTTCGCGGCCATGACCCACAATTTTTTGCTGAATAAGTATTGGACGTTTTCCAAAAACGGCTGCCGCGCCAAATTCATCAATCAGTGTTTTAAATATTTTTCGGTCAGCATGGTCGGACTTTTTATCAATTTGGGAGTCATGTTCGTTTTGATCGAAGGCGCCGGGCTGTGGTACAATTGGGCCAAGGTCTTTGCCACCGGCCTGGTGATCATGTGGAATTTTTCCATCAACAGGCAATGGACGTTTAAAAAATGAGAAATTGAGATAATTAACATTTAAATTTATGTGCGTGTTTTGCAAAATCATCAATAATGAAATTCCGAGCAGAAAAATTTACGAGGATAATTTTACGGTGGCGTTTTTGGACATCAATCCTGTTAATCAGGGACATGCTTTAATCGCGCCGAAAAAGCACGTGGAAGATATTTTATCCGCCGGCAACGAGGATTTGTCTCATTTGATCATCGCTTCCAAAATAGTGGCCAAAGCCGTCATGAAAGCGCTTGATTATCCCGCATTCAATATTGAAGTGAATAATGGAGCCGTGGCCGGCCAGATGGTCAATCATCTGCATTTTCATGTGGTGCCCAGAAAAGAAGACGACGGCTTGAAACACTGGCCGGGCAAACAATACGGCGAAGGAGAAATGGATGACGCGGCGGATAAAATAAAGGCGGTTTTAAAAACCGAAGGCGCGATTAACGGCGTCAGTTAGAAATGACAATGATTAAACAGCCCCAAAACCAAGGGGCTTTTTTTGTTTACGCCATTTTTTAGGATTTAATCAATATTTACAACGTCTAAAAAAAATGATAAAAGACAAGTGATTAAATATAGCTTCTATTAAGCTTCCCAATATGAAATTACTTGTCACAGGAGGCGCGGGATTCATCGGTTCGAATTTTATTTTGTACATGCTGTCCAAATACCCGCATTACGAAATTATCAATTACGACAAGCTGACTTATGCCGGCAATTTGGAAAATTTGAAGTCCGTGGAGAACAATCCCAATTACAAATTCGTGCGCGGCGATGTTTTGAATTATGAATTGCTGGATCTTTGCGTCAAAGACGTGGACGCGGTCGTGCACTTTGCCGCGGAATCTCACGTGGACAAATCCATTTTGGGAGCCGAAGAATTTGTCCGCACCAATGTTTTGGGAACGTACACTTTGCTTGAAGTGTGCAAAAACAACGGCAACCTGCGATTTCATCACGTCTCAACCGATGAAGTTTTCGGCTCCTTGCCGCTCGAAAGCAGAGCAGCTTTTTCCGAAGACACTCCTTATAATCCGAGCAGTCCGTATTCATCATCAAAGGCGGCTTCAGATCATTTGGTCAGAGCGTATTATGAAACGCACAAATTGCCGATTACAATTTCGAACTGTTCCAATAATTATGGACCTTATCAGTTTCCGGAAAAAGTCATTCCGCTTTTTGTCACCAATTTGATTGAAGAAAAAAAAGTTCCGCTTTACGGCGACGGGCAAAACGTCAGGGACTGGCTGCATGTAAAAGACCACGCGGCGGCCATTGACTCGGTTTTGCATTACGGCCGAATGGGGGAGACATATTGCGTGGGCGGGAACAATGAAGTTTCAAACATTGATTTAACCAAAAAAATATTGAGCTATATGGGCTTCGGCGAGGAGATGATAGAATACGTAAAAGACAGGCCCGGCCATGATCGGCGCTACGCCATCAAGCCGTACAAAATCATGGCCGAATTGAATTGGCGGCCCAAATATAATTTCGAAGAAGGTTTGAGAGAGACCATTGATTGGTACATGGAAAATAAAGAATGGTGGAGCCGCGTCAAAAGCGGGGAGTATCAGGATTATTATAAAGAGTGGTACGGTAAGAGGGTTAATAGTTAGAATAGTTAAAGTAGTTAGAGAAGTTCTAAGTTAGAAAAGTTTTTTAAAATAAAGAAGACAGCGTTGTTGATTGCTGTCTTTGAAAGATGCGCGCGAGGCGGGTCGTCATGGTTGTTTTCGTCCTCCCAGGGTAACCGTGACCGGATCCGACAGGCTAGGATTTTCGAAGTAGAGTTTTACGGGTACGTTGCCATCGCCGCCGATGGGTTCATCGGGCAGGCCGGTTGGTGGCTCTCCGCAGTCGAAATACACGTGGTGCTCACCCTTGACGAGGCCCAGAAATTCGACTGTCAGGCCTTTCCAAATTATACGTCCGATCCGGATTGCCGTGATCATTTCCACGGCCTTCCGCCAGAGAGTTCTTTTGGTCGGCTCGAACAGAATTGTCAGCGTCCAGTCATCCGGACGCGATATTTCGTCGCCGAGCAACCATGACCGCTTTGTCCAGGATATTCGCTTTATGACCATTCCTTCAAGAGTCTTTCTTGCGAATCTGGGGTCAATGACCTCAGGCGACGAGCTCGAAGGTCTACTGGAGGGCCTTGAGCTTTCTTCGCCTTTTTCGAATATGTAGCGAATGTTGCTCATCGGCGCACCTCCGGTTCCTCAATGGAGATTAACTTTAAGAAATTATGGTTCTTTTGTCAATATTGATTTTTTATGAATATGTGTTATAATTAATTTATTATAAATAACGCGAAAATATGTTTGAAAAATTTAGAACAATGGTATTTGGAGGAGCAGAGGACAAAGCGATCCAAAAACCAAAAAGAGTTGAAATGGACGAAAAGGGTTTACCTGAAACAAAGTCCATATCTAAAGATGGGGACGGAACCAATGTAGGTTATGGAGAAATAGCTTCTCCTAAAGAAGATAAAGAGGAGAGACAAACACCCACTCCATTTCCGGAAGATGAAACAAAAGAAGCGCATGTGGCAGCTATGTCCGAGGGAGAGCTCAAGGATTTGGATAGGCAAAGTGAAGCCCGAGAAAAAAGGGAATTGGAATCCGTTGAGCAAAGAAAAGCCAAAGATGAGATAGAAAAAATATACAATCAAGCGGAAGGAGACTTATATACTATCGTGGAAGGTGTTGCCGCAGAGCTGGGTGAAGAGCAGCTGCGCATATTAAAAGAGATAGAATCTCAAAAAAAAGCTAAAGATATGGAAGTTATGGAAAGCGCTGACACTATTTCGGAAAAAGCCAATACCGAGATTGCAGAAGAGGTGCCTACCATGGTTGAGGAAACTCTCCCACGGCAAATGGAAGCGGAGAAAGCGGTTCTGCAGGAAATTGAATCCGGCGTGAATGCCGTTCAATTGCTTAAAGATTTTAAAGAAAAAATCGATGAGCGTATCAAAAAAGAGCATGAAGCCGGTAGATTGCCTATCGCAACATTTGAGGAAATGCTTAAATATCAAGAAGATGAAAAAAGGCAGAGAGAAATCGCTCGTGAAAAATTGACGGCCGATTTGCCGTTGAATATTGAAAATATTTCGGCTTTAAAAGACGAAGATATTGATAGGTTGACGGAGACCCAAGCCGGCAAAATCATTAGTGCCTTGACCTCGACATTGCAAGGCGCTGAACTGGAAAGAGTTTTGGAAATCGTCGGTGAAAAAGTGGATGGAGAATTTGAAGAAGAGGTGAGCGATACCAATCCGGTTTCTCCCGAAGTTTTGGAAAAAGCCAAGCTGTCGGTCATGCTTGATGAGAATGAACCCCAAGAAAAAACGAATTATCGTCAGTCTCTGAAAAGGATTGCCAGGTCATTTAGAAAGGCCGCATAAAGCTAAATCAAGAATAAATCCCGAGTAAAATCGGGATTTTTTTATTGGGAAAATTGAGTATTTAGCTAAAATTAGCTAAATATTTTAGTATAGTATTGACTTTTTGTAAAATATATGCTATAATGTAATGTTAAAGTGAAATGAATGATCCTGCCTGTTCGTTTCAATCAAGTCCACAACGCCTGTTTTAAGCCTTTAATGAGGGTTTAAAAGAGGCGTGGTGCCTCCCAAAAGACACTTTAGCGCGACATTGTCGCGCGCAGGAGAACTGCCATGTTGACCTGGAGCAAAGTGTTCTTTGTCGCTTCGTTGTTCGTTCTGTTCTCGTCGCTGTTCGCGCTCGTCGCCACGGCCCCGGCCATGGCGTCCCAGCCGGTTGGCGGGCTCGTCTGTGAGACGCGCGAGACCGGCAACGGCACGGAGCAGATCTGCTATCGGCTGCGCCCCGTCGCGCCGAAGCGGGTCGCCGAGGCCCCGACCCCGACCAAGCCGACCGGAGAAAAGAAGAGCGTCGAGCAGCTGCTCGACGAGCTCGCCCACCGGTAGCTATTCCGCCACCCGCCCCACCCTTCTGGCAGCAGTGCATAACTGCTGTCTTTTCTGTTTTAAAGGGGTGGACTATCGTTACAAATTACAATCACCCAATAGGCCGATTTATATATGTTACGAATTACAATCATCTATAGCTTTAAGTTTAAGAATCTTGTAATTCGTAACAAATAACCTAAAAGCTAAATGGAATCTTGTAATTAGTAACATTTGTAACCAAAGCATTAAACCAAAACCAAGCTTGTCCTAACAGATTTAATTATTTGTAACGATTGACAAAAATGCCGAATTTTCATAAATTATAAGTAAGCCTTAACGCCCGATCATATGAAAATTCTCATTATCGGCTCAAACGGAATGCTCGGCCAGGATTTGGCCAAGGTTTTTGAAAAAGAAAGCCCGATTCTTTTTGATAGAAAGGAATTGGATATTACGGACAGAGCTAAAGTCATTGAAAAAATAAGCGAACTCAATCCGGATGTCATCATCAATTCCGCCGCCTATAACGCGGTTGATGATTGCGAAACGAATTTTGGTTTGGCTCAGGCGATCAACGCGGCCGGACCGGGCAATCTGGCCGCGGCCGCAAAACGCGTCGGCGCCACCTTGGTTCATTTCAGCACGGACTATGTTTTCTCCGGAGAAAATAAAAAAGGTTATCGCGAAGACGCCGGACCTGAGCCGATCAGCGCTTACGGTTTGTCAAAATTCTTGGGAGAAGAACAAGTTAGAAAAAAATATTTTAAACATTATTTGATCAGAACTTCCAGGCTTTTCGGCAAGCAAGCGAAATCGGAAGGCGCGAAAAAAAGCTTCGTGGATGTCATGCTTTATCTGGCAGATCAAAAAGACAGCTTGGATTTGGTGGACGAGGAATTCAGCAATCCGACTTATTCCAAAGATTTGGCCGAGCGGGTGAAAATCATTTTGGAAGAAAAACCAGCGTTCGGCACTTATCACGCGACCAACAGCGGCTCTTGCACCTGGCACGGCTTCGGCAAAGAAATATTCAGTTTGGCGAATAAAAAAATAAAAATCAATCAGGTCGGCTCGGACAAATTTCCCAGACCGGCTAAACGTCCGGCGTATTCGTCTCTGATTAATACCAAATTGCCTGCGCTGAGGACTTGGCAGGAAGCGCTGAAAGATTATCTGGAAATATTGGGTTATTAAAATAATTAAAGGGGGCATATTGTATGAAAGGAGTAATTTTGGCCGGAGGGACGGGATCTCGGCTTTATCCTTGCACCAGAGTGACCAATAAGCATTTGTTGCCGATCTATGACCGGCCGATGATTTATTATCCGATTCAGACTTTGGTAGACGCCAATATCACGGACATCATGATTGTTTCCGGCAAAGGGCATGCCGGCCAATTTTTGGAGCTTTTGGGCAACGGTTCCGAATTCGGCGCTCAATTCAGCTACGCGGTTCAGGAAAAAGCGGGCGGCATCGCCGAAGCGCTTGGTTTGTGCGAGCGGTTTGTGAATAAAGACAAAGTGGCCGTAATTTTGGGCGATAACATTTTGGAAGATAACGTGAAAAACGCGGTGACCGAATTTTCCCGTCAAGAGCGGGGCGCGCGAATATTCATCAAACAAGTGGAAAATCCGCGCTCCTACGGCGTGGCCACGGTCGAAGGAGATAAAATAACGGAGATCATTGAAAAGCCGGAAATACCGAAAACGAATTTCGCCGTGGTCGGACTTTACATGTATGACAATCAAGTTTGGGATATTATCAAGAGGCTGGAACCGTCCGGCAGAGGCGAGATGGAAATTACCGATGTCAATAATTTTTACATCAAGCAGGGGACAATGAATTATGAAACTCTTCGCGGCTGGTGGGGAGACTGCGGCGAAAACTTCGATTCCTTTTTGGACGCCGCGAATTTGGTCAAAAATAAAAAGATAAATTTATAACGTTTATTAATCATTCAAGGAGGTATGCAATTAAATTACAAAGAGTTGGCTAGAAAGTCGTGGTATTCGGCGTGGCATAATAAATTGCTCTGGCTTTTCGGGCTTTTTTTGGTGATCGGAGTGGAAGGCGGAAATTATCAAGGTTTTAATTTTGATTTTTCGGAAAAATTCGCGGAAATGACCAAGTCCGGCTATCTGATTTCCGTATTCTTGGGTTTTGCGGTATTGATCGCGATTTTTTTGGTCGGAGTGGTTTGTCAGGCCGCGCTGATCAAGGGCGTTCAAAATTTATCGCTCGGCATCAAGAATAATTTCAAACAACTTTGGGCGTTCGGCAAAACAAAATTCAAAAAGATTTTGATGGCCGATCTGATTTTAGGTTTGCTCTTTCTGATTGCCATCGCGCCCATTTTTTTGAGCCGGTTGGAAAGTTTTTTGGTTATGGCATTATTGTCTTTGTGGTTTCTGGCGCTGATCGTCGGCTTTGTCTTTTTCGGCAACTATTTTTATTATTTTTTCGCGTATCTGGTTTTGGAAGACAAAAATTTAAAAACAGCCGCTCTTTTGGCTTGGCGGCTTTTTCGAGATAACGCAAAGATCTCTATCTTCACTTCGTTCATTCGCATAGGTTTCGCGATCGCCGTAGGCATCGGGATTTTCATCATCTCTTACTTGTTGGCCGTTATTTTTTCAGCTTTCGGTTATTTGCTGTTCGTTGCTTTGGGCTCGTCCGGCGTCATTATCGCCGCGTTTTTGGGCGCGCTGGTCGTTTGGGTCGCATCATTGGCCGTTTACAGCTTTATCAATACTTTTTATTACATTTTCAGTTTATACGTTTATTTTCAATTGACCGGCAGAAATGTCGCGCCGGTTGTCCCCGGTTCTCCAAAGAAAGTTGAATAAACAAAACAAAAAAATGCCCGCTTCGGCGGGTATTTTTTTATTGAATGTTATTGGATTATTTGTTCGAAAAGTTTTCCTCCGGAGATGAAACTAATTTTTTCTTTATTTTGATCAAGCGCGAAGTTGTCGATTCTCAAATCGTTTTCGTTGTTTAATTCAAAGACGTTTCTTTTGTCTCGATTATCCATTTCAATTATTTTCAACCGGCCGTCATGAAGAACCAATAAATAGTTGTCGTTGAACCAGACGATTTTTTTTATGGGGGTGCTGTAGCGCGTGACGAGATAGGTGATCGGCGTGGTTTCTTTGAAATTGGAAAAATAGATTTCGTAATCATTGTAGAGCACCATCAGTTTTTCTTTTTCCAGCCAATCGTATCGATCGATGTCGTTTAGATGCAGTTTGGTGGCTGCCAAATTGTTTTCCATGAAGTAAATGTCTGATTTCAAGCTGTCTTTTATAACAATGTATTGATCGATGAACGAGTCTATTTTGAAATTCGACGACAAAAGCTGAATGGACTGTTTGGCGTCGTTTGGATTTTTTACGTCGGTCAGGCGCAAAAAATTTCCGTCCTCACCGGAAACGACGAGGTACAGCCGGTCGGACGAAACGGCGAAGTCATTGATCGTTTCATTGTCTTTGGCTCGGTAGGTCAAAGTATAAACGGGTTCTAGACCCAAGAGATTGATTTGCCAGATTTCGGAGTTGTCTCCGCCATAAATGAAATGATCGCTCGTCTCGTCCCATTTCACAATGGCGAGGTCAATCGGCAAGTCGGCCAGCGTTTGTTTGTAAACCCCATCCGTGGATAGAATTTGAAAATCTCCGCTTTTGATCCCCGCCAAAAATTTATTTTTATCCGAACTTTGCGCTGAAATTTCCACGTCGGCATCGTCGAATTTATAAATCTTTTGTATCAAACCGCTCTTATCATTCAAACATGAAAATATTTTTTCATCGGTTGCGGAAAGCGCTTCAAGCAAAACGCAGCTCGGTGTTTTTAAAATGTCGATTATTTTATCTTCCTGCTCGATTTCTTTCGCCGGTTGATTTTTAAATAGCACCACGTTATTGGCAAAAACTGTTTCTTGCGGTTTGATTTCAATTTTCTTTTCCCAAGGCAAATAGCCTTCTTTTTCCAATCTGACGGTGTAGAAATTGGGAAAGATGTTGGTCAAATGAGCCGGAGTTTTTTGATCCATGGTTTGTCCGTCAATGAAAATGAGCGCGCCTTTGGGCTCCGTTTCCATGAAGACCGCTCCGGTTTTTTTGAATTGTCCGTTTTTGAAATTATAGCGATAGCCGGCGCTGTATAAAATCAAAATCGGCGCCAAAACCAAAAATCCGGCGATGAAAAGAAAAGCGATGATCCTCCTGGTTCTTAGAGTCATACATTGTTTTTATTATGGTCTTTTTTTGATAAAAAATCAAATTATCGCCTGATTGTGCTATACTATAAGCGGTTCTTGCTCAAAACACGAGTTTTTGTTACAATAAATTTATATTTATGTCAAAATTCATTATCAGCGGAGGTTATAAACTAAACGGCGAAATTAAAGTTAATGGAGCCAAAAATGCGGCGCTAAAGGCGATTGCCGCTTCTTTGCTTACTTCCGAAGAGGTCATAATTGAAAATTGTCCTGAGATTGAGGAAATTTCCAGACTTTTGGAATTGGTTCAAAGTATCGGCACGAAAGTCAAAAAGAACGGAACCACCATTCGTTTGCAAACCAAAAAAATTGAAAGTTATCGTTTGGATCCGGAACTGGTTAAGAAAATCAGAGTCTCGGTGCTTTTGGTCGGCCCGATGCTTATCAGATTGGGTAAAGTGAGATTGGCGCATCCGGGCGGCTGCGCGATCGGGCAGCGGCCGGTTGATCTGTTTATCGACAATTTTAAAAAATTGGGAGCGTCGCTGGAAGAAGGCAAGGATTATTATCAGTTCACGACCAAGAAGAGATTGAAAGGAGCGAAAATCGTTCTGCCGAAAATTTCCGTGACCGTGACCGAGGAAATGATCATTACCGCCGTTTTGGCCGTGGGCACGACCGTGATAAAAAACGCCGCTTGCGAACCCGAGATAGAGGCCTTGGCCGAATTCTTGAATAGTTGCGGCGCGAAAATCTGCGGCGCGGGCACGCCGACGGTGACCATTGAAGGAGTCGAATGTCTGAGCGGCGGCAGGTATAAAGTCATTCCTGACAGGGTAGAGGCCGGCAGTTTCGCCATTTTGGGCGCATTGGTCGGCGGCAAGGTGACGGTAACCAATTGTCTGCCCGAGCATTTGGAATCTTTATGGGTATTGTTTGATAAAATGGGAGTGAAATATGAAATTGGTCCGGATTACGTGACCGTTTGGGGTTGCGAGGATCCCAAAGCCGTGAATGTGCAGACGCACGAATATCCCGGCTTTGCCACGGACATACAACCTCCGTTTACCGTTCTGCTTACTCAGGCCAAAGGCATGAGCTTGGTTCATGAAACCGTGTTTGAAGGCAGATTGTTTTATACTGATTTATTGAATCAGATGGGCGCCAATATCATCATGTGCGATCCATACCGAGTGATCGTCAACGGTCCGGTTCGTCTTTTCGGCCGAAAGCTGGCCAGTCCGGATTTGCGCGCGGGTTTCGCTCTGATTTTAGCGGCCTTGGTCGCCCATGGTAAAACGGAAATCGATAATATTTATCAAATAGATCGAGGTTATTCCAAAGTGGAACAGCGTCTCAGAAAATTGGGAGCTAAAATAACTAGAACCAAAGATTAATCAAATTTATGCCAACATATCAAACAAAACCGAATAAAACTTTTTTCAGGACTTCAATCATCGTCGTTTTAATGATCGCCGTCGGGCTGGCTGGTTTTTTTATCGGTCAGGCGAGCAAGCAAAGCGTGTCGGCGGTCAGCGGAGCTATTTTAACTCAGCAGCAATTGCCGGATGAATTCAACATGTCGCTGATGCGCGAAGTTTGGAAAGTCCTGCAGCAAAATTTCGTCAATCAATCCGAGATAGACAATGAAAAAGTTTTTTACAGCGTCTTGGAGGGCATGGTGGCCGGCTTGAATGACCCGTACACGGTTTTTCTGACGCCTGATGAAACAGAAGAATTTAATGAGGACATTGACGGTAAATTCCAAGGCATTGGCGCGGAAATCGCGGTCAAGGACAGTCAATTGACGATTGTCGCTCCGATTGCCTCGTCACCCGCGGAAAGGGCCGGACTAAAAGCCGGTGACAAGATTATAGCGGTGGACGGCAAGGAAACCGCGGCCATGACTTTGTCGGAAGCGGTGAGAAATATCAGAGGCGAAAAAGGCACTGTGGTGAAATTATTGATTTCAAGAAACGATGTCGCGTCCGACGTGGAAGTGACCAGGGACATTATTTACATTCAAAGCGTGAAAACGGAAATAAAAGACGGCAATATCGGCTATATAGACATCACCGGTTTCAATACCGACACCAATTCCTTGTTCAAGGACGCGGTCGATGAGATGCTCGACAAGAAAGTGAATGGCCTTGTATTGAACTTAAGAAACAATCCGGGCGGTTTGCTCGATTCCGCGATTTTCGTGGCGTCGGCTTGGATAGAGAACGGCCAAACCGTGGTCAGCGAACAATTCGGCGACGGTCAAAAAATGGAGTATGCTTCCAAAGGTCAGCCGGCGTTCGTTCAAATGCCGACCGTGGTATTGATCAATGAAGGCAGCGCTTCGGGCTCCGAGATCGTGGCGGGCGCTTTGAAAGATTACGGCCTGGCGACTTTGGTCGGCAAAAAAACTTTCGGTAAAGGCTCGGTGCAAAATTTGCATTCTTTGTCCGACGGTTCTTCCGTCAAAGTGACCATAGCCAAGTGGTTGACTCCCAGCGGAGCTTCCATCAACGAAGAAGGTATTGAGCCTGATCAGGAAGTGGAAATCACCGATGAAGATTTTGTTCAAGAAAAAGATCCTCAGCTCGAACGGGCGCTGGAAATATTGAAAAGCAAGTAGAAATATTTTATAAGATAAGTTCTTAATTCCTAAAAATAGAATCTAAACGCTCTTTAGTTTTTCGTTTTTAGGTTTTTTTTATATGTTGAAGTTGATTTACAAAGGTTTTGTTTTTCCGTTCGCGGCTTTTAAAACTTTGCTGGCGAACAAAAAATTGTTTGTTTGGATGGCGTTTCCCATGGCGATCAATTTATTGATTTACGCCGCCGTGTTTTATCTGGCGTTCACGGGTTTGTCCGGCTCGCTCGATTTTTTATCGTCTGATATTTGGTATGAAAGTCTGTTGTATTATTTTATTGTCGGCGCGGGCTTGGCTTTGTTTTTTTTCTTTATGCTTTTTACTTTCGTGGCCTTAGCCAATATTATCGGCTCGCCGTTTTATGAAATTTTGTCGGAAAAAACCGCCGCGCTTCTCGGCACCGCGGAAAAAGCGGCTAAAAAAACAATCGGACAAAACATCAAGGTTTTTTCGATTTCATTGTTCGGCGGCGTCAAGCGAATATTCTTGTTTGTATCTTCGCAGGTTTTGCTGTTTATAATCAGTTTGTTTCCTTTGATCGGCGTCACTTTCATCACGCTTTTGAATATCTTCATCACCGCTTGGTTTTTGGCCATGGAGTTTTTGGATTTCGAGCTGGATCGGCGCGAATGGAATTTCGATAGAAAATTGGCCGCTTTTAAAAAAAACAAATGGCCCATGCTCGGCTTCGGATTGGGAATTATGGTTGGCGCCTTGATTCCGGTGTTTAATTTGTTGTTTTTACCGGTTTGCGTTATGGCCGGGAGCATGTTTTACAAGGAATTTTTGCATAAGAAATAAAATGTGCTAAGCTGATATAATAAAAAAGGGCTATAAAGCTACGAATGTTCTATTTTTTCGCCTGCATAAAAAACTAATTTAACTACTTTAACTCAGAACTACTCTAACTATTCTAACTACGAACTGATAACAATATGAAAGTGGTCTTAATCAAAAACGATTCGAAATTGGGTAAAATCGGAGACATAAAGGAAGTCTCCGAAGGGTTTGCCATGAATTATTTATTTCCCAATAATATCGCCAAGGCGGCCACGGCCGGAGAAGTGGCCAAGGCCCAAGCGTCTCGGAAAAAGCAAGAGCGCCAAAGAACACAGGGAAAAATCAATCAGCCTGGTCTGCTTGAAAAATTGGATTCGCTGAAATTGGCTATCTCGGCCAAAGCTGATGAAAACGGCACTTTTTTCGCAAAAATAACAGCGGACAAGATTGCCGCTGAATTGAAGAAGTCGGGCATTAACATTAAGTCCAAAATGATCAAACTCGATGAACCGATTAAAAAAGCGGGGGAGTATAAAATTGACGTTAAAGCCGGAGATAAAAATATTACAATAGATTTGGTAATCAAGTCGGAATAAAATAATTTCTAATATCTAAATCCTAAAACATGAATCATGGAGCATGGAGCAATTGTTATAATGTCACATGTTTCATGTTGCATGTTGCGTGAGTAAATATGGCCAAATACATTTTCGTGGTGGGAGGGGTAATGAGCGGCGTGGGCAAGGGGATTGCCACCGCTTCAATCGGCGCGGTGCTGAAAGCCAAGGGTTATGAAGTGTCCGCCATTAAAATGGATCCGTACATAAATGTGGACGCGGGCACGATGAATCCCACCGAACATGGGGAGGTTTTCGTGACCGAAGACGGCGATGAGACCGATCAGGACGTTGGAAATTACGAGAGATTTTTAAATACCAACATTTATTCTGAAAATTACATGACCACGGGCAGAGTTTACCAGTCGGTGATCAGCAAAGAAAGAAATTTGGAATACGGCGGCAAGTGCGTGGAAGTGGTTCCCCATATTCCGCAAGAAATTATCGAGCGTATTCATTCGGCCGTGAAAAAGACCGAATGTGAAATAATGATCATAGAAATCGGCGGCACAGTCGGAGAATATCAGAATTTGCTTTTTCTGGAAGCGGCTCGCATGATGAAATTGAAAAGCGCGAACGACGTGGCTTTCGTCTTGGTCAGTTACCTGCCGATTCCTAGCAAAGTGGGCGAAATGAAAACCAAACCCACCCAATACGCGGTCAGAACGCTCAATTCCGCGGGTATTCAACCGGATTTTATTTTATGCCGCTCAGAGCGACCGCTCGATGAGATCCGAAAAAGAAAAATCGCCACCAACGGCAGCGTGCCTTTTGATAACGTTATTTCCGCGCCGGATATCGAATACATTTACGAGGTGCCGGTTAATTTTGAGGCTGAGCATCTGGGCACGAAAATTCTGAAAAAATTCGGTTTGGAATCCAAGGAAACGGCAACCGATTTGGCTGATTGGGAAAACTTGGTCAAGAGAATCAAAGAAGCCCAAAAAGAATTGAGAATCGGCATTGTCGGCAAATATTTCAATATAGGGGATTTTGTTTTATCGGATTCATACATCTCGGTCATTGAAGCGATCAAACACGCCTGCTGGATGCGCGGCGTAAAACCGGTAATTGACTGGATTGACTCGGGCGTTTATGAAGAAAATCCGAGCCGGCTGGAAGAATTGAAAAAATACGCGGGCATCATCGTGCCCGGAGGGTTCGGCTCTCGCGGCGTTGAAGGCAAAATAAAAGCGATTCAGTTTGTTCGAGAAAATAAAATTCCGTATCTCGGTTTGTGCTACGGCATGCAGCTGGCGACCATCGAATTTGCCAGAAACGTTTGCGGATTGGTTAACGCCACTTCCGGAGAAATCGATGAAAAGGCGGAGAATAAAGTCATTGACATCATGCCCGAGCAGGTTAAAAACATTAAACAGCACCGCTACGGTTCAACCATGCGCCTCGGCGCCTATCCGTGCGTTTTGAATAAAAAATCGAAAAGCTATCAAGCTTACGGTCGCGAAGATATTTCCGAGAGGCATCGCCATCGCTATGAAGTCAATAATGATTTCAGGAGTTTGCTCGAGCAAAAAGGATTGCTGGTGGCCGGTGCGTCGCCAGACGGTAATTTGGTGGAAATCATTGAAGTGCCGGATCATCCGTTTTTCGTGGGCACGCAGTTTCATCCGGAATTCAAGTCGCGGCCGTTTACCGGACATCCGCTGTTTAACGCGTTTGTCACCGCGGCCGTGGAAAATCAGGATCGGGGGATGATTTGATCTACGTTACGAATTACAATATTCAATTAAGCTTTCAAGTTATCTGTTACGAATTACAATATTCAATTAAGCTTTCAGGTTATTTGTTACGAATTACAATATTCTTAAGCATTTGATCTTTTGTTGGGATTATTACGGCAATTTGTGATTGAGCGACGGGGGGGTCCGTTGCTCTTTTTTTTATAAAATGCTATCTTATTTTGAACAAACTCCCGAAAGGAGGACAGCCATGGATCGTCCGTCCAAGGACTTCCTTGTCGCCCTCCTTAGCGTATTGCTGGGAGTGGCGGCCGCGTTCGCGTGCTTGTTCTTTTTCGGCAAGTGGGGCATCTTGGTCGGCCCGATCGCCGCGATATTGATCATTAACTTGGTGACGGCGTTGTACAAGCGCGCCGCGTCCGGGAGGCAGTATCACGATTTTGAGGACTAAAAAACCCCGTTGGAAAAAATTCCAAGGGGGTTTTTGAAATTAGTTTAGGCTTCTTGGGCGAGTTCAATCAATTTATCCAAAAATTCGGGATATGAATAGCCGTCGGCGGCCGCCGCTTTTGGCGCCAGCGATTCCGAGGTCATTCCGGGAATAGTGTTTGTTTCTAAAAAGAAAATCTCATTATCTTTGGTCACGATAAAGTCTGATCTTGAAAGACCTCGGCAACCGATAACTTGGTGTGCGAGCAGAGCTTGCCTTTGCAAATCCTGAGCCAAAGCGTCGTCTATTTCCGCCGGGCAAATTTCTTCGCAAAATTGCGAGTCATATTTGGCTTGGTAGTCGAAAAATTCTTTTTTTGGACAGATCTCAATGACTGGCAGCGCTTTCATTCTTTTGTTTCCCAAAATAGCCACGGTTAATTCTCTGCCGGTAATATAATCTTGAACTAAAATAGGTTGGTTGAATGTTTTGATGTCAATCAGACCTTTTTCCAGTTCATTTCTGTCTTTAACTATGAAAGCGCCCAGACTCGAGCCTCCCATGGTCGGCTTGATCACCAGCGGATAAGAAAATGATTTTTCTATTTCTTCAGTATTGATTTCATCGATTTCAAATGTTTTACTTTCGGGCATCTTTATGTCCGTTTCGGTTTTTATTAAAATTTCGGTCAAATGTTTATCCATCGCGATTGCCTGAGCGGTTACGTCGGAGAAAGTGAATTTTAATCCGAGCGTTTTTAAAAATCCTTGAATTTGTCCGTCTTCGCCACCCACTCCGTGCAAAACCGGCATGACCACGTCTAAATTTTTATGATTCTCTAAAAATTTTTCTAAATCGTTTGGAAAATCAAAATAATATTTTTCGTATTTGGTTTCATCTAAATTTTCAAAAACTTTTTTTGATGAATTTAAACTAACTTTTCGTTCGGAAGAAGAGCCTCCGCCGATAACTGCGATTTTTAGCATATTATTGTAAATTAAATTTATTCAAATATCTTAATTTTGGCTTTCAAGACAGCTTCAGCCACCAAGGTTTCGACGTCCATTTCTTTTTCGAATTTTTCCGCCTCGGACAGCTTGCCTCTGGTCTGCGGATGCTTGGCCACCATGAATGAGCAACAATCGGACGCCGGAATTATGGAGATTTCATAAGTGCCGATCTTTTCGGCCAAGTCCACGATTTCTTGTTTATTGAAGCCGATCAGCGGCCGCAAGAGCAAAAAGTTAATGGCTTTTTCCGTGACGATCAAATTTTCCATGGTTTGCGAAGCCACTTGCGCCAAATTGTCTCCGGTGGCGATGGCCTTGGCTTTTTCCTTTCGGGCGATTTTTTCCGCCAGGCGCAGCATGAATCTTTTGTAAATAATCATGCGATACGAGCTTTCGGTATGGGCGATTATTTGTTTTTGAATTTGTTCGAAAGGAACCATATACAGTTTAATGGGTTTTTGATAATTTGACAATTTGGCCGCCAATTTTTCCAGTTTATCGCGATTTTGATCGGTCGAGAGGGTTTTGTTTTCGGCGTGAACCAAAATAATTTGAGCGCCCCGCCTGGCCAAAAGATACGCGGCCACCGGGCTGTCAATTCCTCCTGACAGTAAACAAACCGCTTTGCCCGAGGAGCCGGTGGGCAGGCCGTCCGCGCCGCGGATTTTTTCGCCCATGACATAAGCGATTCTCGGAGGGATCTCAATTGACACGACCAGTTCAGGATTTTTCATGACGACCTTCATTTTCGAGTTGTTTATCAGATGCTCGCCCAAGAGGCAATTGATTTCCATGGAGTCGTATTTGAATGTTTTGTCCGATCTGGATGTTTGAATTTTAAAAGTCTCCACTTTTTTTGTTCGGCTTATTTTGAGCGCGCTGTTTTTTAATTCGGCTAAAGTTCTGCCGCATTTGTAGCCGTACGCGGCATTGGCCACACCGGGTATTTTCGCCAGCAGATTCGGCAGATTAGTTTTTGGATCGTCTTTTTTCAGTTCAATGACGATTTTTCCTTCCTTTCTATCAATATCGGTGTATTCTTTGAGATCCAAAAAGTTTTTGATGTTTTTAATCAATATTTTGGAAAAAAACGGTTTGTTTTGTCCTTTGAGCATGATTTCGCCCAGATGGAGTATTATTACAGGAATCATAATAGAACTCTATTGTTATCTGGTAATATCTTGTACGAAAAATCTTGTAATCTTGTAACTAAAGATCGTATTTGGAAAATCTGATTTTAATCAATTCAATAAAAGTTAGAAAAATATCTTTGGTTTTAATGGAGTTTCTCGGGGAATCGATCCAAACCACAGGAGTTTCTTTAACGGGAAATTTCATCTTTCTTGCCAGATATAAAAGCTCGATGTCAAAGCCCCAGCGGTTTATTTTCTGAAGACGAAAAAGTTTTTTTGCCGAGTTTTTTGAAAATAATTTGAATCCGCATTGCGTGTCTTTGATTTTCGAACAAGCCAAAAGCCGAATCAAAAGATTGCCGGCAAATGACACGGCGCGCCGCGTCAATGGTTGTTTGATTTTAACGTCGCTGCCGCGAACATGGCGCGAGCCGATGATGATGTCAAAGTTGTCTTTATACGTCCACAGTTTTTTCAATTCTTCAATCGGAGTGGAATTGTCAGCGTCCGCGAAAAGCAAAAAGTCTCCGTCGGCCGCCAACATTCCCGCTCTAACGGCCGCGCCCTTGCCCGAGTTTTTTTCCAGCTCAATGATTTTTATCGACGGAAAAGTTTTTAAAATTTCCGTGGAACGATCGCTACTGCCGTCATTGACCGCGATGATTTCAAAATCAAGTCCGCTGTTATTTAAATAATTCAAAAAAACGGGCAAAGTTTGGCCGATTCTTTTTTCTTCGTTATAAACGGGGATGATGACTGAAAGCTGTGGCATATAAAGCCATCTTAGCAAAAATAAGCAAAAAGCCAAATAAAATTAATACGCCTCTCTTGCGAGAGGCGTATTAAGGCTTAAAAATTATTTTTTCCAGAAGGACTTGGTGAATTTCCAACCATATTTGACAATGACCAGCAGAATCAGCAAGTAAAGGGCGAATTGCAGCACAACGAACAGGAAGGCCACGAGGTTGACCGTAATATCTTGGGCGGTTTCGTTGATATCGCTCACGAAAGCCTTGATGGCCGCTTTCCATGAATCTTTCAGATTTTCTCCGTCAACGAATTTATTTTCGAGAATATTGATGTGAAAATAAGTGTATTCCAATCGATCGAGCTGAATGGCTTTTGATCTGGCGATCGAATCGAGCTGGGAATTGATATTGATTCTCGCTTGGGTCAATCTTTCGATAATGGCGATTTTGCTGTCAATGATTTTGGCCAGAGTTTCCACGTCTTGAACTTTGGTGGCCAAAGAGGTGACATCATCATACGCGTCCATGGCTTTTTGCAGAGTCTCGTCGATGGACGTCAGTTTCTTTTCGAGAATTTCAATTTCGCTGGTGTAATCTTCGATTAAATTTTTAATGGTATAGGTGCTTTCGGTCAGTTCTTTGGGATCTATTCCTTTAACGATTTCCAAAATTTCATTGACCTTATCTTTTTCTACTTTAAAAACGTAGTTGCAACCGCGGTCGTACTCGCCGGCGCTTTCAAAGACAACGTCAGGTCGCGCTTTGAGAGTCGCGATCGTCGCGCAGGTTTCATCGAGTTCGCGCGTTTCCACTGTCGCGTAATATTCGGTCACTTCAAATTCTTCAGCATCGTTGCCCGTCGTGTAACCGGGTGTCGGCGCGACATTTCTCATTGATAAACCGACCGAACCGACGCCTGCGTATTTCATGTCCGTTTCCGAATCCGCGGCGTAATCTTGAGCGGGCGCGCTTTGAGGGGAAACGCCATAGCCGATTTCATTTTTTTCGAATACCGAATTAAATGACGATCCGACCAAACGAAAGCCGATCGCGACGACGACAATGCCCAAAATCGCCAGTCCGGCGATTTTGAAAATTTTTGACACTGTTAGGTCGTGTTTTTTTAGAAAGTCCATAAATTTTTGTTTATTTTAAATATTAAATTATTGTCGAGTGTTTCATGATCATATTATGAAATTATTCGCCTATCGCGTATAGATAGCCGTCTTCGGAAGTGAAATAAAGAGTTCCGCTATTATCAAAGGCGGGCGAGGCTTCGGTGATTTTGCCGCCCGTTTGATATTTCCATAAAAGTTTTCCTTTTTTGTTAACCGCGTACATATTGTTATCTATTGATCCGAAATAAATCGTTCCGTCTTTATCAACAAGCGGAAAGTTCGGCAGACCGTAAAAGCCGGCTTGATTGGGATTGGCGTCCGTCTCGTAAGTCCATTTTATTTTTTGGGTTTTAAGATCAATGGCGGATAAAATGCCTTGCGCATTGCCCACATAGATTGTTTCATCGGCATAGATTGCCGGAGTGATAATTCCCGCTATGTCATCTTGTCCCATGGGCGGTTGCGGCATGTTTTCGTTCATGTTTCCATTTTGAGGTTGCCCCATTCCGCCGCAAGCTGGCAGCGGCGGCGCGCCGCATCCGTCCAGGTCTGAAGTTGGAATATTATTAAAATTTGTGGCCGGTCCTTTGCTCCACTTCAGATTTCCTAAAGAATCAAACGCAAGCAAGGCGGGAGCGGCCGGAACATAGATCAATCCATCGGAACCTATGGCCGGAGAGCCGACCCGCATGGCTTTCGTGTCGTATTTCCATTTCAAACTTCCGTCGGGGTTAAAGGCGTAAAGATTGCCATCCGGACCCGCATGGGCATCGCCGCCGCCCAAATAAATTATTCCGTTTTGATCGATGCTGGCCGGATAGGAGATTGCCCCCGCTGTTTTATATTTCCATTTCAGAGTCCCGTCTTTATTGATCGCATAAAAATAACCATCCCAGCTACCCTGATAGATGGTTCCGTCCGGCCCCACCGTCGGAGCGATAATCGTATTCCCATTGGTTTTAAATTGCCATTTTTCTTTTCCGTCTTTGTCCAAGGCAATGATCGCCTTTCCCGAAAGAAAATAAATAGTGCCGTCTTCCGCCAAAGCGGGACCTTGAGTATTTTGATAGCTTTTTTCCCAAATTTCGGTTCCATTTTTATCCAAAGCGAATATTTTCCCGGCTCCGGCGACATAAATGGTTCCATCGGAGGCAATTATCACGCTGTTAGGTTTGGTCCCCGTTATTTTTCCCAAATTGAACTTCCATTTTAAAATGGCCTTTTCCGGTCCTTCAATATCTGCGTATCCGGTGTGAAGATATGTCCCATGAAATTGGGGCCATTGGTGTTTGCTGATAGATTGTCCGTCTTTGGTAGTCTCGAGCGAGGTTGCGGGATGGTCAACGCCGATCTTCGATTGAGCTTGATGCCAAATAAAATAACTTGAGCCGATTAAAATAATCACGATCCCCAAGAGGATTAAATTTTTTTTCATGTTTTTGTAGTGGATTTTTAAATATTAAATATTTACGTCCGTTTGTTTTATTATATCAATTCTGAGACTTTCAAACAATTTTTTGCCAAACAAAAAAAGCCTTGCGGCTAATTGGCCCGCCTACGCTACGCTTCGGCAGGCGAACCCGACTAGTAGGCTCGGGGTTCTCATCCTTATAAAAAAAATTACGGCTTATTGGCCTGCCAGCCGAAGCTCCGAACAGAGTGAGAAGCGAAGGCTGGCTCGGAGGCAGGGATTCGAACCCCGATAGCCAGGACCAAAACCTGGAGTCCTACCATTAGACGACCCCCGAACGTGAAATTACAAACAACAAATTTCAAATAACAAACATTAAAGTTCTTTAAAAACTAAAAATATTATACGGAATTGAGGAAAATTTGTCAAACTGCGGATGGTTTACATTGCGGCGTTTTTTCAATACTGTTATAATTGAAAAAGATAACTCATAATTTTTAAATCTATGAAAGGATTTTTCGCCAACATTGAAAAAGACACTTTGGAAAACGGTAATTTTCGTAAAGTCTTGTATACTGCCAAACACAGCCAGCTGGTTTTAATGTCGCTTCGACCCAATGAAGACATTGGCATGGAAATTCACGCTGACAATGATCAATTTTTCCGTTTTGAAAAAGGCATGGGCAAAGTCATTATTGACGGCAATGAATACGAAGTCACTGACGGTTCGGCCATCGTGGTGCCGGCCGGAGCCGAGCATAATGTCATCAATGTTTCAGATGCCGAGGATTTGAAACTTTACACCATTTATTCGCCCGCTCATCACAAAGACGGTGTGGTGAGAGCGACCAAGGAAGAGGCCATGGCCAACGAAGCTGAATTTGACGGACAAACGACGGAATAATTTTTTGATAAAATTCATAATAAATAAGAACGGTCAAGCTTGCCTTGTTTGATGCAAATATTTGTAACGTATTCGTAACGTGAACTAAACCATCGGCTAAAAACAAAGGCTGCTAATTAGAATTAATATTCGTAACGTATGCAGAACATCCAAGAAGTCTTCAACCGCGTTCAAGAAGCCAGGAATAAACAAAAAGAATTGAGAAAAATTTACAAAGACACGCTGGGACAAACTCCGGGATACAAGGACATGGTTGATGAGTTCAACGAAACAAGAGACAAGAAAAAGAATTTGGAAGCGCAGGTGAGGCAGGATTTCGCCAAAGAATTCGAAGAACTCGATAGCTTAAAAGCCGATATTCAAACGGACGAAGAACTTTTGTCCGATATCGCTTTGAATAAATTCGTCAAAGGCGAGACCGTGGAAGTGACCGATAAAGGGGATAATAATTATGAGCCGGTCTTTCATGTTAAGTTTAAGAAGGTCTATTGAGCAATAGTTACGAATTACATTCCGCGAATTGGCTATTTCATAGCGCCTATTGTCCGAGAAGATTGTCCCAATGGGATTTTTTGGGGATAATTTGTAATTATTCGTAATGATTGATTAAAAAAAAATTAGATAGTCCTATTTGAAGCAGTTATTTGTAATATGATAAAAACCAAAAACAAAGCCTGGGTCGTCGCCGTCACCATGGGATATGGTCATCAGCGCGCCGCATTTCCGCTAAAAGACATAGCGTATGAAGGAATCATCACGGCCAACGATTATTCGGGCATCCCCGATAAAGACGCGCGGATTTGGCGGCGCAGCCGCAAGTTTTATGAATTCGTTTCCAGATTAAAACACGTGCCTTTTTTGGGTAATGAAGTTTTTAAATTTTACGATAAATATTTTCAAAACATAGATCCTTTTTATCCGAGACGCGATTTGTCCGCCGCCACATTCCAGATTAAGCAAATGTACCGTTACATGGAAAAGGGCTGGGGCCGCCACTTGATCGAGTATTTGAATCATGAAAACATTCCGCTGATCACCACTTTTTTCGTGCCCGCATTTTTCGCGGAATTTCATAATTTCAAAAATGACATTTATGTGGTAATTACGGACACGGATGTTTCCCGCACTTGGGCGCCGCTCGAGCCCAAAAAGAGCAGATTGAAATATTTCGCGCCGACCAAAAGGGCGGTCGATCGGTTGATTGAATACGGCATCAGAAAAGAAAATATTTTTTTAACCGGGTTTCCTTTGCCGAAAGAAAATATCGACGGTCATAATCTGGAAATCTTGAAAAAACACATGGGCGAGCGCATTTGTAATTTGGATCCTAAAAATATTTATCGAGGCAAATACGAAAAGACCATTGAAGAAAATTTGCCGGCCGGCTGCGTGCCGGACAAAGTCGAGCGCCCTTTGACCATCACCTTCGCGGTCGGCGGCGCGGGCGCGCAAAGAGAGATAGGCGATCAGATTATCGGCAGTTTGAAAAAGAAAATCAATGAAGGCCAAGTGAAAATAAATCTGGTCGCGGGCGTCAGAAATGAAATTTATAAATATTTCGAGCGAGTGGCGGCGAAGCACGGATTTGGAAAAGACAAAAGTAAAGTCGATATAATTTATTCGCTCAGTTTTCACGAATACATGGACAGGTTCAATCAAGCTTTGCTGACCACCGATATTTTATGGACCAAGCCGAGTGAGCTGTCCTTTTATTGCGCACTCGGCATTCCGATCATCATTGCTCCGCCCATTGGGTCTCAAGAACTGTTCAATCAAATGTGGCTCGAATCAATCGGCGCGGGCATGGATCAATTGGATCCCAGATACGCGGATCAATGGCTTTTTGACTGGCTTGATTCTGGCTGGCTGGCCGAGGCGGCCATGGAAGGCTATCTGGACGCTCATAAATTGGGCACCAAAAACATTGAATCAATCATTGCCGGCAAGATAAAAAAGGCGGAAAGTCTGCCGCAGATATTGTAGTTGGTAATTATATAAAGCCGTAAAATGGGAGGGTATCCCATTTTTTGGTTGACAAATTATTGATTTTGTGTAAATGTATGAGGTCGGAAAGACTGGGTTTAACGCATTGAAATACGGAGGAGGGACAAATGAGCGGACATCGGGTAGCGAGAATATTCTTGGAGTACACAGAGGATTGCCGCCGCAAAAAGCTGATCGCCGAACGGCAGAGCAAGAACTTCAAGTCCTTGCTCAGACATTGCCGCAATGCCTTGGCGGTCATCTGGGCGCTGTTCATTGGCGCGGTCATCGCGCTGCCGCTGGTGGTCGAGGCTCGGATTGCCTTGGCCGTGATTGAAGCTCTTGTCGGAGCGGTCATGGTGGTCGGCACCGGCCGGATTCACGCCACCTATTTTAGGTGGCCATTGCCTCCGAAAAATAAGTATCGTCTGATTCGAGTCAGCTCAAAAGGGATGTCGACGGACAGAATGTACTTGGTGGACGAAGCGGGTCGTTCCGCGCTCTGTCCCCAAGATACGAATCCCATGGAAAAGTTCCCTGATCTAGGGCCGGCCGTGCCCGAGGTGTGGGGGGGAGAGATACGTGTTGTCTGCGACGTCCATGTTCATGAGACGGCATATCGAAAATCATACCGAGTTGAGCTCGGGTTCAGCGTGCAGGACAGGTATCTGCCGAAAATGGTGGAAGAGTTTGTCCTGTTTCAAAAGTTCGTTGATTCCGTTAAGCAGGAGGTGGGCGCGGTGTTGGCGAAGAAGTTGTCGCTGAATGTTTCAGATGGCCACAGAGAGATCGAGGAAAAAATCCATCTGGCGGTCGCGGCGACGGAAAAAATCTTCGGCGTGCAGCTAGACCGTATTAAATTGACAATGTCTTCATAAGGCATTGCGCCATGAAATGAAAGGAGTAAAGACTTCCCACGCGAAGTCTTTTTTTAATTGAAAAAATTAAGGTCGCGGTTGTTTTTTCAGCGGTGATCGATTATAATGTTTTTATATGAAATATGAAGAATATAAGTTAAAAAACGGGGCGAAATTGATTTTGGTGCCGAGTAATGAAACCAAAGCCGTATCCGTCATGGCCATTTTCGGCGTCGGTTCAAGGTATGAATCCGAAAAAATCAACGGCGCCTCTCATTTTATCGAACATTTGATGTTCAAGGGCACGGAGAAAAGACCGAACACTTTGGCCATTTCCAAAGAACTGGACAGCGTAGGCGCGGAGTTTAACGCCATGACCGCCAAAGACTGGACCGCTTATTACATTAAAATAGATTCGGAAAAAATAGATTTGGCCGTGGATGTTTTGTCCGATATGTTGCTTAATTCGAAGTTCGATGAAAATGAAATCAATCGTGAACGCGGGGTGATCGTTGAAGAAATCAATATGTACGAGGATAATCCGTTGATGTATATCGAGGATCTTCTCGAGCAATGTATTTTCGACGGCAATCCTTTGGGCTGGCAAATCAGCGGGCCGCGCGAGGTGATTAAAACCGTTTCAAGGCAAGAGTTGCTAGATTATAAAAATGCGTTTTATCAACCGAACAATCTGGTGATTGCCGTATCCGGCAAGTTTCCGGACGATATAAAAGAAAAAATAGAAAAGGCTTTTTCTTTCGAGGCAACGAGTCAAGAGCCTCCCGAATTTTCAAAATTCGTTTTCGATCAAACCGAACCGAAGTTGATGATAAAAAAGCAAGCCACCGAGCAAGTTCAGCTGGCTTTCGGTTTTCCCGGTTTTCCATACGGCGATGATCGTGTTTTCGCGCTGTATTTGCTGGCCATTATTTTGGGAGGCAACATGAGCTCCAGACTTTTTATCAATATTCGAGAACGGAAAGGTTTGTGTTATTTTATCAGAAGCTACATCAATATTTATAAGGACACGGGCAATTTGATCGTCCAGGCCGGGTTGGATAAAAACAGGATTAAAGAAGCCATTTCATTGATTTTGGACGAATTAAAGAAGATCAGAGACGGCCGCGTGACCGAAGACGAATTAAAAGACGCCAAACAATTTTTGCGGGGCAAAGTTATTTTGCATCTCGAGGATTCGTCCGAAGCGGCCGAGTGGTTTGCCAAACAAGCGGCCTTAACCGGCGAGATTTTAACGCCCGAACAAAAATTCGCCTTGTTTGATAAAGTGACCGTTGAAGATGTTGAAAAAGTCGCTAAGGAAGTTCTCCTGAAAAGATTTCTTAATCTCGCTTTGATCGGACCGTTTGACGAAGGCGGTGAAGATTTTAAAAAATTATTGGAATTGTAAGGTTACGACACCATATAACACGTAACATGGAACAAAGAAGCCGGACTTAAGCCACCTACCAGCTAAAAAGCTAATAAGCTAATAAGCTACAAGCTTGATTTGTAATGAATATAAAGCCAAGGCTAGCTAATCAGTCGCAATAATTCGTAACGTATGAAGTATTTTATCGCCAATTGGAAAATGAATCTCGGCTTTCGTGAGACATTGAATCTGATCGATAAGGTTAAAAATTTGCCGACGGATAAATTCCGTTTGATTTTGGCGCCGAGCGCGCCGATGCTCAAAGCGGCCGGAAATGAGAGCGGACTTGATTTGGCCGCTCAAGATTGTTCGCCGTTTCCAAAAGGCGCTTTTACCGGAGAAGTGTCCGCCGCCACGCTTAAAGAAGTCGGCTGTTCATTCGCCATCATCGGACATTCCGAGCGCAGATATATGCTGGACGAAAGCGAGCAATTGATCAATCAAAAAGTCAAACAGGCTTGGCGAGTTGATTTGACGCCGATTTTGTGTTTTGGCGAGCGAGAATCCGAAAAAGACAACCGCGATCAAGTGATAATCAATCAACTGAAGAGCGCGTTGGCGAAATTGAAACCCAAAGAAAAAAGCGAATTGTTTTTGGCTTATGAGCCGGTCTGGGCGATCGGCACCGGCAAGAATTGTTCGCCGGACGATGTCGTCAATGTCGCCCGCGCCACCAAACGTTTGATCGCCAATATGTACGGCAGCGATTTTTTCGATGAAAAAGTGAAGTTCTTGTATGGCGGCAGCGTTGATTCCAAAAACATCAAAGAATATTTGAAGAAAAAAGAAATCAGAGGATTTTTAGTCGGGAAGACCAGTCTTGATGTGGCTGAACTTGAAAAAATATTCAAGAAATCCGGCCGCTGATTTCTTTGACATAATTCGTTGAAAATGATAGTTTGTATAAAGAAAATAAGTATATTAAATCGGCGTTAAATAAGGTATATATTATCTTTTTTTATTTGTTCGTATGCTGTTAACTTGGATATTGGTCGGCGTGATCGGGGTCTGTTTGGGCTTGATCGTTTACATCCTGATCAAAAAATTGCCTCAGGTGAAGACTTTGGATATTTCGACTATTTCGAGAGAAAAAGAAAACGAAACCAGAGACAAGATTTTAAGCGATCGACTGAAACGAAAAACGCAAAGAACAAAGGATCTGTTCACCAAAGGACTGGCGCCGGCCTGGGCCAAATTTTCCGATTGGCTGAAAGCCTTTCGCGCGAAAGTGCAGGATTTGGAAAAAAAATATAAGCGTGAAGAAGTCAAGCAAACGGCTTCAGACGCGGTTGAATTCAAAAAAAGAATCAATCAGTTGCTGGCTGAAGCTCAAGAGGCCGTGAAGAAAGAGGATATGGCGGACGCGGAGAAAAAATATATTGAAATTATCAGTTTATCGCCCCAGGAAAAGGGAGCTTTCAAGGGTTTGGGCGATCTTTACTATAAAAAGAAAGAATTCAAATCCGCTCTGGAAACTTATAAATTCGTGTTGAAATTGGATTTGAAAATATCGCAGGAAGTGACGAAACAAGAAGACAATCGGGAGGTCAGAACGTTTTCCAACAGCATTGAATTGGCCGATGATTATGTTGATTTGGGTGAAGTGGCCTTGGCCATGGGCAGTTACAAAATGAGCGTGGATTATTTCAAGCGAGCGGTTTCGCTCGAGCCGAACAATCCCAGGAATCTTGATCTGTTGATTGAAGCCAGCATCGCGGCCAATAATAAACTTTTGGCCATGGAAGCCCTTAATGGTTTGAAAAGGATTAATCCGGACAACCAGAAGTTGCGAGATTACGCGGAAAAAATAAAGGCAATGGAGTTGACAAAAGATTCCAAAGGCCTTAATTTTTTATGGTAGGCTTTATTTTCTTTTTTTGATCGTATATAATGATTTTATAAAATTTTCGCCTTTCGCCCGGGTAGCTTCCGCCTACGCTCTTCGAGCTTCGGCGGACAGGTCCGCCTTCGTTAAAACTTCGGCGCCTGCCTGCCGGAGTCGTACGAAGGCAGGGACAGGCAGTTGCTGTGGCTGTGGACTCATAAAATATATTAATTTTCGCCCGGGTAGCTCAGTTGGTAGAGCAACTCCATGGTAAGGAGTAGGTCAGCGGTTCAAATCCGCTCTCGGGCTCCAGCCTTCGCTCTCGACTCGCGAAGGCTCGTCTTGAGCTTCGGCTGGCAGGCCAGTCATAGCTAATCGCCAATCGGCGGTTTTTTTATGTTCGAAAAGTTTTTCACAGTTTCGTTTGATGATTTCCTCTAAAAATGGTTTAATAATATATGGAGGATTCTTTTTTTGTAATATAAATTATGCTTGCGGATCGAATGGTAAATAAAAATAAAATAAAAGAAAATTTTAAATTCATTGTTTTTTTGATAATGGCTTTGGTTTCCTCTGGAATTTTCGCGCCGAGCTCTGAGGCGTCTATTTCTCCTTGGACTCAGATTGATTGGAGCGGCGGTGCAGGCCAGACGGATTGGTCCGATTCCAGCATGTATAGCGCGGCGTCAAGCGTTTTTGACGCTACTGCCAATCAATTGACATTAACAAATACCGAACAATTTTCCAACACGGATTTTGAGTACGATTTGACCGGCTGGAGTTCGGTCGCGGCGTCGCTTGATGGCAATCTGGCGGCGTATTGGACTTTTGATGAAAATACCGGCACGAACGTGGCGGATTCTGTCAATTCAAGCGATGGCACTTGGCAGGGCTCTTTGGGCAGTCAATGGACAACAGGCGTTATCAACAGCGGCGGTAATTTCATTGCCGCCAATACTAATTATGTAAATATTCCCGATACCGTCAATTTGCATCAGACAACCGACTTGACTTTTTCGGGTTGGTTCAAGTGGACCGATGCGAATACGAAGTGGTTGCATGGAAAAATAAACACATTGGACAATGGTTGGTATTTTTATACTGATGGAGTCCCCACAAATGCCTACAAATTGGTTTTTGTGATTTATAATGGATCGTTAAGATATAATTTGTTTTCTCCTTTCAAACCAACCAATAATACTTGGTATAATATTGTTATTACATTTTCTACTGGGACGGCCACATTATACGTTAATGGATCTCCCGTATCTTGGGCGTCAGCCCCTCCAGTCCTTCCAGCGACGCTTGGCGTAAACGCGGCCACGTCGCTGACAATCGGCGGATATATAGGCGGCGGATATTATTTCGGCGGTCAGGCCGATGAAGTCGGAATCTGGTCCAGAGCCATTTCCGGAGATGAAGCTTCATTACTCTACAATAGCGGCTCAGGACTTCAATACCCTTTTTATTCGGCGACGCGAGACGCCGGCGTCGCGTTTAACGGCAGTACTGCTTCAGCGAAGGTGGTGGCCGGAGACGCGACGAATTTCACGCAATCAATCAATGTCGGCGATACGAATAATTACAATTTAACGGCCTATGCGTATACCGACGGCTCGGCCGTGGCTTCAAGCGATGCCGAGCTTTATTACAACGGCTCCACGGTGACTACATCTTACACTGACATGGGCGGCGGCTGGTATGAATTATCAGGCACGGTCACGGGCGCCAATGCGGCTCGCGATTACGGCGTTCAAGTGAAAGCCGGCCAGACCGTTTATTTGGATGATTTTAGTTTGAATAATTACGCCTCGAGCGGCGCCTTGACCTCTTCGATTTTCGATTCCGAGCAGGGGTCTAATTGGGGATCGTTAACTTATTCTGCCACCGCGCCTGCCAATGCTTCATACGAAGTCAGAGTCAGAACATCAAATGATTCGAACATGCCCGGAGATTTTTCCGGGTGCGAATCCATTTCATCCGGAACGACTCTCGGCAGCACTTCCTGCGTCACTGACACTGAAAGATACGCTCAATACGAAATAACTTTGACCAATACGGATACTACGGTCACACCGACTTTCACCAGCATCAGCATCGTGTATTTGGTTAGCGATGCCACGCCCCCGGTTATTTCGTTTGATGCTCTTTCGCCTGATCCATCGAATGACAATACGCCGACTTTTACGGGCAATGCCCTTGACGCGGTGGGCACGGTCGCTTCGGTCGAATATCAGCTTGACGGAGTAGGAGGGGCTTGGACTGATTGCTCGGCCGATGACGGCACTTTTAATTCAGCCAGCGAAGATTTTACTTGCTCTGTTTCAACTCCGATAGCAGATGGCGCTCACACCATGAATGTGAGAGCAACCGATTCCAACGGCAACACCACGGCCGATATTGATGTTTCAACGGATTCATTCACCATTGACGCCACGGCTCCGACCGTTTCAATTGACGCGGTCGCGCCCGATCCCACCAATGACAATACTCCGACAATCACCGGCGCGGCCACTGACGCCACCACCGTGTTGACCGCGATTGAAATAGAATTCGGTTCTGATCCAGGCAATTGGGTGGCTTGCGCGGCCGATGATGGAACAATAGACGAAGTATCGGAAGATTTTTCTTGCGAATATGGATCGGCCTTGGCTGACGGCGCTGAAACAATCAGCGTGAGGGCGACCGATTCGGCGTCCAATACGACCGCGGCCATAAATTACGGCACGGATTCATTCACCATTGACGCCTCCGCGCCGATTATTTCCCTGGACGCTCTTTCGCCGGATCCGGGGTCGGAGACGAAACCGACTTTTACGGGTTCTGTGACGGATGCGGGCAACACCATCAGCTATGTTCAATTTCAAATGGATTCAACATCAGGCAGTTGGCGAAGTTGCACGGCCGATGACGGGACATTTGATTCATTATCGGAAGATTTTTCTTGCGAAGTGACCATTGATTTGTCCGTGGGCAATCACACGGTGTATGTTCGAGCCAGAGATTCTTTAAGCAATTGGAGCGCTGATTCCGCTTATAGCGATTCTTTTGAAATAACGTCTCCGACCACGCCGACTCCTTCCGGCGGCGGCGGCTCTCCCAGCTCGTCGACGGATTCGACGCCGCCCAGTTTGGCGATTGACGCCATTTTTCCGGATCCTGGAATTGATATTTCTCCCGAGCTGACAGGTTCGGCCATTGACTCGACCAGCCCTATTTCACTTGTTGTTTTTAGGCTCGATTCGCTTGAAGGCAGCGAATTCAATTGCCAAGCGCAGGACGGCAGTTTCGGCGATTTGTCCGAAAAATTTTTCTGTCAGGTTCCTTCGGCTTTGTCGCCGGGCGAACACACAATATATATTTGGGCCAAAGACAGCTTGGGTAATACCTCTGCGGTGGCGTCCGATTCCTTTGTTATATACGATATTACCGATCCGGCGCTGTCGATAAAATTGATTTCCGATCACATTTACACCAATGCGACGCGGCCTTATTTCAGCTGGCTGGTGCCGGCCGCGGCGGTCGAGCTTTATTCCAAATATTCAATCAGCGCCGATAACGGCGACAGCGGAGATTTTAACCTTGAAAACATCGCCGGTTTGTCAGCCGATTATTCGGCAGGCAAATATTTCGTGAATTATAAGAATTTCAATGATTTTGATTCGACCAATAATTCAATTTCAGTTCAGACTAGAACTTCCGCCGACTGGCTTTCGTCGGAGAATGACGGTGAATTAAAAGAGGGCGAAAGAAATTGGACTTTGACGTCCACGGATATTTCCGGCAACAAAAAGAATTCAACCGGAACAATTTTCGTGGATAAAAGCGCCCCGACTGTTTTGGTCACTTATATAAACGGTGTTTATTTTTCAAGCGATAGTTTTATGACCAGCGATCAGACTCCGAGCATTTTCGGTAAAATTTTGGATTATTTGGCCGGAGATTCAATGTCCAATAAAGTCGCGTCAGGACCTGATAAAATTTCCATTAAAATAGAAAAAAAGAACGGCGTGGGCGTGTATGGTTTGCATACGCTGGCGACCGTTAATATTCCGAGCCTTAATTGGTTGTCTGACAAAACCGAAATTTCAGACAATACTCAAAATAAATCGGACAAGTACGCCAATTTCGAATTCACTCCAACGCAGGCTTTGGATTTCGGTGAATACAGAATTTCAATGAACGGTTATGATCGCGCGGGCAATGTCGGCGCTTCGGACGTGATTTATTTGAAAATAGAACCGAAAGAAAAGATAGTGGTGGCGCCGAAAGAAGAAATCCCCGCGAAAGAAGAGCCGTTGATTGAGCCGACGGAAATTCCAATTGAAGAAATTTCGGAAGAGCCGACTGAAATCACTGTTCCGATCGAGCCGTCCGGTCCATCATTTATTGAAAGAACAAAGGCCGGCTTGGATCAATTGACCGAGGCCATTATCAATGTATCTAGAAATGTGAACGACTCGTTTGATCAGTTCGCGACAGAGGTGACCGGACAGATCGGCGGAGTGGCGAAAGGATCGTTTGACGCGACTCAGCGGGCTTTGTCGTTTTTGGGAACTAATATAATGGAAATGCTCGGCGACGGCTTGGCTGTATTATCATCCGGAGCGCCCGGCACGGCCAATTCATTGTTTGCCGGGCTCAGATCTGGAGTGTCATCGACCATTTTAGCCATTTCCGGAGCGACTGAAAACGCGATTCAGAGAAATAATGCCATGGTTAATAACGTTAACGAAGGCGTTAAGGTCGCGAGCGGCATAACCAATAAGATTTTTTCCGCCGCTCAAAATGCCAGTTCCGTTTTTTTGACTATGGCCAGAAACGTCGTTCAAAAAACAACCCTGGCTATGATAAATTCATATGCCGGAGCGATTGAAAACGCGACTCAGAGAAACAACATCATGGTTAAAAACGTTAACGAAGGCGTTAAGGTCGCGAGCGGCATAACCAATAAGATTTTTTCCGTCGCCAAGGATGCCAGCGCCGCTTCTTTTGACTATGGCCAGAAATGCCGCTCAAAAAACAACCTTGGCCATGATAAACTCATATAAAGAGGTTGGAGGCGGCATGATTTCAGCGGTCAATTTCGCCAGAAGAACGGATTCGAAGTTGTTTGGAGCCAGACAAGAGGCGATTGTGGCGGTTAAAGAAAAAATCGCCAATTTGGCGTTTGACGCCGGAGAAAAAATGCAGGATGTTTCCGATCAAGTCGGGTTTACATTGGTTAAATTTGGGTACTTATTCGTGAATGAGCCGACAATCATAGAAAACACCAAAATTTCCCGTTTGTCGGCCACGGAGGTCACGATTACTTGGACGACCAATCATCCGGCCACGGGCAAGGTTAACTTCGGCGAGTCGCTTGATTACGGTCAAGATATTCAATCCGACAAAAGAGTGACATATCATGAATTCACAATTGCCGATTTGGAGCCGAACACCACATATTATTACGAAGTGATGTCTCAAAACAAAAATTACGTTTACGACGCGAATCATACTTTTGTCACGCCGGCCGAATAAATATTAGAATCGATTTATGATTTCAATCGAATTAGGAGAATCAAAAACGCAAAAGAAACAATCAGCGGCCGCTTGGAAAAAGCTGTCCGCGTATGCCAAAGAGTTATCGAAAATCTCAAGCCGTCGCGATTATGCGGCGCCGGAAGCGTCAGCGCAATTGCCCGGCGATAAAAATTTGATCTCAGCCGTAAAAAGTTTCGCCAAACCGTTCAAAACGAAGCAACTGAAACAAATCGTATTGATCGGCATTGGCGGCTCGAGCTTGGGAACCAGAGCCGTTTATGAAGCGTTGCTTGGCGCGAACGATTGTTTGAATGAAAAAAGATTTCCCAAAATGATTTTTTTGGATACGCTTGACGTTGAGAAATTGAATTTGATCGCGGCAAAATTAAAAAGTTTAAAAAGCGAAAAAGAATTCGTCATTATCGCGGCGAGCAAATCCGGCTCGACGCTCGAAACCGTGGTCAATCTGGAAACTTTAATTTCCAGGATATCTTTAAAATTTAAAAAAGTTTTGTCCAGACTGATTGTCGTGTCGGATCGCGATTCGGCTTTATGGAAAAATGCTTTGGCCAAGAAAATCGCGTTGATGGAAATCCCCAAGGTCGTGGGAGGCCGATATTCTATTTTTTCGCCGGCGGGACTTTTACCTTTGCATCTGGCCGGAGTCAATATCGATTTGTTGCGGCAAGGCGCCGCTTTAGCGGTCAAAGACTGCACTAAAGCCGATTTGAAAAAAAATATCGCGGCCAAAAGCGCGATTTCGATTTATTTGAACAATAAAAAGGGCATGAATATTTACAACGCTTTTTATTTCAATCCGGAGCTGGAGTCTTGTGGCAGATGGCAGCAGCAATTGATGGCCGAGTCACTCGGCAAGAAAAAAAATCTGGCCGGCAAAGTTGTCCGAGCGGGATTTACGCCGATCGTCTCGATCGGCACCAATGATCTGCATTCGACGGCCCAGCTTTTTTTCGGCGGACCGGCTGATAAATTCACTGATATCATTTACGCCCGCGATGATTCAACGTTGGCCGCGCCAAACAATCTTTTGTTCCCCGGCTTGATTGATTCCATCAAGGGTAAAAAGTTTTCTGCCATCATGTCCGCGTTCGTTCGCGGAGTCGCGGCCGCCTACAAAAAAAACGCTTTGCCGCTCGCGGTCTGGACTTTGCCCGCGATCTCGGAAAAAGCGTTGGGATTTTACATGCAGGTTAGAATGTTGGAGACGATGTATCTCGCCAAGCTGATGAATGTCAACTCTTTCGATCAACCGGCGGTGGAAGATTATAAAAAAGAGATAAAGAAAATTATTAAATAACAGTTTAACTTTTTTTCGGAGCGGAGATTTTGAAGAAATCGCGCAAGATATTTTCCGACAAATTCCGTTGTTTGCCGCGATGAACATTGTAATGAATGCGTAAATCCGGTCCGCCATTTACTTCGATTATTTTGCCGTTCGTTGAAATAATAGGGTTTTTAAGAGAGGGCGCGATGACGTCTATGCCGACAATATTCAATCTTATCAATTTGGCGGTTTTTTCCATCAACGCGATATTGGCTTTGCCAACAGTGTCGGTCGCGTCAATCAAAATTCCTCCGTTAGAGATCGGAGCGGCGCGATGCAGCACGACCTCTATGCCTTTTTCGGGAACGCTGGACAAGGCCAATCCCTCGGACTGTAGATTGATCTTGAGAGCCTTGTTCACTTTTATCTGATGCAGCCAGCCTTTTTTTCTCAAGGGAGAAGCATTTTCATTCGCGATGAGAGTTTTAATGGAAGAGACGCCATCACCCAAAACAATCGGCGGTTGATAATAGATGGCCGCGGCGAATTTGCCGTTGATCACCACCACTCGATATTCATTGCCTGATATTTGCTCTTCGGCGATAACCTGCATTCGCGGCATCGCCTTTTTAATTATTTTAAAAGCGGTATTGGCTTGGCGTTGATTCGTTACATTGCCGAAAACGCCTTTGCCCGCTCGTGAGGCGACGGGTTTAATTATAATGGCGCTGTGTTTTTTGAAAATTTTTTCAAAATCTTTCGGGTTTTTTATTTGTATTTGAAAAGGCACCGGCAGCCCATGTTTTTTCAAGTATTGAGTTGTTATTTGTTTATTGACGGCGAGCTTCATGCCCAAATAGCTGGTGTCTTGCGAAGTCGCGCCGACCATCAGCAAGTTTTTTCCTTGGCGAGATATTTCAAAAAAAGGTGTGTCCGCGTATTCTTCGTCTCTGCCCGATGTTTGCAAATAACCGATTGTGTTCACGGCACAATGCAATTTTTTGGCAGCTAACAAAATAAGAGTATTTTGTTTTTGGGTGGGGTTTTTTGAAAGAAGATGTTCAAGATCCTTGGCTTGAAGATTTTTCATATTTGTTTTTTTAAAAAAAAAGGTTATTTACCTCTTTGTTTTATGGCCGCGCTGCGAACGACATGGTGAGCTATGATATTGTCCTTCGACGCCGCTTATGGTATTCGCCTCGCTTCGCATATTCAGGTGGTGGAACACCATGAGCGAGCGGAGCGAGTCGAATGGTGGGCCGGGGCGGATTCGAACCACCGAAGGCGCAAGGCCAGCAGATTTACAGTCTGCCCCAGTTGACCGCTTTGGTACCGACCCATGTTGATACGCTAATGATTATATAATATTTTGATTAAAAAGGCAATAAGTATGAAGAAAATACTATTATTCGTTATCCTGATCGTTTCGGCCGGAGCTCTGTTTGCGTGGTTTTATTTCGAAAAAAACGCTTTCGTCGGTTTTCAAGAAAAAGATCGAATCGCCGAGACAATAGACAACATGACTCTCGAAGAAAAAGTCGGCCAGATGTTTGTGGTCGGTTTTTGGGGCGAGGCGCCCGATGCCAACGTCGTATCTTTGATTCAAGAAAAAAACATCGGCGGCGTGATATTATTGAAATACAACGCGGACAACAAAGAGCAATTGAGTTCATTGATCGATGATTTGCAGAGCCGCTCCGAATATCCTTTGCTGATTTCAACGGATCAGGAAGGGGGCACGGTGACGAAAATAAAAGTGGCCGGCGTTAAAGAATTTACCGCGCAATCTTCAATCAGCGATGTTGAGCAAGCTTACAAAGTCGCTTTTGACCGAGGCAAGGAACTGAGCGCGCTGGGCTTCAATGTTAATTTCTCGCCCGTGCTTGATTTTATCACCGATAAAAATTCCTTTTTGTGGTCGCGGGTTTTTCGGGGCTCGATTGATGACTTTGGCGAATTCGGACGTGCCATGGTTGGCGGCTATCAAGCCGCCGGCATCAGCGCGTGCATCAAACATTTTCCGGGACATTCAAACGGCTCAATTGATTCGCACGGGAATTTGCCAACGGTTGAGTGGTCAAAAGAAGAGTTTGACGAAAATATTTCGCAATTCAAAAAAGCGCTGGAAGCCGATCCGGGTTTTGTCATGGTCGGCCATATCAAATATCCGAACATTGATCCTGAGAATCCTTCAAGCTTATCCAAAATCATTGTTCAAGATATTTTGCGCGGGCAATTGAATTATCAAGGCGTGATTATTACCGACGACATGGAAATGGGAGCTTTGCAAAATAATTTTTCAAATCAAGCGATTGCAATCAAAGCCGTGCTGGCCGGTAATGATATTTTGCTTTATGTCAGTTCTTTTGACAAGCAAGTCGAAGCTTATGAGGCCGTGCTTGAAGCCGTTAAAAGCGGCGTTATTTCGGAAAGCAGGATTGATGAGAGCGTTTATAGGATATTGGAGTTGAAAATGGGTAGCTTGTAGCTTATTAGCTTTTTAGGTTGTAGGTGGCTGCCTAACCAGCTACCAGCTCGGCTTCATGATACAGAATTTTGACTAAATTATAACAATATGATATATTTTTGCTACATGAAACATGATTATTGATCCCCGCCTTCGCCCCTCGACAAGCTCGGGGCTATGGCGGGCAGGCATGCTCTATGTTCCATGACTAAATAATTAAATCCCACATACTTTTCCGGCTAATTTAAGCCATTCTTTGCTCCGACTGTCGTCGGAGCTACGACTGGCAGGGCCAAAAAATCAACATTCCTCCCACCATGCGGGCCGTTGATTTGGGAAAGTAGAGGTAAAAAGGAAAAATATGGAAATCCCAAGTCTTTTGGACATGCTTAAGGCCGGTGTTCACTTCGGACACCAAAAAGGAAAATGGCACCCGAAAATGAAGCCGTATATTTATGGCGTTCGAAATGGCGTGCACATCATCAATTTGGAAACAACTCAAAAGAAGCTTGAAGAAGCTTTGAATTTCATCAAGGAAACTGTAGCCAAGGGCGGCACAGTTCTTTTTTTGGGAACGAAAACTCAAGCGAAAGATTCCGTCCGCGAAGCCGCGATTTCTTGCGGCATGCCTTTCATCGTTGAAAGATGGCTGGGCGGCACATTCACGAATTTATCGACCATATTGAAATTGATCAAAAAATATCAGCGCATGAAAATGGAATCCGAAAAAGGAGAGTGGGACAAATTCACCAAAAAAGAAAAATTGGTGAATGAGAGAGCTTTGAAGAAATTGGACAAAATCATCGGCGGTTTGGCTACTCTCGAAAAATTACCGAGCGTCATTTACATCGTTGACATGAAAGAAGAAAAAACCGCGGTGATAGAATCCAACCGCGTTGGCGTGCCGGTCGTGGCCATTTGCGACACCAATGTCAATCAGACAAAGGCTGCTTACCCTATTCCGGCCAATGACGACGCCACTCGCTCCATTGAAATGATTACCGGCTTGGTCGCCGAGGCGGTCAAAGAAGGCAAAAAGGAAGCGGAGAAAAGAGGAGATAACATAAAAATTGAAAGTTCGAAATCCTAAATTCGAAATACTAAACAATATTTAAATTCAAATTTTCCAAACATTTGGAATTTGGGAATTGGATCATTGTAATTTGTCCCTGAAAGGGACCCCCTCGGGGTTTCGAATTTAGATATTAGAGTTTAGTATTTAATAAACAAATATGGATTTACAACAAGTGGCGAAATTAAGACAGCGAACCGGTTGCGGCATCAATGACTGCAAGCTGGCGCTGGAAGAAGCCAATGGCGATGAAAATTTGGCAATCGATATTTTAAGAAAAAAAGGCGAAATCAAAGCCGCCAAAAAATCGGCGGAAAGAGAAACCAAGGAAGGTCTGGTGTTCGCTTATATTCATCCCAATAAAAGAATAGGGGCTATGATCGAGCTTGATTGCGAGACCGATTTCGTGGCTCGAAACGAAGAATTTCAGGAATTGGCCAAAGACCTGGCTATGCAGGTGGCGGCGACCAATCCGCTGTATTTAAGTTCGGTCGAGGTGCCCGAGGAAGTCTTGAACAAAGAAAAAGAAATTTATCGAGATCAGCTTTTGAACGAATCCAAGCCGGACAATATTGTTGAAAAAATCGTCGAAGGCAAATTGGCCAAATACTATGAAGAGGTTTGTCTCTTGAATCAACCTTTCATCAAAGACGAAGATGTCACCATCGAGCAATTGATCACGGAGAAAATCGCCAAAATCGGAGAAAAAATCGCCATCGCTCATTTTGTCAGATTCGAGGTTTAAATTACGAGATTTACAAGATTAAAGTACAAGATATTACCAGATTACGAGATTTTGACAATTTTTTATCTTGTACTATCTCGTATGCGGATCTTGTACATCTTGTAACTCAAGATATGAAGAAAGTAGTCAGCATACAATTTAATTCCTGGGATAAAACATATTTTTTCGATCCCAATAACATCGAACTCAAAATCGATGATTATGTGGTGGTCGAAACTCAGCATGGTCTTGATATGGGCAAGGTTGTCGAATTCAAAGAGCTTGGCCGGGAAGAGCAAGACGCGCTCGGAGAAATCAAATCCGTATTGCGCAAGGCTGATAAACGCGACTTGGACAAATTGATCGAAAATAAAGAAAAAGTGAAGGAAGCTATCAAAGTTTGCAAGGAGTTGATCAAAAAGCACGGGTTGCCCATTAAATTGGTTGACGTTCATTTGAATCTTGACGGCGGCAGAATCACTTTCGCTTTTATCGCGGACAGCCGCGTTGATTTTAGAGCGTTGCTCAAGGATTTAAATCGTCTTTATAAAATGAATATTCGTCTTCAGCAGCTTGGCATTCGCGATGAAGCTCAAATCGCGGCCGATGTCGGCTGTTGCGGACAACCGGTGTGCTGCAAGACATTTTTGAAAGAATTGGGCAATGTCAGTTCGGAATACGCGGATTTGCAGCAGGTTTCCCATCGCGGTTCCGAGCGCCTGTCAGGTTTGTGCGGTCGGTTAAAGTGTTGCTTGGCTTACGAAAAAGACACTTACGAAGAAATGGCTCGAGATTTCCCGGCTTTGGGAGCCAAAGTGAAGGTCAAGCAGGGCACGGGAGAGGTGGTCGGTTATCATGTTTTGAGAAGATCGGTTGACGTGCGCCTCGACGGAGACGGCGCCAATGTCTACGTCGAAGCCCCGATTTCCGAAATCAGCCAGTCAATTCCAGAAAAAACAAAACAAATTATTAAAAAATAATATATTCGACTTCACATTTCCATATGATGGAGAAATTAAAAGGCTTAAAAAAACAAATAAAAACGGAATTGGATAAAATCTCGGATATCGACTCGTTGCTAGCGCTTGAAAAAAAATATTTCGGTAGAAAAGACGGAATTGTAAATCAGGTGTTGAAAAATTTAAAAAATTTGTCGGACGCCGAGAGAATTAAAGTCGGACAATTGGCCAATGAAATAAAAACCGATATTTTGACCATTTTGGAAAAGAAACGTATTGAGTTGGAAAGATCTAAAATAGAAGCTCAGCTCGAAAATGAGTGGATCGACACTTCCTTGCCTCTTCAGGCCGCGGCCGCCCACCGTCCGGCTGGACATTTGCATCCCATTTTTCAAGTTCAATACGAACTCGAAGATGTTTTCAAAAATTTAAATTTTAGAATTTTGGACGGACCCGAATTGGAATCCGATTTTTATAATTTTCAAGCGGTCAATATTCCTCCGGATCATCCGTCTCGGGAAATGCAAGACACTTTTTACGTGAAAAGCGATAAAGAAAAAATGGTGCTGAGGACGCAAACTTCATCGGTTCAGGTGAGGGCGATGAGAGAATTCGGCGCGCCGCTTCGAGCGGTCATTCCCGGAAAAGTTTTTCGCTATGAAGCCACGGACGCTTCCCATGACAATACTTTCGACCAGTTTGAAGGCTTGGTCGTGGATAAAGATATTTCCATCGCCAATTTGATCGCCACCATGAAAATTTTACTTAGAGCCATTTTTAAAAAAGACGTCACAGTGCGGCTGCGTCCCGGGTTTTTCCCGTTTGTCGAGCCGGCGTTTGAACTGGACATGAAATGCTTGGTTTGCGGCGGGGCAGGCTGCAGCGTTTGCAAAAGAAGCGGCTGGGTGGAAGTCTTGCCTTGCGGCTTGGTGCATCCCAATGTGCTCAAGGCCGGCGGTCTGGATCCGAAAGAATGGTCGGGTTTTGCTTTTGGCGTCGGATTTTCGCGTTTGGTGATGATGAGATACGGCATTGAAGACATCAGGCATTTCAATGGCGCGGACTTGCGGTTTTTAAAACAGTTTTAAATATTGTTACGAATTACAATATTCTATTAAGCTTTCAGTCGGTTGTTACAAATTACAATCTTCCATAGCATAAAGCTATAAGTGAATGTAATTAGTAACAAATCTAAAAAAGAGTTTTTTTAGTGAATGTAATTTGTAACGATAAAAATATGAATGTATCAATCAACTGGCTCAATAAATACGTTGATTTAAAGGGCATTGATCCCAAAGAAATTGCCAATAAATTAACCATGTCCACGGTGGAGGTGGATGCCGTTTATCCGTTGGCTGAAAATTTGGAGAATATTTTCGTTGCCAAAATTATAAATGTCTTGCCGCATCCGAATGCGGATAAATTGAAATTGGTTGATGTTGATTTGGGCTCGGAAAGGATTCGCGTGGTCTGCGGCGGCTCCAATTTGAAACCGGACATGTTGGTGGCGCTGGCCAGACCCGGAGCCATGATCAAGTGGCACGGCGTGGGCGAGCCCGTAAAATTGGAAGAAACGACAATCAGAGGCGAAGAAAGCAAAGGCATGATTTGCGCCGGCGATGAAATCGGTTTGGGGGACTTGTATCCGCATAAGCAAGGAGAAATTTTGGAATTGGAAAGCCAGACCGCGAAGGCCGGACAAGCCTTGAGCGAAGCGCTCGAATTAAACGATTATATTTTGGACATTGACAACAAGTCTTTGACCAACAGACCCGATTTGTGGGGGCATTACGGCATTGCCAGAGAATTGGCCGCCATTTTCGGCAAAGAGCTCAAAGAGATAAAATCGGAAAAGATAAAAGAAGGCAAAGATTTTCAGCTTAAAGTGAAAACGCAGGCTCCGGAATTATGCCCCGCTTATTATGCCGCGGCCATGGGAAATATCAAAGTGGCCGAGTCGCCAAAGTGGCTGGCGCGCGCTCTGGCGTCAGTGGGGCAAAAATCAATCAATAATATCGTTGATATCACCAATTACGTCATGTTTGATTTGGGTCAGCCCATTCACGCTTTTGACGCGTCCAAGATAAGCGGTCAACAAATAATCGTCAGACAGGCCACTCCCGGAGAAAAATTGATCAGCCTTGACAATGAGAGCCGCCAGCTCGGCGAAAACATGTTGGTGATCGCGGACAAAAAGAATCCGATCGCTTTGGCCGGCATTATGGGCGGAAAAAATTCGGAGATCTCGGATAAAACGGTTGCCATTGTTATTGAAGCCGCTAATTTCGATCCTTCCAATATCAGAAAAACGTCGCTGAAGCTCGGCTTGCGCACGGAAGCCTCGATCAGGTTTGAAAAAGGTTTGGATCCCGTCGCCGCGAAAGTCGCGCTAGAGCGGGTGGTCGGCTTGATTCTCGAAAATCAGCCGGACGCGAAAGTGGAAAGCGGCGTTGAAAGTTTTGAAAAATACAAATTGAATTTGGGGCCGATTGAATTGTCCAAGGATTTCATTTCAAAGAAAATGGGCATTGAAATCGAAGATAAAAAAACGGTCGGCATTCTCGAGAGTTTGGGTTTTGAAGTCAAGGAGAAGAAGAATTCTTTTGAAGTGAAAGTGCCGTCGTTTCGAGCCACGGGCGATGTTTCCATCCCCGAAGATTTGATCGAAGAAATTTCCAGAATATACGGCTATGATTCTTTTACGCCGATCATGCCGGAGGTAAAAAACGAATATCAGCCGGAGAACAAAGAAAGGAAATTGGAGAGGCGAGTGAAAGAATTTTTAACTTTGTCTTCCGGGTTGACCGAAGTCAGGAATTATTCTTTCACGAAAAAAGATTTGTTGGATATCGTCGGTTTGGATTATTCAGGATATTTTCAATTGGAAAATCCTTGGGATGAAAACGAGAATCTGCTCAGGCAAAATTTATGGCCGCAGCTGTTGTTGAATGTCAAAAACAATTCCAGGTTTTTTGACTGTTTCGGCATTTTCGAACTGGGTCGAGTTTTTTTGGCCAAAGACGGACCGTTTGAAGTCTCGCCGGACAACAAAGCCAAATTGCCGGCTCAGCCTAATTATTTGGCCGGCGCGTATTTTGACAAATCGGACGATGCGCCTTTTTTCAAGGCCAAAGACGTGATTGAAAAATTGTTGGCCTCGCTGTCGCTGGAAGCGAGTTTTTCATTGCCCGCGGAAAGCAAAGCGTTTTATCATCCTTTCCGCAGCGTGATCGTGAGCCTTGCCGGTCAGGAAATCGGCTGGGTGGCGGAACTCAATCCGCTGGTCGCGAGCAAATTGGAACTTGATGATCGAGCGGCCGTTTGGCAGCTTGATTTCGATAAAATAGTGGAAATTTTCGAACCGAAATACGAATATCATCCGATTCTCAAATTTCCTTCATCGGTTCATGATTTGTCGATTGTCGTCGCCGAGAAAACCATGTATAAAGACATTGATCAAATAATAAAATCAATCGCTCCGCAAATTATCAAGGACGTTGAATTGCTTGATGTATTTAAAAATGGTAAAATAAAAACGGGACAAAAGAGCGTGACCGTGAGAATCGTCTATCAAGCGGATGATCGAACTTTGGAGAAAGAAGAAATCGATAAACTCCAGCGAAAAGTCATTGTCCAACTTGAAAAAGGCATCGGCGCCAAGTTGAGAACATAAAAATAAAAATTTAAAATAAAAACAATATGCTTGAAACCAGTAAAGATGTTTTGTACATCGTTCTTTCGTTTTGTCTGATTTGGTTAACCGCCTTTTTATGCTGGGCGCTTTTTTATTTAACCAGGCTTTTGAAACAATCGAACGAAGTCGTCTCCGAAGTCCGCGATAAGCTGGAAGATTTTTTCGACGCGCTCGAGCGAGTGAAGGAAAAAATCGAGTCCGGCTTGCAGATTGCCGGCGTCGTTTCGGACGGCGTCAAAAATTTGGTGAAATATTTGGCGGACAAGCGGAAAAGTAAATAAAAAAAATGTCGATTGAATTGCCATTTGAATTCGCCTCCGTGGATTTTGGGGGAGTTTTTTCAAGTCCGATCGCTATATTGGCCTTGATTTTATCGATGCTGATCATCATAACGATCGGTTTGATTTATATTGTCCGAATTTATTTCAGACGTCACGGCAAAATGAAAGGAGCTTTTGAAAAAAAGGTGCTTTTGATTTCTTTGCCTAAATTTGAATCGCAAGACAGCAGGGGAGGGGCGCAAAACAGTATAGCTTCCATTCAGGAAAAAATCGCGGTGGCCGAGACCGTGTTTTCGGCCATCGGCGGTTTGAAGCCCCAAAAAGGACTGGGCGTTTGGTTTTTTGGACGAGCCGATCATTTGTCTTTTGAATTGGTGGCCGATCAAGGCAAGATTTTATTTTACATGGCCGTGCCAGAGTATTTGAAAAATTTTTTGGAAGAACAAATACAGGCGCAGTATCCGGACTCGCATATCGAAGAAGCCCAGGATTACAATATTTTCACTCCTAAAAGCGCGGTGTTCGGCAAGATTTTGAAATTTAAAAGGCAGAATTTTTTTCCGATAAAAACTTACAAAAAAATGGAGAGCGACCCGCTCAACGCCATGGCCAACGCCTTGAGCAAAGTTGATAAAAAAGACGGGGCTGTCATTCAATTCACTCTCAGGTCCGCCAAGCCGGGCTGGCGCGATTCGGGCGCGGCCGTGGCTTCGCGCATGATGCAGGGCAAAAAATTCGAAGAGGCGCTCAAAGGCAAAAGCGTGCTCAAGCAAATGCTGATGCCCGAGAAAAAACCGTCGGAACCCGGGCAGGCGCCGCCGGCGACGTATCAATTGTCGCCAATGGAGCAGGAGATCGTGAAAAATTTGGAAGAAAAAGTCAGCAAAGCGGCCATGGAGGTCAATATCAGAATCTTGGCCGCGTCGGATCAGTCGCAAAAAAGCGAAATGTATCTCAATGATATTTTAAGCTCTTTTTCGCAATTTAACATTTATCAATACGGCAACAGTTTTGATGTCTCGAGCCGAAAGTTGTCGCGTTTGATAGACGATTACATTTATCGAAATTTCGACGAGAAAGCGGCGATTATCTTAAATACCGAGGAGATGGCCAGCCTGTATCATTTCCCGATTCCTTCGGTGACCGAAACGCCGAACATCGCGTGGCTGGAGGCCAGAAAAGCGCCGGCGCCGCTTAATATTCCGGACGAAGGGGCGATTCTCGGTGACAATTTTTATCGCGGCATCAGGCGCACGGTGCGCATAAAGAGAAAAGACCGCCGAAGGCACACGTATATTATCGGTCAGACCGGCACTGGTAAATCTTATTTTCAACAAAATTTGGCCATTCAAGATATTCAAAACGGCGAGGGCGTGGGCATTATTGATCCGCACGGAGATTCCATTGAGGAAATATTGAAATACATTCCCAAAGAGCGCGCGGATGACGTGGTGCTTTTCGACCCATCCGACACCGATCGGCCCATGGGCTTGAACATGCTCGAGTTTGAAACCTCCGAGCAAAAAACTTTCGTTATCAACGAGATAATAAATATTTTTGATAAATTGTATGATTTGCGCCAAACCGGCGGCCCGATCTTCGAGCAGTACATGAGGAATTCCATTTTATTGATGATGGAAGACACGGATTCGGGCTCGACTTTGATGGAAATTCCGAAAGTATTGTCCGACGAAAATTTCAGAGCATATAAATTGTCCAAAACGAAAAATGTCACGGTCAAAGATTTTTGGGAAAAAGAAGCTCAAAAAGCGGGCGGCGAAGCGTCATTGCAGAACATGGTGCCTTACATCACCAGCAAATTAACGCAGTTTATTTCCAATGACATCATGCGCCCGATTATCGCTCAACAGAAAAGCTCTTTTAATTTCAGGGAAGTCATGGACAATAAAAAAATATTGCTGATCAATTTATCCAAAGGCAAAATTGGAGATTTAAATAGCAATTTACTCGGCATGATTATCGTGGGCAAGCTTTTGATGGCTTCATTGTCTCGAGTGGACACGCCCGAGGATCAGCGACATGATTTTTATTTATACATCGATGAATTCCAAAACTTTTTGACCGAAAGCATTTCAATAATTTTATCGGAAGCCAGAAAATACAAACTCAATTTGATCATCGCTCATCAATTCATCGGACAATTGGTAAAAAACAACGATACCAGCATCAAAGACGCGATTTTCGGCAATGTGGGCACCACCGTGTCGTTTAGGATCGGCATTGAGGACGCCGAGTTATTAGCCAAACAATTCGCGCCGGTTTTCAGCGAGTATGACGTGGTTAATATTCCGAGCAAAACGGCTTATATCAAACTGTTGATTGATAATGCCAATCCGCCGGCTTTCAATATCAATGTGCCGGGCAGGGAAAATCCGAAGCATCCGGAGATAGCCGAGACCATTAGAAAGTTGTCCAGACTCAAATATGGCCGAGACAGAGACATTGTGGAAAACGAAATACTTGAAAGAACTCGAATAGAGTATTAGAATATAAATAAGCGATGCGAATGATGCAAATTCCACGCGAATGACACTAATGTTATTACGGTATTGTTAATTCGAATTTTCGTGTGATTCGCATTTAATTCGCGGCATTCGCATCGGTAAAAATAAAAACAAAAAAATATGTTCTGGAAAAAGAAGTCACAAAAGCCTTCGAGAGAAGAGCTGATGAAGGTAATTTCGGATTTGCAAAAACAAATCGATAGATTAAAGCTGGTGATCACCAAAGACGGCTCGGCCAACGTTATCGGAGACGCTTCGGCCGGAGTCAAAAAAGAATTGATAAGCAGGCCGGCTCCGGAAAAAAATTCGCTCGAGCAGGTGCTCGAAGGGGTTTTTGACGGACAAAACATGATCGGAGCGGATGGCAAAGAATACGACGTGCCCGCCAATTACGCTTCAAAATCCAAATTGGTGGAAGGGGATATTTTGAAATTGACGATCAGCCCCACAGGCGCTTTCATTTATAAGCAAATCAAACCGATTGAGAGAGAGAGATTGGTGGGAGAACTGGAACTCGACGATCAATCCAAACAATTTTATGCCGTGGCCGAAGGCAAGAAATGGCGTCTTTTGACGGCCAGCGTCACTTATTTCAAAGGCGAGGATGGCGATGAAGTCGTTTTCTTGATTCCGACCGAAGGAGGCTCCAGGTGGGCGGCCGTGGAAAACATTATCAATAAATAAAATTTAAAAAGATAAGGCCCCGAAAAACGGGGCTTTTAAAATTGGATAAAATCAGTTTAAACCGGTTTGGTTTGTTTCGGCTCGCCCATTTGGGGCGCCGCATGCGGCCGCGCCATTTATTTGATTATTTGTGGATATTTTGCTAAAATATAAGCGATTTTATGAAAAAAATTATGCATTTAATCACCGGACTGGAGCCTCACGGCGGAGCGGAGCAAATGCTTTTGAAGACTTTGCCCGGCTTGAAAAAAACGGAAAATATGGTTTGTTGCCTCAAAGGGCGCGGTGATATCGGCCGACAATTGGAGCAAAAGGGCGTCTCCGTGCGTTATTTGGAAGCTCAGAGTAAATTTGACCTTTGCGCCATTTGGCGTTATAGAAAAGTCATTAAAGATTTTAAGCCGGATGTCCAAGTCAATTATTTGATTCATGCGGATATTTTCAGCAGAATTTTCGGCAAATTGTTCGGCGTGAAAAAAATCATCGCATTTATTCGAAACAAACATCTTGATTTGCCGTTTTTGATGAAGCTCGATCGATTGACCAAAAATAAAGTTAATTTTTTCTTGTTCAATTCAAACGCCGTGAGAAATTTTTACCATGAAAAGATGGGCGTTCCAGAGAATAAAACAAAAGTTATTCCAAACGGTGTGAATCTGGAAAAATTTCAAACGAGCGCAAATGTTTCGGAAAAATGTCGCGAGCTCGGACTCGATGAAAACGATTTCGTGATCATTAACGTGGCCAGACTTTATCCCAGCAAAAGACAGATTGACATTTTGCGAGCCATTAAGAAATTGAATGATCCAAAAATAAAGTATTTGCAAATCAGCGTGGGAGAAGAAGAAAATGCTTTGAAAAATTTCGTCGAGGCAAACGGTTTGTCGGAACAAGTGAAATTTTTGGGCTATCGAAGCGACGTGGTTGAATTATTGAAATGCTCCGACCTCTATATTTCAGCGGCCGCGCACGAAGGCATGAGCAATTCATTGCTGGAAGCCATGGCCGCCGGAGTGCCGTGCGTTGTTTCGGACATTGAAGAAAATAAAGAGTTGATAGAAAACAAGGCGACCGGTTTGACTTTTAAGGTCAAAGACGCGGCTGATTTGGCGGAGAAAATGAATTGGGCGATAAGAAATGGAGAGTCGATGAGAAGTTTCAGCGATCACGCCAAAAAGATGGTTGAGTGTAAGTATGATATAAAAAAGGTGATTGAGATGTTGGATGAGTTTTTGTTTGAATTCTAAGACGGTTTCCACCGGGCATTAGCCCAGGGTTTCCCTATGGCAGAAGTTGAATCCATGAGCAAAAGACGGATTCCACCGGGCTTTAGCCCAGGGTTTCCATAAAGATGAATTTGAGCTTATGAATAAAAACCAACTGCCATTTTGGCCCAATAACGAATATTATTTCATCACGACATCGACATTTCTGCATTTTCCGTATTTCAACACTTTTGAAAAAAAGAAGCTGGTGCTGGATAAGTTTGAGGAAATAGAAGAAAGATTGAACATCAAATTAATAGCTTACAGCATTGCGATCAATCATTTTCACTATTTTGCTTTTTTGAATGATGGCTTGTTATATTCAAAGACGAAACAACTATTGAATGGCGGCGTCAGTCATCAATATAAGAAAACGTTTCAATGCAAATATCAAGAAATGTGGCAGAGCACCAAAGCTTTTGTTATAAAAGACGAAGACAGTTTTTGGCGGGTAATTGGTTACATCAATGGAAATTTGTTGAAACATAAGGAAGTAAGCACATTTAATGAATTGCGCGAATGCCAATTTTTCAGCCACATTAAGTTTGTCAAAGAATACGGGGAGGAAGCCGCTAAGGATCTTGTTTATCGAGTCATTGATGTAAATGAAGATGGCGAAGGAAACGTGGATTTCAATAAGTTAAATCAAATAGGAGTAAAAGATGTTTTTAGGAAGATAAAAGGGGACTAAAGTCCCGAAACCCTCCACTCCTGCCTGCCGGCAGGAAAGTGGGGTGGAAGCTAAAGGGACTAAAGTCCCAAGACTCTTCAACCCCAACTAAATTTGGGTGGAAGAAGAGGAAATATGAAATATTTAATCATCGCTCCGCGATATCACATAAATTTGCATGATCGAATCTTGGCCTTGAAGAACGCCGGGCATTTTGTCGATTTGATCGTTCAATACAAAGGCAAGTCGGAAAAATACGATTTGATCGATCCCGAGATCATCGGCTATTCAAGAGTTTATTTGTTTTTTGAAAAAATATTTTCCAAGTTCAAAAAAACTTATTTGAAAAATTCTTGGGAATTGAAATTGTCATTGCCTCCGCTGAGGAAATTCAAAAAAAGAATCAAAGAGATCAATCCGGATGTTATCATGGTCAAGGGCTTAAAAAGTTTGTTTTCTTTGTGCGCGTTAAAATACGCCAAAAGATTCAAAATAAAATCAATTGTTTTTATTCAAAGAGATCGTTTCCGTTGCCAAAGATTGAAAGAAAAATTCGTTTGTTGGTTTTTATTCAAACATTATCAAGTGAAAGCGGTCGCCTCGCCGATTTGTCGAAAGAGCGGCAGAGATGAAAAAAGCCACGAAAAATTTCATTATATTCCATTCGTTTACGACATTGTCGATTTTGAAAAATCGTATTTTAAAAACGTGAAAATGAATATTTTAAACATCGGAAAATTTGAGCCGATCAAAGACCAATTGACGCTTTTAAAAGCTGTGGAAAAACTGAAAAGTTTTTATCCGATGAAAATAGTTTTGGTCGGAGAAAAAGCCGATCCGAATTACATATTGAAATTGATGGATTTCGTCAAAGAAAACAAGATGGAAGATATCGTCGAGTTCAAATTCGACGCGCCTCATGCCGAGGTCATTGAACTTTATCGGCAAAGTGATTTATTTGTTCTGACAAGCTTAAGCGATCCGGCGTCGTTTCAGATACTCGAAGCCATGGCCAATAAAGTGCCGGTGATATCGAGCGACAAAAACGGCACCAAATGCTACATTAAAGAAGGGGAGACCGGTTATATTTTTAAGGCAGGCGACGCGGATGATTTGGCGAGAAAAATCGAGAGCGTCATCGATGACAAAGATGATGTGATCAACTTCGGTCGAGCTGGGTTTGAGCAAGCGAAAAAGAATCATTCTCTTGAAAAATTTTCCCAAAAAATAAAGGCAATACTTTCATGAAAGAAATCTGCGGGGACAATTTTAGCGGCAACAAATTGACTGTTAAAGACAGAATCATTTATTTGTTTTATAATCTTTTTAGGGGCATTTGGGGGTATAGAAAAAGATTGAAAATGACATATTGGCGGCCGATCGATTTGATTCCCAATTCCGCTTCTCCCGGCCGGCAATTTTTGGACAATTTTTTAGAACATAAATTGCCGGAACTGATTTTAAAAAAAGAAATCAAAGTCTTGGACATCGGCTGCGGCTCGGGTTATGTCAGGAAAATTTTGGCTGACGCGGGTTATGTTGTCGATTACACGGGCATAGATGTTTTTAAAAATGATGCTTTTGACCAGTACTCCAAATATTGCCAATCGAAGTTTTTTCAAACCGCAATCGAGTCCTTTGAAACCGATGACAAATTCGATTTGATAATTTCCATCAGCGCCTTGGAGCATATTAAAAACGATTCGCTGGCCGTTGAAAAGTCCGGAAAGGCGCTGAACCAAGGAGGCGTTCAAATTCATATCGTGCCGTCATTTTGGGTATTGCCGCTTTATTTGTGGCACGGCTATCGCCAATACACTCCTATCCGGATCAAAAAGTTGTTTAATGAAAAATTTGAAGTTTTCAAATTCGGCGGTTTTTTTCTTTCGGACTTCATTTTAGTTTGATCAGCGTGCCCGAATTAATTTTTGGAAAATGTCTCAGGAAAACAGCATTTTATAAAAGAGCGGTTGATTTTTCAAGCCGGTGGGACAATATTGTCAATTTTCCGTCGGCGATGTACGCCATAATAGGAAAAAAATCCATATGAAATATTATAATGCCGAATCCGGAATGTTATTGAGGTTTTGGAAAAAATCCGACAGTAAATTTTGGGACAATTTATGGGATGTCGAAAATTTTAAAAAGCAAGTCGAAGCAGGAAAAAAATCCAGGTTGGTGAATGGTATAACGAAAAAATTTTTGCCATTAGGAGCCAAAGTGCTTGAAGGCGGATGCGGAAAGGGGCAATATGTTTATGGATTGCGTTGCCATGGCTATGATTCGTATGGCGTCGATTACGCGGAAAAAACGGTAGAGAGGTTAAATCAGCTTTTCCCCGAGCTGAAGATTGTCACCGGGGACGTGCAGCAGCTGCCTTTTGATGATCAATTTTTTGACGGATATTGGTCACTGGGAGTAATCGAGCATTTTTACGATGGTTATGAACTTTCGGCCAAAGAAATGCATAGAGTGTTAAAACCCAATGGTTTTTTATTTTTGACTTTCCCTCATTTGTCGTGGCTGCGTCGATATAAGATCAAAAAAAACAAATATGATATTTTCCAAGAGGAGCGCGCAGAGATGAATGACTTTTATCATTTTTTTCTGCGGAGCGAATCGGTAATAGATTATTTTGAAAAATTGGGATTTGAGTTGATGTATAAAAAACCTTTTGACGGAGTTAAAGGATTAAAAGATGAAGTGAAATTTTTAAATTCAACAATGAATAGATTATACGGTTCCAAAAATTTTGGCGTGAAAGTATTAAAATATTATTTATCGAAAATCCTGGCGCCTTTGACCGGCCATCAAATTTTATTGGTTTTAAGAAAAAAATCATCAATATGAAAAGAAATAAAAAATTTTCCAAATATCCTTATCATAATCGTGATGAGCGAAATCGATTTATCGTTCAAGAATTGGGCGAATATTTGGGTGAAAATATATTAAATATCGGCGGTGGAGGAGAAAATCATTTGAAAAAATATTTGCCGTCCGCGCGCGGATATTTCGAGGTTGATCTTGCCGGTTCTCCGGATTTGAGAATCAATTTGGAAAAAGATTTGCCCTTGCCTTTCGAGGATAATAAATTCGACTCGGTAGTTTGCACCGATGTTTTGGAGCATTTGGACAATTTACATGAGGTTTTTGGAGAGTTGGCGAGAGTCTCAAAAAAATATATCATTATTTCCTTGCCCAACGCGGTCGCTGACGTGTTGTCATATTTTAAGAAAATAAAGGCTAAAAATGTTTCTGATTTGGATAAAAGAAAACAATTCGGTTCCCGGGCAAAATATTACGGTTTGCCTTTCGAAAAACCGCTTGATCGACACAAATGGTTTTTTAGCTACACGGATGTGGAAGAATTTCTGGATTATCAGGCAAAAAAGCATAATTTAAATATTGTTGAGCTTTTTCCCATTAAGCGCGAGGTCTCGAGTTTGGCCGCGATGTTGTTGACGCTCGGCTCTTTTTTAGGAAGCGAGACATTGAGAAAAAATTTAAATAATAAAATATTGTGGTGCGTTTTGGAAAAGAAAAAATAAGATTATGTTAAAAATCGCGGAAAAATTTTTCATTTGGCTGCATAACTTTTCATATAAAGCGATTTCCAAAATCGCCATCAAGAAAAACGGCGGCATTCACCCCAAGCATGAAATCTTGAATTATCATGAATTTTTCGTCGCCAAGGTCGACGAAAACGACGCGGTTTTGGATTTGGGCTGCGGCAACGGTCTTTTGGCTTATGACTTGGCCGGAAAGGCGAGAAAGGTTATCGGCATGGATATTCTTTCGGCCAATATAGACAAAGCGAAAAAACACAACAAACAAGGCAATCTTGAATTCATGGTCGGCGACGCCACCGTTTATCCTTTTAATGAAAAATTTGATAAAATAGTTTTATCGAACGTTTTGGAACATATTGAAAATAGAATCGATTTTTTGAAAAAATTGCGCGACTTGTCGGATGAGATATTGATTCGGGTGCCGTTGATCGATCGGGATTGGCTGGCGGTTTATAAAAAGAAAAACGGTTACGAATATCGTTTGGACAAAACGCATTTCGTCGAGTACACCGTCGAGAATCTAAGAAAAGAATTAATCGAAGCCGGCTGGAATTTGGATGATTATTCGATTCGGTTCGGAGAAATGTGGGGGACGGTTGGTAAATAAAATTAATGTCTTTACGCAATTCACTCATTAAATATGGATCAGACAAATTACGACGACTGGGTAATTGAAACTATGCTGTGCCCCTCATGCGGCTGCGGTCTTGAATCCAAAGAGGGAGTATAGTATCTTTTGCGCCTCTTGTGGAAAAAATTATTTAAATTAAATTTTCCACTTTATTCGTATGCAAAAAGAAAGAAGTATAAAATAACAGAGTTCAGTGATATTAAAATATGGGAAAAATAAAGGAAAAATTAAAACAAATTTTACGATGGACGCAAAAGTGGACAAAAATAGACATGATTTATTTGGCCAAAGGCGGTTTTTGGCTGACATTCGGGCAGATAGTCATGGCCGCTTCTGATTTTGCCTTAATGATTCTCCTGGCCAATTTTCTGCCGCCCGAGATATATGGAGCTTACAGATATATCCTTTCGATCGTAGCCATACTGATTCTTTTCTCATTATCGGGCATGAATACGGCTATAATACAAGCTGTTTCCCGGGGTTTTGAAGGCTCAGTATCAAAAGGCTTAAAAGAAAGAATAAAGTGGGGAGCGATAGGCAGTATTGCCAGTATCGGCTTTGCCATTTATTATTGGTATCTTGGCAATTGGGAATATGCGTCAATTTTCTTTTCGGTCGCGGCCTTTATTCCATTTATTGATTCATTTAATCTATATAAGGGAGTTTTAGTCGGTAGAAAAGAATTTAAAAGTTTGAGCCTGTATAATATCGTTTTTTTGATCGGCTTTACTATTGTCCTAGGCTTGACTATTTTTTTTACGGATAAGATATTATTTATTTTTTTGGTTTATTTTATTTATAATGCTCTTTTACCTTTATTATTCTATCTACATCTCCGTAAACAAAAACCATTTAATGACGCCGCTGATCCCAAAACCGTCAGTTATGGCAAACACTTGAGCTTAATGGGCGTTTTAGGAAATATTGCCAATCAATTGGATAAAGTATTGATTTTTCAATTTTTGGGACCGGTTGAAGTTGCCATCTATAGCATTGCCATTTCTCCCATTCAGCAATTAAAAACGAGATATTTAGTCAATTTGAATAATTTAGTATTGCCAAAGATAACGAACCGCAATATTTCGGAATTGAAAAAATCAATACCCATGAAATTGCTTATGTTTTTTATTATTCTGGCGGTTATCACGGCGCTCTATATTTTGCTGGTGCCTTATATTTATAAAATTATTTTTCCTCAATATCCGGAATCTGTAATATATTCCCAAATTTTCGGCCTCTCCCTTCTTGTTTATCCGACAATGCTAATAACCAATGTCCTGGTAGCCAAATCCAGAAACAAAGAACTTTATATAACGCGCTTCATTAATCCTATTATAAAAATAATCCTTTTGATAATTTTAGTTCCATTGTACAGGATTTGGGGAGCGATAATCGCCGTGATATTTACGGAATTTTTATCTTCTTTGATTTTACTTTTTTTCTTCATGAAATTAGAGCCAGAAAATAAAGAATGTGACATAATATAATTTTATGACAAAAATCTGGGAACAGCCCATTCCTGATGAATATGAAAAAAAAATAATGGAAAAGATTTCATGCCATGCCGGCTCGATTTTATTGGATTTCGGAGCGGGCTATGGCCGATATCTGGATGTTTTTTCCAAATATTTCGAGAAAAAAAATTTATATGGAATGGAAATTGATAAAGATGCGTTGAAAGAGTTAGAAAGAAAGGGGTATAATTGTTACGAGGCGGATCCGAATCGTCCCGAGATTCCCTTTGAAAATGATTTTTTTGATTATATTTTTACTTCAAATGTCATTGAACACATTCCGAAAGCCCAGTATCACGGATATTTACGGGAATTTCACCGGGTGTTAAAAGGCGGCGGAACATTGATAATCGGCACACCAAATTATCCCGCAAAAAGATTTTATGACATTGCAAAAGCCTTTAAGACAGGACAGTTTAAATATTATTTTTTTGATGACCCGACGCATGTCAATAAATTATATTATAATAGGCTGGAGAACGACTTGAAAAAGATTTTCCCGACGGTTGAACTGAATCCGACATATATTCTTTTGGAAAACAAGATTAAATGGATTAACAATCATAGAAATCAATTGATTTGCTTTGCGGATAAAGTAATCGGAATATGTAAAAAATAATTATTTATGAGATTATTAAGTAGAATTAAAAATTCTAAAAATTATTTAAAGTATAAGAAAGAATTTTATAAAAAAGCGGTTGTATCATACCCGCCGCGGCATGTCTCGATCGGCGTCATGGGCGGCGCTTGCTCTTTTCAATGCGCTTTTTGCGCTTATCATTGCCCGGACGCGGCGCAAATAAGCAATGTTTATAAATTGCCGTTCACTTTGTCCATGGAAGATTTTAAAAAAATGGTGGACATGTGCTATCAAAGCAATGTGCCGCATGTTCATCTGACCGCCGGTGGCGAGCCTTTTTTGTGCAATGATATTTTGAAAATGATTGATTACGTGATTTATGTTTACGGCGAAGTTTCATTGCAAACCGATTTTTTCAAGGAAATATTTGAAATGAAAAATTATCTCGATGAAATTTTAAAACGCAAAAAATACATTTCCTACATCACCACCGATATTTTGTCAGGCGATCCGGCCCAGCATGAGCAATTGAAGAAAGGCAGCGACTTTAAATATTTAATGGACTCCATGGAGTATTTGAGCAAGAATTCAAAGATTAAATTCAAATCTCATTTGATTATCACCAAGCATAATTATCTTAAGCTAAACGACTTAATTGATGAATTCGCCAAGCGAAAAATAAACACCATGCTTGAAATCGTCAATTTGCATCCGCACGGCTTCAATGAGTTAACGTCCAAAGATTCCGTGTATTTGAGCGGCGATGTTGAAATAACCGAGGCTTTGAGCGCCGCCAAAGCTTACGGCAAAGAAAAGGGCGTCAAAGTCTTGATTCCTTTGCCTTTTGATAAAAAGGAAGGTCGCTGCGGCTCGTTTTGGACGCGTTTTCAGACCTGGCCGGTCAAAGGCAATGATCCGAAAAGATACGGTGAAAACGTGATTATCGGCGGTTGCAATGCCGTGGTTTTGGGCGATTTGTCCAGTCTCGGCTACATGTTTGATTACGACAATATCATGGATTTATGGAATAATGAGCGTTTCGTGAAAATAAGAAAAGATTTGATGAACGGAATTTATCCGGACAAAGAATGCGCTAATTGTCAGAGTTATAAAAAAACAAATTAAAATTTATGCGTCAAGAATTGTTGAAATATTTACAATGCCGTCATTGCGGATCAGATTTTACGCCGATTGTTTTCAAGCAAGAAAATGATGAAATAATCGCCGGGCTGATTAAGTGCGACCGATGCAACGACACGCATTTGATCGTGGCCGGCTTGCCCAGGTTCGTGGAACCGTCTTTGCTTCGCTTTGACGAAGATTATCGCGAGTTTTTGAAAAAATATTTTGATCGAGATAAATATTTGGCTGAATTGAGCGCTGCTGAAAATAAAAAATCAGCCGGAGAAAACGACTTGGCCGAGCTTCAGGAAAATACTTCCAAATATTTCGGCCACGAATGGGATTATTTCAAAGACTGGGGCTGGATTCCTGATGAGAGCGTCAGCGACGCGGACAAGAATTTGGATTTTTTGGGCGGCTTGGTATCCAATACCGGTCGGGCTTTTGCCAACAAATGCTTATTGACTAAAAATGATTTATCAGACGGAAAAGTGATTTTGGACGCGGGTTGCGGCAACGGCAGGTTCTCCAATGAAGCGGCGCGGGGCGGGGTGACCGTGATTGGAGTCGATTTGGGCTATGGCGTAAAATCGGCTTATAAGCATTTGAAAAACAATCGAAACGTTTATTTGATCCAGGGCGATTTGTTCAAATTGCCATTTAAAAAAGAAATTTTCGATACGGCTTTTTCAAACGGAGTTCTAATGCATACGGGCGATGCCAAAAAAGCTTTTTTTTCCATTTGTAAACATGTCAAAAAAGATGGAGTATTTGTCGCTCATCTTTATCACAAGAGAAATATTGTTTTTGAAGCAGTTGATCACTCTATTAGATTTTTCACAACCAGAATGTCAATTGAAAAAAATATGAAGTTTGCAAAAAGGATGGCCAATTGGGGGAAAAGGCTTAAAAATAAAGGTACTTGGAAATATTGGTTTCATTTTATTGAGGTTTTACCGACTACAATCCATATGTTTGACTGGTATTCAGCTCAGATTGCCACTCATCACACTTTTTATGAAGTAGAGGGGTGGTATGAGGAGCAAGGTTTTGAGGTTGTTCAAACTGATAAAAGGGGCAAGAAGTGGCATTCCTTTATTACAAAGCCAGAGGCTTTAACGGTTAAAGGCAAAAAAATAAATTGACAATATGTGCGGCATTGCCGGCTACATTTCAAAAAATAATTCGGTCAATGAAGGCGTCTTGATTAAAATGAGAGACGCTCTTTCGCATCGCGGGCCCGATGACGCCGGCGTTTTTATTGACGACGAAAAAAAAGTCGGGCTGGCGCATCGGCGATTGTCCATTTTGGATTTGTCATCAGCCGGCCATCAGCCCATGAGCTCCGCTGACAAAAAGGTTTGGATCACTTTTAACGGCGAGATTTACAATTTTAAGGAAATAAGAGACGAGCTGAAAAAATCCGGCCAAGATTTTCAAAGCGATACGGACACTGAAGTGATTTTGGCGGCGTATCGAAAATACGGCGAAAGCTGTTTGGAAAAATTCATCGGCATGTTCGCTTTTACAATATTTGATTCGGAAAAAAATCTGCTGTTTTTCGCGCGCGACAGATTCGGCATCAAGCCTTTTCATTACGGCTTTTTGTCCAATGGAGATTTTGTGTTCGCTTCGGAATTAAAGGCTCTGATGGAGCATCCGGCGTTCAAAAAGGAGATTGACTTTGGAGCGCTGGGCGATTATTTCAAATATAGATACATTCCGGCGCCAAGAACGATTTGGAAAGGCATTTTCAAACTTTTGCCCGGGCATTTTGGGCTTTTAAATTTGAATGATTTTAGTTTGAAAACGAAAAGGTATTACGATTTGGCGGACAGGATTTCTAGTTTTCCAAAGTCGAATTTGGAGCAAATAGAATCATTGATGAAGGATGCGGTGGACAAACGCTTGATCAGCGACGTGGAAGTCGGAGCTTTTTTGAGCGGCGGCATTGATTCGAGCTCGATCGCGTATTTCGCGTCCAAACGGCACAATAAAATCAAATCTTTTTCCATCGGTTTTGTTCCCGAAGAATACAGCGAATTAGCGGATTCAAAGATCGCGGCCGAGTTTTTGGGCACGGAGCATATCACTAAAATCATTGACAATGTCGACGATGATTTGGGCGACAAGCTCGCCTTCTTTTTCGATGAGCCTCACGCGGATAGCTCGGATATTCCGACTTTTTTGCTGTCGCAAATGACGGCCGAGCATGTCAAAGTGGCGCTCTCCGGAGACGGCGGGGACGAAGTTTTCTCCGGCTACCGTTGGTACGATCGATATTTGCGGGATTTGAAAATTGAGAAAATAAAATCTATTTTCGGATTCAAAAAAACAATTGATGGAAATTTCGAGAATTATTACAATAAACTGTTGCTCAATCGCTTTGACGAAGATAAATTTGAAAAATTTTTCTCACCGCAAATTTATCAAAAGGTAAAATCCGCGGATCAAAGTTTGTTTGAAAAATATTTCAATCAAGGTTTTAAAAACGTTCGGCGCTTGCAATATTTGGATATCAACACATTTTTAGTCGACGATATTTTAACCAAAGTCGATCGCGCCAGCATGGCTCATTCGCTCGAGGTTCGCGTGCCGCTTCTCGATCATCGCTTGGTTGAAGCGGTCTTGAGCCTGCCCGAGGATGTTTTTCCGCAAAACAGCTCCGGCAAACCGGTGTTGAAAAAAATAATGAAAGACAAGTTACCAATCTCAATTTTGAAAAAAAAGAAAAAAGGCTTTTCCGCGCCGATTACCAGCTGGCCGTTTTACGCTCGAGTCGGCCGGACCGTTTTGGACGGGCAAGCGGTTAAAAGCGGCTTGATTCAAAAAGATTTTATTAAAGATTTGATCGATAATAAATACGAAAACAGCGCCGGCATGCTCTGGATGGCTTATATCTTTGAAAAATGGCATCAAAAATGGTTCATATGATAATCACTACCGACGGCAACATTCCATCGAAATTCGCGCACAGCTTTAACGTGACCAAAATGGCTCAGGGATTTTTTCGCGCGGGCGAAAAGGTGGAATTGGTGAGTTTTTCAAGTTTTAGAAATTGGCTTTATAAAATCAAAGTCGGCGACTTCAGAAGATATTACGGGTTGTCGCCGAAAATCAAATTGAAATTTTTGATGACTTTTGGTTTTGATTTTTTAGCGAAAACGATTGGCAACGAAAAGTTTAGTCAAAAAGCGGCCAAATACATAAAATCGCAAAATCCTGATTTCGTTTATTGCCGCAGTTATTTGACTCCTTATTATTGCGTTAAAGAAGGCTTGCCTACCATCATGGAGACGCACACTAAAGAGGTCGGGGATGATTTGAAAAAAGTATTTTCAGTCGCTAATGACAAAAATTTTTTGGGCATAGTGACCATTCACAAAAATTTGAAAAAATTGTACGAAAATGCGGGCGTGCCCGAAGAGAAAATTTTAGTGGCTGAAGACGGTGTGGATCTGGATCTTTTCAATATAAATGACGACCGTTTTTTTTGGCGAAAAGAATTGAATTTGCCGGCTGATAAAAAACTGGCGGTGTATGTCGGCGGACTTTACAAAGAAAAAGGCATTGAGCAAATATTATTGGCCGCGCAAAAGCTTCATGACAAAAATATTGATTTTGTTTTGGTCGGCGGCAATAAAAATCAGATTGGGGAATGGAAAAAATATTGCGCCAAAGAAAATATCGGCAATGTTGTTTTCGCCGGCTTCGCGCCGCAAACAGACGTGCCGAAATATTTGAAAGCGGCTGATGTTTTAATCATGCCGTATGACACGCGAGTTGATTTTAAGGTAATGGACATCAATTCGACTTCGCCCTTAAAGCTGTTTGAATTCATGGCCTCAAGGCGGCCGATCGTGTCCACGGCTTTGCCGGTGATTGAAAAGGTGGTTAAGCATGGAGAAAGCGCGTTTTTGGCCTCGCCGAATAATATTGAACAATTAAGCGGATTTATCCTTGAAGCGGCCAATAACGCTCAAAAATCGGCTCTGATGGCCTCCAAAGCCTTTGAGCTGGCCAAGCAATATGATTGGAAAGTCAGATGCCGAAAAATTATTGATAAATTCGTGAAAAATCGTTGATTTGCTATTTCCGTTTGGTTTGATAAAATGCACGTAGCATGAAGAGTTGTTACGAATTACAATATTCTATTAATTTTTCAGGTTATCTGTTACGCCTGCCTGCTCCTCGAGTCTGAGCTCGCCACTCGGCCGTGAGCTCGTGGCCGAACGGGAGTCGAAGACCGGCAGGCAGGAATTACAAGAGTCCATTTAGCTTTTAGGAAATTTGTTACGTATTACGAGATTCTTAGGCATAAAGCTATGGATGAATGTAATTTGTAACATCCGTCCGTAGGCCAAATGGAATCTTGTACTTCGTAACATATATTAATAGGCCTATCAGATGATTGTAATTCGTAACAAATCTACTATGTCAGTAGCCTTATACAGAAAATACCGGCCGCAGAATTTTTCTCAAATCTCCGGCCAAAATCACATTAAAACGACATTGCAAAATGAAATAGAAAGCGGCCGAATCGGGCACGCTTATCTTTTTTGCGGGCCTCGCGGCACGGGCAAAACCACTTTGGCCAGATTGTTGGCCAAGGCGGCCAATTGTTTGGATTTAAAAGATCGCGGCGAGCCCTGCAATCAATGCGATTCTTGTTTGGAAATATTGGAAAATAAATCGCTCGACGTTATTGAAATCGACGCGGCGTCTCATACGGGCGTGGATAATGTCAGAGAAAATATCATCAACAACGCGCGCTTTACGCCGACCAAAAGGAAATTTAAAATATTCATCATTGACGAGGTGCACATGCTTTCGATCAGCGCCTTCAACGCATTGTTGAAAATTTTGGAAGAGCCGCCCGCTCACGTCATTTTCATTTTGGCCACCACCGAAGCGCACAAAGTGCCGGTGACCATAATTTCCCGCTGTCAGCGATTCGATTACAAAAAAATTAAAATGGATGATCTGCTGGTCAGGCTCAAATGGATAGTCGATCAGGAAGGTGTGGCTGTTGACGAGGAAGTTTTGAAAAGAATTTCCAGATTTTCTTACGGTTGCGTGCGCGACGCGGAAAGTTTGCTTGAGCAGGTGATTTCTTTGGGCGAAAAGAAAATCACGCTGGAGCTCGCTGAATTGATTTTGCCGCGGTCGAATTTTCAAGCCATGTTTGAATTCCTTTCCCATTTGGCCACAAAAAACACCAAAGCCGCCATTGAATTGATTAATGATTTGGCTGACTCCGGCGTTGATATCAGTCAATTTACGGGAGATTTTGTGGAATTTTTGAGAAAGTGCATGCTTTATAAAATAAAGTCCGATTTGGCCGAACTCAGCCAGGAATCCGAAGAAAAATCCTTGGCGGAATTGGTTGAAATATTGAAAAACGTGTCAGCCTCTTCTTTGGCTAAAATGATCGACGTTTTTATGAAAACAAAGGAAGAATATCGGCAAAGCTACATTTTACAGTTGCCGCTCGAATTGGCCGCGGTCTCGTTGTGCGAAGGTGGCGCCGGAGCGGAGGCAAAGCCGCCGCTCGGAAAGAATTTTCGTCCGGACGCGTCTTCCGGCACGGCGCCGTTGCCTCAGCGGGTTATTGAGCCGGCAAGTCCCGCACCAAAGCCGGTATCGGAGCCTGAGTTCGAACCGGAATCTACTTCGACAGCGCCCGTCGTGGATTTGGCGGCCACCGAAGCGGATGACAAACAATCAAACAATGAACCCAAAGAATCATCGAATTATGAGCCCAGCCTGACCTTCGCGCAAGTGAAAGCGCGCTGGCAGGAAATTATCAAATTGGTGCGAAAAGATAATTACGGCTTAAGCATGTCTCTCGGCATGGGTCAGCCGTGCAAGCTGGACGGCAACAGGGTGACTTTGGCTTTTCCATTTCGGCTCCAGCAGGAAAAAGTTGAAGAGCCTGCCAATAAAGAAAAGGTTTGTTTGGCGTTTAAAGAATCTTTTGGCAAAAAATTCATAATCGAAACCAAGTTGGATGCTGAAATGAAAACAATGATTTCCGACAATGAACCCGCGGCTTTGGCGCCTCAAATAGGCGATAATGATTTAAAAGACGCGCTGGATATGTTCGGAGGCAGTGTTGTGTCTTGATTCCTAGAACATGTATCATGAATCATGAAACACGAAACACGTATCACGTAACAATGAAACAATATTTTCTCCACCCCAATTTCCAGTTTCTTAATAAAAAAAGACCGCCCGTTAAGGCGGCTTTTTTATTCTTGACGGATGCTTTTACAGTACCGCGTCTTTGGCTGACTTTGAAACTCTGAATTTAAGAACGGTCTTTGCCAAGATCTTAATTGATTCTCCTGTAGCCGGGTTTCGTCCCATTCGTTCTTTTCGGTGTTTCTTTACCAATTTGCCAATGCCCGGGATGGTGAACTCTCCATTCTTCTTAACTTCGTCGTAAGCCATCATGGTCATGGCTTCGCTCAAAGAAGCGACATCTTTTTTCGACATGCCCGTCTTTTCAGCTAAGGCAGTCAACATTTGAGACTTTGTCATTTTTGCCATAAATATTTTAGTTAATTATCTCGTTGAATCATTATAGCGTATTTATTGAGAAAAGTCCATTTTTGGGGATAATTTTTATTAGCTTGTCAGCCCGCCTACGTTGAAACTACGGCGGACAAGCCGCAGCCCGAAAGGCGATTGGCTGGCCTGCCAGCCGAAGCTTTAGCGAAGGCTGGCTCGGAGACTAGGAATCGAACCTAGATTGCCAGGGCCAGAACCTGGTGTCCTACCATTAGACGATCTCCGAATGATTTGCCGCAAGACTTGTCAAAATATCCATTTTAGTCTTAAATACCCTACTATGATATCAGATGTTATTAATAAATCAATATTTGGAAGGGTTGCAAACATTGATATTTTCATAATTACTGGTAAAATATAAACATATGAGAAAAGTGGTGATAGTGCCGAATATTTGGGGCACAAATCAAAAATTCGTCAAATTGGGCAATGATCTTAAAGAAAAAGGCCTGAATGTTTTTGTTTTTGATAATCTCTCGTCTAAGATGGCTGCGGGCGGTTGGTCGGAACTGATTGAGGCTTTCAATGATTATCACCGTCAACAAACCGAGAAAAACAAAGAATTGTATTATATCACCGAAGGTTGGAGTTTGGTGCCGGTTTTGGAAGCGGCGGAAAGCGCTCGGTTGTCCGGCATATTTTCTTTGCAGCCGATAATTTTCAAAAATAAACAAAACAAAAGAACGCTTTGGCCGGAAAATACTCCGGAACCGGGACATTTATTAGAAAGAACGGAAGCTCCCATTGATTTTTTCATGGCTGAAAAATACTTTGATAATGATCATCGCAAAACCATTAAGCATCTGTCCGCGATGGCCAGACCAAACATTTCAGTCAAAGTTTATGAAACATCTTCGGTTTATGATGATGTTTGCTTGGAGGATATTAAAAATTTGATTTTGTATCGCATGGGCATAAGATAATTCCACAATACGGCAATGCTCCGCTAAAGCGGAGTTTTTTTTATTACATCTTTATGGATTATGTTACGAATTACAATCATCTGGTAGGCCGATTAATATATGTTACGAAGTACAAGACTCCATTTGGCCTACGGACGGATGTTACAAATCACATTCACTTACAGCTTTAAGCCTGAGAATCTTGTAATTCCTGCCTGCCGGTCTTCGACTCCCGTTCGGCCACGAGCTCACGGCCGAGTGGCGAGCTCAGACTCGAGGAGCAGGCAGGCGTAACAGATAACCTGAAAGCTAAATAGAATCTTGTAATTCGTAACAGATAACCTAGAAGCTAAATGGAGTCTTGTAATTCGTAACAATTTGTGGATAAGTCTTTGAATGATTCTCAAATAGGAATATACTATATTTAGTAATGATAACAAATCTCAAATAGGAGTAATTATCTGATAAAATATGATAATTAAGCATAAAGGACGACTGACAAATCAAAGAAAAATGATATTGAATTATCTTTTAAATACGGATTCTCACCCGGCGGCTGAGGAAGTTTTTATGGCCGTTAAGGCTCTTTTGCCTCAAATCAGTTTTGCCACGGTATATAGAAATTTAAAAAGTCTGGTTGAAAGCGGCTTGATCAGGGCTTTGGATTTTGAAAAAGGACCGACGCGCTATGACGCGAAAAGAAACGACGTTCATTTCGTTTGCGAAAAATGCAAGTCCATCTTCGATGTCAGAGACGTTGAAATTAAAAAAATTTATAAGCGTATCAATCGTGAATTGAATGCCCAGGTGCATTCGAACACCATTTTTTTCTTTGGCAAATGCGAACAATGTCTGTTGGAAGAAAAAAACGTAAAAATCGGTTAAATAAGCCATTTAATTGACATTTTTTTAAAAATGTGCTATTGTAAATTCATGAAAATAGCTTTTATAGGGCAAAAGGGTTTGCCCGCCAAATACGGCGGCGTGGAGAATCATGTCGAAAAATTGGCCATGGGATTGGCTGAGAGGGGACATGATGTTTTTGTTTACACCAGACCTTGGTATACGGACAAGAATTTGAAGGAATATAAGGACGTGAGTTTAATTTCGCTGCCTTCTTTGAAGACGAAACATTTTGACGCTATAAGCCATACTTTTTTATGCACGATGCACTCGCTTTTTAAGAAATACGATGTAATCCATTATCATGGTATCGGGCCGGCGTTGATGTCTTTTTTGCCGAGAATATTTTTAAGAAGGACAAAAGTTGTGGTGACTTTTCACAGTATCGACAGTTTGCATGAGAAGTGGGGCGCGGTCGCCAGGTTTTTTTTGAAACTCGGAGAAAGGTTCGCGGTGACGGCTCCGCATGAAACCATCGCGGTTTCGAAAAGTCTTCAAAAGTATTGCCATGATAAATTCAATGTTGAAGTCGTTTACATTCCAAATGGAGCGTCTTTGCCCGAGTCATTCGGGGACAATATTGTAAAAGAAAAATTTAATTTGCGCAGCAAGGGCTATTTGTTGGTCGCCGTGCGATTAATAAAGGTTAAGCGAATAGATTTATTGATCGAGGCTTTTAAAGATCTGAAAACAGAGAAGAGATTGGTTATTGCGGGAGGTTCCGTTTTTACCGATGACTATGTGAATGATCTGAAAAAAATGGCGGCCGGAGACAGAAGGATTATGTTCACCGGGTTTCAATCCGGAGAAGCCTTGCAGCAGCTTTTCGAGAACGCTTTACTTTTCGTTCATCCATCAGATTCAGAAGGATTGCCGATTTCCGTTTTGGAGTCCATGTCTTTTGGCGTGCCGACCGTGGTTTCGAACATTCCGGCGCATTTGGAATTGATGCCGGAAAATTTGCGCTCCGCGTTGGTGTTTGAAAAAGGCGATGCCGGTGATTTAAAAAAGAAACTTTCATCGCTTTTGGCGAATGTCAACACTTTGCCGAACATGGGGCAACAATTAAAAAGGGAAGTGATTGATGAATTTGATTGGCAAAAGGTGATCGAGCGTACGGAAAAATTATATAAGGAAATCATTTATCAACCGAGATTGAAAAAAGTGGGAATATTGGAACTTTAAATTTCGAAAAAAAACGGCCGCTCGGCCGTTTTTTTTTCGTGATTAATGTTCCATGATCCATGCTCCCCGGATTGGGCGAATAAAGTTTGTTTTTTATTTTCCACTTGGCCACGTATTGACCGATGCCATCTTTATTCATTTTGTTTTTTATCCTGATTTTTTGCTGAGACCATTTAACCAAGCTCTCGAAATTTATTTTGTATCTGCCTTGAACCACGGCATAGGTAACTTCCTCTGTTTTAATCGCCCGTCTGATGGTATGCGAGTCTATGCCGAGCAACCTGGCCGCTTCCGAGACGGAGACTCTAATGATTTTATGGTTTTTTTCCGTTGGCATATTGGTATTGTTCCTTGCTGATAATTTAACAAAAAATTCGTTGAAAGTATAGAGTGGTGTAGACATTTACTTATTTATAATGCAATTTTATCCCTGAAAGTCAAGTGACGAAAAATGGCGTCTTAATCATTGATTTTTTGCGCTAAATGTATTAAGATATAATCTTTACAATTTGTTCGAAATATTTTATTATAAAGACTGTAACACTTTTAACAAATATACGACTTCAAAGATGCGGAACAATAACATTAAAATCAAATATCTCGTTTTCCAGGCCAAAAATCAGAACAATCCCGAGGCTTTCGGAAAACTTTATGATTTGTATGTGGATAAGATATTTAGATTCGTCAGATTCAAGGTGAATACAGATGAAGAAACTCAAGATATCACTTCGAATATTTTTTTAAAAACTTGGCAATACTTGCGGGAAGGAAAAAGGAAAATAGACAATTTCAACGCCTTGATATATCGCATCGCCCGAAATTGCATAATTGATCATTACCGAGAGAGAAATAAAAATTCGGTCGTTTCAAACACCGAACAATTTGAAGAAATTATCGCGGACAGAAAAGACGCGGTCAAGGAATTGGATCAAAAACTGGACTTGGAACAAATCGAAAGCAAATTGAAACTGCTTAAGGAGGAATATCGCGAAGTGATCATCCTTAAATACATCAACGGATTGACCACCTCGGAAATCGCTAAAATTTTAGACAAAAGCAAAAGCAACATCAGAGTGCTATTGCACCGAGCTCTGAAAACATTAAAGGAAATTTTTCATGACTGACAAAGATATAATCAAACAGTTAAAGTCCTTGAGGATTTTGGGAGCCAACGCCGAATGGAAGAAATCAAATCGGAATCTTTTGATTTCCCAAATTAAGGGACAGACGGCAAACACCAAAGAAAGCGCTTTCAAAAATTTTTGGTACGGCATCAAGGCGATTATGCCGGGCAGCGTTAAAACTTTTGTGTATAAGCCGATTGGCGCAATAACTTTGATCGTCACATTCATCTTCGGAGCTTCAGTCTTCGGAGTCAGCGCTTCCAAAGGCACGGTGCCCGGAGACACTTTATATAAAGTTAAATTGACTTCGGAAAAAATTTACGCCGGTTTGACTGTCGGTGCGGATAAAAAAACGGATCTTTACATGGGCTACGCGGACGAGAGAATGAATGAAATGGACAAATTGCAATTGCATCCGGAAGTCGAGGGCAATCAAGAAAACATGAAGGTGGCCATTCACGGTTTAACGGAGCAAATGACCAACGTGAAAGAGCAATTGGAAAAAGTTAAGTTAACGCCGAAACCGGCGCAGGAAATAGTGGATGTGGCCAAAAAAGTGGATGATAAAGTCGATAGTTTGTCTGAAAAAATAAAACAGAAGAAAAAAGAGATAAAAGCCATTGATGATAAATCGACGATGATTTCGGAACTTGACGCCGCGCAGAATGTTGTTGAGGAAACGTCCGAGGCGGCCATCGGCGTGATCATTGAAAAACACGTTTCCGGAGAGGTTGAATCCTCGGTGGAAGAGATAGCGCAAAATTTGGAAGGTAAAATACGATCCGCGGAAGAAAAGATAGAAGAGGTTAAGAACGTCAGTCAGCCCGAGGAAACTTGCGCGAGCTGCGACGCCATGGAGGATGCTTCTTCGCATGATTTGGCAACCGAGGACGTTTTGAGCGATAACGATCAATTGATTCTTGATCAAACCGCGATTATCGGCGAAGCGCCTGAAGAAGTGCAAAAATTGGTTGAAGAAGCGAGACTTCTTTTACAGCAAGGCGACATTACGCGAGCTTTTGAAAAAATAAAGGAAAGTAATTTGATAACCAGAGACATTCAAACCAAGCTCGGCGCGATGAGTGAATCGACCGGTGAAGTCAGTCCCGACACGACCGGCGAGCCGGAAACGCCGGAGCAAAGCTCGGCCACCACGGACGCCGCGGCCGATGCGGTTGTTGAATAATAAAAAATAATTATTTATATATTAACGAATTAATCAACTCTTTAGGTTGTCATGTCCAGCAAGGTCGATCCCAAAAGGGAGGCCGTGACATAATTAAAATATATTGACCTCAATATATTTTTCCATTCGATCGAATGAAAAAATATTATTGGAGGCAAAGGAGATTTAAATTAATCTATGGGTAACCTAAAAAAAGTATTTACTTTCGGGGTTGTACTCGCCACCATTGTTTGGTCAATGGGAGTTGCCGCTTTCGTCCCTGTGGCCAGCGCCGCGGTGCTGGAACCGGGAGATGTTATCAAGGGCAGCTTTGACGCCGTATATTTTTACGCGTCTGACGGCAAAAGGTACGTCTATCCGCAGGATAAGTACTATTTTACTTGGCAATATGATTTTTCTGTTGTCAGGAATATAACCGATAGCGAGCTTGCCGATATTTCATTGGCGTCAAACGTTGTCACTCGCTACGGCACGGAGTTAGTTAAGATTCAGTCGATTCCGAGCGTTTACGCGGTCAGCCGAGAAGGCGATTTGTATAAAGTCGCCGATCAGACAGCCGCTGAAGATTTGTTCGGATCAACCTGGAGTTCGAGAATACTTGATGTCCAGGATTCATTCTGGAACAATTACAACGATACGAGCACAGAGTTGGATGGCACTTGGTATCCGGACGGTTTCTTATTGAAGACCGCTGCGGCGTCCGACGTCTGGCTTATCTGGGATGACATGAAACATTTAGTACCGTCTGAAGACGTGTTCGTCGCGAACCGCTTCAAGTGGGAATATGTGACTGTCACCACTCAGGCAGTATTGGATTCTTATACCGAAGGAGATGTGGTTTCCGGCGCTGATGCTACTTACTTGGATGATTCCCAAGGCGGTGGCACTGCTGCTCCGGTAGCCGCTGACGGCACATTGACCGTTTCTTTGGCCTCTGACACCCCGGCGACACAAACAGCTCCGTTCGGAGCCACCGGCGTCGAAGTAGCCAAATACACTTTCACTGCCGGCAGCGATGCGGCGATTACCGTTAATACCCTCGCTATAAAGAGAGTCGGTTTGGGTTCTCCTTCAGAGCTTTCAAAGATTTATCTTTATGACGGCTCATTGAAGTTGACCTCGGGCAAGACCATATCCACTTCAACGAACTTAGCCTACTTTAATAATTTAAACCTTTCTGTAGGCGCCGGTCAGAGCAAGACTTTGACTTTGTTCGCGGATATCGCTTATTCGCCGGCAACCAATGGCTCTCATCAATTTGAAATGACCAACGCCACTTCGATCAGCAGCACTGCTGAGTCGGTCGTTGGCAGTTTCCCCGTCCGATCAAACACCTTGAACATTTCAACCGTTCAAGTGGGTAAAGTCGATGTCGAATCAAACGGCCAGGCTTATACTCGAAAGATCGGCGAAGTTGGAGTTGAGGTTTCTAATTTCTCGGTACATGTGAATACCGTTGAAGACGCTCATTTCTCGGGCTTGACAATTTACAACAGCGCGAGAGACATCTTTAACAACATGAAGATTTATCGAGGATCCGACTTGGTTTCAACTTGCACGGAGAGCGGCGATTACTTCGTTTGCGATTTGGACACCGCTTGGCCGATCGAAAGAGGCGATTCAGTTTCTTTCACGGCTAAGGCCGACGTTACCGGCAGAGACGCTGACACCGGCACCTTGTATGTAAGATACAACACCGATGTTCGCGCCACCGGCGACACTTACGGCTATAACATGTACGTTGACGCCGCAGTGGGCGGCAGCGCGAATTCATACGTTGAAGAGGCTGATTCTTCTCCTCTGTCAAATACCACCACGGCTGAAGCCAGCCAATTGTCAGTAGCTTTCAACGGTCCTTCTTCGACTGATGTGTCGAAGAATACCAACAAAGTGGTTTTGATGAATTTCACCATGACCGCTCAGGGTTCGATAGATGTTGAAAGAGCCACAGTTACCATGTCCGGCACCGGTTTGGCTGCCGCTGACATGGAAAATCTGGAATTGATCTGCGGCGGCATTGTCGTCGCTGACACCGCCAGTCCGGCGGCTACCGATAACGCCTTTACCGATACTTGGTCATTGGCGGCAGGAGCCACCGAATGCCAAGTGAGAGTTGATGTTTCAAATACCGCGTCTGATGGCGATAAGATTCTCGCCACTTTGAAAGATTTGACTTCAACTTCGAACTGGGTGTTCAAGGATTCAGACACAGGCGATGCCATTACCGACATTGTCCCTTCGGGCAATATCGCGGGTAATGAAATGACCATCACCGAAACCAGCTTGTCAATTGATTTGGCTGGCACTCCGGCCGGTGGCAACACCTATGTTAAAGGCTCCAATGGAGTCTCGACCGTAGGCTTCGTCTTCACCGCGGGCAATGCCGCTGACGTCAAAGTAAACACGATCAAATTGACCGCTTACTTGGATGCCAACGCTACAACTTTTGCCGCGGGTGATAAGAATCAGGCTTCAAACGCCGAGGATGTGATTTCCAAGGTGGCCATTTACGATGATGGCGCGACTTCTCCGTTGGCGACTGCCAAAGGATTGACTGTCGGCACCAGCGCGATCACCGTTCAATTCGATACTTTGAATTGGATGATTCCGGCGGGCACTTCCAAGCAATTGGTGGTGAAGGTTGATTTGTCAACCACCGCTCCTTATGATGGCACTAGCGATCGATTCGCCATGGCTCTCGCGGCCGCGGCCGATGTTTCAGCTGAATACGGATTCGGCACATCGATCACCCCGAATTTGATTAATGGCAATACCGATCCTGATACAGCTCCGGGTCGTTATCAGACCGTCACCTCCACCGGCACTTTGACCGTAAACATCGGTTCAGCCACTCCGTTGGTAAATTTGGTGGTCGCCGGCAGACAGGGTGTTGACTTTACCAAAGTCAAATTCGCAGCTTCCAATGAAGCTTTCGTTATCGAAAAGTTGAGAATCAAGAACCAAGAGTTTTCAACCATGTACGATGACGAATTTACTTCAGTTGTCTTGTCCTACACCAACAGCGTTGGCGCGACTGTCACCAAGTCAGCTTTCTTGAGTGGTGGCATCGCGGATTTCAACGGACTTGACATCTACGTGCCGAAAGACGGAGATACGACCATCACTGTCAAAGGCAACATGAACACCACCAGCGGCGGCGCGGATAACGCGGCTGCCATGTCTCTCGCCTTCACGACTCCGAATAATTTCAGAGCCGTCGGACAAGGCGCCGGCACGGTTGTTTTGACAACCACTGTCGTAGCCGGAGACAGCGATATTACCGCGACTGATCTAAATCTAGCCACCAACTTGTTCATTTCCGGCGGCAACGCCACTTGGGCGGCCGGTGAGTGCATCTATCGCGATGTGGCTTCCGGCGGCACGGTTGATGCCACTGATGTGCGCGTGACAGATTGCGGCACTTACAAAATCGGTTCAACTGTCGGCGCTTCAGATACTGATGTTGCTACCGTGATCACGGCCGCCACCAACTTACAAATCTCTGGTGGTAATGCCGCTTGGGCAGCCGGTGAAAACGCTTATATCGGCACTACCGCTACTGCAGACGTCGTGGCTGGTACCGTTCGCGTGATTTACACGGTTGATGGCAATAATCAGACTGTTTATGAGAGCGTTCCCTCAGTCGCTTTCGCGGTTGATACGCCTTCAGGCAATCTGATCCCGAGCGCCAACACTTTGTTGGCTAAATTAGCGGTCACCGCTGACGGCCCGAAGGACATCACGTTCGACGCGGCTACCGGCGATATTACTTTCAAGATCAGCTCTTCTTGCACCAGCGTGGCGACAGGAGACGTTTACTTGAAAGATTCAGATGGAGTCACTTTGGCTACACCTGCCGCTATCGCTCCGTGTTCCGCCACCAGCGTTAAGTTCCTTTTCGAAGATGTTTCCACCGACTGGAGAGTTCCGGCCGGCGAGACCAAGTACTTGTATGTTTGGGGTGATACGTCAATGATGACGTCTCAAGGCGATTCCATCCAGTTATGGTTGGATGACGCTTCAGCCTCAAACTTCACTTGGAGCATCAACGGAATCGGCACTTACCAACATGCTAATATCCTCTTTAGAGGCGATAAGTATGCGGGTCTGTTGCTCAAACCGTAAGATAGAGTCTCATATAGTTTAAGGTTTTTCGGTAGCGCAAACCGAAACAAAAATCCCTTCGACGAAAGTCGGGGGGATTTTGTTTTTTTAAGAAGGCTTTATGGGGCTTGAGATGTTTACGAATTATAAGATTCTATTTAGCTTTCAGGTTATTTGTTACGAATTACAATCTACTATTTAGCTTTCAGGTTATTTGTTACGAATTACAATCTACTATTTAGCTTTCAGGTTATCTGTTACGAATTACAATAATCTCAGGCTTAAGGCTTATAGGTGAATGTAATTTGTAACACCCGTCTGTAGGCCAAATGGAATCTTGTACTTCGTAACATATATTAATCGGCCTATCAGATGATTGTAATTCGTAACAAGACCCCTGACCCACAACCCGGCATCCGAGCCATTGGGTTGGATTTTGAATTGTGAGTTATTTTTTGTTTTCATATTTGAAATGTGTTATTATATGAACATCGACAACTAATTTATTTTTATGAAAAAAATATTTTTTTGCTTTGCTTTAATTTGTTTGTTGGGGGGCGGCGGCGCGATGGCGGCAGAAGTGGATGATTACGTTAATTTCGAAGCCCCGTTCAGTTATTATTATCAATCGGACTTCGATATTTTAACCATGGATTTTGTTGTCCCTGACAACGGCGGAGCGAAGGATGTTTTGTCCGCAATCACCGTGAAGAATAAAGGCACGGCTCAGGTTGATTATCAAATAGACAAAGTGAGAATTTACGCTGATGACGGATCGCAAGGATTTCAAGGCATTGGCGTAGATAAAGATTTGGGAGAAGCCGTATGGTACCCGAATGAAGCTTATTGGTATCTTGAAAATATCAATGAAGAAATTCCCGTTGGCGGTTTAAGAATATTTATCAGCGTGGAAACGACTTATGTTTTGACCACCAGCTATTCTCTCGATTTTTATATTCCCGCCTTAAGCGACTTAAATGCCGACGGCCGGTTCGATCTGGGAGAGAAGGGTGTTTTCGTTGAATCGGAAAACGACGGACCCGTTGGCGATAATTTATTGAATTCCACCTCGCAGATCATTTCCAGACTTGCTCTGGATAATATTCCGCCGGTCGTGGTGATAGATAATATTAAAAACGGAGAAACGGTTGTTATTTCCGGCAGCGGAGATATTTTAATCACCGGGCTGGCCAGGGATCGCGCGGGCTCATTTCCCTCATGGGTAAAAGTATCCATTGATGGAGAATGGTTTGACGCCGAATCCACCGGCACTTATTTTGACACTTGGCAATATTTATGGTCGGAGGTTGCGCTCGGCAGCCATGTCATAGCGGTCAAGTCAGCCGATTTTATCGGCAATGAATACACATCCCCTTCGATTTCAATGGAAGCGGATGGTCGCGCAATATCGTTGGCTTTGGTTGAGACCGAGGACGAGAAGATTTCGGTCGGCGAGAAGGCGACGATTGACGTGTGGTTGCAAGACGACCTGGGCGAAGCCATCGCCGGGAAAAAAGTTATTTTGCATTCATCAAAAAAAGATTATGATACGATTGAAGCGATCACTGACATTACCGATGAAAACGGTTTGGCGAAATTTTCGGTAAGTTCAAACGTTTTCGGTTCTTCTCTTTATTTCGCCGAAGTTGATGAAAAATTATTGACTTGGAATATTTTTAACGCCGAGATTCCGGTTTCGGCCGTGGTCGAGTTTGTTTCCGACAAGTCGTTGTCCGGGCGACTGATCAAATCGCCGGAAGATTCCACTGTTTATTTGCTCGGCGTGAATAATCAACGATATGTTTTTCCCAATGAAAAAATATTTTTTTCTTGGTATGACGATTTTTCAAATGTTGAATTGATATCGTCCGATGGATTGTCGCAATATCCGCTGGTCGGAAACATCAAATACAAACCGGGCAGTCTGATAAAGATGCCTTCCGTGCCCAAAGTGTATTTGGTGGATGATGACCAAAATTTGCGTTGGATAGAAACGGAAACCGTGGCCAAAATACTTTTTTCGTTGGTTTGGTCGGGAAGGATAGATGATATGTCCGAGGCTTTCTTTTCTGATTACACGGAAAGCGATTCCATTTCCGAAAATAAGCTTAATATTTCGCCTTTTCAAAGCTTGTTGAATCAATGAATTCTTTTATGAAAACAGAGTTAATGGGGCGATGTGGATAACTGTAAATATTTTTTATTTTTGTTGTATAATATACTCAAAGGTTGAAATTTAGCTTTTAATATATATAGGGATTTTAATATCCTGCGATTAATTAACTTTTGGATTGAATCATAATTGATTCAGTCGAAAGAAATAAGAAATATGGAAAAAAATAAAAGTCTTTTTCATGAACTTCTTCCGTTGAGCCTGAAAGTTTTCATGGTCGCCGTTTTGGCGATAGCATTTTGGGCGGTTATGGATATGAATCACGTGGATGTCGCCAGAGCTGACGCGGGCGGAGTTACCATTAATGCGATAGATGAATTCGGCGCCGCGATTACTTTGGCCGCTACCGGCGATTGGCAAGTGACCATACAGTGCAATGGCGCTGTGCAGACTTGCGTGGACGGCGACGCTTGCGACAGCAGCGCGACGGCTGATGTTATCGATGTGGCTGTAGCCGATATTCTAGGAGGTTGCAATGACGACGGAGAAGCCATAACGGTTACCTCGGAAGCTCTTGGCGATGATGGATATTTAAAATGGACTTCAACCGCGTTGACTTACGCGATCGGATCTCAGAACACTATTAATTCGGCAAATCAATTTTCGGTCATGGTGACTTTAACGGATGAATTGGCCGCGGCCATTACCGGCGATGGCGATGAGGTTTGCACCTTTGATGCTGACGGCACGCCGATTACCGGCACCGCGAGCAGCGATAATACGGCTTTCGGAGTTCCCGTTCCGGTCGGCACGGCAGTGGACACTATCACGACCGAAACGCTGGAAGATCAAGGCTATGCTGATAATGAAGTCAGCAGTGTCTTGCCCCCGGCTACCGAATCGGGCACTCAAACGGCCGTTAATTCGCTTAATGACTTCACGGTCAAGGTTACTTTTTTAAGTGAGCAATCAGTTTCCATGGTAGGAGCTACGGTGGTTGTCGCCACCGCGGACGCGGTAACGGATGGAGGAGTGGGCGATGGGGACGGCACATCTGATGGTGTTATATACATCGCTATAGATACCACCATTTTGGCGGCCGGGCCGCATACGGTTACGGTTTCTCTTGACGGTATGGTGGATTATGTCGATGCCACCCAGACAATAGCCGCCGCCGCGCAAACGGCATATACCACGTCAAATGACTATGCCTATAAATTGTCTTCAATATTGACCGAACAGATAGGCACTGACGTGGTCGGCACAGCCTCTGCCGTTTATACGGGAGATGCTCAAGCCGTTAACTGTCTTTATTCCGCTCTCGAGTGGTATTGTCAAGTCCCTGTCGCTCATACGGCCTTGGCCATTCAAGTGACTAAGGACGGTTATGTGCAAGATATCACTTCCATAGCGTTTGATACCGATCGAACGGCCAATGCCGACGCTCAGGAGACGGCCTCGACCGGCACCTTGAAATACGCTTATAAGATAGCTTCAATTCCAACGGAAAATTTAGCGACTGAATTAAAGACTACGGTGTTGGCCTTGGCCGCCGGCGACTCGCAGGCTGTCGATTGCGCCCAAGGCGGTGATACTAATTGGTATTGCGCCATTCCATTGGAAGATACCACCGCGGCTTTGAAAGTGACTAAAGACGGGTATGTTCAGGATATTACTTCTTTTGGCATACTAAATGATAGAACCGCCACTACGGATGCTCAGCAAACCACCACCACGGGTTCGGTGAAATACGCTTATAAAATAACTTCAATACCTACGGAGGCTGTAGGAACCAATGTAAAAGCGACAGCGACGGCGGTGGCGGTCGGAGACGCCCAAGCGGTTAGTTGCGCCAAGGGTTCGGACAGCAATTGGTATTGCGCGACGCCATTGGTTTATTCGACACTGGCCATTCAGGTGACGTTGGACGGATATGTTCAGAATACCAACGACTTGGCTTTCGGTACTGATAGAACTGCGACAGCTGACGCTCAACAAACGACTACCAGCGGCGCGCTTTTATACTCACATAAAGTGGTCGGTCAGGACGGATATGCTAGTTCTTTGACGGACGCCACGGTTACGGTTGGCGGCACCAGTTGCACGGAAGTAACGGGATCTTATTATTGCGCGACTCCGGTGGCTTCCGATGGCGGCACGGACGACGTGAGTGTTGCTAAAACCGGCTTTATCACTTGGACGACCGATTCGACCAATCGAGCGGCCAATACCACTGCGCAGGCCACTTATACTTCCGCCAACGTTAGAGCCAGCGGCGGTGGCGGTGGAGGCGGCGGCACGGGCACGATTCCTTCGAGCAGCGTGTCAGCCGTGATTAATGATGGAGATGAAGAAACGTTGAGCAGAGTGGTGACCTTGACATTAACGGCTGACAACGCGGCCACCATGCTGATTTCAAACGATATTAATTTCTTGGGTTCCGAATGGGAACCGTACGCGAGCGAAAAGACCTGGACATTGACGGAAGGCTTCGGAGAAAAGACCGTTTATGTCAAATTCAAAACTTCCACCAATAATCAAAGCGCCACTTATACCGACACCATCAATTACGTGGAAAGTGTAGAAACCGCCGAACAGCCGGCAGAAGAAGATACTTCCGAGCCGGTGACCGTCGAAACTCCTTCGGGTTTGTTTCCGGGCAGTTTGGCAATTGGCGATTTGGTGAAAAATTCCACGAGGACAACCGTATATTACTTGAGCGCTGACGGTTACAGACACGTTTTTCCGAATGATAAAGTATATTTCTCTTGGTACGAGAATTTCAACAACGTGAAGGTGATTTCCGATAACGATTTGGCGCAGATTCCTCTGGGCAGCAATGTGACCATGAGACAAGGCACTTGGCTGATCAAGATTCAATCGGTGCCGAAGGTTTACGCCGTGGAACAGGGCGGCAATATCAGATGGGTGGAAACCGAAGGCGTCGCGTCGGCGTTGTACGGTTCGGAATGGAACAAACGCGTCGTCGATATCGCGGCCAGCTTCTTCTCCAACTACACGGAAGTGGATTCGATCTCGGACAATGTTCATCCGAGCGGCAGCGTTATCAGATATAACGGTTCGACCAATAAGTATTATATCGAAGATGGAGTTAAATATTTAATTTCCACGTCGGCGTTCACCAGCAATGGTTTTATGGATAAATTCTTGATTGAGAACGTTTCTACCGGCATAACATACGGCACCGGCGCGGATATGTCGGCGAGATCGTATGATTCAATGATGGATTTGAGATAAATACTTCGAGAAAAGCCCCGGACTTTCGGGGCTTTTTTTATTCCTTGAAATATGATTAAATGTATAGTAACGGCGTCATTTTTTGAAAGGTTTTCGGCGGGAAATTGTAGTAATAATAGGGGCAAAATTACATGGATTATTCTTTACTCGACGACAATGAGCTCGTCGAGCTGACAATAAAAGAAGATAAAGAGAAATATAGGTATATTGTAGGTAGGTACCAAAATAAGCTTTTTGCCTATATTTTCAGATTGATCAATCACCGCGAGGAAGCGGCGGAAATAGCGCAGGAAGTTTTTTTGAAAGCGTACAAGAATTTGAAGGGATTCAATCGAAAAAAAAAGTTTTCCAGCTGGATTTACCGCATCGCTCATAATGAGGCGGTCAATTGGTTGAAAAAAAATTCTCGTTATAAAAAGCGGTATTTGGACGATGAGAACAATCCGCTTGATATCGCGGATGACGCCGATTTGGAAGAAATGGCGGATCAGGACGATGAGGCGAAAAAATTGAAAGAATGCCTGAATAGATTGCCGGACAAATACAAAAATGTGTTGATTCTGAAATATTTTGAAGAAAAGTCGTATGAGGAGATGTCGTTGATCCTGAGAAAAAGCAAGAACGCGGTGGGAATTTTGGTGAATCGAGCCAAGAAAAAATTATCGGATATATATGAAGAATAATTTTAAAAATCATTTTCAAAAATTAAAAGAAGAAAGTCCGACTATGGACGCGCGCGATCGGGTAATGGACCGAATCTCATTGATTAAAATGAGATCGTCCTATTATTTCAAGTCGAAAAAGGTTTTGCTGCTGTCGCTGTTCAGCGCGTCTTTGCTTGTTTCGGTTTTTATCGTCAATTTGTCGATATACGATATTTCCGCGGGCAACAGCTTGGAATACGCTGGTTTCGGCGCCGGAGGCATTGCCGTTATTTTGAAAAATTTGCCATATGTGCTTTTCTTTTGCGTTTTGGCGCTGACCGGATTCGCTTCTTGGCTGATGTCTCGGCTGGAAATTTCCTATAATCGATCTTTCGCCGCTTTGCTGATTATTTTACTGGCCGGTTCAGGTCTCGGCGGCGGCGCCATTTTCGCTTCGGACATCAATGAAACGATTCAAGAAAAAGTGGATAATGAAAATTTGACCGCGCCGGTTTTTTCTCCGATCGCCAAAAAATTATATGAAAAACACGGACCGAGAATGTTGAATAGCAATGGAATTGTCGGATTGGTGGCGGAAATGCCCGCTCAAGGAACCAGAGAATTTTTGGTAAAAACTCCGCAAGGCCAGGAAATCAAGGTTCGACTATTGCCCGGTTGCAAAGTTTTGCCTCAAAAAGCGATCTTGGCTTCCGGGGACGTGATTGTCATTTTGGGAGAGCCGGTCGTTGATTTTCAGGCTCGAGGCATCAAAGTGATTGGGGATGAGGCGCGAGCCCGACAAATGTTGGAACAATTGAAAGATAGGAGTTTCAACATTCAATTTAAGAGGTCTCCAGAGCCGATGATGATGGAAGATTTTAAGGATTTTCAGAATAATTTGGAAATGCATCGGGAATTTTTGGAAGGCATGGGAGGCATGTTGCAGGCCATGCCAAAGGTCAAAAACGCCAATATTTATTTCGAGCCGAGGTAAGCACATGTCATGTATCATGGATCACATATCACATAACACATAACATGTAGCATGTAGCATGAAACAGAGAAGCTGGGGGGTGGGTCAGGGGTGTAGAAGCTGGATCGTTACGAAGTAGAAATTCCATTTGACTCACGGACGGATGTTACAAATTACATTCACCTATAGCTTTATGCCTAAGAATCTTGTAATTTGTAACAAATAACCTAAAAGCCAAATAGAAGATTGTCCCAACGGGATCCCCTCGGGATAATTCGTAACATAAACGTAAACGTATTTGTAACGAAAATAACGCCAAGGCTAGTTAATTAGCGATGATTATTCGTAACGTGTTATCCACAGTTGTCAGCGTTCGCTGACATCGTAAAATTGATTTGATTATATCACATAAAAAATCGCTCTTTTTGAGCGTTTTTTTTGTTGACTGAAGCTGACAAAAATCCCTATTTTATTTAACGCTCGCGGGTGATAATGGAAGTGGAGGGGTTCCCCGCGCAGAAGGTGAAAGTCTCGCCTGAAAAAACTTCGCGGGGGACCGCTATAAAATATTTTTGCTCTTTAACATAAATTTGCGATCGCATAAATAATAAATTCATAAAAAAATTATGTCAAAATTCATTGAAAGACAAGCCGGAGGAACTTATTTGTATTCAAGTTCGATCGCCGGCAGAAAAAATCTCTTTGTTAACAAAGCTTATCTTGACTTGATGACCAAAAACATCAAGTCCGTGGCCAAGGATTTGAAAGTCGCCAACTTGGCGTATCTGATCATGCCCAATCATTTTTACTGGATGTTCAAATTACCGGCTGACCTGGACAATCCGGTGGCGGTTTACGGTGAATTCAAAAAAAGGGTCTCCAAAGAAATTATGGATAATTTGTATCAGGAAGCGAAAGAAGGGGATTACCCGCTGGCCGAATTGTTTGCGGGCAACGATAAGGTTAAACGCTCCAACGCCAAAAGAATCATTTGGTTTTTCAGGGAAGAAGCCAAGAAAAGGCAAGACGGAAAAAAATTGAAAATGTGGGCCGATGATTCGTTCGTCAATTTGGTCAAAGATCAAAACAGCTTGCAAAAGAAATTGGAAATTCTCAAAAACGGGCCGGTTAAGGAAAGATGGCAGCTGGTGGCCAAAGCAGAGGATTATCCGTATCTTTATTTATCGCCAAAGCCTTGCATGTGAGCGGGCTTGAGCGCAACCTGCTCGTCGGTTACGACTGGCGGAGAAGATCGCTCAAGACTCGATGGGCATTGCTATATGTTTCAGCGGGTCGGCCAAAATACGGCCGACCCGCTTGGACCCTGAAGATTTAATAATCAATTGAAAAAATATGTTTTATTTGCCAGTCCAAAAATTGTTGATATTCACCGTTATTTGCTTAACGATCATATTCAGCACATTTTTGTTCGCGTTCAGCGCGCGAGCCGTTGAGAACTCGGTGATTATCAATGAATTGTCCTGGGCGGGATCAAGTTATTCGAGCTCCGACGAAATCATTGAATTGAAAAATTCAACTTCCGAAAATATCGAAATGGGCGGCTGGTATCTGACCAAATTGTCAAACGGCCAAGAAACCTTGATGCTGGAAATTCCCGAAGACCATTTTATTCGAGCCAATGATTTTTATATCATCGCCAATTTTCCCGAGGCCGAATCGGTCATTGATTTCGAACCGGATTTGCAAGATCGGGCGGTAAGTTTAAGCAATTCCACTTTGTTGATCAGACTTTACGATCAAGATGGGATTTTAATCGACCAAGCCGGAGACGGGGGAGCGCCGCTTGACGGGGACGCGGAGTTTTTCGCTTCCATGGTCAGAAATATTCCAATAAAAGACGGTAATTTGGCCGATTCCTGGTCGGCCGGTTTATTGGCGAAAAATTTGGACGCTGACGCGATTGATTTCGCCTCTTTTGGCGCGGAGAATTTTTTAAGCTCTGAAAATGACGACGGTTGCGGCGGAAATCCCGCCACCGATGACGCCATGATTATCGAGATTGAAGACGATTTGCCAATCGAAGAAAACGAGATAATCGCTTCCGCGGATTTGATCATCGACGAAGATTCCATACTTGCCACGGCGGATGTTGAGATAATCGAAACTTTCGCGTCAGATGATGTTGTTTTGACGGAAACGAATCAAACGGCGTCCTCTGACACTTGCTTGGAAGAAATGGAAAATGTCGCGTCCGGCGACGCGATTGAAACGGACAATGGCGAGCAAGAGGAAGACGAGGCTATCATTGATGAAGAACCGGACAATCAAGACGTTGCTGAAAATTTGTCGTCCATTGAGGATGAGCCCATTTCAAATCAAGCCGAAGTCTTGATCAATGAAGTCGCTTTTAAAGAAACCATTGATTGGGTGGAGCTTCGCGTTTTGGAATCGGGGATCATTGAAAATTTGAAATTGTTTCAAGGCGAGACTTTGATCGCGGAAGTGAAAGATTTGGGCGCCGTAAAAAAAGATCAATATATTTTGATTGATTTGGAAAAAAATTTAACGGCCACTGACAATATTTTGGTTTTGCGCGATGAAAAATATCAAGTTTTGGACGTCTTGATTTACGCCAATAATGACGGTAAATTCACCAAAAGCCAAAGCCAAGCGAACTTTTTGGTTGAAGCCGGACAATGGCTGTCGGCGCAAAATTTCCAAACAACCGACGCGGGCGCTTGGACATCGAGCGTTGATCTGGCCGCCGGCATGAGTTTGTCGCGCGTTTCCGGAATCGACACTGATTCGCGAAACGATTGGATGATTTCAGAAATATCCACGCCGGGCCTGGAGAATTCTTTCGAATCCGAGGAAATCGTTGAGGAGGTTAATGAATCGTCTTTGACCGATGAAGAAACCGAGCCGGAAGATATTTCAGAGTCCAGAGAAGATGTTGTCGATGAAAAGCGGGTTGATTTGGTCGGTAAATTATCCATCAATGAAATAATGTCCCAGCCGTTTTCCGGACAAACGGAATGGGTTGAAATATTCAATTCTTCCGATGTCGACATTGACGCGTCAGATTTTTATTTGCAGGAGGGCGGCAATTCCAAGTTTTATTTAAAAGGGATTATTCCCGCCAAGTTTTATATGATAGTTAAAACGAAAAATTTAAACAACGCCGGCGACCAAATTCGATTGTTTTCCAAAAACGGACAATTGCTCGACGAGATTATTTATGGAGATTTGCCGGGCTCCGCGCTGGAATTCGACCAGAAAAAAGTGGTTTTGCCGTACGCTTTGGTCAAAGACGACTCAGGATTTTGGACATTGACCAGCCTGCCCACGCCGGCTTCAAAGAACATCATTGAAGAGCGGCCGGACGCAGAAGCCGAGGAAGCTTTGCCCGCGGAGGAGAAAAAAACGGTAACAGCGTCCGCGAAAACCGTTGTGGCCAAACAAGAGAAAGCGGAGAGCATTGTCGAGCTGACTTTGGATTCGGCTGAAAATTTAAAAGACGATGCTTTGGTTTTTTTCGAAGGACAGGTGACGGTGGCGCCGGGACTGTTTTACAAACAAAAAATGTATGTTCAAAATGAAGAGCTGGCCGCGGAAATCTATTTTTATAAAGCCGAGTGGCCGGATCTTGAAATCGGACAGCGGGTCAAAGTTAGCGGCAGGTTCTCGAAAAAAGAAATTTATCAGATAAAAATAGACGCGGCGGAAAGCATTGTTTTTTTGGAAGATGACGAAATCATCGGACAGACCTCTTTGGATTTGGATCGCTTGCCCGAGTTGAAAGGATTTTTAATCGAAGCCGAAGGCGAGGTGTCGGAAAAACTTGCCGGAGGTTTTAATTTGGTGACAACGGACGGCGATTTGAAAGTATGCGTGAAGAAAAATACCGGTTTGAGCCTGAAGGATTTGGAAAACGGCCGGCGGGTTTTTTTGAGCGGCGTTTTAATGCCGGAGAAAGATGGTTATTGCCTGACCCCGAGAATAGAGGCGGATATTACGATTTTACCGGATGAAGCGCCGACAGTAGTATCCGCTATCGTGGAAAAATCAACGCCTCAAAGGAATTTGCCGGTCAAAATTATTTTGGGTATTGCGGCCGGTGTTTTAACCGGGGTTTTGGGCGCTTTGAGTTTGTCGAAAAAATTGAAAATAAAAGCCCTTGGCGCGGCTAAAAGCGGTTAAAGCCCAGCAGAGCGGAAAGGCGAGCTTTCCGCTGGTGAGGATATATATTATTTTTTTGATCAACCTCAGCGGAGCGGAGAGACCTGCCTGCCGGCAGGCAGGTCTCTCCGCTGGTGAGGGTGGGTGCTTATTTCCAATCCAAGCGGAGAGCTTGACTCTCCGCTCTGATTGAAAATTGAAAATATGACGCAAAAAAGAATATACGTAGATGTTCCTTATTTATTAACGACAAATACAAAAGATAGGCGTCAATATTTTAAAAATATTCATATTGCGAACGCATTGGCGAACGTGATAGTTGAAAAGGGGAAAGAATTGAAATGCAACATATTTTGTTTTCAAATTATGCCAAACCATTTGCATATTGTAATGCAAACAAGATTATCAAACGTATCGACGTTTATGCAACGGGTAAAAGCCTGTTTTTATAAAAGGATTCGTGAGCAATGTAATTGGAATATAAAATTTTGGCAAAAAGGATTCTATCACGGATTATTGGAAGATGAAGATGCTATTTATCGAAGCGTTAGATATTTGGGTAATAACCCGGGCGTGGCGGGGTTGTCAGATAAATATTTTGCGTGGCCGTATGCGTTTTTGGATGAGCAATCGATTAATCAGTATATTTCATGATCGCGCAAATTAGCTCAGCAGAGCGGAAAGGCCTGCCTGCCGGCAAGCAAGCAAGCAAGCAAGCAAGCAAGCAAGCTTTCCGCTGGTGGGGGTGGGTGCTTATTTCCAATCCCAGCGGAGAGCTCGCCTCTCCGCTCTTATATTGTTTATCAGTTTTTTTAACCGTGTTGATAACTCCAAAAAACCACTTGGGAGCGAGCAGTTTTTATGTTATAATTTAAATAACTAGCGTGGCGCCTAGATTTTATTAAGATTTAAAAAAAATCTGGCAATAATGGCAAAAATAAAATTATCGCTGTCAACGATATATCGGCTGTTGAAGCTGAAAAGAACTCGCGTCTTGAGCGTGCTGGTTATTTTATTTTTGATTTTAGGACTGGGGTATTTCCAGGTCGCCAGAGCCGGAGCCATCGGAGATTTATTTTCATATATTTTAGCCTATATTTTTCTTGGTTTGTCATTTCTTTTCGGTAAAATAGCCATGATGATTTTTTCATTGGTGGTGGATATCAGCACATACAACGCGTTTTTGGATAATCCGGCCGTCACCAACGGTTGGGTGATTATTCGAGACATTTGCAACATGTTTTTCGTGATTATTTTACTGATTATCGCTTTTGCAACGATTTTAAAAGTGGAAAAATATTCGATCAAAGCCTTATTGCCCAAAGTGATCATTGCCGCGGTTTTGATCAATTTCAGCAAAATGATTTGCGGCCTGCTCATTGATATGGGCCAGGTGGTCATGCTCACTTTCGTTAACGGTTACAAAGCTTCAGCCGGAGCCAATCTCATCAATGGTTTGAAATTGGATTCCTGGATGTCGATTGACCCATCCGGCGTGCCGGAAGGAGGTACTCTGGATATGTGGGATATTGTTTTGGCTTTGGCCTTGGCGACCATATTGTTGTTTGTCACTATGATTGTCAGCCTTATGATTTTGGTGACCTTGGTGGCTCGTATCGTGACTTTATGGATTTTGGTGGTATTATCGCCGTTCGCTTTTGTGGGTTCTCTTTTGCCGTTTACGGCCGGCATGGCCAAGCAATGGTGGTCGACTTTCGGCAAATGGGTGGCCATGGGACCTATACTGGCTTTCTTTTTATGGTTATCGCTTTTGATGATGCAGACGGGTTTTGAAGAACCCGGCACTCCCAATGGCATTGAGGATATCGGAAAATCAGCTCAGAGTAAATCTCCGACCGGAGATACATTGGGACCGAATACTGTTTCCAAGGGCGGCAAAATAGATAACTTGGCGCAATTCGCCGTGGCCGCGGCCATGCTTTACGGCTCGATTATGGCCACGCAAAAAATGGGCGGTTCGGTCGGCGGGTTCGTGGCCGGTAAAGCCGGCAGAGCTTTGAAAGGCGCTATATCCAAACGCACTTATGTTTCAGCGGGCAGAACCGTGGGCAGGACCGTGGGCGGAGCCGGCAAGCTGATTGGCAAAACCGAAACCGGAGCGGCGGTCGGCCGAGCGCTCAGCCGCGGAGCCAAGGTGGCCGGCGCCGGAGCTTGGTCTATGGCGAAAACTCCATTTAGAGTTCTCAGAGGCAGTGTGGAGGGCGCCAGAAAAATGTCGCAGAGAATGCATGAAGTCAAAGCTGGCGGCGGAGGCATCCTTAAAGCCACTGCGGCCGGAGGCCTGGCCGGCATGGGAGCTTTGCTTGGAGGATCCAAATTCATGTCCGATGTCAGGAGAGCTGACAATAAGGCCATGGCCGCCAATATTGAGGTCAGAAAAAAGAAAGTCAATGAGATGGTTTCCGGCTTAAAAGCCAAAGGCAAGCCGGAGCAGTCGGCCAATCAAATCGGCAATACGGCCTTGAATCTGGAAGACCGAGTGGCTCATGCCGCTTATGCGCTTGAAAAAGGAGAGGTAAAAACCGATCAGCAGAAAGAAGCATTGCGCGCCCTGCAAAAAGCCTTGGACGGTTCCAAGATCGCCAGCCGCAGAGCTTTCGGAGGTATTTTGGGCGAGCAGACTAAAAAGAAATTCGCCAATTTCAAATATGACTTTTCCACTCCCAAGGGCCAAGAGGATGTGCTTAAGGCTGCGGGCAAAGGCGAGGTTAATTTACTCGATCAGGACAGCTCTTTTTATGAAGACGGAGAAAATATTAAACTTTTAAGACAGTATTATAAGGACGACGCGGATAAAGGGTTGAAGAAAGTTTACGAAAAAGGCGGCCTGCATCGATCGTCATTGATGAAAGGCATGTCAGCGGTGACCAATTCCGCCGGAATGACTTTGTCGCCGGAGACGGAGGCCATTAAAAATAAACCGGAAACACAGAGAACATCTCAAGAGGAAGCGACTTTGTGGAGAGATGGAACCAAAGCCGATTGGCAAAATGTGACGGCCAAGATGACCGGCAAACCTCAAGAGGTTTATACGGATCCGAAAGCTTACGCGGAGTTTATGGGCAAGAGACCGGCAAGCGAGCTTAAAAAACAAACCATGGGCGATATCAATCGCATGGCGACATTGTCAGCGGGACCTGGTGGAGATGTCGAGGGCCAAAAGCAAAAGATTTTAGAAGAATTATCTAAGACGGTGGATCATGGAAAAATTAAAAATATCATGGATGAAAATAAACCTTTGGCCGTTGAATTGGTTAAAGGCAAATTAAATGTCGCCAACAAGAGTACCGGAGCGGAGCAAGAGGCGGCTCAAAAAGATATATCGACGATCGCCGGCATCAGCGATATTATGGATTTGTTGGATAAAGCCGATAAAGAAGCGATTAAAACGGCGGTGGGCAACTGGTCGCCTAAAGCGGCACCCGAACCCGAACAGATTGATTTGAATTCTTTTTCTTCCAACGTTCAAAACATCATCAATCAATACAAATCCGCTGGCGTGAAAAAAGTCGGCCAACAGCTGGAGGCGGAATTGTCCGGAGCCGAAAGCAGGCTGGCCAAGGCCATGATCGGCGAGCGGCAAAAGATACAAAACGAAGTCGATGAATTGAAGCGAGCCATGAATGAAGTTAAGACTCAAAAATTATAATTATGGCGGATATAAAAGACAATTTGGCGAATAAAATTTTTCATTCGGCGTATTTGGCGGAGAGCACCGTTGATATCGCTTATGATTTTAATTTGAACGGCCGTCAAATTTTGGATTTGTCGCAAACGGTCAAGGATGTTTTGTCAAAAACCATTCAATTGATCGATTTGGACAAAGAGCTGAAAAAAAGATTGAAAATCGATTTAAAGAAGGCCGAACAATTGGCTTTGGAAATAACGGGCAGAAATTTTTTAGTCTTGGATAAATATTTTCAAGCGCAGGCGTCAAAGTACATTGCCACGCTCGGCGGCAACACGGCCGATTACCAAGCGGCCATGGCCAGATTCAAATCGGAATTGGAACTCGAAGACGCCGGAGCCAAGGAAGCGAAAGAAAAAGCTTTTGTCGCCCCGCCGCTGGCCGAACCCGTGGTTGCCGCCTCGGCTAAAAGCGCTGAACTGGTCATGAAAGATCCTGAAACCGAAATGAGAAACATGGGCAAGATTTTCGACGAGCAAGTGGTTGATATTCTCAAATACGGAGATTTTCGCGTTAAATCCGATTTGAACATGGTCATTGTTTTGCTTTTTGCGGGCAACCCGGATTTTCAACATGATATTTTGCAAAAATTGATCAATAACACTGAAATTTTAACCAAAGAACAAATCGAGGTGTCCGGCCAGCAGATCGCCCCCAGCGTGGGCAATTGGTTGAAGGATTTCATTTCATCAGCAGGCGTCGAAGGGCCGGTTTCGACCATCAGAAAAGCCGAATATATATCGAACAGCAAGAACGCCGTCAAATTGGATAGGGAAGAAGCTTCTTTGCTGGATCGATTGCTGGACACGTATGTTTCGATCAGGAATTTTTTGACTGACGCGCAAAAAATGAATTTGGGAGATATTTCCATTTTTCCGTTCACCGAAGAAGATTTTGTTGAAATGAGAAAAATATTGAAAGAATCGGAGAAAAATGAAGAGCCGCAGGCTCCCCCAAGAGACATTTTCGATTTGTATCTGGGCAGTCGCGAGGAGCAGGCCAGAGCGGAAGCGGCCAAAGAAGCTCTCAGTAAAAGAGTTGGCAATGACGTGAAAAAAATAGCGGACGAACTGGAAGTGGGATTTTTGAAAAAGGACAAGGAAAAAACGATCGCGGCCTTGATGCTGTTGGTGGAAAAACAAGGTTTTTTGGATCTGTTAAAACAAGACATCAGGTATCGTGATTATTTGACCAGTTATTTGAATAGAATCGGCAAAGCCAATCTGACCGGCGGGTTCGCAATCAATCCGACCGAGCCGCAATTTGTCGTTTATTTGTTGAAATATATTTTACAGGAGCGGTTGGAATTGACCGTTGAGGAGTCCGCCCGTGTCGCTTCGCATTTGAATTCCATTTATATGAAGCGTGGCATGGAAAAATACAGTCAGCTGGCTTTTTACGATTTGAAGGAGAAAAAATTCAAATGGTCAATGTGAAAAAAAATATAAACGGCGGGCAGCCAAACGCGGAGGATTTTGTTTTGGTTAAAGACGAAAAGGGCAAGTTTCTCTATTATTACAGCGGCAGATATTACTCATATGATGAGGCCAAGCGGTTTTTAAGCCCGGCTGAAGCTGAGAAATTGGTGAAATTGCCGCAAAAAAAAGAAGCGCCGAAAAAGCCGGAGCCGGAGGCGGCGCCGGAAAAACTGGAGGAATTGCCGCCGGAGAAACGCTCGATTGAGGAAAAAGTTTTGACGCAATCAGCCGAAAAAATTATTGGGAATTCCGGCTTGGAGGTGGCAGTCTCGGACAAAGATAAATTGATTAAATTAATCATTACGCGTTTTCGTCGCGTCAGAAAAGATTTGGAAATAAAATATGTTTTGACTTCCGCGAGAGAATCCGGAGGCCTCGGACTGGACGAACAAAAAGCTGAAATGATTTTAAGCGAAATACAAAAAGCCTTGCCTGAAATAGAGAAAAAACGTTTGGCGATAATGCGCGGTGAATTCTTGTTGATCGAAACGGAAAAAGTTACTTTGCCGACCCCAGCTTCGCCGGCCAGAGAAGCGGGTCGGAAAAATTTAAGCGGACTTGATGACTCAAGGCCGGTCATGACCGAAGTAACGCCGGCCATCATGGGTCCCCTTGACGAGATGAGAACCATGGATTTGGTGAACTTGAGGAGGCTCGGTTCAAGTAAGGATGAGATTGTCAATGAGATAATGGAAAAAGTGAATTTACTGGGCGAAGAATCCGCTCAGAAAAAGTATGAAGCGATCATTGCTTGGCAAAGATCGCCGGTATATCAGCTTTACACGAATTTGGCTTTTGAAAGCATTAAAGAAAATAAGCCGGTGGCGGAAATAATCGCGCTGAAAGCGGGAGAGGGGAAAGAGACTTTGTCCCAAGACGAATTCCAAGCCATTTTGGAGCTTAATTCCAAATTGCAATATTAGAGTATAGAATTATTATGGCCTTGCAGAAATTTTTGGTGCCGCAATTCATTGATGTTGAAGACAAAATCATCGGGCCGATCACGGTGCGGCAATTCGTGTTGCTTCTGGTTGGCGTGTTGTTCGTTTTTTTGCTTTATCAATTCGGCAATTTATTGACTTTGATAGTCGGTGGCGTGCTCGTCATGGCAATTTTCGGGGCTTTGGCCTTTGTCAAAATCAACGGCCGGCCGATCCATTATTTTCTGTTGAATTTTTTGCAAACAATGATCCGGCCGAGGCTGAGAGTGTGGAATCGGGAGGCGCGCCTTAGAGCGATGAAAGAAATTTTTGTCTCTGACGTGAAAGAAGAGCCCAAACCCGCGGCCGCCAAAGCTCCTATTACCGGTTCCAGACTTTCGGATTTGTCGTTGATTGTCAATACCGGCGGCATGTTCGCCGGCGACATGGAAAAACCGCTGGTGGTATCCGACGCGGCCGAGCAAATAAAATCGCAAAAAAAGTTGGAAGGATAAATCGTTTTAATTAATCAATATCGAAATTTATGGCGTCAAAAAGGCCTGAAATGCAGAGCGATAAATTGACGAAAAAAACAACGGGGCAGTCGACCCAGCTTTTTTTGGATATTTCCGAGATCAGAAACGATACGGTGATATTAAAAGACGGAACTTTGCGAGCCGTGCTTTTCGTCTCAAGCGTGAATTTCGCTTTGAAATCCGAAGAAGAACAGGACGCCATAGTCTCGGCTTACGTTCAGTTTTTGAATTATCTGGATTTTCCCATCCAAATCGTGGTGCAGTCCAGAAAATTGAATATTGAACATTATTTGAATCAGCTCAAAGAACGAAGCAAGGAAGTGACCAATGAGCTGTTGAAAAAACAAATAGACAATTATACCAGTTTTGTCAGCGAATTGGTGGATTTGGGCGATATCATGAGCAAAAAGTTTTTTCTGGTCATACCTTTCAGCCCGTTTGCCGATACCGGCAAACCCAAAGGTTTTTTTACCAAAATTTCCGAGCTTTTCACCCCGGGCACGGTAATTAAAATTAAAAAAGAAAAATTCGAATCAATGGTCAAGGAATTGAATCAACGCGTCAATAATATTTCGGGTAATTTGAACAGCATGGGATTAAAATCAGTGCGCATGGACACGCAAAGTCTGATCGAGCTGTATTATAATGTTTTCAATCCGAAAATATCCGAACAGCAACAGCTGACGGACGTGAACAAATTAAGAATAGAAAATTTATAATATGATTAAACCAATCGGCGTCGAAAAGACGGAAAAAAAGTTGCCGCCCGAAATTAGTCAGGAAGCAATGAAGGCCGAGAAGACCAAGAAGATGATAGAGGAGCAACAGTCGTATCAGCGCGGTGTTGTGTCGATTTTGGATATCATCGCTCCGTCGGCCATGGAAGTAAAACCCGATCACGTCAGAATCGGCGGCATGTTCGCTCGAACGTTGTTTATTTTAACATATCCCCGATACATCAGCATCGGTTGGTTCGCTCCCATTATAAATCACAATTCCACGCTCGACATCAGTATGTTTTTTTACCCGATGAAATCGGAAATCGTTTTAAAGCAATTAAGAAACAAAGTGGGCATTTTAAGAGCCCAGCTCTCCGCGGACGCGGAAAAAGGCGCTCCCCGAGATCCGATGAGAGAAACGGCTTTGCTTGATATTGAAAAATTACGAGACGACATTACTCAAGGCGTGGAAAAGTTTTTCCAATTCGCGCTTTATACCACTTTATACGCGGACACGGAAAAAGGGCTTGATGATTTGACCGCGACGATCGAAGACGTTTTCGGTTCCACGTTGGTTTATACCAAAAGAGTTTTGTATCAAGCCGAGCAAGGGTTCATTTCCACCATGCCGCTCGGCAATGACGAGCTGATGATCACCGCTAATTTGAATTCTTCGCCGATCGCTTCGTCGTTTCCTTTTATTTCCGCGGAATTGACTTCCGATCAGGGCGTTTTGTTCGGCATAAACAGGCATAATAACAGTTTGATAATTTTTGATCGATTTTCTTTGCAAAACGCCAACGCGGTGGTTTTCGCCACTTCCGGTTCGGGCAAAAGTTACGCCATAAAATTGGAAGTGTTAAGGACGTTGATGCTCGGCACGGATGTTATGATTATCGATCCTGAAAGAGAATATAAGCATTTGAGCGACGCGGTCGGCGGCACATACGTCAATATTTCCCTGGCTTCGGAGAGCAAAATCAATCCGTTCGATTTGCCTCGAGCAATCGGTGAGATGACGTCCGCCGAAGATATCATCAGGGGCGCGGTTATCACGCTGAAAGGTTTGATCAGGCTAATGCTGGGTGATCTCACATATCAAGAAGACTCCTTGGTCGACCAGGCGTTGTTGCAAACTTACGCTAAAAAGGACATTACGCCGGAAAGCGATCTGAGCAAGCAGGTTGAAGCCCCGACCATGCAGGATTTGCAAGATATTTTCGAAGGCATGGAAGGCGGCGCCGATTTGGGCGCTCGGTTGAAAAAATACACGGCCGGCACGTTTTCCGGACTGTTTAATTCCCCGACCAATGTGGATGTCAGAAATCAATTGATCGTGTATTCCGTCAGAGATTTGGAAGACGAACTTCGGCCGATGGCCATTTACAATATCGTTAATTACATTTGGAATACGGTTCGTTCGGAATTGAAACGAAGAATATTGGTGATTGACGAAGCTTGGTGGCTGATGCAGAGAAAAGATTCCGCGGATTTTATTTACGCGCTGGTTAAGCGCTGTCGAAAATATTATTTGGGCGTGACCACCATCACGCAAGACGTTAACGACTTTTTGGTCTCCACTCAAGGCAAAGCCATTTTGCAAAATTCGGCCATCCAGATTTTGTTGCGACAGTCTCCGGCCGCCATTGATTTGATCCAAGAGACGTTTCAATTGACCGAAGGCGAAAGATATTTATTGCTTGAAGGCGGAGTGGGCGAAGGCATCTTTTTCGCCGGCGACCGGCACGCGGCCATTAAGGTGGTGGCTTCGGGCATGGAAGACCAATTGATCACTTCCGATCCCCAGCAACTTTTGGAAATAGAGAGGATGAGAAAGGAAATGGAAGAGGAATTGGCTTCAAGGCGCGGCGGCGAGACTCAATCGCCGGAACAACTAAAACCCAAAGCGAGTTAAATAATTGATTAAAATATGATGGAAAAATATTCAATCGGAACCAAAATTATAATTCTAGTAGTTATCGCGGTTTTAATCATCGGCGCCATAATTTTCGGCTTCTTATACTTCAGAAACGCGGGGCAAGAACCTGTCGAGCCGGGCGTGATCGATGAAACCAAGCCGCCCGCGAGAGAGCAGATCGTGCCCGTGGAAAATAGGCCGGCATTTGATTTGCCTGAGATGACCGCTGAGGAAAAAGGCATTGAACAGGCTCAGAATATCGCGAAAATATTCGCGGAAAGATTCGGCAGCTTTTCCAATCAAGGCTCATTTTCCAATTTGGACGATTTGGCCGCGCTGTCAACGCCTCAAATGCAGGATTGGTTGGTCGCTCAGAAAAAAAAGTTGTCCGCTCAATACGCTGCCGACGAGGTATATTACGGAGTAACCACCATCGCGCCGATAGCCAAAATTGAAAGTCAAAGCGATAGCAGCGCGGTTATTATCGTCTCCACTCAGAGAAAAGAAACCAAGGATGGCGAAATTCGCGTTTTTAACCAAGATTTAAAATTGGCCTTCGTGAAAGTTAACGGCGAATGGTTAATCAATGCGGCTTATTGGCAATAAAAATCCGTTTAAAAAAATATTCTCCCTCCTCTGGGATTTGGTTTTTCCGAAAGAATGCGTTGTTTGCAAAGAGGAGGGATCTTTTTTGTGTAAAAAATGTTTTAAAACCATTGATTTTTCGAATGAAAACCAATGCGTTGTTTGCGGCCGCCCGGCGAAGCCGGATAATCGACTTTGTCCATTATGCGGCAATGAATTTTTTTTGGACGGCGTTTTCGTGATGGGTAAATACGATGGGGCGATCAAAGAATTGATTAGACTGCTCAAATTCGATTATGTCGAGGAGGCGGCCGCTGATTTGTCCAAATTGTTCGTTGACGCCGTTGTGTCATCAAACATTTCTCCGTCGCTGTTCGATCAGATCATTATACCGATTCCGCTTTACCGAAAAAGATTTTTGGAAAGAGGATTTAATCAATCCGAATTGATCGCTCGAAAGGTGGCCGAAGCGTTGCACATGAATTTTCGTCCGGATTTGCTTTGTCGGATAAAAAACACCGCTCATCAAGCCAATTTGACTAAAAGCGAGCGTTTTGAGAATATAAAGGAAGCTTTTTCCGCCCGCGAAGGAGCGGCGATTGAAAAAGTTTTTTTATTTGACGATGTGTTCACCACCGGTCAAACAATGAACGAAGCGGCCAAGTCGTTAAAGGCCGCGGGGGTCAAGGAAGTGCGCGCTTTAGCGCTGGCGCACGGCAGTTGAGCTATTTTAGATCGAGCTTGTAGGTTGTAGCTTCTTAGCTGGTTAGGTGGCCACCTACAACCTAAAAAGCTAATAAGCTACCACCTTTTAAATTATTCATTACTATTTATTGATCACTGATAATCTTATGAAAATACTACTGTCCGGCGGAGGAACAATGGGTTCGGTTATGCCGCTTATCGCCATTAAAGACGATTTACGGTCGAAGGAGGCCGAGTTTTTATGGCTGGGCACGAAAAACGGGCCGGAAAGGCGAGTGGTGGAAAAAGCGGGCGTTAAGTTCCAAGACATAAGTTCGGCGAAATTGAGAAGATATTTCAGTTGGAAAACATTGGCCGCTCCTTTTCTTTTTGCGGCCGGATTTTTTCAAAGTTTGCTCGTCATATTGAAATTCAAGCCCGATCTTATTTTAACCGCCGGAGGTTTCGTCTGCGTGCCCGTGGCTTTCGCGGGATTTGTCTTGAGAAAAAGAATCATTGTTCATCAGCAGGATCTTACGGTCGGCCTGGCCAATAAATTAATGGCTCCTTTGGCTTCGATCATTACCGTCAGTTTGGAAATATTAAAAAAAGAATTTTCCGAGAAAAAAACGATTGTCATCGGCAATCCGGTTAGAAAAAATATTTTTTCAGGTTCAAGGGATTCCGCGGCCGAAAGGTTCGGTTTGGAAAATGGCTTGCCCGTCGTTTTGGTTCTCGGCGGCGGCACGGGGTCAACGGCGATCAACAACATCATCAATCAAACTTTGCCGGAATTGGTTGAATTTTGCCAAGTGATTCATGTCACCGGACCGGGTAAAAATATTGATTTCAAAAGTCAAAGATATCATTCTTTTGAATTTTTGAATGAAGATTTGGCTGACGCGTACGCGGTCGCGGACTTGGTCATTTCCAGAGCGGGTTTTGGAGCTTTGACGGAATTGTCCGCTTTGGGCAAGCCCGCGATTTTGATTCCTTTGCCCAATAAAGATCAGATCAAGAACTCCGAATATTTTTTAAAACATGAAGCGGCCGAGGTTTTGACCGAAAGAGATTTGACCGTCCGAAAATTGAAAGAAGAAATAAAGGCATTGATTGAAAATGACCCTGAGCGGCAAAAATTGTCAAAAAACATTGGCGAAATATTGTCCAAAAACGCCAATGCCTCATATCAAGCAATTATTGAAAAAGTGACTAAAACAGCCCAAAAGCATTGACAACCCGTGAAAAGTGCCTTATAATTTTATTCAGTATTGGAATTTTGGATTTGGAGCTTATTTGAGATTTGGAATATTGTAATTTGTTTAGTATTTAGAGATTAGGATTTAGGATTTGATTATTTGGGTCCTTAGCTCAGTCGGTTAGAGCGCCAGCCTTTTAAGCTGGGCGTCCTGGGTTCGAATCCCAGAGGACCCACCATCCTTCGCTCCTCCTCGCTCCGTTCGTCGGAGCTTCGGATGGCGCGGCCATACTATGAGTAGCGGAGAATATATCCGGTAATGCTATTATTTGAATGAGGCGAAGTCACAAACCGTTAAGGTTTGTTTTTTTATTTGACAAAATTCATTTATATATTAAGATATATATGAAACAGCCCAAAATCGGGCAAGGAGGACAGTCATGTATAGACTTCGATATTATCGGGCGTATGCCGATTGGAGGATCGGTGTCTGGCTGTCATTGCGGGGGGAAAAGCCGCTTGCGATTGGTTTCATTTCCATCACTGAAGATGAAGCCAATGCTCTGGCCGAAGGCCTGAGAAACGAAGGCTACGTTGTCGAGCTCGCGATCGGCACGTCGACGCGCCTGACCGTGTCGAAATCTTCGGAGAGAGCGGATCAGTCGCCTGAGGCGGTCGAGGAGGTCGAGGCGGAGGAGGTCATGCCGCCGCCGTTGCCGGCAGACGGGGATGAAGTTCCCATCGATCAGCAGGTCGAAGATTTCGCCCCGCCGCCGTCGTACGACGACTAGGAGGCCTACAAACTGTTGAAAGTTTCAACAGTTTTTAAATTTTAAAAAGTTAATAAGTTAATGAAAAAAACAAACCGATGTGTTAAAATATAATCAAATATGGCCAAAGAAAAAACTTGGTACGATTTATCCGTCCAAGAAATTTTCGAGCAAATAAAAACAAAAAAAAGCGGCCTTGAGGTCGGGGAAGCGAAAGCCAGATTGAAAAGCAAAGGATTTAACAAATTGTCGGAAGAGCGACCGTTGCCTGAGCTGAAATTGTTTTTTTCACAGTTTAAATCCGTGCTGATTTTAATTTTGCTCGCGGCCGCCGGGATTTCCGCGTTATTTTCCGAATGGGTGGATTTCGGCGTGATTTTGGCCGCGGTTTTCGTGAATGTTCTGGTTGGTTATATCCAAGAAAGCAAGGCTCAGCGATCGCTATTTGAATTGAAAAAGTTTTTGAAATTAAAAGCCGTGGTGTATCGAGCGGGGAACAGAATGGAAATAGAATCGGAAGAGATCGTGCCCGGAGATATTTTGTACCTTGAGGCGGGCAATAAAGTGCCGGCGGACGCCAGGTTGATAGAAGTCAATCAATTGCAAACGCAGGAGGCCATTTTAACAGGAGAGGCCGCGCCGGTGATTAAGACTACTCAGGCGCTGGTCAAGAAAAATTTAATTACCGGCGATCAAAAAAATATGGTTTTCATGGGCACTCTGATCGCTCAGGGCACAGGGTTGGCCGTGGTGGTCAATACCGGCATGAAAACCAAAGTCGGACAAATCGCCGATATTTTGCAAAAAACGGAAGAGGAAATGACGCCTTTTCAAATTCAGCTCAGATCCTTTGGCAGAAAAATAGGTTTGGCTTTGATTTCCTTGGTTTTGATAATTTTCGTGTTCGGGCTTTTATCCGGCAGGGATTTTGTTGAAATATTCGCCGTGTCCGTGGCTTCGGCGGTTTCCGCCATTCCGGAAGGCTTGCCCGTGGCCATGACCGTGGTTTTGGCCACGGGCATGCAGAGAATTTTAAAGAAAAAAGCTTTGGTCAGAAAACTGGTATCCGCGGAAACCTTGGGCAGCACTTCGGTTTTATGCGTTGATAAAACAGGCACTTTGACAACGGGCATCATGAAAGTGACGACCATCAGCACTTTTTCAAGAGATTTGAAGCTTGACGGTCATCGCTTGAATGAAGTTGAAAAATTTTTGTTTCAAGCAGGAGTCTTGTGCAATAATTCGGCGGTGATTGATCCGAAAAAAAGAATGAGTCAATGGAAAATTATCGGTTCTCCGACTGAAAAAGCCATTTTTTTCGCGGCCGCGTCGAGCAAACTGAATGTCCAGCTCTGGCAGAAAAAATATGCCAGAATTTCCGAAGTTCCTTTTTCTTCAAAAACCAAAATCATGTTCACTTTGAACAAACTTTCATCCGGTTCGAACAGAGTCTTTTGCAAGGGCGCGCCGGAAGTGGTTTTAAAAAAATGTTCGCATTATCAAAATGCTCGAGCCGAGCGGCTGACCGAAGACATTCGCCGTCAATTGACCGATAAATTCGTCGTGTTCGGTAAATCCGGTTATCGCGTTTTGGCCGCGGCGTACAAAGATCAGGAGATTGGGAAAAACGGCATTTCCCAAAATGGCAATTTTGTGTTTTTGGGTTATTTCATAATTTCCGACGCCTTGAGAAAAGACGTGAAAAAAACGGTGAAAACAATTGAGCGAGCCGGCATAAAAATAGTGATGATTACCGGAGATCACGTGCTGACCGCTACGGCCATCGCCAAGGAAATCGGACTCTCGGTTACTGAAAAAAGCGTGATGAACGGGGAGCGGCTGGCCAAGCTTTCCGCGGCTAATTTGAAAAAAGAAATATCAAGCATCAATGTTTTCGCCAGAGTCAGCCCTGTCGATAAATATAAAATAGTTCAAGCATACCAAGCTGTCGGAGAAGTGGTGGCCATGACGGGCGACGGCGTCAATGACGCGCCGGCTTTAAAGGCGGCGGATATCGGCATCGCGGTCGGCGCCGGTTCGGAAATTACCAAGCAAACCGCCGATCTGATTTTATTGAACAATAATTTGGCGACTATCGTCCATGCCATTAAAGAGGGCAGAGTCATTTTTGCCAATATAAAAAAAGTCGTGGTTTATTTGTTGACGGATTCTTTCACCGAGGTGGTGCTTCTTTTCGGCAGTTTGTTGTTCGGCTTGCCCTTGCCGCTGACCGCGGCGCAAATTTTATGGGTTAATTTGGTCAGTGACAGTTTCCCGGCGGCTTCCCTGACGCAAGAGAAAGAAGAAAAGGGCGTGATGCTAGAGCCGCCGCAGAAAAAAACCGCGAAGATTTTGGATAAAGAAATGACGGTAATTATTTTTATTATAGGAATTCTAACCGATCTGGTGTTGTTTGGATTGTTCCTGTATCTTTACAATATCGCCAAAATAGAAATCGGGCATTTGAGAACATTCATGTTTGCCGCGCTCGGCCTCGACACCATGTTTTACATTTTCAGTTGCCGCAGTTTGACGCAATCCATTTTGAAAATAAAGCTTTGGTCAAATAAATGGCTTTTGGTTGCGGTCGCTTTCGGGACGTTAATGCTCGCGGCTCCGATTTACGTTCCGGTGACTCAAAATATTTTCAGTTTCATTCCTTTGAACGGTTTTGATTGGCTAATGTTGGTGGCTTTGTCCGCGATAAAAGTTGTTGGTATAGAAATAGCCAAATATATTTTTATCAGAAGAAATAAATGATATATTTTATGACCAAATTTCAATTGCCTTACAAATTGGAAGAAGATGAGGATTATATTTTGAAAGTTCGCCATCACTTTTTGGTTTTTTTGCCGCACTTATTGATCAGTTTCGCCATAATTGTCATTGATTTTTTTCTGCTGTTTTTCTTATTCAAAAACGGAGCGATCGGCGGTATTATTTTCTTGGCGGTTTTGGCCATCAGCGTTTTTTACGTTTTGAAAGTGGTTTTTTTCTGGCATAAGAACGCCTTTATTATTACCAGTAAAAGAATTATTGATTTCGATCAGCAAGGTCTTTTTACAAAGAAAGTATCATCATACCCTTTTGAGCAAATTCGGGAGATCGCTTGCGCCACCAAAGGCTTATGGCAGACAATGTTTAAATACGGCAATCTCGAAATATTGTTTTTCGGCAATGAACATCCGATCGAGCTTTATAATCTCAAGGACGTGGAAGATCTCCAGAAATTATTATTGACCTTGATTGAAAAATCAACTGAAAAAAAATCGGCGGTCGAGCCCAAAGAGGCTGATGAGGCGGAAAGCCCGGATGAAGAAACCGAAGATATCCTTTCCCGCATCGAACGTTTGCCCGAAACCGAGCGAAAGAAAATATATTCTCGCCTCAAAAAAGAACCGGCTGCGGAAGAAAAAAATGAAGATAAATCAAAAAATAAAGGGAAAAATCGTGATCAATTTCTTGAGGATTATTGGAAAGAGGAATCGATTTGAAGCTTGTTGTCGATTCTGCTATAATTAATGCATGTTGGAGAAAAAGACATTTTTTGGAAAATTCAACTCAAAAATATTGATTATTTCGGGGCTGGTTTTAATTGCCCTTTTTTCAGTGGCTGCCAGCAGGGAGTTTATCCACAAACATCAATTGGATAAAGAGATTTCAGACTTGGAAAAAGAAATTGATCGTTTGAAAATAGAACAGGACGAATTTATCACGTTAATCGATAATTACAATTCGCAGGAATTTATTGAGCAGGCAGCCAGAGAAAACTTCAATTACAAAAAAAGAGGAGAGAAAGTCGTTTTAATAAAAACTAACGAAGACAACGTTCCTCCCGACTTGTCGGTGAACGGTCCCAACGGAATCAATTCCTCCGCGTCGGAGACGCTAAGCGGCAAAAGCAATGTGAAATTATGGTGGGATTATTTTTTTGGAGATAAAGTATCATAAAAAATTATGGAAAATGAAAATAAATCAATTTTGACGACCGAGAAAGTAGATTCTGCCAAAAAGGAAACAAAAAAGATTTTCGGATTCATTCATAAGCATCACGCGTTGGCGGCGTTGCTGCTGATTGTTTTCGCGGTTTGCGCCGTTTTGTCTTCTGGTCTGTTGGCGTATAAATACGGCGTTAGTAATGTTTATCTGAATAAGCTGACGAGCAACGTGCCTTATCCGGCGGTTTTGGTAAATTATCGTATTGTCAGCTTGCACGATTATTATAAGGAGTTGGAGAATTTCAAGTTGCTGGTGGCCAAGCAGCAGCCGGAATTAACGTCCGAGCAAGAGCTGGAATTGAAAGAGACGGTGATGGATAAATTGATCCATGATAAAGTTATCATGCAGTTGGCTGATAAGTTCGATGTTAAATTGAGTTATGACGATATTGCGGCGGAAAAAGAAAAGGCGGTGACCGAGATCGGCGGCACCAAAGAAGAAGTGGATTCCAAGTTCCTTGAAGCCGTGGGTATTGATTTTGACACGTTTTTTAATGAAATGGTTTTGAGTTCCGTGTATCAAGAGCGCGTTGCCGAAAAATATGCGGAAAACGAAGATATTAAAAAAGAGCCGCGCAAATTGGCTCAGGAAGTTTTGAAATTGGTTCAGAAAGGCAAAGAGTCGTTTGAGGATTTAGCTAAAAAATACAGTCAGGATTCAAGGTTCGCGCCTCTCGGTGGCGAAGTGGGTTGGGTGTCAGCTGATATGTTGCCGAAGGCTTTGCAAGACGCGGTAATGGCAATGGAGGTCGGGGACACGAGCGACTTGATTGAAACGGAACAAGGATTTCATATCATTAAAATTACGGATAAGCGAAGCGAAGGCGGAGATGAGGCTTTTGTTTATGACATTTTCATCAGAATTTCGGATTTCGAAGCTTATTTGGTCGATTACATTTCCAACAGCAAAGTCAGAAAATTCGTCAAATAAAAAAATCCCGTTATAGGAATTTTACGTGTTGGAGCCTGAGAGAGGGATCGAACCTCCGACCTCTGCTTTACGAAAGCATTGCTCTACCAACTGAGCTACTCAGGCAAAAGTTTTAGAAAAAATCGCTCCCTATTCTGGGCTGCTCCAGTCGCCTGCTCGACGAAGCCTTGGCGAAGGCGGGAGCTATCTCGGCATAATAGTAATTATTATACATTGATTTATGAAAAAATCAATTATGACCTCACAAAAGCTTTTTATTTCAATGATTTTGATTGTCGCTTTGTTTTGGGCGACAACCCCGGTTGACGCCGGCGCTTTCGATCCCATTATCAATAATTTATTCATAGATCAAGCGACTATCAGCAAAGGTTATACCATCACCAGCATGGATCAGGTGTTTCGCGTCGGCCTGACTCCGGATGTTTTGAATTCTCCGACCGAGGTCGTCACCAAGCAATTGAGCAGGGAAATGTTTGATTTCCCCGAAGGGTTTGAGTCTTTAAGCGATGTGTATGAATTTGATGTAAAAAATAAAGAATATTTCAACGATGAAAAACCTGTATGGGTTACCATGCGCACTTTCAGGCCGGAGACCCAGAAGAAAAGAATTTATTTTTGGAATGGCGTGGACGCGGTTTGGCAGGAATTGCCTTCGGCCAGCGCCGGAGATGCAATCGTCAAAGCGGCTTTTCATTTGCCGTACGCCAGATTGGTCGTTTTAACCAGGACGGATTCCACGGGCAAAATGGAATTCGGACAAGCCAGCTGGTACGCTTACAAAGATTGCGACTGCGCGGCGTCTCCGGATTATCCAAAAGGCAGTTTGCTTAAAGTCACGAATTTGGACAATGATAAATCAATTATCGTCAGAGTCAATGACTTCGGACCGGAACGAAATATTTTTCCGGAGCGCGTGATTGATTTGGATAAAGTGGCGTTTTCTCAAATAGGTTCGACGCGCATGGGAATCTTGCCCAATGTCAGAGTCGAATTGGAGAAATTGGCGGAATAAAAGTTTTGAAATATTCAATTTTCTTTATGATACGATTCAAGGGGGTAACCAAACAATATATCGCGAATTCCAAAGCGCTTAGCGGCATTAATTTGCATATCAAGCCGCGTGAGTTTGTGTCAATCGTCGGCCAGAGCGGCACCGGCAAAACCACTTTGGTGAAAATGTTGACCGCCGAGGAAAAACCGACCAAGGGAGAGATTTACGTGGGAGGCTGGAATATCACCAATATTAAATATCGCGATATTTCCATTTTACGCCGGCAAATAGGGGTCATTTTTCAGGATTTTAAATTATTGCCGAAAAAAACTATTTTTGAAAATATCGCCTTCGCGCTTGAGGTCTGCGGCGCGCCGCACGGCAAAATAAAAAAGATCGTGCCGCAAATTTTGAAAGTCGTCGGTTTGGAAGATAAGCTGGGTCGATACCCGAGACAGCTCTCGGGAGGCGAACAGCAACGCGTAGCCATTGCCAGAGCGTTGATTCATCGTCCGAAGATACTTTTGGCGGATGAGCCGACGGGTAATTTGGATTCCATCAATAGCAAAGAAATAATTGATTTATTGGTGAAGATAAATGAACTCGGCACCACTGTTTTATTGGTCACGCACAATCGGGAAATAGTTAATTTATTAAAACAAAGAGTAATTACTTTGGATAAAGGGAGGATCGTCAGCGATCAAAAACACGGTCGTTATATTTTATAGTTCGCGGTTATAAAAGTTAGATTAGTTAAAAGAGTTAAAATCGAACTATTCTAACTACTTTAACTCTTCTAACCACTTTAACTAAAATATGTTTGTCGCCGCTTTTCGCATAATAAAATTCGCGGTTCAGGATTTCTATCGCAATATTTGGCTTTCACTGGTAACAGTCAGTATTTTGACTTTGGCGCTGCTGTCAGTCAACGTTTTGATATTAATGAATGCCATGACAGATGAAGTCATCTCTTCGGTTCAGGATAAAATCGATGTCAGCGTGTTTTTTACCGAATCGGCGAGCCAAGCGGAAATAGAAAATTTATCGGCCAAGCTGCGAGAAGCGCCGCAAGTGAAAGAAGTCGTTTTTGTTTCCAAAGAAGAGGCGCTGGAAAAATTCAAAGAGAAACACCAGGACGACCAAAAAATAAACGAGACGCTTTCGGAAATAGGAGAAAATCCGTTATTGAATTCCATTATAGTCAAAGCGAATTCCGCGGATGATTATGACGCGGTTTTGGCCTTGCTTGAAAATCCGGATTTTGAGGATTTGATTCAGGACAAGGATTTTGCGGATCATCGATTGATTATTGACAGAATAAACAGCGTGACCGGCAAAGTGGAGAGATTCGGCCTGGCCATGAGCGCCATATTCGGCCTTATCGCCGTTTTGATTGTTTATAACGCGATCAGGGTGATTATTTACACTCATAAGGAAGAGATCGGAGTCATGCGGCTAGTCGGCGCCACAAATTGGTTCATCAGAACTCCGTTTTTAATAAGCAGTATAATTTACGCTGTTTTGAGCGTTGTTTTGTCCGTGGTCATTTTATATCCGCTGCTAGGTTTAATGCAGCCGTATTTCAGTAATCTTTTGGCGGATTACGGTTTTGATTTGCTCACTTATTTCAACAGCCATTTCTTCGTTATTTTCGGTCTTGAATTGCTCGGCGCGGTATTTTTGACTATTTTCAGCAGCGGCCTGGCCATCAGCAAGTATCTAAAGGTGTAATATTTACAAAAATGGCCGATTATGCTAAAATGGATGAGATCGTTTAATGGAGAGGTGGCAGAGTGGTCGATCGCACTGGTCTTGAAAACCAGAGTCCCTGAAAGGGGACCGTGGGTTCGAATCCCACCCTCTCCGCCAGCCTTCGCCAAGGCTACGGCTGGCAGGCCATAGATTGCTATGTGTTTCAAGATACGTGATATGTGATCAGGGAGAGGTGCGCCGAATGGTAAGGCAGCGGTTTGCTAAACCGTCACCGTCTAAAAGCGGTGTGCGGGTTCGCCCCAAACCAGATCGAGCCTCTGGCTCGAACGGTTCGGGGCGCCCAGTACCGTGCTTCGCTCTGGTACTGGGCGACTCCCGCCCTCTCCGTCAGCCTTCGCCAAGGCTACGGCTGGCAGGCCATAGATTGTTATGTGTTTCATGATACGTGATATGTGATCAGGGAGAGGTGCGCCGAATGGTAAGGCAGCGGTTTGCTAAACCGTCACCGTCTAAAAGCGGTGTGCGGGTTCGACTCCCGCCCTCTCCGCCACGTCGTTCTCGAACGACGTGGCTCCGCCAGCTCAGTCATTAACAAATAAAATAAAAATAAATTATGGCAAACGGAAATATTATGGAGACAAAAAAAGAAGATATCTCCGCCAAGAAAGCCAAACAAGCCATTGCCGGACTTGTTTTAAGTATAATATTTTTGGTGTTGACTTTGATAAATAGCGCCATCGGAGTTTATATAAATTATCAAGGCATTTAATAGATAGAATCATATGGAGGAAAATAAAAACAGCGGAGGCGATCCGGAAGTTTTAATAGAATGGACTTTTGATGAATTCGAAAAGCATAGCCGCGGCAAAGGCTGGTACGCGGCGGCCATTGTCATATTCGCGATATTTTTAATATATGCCGTTTGGACCGGGAATATTTTGTTCGGCGCGATAGTGGTGTTGGCCGCTTTTATCGGGGTAATTCAGCATTATCAAGCTCCTCAAAAAGTGAAAGCCGCCGTGACTGAAGACGGGATTATGATCGGGCGGAAATTTTACGCTTTTCAAGAATTGGAAAATTTTTGGCTGATTTACAATCCGCCGGCCAAATTGCTTTATTTGGAATATAAGAATCCGCTGAAAAGAAGCTTGCCCGTGCCGCTGGAAGAAGTTGATCCGAATAAAGTCAGAGATAGTTTGAAACAATATTTGTTCGAGGATTTGGAAAAAGAGGAAGAAGAATTGTCTGATAGGCTGGCTAAGTTTTTCAAGATGTGATTTCCTGCTTCGCTACTCGCTAACCTATGCGCTACGGCGGACAGGTCACGTCGTTGGCGAACGACGCGGCAGGCAGTTGGCTTGAAAGAATGTGTACCCGTAGCTCAACTGGATAGAGCGTCAGCTTGCGGAGCTGGAGGTTACAGGTTCGATTCCTGTCGGGTACGCCATTTCAGTTGAAAGATTAAAGTCCCTTTGGCGGGGATTTTTTTGTTTTAATGATATCGGGGCGTAAATTGAGCGGAAAGCTTGACTTTCCGCTCTCTTGGGCTTTTCAGGATTGAATTTTAACGCCGATCTTGTAAACTATGTGTATATGCGACTTGATCAATCAATCGAGATGCTGCATCGCGTGGGCAAAGGAATGTCCAAACAATTGGAAAAATTGGGTATTTTAGATTTGCATGACCTGCTTTTTCATTTTCCGTTTCGCTATGACGACTTTACCTCTGTGCGGACTATCGCGGACTTAACGCCGGATGAAAACGCCACGGTGAAGGTCAAAATCGATTTGATCGCCAACAGAAGAAGTCGGCGTCAGCGAAAATTCGTCACCGAAGCGGTCGTTTCCGATGACTCGGGTCAACTGAACGTGGTTTGGTTCAATCAGCCATTTTTAACCAAAACTTTGCCCGTGGGCAGTGAGGTGTATTTGGCCGGAAAAGTTTCCGACAATTATCATCAGCAAATGATCAGCCCGTTTTACGAAAAAGTTTCTTCATTCAGCACTATGACCGAGCGGCTGCAACCCGTTTATTCGTTGAGCGGAAGTTTGACGCAAAAGCAATTTCGATATTGGATTAAGCAGTGCCTGCCTTTGGCCAAAGAATTGAAAGAATTTTTGCCGAATGAATTGATGGCGAAAAACAAATTCTTGAAAATAACCGAAGCGATTGAAAACATTCATTTTCCCAAATCAAAAGAATTGATGGAACAAGCCAAAGAAAGATTGAAATTCGACGAATTGTTTTTAATTCAATTGAAAATTCAAAAATACCGCGAGGATTTGGCGAAAGAAAACTCTCCCAAAGTGAAGTTTTTGGAAAAAGCCACCAAAGACTTCGTGGCCAAATTGCCGTTTACGCTGACCGATGATCAGAAAAAAGCGGCTTGGGAGATTTTACTTGATTTGGACAAAGAAAAGCCCATGAACAGATTGCTCGAAGGAGATGTCGGCTCGGGCAAAACAATCGTGGTCGGCTTGGCCATTTTGAACGTGGCCTTAAACGGTTTTCAAAGCGCTTTGATGGCTCCCACGGAAATTTTGGCGCGCCAGCATTTTGAAAGCCTGTCGAGGTTTTTATCGCCGAAAGTCAAAGTCGCGCTTTTGACCGGCTCGAGCAAAATGATTTATGGCCAAGAAAAGGCGAGCAAAAAGATGATTCTTGAAGGTTTATTAACCGGCGAAATTGATTTGGTCATCGGCACGCACGCCTTGATTTCCGATGAGGTGAAAATAAAAGACTTGGCTTTGGTGGCCGTGGACGAACAGCATCGCTTCGGCGTGGATCAGAGAAGAAAGTTGGTTGAAACCGGAGTGAATTTGGTGCCGCATTTTCTGTCATTGACCGCCACGCCCATTCCCAGGTCTCTGGTTTTGACTTTGTACGGCGATTTGGACGTTTCCGTCATTAAAGAAAAACCGAAAGGCAGAAAGCCGATAATCACGAAATTGGTGACTGAGGACAAACGGCCGCAAGCTTATAAATTCATCAAAGACAAAATCAAGGAAGGCAGACAAGTTTTTGTTATTTGTCCGTTGATTGAAGAAAGCGACAAATTGGGAGTCAAGAGCGTGACCGAGGAATTTGAAAAATTATCAAAACACATTTTCACGGATTTAAAAATCTCCATGCTGCACGGCAAAATGAAATCAAAAGAAAAAAATGAAGTGATGCAAAATTTTTTAAATAAAAAAATCGATATTTTGGTATCGACTTCGGTGGTGGAAGTGGGAGTGGACGTGCCCAACGCCGCGATCATGGCGATCGAAGGAGCTGCTCGATTCGGGCTGGCTCAGCTGCATCAATTCCGCGGTCGAGTGGGCAGGGGAGAGGAGCAGTCTTATTGCTTTTTGTTCGGCGAGAATTTGAACGACATCGCTTTTAAGCGGTTAAAGGCTTTGGAAAGAACCAATGACGGTTTTAAATTGGCGGAAATGGATCTCGAACTTCGCGGTCCCGGCGAAGTTTACGGCACGCGCCAATCGGGTTTGCCGGATTTGAAAATCGCCAGCTTGACCGATATTGAATTGATTAAAAAGGCGCAAGGCGACGCCATTAAATACGCGCCGAGGCTAGATGAGTTTGAAGAATTGAAAAAGAAAGTCGAAGAGACCAAGGTGTCTTTGCATTTTGAATAAAAATTGTCTGCCCGACTTTTAGTCGGCCCACTAAAGTGGGGTAGAAATTTTATTTTTTCGAAACAAACGCATTGCCTTTAATATAAAACCGCCATTTCTTTTTGGCGTATTCGCCGGAGTAATCAACGCCGATCCGCGTCGCTTTGACCATTTGAGATGGTTTGATTTTTTCGCCCTTGATTAAATACAGGGGTTTTTTATTCAGCGCGTGATCGTTTAATTTGCGATCAATGGCAAAGGCTTGGCAGAATTTGGACGGGCCGTTGGAAATTGAAATTAGAAATTTTGAATTGGAAATCGGGGATTGAAGTTTACGATTTTTCAGCATTTGATCAATGCCCTCGATCGGTTCGACCGCTCGAATCAAAACCGCGGCCGGATAATCTTTTTTTTCAGTGACAATATTGAAGCAACAGTACATTCCGTAAATCAAATAAATGTAAGCATGTCCGGCCGGGCCGAACATGATTTTCGTTCTGTCCGTTTTTCCGCGAGAAGCATGCGAGGCCAAGTCATTGAAACCGACATAGCTTTCGGTCTCCACGATTTTGCCCATTAGTTTTCGGCCATTGATTTCGCGGACAATAAATTGACCCAAGAGAGCTTGGGCGATTTTTAGAGTGGATTGATTGTAGAATTTAAGTGGAATCATAAGCGAATTCCCGATCGGGGTCGGGAATGACGAAAAAGGCGGCATGGTGTAGGGACAGGGCACTGCCCTGTCCTCAAATCGACGATGAAAATCCAAATTCGCCGCCATCGCCACATGTAGGAACGCGCCAAGGTCGCATTATTAAAGTAATTGAATCGCTTCTGAAATTGTCTTTATTTGGCTGATTTTCATGTTGCCCGTGTATTTGACGCCAAAAGGGACAATAGCCGCCTCAAACCCCAATTTTTCGCCTTCTTTTAGACGTTTTTCAGCCTGTTTCACGGCTCGAATTTCTCCGGCCAGGCCCACTTCGCCGAAAACCAATGTTTTCGGGCCGAGCGTCTTATTGGTGAGGGCCGAGGCGCAAGCCATGGCCACGGCCAGGTCAAGCGCGGGTTCTTTTATTTTGAATCCGCCCGTGACATTAAGATGCGCGTCTTGCGTATTGAAATTCAAATTCGCTCGTTTTCCCAGCACAGCCAAAAGAAGTTGAAACCGATTCAAATCATAGCCGCTTGATTTTCTTTGCGGATACCCGAAGACCGTCTGATTGATCAAGGCTTGCACTTCCACCAAAAAACATCTCGAACCTTCGATGACCGCTCCGGTCACTGTGCCGGCCACGTCAAGCGGCGTGGGCGAGAGAAATAATTTAGACGGGTTGCTCACGATTTGAAGGCCGGCCTCGGTCATTTCGAAAATAATCAGTTCATTGGTCGAGCCGAACCTGTTTTTTATTGATCTCAAAATTCTCAAATCCGAATTTTTTTCGCCTTCCAGATAAAAAACCGCGTCCACCAAATGCTCCAGCGTTTTCGGCCCGGCAATGGAGCCGTCTTTGGTGATGTGGCCGATAATGATCAAAGCGATGTTTTGTTTTTTGGCCAGCTCGAGCAGTTTGACCGCAATGGTTTTGATTTGCGCGATATTGCCCGCCTCGCCTTCTATTTGCGAAGAATAAATCGTTTGAATCGAATCAATGATGGCGATTTTTGGTTTTGAAGTTTGCAAATGATAAAGAATGTCTTCGAGCGAGTTGGTGTTGAGAATTTTCAAATTACTTTCGCCGATTCTTTGAGCCCGCAGTTTGATCTGCTGAGCGGATTCTTCGCCGCTGATATAAAGCGAATCTTGGCCGAATTTGCCGAGCAGCTGCAAGGCGACCGTGGATTTGCCGATGCCGGGCTCGCCGCCGATTAAAAGAAGGCTGCCTTCGACCAGCCCCCCTCCTAAAAATTCATCGAATTCTTTTACCTTGGTTTTCAGCCGCTCCAGCCTTAGATTGTCTATTTCATCAAGCGAAATTATTTTGGAGTCGCTTTTAAATGCCGTCTTCTGCCCGTTGCCGGCGGCTTTTTCAATCGTGCCCCAAGCTTGGCACTCGGAACAGCGTCCGGACCATTTGGGCAATTGAGCGTCGCATTTGGAGCAGGTGAATAGCATAAATTATGGGCCAAAAATTTTATCTGCCAAGGATTTTACCCTGTCTGAGTAAGTGGGATAAAATTTACAATGGGCTGTGTCTGGATGCGCCGCGGGATCAATCCCAATCAATCTCCAATTAAAATTGCGCGGATCGCTATGAACTCCTCCTTCGCAGTGAGCCACTACCTTAGCTCCTGGGGCGCGCGTCCTGATGTCTTGTATAAGCAATGCCAGGGACACGTATTGCGACACTGATTTTTCTGGCGTGCACTTGCTGATAGCGTATTGTTTATTGTTCGCGGTCGCTTTTTTGCACGGATATTTGCCGTCTTTGCAGGCTGTCAGGCAATCATCTACCCTACTGTAAATGAATTTCGATGGCAAATCATTTTCCAAATCTATGCCGATGCCGGCGGAATTATACGCTTGAGCGTGGTAGGCGACTTTTTCTTCTCCCAATGTTTGATATATCGCCCCGCTTCTATTGATTGTGTAGTGAGAAGCCGGGCAACTCTGATAGCCTTTTTCTTGACATCTTTTTGTCCAAAAACTCACATTGAACGCGGCGCCGCCGCCGTCGTGCAATACGATATATTTTATGCTGCTTACTTGCCTTTGGCGTGTCGCGTTGCAGTCGAGTTTACCTAGAAGAGAAGTATTCGCCATGCTAAATCCGGATGGCTTGCTTGCCTTACCTGTATCCGTGCAACCGGCTCTTTCGGTTGGTATTAATTTTTCAGGATCTGTTTGTTCAACATTCGGTGGCGTTATCGCTGCTGCCTCCGCAATCGCGAAAGATTCTTCCCATGCCAGCCTTTCCGCCTCAACAACTCCAATCCCAATAGGTCCCAATCGCGTCAATGCCGGATTGATCAAATTCAAAAGCAAATACGAACTGAATAAAATTGTCAGGCCCGTGATCGAGCCGATGATGTAGCCTTTGGCCTGGCCGATTCTTTGCGGATTGCCGGCCGAGGTCAGGTATAAAATTCCGGCGATCATGATCATGATCACGGCCAAAATCGAGCCGATACCCATGGCGTATTTGTAAACCGCGATGACATATTCGGAAATCCAAGGCAGGCTGGCCGCGCCGCCGCCCGCGGTGGCCAAAACGACATCGGAAAAATGGAGATCCGGAATGGGCACGGTAAGTTTTGGTTTGATGGCCGGCGAGGTGGCCGGAGCCGGTTGTCCGGGCTCGGCCGCGGTCTCGGCCGGAGCGGAAGTTACAGCCAGCGCAGCGGCTTGGCAATCGGTTTGGCAGACGGCGGGGGTCGCTTCGGCATTCATCGTTTTCGGTTTGGCGCCAAGTCCGCACATGCAGATTTTTTGATTATTGTAATTGGGGCATTGAGTTTTGCATTGATCGTTTGTTTGCGAAATTTGAGTGTTGCAATCGCAAAAAATGGAATTGACCGTGGGCAAATTCGCGCTCGCGGCGGCCGCGGCTTGAGCCGCGCATTGAGTGTCGCATTGAGTCGAGTTTGCGACTGATATTGTATTGCCGTTGTCGCATTTGCATATCTTTGAATCAGCGGGCGTATTTGAACATAAAGTTGGGCATTCGCCGCTGACAGGGCATTCGCAATATGATAGGATTTCTGAATTAGTTATATTGCATTGATTAACGCACTCGCTTTGGCTGGAAACGCTATAATCATTTCCATTGGCGCACTGGCATATTTTCGCAGCCGTACTTTGCCCTTGGCATGTTAGCGCGCAACCGCTTTGAGCGGCGCAATCGCAAAAAACCGAAGCCCCGAACGAATCCTGGGCGCTCAGTGTTAAAAAAATCAAGCTGAAGAAGAAGTAAATAAATATTTTTTTCATAATTTATTGAAAAAGTTTATCAGCAAGTTCTTTGACCCTCTCTTCATAAATGGGAAAATATTTACAATAGCTCGGATTTCTGTCTTGATGCGTCTCAGTGCTTTGACCCAGTTTTGACCAGTCAAAGTTTCGAGGATCGGTGTGCCCGCCCCATTCGCAATGAGCGAAAGTGTGGCTTATGTCATAAGAATAGCCTGTTCTGCCGGCAATGCTCTGCAATAATTTTTTCAGAGAATCATACTGGGCTTGGGTATATGTGGGTGTGCAGAATTCGATCGCGGCTTCCTTTGTGTTTTCAACCCCTTTAATCTTTTTATCTTTCACCAATCCCAAGCAAGTATTGATTTTGCTCCAATAGTATGCTGTTCGGACATTGACTTCCAAATCAATTCCAATGGAGTTCTTGTTGGGTATTCCATTTGGGTCACATTTATCTTTTTTTCCGGTTCTTTCATTAAAAACTTTTCTACATGGAACATGAGCCGCGACTTTTTCTTCACCTAACATTTGATAGATTGTTCCGTCGCGGTTGATCGTGTAGTGGCTGCTTATGGTTTTTCCTTCTTTTTTGTATTTATTAATCCAAGATTTTACATTTTTTTCGGCGGTTGAACCCTCATGAATGTATACTCTGGTTATGTTAGCTAAACTTCTTTGGCCAAGGCTTAAACAATTCATTTCCTGATATTTTGAAAGCAAGGATGCGTTGCCAATCCCACTGGGTTTACTGGGTTTACAATTGTCTGGATCTAGCGCAACTACAGGCAATACTTCTCCTGACGGGCGGGGAGCGGGCGCCGAAGGCGCGGCTCCGGGAATGGGGGCGTAATCTCCGGCATTAACATCCTCTCTGCCCACGGCTTCCGCGTCTTGGAATTCTATCTCAAGTTGTTCCAAAGAAACGGTTTGAAATTGGAGACTGCCTAATTTTGTTAATTGAGGATTGATAAAATTCAAAATCAAATACGAAGAAAACAAAACGGTCAAGCCGATCACTGAGCCGACAATATAATCTTTGGCCTGTCCGACTCTTTGAGGATTGCCGGCTGAGGTCAGGTACAAGACCCCGGCGATCATGATCATAATAATGCCCAAAATAGAACCGATGCCCATGGCGTATTTGTAAACGGCAATGACATATTCGGAAATCCAAGGCAGGCTGGCCGCGCCGCCGCCAGTGGTGGCCAAGACAACATCGGAAAAATGGAGATCGGGAATGGGCACGTATAATTTGGGTTTGATGGCCGGCGAGGTGGCCGGAGCCGGTTGTCCGGCTTCAACCGAGGTTTCGGCGGGCGGAGAGGTTTCCGTTTGCCCGGCCGCCGCGGTTTGGCAATCTGTTTGGCAGACGGCGGCGGTCGCATCCGCGTTCATCGTTGTCGGTTTGGCGCCGATTGCGCACATGCAGATTTTTTGATTATTGTAATTGGGACATTGTGTTTTACATTGATCGTTTGTTTGCGAAATTTGAGTGTTGCAATCGCAGAAAATGGAATTGACTTTGGGTAAATTCGCGCTCGCGGCGGCCGCGGCTTGAGCCGCGCATTGGGTGTCGCAGACCGTTTGATCTATAGCGGTAAAGGATTGTCCGACTTCGCATTCGCAAATTTTATCCGAATCTTGATAGCCGCTGCAAAGTATTTGGCAGTCGCCGGTTCTGTTTTGGCAATCGCAAAAAGTATTGGCCGCGTCAGCCGGCCTGATTGATAAAACGAAAAAAATGCAAAAAGCGAAAAGCGCGATTTTTTTCATATTTTATTTCAATTGAATATTATGCAGCTGCCCCAAAGCTTTGTCCGTGAAGTAAAGATATTTGCCGTCCGGAGAAATTTCCATGTTTTGAATCGTGTAGCTGTATTCCGGTTCGGCGATAATGACCTTTGAGCCCGTATTTAAATCTATTTTGTATATGTAGTCCGGTATGGTGTCCGCGATTGTCGGCTGAAAACCCGCGTCGCTGGGCAGAGATTTGGGCACGGCGCAGTACATGATGCTTTCTCCTTGGAAGACGCATTTATCGATCCAGGTGTTCAGATTGAGAGAATTGTGGTTGTAGCCCACACTGTCGCCGACGGCGTCAACGATATAAAGATTGGGTTTGTTGTCCGTTTCCGCGCTATAGGCGCTGTAAACCATTCTCTTGCCGTCAGGCACCCACTTGGATTGCACGAATTGGCCCTTGGCATCGATCGCTCTGAAATTTTCTTCGTTTTGTCCGATCATGTAAATCGTGGTCGAGGACGCGTTTTCGGATTTGTAATAATTGGCGACCGTGTTGCTTGTCGGCGACCAATTGATTTCCACTCGGCTGCCGCGGTCTCCCAATGTTTCCAAATATTTTTGTTTGGAACCGTCCGGATCGGCGATAGCCAGCCAGTTGTAATTTTCATTGACATTTATATCTTTGAAAGCGATTTTCGAGCCTTGATCGTTGAACTGAAAATCTTGCCACGACTTGGGCAGGGAAGTCTGCTTTTGCAATTTAAAATCGTACAAGATGTTCGAGCCGTCCGGAAATTCCAAAATAGCCTTGTCTCCGTTTGACGCCCAGGCGATGTTTTGCGCGTTGGGATAAGAAGTGTTGGACTTTTTAGTGGTCGTGCCAAAGGAGCTGATTTCGTAAAAATAACCATCCTGAGGATTGTAAAAGAGAGGATTGTTTTGTCCTGCCGGCATATTGACCGCGGCCACCGCGCCCGTGAAATTGGTGGCGACTTTGGTGACGCCGCCCGCAGCGATGGCGGAAATACCGGTCGGAGCCGGGACTTTGGTGATGGTTTTGGGAATTCCGGGAATTCCGGGCAAAGCTTCATTGACCGGAACGCCATTGACGATTTGATTGGTCACGCCTCCGGCCGGACCCGTGGGCAAACCGCCCGCCGCTTCATTGGTTGCCTCATTTTCGGTAATCACCGGGGCGGCTTGTCTGAAAAATAAATAATAAATTCCATAACCGGCGCCGGCTGCGATGATTAAAATAAGTGCGGCCAAACCGATTTTTTTTACGGGCAGATTTGATAAATTCATATTTTTTTTTGTTAAAAGTAATTGGTAAAGAGTAATGGGGAATGGGAAATAGAAACCGGAAACCGGAAATTGGAAACCGGGGATGGAGAAATCTATTCCGAAGAATTAGGAAAAGATCTCTCCGCTTCGGTCGAGATGACAACGATGGTTAATTAGGAAAAGATCTCTCCGCTTCGGTCGAGATGACAACGATGGTTAATTAGGAAAAGATCTCTCCGCTTCGTCATCCTTCGCCGCGGCTTCGGACGACTTCCTGCCTGCCGGTCTTCGACTCCGAGCTCAGACTCGAGGAGCAGGCAGGCGGTCGAGATGACAACAGCGTCGGCCTTGTTTCTCTGTCTTTCTGTTCTTTTGTTATGTGATACGTGTTACGTGCTCCATGCTTCATGTTCCATGATATGTGATCCATGATACGTGATATGTGATATGGCTCCATGCGTCACAACATGCCAAGCTGGTGCGCGATCATTATAACTATGAATAAAATCAGTAAAATAAGCAGACAGAAAGGATTGCAGCAAACGAGCGGCACGAATATTTTTACAAAGGTGGAAATCGCTTTTTTTGCGGCTTTGACGACTTTTTGAGCCGGTTCTTCCGGCCGCGCTTTGCCCGGGCTTGCCATTTTTCCGAGTTTGCCCAATCCCGAGCCGCCCGCGGAGACCGCCGAGCCTCCCAAGGACATGGCGCCGCCCGCTATTTGCAAAGGCACGCCGACAATCGCGCCGATTCCGGTTGATGACAGGGCGCTGCCCGTCGCGCCAACGGCTTGTCCCCCCGCCTTTATGCCTTTGCCAGCGACTTTCATGCCTTTGCCCGCGACTTTCATGCCTTTGCCCGCGAGTTTGGCGCCGCCTCCGGCGACGCTCCTTGCTCTCCTGACTTTGTCTTTCATCTTTCGCCGTTTCAATCGCCTGGCCATGGTCAGCTCGTCAGCCGCTCGATCCGGAGCCGGAGCGCTGCTTGGCGCGGCTTTTTGTTCACTATAAGCCAGCCCGCCTCTTTTCGGCGCGGGTTCGTTATTGACATCGGTATTTTCAGTCGCGTTGACATCCTGTCTTTGATTGTCATCGGCCGCCGCGGCTTGATTGATCGGAGTCATTTATTTTATGTTTATATTTTGGCCGTCGAGAGTTATTTCAATGAGAGAATTATCGGCGGAGCTGATTATTTTTTCCGTCAGGGGTTCAATGATTTTTTCTTCGATTATTTTCAGCAGAGATCTCGCGTTTTTCTTTTCGCATTGCTTGGCCAGGGTGGCGGCGATTTCATCGGAGAATGTCATTTTTTTGCCGGCGGCCTCAAGCCGGTCTTTTATCTTTGCTAATTCCATTGTAGCTATTTTTTCCAAATTATTTAAGTCCAAGCTGTTAAAAACTAAAATTTCATCCAAGCGATTTATGAATTCCGGCAAAAAGAATTTTTTGATTTCGGAAATGACATTGTCTCCGCTGTCTTCCTTGCCGTCGCCGCCGAAGCCGATTTTTATTCGCTCGTTGGAATTTCCGAGATTGGTGGTGAAAATTATTATCGCTTGCCGAAACGATATTATTTTTCCGGCCGCGTCAGTCAATTGCCCTCTGTCCAAGATTTGCAGAAATAAATTGTAAACGCTTTTGTGCGCTTTTTCCACTTCATCCAACAAAATAATGCTGTGCGGTTTTTTCTTGACCTGATCCGTGAATTTATTTTCTTCTTGGTAGCCCACGTAACCCGCCGGAGCGCCGATCAGTTTGGAAATATTGAATTGTTCCGAGAATTCGGACATGTCCAGGCGAATTAAATTATTTCTGCCCGCGAACAGGGAGTTTGACAGCGCTTCGGCCAAATAGGTTTTGCCGCAACCGCTCGGTCCGGCAAAGATAAAAGAAGCCAGCGGACGTTTGCCGGCATTGAGTCCGGTGTATGATTTTTTAAGGGTTTTTACGACTTTTTCGATAATGCCATTTTGGCCAATGACAATATTGGATATTTTTTCATTTAGACCGGCCAGGTTTCCGCTTTGGGTCAGGCTGATTTGAGATAAATCAATGTTTAGTTTTTGCGCCAAAACTTTTTGAATATCGCTCGCTTCAAGCAGGGGCAGAGATTTTTTGTCCGGGTTTTGCCCGTTTTCAGCCTCGATGTTTTTTTTGAGCTTGCGTATTTGTTCCCTGATGTTAATGGCTTCGTGGTAATTTTCTTCCAGCACCGCTTTTTCTTTGCGGCCGCGCAAAATTTCGATTTGTTTTTGCAGGTTTTTGGTTTTTTTGATTTTCTCGTTGGCCGCGGGATTTTCTATTTTCAGCATGGCCGACGCCTCATCGATCAAATCCAGAGATTTGTCAGGCTGGAATCTTTCCGGATTGTATTTTGAAGACAAGTCAATCGCGGCCAGCAAGGCTTGGTCGCTGATTTTTATTTCGTGAAAGTCTTCATAACATTCTTTCAATCCTTGCAATATTTCAAAGGTTTCTTCGCCGGTCGGTTCGCCGAGCGACAACGGTTGAAATCTTCTGGCCAGGGCGGCGTCCTGGCTGATGGTTTTTTTGTATTCTTGATCGGTGGTCGCGCCGATGCATCGGAGTTCGCCTCGAGCGAGCAGAGGTTTGAAAAGATTGGCCGCGTCCAGCGCGCCGCTGGCCGAGCCCGCGCCGGTGATGGCGTGGATTTCATCGATGAATAAAATTATTTTCGGATCCGATTTTATTTCTTCCAGAATTTGTTTGACGCGAGATTCGAAATCGCCGCGGTACATGGTGCCGGCGACCAAGGAACCCAAATCCAAAGCCATAATTTTTTTATCAGCCAAAATGTCAGGTGTTTTGCCTTCGAGAATTCTTTGCGCCAGGCCTTCGACCAGCGCGGTTTTGCCCACGCCCGGCTCGCCGAGCAGCAGCGGATTATTTTTATTCTTTCGGCACAAAATTTGAATCAGTTGGCTGATTTCTTTTTCTCTGCCGATGAGCGGCATGAATTTTTTTTGATTTTTGGGATCGGTCAAATCAACGGCGAAAAATTCCAGCAGATTTTGTTTTTTGTCGCCGGCCGGGTTATCGATAATGTCTGTCGGCATGTCCGCCTGGAAAAAATTAAACATATCGCGTATTTCCGGAAATCTGGAAATACCGCTAAAGCGGGCTTTAAGCTGGGTTTTGATATTGGCGCGGTTTATTTTATTGGAAAAGATTTCTTTCAAATCATTGCTCTCGTCCGAAATGATGGCATGAAACAAATGTTCGGTGCCGATGAACGGATGTTTGTTTTCGAAAGCGGTTTTTGCGGCGCGCAAAACGATTTCTTCCGTGGATAAAGACAGTGTCGGCAATTTTCTCAAAGTTTCCGAGGATTTGTGTTTGGAAACGGTGTCCAAAATTTTGCTTTCCAGCGATTTCGGACTGAGCAGTTCATTGGCAATGGTGCCTTTTTGCTTGATCAACGCCAAAAGCAGGTGCGCGGGCAAGACTTGCTCGCAACCCGTTGCCTTGGCTATATTAAAGGCTTTATAAATGGCCTTTTTTACGTTGTTGTCGAATTTGTCGCTGTACATAATCATTATAAATTTCTTTCCATGCCTCTGAGTTCGCCGATTCTTTTTTCAATCGGCGGATGAGTGGAAAATAAGCCGGTCAAAAATTTTTTTTGCCCGAAAAACGGATTGGCGATGTAAAGATGGGCCGAGGCGTTGCTGGCTTTGGCCATGGGTCTGTCGTAAGCTGAGATTTTTTCAAGAGCTTTGGCCAAGCCTTCAGGATAGCGAGTCAAAAGCGCGCCGTCTGCGTCAGCCAAAAATTCTCTTTTTCTAGAAATGGCCAATTTGATCAATTCGGCGATCAAAGGAGATAAAAGAGATAATACGATGCCGACGATAATCAAAATTCCTCCTGCTTGGCCGCTTCGATCTCGCGAGCGTCCGCCGAAAGCGGAGAATCTGAAAAACCAATTGGCCATGAGCGCCACCGTGCCGACCAGAATCAGCACCATCATCATCAGTCTGATATCGTAATTTTTTATGTGCGACAATTCATGGGCGATGACGCCTTCGAGTTCTTCGTTTTCCAGCTTTTCAATCAGGCCCGTGGTCAAGGCGATCGAAGCCATCTCAGGTTTTCTGCCCGTGGCAAAAGCGTTGGGCGCCGGGTCATTGATCAGATAAATTTTCGGCATGGGCAGGCCGGCGGTGATGCATAAATTTTGCACCAATCGATAAACGTATTTATTCTCCGATTCGGCTATCGGCCCGACCGCACCGGCGGAAGCGAGCGCGATTTTATCTCCTTGAAAATAGCTGACCAGCGTCATGACCAGCGAAATGACAATAGCCAAAAAGACGAATTCGAAAAAGTATCCGGTCAAATATCCGAAAATCGCGCCCAACAATAACACAATGATAATGAAGATGGTTACCAGAAAAAAACTTTTTCTTTTATTGGAGTCTATTTGTTTGTACATATTTCCTGGATCATGGAACACATATCACGTAACACGTATCACATAACACATAACATGAATCATTGTTACATTGTTACGAATTACAAGATTCCATTTGGCCTACAGACGAATATTACAAATTACATTCACCCATAGCATTATGCTTAAGAAGATTGTAATTAGTAACAAATAACCTGAAAGCTAAATAGAATATTGTAATTCGTAACATTTATCAAACAAGCAAAAGCGCTTAACTTTTGCCTGTTTAACGCCGAGTGAATTGTAAAAGATTATTGCGGCTTTGATTCGCTTTCTCCGTTCATGTTTTCCGGTTTATTTTCCGGAGCAGGAGCCGGAGTCGCCGGTTGTTCGTTCTGAAAACTGACTTTCACGTTTTTCTTTTCTTCTTCCTCCGCCTCGAAATATTCGAATTTTTTAAATCCTAAAGTTCCGGCAATCATGTTGTTCGGAAAAACTTCGATTTTGGTGTTAAAGTCTCTGACATTGCCATTGTAAAATCTGCGGGAAGATTGAATTTTATTTTCCGTGTCGGACAATTCATCTTGCAGTTGCAAGAAATTTTGATTCGCTTTCAATTCCGGATAATTTTCAGCGACAGCGAACAAGGTTTTCAAAGTGGAAGAAAGCATGTTTTCCGTTTTGGCTTTTTCTTCGGGCGTGGTGGCCGCCATGGCCATGTTCCTCGCCTCGGTGACTTTGAGAAATGTCGATTGCTCGTGAGTGGCGTAGCCTTTGACCGTTTCCACCAAATTGGGGATCAGATCATAGCGCCTTTTCAGCTGCACGTCGATATCGGACCAAGCTTCTTGCGTTCTGTTTTTCAGCTTGATTAAACCGTTGTAAATTCCGACCAGCCAAAGGGCGATAACCACGATCGCTGCAATGACTATTAGTAAACCTGTCATAACATTTTTAAGTTAATATTAATTACGAATATTTGATTGTTTGTTTAAATATTGTATAATGAATAAACGGGAATGTCAAAAATCGTATTTAATAATTCAAATAGCCTTTTTATGAAAAAAACAAAAGTTCTAATCGCCGTTTTGGGCGTTGCTTTGATGTCTTTGGCCATGCCGGCCGTCTCTTTGGCCGGTGAGTCCATGCCGCAAAATATTTATATTCCGGCAGGGCAAGATGTCGAGACCAATTTCATCGCGGCCGGTCAGTCCATTGACTTGGGCGGCAATTTCAAAAAAGACGTTTACGTCTTCGGCAACATGGTCAATGTCACCGGTAATATAGACGGCGACTTGATCGTTTTCGGTTCATATGTTCGAATCTCCGGCAATGTGGCCGGCAATGTGCGCGGCGGAGCCAGCAGTTTTGAAATCGACGGCAAAGTCGGCAAAAACGCGACCGTGGCCGCCGGTATTATTTTCGTCAAGGAAAACGCCGAGATCGGCTGGGATTTGATGGCGGCCGGCGGTTTGGTCAATGTTAACGGACCGGTGAAAGGAACTCTCAGCGTCGCGGCCGGATCGCTCGAAATCAATTCTGCCATTGATCAAGGGGTTAGGGCCAGCATTGATAAAGAAGGTCAATTTATTTTGCATTCCAGCGCCAATGTCAAAGGAGGCATAACATACTCCGCGCCGAATGAGTTGATAAGCGAAGATGGCGCGATCGTGGAAGGCGAAGTGGTGAAAAAAGTCAATGTGGCGGCTGTTAGCGCCGAAAAATCGCGAAATAATTTTTGGGGCAAAAAGATCTTTTCATTCGCCGCTCTGCTTTTAATAGGTCTTTTGCTAATGGCCGTTTTCGGCAAATTCGGCGAACGGGTGGCGGCCAAGGCCATGGAAAGATTCGGCGTCAGCTTGGGCCTCGGATTCTTGGCGCTAATACTGATGCCCGTCGCTTTTGTCATTTTACTGATTACCATCATCGGCGCGCCGTTGGCCGTCGTTTCCTTGGTTTTGTTCTTGGTGATGTTGTATGTTTCGAAAGTCTTCGCCGGTTTATTCGTCGGGTCTTTGTTACTGAAATATTTATTCAAAAAGAAAAAAATAGATCGTTACTTGGGATTTTTGATCGGCTTGGTTGTCTTGTCCGTTATCGGCTTGATTCCGTTTGTCGGAGGAATGGTCTGGGTTGTTCTCGTCTTGGTTGGTCTGGGAGCCTTTATTTTGGCGATCAAGGACAGTTCCAAATCTTAATCGTTTTAATAATTGGAAAGCGCTCCGTCATTATTTCGGCGGGGCGCTTTTACTTGTGGTAATTCCATTTTTTCTGTAAAATTGAATTTGTATAACCTTAAAAAGGATATTTTATGAAAGACCATGAAATTTTCAAGGCCTATGATATTAGAGGCGTTTATCCCGAGCGGATAAACAAGGAATTCGCTTTTTTGCTGGGCCGAGCGGCTGTGGCCTTTGCCAGTGCCAAGACCGTGCTGGTCGGCGCCGATGCCAGAATTTCCAGTCCGGAATTGAAACAATCTTTGATCGAAGGCATCATTGACGGGGGAGCGGAGGCGATCGATATCGGCTTGGCTTCCACGCCGCTGTTTAATTTTTCCGTTTTGACTGACAAAAAAGTCGATTTGGGAATTATGGTGACGGCCTCGCATAATCCCAAAGAATGGAACGGTTTTAAATTCTTGGATAAAAACGGCGAACCGATCGGACTGGAACATGGTTTGAATAAAATCAAGCATTTGATGGCTGAGGCCGAGTTCGAACAAAAGGAAAAAGGCGCGGTCAAAGAATTGAATTTTCAAAAAGAATATTTGGATAAAATTTTATCCTTGATCGATATTGAGAAAATCAAGCCGTTCAAAGTGGTCATTGACACGGCCAATGCCGTGGGAGGACTTTTGATAGACCAAATCATGGATCGTTTGCCTTGCCGCGTTGAATATTTATTTAAGGAACTTGACGGCAATTTCCCCAATCATGAGGCCAACCCCTTGAAAAAGGAAACTCTGGTCGCTTTGGTGGCCAAAGTCAAAGAAAGCGGCGCGGACTTGGGAGTGGCCTTTGACGGCGACGCGGATCGCGTCGGTTTTGTCGATGACCAAGGAAATATTTTGTCAGGCGATATCGCAACCGCGCTTTTGGCCGAGAAAGTTTTGACCAAGCATCCGGGCGGCAAAGTCATTTATGATCTGCGCTCCGGCTGGGCGGTCAAAGAGGCGGTTTTGAAAGCCGGCGGTCAGCCGGTCATGTTCAAGGTGGGCAGGACATTGATTATAAAGGAAATGGCCAGACAAAAAGCGGTTTTTGCCGGAGAATTGTCCAGCCACTTTTATTACCGTGATTTCTTCAATGTCGAGTCCGCTGATTTGACCATGCTTTACATGCTTGAATTGCTGTCGGAAAAAAATGAAAAATTATCGAAAATGGTCAGGGCGGTGGATGTTTATTTTCGATCGGGTGAATTGAATTTCGAAGTCAATGACCAGGACGGCGTCATGAATAATTTAAAATCAAAATACGCGGCCGGCGCCAAAGACGTTTCGCAAATGGACGGGATCAGAATAGAATTTGATGATTGGTGGTTCAATGTGAGAGCATCGAACACCGAGTCGGTGCTTAGATTGAATTTGGAAGCAAAGACCAAAGAGATGATGGAGGCAAAGACGACTGAAATATCAGCTTTGATTAAGCATGAAACATAAAGTAGGTGGTAGGTTATTAGGTTTTTAGGGTTGGATTTCATAGCTTCCCTAAGAACCTACGACCTAACAACCTCGTAAATTAATAATGTCATAACTATTCCCAGTTTATTTATGATTGGAGTATTCGATTCAGGCCTGGGCGGCTTAACGGTCCTTAGGCAATTATTGAAAAATTTGCCGCAATACGATTACTTGTATTTGGGCGACACGGCCCGCGTGCCTTACGGCAATCGCTCGGCCGAGGCGATTTATGAGTTTTCCAAACAAGCTTGCGATTATTTGTTTGAGCAAGGCTGTGAATTGATTATCGTGGCTTGCAATACTTCCTCAGGCTTGGCTTTGAAAAGATTGCAAGAGGATTATCTGCCGGTGAAAAATTCCGAGACGAAAAGAATACTCGGAGTCATCAGGCCGGTGGCGGAATTTTTCGCCGTAAAAGATTATAAAAGAATCGGGGTCATCGGCACCAGGGGCACCATCGCGTCAAATGTTTATAAAAAAGAATTGGAAAAATTAAAATCAAAAGCCAAGATTTTTCAAGCGGCCACCCCTTTGTTCGTGCCGCTGATTGAAGAAAATTGGCTCAATCGTCCGGAAACCATGAGGATTTTGAGAACTTATCTGCGGCCGTTAAAAAACAAAAAAATTCAAAGTTTGATTTTGGGTTGCACTCATTATCCGATTTTAATCAAGCAAATCAGGCGGGTGATGGGAAAGCAAGTCGATGTTCCCAACCCGGCCAAGATCGTGGCCGAGTCGCTGAAAGATTATTTGAAAAGACATCCTGAAATCGAAACGAAATTGGGTAAAAATAAAGAGAGAAAATATTTGGCGACTGATTTGACGGAGAATTTTGAAAAGATGGCCGAGAGGTTTTTGGGACAGAAATTAAAAATCGAGCAGGTTGATTTACGTAGCACGTAGCATTGTTACGAATTACAATATTCTATTTAGCTTTTAGGTTATTTGTTACGTATTACAAGATTCTCAGGCTTAAAGCTATAAGTTAATGTACTTCCTGCCTGCCGGTCTTCGACTCCGAGGTCGCTCAGACTCGAGGAGCAGGCAGGCGTAACAACCGCTTGGAAGCTAAATGGAAGAATGTAATTCGTAACAAATTACCCATTACTTTTTACTCATTACTAATTTTAAATTATGCTCCTAACTGCAATAGTCTTCATCATCATTTTATCCGTCTTGGTTTTGGTTCACGAAATCGGCCATTATTTCACGGCCAGAAAGCTCGGCGTCAAAATCGAGGAATTCGGCATCGGTTTTCCGCCCAAAGCTTGGGGATACAAAAGCAAAAAAACCGGCATCCTTTATTCGGTGAATTGGATTCCTTTGGGGGGATTTGTGAAAATAAAAGGCGAGGACGGAGCGCATAAAGAAGACAAAGACAGCTTTATTGCTCAAAAAGTTTGGAAGCGTTTTGCAATAATCATCGCCGGCGTATTCATGAATTTCGTTTTGGCCTGCGTTTTATTGTCAATCGGTTTTATGATCGGCGCGCCGCAAATTATCGATAACGGCGATAACTCCGCTTTATTGAAAAACAAGCAAGTTCAGGTGTATGAAGTCTCTGCCGATTCGCCGGCCATGGACGCGGGACTGGAGCCGGGCGACGCCATTTTGGAAATAGACGGTCAAGCTTTGTCGTCGTCTTCGCAAGTGGCGGAAATTATCAAAACCAAAGAAGGACAAAGCGTTGACATTAAAGTCAAAAGATACGACGAGACACTGGCTTTGTCCGTTTCTCCCGTTTATTTCGAGAATTTGGGACAGCCCGGCATCGGCGTGAGCGTGGTTTCGACCGCCATCGTATCTTATCCGTGGTACAAATCTTTGTGGCTCGGTTTGAAAAGCGGGACATTGCTGACCGGACAAATCGTCAAAGGTTTGGCGATCGTGATTAAAAATTTGGTGACGACCGGCCACGCCGGCCTTGATGTCGCCGGTCCGGTGGGCATTGCCGTCTTGACCGGACAATTCACCAGAATGGGCATTATTTATGTGATTCAATTCGCGGCGCTCTTATCGATTAACTTGATGATAATCAACTTCATTCCGTTTCCGGCGCTCGACGGCGGGCGGGCTCTTTTCCTGCTGATTGAAAAATTGCGCGGCAAGCCGATCAATCAAAAAATCGAGAATATCATTCACACGATCGGTTTTGCTTTGCTGATTTTATTGATTATAATGATTACAGGCAGAGACATATTCAAATTCAAAGACGTTTTCGCGAATATTTGGAATAAATTTGTTTCATAAAAATATGAAAGAAAATGTATTGAGAAAGTCGGAGGTTCCCGCGCAAGACAGGGAGCGAGCCATTGCAATCGGAAAAACCATAGCCGATTTTGACAGAGTGCTGGCTTGGCCAATACTCGAAGACGAGTGGGTGAGTCCTGAAAGTTATAAAGATAAATACGCCAGAAAGGAAAGTCAAAAAGTTTTTGAAAATAAATTGAGAACGACCTGGGCATCGATTGTTTTGGGAGACATCCAATCCGCCATCGATGATTTTTTTGACGAAAAAGAGGCGGAGAAAATGATGAAAAAAGTGAATTCGCTGCTTAAAGAATATAAGGATCCGGAAAATGTCATGTCGCAAGATGAGCAGGAAGACGTTAAAGCGTATAAATTGGCGAACAGAAAAAAAATGGTGGCTAAGGTGGAAGCTTTGGCGAAAGAAGTGATTGATGATCTTATGGTTCAGTTTGAAGAACAATCCGCGGCAGCATGAGTCATGGAGCACGTATCACGCCTGTATCATGAATCATGTATCATGGAGCATGGAACAAAAGAACAGAGAAATAAAGAGACAAGTCTGCCGCTGTTGTCATCTCGACCGCCTGCCTGCCGGCAGGCAGGAAGTCGTCCGAAGCCGCGGCGAAGGATGACGAAGCGGAGAGATCTTTTCCTGATTTTTGGGAATAGATTTTTCCATCCCCAGTTTCTAGTTTCCGGTTTCCAGTTTCTAATTACTTTTTACTCACTAAAATAAAAATTATGCCCATAAAAATCGCCATCAACGGCTTCGGCCGCATCGGCCGCGCGGCTTTTAAAGTTGCTTTGGAAAACAAAAAAATAAAAGTGGTCGCCATAAATGATTTGGTGGATCCGGAAAATTTGGCTTATCTTTTAAAATACGACACGGTTTACGGCAGATACGATCGACAGGTTTTCGCGGGCAAAGATTTTTTGAAAATCGATGATGTTAAAGTTCAAACATTCGCGGAAAAGGATCCGGCCAAACTGCCTTGGGAAAAACTGGGCGTTGACGTGGTTTTGGAATGCACGGGATTTTTTACGGACAAAGACGGCGCTTTCAAGCATATAAAAGCCGGCGCCAAAAAAGTCATAATTTCCGCGCCGACCAAGTCGGCCGATTTAAAGACTTTCGTGGCCGGCGCCAATGAAAATAAGATTTCCAAAAAAGATGTCGTTATCTCCAACGCGTCCTGCACCACCAATTGCGTTTCTCCGATCATGGCGATCATGCAAGCCAAATTCGGCATTAAAAAAGCTTTAATGACCACCATCCACGCGTACACGGCCACGCAAAAATTGGTTGATGGCCCGGATCCCAAGGACTTTAGACGCGGCCGCGCGGCCGCTATGAATATGTCTCCCACTTCCACGGGCGCGGCTTTGGCCACTGTCAAAACCTTGCCCGGGCTGAAAGACAAATTCGACGCGGTGGCGGTTCGGGTTCCGCTGTCTTGCGGTTCGTTGTCGGATTTTACCATTGTGACCAAAAAGAAAACGACCGTGGCCGCGGTCAATAAAGCTTTCATGGACGCGGCCAAGACCGCGCGTTATAGGGAAGTTTTGGGCGTGTCAAAAGAGGCTTTGGTGTCTTCGGATATCGTGGGCACGATTTATTCGGCCATTGTCGATTTGAATTTTACGAAAGTCGTCGACGGCGATTTGGTGAAGATCATGGCGTGGTATGACAATGAATACGCCTATAGTTATCATTTGGTGAAGATGGTTGAGATTTTAGCTTCGAAGTAATCACTAAAGAGTTATTTGTCATTTCGACCGTACCGTGCCGCCGGCGAGCGGCGCGGGAAGCGGAGAAATCTATTCCAAAAGGATTACAAAAAGGGATCTCTCCACTCCGGTCGAGATGACAGCGTTATTATGGAGAAACAACAAGCCAAAGAAAGAATTGAAAAAATAAAAAAGCAAATGCGCGAGATCGACTACGCGTATTATGTTTTGGATCGGCCGATCGTCTCTGACGCGGCGCGCGACACGCTAAAAGACGAATTGGAAAGATTGGAAAAACAGTATCCGGAATTTGTCACGCCCGATTCGCCGACGCAAAGAGTGGGCGGCAGAGTTTTGCCTCAATTCAAAAAGATCAAACATCAAGTCAAAAAATATTCGTTTGACGATGTTTTTTCTTTTGAAGAGCTGCATGATTTTGATAAAAGAGTCAGAAAGTTTTTGAATTTATCCGCTGGCCAAGAGCTCAGTTACGCTTGCGAGTTGAAAATCGACGGTTTAAACATGTCGTTTCATTATAAAAAAGGAATTTTTGAAAGGGGAGTGACGCGAGGCGACGCGGTTTACGGCGAAGATGTCAGCCACACAGTCAGAACCATAAAGAGTTTGCCGTTAAAATTAAATGAGCCCGTGGATATTGAAGTCGGCGGAGAAGTTTATTTGCCCGATAAGTCATTTGAAAAAATAAACGCCAAATTGAAAAAAGCCGGCAAGGAAGAATTTGCCAATCCGCGAAACGCGGCGGCTGGCACGGTTCGGCAGCTTGATCCCAAAGTGGCGGCGGAAAGAGATCTTGATGTTTTTATTTATTCTTTAATTCAAGGTCAAAAGCAACAGACGCAAATGAAAACTTTGGATTACATGAAAAAATTGGGATTTAAGGTTAATGAAAATCATGTTTTTTGCAAAAATATTTCGGAAGTGATCAAGTTCGCGGAAAAGGTTCACAAGATGCGGGAGAAATTGCCGTATGACATTGACGGCATTGTGGCCAAAGTGGATCGAATCGACTGGCAGGAAAAACTCGGCAGAACCGCGAAGCTGGCGCGTTGGGCAATCGCTTATAAATTCCCGGCCGCGGAAGCCACGACCATTGTTGAAAAAATAGAAGTGCAAGTCGGCAGAACCGGCGCGTTGACTCCGGTCGCGCATCTTCGACCCGTGAAATTGGCCGGCTCCACGGTCAGTCGCGCCACTTTGCACAATGAGGATTTTATCAATGAAAAAGATATTCGAATCGGCGACACCGTTATCGTGCACAAAGCCGGGGACGTCATTCCCGAAGTGGTTCAATCATTGCCGAAAATGAGAACGGGTCGCGAGAAAAAATTCAGCATGCCGAAAAAATGTCCGATTTGCGGCTCGAAAGTGGAGCGAAGACAAGGCGAGGCCGCCACATATTGCGCCAATGATAAATGCTTTGCCAGAGAATTCGAGAGCTTGGTTCATTTCGTTTCCCGCAAAGGTTTTGACATTCGCGGCTTGGGTCCGAAAATAATCGAGCAATTGATGAATGAAGGCTTGATCAGCTCGGCCGCGGATTTTTTCGAATTGACAATCGGCGATTTGCAGCCGCTGGAAAGATTCGCGGAAAAGTCTTCCGAAAAACTGGTGGAAGCCATTCAAAAAAGCAAAAAAGTTCCGGAGCACAAGTTTTTATTCTCGCTCGGCATTCGTTTTGTGGGAGAAGAAATGGCCGAGGAATTGGCGAGAAGTTTTCCGGAAAAAGAAATTTCAAATTTGATTAAAAAAATATCCTCAAAAAAAGTCAAGGAATTGGAAGACATTGAAGGGATCGGGGAAAAAGTGGCTCAAAGCGTTTATGGCTTTTTCCACGAGCAGAGTGAAATAAGAGAATTGCTCGAGCTTAAAGACAGGGGAGTGGAATTGATTCCGCCGGTCAAATTGAAAAAATCAGCCTTGACCGGAAAAACCATTGTTTTGACCGGCAGCATGGAATCCATGTCTCGCGATCAGGCCAAAGAAAAAGTCAAAAGCTTGGGCGGCAATGTTTCGGGTTCGGTGTCCAAGGAAACTGATTTGGTCGTGGCCGGAGCTGAGCCGGGATCGAAATTCGGTAAGGCGAAGAAGTTGGGAGTGAAGATTATTGATGAAAAGGAATTTTTGAAATTGCTTAAATAAAAAAAAATTAAAATTTCAAACGCCTTCCAGACTGACCGGAAGGCGTTTTTTCGTGTTGTGTCCGGGCTTGGCCGGACTTGTTTTTACTTGATCAGCAACGGACCTTCCACCTCTTCGCCGCAGCCCGTTACGAGCCACAGCTGAAGGGTGTCGGTTGCCGCGTCCATCTCGGCCGTGTTGACGAAGATGTCCAGCGTCCTCGGCGCGCCGGGAGTGATTGTCAGCGGGTTGTTGATGTTGAAGATCACTAAGCCGTTCTCATCGCCCGAGAGATCGGCCAGGTAGTCGGCGATCACGAGCGTGGTCTCCGTCTTGAGACGCCAGGTCTCCACGTCGCTGTCCGGCGTGGCGATCTGGACCGCGACGCGGAACGTCAACGTGTCCACGACCGCGTTCTCGCCGATGGCGGACAAGCTGATTCTGGCCACGTGCGCATTCACGTTCATGACCAGGTTCTGCGGACCGTCGGCCGCGAAGGCCATGACGAGCGCCTCCAGGCATGGTTGCGGACAGTCGTCCGGACATGAGTCGTAGGACTCTTCCGGCTCGCAGACGCCGTTGCCGCACTGGGGAGTGCAGCCGCTGGCGTCGAAGGCGCAGTCGAGGCAGGCGAGCGAACCGCCCGTGAATTCCCATCCGAGCGAGGTGCAGTAGGATCCCGCGAGGTTGTCGCCATCGCAGTCCTCTCCCGCGTCCACGTTGCCGTCCCCGCAGGTCGGGGGCACTTCGTTCGAGCACTGGCTGGTGTCGAACGAACAGTCCGCGCAGGACAGGTGCCCGGCGTAGAAGCCGAGCGTCTGACAGTTGACGTCGTCCGCGGGGACGCCGTCGCACTGCTCGCCCGGATCGAGCGCTCCATTGCCGCACAGCTCGACCGGCGCGTCTTCGATCATGTCTTGCGTCGGCAGGTCGGAACCGGCCTCGATGGCCGAGTCCTCGCCGGCGTCCTCGATGGTCGCGTCGCTCGTGACTTCGGCGGCGCTGACGTCGCCGGACGTGTCGGGCATGAACGTCTCTTGGAGGTCGTTGCCCGAGAAATCGAACACGGCGACGTCCTGGGCATCGCCCAGTTGTGGCTTGCTGCCGTTGTCGCCGCAGCCCAGAACCAGTACGCACGCGAACAAGCAACCGAAGTGTTTCATGGCTTTTTCCCTCCTATTGGAAAGCCGTTGAACACGAATTACTACCCAAGCCCCGCTTATTTTAGCAAATAAACAAGGCTTGAATGGCAATTATCCGCGGAATTCATATTTTTGCACAGTTTGAGGAATATGTCAATGGTGATTTTAAAATTAGAAACGCCTTCCAGAGTGATCCGGAAGGCGTTTTTTCGTGTCTCCTTGCCTCAACCGTCATGGACGGTTGGGCGGAAAAGGGCGCTCTATGGCTTGAGCAACAGACCGCCATACTTATCGCCTCTAAAGAGGATGTCAGCATGTTGGTAAGTGCCGATTCCGTTGATGCTCCAAGTGAAGTTTGCATTTGAAGCGTCATCCAACCAGAGCTGGATGGAATCGCCCTGAGACGTCATCATTGACGTATCACCCCAAACATACAAGTACTTGGTCTCGCCGGCCGGAACTCTCCAGTCGGTGGTAACATCTTCGAAAAGGAACTTAACGCTGGTGGCGGAACACGGAGCGATAGCGGTGGGTGTAGCCAAAGTGGTTCCATCTGCGTCTTTCAAGTAAACATCTCCTGTCGCCGTGCCGGCGCAAGAAGAGCTGATCTTGAAAGTAATATCGCCGGTAGCCGCGTCGAACGTGATGTCCTTCGCGCCGTCAGCGGTGACCGCTAATTTAGCCAACAAAGTGTTGGCGCTCGGGATCAGATTTCCGGACGGAGTGTCCACCGCGAAGGCAACACTCGGTACGGACTCGAACACGTAGTGGCTGTTGACCTCAGGGTCAGCTGCAGCCGCCGTGTCGATGACGACGACCCCCGACTCTCGTCCGACCGCTCTGAAGTTCGCGGATTCGGCCACCGTGAGTCTGATTGAATCGCCATTGTCCGCGCTACCCGCGACCGTGTTCAGATCCGTAAAGATCCGGACATCCGCGGCCGCATCTTTCGGGACATAGATGTCCAAGTTGTTGAAAATTGCAATCCCGTTCATGTCCGGGATCGCGGCCTTGGCTTCGGTCTCGCCGAGGCTGTTCGTATAGCTTACTCTGACGGCACCGATCTCATCATAGCCATTGCCGTCGGCATCGTAGACCTGCATTCTCTCGACGATGAAGGCTTCGCCGGTCGAAGCGAATTCGACCACGGAAACCAGGTTGTTCGAGGTGCCGGCCACGAGCAAGGATGAGACGGGTGTGCTTGTTGCTTCGGTCAGGTCCAGGATGCCGCCACCGGTTGCGGTTTGCCAGACATCCGGTTCCTGGTTGCCGTTTTGCAGAACGACATTGACCGCCGTGCCATTGCCATCTTCGGCGTCAACATCGCCAGACTCCTGGATCGTCAAGGCGAAATCGTCGTCATCTCCGCTCAAAGGAGCTGTGGTCGACAACGTCGCTTTGACCAACAGAGCTTTTGTACTGCCTGATGGGACTGTCCAGTTCAACGAGTCGAACTGAACGGTGATGTCGCTGGCATTGACTGTCAGGTTCTTGGCGTCGGCCAGCGGGGTTGTCGGAGTCCCTGCGTCGTAGATGGTGACTGTCGCCAAAACGTTTTGGGCGCCCGAAGTGTCATCGACATCCGCGGTATCGCTAAAGCCGTTTTGGTTGTTGTCGAGGTACACCGTCAATTTCACGGAATTGACCAGCGCGTCAGCGGAATCGCCGGCCGTGAAGATGAATCCTACGGCCGGAACTCCGTCAGTGCCTTTGACGTAGGTATTGCCGGAAGCCGGCATGCCGGCGACATCGACAGTCAAAGTCGCGGCGGCGGCTTGCTGCTCGCAGACGAAATTGTCTTGCGAGCAGATGAACCCCGGTGTGCAGTCCGTGTCGAGGACGCATTCCACGCACCAGTAGAACGGCGCATACCCATCGGGAAACGCATCGCTTACGGGTACGGTTTGGACTCCCCATGCGCAGATTGGCGTCTGACCACCGCATCCGACAGACTCCCATTGAGACATGTCCACGGGGTCGACGTCTTGCCGACAAGCCTGGCAGAAGCTGGCATCCAGTACTAGCGAATACACGCAGTACTGGCCCCAGGCGGCATCCGCGCAGTCATCGTCGACTTCGCAGAAGCTCACTCCGTCCGGCGGCTGGTCGCAGCCTTCATCCACCTGCCCGTCGCAGTTGTCGTCGAGGCTGTTGCCGCAGACTTCGGGCAACGACCAGTTGTAATCGGTTGTCCACCGCGAATTTTCGTCAGCGGATGAACACCTGAGCGCGAGGTTGTTATGGCAAACGACTGTCCCGATCTCGGAACAGTAGCCATCGAGGAATTCACCGTTACGGGCGTATCCTCTGCATGGCTGGCCGAGATACTCGGCGAAATCTTCGTCGGTTTCGCCGTCGCAGTTATTGTCAATCCCGTCGCAGAGTTCCTGCGCGCCGGGAAAGAGCGAATCATTTCCGTCGTCGCAATCGCCCGCGAATGGGCTGTAGCCGTCGCCGTCCTGGTCGACGCACATCCCGCTGATTCCCAGCTCCTCTTCGATGGTTGCCGACTGGTATGTTTCCAGCCAGTCGAAATTATCGGCGGAGGTGACTGTCTGACCGGTCGTGTACATGCCCCACATGACATTCCACACCGGGTGCGTTCGCTCCCAGGCGGTCGACCCGTAGTTGGACGAGTAGATCTCATCCAGCACGGTGATCGGATCGACTTCTTTCCGCGTCGCGCAGTGATCCACCACGTAGCGCTGGCTCGAGTCCGTCGTGCTTCCGGTGACGAATGCTCCGGGACGAAGGGTGACGTTTTTCATGCCCATTGGAATCGATGCCAACACAAGGAGTGAAACGTCGTAGACCTGCTGGCAGATCTCCTCGTTGGGCGAAACGGGGATGCCGTATTCGTCGAGGGGAGAGTACCAGGAATCTAGCTCGAGCGTAGTCGGGAAGACATACCTGAATCCGTCACTGGCGTAGTAGTACACTGAGCTGTACTCATGCGTCTTGATCAACATGCCCGCTTCGGGATGAGTAGTAGTCAGCGGGCTGGCGCCGCAACAGCCGCGGTAGCCGATCAGGATGCCGTAGTTGGTGTAGACCGGCTCGCAGTAGTGCGGGGCCCCATCTTCTTCACAGTCCTCGTCCACCTGCCCGTCGCAGTTGTTGTCGTAGATGTCGCCGCAGATTTCCGTCTGCAGCTGGCATTCTTCCAGCGGCGGAGGCGTGCACAGCATCTCTCCGTTCTCACAGAGGTTGACGCCGAGGATCGGCACGTCGTGGTCGTGCAGACTCAGCACGGCCGTGCAGGCAATACCCATATCCGGGTCGTCCTCGTCGGTCGCGCCGTCGCAGTCATCGTCGATGTTGTTGCAGTACTCGATGGCCGCGGGGTTGACGTGACTGTCGCTGTCGTCGCAGTCGTTGTCAAGGTCGACGATCCAGTCGATGTATCCGTACGGCGCGGAGAGACAGTCGGCGGCCTGAATCATGTTTTCGGGATCTCCGTGCCCGTCTCCATCCGCGTCGCGGAGGAAAAACTGGATCGGGTAGCCCTCGTCGATCTGGCCGTCGCAGTCGTCGTCCAGGCCGTTGCAGCTTTCGATGGCATCCGGATGGATGTCGCGGTTGTCGTCGTCGCAGTCTCCGTCGAACGGACTGAAGCCGTCTTTGTCAAAGTCAAAGTCGGGGTCGCAGCCCTCGTCCACCACGCCGTCGCAGTTGTCGTCGAGAGCATTGTCGCAGATTTCTGCGTTTTGCCGGCATAGCTCGACCGGTAGCGGCGTGCAGATCATGCCGGCGATCCCATGGCACCTCTCCGTACCCTGAACGGCAACGTAATTGCCGTTGTACTGGTTCATCGAGATGCAGAAATCGTCCTGCGACGGATCGTCCTCGTCTACCTGCCCGTCGCAATTGTTGTCCAGTTCATCACAGACTTCGGTCGCCGTCGGGTTGATGGTCGGATCGTCGTCGTTGCAGTCGCCTTCGAACGGCGAGAAGCCGTCGTTGTCCTCATCGTAGTCCTGATTTGGCAGGGGAACGCATTCCCCATCTACGAGGATGGTACCCGCGCCACAGGCCACGTTGCTGGGAGGGATGACGCACTGTTCGTCCGTCACTCCGTCCCCGTCGTCGTCGATGCCGTTGCAGAGTTCGTCTTTCGGACGGCATTCTCCGTCCACTTTGATGGTGCCCTCCCCGCATTCGAGCGCGGGACCGGCGTCGGTTTCCACCTTGCGGGTGGACGCGCTGTTGCCGCAGCTTGCGGCCAGAAGAACAACCATAAGACACACGATCATCCGTTTCATCTAGCATCTCCTCTTTTCCCGCTCTCAGCGGGAAGCATGGTGGGTGTTTCGGAACAATCTCCGATCTTTGCCCGCTATGTGATTATATCAAGCAAGGATTGGAGCCCAACGAATGAGGTTGGGCGAAAGGTGGGAAAGAACAGGTGGGCTAACCGATCGCGTCGTTGTCGACGAGCGCGGGGTCGCGGATGGTCATGATCCGTCCGCGGCGTCCCGTGTGACGGACGAACTGGCGCTCAGCCCCGGAGTCCTTCCAGTTCGAGTCCCGTCGGGGTTTGCACTCGCGGAGCGAGTCCGCGGGCAGACTGCGAGTGCGCTGGTACATGCCCCGCTTCGTCGGGCGGTTGGTGAAGGGAGGGATGACCGAGCAGAAAATGGGCTTGGCCGCGGGCGGATCGGCCGACCGGCGGGGAAGCGGCCCCTCGATCGGGGCGTTGGGCCGGTAGACGAACTCATCGTCTCCGTCTCCGTCCTCGTCCGCGATCTGCCGCGCGACGTCCCCGATGAAGGGCAGAGCGTCGCCGCGCCGCCCGACCTCGTGCATTCCGAAGAACTCGGGGTCGCGGTCGTCGTCGTCGAACAGATTGCAGGTGAATCGAGTGATCTCGTTCAGCAGATTCATCCTTCCCTCCTAATTTGGCGGTTTCCACCGCGTGAAAAACAATATTCTGTCGCGAAAAGCTTTGTTTTGTCCGGCTGATTCGCGCAGAATAACATATTATAATAGCATAAAATCTAATTTTAGTCAATGTTTCTGAGCTTTTTTAGCTTATTTTAGTAAAAAATAAATTGCAAATGATTACAAATCAAATCCAGTTAAATTCATTATTAATAATTACGAATAGTTACGAATTTTGACTGCGAAACTACAGGAATTTACAAAATTTACGAAAACATAGCTTATCTGCCTCTGTTTCATGCTCCATGCTTCCCGCCTTCGCTCTTAAGCTACGGCGGGCAGGCATGTTCCATGCTTCATGAAAATGTGCTATAATTCCAATAGATTTCTTACTTCAAGCAAATCGAAATTTTATGATAAATAAGGAGTTGATAGAGAGGCTGGCGATCTTGGCCAGGCTCGGGATAAGCGAGGAAGAAAAAGAAAAATACGCCAAGCAAATCGGTGAAGTTTTCAAATATTTCGAAGAATTAAAGTCAATCGATTTGAGCAATATCGAACCGGTTTCGCATATCACCGGCTTGAGCAATGTCAGTCGCGAGGACGAAGTTCATTTGATTTATTCGGCGGAAAAATTACTCGGTCAGGCGCCGGAAGTTGAGAGTGGGCAGATTAGGGTGCAAGGAGTGATGCGGGGGAAAAAATGAGTGTTACGAATTACAATATTCTGTGAAGCTTTCAGGTAATTTGTTACGAAGTACAATGATCTGGGTGGCCGATTAATAAATGTTACGAATTACAATATTTTTAGGAGAAATTAAAATGAAAGAAAGTAAAATTATTTATAAATATCTCAGTTTTAAAATCGTGGGGGCGCTGAAAAATGTCCATTCCGAATTGGGCGGACAATTGCAAGAAAAATATTATCAACGGGCGTTGGAAAAAGCGTTTAAGGATTCACATATAAATTGCGTCAGTCAGAAGACAATTTCTATCAAATATAGAGACGAAAGAATAGGTTGTTATGTGCCGGATTTCATCATCGAAGAGAAAATTGTTTTGGAAATAAAAAGGGGAGAGAGTTTTGCGAACAATGATTTTGCGCAAGTCCATGGATATCTCGGACAAACAGGTTTAAAATTGGGAATACTTGCGTTATTTGCGAAAAAAACATTGAGATTTAGAAGGATTTTGAATTTGCATTAAGGCGCCTGCGGGGCGAATGTAATTTGTAACAACAGCCTGGAAGCTAATTAGTCGAATGTAATTTGTAACTATGCTTAATAAATTAACAATCAAATCAGCTCAAAGAGGTCTGCGGGAAAAAGAATTTTCTTGCGCGGAATTGATCAAGGATTGTTTGAAACAAATAGAAAAAAGACAGCCCGAGATAAACGCTTTTTTAACTGTCATGGAAGGCGACGCGCTGGCGCGCGCCAAAGTTGTCGATGAAAAAATTTCAAGCGGACTGCCTCTGAAAACTTTGGAAGGCATTCCTTTGGCGATCAAGGATATTATTTTGATTGAAGATGTTCATTGCACTTGCGCGTCAAAGATTATGCGAAATTACGTGGCGCCGTACAACGCGACGGTTATTGAGAAATTGAACGAGCAGAATGCCGTATATTTGGGCAAAACGAATTTGGATGAATTCGCCATGGGAGCGTCCACCGAGAATTCCGCTTTCGGCGCGGTTAAAAATCCGTTTAACCCGGAACGCGTGGCCGGAGGCTCATCAGGCGGTTCGGCTGCGGCCGTGGCCGATGATCAATGTTTGGGAGCCTTGGGAACGGATACCGGCGGCTCGGTGCGGCAACCGGCGGCGCTGTGCGGCTGCGTGGGTTTGAAACCGACTTACGGCCGAGTGTCTCGCTATGGCGTGGCGGCCATGGCTTCGAGCTTAGACCAAGTGGGGCCGTTGGCCAAAACGGCCGAAGACGCGGCCATGATTTTGCAAACCATTTATGGACAAGACAGGTTTGATTCCACTTCGGTTTCCAGACAAGACGATTTTTTGCAAAATTTGGAAAAGCCGCTCAAAGGCCTGACCATCGGCTTGCCGGAAGAAAGTTTTTTCGAAGGTCTGGATAGAAATGTTTTTGATGATTTGAAAAAGTCGATTAAGATTTTGGAACAATTGAAAGTGAAAATAAAAAGAGTGGAATTGCCTTATTTCAAATACAGTTTGGCCGCTTATTATATTTTAATGTCAGCCGAAGTCTCTTCCAATATGGCCAGATATGATGGCGTCAAATACGGGCAAAGAGCGGCAGCGGACGATTTGATGAACATGTACTTGAAAACCAGAGAAGCCGGATTCGGAGAAGAAGTTAAAAGAAGAATAATGATGGGCACGTATGTTTTGTCCGAAGGCTACAGCGATGCGTATTACAAACAAGCGCAAAAAGTTCGAGCCCTGATCAAACATGATTTTGCCAAGGCTTTCAAAAAAGTCGACGCGGTCATAATGCCCACCGCGCCGAGCATTGCGTTTAAAATCGGTGAAAAAGTGAAGGATCCTTTGCAAATGTATTTGGCCGATGTGTACACGGTGTCCGCGAACGTGGCCGGGTTGCCGGCCATTTCCGTGCCCATGAATCAAGTCGGGGAATTCCCGACCGGTTTGCAGATTTTGGGCAATTATTTCGATGAAGCGACCATTTTGAGAGTGGCGCATCAGTTTGAACAGAGTTTTTAAGCGATAATAGTCTTTGTCATTTCGACCCCTCGGCCAGGCTGGAGAACGAAATGGAGAAATCTTTTTAATAAAATTGGAAAAGATCTCTCCGCTCCGTCATCCTTCGCCGCGGCTTCGGACGACTGCGGTCGAGATGACAACTTTGTTTATTTATTTATGAATTTATGTTTGACATAACTTGGCAGTTTTCATGGCTGGACGTTTTAATCGGCGCGATAGTGATTTTTGTCGTGGTCATTATTTTGTTTGTGGTCAGGCGCCGGCCGCCGGAAGACATTGACGTCAAACAAATACAAGACAAGTGGGTGGAAATTGAAAGTTTGATTTCAAAAGACAGCGAAGCCATGTGGCGAGTGGCGATTATCGAGGCGGATAATTTACTGGATTTCGTTTTGAAAGGAATGATCATGCCCGGCGAGACCCTGGGTCAACGTTTGAAAGTCGCTTGTTACAAATACGAAAAATTGAGAAATGTTTGGTGGGCGCATAAATTGAGAAACACAATCGTGCATGAATCGGATTACAAATTGCGTCGCGGCGAAGCGGCCAAAGCCATTAAAGGTTTTGAGCATGCCTTAAAAATCTTAAGAGTATTATAAATTGAAATTCGTTATGTCGATAATCGAAAATCGTAATGGAAATTCGGGCGTCGAAAATCGTCGATATGGACCAATTAAGAGTTTTTTGGATTTGAATGTTTATCAGAATTTATATCGAGCCATGTTGATTGTTCATGAAAAAATTGTGCCGGTTTTGCCTGATGATGAAAAATTTGATTTGGCGAGCCAGATGCGCAGAGCTTCCAAGGCGGCTCCGGCGTTAATCGCGGAGGGATTTGCAAAAAGATATCAAAAGAAAAATTGGAGAAAATATTTGAACGATTGCGCGGGTGAATCAAATGAAATAATTCATCATGTATCGGTGTGTAAGGATCTTTATAATAAATTTTATAGTCGAGACGCCTGTTTAGAATTGATCGATTTATATGATAAATGTTGCAGGCAGTTGACCAAGCTGGGACAGACATGGGAAAATTATCATGAGGACTGATTCCGAATTTCGAATTTCCCGTTTCGCTTACGAATATCGAATTTCGATGTGGCGAATTTCTAAAATCAAAATGAAAACAAAAATAAAAATTTTAATTATTTTTCTGGTCGCCTGGCTGGCCGCGGCAGTGTTTGTTTCGTCTCAAGTCGGCATGCAAAGCGACGGCAATGTTTACGTCAGAATCAAACAGCTTGATTGGAACACTTTTTATTTTGAACCGAAAATAAACAATTTGAATGAAGCGAATTTGGTTTTTGAGTGGGATTTTAGCGACGATTTTTCATACGAAGGCCGCGACCTGGTGCGCACGCTCGACAACGGAGATTATTTGGTCAGACTGAAGGCGTATGATTTTTACGGCCGGCAATATTCGCAAGTGGCGAAAGTGAATGTTTCTTTTTGGACATTGAACAACAAGTGGTTTTGGGGAGGATTGTATTTGATCATCATGTTGCTTATCGTTTATTATTGGCTCGCCAAGCTGATTTATCTGGCCAATGAAAAACTTATCCGGGAGCATACGGCAGCGTTTTTTGAGGCGCTTGATGATGTGCATTTCTGGAAAAGTCTTGCCGCGGCGATTAGGAAGTCATAAAGCATGAATCATGAAACATGAATCATGAAACAATATGGAAGATGAAAATACATTTCATGGGATAATGAGACAAAAGATGAATGAGTATGTGCATTTGGTTTATAAAATTTCAAAATGTTTTCCTATAGAGGAATTATATGGGGTTACTTCTCAATTGAGGAGATCGGCTTTGTCGGTTATATTAAATTATATTGAAGGATACGCCAGAATAAAAAATAAAGTGCATCGAAATTTTTTGGAAATCGCTTATGGTTCGCTGAAGGAATCCGTTTATTTAATGGATTTTGCCAAAGAAGAAGGCTATATTGAGATTGTGGGTGATTTTCAGAAAGCGAAAGCGTTGGCTGACGAGATAGGCGCAATGCTTTGGAAGACGTTTAATGGACTGGATAATCATTAAAAGCGTGATTCATGTTTCATGCTACAGGAGAAAATATGAGACTAATTTTAACTTGGCTGCTGAACGCTCTCGGGCTATTGGCCATTGCGTATTTGGTGCCGGGTATCGGCGTAGAAAAATTTTACATCGCCTTGATCCTCGTGCTTATTTTGGGAATAGTCAACGCGATTATCGGAAATATTCTCAAACTTTTAACTTTGCCGATCACCATTTTAACGCTTGGTTTGTCCAATTTAATCATCAACGGCCTGATGTTCTGGCTTGTGTCCACATTCATCAAAGGATTTGCGGTCAGCGGATTTTGGGCGGCGGTTTTGGGCGCGTTGTTGTACACTTTGGTGACGACTCTGACGGGATTGCTTTTGAGAAGAGAAGAATAATAAAAAATTCTAAACACTAATCTCTAAATCCTAAACAAATTTTAATTTTCAAAACACTAAATTCCAAACGTTTGGAACATTGGGAAATTGGAATTTCGATATTGTTTAGGATTTCGAATTTAGAGTTTATGAAAGTATTGCTTCACATCTGCTGCGCTCCGTGCGGCGGTTATGTTATTGAAAAATTAAAAGAAATGGGGTGGGATGTAACCGCTTTTTTTTATAATCCCAATGTTTTTCCCAAAGAAGAATATGATTTGAGATTAAGCGAAGCGAAAAAACTTTGCGAAAAATACGATGTGAATTTAATCGAAGGAGAATACGATCATGGCGCCTGGTTGGAAAAAATCAAAGGTTTGGAAAAAGAACCGGAGAAAGGCAAGCGCTGTGAAGTCGATTTTACGCTCAGATTGTCGGAAACGGCTCAAGTCGCGAGCGAAAACGGATTTGACGCCATCGCCGCGACCCTGACGGTCAGTCCGCACAAACCGGCGGAATTGATCAATGAAATCGGCCATGAAATGGCGGCCATGTACGGAGTGACATTTATTGATAATATTTGGAGAAAGGGAGACGGGTTCAAAAAGTCTTGCGAGATTTGCGATAAGGAACATTTTCATAGGCAGAATTATTGCGGCTGCGAGTTCTCAGTGAATTGAGGTTACGAGATTACAGATAAACATACGAGATTATACAGATTGGAATTATCTCGTATAATCTGTACGCAAATCTGTAATCTCGTATACTCAATATGATAGATTTTAAAAAGGAACTGAACGAAGAACAATACAAGGTCGTCAGCGAAGCGGACGGGCCGGCTTTGGTTTTGGCCGGAGCGGGCAGCGGAAAAACCAGAACTTTGGTTTATCGTGTCGCGTATTTGATTGAAAAAGGCGTTTCGCCGGAAAATATTTTATTGGTCACTTTCACCAATAAAGCGGCCAATGAAATGATGGAGCGAATAAAAAAATTGCTGGGCTTTGAGCCGAAGAAGTTTTGGGCCGGCACGTTTCACCATATCGGCAACGTGATTTTAAGACAATACGCGGCTAAGCTGGGTTATCAAAGCAATTTTAATATTTTGGATCAAGACGACAGCGTGACATTATTGAAATCGGTTTATGAAGATTTCGGCATAAAAACCAAAGGCCACGATTTTCCCAAAGCCGATTTGGTTCATTCCATAATTTCATTCGCTTTTAACACGAGAAAACCCGTGCTGGAAGTGGCCGAGGAGATTTACGGCTATCCCGATTTTGTCAGCCATAAAATCGATGACGTGGCGGCCTCCTACGAGGAAAAGAAAAAATCGGCCAACTTGATGGATTTTGATGATCTTTTGACCAAGTGGCTGGATTTGCTCAAAAAATTCCCGGAAACCAAAACCAAATTATCAGAGAGATTCCATTATATTTTGGTGGATGAGTATCAGGACACCAATCATATTCAAGCGGAAATAATTTACGAATTGGCGTCCGTTCATCAAAATGTCTTGGTGGTCGGCGACGATTCGCAGAGCATTTATTCTTTTCGCGCCGCGGATATAAAAAACATTTTGAATTTTCCCAAAAGATTTGAAAACGCAAAAATTTACAAATTGGAAACCAATTACCGCTCGACTCCGCAGATTTTGGATCTGGCCAACGCCAGCATTGAAAAAAACAAGGATCAATTTAGGAAAAATTTGAATACTCATAAACCCGATGGCATTTTGCCGATTCTCATTCCGGCGCGCGACGTTTATCAGCAGGCTAGCATGGTGGTCAATAGGATTTTGGAAATCAAAGACAAAGGCCGAGCTTTGCGCGAGGCTGCGGTTTTGTTTCGCTCGACTTTTCAATCCGCGGAATTGCAGCTGGAAATGAGCAAAAGAAACATTCCTTATGTCGTTCGCGGCGGTTTGCGTTATTTCGAGCAGGCTCATATCAAAGACATTGTTTCATATTTGAAAATCATTCAAAATTTCAGGGACGAGATTTCCTGGAAGCGTTTGTTGAAAATGCGCGAAGGCATTGGCGTGAAAAACGCGGACGCTATTTGGAAAAAAATTCAAAAGTTCGAAAGTTTGAACGAAGTTTTGGCGACTAAGATTCAGGTCGGCTCGAGGGCGAGCGCCAGCTGGAATGATTTGAACAATATTTTGAGAAAAATGTTTGAAATAAAGGAAAACAATCGCGGCATCGCGGACATGATCAAATGCGTTTTGGATTTGGATTACAAAGAGTACGCCAGAAATGTTTTTGAAAACTATCGCGACCGGCTCGACGACATCAGGCAGCTGATGAATTTCGTGGTCACTTATGAAAAACTCGAAGATCTGCTGACCGACGTGATGCTCAGCGAAAGTTATCGGCGTAATGACGCCGAGGCGCGAGATGAAGTGGTCTTGTCCACCATCCATCAGGCCAAAGGCCTGGAATGGCCATATGTCATTATTATAGGCCTTTGCGACGGCGCGTTCCCTCATCATAAATCAATGGAAGATCGGGCGCAGCTCGAAGAAGAGCGCCGGCTTTTTTACGTGGCCGTTACTCGGGCGAAGGAGGAACTATCCATGATTTATCCGATCAGAACCATCAGTTATGAATACGGAGAAATGATAAATCAGCCGTCCATGTTCATCAAGGAATTGGAGCCTTCGCTTTACGTGACCGTGGGCGGGGATGATTATTTTAACGCGTATTTGGATAATGATTCGCAGGATAGGACGATTTATTATGATTAATGTTACGAATTACAATCGATTATTTAGCTTTCAGGTTATTTGTTACGAATTACAATCCGCTATTAAGCTTCTAGGTCATCTGTTACGCCTGCCTGCCGGTCTTCGACTCCGAGGTCGCTCAGACTCGAGGAGCAGGCAGGAATTACAAGATTCTCAGGATTAAAGCTATAGGTGAATGTAATTTGTAACTAACAGCAAATTAGCGGTATGAAAAAGTTTATAGCCATCGCCGGCAATATCGGCGTGGGCAAGACAACTTTGTCGAAAAAATTGGCCGAATATTTCAACTGGTCGTCTTATGTCGAGCCGGCTGTGGAAAATCCTTACTTGGCTGATTTTTACCAGGACATGAACAAGTGGGCGTTTTTATCCCAGCTTTATTTTTTATCAAAACGGCTGGAGGATCAATATAATTTGTCGATCAATCCCGGCTCTGTGATCTTGGATCGCAGTTTATATGAGAATTCGGAAGTGTTCGCCAAAAACTTGTTTCTCCAAGGTTTTATTTCCACTCGGGATTGGCAAGTTTATCAAAAATTTTACAAAATCTGTTTGAATATTTTACCCGCTCCGGACGTGGTGATTTATTTGAAGGCCTCGACGGAAACCATTATGGCGCGGGTGAAAAAGCGCGGTCGGGAATTCGAAAATTTGATTTCCAGGGAATATGTCGAGTCGCTTAACAAACTTTATGCGGAGTGGACGGAGAATTTCAAAGTCGCGCCGGTTTTGACCATTGATTACGACAAGGTGGATTTGAAACACAATCAGGAGGATTTTGATGATTTCATTTCAAAAATTTCATCTTACTTAATGGATTAGGCGTCGTAGGAATACAAAATTTTGTGTTCCTACGACTCGGTGCCGATAAATTTGGATTATTATCGCCTATTCGAGGACATGGCAGTGACCTGTCCCTACACAAGACCGCCACCGCTACCCGCGTTTCTCTGTTTCTTTGTTTTTATGTTATAATATAGTAGACGAAACAAATTCTATGGAGCAAAGTCTGTTTTTGAAATCGCTGAAATTTTTCTTCAAGGATCTGATTGGAGATGTTTTTTATTTTCCGATTTGGTGGTACACGAAAGGTCTGGCCAAGGGATGGAGAAGTTTGGGCAATAATCTGCGACACGCCAATGAAAACATGGCCTTGACGCTTTGGGCCAAAAATATTTTTACCCCGATGTTCGGCCAGACGGATTGGCAGGGGAGGCTGGTCAGTTTGTTCGTGCGCCTCGCCATGGTTGTCATTCGCTTTATCGGTTTTTGCTTTTTGGCGGTGTTTTACGCGTTTGTTTTTTTAATTCGTCTTATTTTTCCGATTTTCGTTTTAATGATGATCCTAGCCAATTTGGGTTTGCCGGTTTTTAAATAAATTCACATGACTGAAAAAAAACCATTGAAAAAATTGCCGTTTTTAGTCTGCGACGCTTGCAAAGGCGCCGGCGTGATCGAAGACAAAACGTGCCGAGTTTGCCAAGGCTTGGGCGCGGTTTTATTTTTCAAAAATAAAGTTTTTTATTGGGGCAAGAGAATCGACACTTGGAGCATTTATTATGAAAAATTCACCAAGTCAATCAAGGCGGCCATCAATATCATTTTGATCCTGCTGGGCTTGAGCGGTTTTTTCATTTTGTTTTGGCAGCTTTACAAATTGGATTTCGCGCCGGCGTATTCCTTCGACTATTGGTTTCGTCAGCCGAGTTTTGAAAAATTTTATTTTTGGCTGACAGTCGTCGGCGACTTGTATTTGTATTATCGTATTGATCAGGAAACCGATCCCAAATTCAAAGTTTTGAAAAAAGAGTACAGAGACGAAGATTCGCTGTTTTCTTCGTTGCCCACGGATTGGCAAGATGTTTTGGCCAGGCCGAAAAGCGATTTGATCGACGTTGCCAAATCCTACAACGATCAAACATCAATGTTGATAGACAAAGCATTTTTCGCGGCGCAAAGCGTCAGCGAACCTCAAATCGGCGAATTGCGCCTATTTTACGTGTTGCCGGAAAGCCAGCCCGGCATGATAATTTTTAGCCGACTGGGACTTTATAAAGAAGTCATTCAGGAAAAGATCAATAATATTTTGTCTCAGCGATCCGCGGTCGGGGGAATGCCGCGTTTGTCATTGACCGCCAAGAAAATTTTGATCATGGCTTATTGGCAAGCCATGATGGACGATAAAGTAAAAGTTGAGGTGACCGATTTGGCCGCCGCGTTTACGATTAAAGAGCTTTTTGTCGATTTGGAAAAAGATTATATCGGCGAGCTGCTGCTTGATTTGGACTTGAACAGGCAGAAATTGTTCAATGTGGTGGTGTGGATAAAAATTCAAAATCAATTGATCGGGCAGATTTCAAGATATCGCTCTCGCGCCAGATTGAAAAGCAAAAGCGGCATTGATCGCGCCATGACCGCCACGGCCACGCCGTTTTTGAATCAAATCAGCCGTGATTTGACGCAAGCGGCCAGAGTCGGCGCGCTTTTCCCGTGCGTTGACCGCGAAAAAGAATTCGAAGAAATTTTCAGAATCATCGAAGGCTCGAGAAGCAGCGCGCTTCTTGTGGGTTTTTCGGGGGTGGGCAAGACTTCAATTTTGGAAGGCTTGGCGCAAAAGATGATCGCCGACGATGTGCCGGATATGTTAAAAGATAAGCGCTTGGTCAGTTTATCCGTGCCGTATTTGGTCAGCGGCGCCACGCCGGCTCAGGCGGAAGAGCGGCTGCTTCAAGCCATGGCTGAAGCGTCTCGCGCGAGAAATATAGTTATAGCCATTGAAAATATTCACGACATGATCGGCATTACGGCCGGGCAAGAAGCGGGTTTGGATTTGGGAGAGGTTCTGGCCGATATTTTAACCAGTAAGCAATTCTTTTCCGTGGCCACGACCACGCCGGCTGATTTCGCGAACATCGAGGCCAGCTCGCTGGCCGGTTCGTTCCAAAATATTAAAGTGGAGGAACCGGAAATAAACGAAGCGATTCAGGTGCTTGAGGCCAAGAGCGGACCGATCGAATACGCCAACAAGGTTTTCTTTTCATATGACAGTTTGGATAAAGCGGTTGTTTTGTCTTCCCGTTATCTTCATGATAAATATTTGCCGCAAAAGGCTTTGGAAATCATAGAACAAGTGGGCATTGCCGTGAGAAAGGAGCGCGGAGAAAATCAAATCGTCACGGGCGACGATGTGGCCAAATTCATCAGTGAGAAAACTTCGATCCCTGTTTCGAAAATAACGCAAAAAGAAGCCAGTAAATTATTGAATCTAGAAGAAGAAATACATCACCGAATCATCGGGCAGGAAGAAGCCGTGAAAATGGTCGCGTCAAGTTTGCGTCGCGCCAGAGCCGAGCTTCGCGAAGGCGATCGGCCGATCGCCAGTTTGCTTTTCTTGGGCCCGACCGGAGTCGGCAAAACCGAATTGGCGAAGACCGTGGGCGATATTTATTTCGGCAGTGAAGAAAACATGATCAGACTGGACATGTCCGAATACCAAACGCCGGAGAGCATTTACCGTCTGATTGGAGCGCCGGCGGGCGCGTCCAAAGAAGGCGGTTATTTAACGGATGCGGTCAGAAAAAATCCGTTTACGGTTTTGCTCGTTGATGAAATAGAAAAAGCGCATCCGGACGTTTTGAATTTATTTTTGCAGGTAATGGAAGACGGGCGTTTAACTGATAACACCGGTCGAACGATTGATTTTACGAATTTGATTATTATCATGACTTCGAACGCGGGCAGTTCCTATATCCAAGACGCGGTTTCTCAAAATAAAAATATAGAAGAAATAAAAAATCAATTGCTCAACGTGGAATTGAGAGAATATTTCAGGCCGGAGTTTTTGAATCGCTACGATGGCATTATGGTGTTCAAACCGCTGACAGAAGAAAATGTTTACGCGATAGCGAAATTATTGATCGCCAAGGTGGCCAAACGATTGGAAGAAAAAGGCATTACTTTCCAAGCGACGGACGAGGCGATCAGAGATTTGGCCCATCAAGGCTTTGATCCGAAATTCGGCGCCAGGCCGCTGCGCCGCGTGATCCAAACGCAAGTCGATGACGCCTTGGCCAATTATCTATTGACCGCGCAGATCGGCAGACGCGACACGGTGACTTTTGACGTTGGCGGCAAGATTCACGTGGAAAAGGCGGAGGCGTTGTGATGTCATGGAGCATGGAGCATGGATCATGGATCATGAAACATGAAACAATAAGGACGCTGGACAGGCGTTTTTTTATTTGTCGGCGGCCGATGCGCGCGCGTATGCCGTAGAGACGCGCCATGGCGCGTCTCTACGGGCGGGAACGATCGCGTTCCCGCCGGCCGCCGTAGATTGCAATTTCGCGTTTTTTTTATTAAAATAAAGGCAAAATATGAATGCCGCCGATTATATCGCCGCGGCAGCGATCGCGTTTATGTCCGGCGTTGTTTTGACCATAACGGTTCGCTTCCTGGCGAAAAAATTAAAAATTCTGGATTATCCGAATAGCCTCAGAAAAATTCACCATAAACCGGTTCCTAAAATGGGCGGACTGGCTTTGTTCTTGGCGTTTAACGCGGTGATTTTAATTTATGTTTATTTCACCAAGGAACTTGTCGGCAGCAACATTTTAATAAAATACATCTGGGGCTTGCTGTTCGGCGGCGCATTTTTAATGTTGGGCGGGATTTTGGATGACAAATATAATTTAAAACCCAAATATCAAATCATTTGGCCGATCCTGGCCGTAATATCGGTAGGCATGTCCGGCATCGGCATTGATTGGATTTCCAATCCGTTCGGCGACGGCATTTGGCATTTGGCCAAATATCAAATCGATTTATTGTGGTTTCACGGCATTCCTTACCGCGTTACTTTTTTGGCTGATTTGTTCACTTTCATTTGGCTGATGGGCATGATGTACACCACGAAAATTTTGGACGGTTTGGATGGCTTGGTCGGCGGCATTACGACAATCGGCGCGCTGTTTATTTTCGCGGTGTCCTTGATGAATAAAGATGTTCAGCCGGATGTGGCTTTACTGGCGATCATTTTTGCGGGCGTATGCTTGGGCTTTTTGATTTTCAATTTTCACCCCGCGTCCATTTTTCTCGGCGAAGGCGGCAGCACGTACACGGGTTTTGTGTTGGGCACGCTGTCCATTATTTCAGGCAGTAAAGTGACGGTGACCTTGATGTTGCTCAGCCTGCCCATACTCGACGTGGCTTGGACGCTCATTAGGCGCAAAATGGAAAAAAAATCATTCAGTTTTTCCGACAAAAAACATCTTCATCATCGTTTGCTTGACGCCGGTTTCGGCGTCAAGAGAGCCAGCGTGTTTTTGTGGTTAATCAGCGCGATTTTGGCCGGAGCGGCGCTGTATTTGCAGACCAAAGGCTTGGCTTTTTTAATTTTGGGCATGGCCGCGCTCTTGACATTTATGTTGATTATGGCTTTCGCTTATAAAAAAGCCAAAGAATTAAGGGAAAAAGAGTGATGCCTCGCGGTTATCAAAACTTGACGAAAATCATTGGATTAGCTATAATTTCTCTTGTATTCATAATCCGATTTCTAATTTCGATTTTCGATAACGATTCTCGAATTTCGATATAACGAATTTCCAAAATATGATCATTGCAGTGATAAAAACCGGAGGCAAGCAATACGTTGTTACTCCTAACAAAATGTTGAAAATAGAAAAAATTGAAGGCCAGGCCGGCGATAAGGTTTCGTTTGACGCCATGCTCGTCTCTGATGCTTCAGCTAAGGATTTTGATTTGGGCCTGCCGCTCACTTCAAAGAAAGTCGAAACGGAAATTATAGAGCAGGGCAGAGCCAAAAAAATTGATGTTATCAAGTACAAAAGCAAAACCAGATATCGAAGAAAATACGGACATCGGCAGCCTTTTACGCAAATTAAAATTTTAAGCGTTGGCGGAGTGAAAGCTGGAGTAAAGAAGGTTGAGCCGAAAAAAACGGCTACAAAAACTGTGAAGAAATAATTTCAATAAATAAAAAGCAAGCCTGATCGGGCTTGTTTTTTGTTGCGGATTGACAATAGGCGCGGCCGATGTTAACATTAAAAAATTCCCAAAAACGGGAAACGGAGGAGGATCGAGATGATTGACCTTGAACTGTATAAACTGCGTCTGGTGACCAAGATCCGCTATTACGTGGGTCTTGAAAAAGTCAGCCTCTGGAGAGACAGCGAGCAAGGAGACCATCTGGTCGGAGAATGGGAGATGCCGGTCGCGGGACTTGTTTGCGTTCTCGATTTGCTGCGCGCCATCGTGCGAAAGGAATTCGTGCGAAAACCGGATGATCAAACCGACACGATCAAAATCTACCGGCGCGCGGACAAGCTTAGCGAGTAACGGATGTTCCATCAAGCCCCGTCAGCTAAACAGCTGTTCGGGGTTTTAAAATTATTTATTTTTCAATTTAAGTATCATGTCCACGATCGCCAAAGCCACGCCCGCGCCCATTAAGCTATACCCAACAATCCTGCTCTCGCCGAAAACCATGCCCGCCAAAATGAAAGCGAAACTAATTCCGGCTAAGGGCGTGAGCTTGGCGCCTGATTTTTTGCCCTTGAGGAAAAAGACCAGCGCCGCTATAACTGCCAATACAATGATTGAAATTAAAATGTAAGGTGTCATATTTTTTATAATAATTTCCAAATGTTGGAATTAATAATCTTTGTAAATATTATAACATTTTTTCAAGTCAACTCGAATTATATTGGGGAAAACAAAAAACGGCCTCGCCTGAGCCGTTTATTCCATAAATTCGAATCTGGGAATCTTCTCTCCGTTTACTTCCACTTCTTCAAAAAACATTTTTTTCGGCCGAACCCAAAGCTCGTCGGGATTCTCAACCGAGCGATAAATCACCAAATCTTCCAATGTTTCGCTGTGTTTGGCCGAGCCGATGACTTCGTAGATATTGCCTTTGAAATGTTTGTATTTGCCTAAGGGGAAGTTATAAGATGTGCAAGATTTGGACATAGTTTTTTTAATTTTCCCAAGCTGGGCCATTTTCACCACAATTCCTATAAATGGAAGTGAGAGCGTCTTCTGCTGTAATTTTTTCAGAAATTTTATATGCAAAATAATTTTCATAAATAATTGCTTTGCAATTTTTAGGAGCGCCTGTTTGGCCGTACTCAAGGTTTGCGTTAGAGTCTTCTTTGTGAAAAATAAAATATCCAATTATAATACCGATCATGAATACTCCAATAATTTTTAAGATCTTCATAAAATATTATTTATTATTTTAATTATATCCTGTGCGATTTCATTTATTCCTCCATTAAAAGGCTTGTGCGCCCTTTCCTTTTTCCCGTTGGGGCATTCATGAATGTGTATTCCGAATTTAGTGTCTTTGTCGTAATATTTTAAAAGTGTGTTATCCCCATCTTTTAAGTGGATGCTAAATTTTTGATTGCTACCATTCGTGTTTTTTTGCTCAGAGATAAATAAATATAAGTTAACATCATGTTTCTCTACAATGCAAATAGCACTAGTCATGTTTAGGGGATGATTTGTGTGTTTATCGTGTAATTCGCGAGAGAAACAAATCGAATTGTCTATAATGCAAGATTCAATGTTTTCGTCCATTTCTTTGATTTTTTGTAATAGTGTATTTAGTATTTCCATTTTAGTAATTATTTTCACAATTTTATATCATTTAACGATTACTTAATGGCGTTGCCATACTGTGAGAGTTACATTCTAAATTTATACATTAGATAATTCCTAAATGAAAACATATTTGTTTGAAGTTATTTCTAAAGTATAATTGTAGCATTATATCTTCCTTGCCTTTTCTGTTTTTTTCTGCCCATACTTTAAATTCTTCGCCAGCGCTTGTGCCTGCACAATATATGATTTTGGCAGATGTGCTCGAAAGAGGATCCCAAATATGCTCGTCATGTTTTCGAATCCGCATGCCAATAATGACAATTACAGAGGATGTCTGGGTAAGTTCTTTAAATCTGTTCCTTTGTTGATTTATGAAAGAAGTGCCACTCATTGTTACTTTTGATGGCACGAAATAACTCATGACAGGTGGCACACTATTTTTAATTTCCCCTTCAAATTCTTCTTCCGTTTTTGTTTTTTTAACTGGCCCATCAACATTGCATCCAGAAAAAATTGTTGTTGATCCTGCCTTTACAGCGGTACAGAAAATATCGCAGTACCCGTGGGGTAAGCATAATTCTATCAGGTTGTTTGAATTTTTTGGCTTATTTCCAATATATGGTTGAAACCCTACTCTTGACAAGGAAAGTTCTAAAAGTCTTTCATAATTGAAGGATACAAAAGCCCCATCCCATGTTGTCTTTTTTATTTTTTTAGCTAATTGATAATATAGGTTTGAACAGTACGGTTCAAATTTATAAAAATAGTATGCCATTGCTCTTTGCAGAATTGTCATGTTCTGTGGTTGTTCCTTTGCAACTTGTTCCATCGCTTGTTCAAAATCCTGCCTGAATAATTTTTTGTATTTCCCATCTAAACTACCCCAGCCTTCTGGATTAGATTTACACAATTCGTCAAATAATTTATTGGTAAGCGGTGGTGTGTTTGCTGGCTTGTCAGAGCCATAGCTAGCTCCAGCGCCTAAAACGATTAAATATTTTGCCATAATAAACATTATTGCTTATTTATTTCACCTCTTACCTCCTTATAAACGCATTAGTTAAAGTTGCTTCATGTAGCTATTAAAGTTTTTTGATTAGTCTGCTTTTATGAAACTCCTTCTTTGTGATACATTCGTTTGAGTGATTGAATCCTCTTCTTTTATAATAGAAATATCTCTATACTCTATTGCAGGTTTAATGGTTAAATTATCATCCCCTGTAAGATGCCATTCCATTTCGCTGTATTTTTTCCCTTTGTACTCCCAAGTATATGAGAGTTTATATCTGCTCATATATTTGTCATAATCGACAATAGTTAAATCCAAATCTTCTGGAGACATGCCATTTTTATTAAATGAAACTTCAAATTCGAGTGAAGTATTTGGTTTTATCTTTTCAAGAAGCATCTCAATGTTATTCTGAGAATAACCATTAGTCGATCCTATGACGTCCATTTTTTTTGTTTGGGCATCAGTTATTGAATTGAAATCCGTTATATTAGTAACGATTCCCCAGATAGGGTAATCAATCGCTATTGAAGTTACGTTATCGTTTGAGCTTTTTATATAAAAATTTATTTTGTTATCATTCTTTTGAGTTTTGATTTCAATCGCAGGCTTATTTTTTGTTAAGTCTTCTTTTTCCAAAGCATTTTTGAAAAAATAACTCCCTAAACCTCCAGACGCGGCTATAACACCGCCAATAAATATTGCTATGTAACTAGCGTGTACCCAATTTTCTGCACTCATAAATTATAGATTAATAAAATATTCACTTCACCTCCTGCCTGCCTTTCAGCGCGTTGGTTGAAAAATCTCATTTTCGGTCGCTTATTTTTCCCAGATTTTGAATCGGGTCGTTTATGACCTTCCATCTTGTCAATCTTTGCAGACCGCTCGGCTCGGAAACTTTTTCTATCAAGCCGTCGGACATCGCTTTTTGAAAAAGGTTTGAACCTTCTTCCGTAAAATCCGTCGAAAGAAATGTTTTTTGAAGACCGACTCGGCGCAGAAAATCATGAAAAACCAAATAGCCGAATCCATAGCCTTTTCGTTTGGCCCAAATGTTTATGAGACAAGGCTCTTCGCCGGAAAAATCAGCATCGTAATCGGCCATGGTTTCATTGTCGAAAACCGAGAAATTGTCGTCGATCACATCCTGAATTATAGTTTTCATTTTTTCCGCGCTGATTTTTTCCAAAGCGCCGGAAGTTTCTAGTTTTTCGTTCATATTTATAAAATTATTTCACCTCCTGCCTCCCTTTGAGCGCGTTGGTTAGGAGGTCTGTTGCGCTTGATTTAATTCCTTATCGGTTATTCCCAGCGTATCTAGGATCCAAATGTGCCGCGGATTGGCCGGATCATATTTGCCGATGCTAAAGCGCGACATCTCTTCCGGTTTATTTTTTACGACATTCCATGTTTCAATGTTGCCTTCGCGGTAAATTATATCCTTGGTGAAGCAGACGCCCGGAGTTTTGCAGTCAGTGCCTCTGAACGTGCGAATCGCGCGGTTCCAAGCAATTGTCGTTGAAGCGGATACGGCTTCTTCCATTTTTTTGCCTCGCAGCAAATTATTCAGCCGGTAATATTTTTCCAAAATTTCATACACTTTTCTGAAATCCCTGGGTTGGTCGTCAAGCCCGCATGCCAATCCGATGGCCAGATGGCCGTCCAGTCCGGCGAAATCATTCAGCTCTTCTGATAAAGCTTGCTCTCTCATTGTGGCCACGCCTTCCTCGCCTTTTTCATACCGATCCAGTCCCAGACCCAGCAATTTCAAGCGGCTTCGCTCTCCGTTCGTTCGGCGGGCGACATGAGTGCCTATTTCGTGGGCGATCAGCGTCCTGAGTTTATTAAAAAGCATTTTTCTCGACTCTGGAATTTTTATTGTTTTTAATTCTTGATCAACGCTGATGGCCGTTTTACTGCTTTTGTCAATCGCCACCTGCCAGCCATCGGCGCGCAGGCCGGCCAAAGCTTGGGTGAATATTGCCGTGATATCTTCAGCGTTAAAATTTCCGTCTTTGTACGAAATGTTGATCAAGTCGCTCATCTCTTTTTCCGTCATTTCTTTAGCCAGTTGCACGGTAGGCTCATCGGGCAATTCTTGAATTTTAACTTCAGGCATTTTGTCTGGCAGAGCGGACAGCAATTCCTGAGCGGTTTTTTTAACATCAGCATTATCCGATTCAACGGCCTTTTCAGCGGTTTTCCTAACGTTTTGCACAGTGTAAGCGAATATATCAGGTGAAGGCGCGCCATAGACAAACTCCGAATATCCTTGAAAGCGATGCATGTCTTTATTGGCCGCCGCTTTTAGGATTCGAAGCTCGGCAATTTTTTCATTAAGCCGCCACCTGTAAAGCTGGCTGACTATTTCATTTTCTTCCAGGGTTTTAATGTCTTTACGAAGCTTTAGAAGAATTTGTTCCGTTTCTTCAATTTTTTTCACATCGATTTTAGGATAATCCAATTCGGGATTTTCCATTTCGCCTGCTATAAATTTCTTTTTTTGTTCTTCCCGGTATTCTTTATCGCCATCCATGTATTCATAAGCTTGAAAGGCCGCGTGTTTTTCAAAAGTGTCATACCATTGTTCGTCTATCGCTTTTGGTTTTTCAAAGTTTTGCATATTTTTTTGAGTAAATAAAAGTTAATGAAATTGTTGATTATAATGAGATGATTGTTATTCGAGATTCGTTACCGCTATCGCAAATTTAATCCGTTTTTGTTTCATGATTTATGCTCCATGATCAATTACTTTACCTCCTGCCTGCCTTTGAGCGCGTTGGTCAAAGTGGTCTCATCCGTGTATTCCAAATCGCTGCCCATGGCCAGGCCGCGGGCGAGTTTGGTGAATTTGACGTTGAGCGGTTTGAAGAGTTTGACCAAGTATAGGGAAGTGGCTTCGCCTTGAATGTCCGGATTTAAGGCCAAAATTATCTCCGAAAATTTTTCGGCTTTGACTCGGTCGATTAATTTTTGAATATTCAATTTTTCGGGAGTAATTCCTTCGAGCGGATTGATTTGTCCTCCGAGCACGTGATATTGCCCGTGGTATTCTCCGGTCGATTCGATCACGGCCAGATCTTGAATGTCTTCGATAATGCAAAGAAGCGATTTGTCTCTGCGTTCATCAGCGCAGATTTCGCAAATCGTTTTTGTGCCGGAGAAGTTGCCGCATTTTTGGCAAAAGTTGAGATTTTTTTTCAAATTTAAAATGCTGGCTGAAAATTCATTAAGAAAGAGGGGATTTTCCCTGAGCAAATAAAAAACAAACTTCTCCGATGTTTTTCTGCCAATGCCGGGAAGTTTGTTGAATTTGTCGATGAGGTTTTCGATTTCGGAAGGGTATATGACCATATGAAATTTCTACCGGGCTTTTTGGATAGGGTTAGCTTGCTCGGACTAAAGTCCGACGACCCTGGGCTAAAGCCCGGTTGAAGCGCTCGGACTAAAGTCCGACGTAAAGCCTGGTGGAAGCTTAAAGCCCCGGAAATCCTCCGCCCATTTGGCCTCTCATTTTTAAAGCCATTTGCCGCTGGATTTTTTTAATGGCGTCGTTTGTCGCTTCTTTGATGAGATTTTGAAGCTTTTCTTTGTTTTCCAAAAGACTTTCATCGATTTGCACGTCCAAAATTTCCTGCGCGCCGTTGATTTTAATTTTTACTTTTCCAAACCCGGCCGAGCCTTCGGCGAATTCTTCCGCCATTTGGGCTTGGAGCTGTTTCATTTGTTTGATTTGATCGAAAAAACTCATACATAAATGCGTTAAATATTTGAAATTCGTTTTTGTTACAAATTACATTCACCTATAGCCTTATGCCTGAGAATCTTGTAATTCGTAACAAATAACCTGAAAGCTAAACAGAGGATTGTAATTTGTAACACCGCTCCATGATACATGATTACATATTCCTCGTCAGATTTTTGAAGCTGGCCGTTTGTTCTTGAAAAAACAGCTTGACCAGTCCGGTAGGGCCGTTTCTGTGTTTGGCCACGTGGATTTCCGCCATATATTTTTCATCCGGAGAGATTTGCTCCGGAGTAAAATTTCTGTCCGCGGTTTTTCTGTAAATGAACATGACCACGTCCGCGTCTTGTTCGATTGAACCCGATTCTCTAAGATGCGCCAATTTCGGAATGGCCGGTTTGCTCATTTCCACGGCGCGGGACAACTGCGACAAGGCCAATACTGGGATGTTTAATTCCCTGGCAATGCCTTTGAGCGCCCTGGTCATTTCGGCCACGGCTTGCACTCGGCTTTCGGCATTGGCTCGAGCTTCCATCAATTGCAAATAATCAAGCACTATTAAACCCAGACCGTGTTCGGCTTGAAGACGCCTCGCTTTGGTTCGAATATCCAGAACATTGCACATGGCCGAGTCGTCGATGTAAATCGGCGCTTCTGACAATAAGCCCATGGCATGGCCGATTCTGGGAAAGTCGTCATTGTCTTCGCGGTCGGACAATTTGCCCGTTCTCATTTTCCATAAATCGACATTGGCTTCGGCGCAAAGCAAGCGGTCAACCAGCTGCTCTTTTGACATTTCCAGGCTGAATATGCCGACCGGAGTTTTTGATCTGACCGCGGCTTGCCTGGCGATATCGAGCGCCAGCGAAGTTTTTCCCACCGATGGCCTGGCCGCCAAGATTACCAAATCCGACTTTTGCAAACCGCCCAGCAGATTATCCAGATCCCCGAAACCCGTGGGAATGCCGCGCAATTTGCCGTCGCCTTTGTGAATTTCATCGATGCGATCGAAGGCTTCGTTTAAAATGCTGTTGATTGGCACGAAAGCTCGTTTAAGATGTTTTTGCGAAACGGAAAAAAGTTTTTGTTCGGCCTGATCCAATAATTTGTCCACTTCTCTTTCTTCATCATAGCCGATTTCCACTATTTCTCCGGCCGCGTCCAAAAGTCTTCGCCGCGTGGCTTTTTTTCTGATGATTTCAGCGTAATTGGCGGCGTGGCTTGAGGTTGGCACAATGTTCGAAAGCTGGGTCAAATAACTTTTGCCGCCGATTTTATCAATCATTTTATTTTCTTCCAGCGCGTTTGACAAAGTCAGAAAATCAATCGGTTCTTGCTGACTGTATAATTTTCTCATTTGCTCGAAAATTATCCGATGAGCTGTTTTATAAAAATCTTCGGGATCTATAATATCCGCGATTTTCAAAAACGCGTCTTTGTCGATCAAAAGCGAACCCAAAAGAAATTGTTCGGCTTCCAGATTTTGAGGTGGAATTTTAGTTAGATTGTCCATAGGGGAAATTAGGGTTGGAAAATAGAAACTAGAAATTGGGGAATTGATATTTGAAACCGGAAACCGGAAATTTGAAACTGGGGATGGAGAAATATTGTTACATTGTTACGTGCTCCCCGCCTTCGCTCTATCGTGCTACGGCGGGCAGGCATGATACAGGATACAAGCTATTCCATCTTATCTAAAAAACCCACGCTTCGCAAGTTGAAAAAGTGTGGGGGAAAAAGAGGGTTTTAAGCCAAATGAGCTGTGTATAAAGTCGGGATAAAAAGTGAATATTCTATTGGAAATTATGACGTTTTTTTGTGAGAGCGTGACTGTTGACAGTATTTTTGTATAATGTTATAATGTTTTTTCACGTTTGGAAAGGAGGAGCGGATGCTACTACTATTCACAGTGGTAGCGACGGTTCTTCGAACCAGGCCAGAGAATGAAAAACGCTTGGGGTTTGAGCCTGACGAGGCTTCAGTACCCCTGGCAGCCGGATTTTCCGGATCGTCTCTGCCCGGCCGTGGACCGTTGCGGTGGCAACTGCGGATTTTCCTCTAACGGGGCCATTTCTGCCCCACCGGAAAGGAAAACACCCTGTCCCATCCCAAGTAAGAGGGAAGGGAAGAAAATGCAGTTCATCGGCGTCCTGGCGATTCTCGCCATCTACAATCTCCTGATGCAGCAGCCGGAAGGGCGTGGGACGACGTTGAATGTCCCGACACGCCACAACAGACATCAAGGCTGGAGCTGCAGGGAGGCAGAGGCGGCGAGGAGAGTCTTCCGGAGCTTGAAGCTCTGGATCCCGGCGACGTGACATGTGGGTCTCGCGTCGCCGAATCTGACGAAATGCCCACATCAACATCAAAAGCCCGCCCAGGCAACGTTGCCAAGCGCGGGCGAATAGGAGAGAGATGATGAGGATTCGTTGTCGCGGTCCGCCCAGTTGAGACTTTTTGCCCTCGAGCAAAAGGTCTTTTTTATTTGAGATAAATAATATATATTTGTCCGTCCGTGTAAAAGAGATCCCCGGCGAAGTTTTTGCCCACGTATGACTCCACGAACTGTTTTTTGTCATAAGCGGCAATGTTTTCCGTTTTTTGCAAATCAGAAAAAATGTATTCTCTTTCTTTGTCTATTTCCGGGCTGATCTTATGAGCGACAATGGTTTTTAATCCTGAGTCCAAGCTGGCCGTGCCCGCGTAAATGCGCTTTCCGTCCGCGGTCGTCAAATCCATCTTCCAAAATCTGGCGTGATGCCTGATCCTGACCGTATTTTCTTCGGTCGGTTTTTCAAATCCGAAATCATTGATTTTCTCATGCCAAAACACGGGCGTCATGGGCGCGTTGTCATATTCGTTGTTGAGAACGGCTGATCTGGCCATATTCAAAGCCGAGCCGAAATTAAGTTTATCCGCTTCAAACCAGCCTGATTTTTTGAACGCGTCAATAAAAGATTCATCATCTTTGGCGATAATCAAAAAACTTATGGGTTCCTGTTCCGCGCCCGTGGGGGTTTCCGAATATTGAGGGAGTTGATAATCCGTGAAAATGCTTAAAATGTTTTGCTCATCCGAGATCGTTTGAATGTAATTGCTCGTTGTTTTAAGAATGGGTTTGTAATTTAGCGCCAAAGGAATATAGAGAATGACTTCAATGGCCAGCAAAACAACGGCGGCAATTTTTAATTTCGGAATTTGAGATATTTCTTTGCCTTTGCCGAAATTTTTCAATTCCAAAATACTAATGCCGATAATCAGCCACAATAAACCCAGTAAAAAGCCTCCGAAAACATCGCTTAAAAAATGCACGCCCAGATAAAGTCGGCTGAATCCGATGGCGAAAATAAGCAGCAAAATGGAGAAGATGGCGTTGATTCGAATTTTTTGACTTTTAATATTACGCAAAAAACAATAAGCGATAAATCCCCACAAAGCGAACGCGGCAGCCGAATGGCCGCTCGGGAATGCGTACAAAGATTCTATTTGAACGTTTACGCCGACCGGCCTGGGCCGCTCGAGCAGCAATTTTCCCAAGTAAGTGAACAATTCCGTTCCGCCCATGATAATCGCCAGAGCCAAAATGTATATTTTTTTTCTCCAGAAATAAAGCAGGACAGAAAACAAAAGCGCGGTCGAGACAACCATCTGCCAGTTGCCCAAAAAGGTAATCCAGGTGAAAATTTTTACAAAAAACGAACTTTGAAAAGCGTACAATAAATTCGCGATTCGAACATCGGTTTGGACTATCGGTCCGAAACTCAAAATGCCTCGGACAATTCCGAACAAGACAAAAAGAATATAGACGAAGGCGATCGCCAAAAGAGTCAGTGGCCTGCCGGAAAATTTATCTTTTTTGAATCTTCTTTTTGAAAAATCAAAAAACCCCGGATGCTTGGCGGCCAGTTTTTTTATTTCCGGATTATCGGCCAAAGCTTTTTTTATCGAGCCCCAGATTGATTTGAAAAAATGATATGATTTTTTTCCTTCCTTGGCGAAGAATCGATTCAGCAAATAAAAGAGCAGTAAAAAGAAGATCAGGCCGAAAGTTAAAATGCCCACGCGATCGGACCAGACTGCCACGACGTACCAGATTTTATAAATCAAATAAATGATAATCAGCGCGAGGACGATTTTAAGTATGGTTTTTATTTTCATATACGTTACAAATTGCAACATCCAATAAGCCCAGAAGGTGTCACTTTGGGGCTATCTTTATTGCGAATGATTACAAAATTCGTGTAATTTCAACACATTCTCCAAAAGCATGGCCACGGTCATGGGCCCCACGCCGCCGGGCACGGGAGTGATAAAGCCCGCTTTTTCGCACACATCGAAAAAGTTCACGTCGCCCACGGTCTCGCCATCCGATTCATTAATGCCCACGTCAATAACGATGGCTCCGGGTTTGACGAATTCCTTGCCGATTTGTTCCGGTTGGCCGATGGCCACGATCAGAATATCCGATTTTTGTCCCAATTCGGCCAGGTCTTTATGCGTTTGGCTCACAGCCATGACCGAATTTTTTTTGCCGAGCAGATATTTCAGCGGTTCGGAAAAAAGTTTTGAATTGCAAATTATCAAAATATTTTGATTTTCCAGCGGTCTGCCCGCCGCCTTAATCAATTCCATAATGCCCAAAGCGGCCGGGGAAATTATAAACGGTTTTCCTTCCAGCAGTTTTTTTATGTTTTCCGGATGAAAACCGTCAACGTCTTTTTTCGGATCAATGGCGGAAATGATTTTGTCTTCATTGTATTTTTTCGGCAGCGGCAATTGCACCAATATTGCGTCAATGGAAGGATCCGCATTTAAAAATTCAATCGTTTCGATTATTTCTTTCTGCCGATAATCTCCTTCGAAATTATAGCGATGAAAATCAATGCCAGTGAATTCGCAGGCCTTTTTTTTTAATTTGACGTAAAGCTCGGAAGCCTTGTCGTCACCAACCAAAATAGCCGCCAAGCCCGGCTTTTTGTCCATATTGGTCACTCGACGGCTGATGTCGTTTTTGATTTTGTCGGCGATTATCCTGCCGTCGATTATTTTAGCTGATTCTTTCATAAATGGGGTGTTTGGACGTCAATTCCGTCACGATATTTTTAATCTCATCTTTAATTTCTTGATTGTCGATATTTTTAATGATTTTGCCAATGGCTTGTCCCACTATTCTCATTTCATCTTCTTTCATGCCTCGAGTGGTCATGGCCGGCGTGCCCAGTCTGATGCCCGAAGGATCCATGGGCGATCTTGGATCATCGGGAACCATGTTTTTATTCAAAGTGATGCCGACTTCATCCAGCGCGACGTCAGCTTGCTTGCCGGACACGTTCATATTGGTCAGATCAACCAGCATTAAGTGATTGTCCGTGCCGCCGGTCACCAAGTCAAATCCTTGATTCAATAATTCTTGCGCCAAGGCTTTGGCGTTTTTTAAAACCTGCTCGCAATAAGTTTTAAATTCAGGTTGCATCGCTTCTTTGAACGCCACGGCTTTGCCCGCGATTTGATGCTCGTGCGGTCCGCCTTGAAATCCCGGAAAGACCGATTTATCGATTTGCTTGGCGAATTTTTCTTTGCATAAAATCATGCCGCCGCGCGGTCCGCGCAAAGTTTTGTGCGTTGTCGTGGTCACCACGTCAAATATCGGGCAGGGATTGTTCAAAAGTCCGGCGGCGATCAGGCCGGCCAGATGCGCGATGTCAGCCATTGTGTACGCGCCGACCTCATCCGCTATTTTTTTGAATTTTTGATAATCCAAATCGCGAGGATATGCCGAATACCCGGCCAAAATCAATTTCGGTTTTATTTTTTTGGCCACTGTGCGCAATTTGTCGTAATCAATCGAGCCGTCTTTTTCAATGCCGTATCTTTCGAATTTGAAAATTTTGGAAATGTAAGTCACCGGACTGCCGTGCGTCAAGTGTCCGCCGTGCGATAATTCCATGCCCAAAACGGTGTCACCCGGCTCAAGTAGAGCGAAATAAGCGGCGATGTTCGCGGGCGCGCCGGATAGCGGCTGGACATTGGCGTGCTCGGCGGAAAACAATTTTTTCGCGCGATCAATGGCCAGCTGTTCGATTTGATCAATGACTTGATTGCCAGCGTAATATCTTTTCGCCGGATAGCCTTCCGAATATTTATTGGTCAGCGGCGAGCCCAGCGCTTCCAGCACCGCCATGGAGACAATGTTTTCCGAGGCGATTAATTCGAGGCCGTTATTTTGTCTGTCTATTTCTTCCAGAATTAAGCGATGAATGTCGGGGTCGGTTTGTTTTATGTTTTCAAACATATAATTAAAAAGTATAGATTAATGATAAAAATCCATTATAAAACGATCTGAAAGAGTTTTTGTCTGTGAATGGTCATGTTTTCAGTTTATCAAAAAAACGCCCGTCAAGCAATCGGTCGTTAATTTTGAAATAATCCGCGAATGCTTGACAAAAGTGGTATTTTCAGTTAAAAGTAAGATGATCGAAACGATCAACGAAGGAGGAGTTTGCGCCATGGATACGGAAGTGGAGCGGGTCACCGGAGATTTGGCCGTGATTATCAGAACTCTGCAAGGAGTTGAAAATCGGTTCAATGGCCTTTGCGACGCCAAAACGTGTTCGCAGGTACCGCCGGAGTTTTCCGCGGAGAAAGCCAGACTGCAGAAATTGCTCGGCGCGCTGGGAGATCTTGATGGTCTCAAAACGTGCCTGATGAAGGCATTGAACTTGCTCGAGGACAAGCAAGTTCAGCTGGCGGACGTTTTCAAGTTTTGGGAGGAGCTTGAGATGGACGGGACGCTTGCCGTCGTCGTCTCCGGGTCAACCGCGCCGGAGCCAATGGAACTTCAGACAGACAATCCCGAGCCTCCGGCCGTTGAGGAGGCCGCCACAAAAGCGGAACCTGAGGACGTCTTTCCCGACTGGTCATGGATGCATGAGTTCGACGCCAGGAAATGGCTCGACTCGTTGTCGCGGGAGATGGCGGTCGCGATGGCCGCGTTCTTCTTGGACGAGGATGATGTCTGGACCACGGAGACGTTGCACTCGGCGCTTCAAGATCGCTACGATGACAAGAGCGCGAATCCCTTCGGTCTCACGCCGTCGAAATCTGCCATCCTGGTTGTTTTTCAGAAGCAGGGAAAAGTAAAAAACGGCGCTTTGTTCTCTCGCGAAGGCGCTGGCATGAGTGGCATGAGATTGACTGAGATCGGCAAGCAGGCCTGTCGCTTGGCGATTCAAAAGAAGAGGATCGAGCTGGCAACAAACAAAGACGCTTGAACCAAGCGTCTTTTTGAATTGAATATTTTAAGCGCGCATTGACGATTAAGGAGAAAACCGCCATGTCCGTGAATTAATTTTTCTTTTTTTTCAAAAGTCTATCAATAAACGTTTCCGCCAAGTTGACGCTCGAAGCGCGGAAGTAGCCGTTAATCAAAAGAATAGACTGTTTTTTCCAATTTGTAATCATCAATGACATAAATAACTAGTCGGTCTTGATTATCGAACGCGGGAGCGATAACTTCGCCATAATATTTGAATACCCTTTCGTTTCCTTCGTAGTAAAAGGCGGTTTGACCGACGGCCGGTTTCTCGGAAAATAACGGGATCATGCGAAACGCGGCTTCCCCAATACGGTTATTGTTGATCCAATAAACATAATTATAGTTACAAGTCGAGGAACTGCATACTTCCATTTGTTTTCCATTAGCATCTTTTGTTATCACGCTTACTGACTCGGTGCTTTGAAACAGCATATTACCTTTGCTGTCTATGGCGATCAGGCGAACCGGCGCGTCATATTTCCAATAATTATTTTTTCCAAAAAGTCCATCAACCCTATCTCCCTGGCGCGAAGTTTCCGTTGCCATCGGTTCGTCAAGGACAGGGTTGAACACGATATTTCTCGGTTCAAAAGGAGTCTTGGTCGCTTCATTATTTTTTACCACGAACCATTCGCCGGCTTTGTTTCTGGCTCGATAAAATACTGAACCGGTTGTTGGATTCGCTGAAATTAAATCAACATAATCCCACGCTTGGCTTCGCGTTCCATCCGTCACCACATACCACAAATCTCCCTCGCGCGCCCTAAATACCAGACCGTTGCCGCCTTTGGTGTAATAAAGCAAATCAGCATGCCGCCAATCTTCTTCGCGTGTTCCGTTTTTATAAAGGGCGTATCTGCCATTTTCCATTGTCCAAAAATAAATATCTTTATCCGCGGTGGGAATGGGCGGAGTAACATTTTCGTAAGGCCCGTATTCTTTGTCAGATGTTTTGATAAACCATGCGCCCGAGCAATTATCATAACGGTTCGCCTCGCAAGTTTTATCCGGCCGTTGATATCTGAACGTCCACGATCCGTCGGAAAAAATTGTTAGACGGCTGGCGTGATAGTAAGTGTTTGTTTTGACGCCATCGATAACGAAAAATGATGAAAGCGGCTCGTCTTTCGGTTGGACTCTTATTCCCCAGTGTGAGCCGTCGCGATACTCTGTTGTCTCTTTGATATTGTCGCCAGCGACAATATAAGCGCTGGCGCGTTTGGCCATGCGATCCTCTTGCTCCCGTTCGGCCAAAGAAGGAGACATATCGTTAATTCGCAGAATATAACGGCGATTGTCAATTTTTTCATATCCAAAATCAAATAATCCGGATGCTTCGGCAAACGCGGCCATGGGGAAATCTCCGTTTCCCGGCGTGTTCATCCATTCGAACATGTCGTTGGTAATTGCGTTTTTTTTGTATACTCTGTCAATAGAAACATATTCCGAATAATCTCTGTAATGACCTTCGATATAATCATCTATAAGCAGTAATTTATCGTTCCAAGGTTGTGTTTGAACATTTGATACGGTTTTTTGTTCCAGGGGCTGTTTGTCCATTCTGACGGTGTTTTGTATGTCGTCGCAATCGCTTTGCGGAGGCACAGTCATTTTTTGGTTAGGATATATATATTTTTGGAAATCTATATTATTATTTGGCACCGAGGCTAGAATTGGCCAACAACGAGCGTTGCCGTATAGTTTTTGGGCGATTTTTGTTAAGTAGTCTCCATATTTGACAATGTATGTGTCTTGCACGGCCGCTGAAGCTTTTAATCCGCAGAATAAAAGCATTGTCGTTAAAATAACGGGGATAATTATGGCGATCCGATTGCGTTTTTTCTGTTTAAGGTTCTTCATACGGTTGGGAATTTGGTTTAAGTTATTTGTTTTAATTTTTTATTGAAATTCTAAAGTTTATTTAGCCATTCGTTGATTTTATCGTAACACATATTCATTCTTTTGGGGAATTTTTCATCGGAGACGCGCAAGTTGACGTCAGCGGAATACTCATTCAAAAAAGCTTCATGATCATCAATAAGTTGGCCGAGCCTTGTGAATGATTCGTCGTAACCTTTCGCTTCATATAGTTTTGACAGAAAATCTTTGCTCAAATCAAGGCTGATGATAAACCAACGGTAGCCATTGTCGGTCAAAAGTTTCTTGTAATTTTTCCATTCTCTATCTATGCTGGCGTCGCAAATGAATGAAATTCCGCTTTTTACGATTTCCTTTAATCTCGCGTCGCGACGTTTGATATGTTCTTTCGAATCAAAATGTCCCAAGTCTTCGGTCACTTCGGAGCGCACGGCGTCATTATTGTAAACCGGCAAATTCAATTTTATGCTCAAATAATTGCTAATTGGCGTTTTCGATGAGCCGACCGCGCCGGCAAAGGAGATGCAGAATTTTTTGATTTTCTCCGGTGTTTTTTTCATAATTCAAAAATTTTCGTTGTTAGCGAATATTGTCGAATACTTGATTTATCGCTTTTTTTGGAAAAACAGCAGATAAACGATGGGCAAGATTCCGGCCGTGTTTAAAATAATCATGACCACAAACCAGGCCAATTGGTTGTTTCTGCCAGATTTCCACAAAGCGATGGCTTTCCAGACGGCCGACCAGATGGCCAGTGGAATCAGCCAAAATAACATTGATGTTTCGAAAGTCATAATGATATTGAATTATTTATTATTTCACTTAACGTTTCGCAATATCCGACGTCCGCCTTAGCGGATGTGGCTTTAGCCCTTGCGGATATCGCGTGTTAGCTGATGTATTAAAAATTTCTTTTTGCTTTTGTCGTTAGACAAAAGATTTAATTGGGGTAAATTTATTTTTTAACCGCATTAAGAAGTATGAAATTGGAAGTAAATACATACTCCTTTTCGTTAAGGCTAACTTTCTCGGGTTCGACTTTGTTTGTGGTAATATCTACCTCATAATCTGTAAACATTTCTTTCAGGAAAATTAGGGCTTCTTCGAGTGTATAATTTGGTTCAGTTTCAACAATCCAAAGACTGCCGTCAGGATAAGTTCTTTTAATATCAGTAGCGAAATCAATAATTATTCGTCCGCTAGATTTTAATACTCTTCCCATTTCATCCAATATACTTTTAAAAACAAGTTTTGGAAAAAGATGTAAGGTGCCGACACAGAATATTCCATTAAATACATCATCCGCAAAAGGAAATGGCTTTACAACATTTGCCGTTTTTGTAGTAAGCTTTTTTCTTAGTGCTTCGGGAGTAATGCGAACAATTTTTTGCAATGCATTCTCATCAATATCAACGGCAATAATTTCATCAGCTTTTTCCAACAACTGGTTATTAAATCTACCATCACCAGCACAAAGATTGAGCCACTTGCCTGCAATATTTGTTTTTTTCAATAAATCAGCGGTGGCCTTATCTTCTGTACCCCAAACAGAATCGTTTGGCGTATTTGCATAATCCACGTCATCAGTATATATATTTTCTTGCTCGTTTGGTTGCATATTTAGTAAAAAATAAAAAAATAAATTTGCCCCGATTAAATGCCCGATAGGGCCGAAAAGAAATTTTTAATATTTCAGCTAACGTTTCGGCATATCTGAAGTGCGAAGCATTTGGGTGTAGTGTAGCGAAACCAGATATGCCGTGTTGTACGATGTAAATTTAGCCTGTTCGTAGTTTATCCCAAAGCTCATTAGTATCAACTTCAATTTTTGCCAAATTAGGCCAAGTATTTAATCCATCATCTTTAAATCTCGGAAGCAAATGAAAATGAAAATGAAAATGAAAAACTGATTGTTGGCCGTCCTTTCCGCTTGCATGCATTAAATTCATACCCGTTGCATTAATTTTTTGCTTATACTCAAGTGTTAACTTTTGAGCAATTTTTGCTAACTCACAAAGGACATCTGACGGAATATCATACAAATCAGTGTAATGTTTTTTTGGCACAATTAAAGTGTGTCCGTAAACCTCAACTTCTTTTGGCAAAAAACATATTACATTTTCATTTTCATAGATGATTTTCGCTGGCGCTTTTTTATCGGCAATTTGGCAAAATTTACAATTATCCATACTTTGAAATTAGATTAGGGCTAAATTTATTTCGTACAACGTATCAGAATATGTGATGTTTTTACGACCAACGGGAGTAAAAATATGGGTGTAGTGAGGAGGAGGTGCGACGACGAATGAAACCGCATATTCTGTGTTGTACGATAGTTACGATTTTTTTCTATTTTTATAAAGAATAATTATTATTGTTAAAAGTGATATTCCAAAGACAATAATTGCAAAACAATCTAAATATACATCATAAAAATAATGGCATGGAATTGGACCTGGGCCTAAGCAAGGGTAGATTTTACGAATAATTTTTCCAAATGATAAAAAATATATGATTATCGATCCAAAAAGCGTTATGAGTGGAATAATTATTTTTTTCATAGTGGGTAAAAAAATCGTAATTTCGTACAACGTTTCGGCATATCTGATGTTTGCCGTAGCGTAGCGAAGGCAAATATGGGTGGAGGCTTTTGTATAAAAGCCGTAACCAGATATGCCGTGTTATATGATGTATGCTTTTCTTTTTGTCTCGCCTTAGCGAGACCACTTTTCTGTAATGAACAAATTTTATTTTTGTCTTGGCGTAGGGGCAGAGGGGCTGGGGGTGAATGCCCCGAAGCCAAGACTCCTTATGGATAGGTTTTAATATTCTTTAACCTTGGATATGGAATTGCATCTTTAATATCATCTCTGCATAAACTCCAAGTAATAAATCTTTCTACTCCTAAACCAAAACCTGAAGTGACTTGATATTTTGGCAATTTACGCAAATTTATATACCATTCGTAAGGTTCTGAATTTATATTCTGTCTAGAAAGTGACTCGTACATTTCTTTTGAATTATCTTGACGTTGTCCGCATCCGATAATTTCTCCACCAAACGATCCTTCGAAAATTGGCGGGAAAATCAAATCCGCATTTAATACTTTATTTGAGTCACCCGGTATTGGTTTTTGATAAAAAGGCACTCTATCACGATCAAAATTTCTAATCCAAAAAGGAGTATCGAATTTTAGAATTTCTGCTAATTTTAACTCACCAGCAGAAGTTAAATCACGACCAAATTTAGTAAAATTTACAAATTTTTCATTGCCAGACTTAACTAATAAGGAAATAGCTTCATCAAAAGTAATTTCTGGAAATTTTTGGGATTTTACAATCTCACGCAAACTTAATAATGTTTTTTCTGCATCTAAGCTCATTCTTGTTAAAATGTTTGGCATTGTTAATAAAGTTTCTGATAGAAATTTAATATATTTTTCTATAATCGGAATTAAATCGTCAATACTGCCTTTTATCTCCGCTTCGCAATGAAAGAATTGATTAAGATGTCTTTTATCCGGACATTCCCCACGCATTGAAGGCAGATAGCAATATACTTTATCTATTCCATTCAACAAAAGAGGCTCAAAACCGAATTGTGAAGAATCAACCAAATTTGAATTGTATTTTCCAAATTTAATTGGAATAGCCTCTGAATCAGAGCCTGGCCCCATTGGCGATGAAATGCTTGGAGTTAACATGAATAAATCAATATTCTTTGCTTTTTGCTTTACTCCGAAATAATAATCTGAAGCATTTTTTATATAATGTCTTAAAATTATAAGGGCATGAAAATATTCACTCCTTGTTAATTCTAAATAATGTGTTTCCGGATTATATTTGGGTAAGTTAAAACTACTCGGTTTTACCTCCTTAAATTTTAGGTCATCGTTTATAATTTGTTTTTTTAAATTGATTGGGATCATAATTAATGTTCTATTATTCTTATATTAATATTATTTGCCATCGCCGATATCTCCATACTTCCACCAATAGGTAAAGTTGCCAGTGGCGTTGTGTGTCCAAAGTCGACATTGGCAATAATTGGTAAATTTTTTAATTCAGATTTTGTGCTTATTATTTTTTCTAATAACTCTCTTGTCATTTTAGTTTCTTTTTGAAAACGACCAATTAATATACCTTTAACGCCATTAAAATCATGCTGCTGAATCAAGGATTGTAATTGTCTATCGAAAAGTTGAGGATTAATTTCTGCATCCTCTTCTAAAATTAGAATTGAGTCATCAAGACTAGGCCAAAATTGAGTTCCTTGTAGTGCATTCAAACATCTAGCATGTCCCCCAATAATTCTACCAATTGCGTGTCCTGAATTTATTATCCAATATCCTTCATTTGGAATGAAGTCTCTCTTTTCTTGGTCTAAATACCACGGATCATCGCTCCATTCTTTTGAGTGACCAAGGTTATATGCCGATTTTTCCATACAACAGTTCGCAAAACTTTCTATTGAATATTCAAAACCATACTTCATAGCCCAGCTGGAAAAATGTGGTCCAATATAAGTTATCATGCCCGTTTTGGCGGTAATTGCGTTTGCTAAGGCTGTTACATCCGAAAAACCGCAAATAATTTTTGGATTTTTTGCTATTAATTCATAATCAATATGCTGAAGTAATTGATTTGAATTATATCCTCCTATCACCGTTAAAATTGCATCTACTTTTTTATCCTTAAAAGCATCATGTAAGTCTTCCAGCCTTGAGGCAATTGAAGAAGAGTTGAATTCATCTATTTCATTTACATGCTTTCCGAAAGATAACTCAAATCCAAATTTGTGTAATCTGTCCGAGGCTTCTTTTATATTTGTTTCAGATAATAATTTTAAACTTCTCACAGGAGCTATTACTCGGATATGATCCCCCTTCTTTATTTTTTTTGGCTTAATAAGATTTTTTATCTCAGTCATATTTTTTAAATTTATTATTAATTATTAAATAATTTTAGAGCTTCAATTATTTTCTTTTCATCATCAGTTATATCTTTTTGGGCAAACAATTCGTTCTCAAATGCTTTGACAAATTCAACAATTGTTTCAGAAGATAAAATCTCTGCCGATGATTGAAATTCTCTACTTTCAAATGTAGAAATAATCTGTTGTAGCTGATCAATGCTAAAGCCTGATTTTGCCCTGAAATAACTCAATGATCTAACATATTGTTTTAAAATTCTGTTTGTATTATGTTGACCAAAAGGCCTCGATCCTTCTCGATATAGAGCAGTGCTGGTTATTATTGCATCCTCAAATTTTCTTCTAATTGTTTGATTTTCAATATTTTCTAATCCAATTACAGGATTGCAATCTTGCACATGATCTAATCCATAAAGTTGCTTTAAAATTGTGCTTGTCCCAAGAGCAATTTCAATCCCTAATCGTTTTTGCTCATCTTCTAGGATGATAATATTCCCAATATCACTAAACTCTTCTGAATTTGGATCCTTTAAAGCAATATTAAAATTTCTCCCTCCAATTCCCTGCATTCCAATTTTATGTCTATAATACTCAGGCTTTCTACTATCAACCTCCATTTTATCTTCCCCGTATGGTTTAACTGCATCCATTAAATCACGGTCCGAGGAGGAAATTCTTGTTAAAATATTTTCTGGCTTAATAAGCAATTTATTTTCTAAAAAATCAAAAGTTTCATCACATACTTCTCTCAATCTTTCTGGCGCAGATAATGCCCCAATACTTGAGAAATAAGAACCCCAATTTGGGAAATAATTATCGTCAAGTAATTTCTTCGCATTTCTTGTTCTCAGGCAATCTTGGCGCATATACACCCCTGGCGACGGAACTCTGTCTTCGGCTAAATATGGCTTAAAAACACTGATATGTGAACCGATAAATCGAACTGTCGGATCAATTCCAGAAGTTATTTGTACAGGTGGCACCTCCTCATAACCTAAGGAAGCATAATGCTCTTTGAAATCATTTACCAAAGACTCAACGTGCTCCCTTGCTTTTTCAGGAGAAAATCTTTCTTTGCCATAAATATTGCTCTCAGTCTTTTCTGATGATTTTTCATGATTATTGTCTAAATTTGGTTTAAAAATCTCAGTCATATTTTTTAAATTTACAAACTATTAATATTAAAAATTTATTCTTTCTAAAAATTCGATTTATAAGTCTACCTATCGATTTTAATATAAATTTTGGAGTTTCCATGATCAAAGGATTACCAAAATATTCGATATGAATATCGTCAATATCTCTACCCATTTTTTTTGATGCGTTTTTCAATGTATTTTTTATAGCTTTAATATTATAGAATTTTCCTGTATCCAATTTATAGCCAGGAAAAATTTTAATTTTTTTTAGTATCCAAGCCTTAATAATTGGGCCTGAATAAAAATTTGGCACTCCCACAGCAACCACTCCATTTCTATCGCATACGCGAATCATTTCTTGAAAAATTAGATCAATTTCTTTCAAATCATAATGTTCGATGACGCCAATATTCCAAACAAAATCGAAGTCATCTGATTTAAATGGCATGTCAAATATATTGCCTTCAATATTTTTGATATTTTTACAGCTATTTTTTTCTGCAAGATAGGTGGCATATTTGAGGGCGACTGGCGAAATATCTAGAAGCGTTTTTGAAAATCTATTGTTCAATAAAATTGTTGCCTTGCCCGAACCACTTCCAGCCTCAAGAACATTATTTATATTGTTTTTTGTTAATAACCCATTTATATAAGTTAAAAGCTCTTGATAATAATCTTCCCACCAATATGAAGAAAATTTTTCCTTGCTGGTATTTTTTAACTCGGTGTCAAAAATCTTACTCCAAGTTTCATTTTCATGTTCAATTATTTTCTTTAGTTCTTCTTTCATATGCATTGGGATAATTCAAATTCAAGTTGTTTTAAAAAACTATACAAAAATTTCAATCTTTTTTTTGCTAATGTTTTTGCGGTTTTAGTATGTAGTCTCTCGGAAACAATCAGCAATCTAGTAAAAAACAAATCAATTGCATATTCATGGTCATCAGGTTTTCTTTTTTTACAAAAAGGATCGATATTATTATAGAAACTCTTATTCATTTGTCCTGCTGATGAAAAAGTTCTCATGATTGAAATAGCTCCCATGGCTTCTAGACTATCTGCATCCTGTAATATTTTAGCCTCTAAAAAGTTCGGTTTTACACCTTTTGTAAAAGAGCATAATTCAATTGCCCTGCAAGTTTTTTCAATTTTTTCCTTTGGGAATAAACTTTCTTTGATTAAAATTTCTCTTGCAAAATTAGAACTTTCTTTTGAACTAGCTAATCTTTTAATATGATTTTTGGGATATACTATAACATCATGAAAAATTGCTGAAGCAATAACAATATCCAAATCCGCTTTTTCTTTGGTTGCTATTTTTTCAGCCAAAGACAGAACTCGCAAGGTATGATTAATATCATGGGAAGGATCGTTATAATTATTAATTTCCCTTGTTGCAATATTTATAAAATTTTTCTTTGTTAGTTTATTCATATTGAAATAATTTAAATAGTTTTCCGTAGCGGAGCGGAGGAAACACCATATCCCCCCCCCCCCCCCCCCTCTAAAAAAATAAAAATAAAATTTGTTCATTATAGAAAAGTGTTAGGTGTTAGCCGTAAAAAGAAAAGCATATTTCATATAACATCAGGGATAAAAGAAGTTCGCGTAGCGAATTTGGGAATTTTCAGCAGGAAAATTCCTTTTATCCCCTGTTATCTGTCCCGACGAGTGAAAGGAGGAGAGCCTGCAAGGCGTGGCACGAAGCGTAGCGAGTTCAGAAATCAGCCGTTCAAATGAGCGAATGCGACACATAAAATAAAAGAATTAAAGGGGCAAATCTTACATATCTTCCATTACAGGTTTATCTTCAATAAACTCAGAGTGCAACCCAACTTTCTTAAAATAATCATTCATTGATATACAAGCAAATTGTTCAGTAGAATAATGAGTTCCGCCAAGAATATTTATTTTGTGTTTTTCAGCAAAATCATGTGCTTTTTTGGAATGATCATTTTTGGCAGTAATTCCAGTTACAAAAGTATTAACTCCTGCTTTGGCGATATCTTCAAGCATATCTGCGTCGTTTCCTCCACCAGCAATAATTGCAACAGTTCTATTTTTGATTTCATGATCTCCATAATTATACAAACTAACTTCATGTCCAACTGCATCTTGAAATTTTTTCTTTAAATCTTGAACTGTTGCCACGTCACTTTTTCCAAAAACGCCACACATCGAGCCAAAGTAAGGGGCAAAAGATTTTTCGGATTTTATTCCTAATGCTTTTGCTAAAGTTACACTTGTTGAATATTCTCCAAAATTATCTAAAGGCACATGAAGATTATAAATAGAGATTTTTCTATCTTTAAATTGTTGTAATAAATCTCTATCCATTTGCTGAAAAACTTCGGGAGCTTTTCTTATATCCCATATTGATGGGTGATGGACAAAAAGCATTGCATCTTGAGTTCCATCATCTAAAATTTTTTGCATAACTTCTCTTGATGGAAAAACAGCAGTATATACTTTATTGATTTCTGTTGCAAAATCACAAACTAATCCCATAGATCTTTTCTTAAAGTTATCACTAAGAAAATTGGCAACAGAATCCATATACTGTGTCCATTCATCACTCATTTCAGGAGTAATAAAATCTTTCTCAAGATGTTGGTATAGTTGGGTTGCTTTCATAATAAAATTAGATAAACTTGTAACTTTAAAAGATTTGCCCCTCTTCAAAAATTATAAGGCTGATTTCTGAATTACAGATAACTTATCGGCATTATCCGAAGTTGCGAAAGCAATTTGGGTGGAGCGTAGCGGAACCGGATATGCCGTGTTAGGCGATGTAAATTATTTGTAAAATTTCAATTTTTATCGTTTTCAGCGAGCATTAAAATTTTTTGTACAAACTCATTTTTACCATCGCAATATTCTTGCCGCCCATCAGGGTATTTTTCTATCAAACTTTTTTTTAATGCCTCATATTCAAGCGCCTGATCATGATGTTGCACGAGATAATCTCTAAACAAAATTTGTCTTTTCCAATAAGAAAATTTTTCAGGCTGAGCCAGCGAAAAATGAAATTTAGGCGGATCACCCTTTACGAAAAACAATCGTTCAACAGACGAACGGTCTTTAAAGAATTGATATCCTATCGCACTAAGTGGGTTAATATATTTTTCAGCGTCATCAAGAGAAGGAACTAAAACAGCGATATCAATAATCGGTTTAGCAGACATCGTTGGAATGGCTGTGCTGCCAATATGCTGAATATCTAAAAAATCGCCACCAAACTTAGAGGATATCAATTCTTTCTCAGCCTGAAAAATTTTCGGCCATTTTTCATCGTAAGGCACGACTTTCATAAAAATTGAAATTTTACAAATAATTTATTTCGCCTAACGTCGGCGACTAAAAGAAGTTTAGCCGATGAGCGAGTGTGATACAATCTTTTCATCACACGAGCGAAGATGGCTAAATTTGCGTGAGCGACTGAGCATAGCGAAAGAGCGAACCTTTTAGGCGCTGTTAGGCGATTTTGGAAAAAAATTACTATTTGCTTCTCCGTAAAAAGCAAAAGGCTTTCCACTTTTTAATGCCCACATTTGATTACCCCAATCAAAGTGCCACCACTCGTCTTCGTCTAAAGTAAAGCCTTCCGCTTCCATTGCTTCGCGTAACAATCTTCGATTATTTGTGATGTTAGTATTGTTTTTATAAATCTCGTAAAAAAACGGCCTAGCTTCTGGGCCAAAAAAGTCGAATTCTGTTCCCATATCTAATTCATTTCCACTCTCATTTACAAGAGTTAAATCGACTGTTCCACCGGTTGTATGTGGAGGAATTCGATCTTTTTGGTATGGAGGTGAAACGAACTTTCCAACTTCCAATTTTAATTTCTCATCATTCCAGTCTGGATTGGCCGTTTTTAGTTCAGCCCAATATTTTTGATAAATATTATTTTGAACATCTCTAGAGCGGAAGGCGTCCCAAATTTTTAAACGAATCTTTCCCAATATTTTCTGCACTTTGAGTAGTTTTTGTGCTGTCTCTATTCTTAGTAACATCCTTGGATCTGTGGAAAGCCCTTGCTGAAAATATTTGGGCTCCACAAGAAAACCAAGCGCTCCTAAATCAACCATCAGTTCGTTGTTTTCTTTAATCTCTATAGATGTATATTTTGCTAACGTCATAAATTGAATTTAGCTTGGTTTTAATTTTTTTTCAATGTCGCCTAACGTTTCTGTGTAACTGAAGTTTTTGAAATTCCTTTTAAATTTATAATCATTTCAAAAATTTGGGCGAAGCCAGAAAGAAAAAATTAATAAAAAGCGTCGTGTTAAAATCACTATTCGTCAATTACTTTGTCGGTTTTTAATAGCTGAACTTTATCTTCACCTGACGGAACTTGTTTAATAACAAGAAACTTGATTATTTTATCAGTGTGATTAGTAAAAGTATGTGGTGTATCTTCAGTTTCAATTAAGTCGCCAGCTTTGACAATTTCTTTGTATGATTTGCCATCAAGTTTCCATTCCGCGGTAAGCTCTCCTTCAACAATATAAATAGATTCAAGAATTGTTTCATGGTGATGCCAAGTTTGCGTTGTTTTGGGTATTTGTTCGTTATAGTGAAGTTCGTATTCTTTGCGAAGGTAATAATCCACCTTCGTACCTTCTGGTTTATCAACGTGCAATATATCTTTTTTATGTATAATTTTCATAGAAATTATCCTGCTACTTCACTAGCTTTTTATTAATTTTTTCTTTCTGGCGTAGCCAGTTACACAGTGTTATATGATGTAGCGAATTCTTGAGCTATTTCATATAACGTTAGGTATAGGCGAAGTTTTTGTGAAGTGTAACGAAACAAAAATTTGAGTGGAGTGGGCGGGGGCAAAACTTTTCGGCCAAAAAAATAATTCAATTGGGGGCAGCCGTGATTTTCCGTCGTTGGGCTACCTCGGACTTTCTCAAAAACTAATCTCGCAGAATTTAAGACATCCCTCTACTTCTGCGAATTTCTTCTACTTACTTTCCAACTCAAGCGGTATCCCCTTATATTCATTCCCATACTTTTGCACACACCTAATTGCCCTCTTTTTTGAAATCTCATAATCCGACTCGTAATAAGGCGGGCAGAGGAACTGTGACATCATTTTACAACCAGGATCAGCGCCTATCGAACTCTTACATTCATTCGCAAGCTGGATGCATCTCTTAGCATACAACTCATTGACAGGCCCGCACACCAAACTATCCTGAATTTTAACCGCGAGTTGCATCAGACAGAAATCCTTACTGACAAGATTGCCACAATATCGAGGTTCACGATTGTCGACTGCTTTTTTAAAATAACAGACTTGCCTTAGTTCATACTCCTCATTCTCACAAGCAGAGTCCTTTAATGCCTTGTTACCTCTCCAAAACGTAAATAAAGTCCTACCCTCGCTAACCTTTTTTTTGCAACTTATATTCGCATCCGCCTGCTTGATCATCTTACCCTGATCTGGCCCTGGCATGAAATATGTAAGCGGATATGGAAAGAAGGAATCACAGCTTTTATCTGAACTAGCAAAAAAACTTATTAACGACGTTTTTGGAAGAAATAGAACCCAAATTATAAAAACTATAAGTAAAATAAAAATACCCCTTTTGATAATGCTCTTTATATATTCACCTTTAGACAACCCAGCATTATTTTTGCTCACTTTTTCATTGTCTGGCATAGACTATATTATAATTATTACAGATTAAGTAACTTCTATACACAGATATTATTCAACTAAAATAAATCCCAAATCGATCAGCTATGTTACGCCTATGACGAACTCTGGTATTTAACCATACTTTCTTAAGTGCATCAAGGAAAATCACGGCTGCCCCCAATCCACCCAAAAAGTTTTGCCTCCGTCCACGGAACCGCCTATACCTTGTTATCCGAAGTATTTTTTTCATAAAAATATTTTGGATAACATCAGGATTATGAGAAGTTCGCGTAGCGAATTTGGGTAAAATCCTGCAAGGATTTTCCTCATAATCCTTGTTATATGTCCCGACGACTGAAAGGAGGAGAGCCTGCAAGGCGTGGTCGAGCGTAACGAAGTGAAGCGAAGAAGTAGGACAAATGGACACGTCTATCCAGTAATAGATGCGAGAATTCCTGAACCAACTATTACCATTAATAATCCTAATACTTTCATCAATGTTATAGAATCTCCCATGAAGAATCCAATCAAAGCCGCAATTGCGATACTTCCACCAATTATTATTGGACCTGCGACAGAAATAGCAAGTCCAGAACCATAAGCTTTTAGGGCAAAATAATCAATTGCTAAGGCGCAAAATCCTGCTAATACTGCAAATAAAATTCCTTTAGGATTTGAATATAATGTGGTTGTCTTAATTTTTGGAAGTAGAAAAATTAAACCTACAACAACCGCAGTTAATGAAACTATAATTGCGCCGAATAGATAATTTATTTTGTCTGCTGCTAATTGGTGGAAGACTGTCCAAATACCAAAAGCAACTGCAGCGATTAATGCGAAAATTATTCCTGGATTCATAATAATATTAAATAATTGATGAAAGTATATAAAGATTTTCTTCTAGTGTCCATTTGTCCGATTACATATAACGTTTCGGCATATCTGATGTTTGCCGTAGCGTAGCGTAGGCAAATATGGGTGGAGGCTTTTGTATAAAAGCCGTAACCAGATATGCCGTGTTGTACGATGTAATGAAAAGTTTTTAATTTTGCGATAGCAAAATATTGGGGCAATTTTATTTTTAATTTTTAATCAAATATTTCCATTCTTAATCTTATTGTATAAAAGGGAGATGTGAATATTTGTGATCTCATTTTTTGGTCGCAAACTTCAATATTATTTTTTTTCGTCCAGTCGGACTCTATTAAATCTTCTTTTGCATCACCGCCACAACCATAATCCTCATAATCCCAGTCTTCATATTTAATTTTATTTTTTTCAAATTCTTGAGCCAAATTCTGAGGAAATTTTTTGATTTTATACATTGGGCCCCATAAACCAACATTTTTGTGTAAATTGATAAAAAATTGATTGATTTCGCCAAATGGAAAAATTGATAATTTATCGTCGTCCATGACATCCCCATCAGGTAAAACAGTATGAAAACCAATATATCCAGGTGTCATCACTAAAGTATTTGCTATGTTGTTATTTTCATATTTTTTGTTACCTATCCATGAAAACATATTTTCACTTTCAAAAATTTTTCCACGAATCTCTATTTCATCAACAAAGGTCTTGTAGTGGTCTGACCAAATTTGTTCTAAGTGAGACACTCCGTCATAAAAGTAAACAAACCTAAAAAGTTTACCAAAAAGACCTTTGTCTTCTTGAATATTCAATTTTTTATCTTTTTTAATTTCATCAACAAATTTTTCCGCATCAGTTTTATTATCTTTTGCAAGTTTTGTTATAATTTCATGCCAATTTGGCTCAAGAATTATATCAAGTTTGTAGGAAGGTGTTTTAAAAACTTCATCTTGTGGCGTGGGATTATCTAATAAACCGACTGCATTTTCTACTCTTCTAAATCTTTTATCTTGCTCTGAAATAATTAAATACAAAAATACACCAATTACGATTGCTGTTTTTGTTCCAGGTGTAAAATCAGCAGAAAGAAAAAATAATATTGAGATTATTCCTATTGCCCATTTAATGAATTTTTTTGAATTCTTCATAATGTTTAAAATTAAAAATAAAATTGCCCCAATAAATCTCTGAAAGAGATTTTAAAACTTTTCATTATTTCGTACAACGTTTCGGCATATACGATGTTGCGACAGCAATATGGGCGAAGCGCAGCCGTATATGCCGTGTTATATGATGTAGAAGACATTTTGATTTTGTGAAACAAAAATTCGCAATTTTATTTTCATAAAAACAATAGTATGAAAAATACTAGGACATTCAATACAAGTTTATCGAACATAAATATTATTACAGCCCTACGTGCCCATATATTTTTGTGATTCCAGAACTTTGTAGCAAGCATGGCAAGAGCCGCCCACCACATAAAATGAAGCATCCATATTATTATCTTACCAAGCAGTGCCGTTATCGGCTTTGTTTCGTATGAGGTATATGTGTCTATTTCAAGCCGAAACCATGGCGATGTGACAAGGATAAAGTCGTTGTACGGTGGAACAAGCTCGTTATAATATTCAGAATAGACATCATCAACAGTATGTAATGCTGAGTATACAGAGGGAATAAGAGCTGCAAAAGGTTGTAGCGTTATGTCATACACCCAAAAATCAGCTTCGCCTTTTCCGAAGTATTTATTCATATTTCCGCAATATTTGCTTTCGAAAGAATTAATAGGCGAATTACATGCTTCAAGCCATTCAGTCTGTATAAAAGAGCTGGCCAAAGAAGCTAGGATTAGTAAGGTTAAAAATATGGAGAAAGTTTTATGATTTTTTTTGAAGTTCATAAATTAATTGATTACTTCTATATGGCAAGCTGGAGTAAAATTCACAGGAAGTCCAAGCGGAAGTTGCTCATTATCTGAAATCGTAATTTTTAATTTCAAACCTTCATTTTGTCCGGCGGCTCTTGCCAATTCTTTTTGTGAATAATCTGAAATTTCTGCCGTGGAAGATATTGTTTCATTCTCTAAAATGCCGATTTGAAAATAGACATTCCCGTTTATAGTTTTAATGAAAGATTTTGTATGAGTTTCTGTGTATGATTTGTAAAAAGAGTAAAAATTATGTTGCCCTTCTTCGCCGTCTTTTGAAAATACAAAAAAGATATTTTTTACTGCCCCAGGTTCTCCGTAAGGGTGCGGTGTTGGAGTAATCTCAAGTACTCCTTCTAATAATGCATAGCCACTTCCAGGGCTGACAGAAAATAAACTGCTGGGAGCAGTGCCACAATCTTTGAGATAATCTAATTTGAATGTATCGGTTGTTATTTGCGGCATTGTTGAATTAGGCGAACCAGTAATTTTTGTTTCCATCTCTAGCTCTATTATGTTGGTGTCTTCAACTTTATTTTGTACGGGGATGTCTATTACCTTAAAAAGGATATATGCGATTAATAAAACAAAAAGTATCAGCAGAAATTTCAAGTCATTTTTTGTTCTTTTGTTCATAAGTGTTGTTTTGATGAAATAAAATTGCGAATATAATTTTATCAAAAATTTTCAAAATGTTTTCTATTTCATATAACGTTTCAGTATATGCGATGTTTTTTGCTCACTTCATTATTATTTTATCAGAAAATAAGGGCAAAAAATATGGGAGAGCGACGGCAGGAGCGAACCGCATATACTGTGTTATGTGAGGGTGAG